>Ga0209830_10000020_pt1 | contig 198471 bp, 170 predicted proteins | sample ArcticOcean_MG_C_12_FD_187439 | JGI IMG/M metagenome (GOLD analysis project Ga0209830, IMG submission 187439) | Marine microbial communities from western Arctic Ocean - ArcticOcean_MG_CB8_130 (SPAdes) (version 2) | ecosystem: Environmental > Aquatic > Marine > Oceanic | place: Arctic Ocean...
CAACAGGAAAGGCGCCCTTACTCTCTACGTTACTGTCTGGCCCTTGAGGATGCTGCCAACTAGCGCCGGCAATAAACTGCCACCAAGTGGCTGGCGAGCTCGGCTTATCTAGATCAGGGGCAACAAATACCATAGATCCAGGCACTCTAAACTCGGCAGGGATATTAGGGAACTCTACCTCGGAAAGACCACGCTCTGCGGCTGTCACATACCCGGTGGAATCAATAAAGGCTCTAAATTGAGCATTAGTTACTTCGGTTTTATCAATATTAAAGTCAGCAACCTGAGCGACTTTAATGGGCCCTTCATTGGGATAATAGCGGTTGTCGCCAAACTTGAATTCTCCTCCCTTAATACTAACTGTGATATTGGCCTCAGACTCAGCCAAACACATCACGGGCGATGGGTTGTCGCTGCACGCTGTTACAAACAACAAAGCAATACCACTCAAAATAAATATGGGTGACTGTTTATTCATAATGACGCTCTTTAATCTTTTGGCCCGTAGGCATAGGGTTCGGAGTTAGCGAGCACGCGACGATAGGCTGGACGATTTTGACAGCGATCTCTAAATGCAGCTAAGTTGGGCAGATCATCAAGTGAGTAAAGTAAGGGTGCAACTTCAGCGACAAATGATAATTGAATGTCAGCACCGCTGAAGCTATTACCCACCAACCAATCTACTCCCTCAAGACACTTCTCCACATAACCAAGATGTCGCGCTAATTCATCATTAATTCTGGGCTGCAGTCCAGCTCCTCCATCAGGAAGTTTAGACGTATAAAGTTTAAGCATTAATGGTAATACCGCACCACTCTCTCCGTAGTGAAGCCACTGAAGATACTGCTCATGCTCCACTCTTCCAGGCTGAGGCAGTAACTGGCCAGTGCCATAGTGGCGCAACAGATAATCAATAATAGCGCCAGACTCAATAATTGTTTGCTCACCATCAGTAATGACCGGTGATTTGCCCAATGGGTGAATCGCCTCAAGCTCTGGCGGTGCCAGGCTTGTTATGGGGTCTCGTTGATAAGTTATTACTTGGTATTCAATACCAATTTCTTCGCATAACCAAATAATACGCTGGGATCTAGAATGAATAAGATGGTGAATAGTAATCATTATTTGCTCCTTATAAGCAACCGAGGCATTAAGATTCCGGTATGTTATTAATCCAGCAGATAGTCTTTCACAATAGTAAAGATTTCTGGCTGAGTGATCATCGCAGGTATTTTACCAACGCCAACGCTATTACTCAGTAGTGGAACACTGATGCCCGTATGCTCTTCACTAACAAAGTTGTTGGTCGCATAGTTGACTGTCATTACTGCCCCTTCTGGGGTTTTAATACGTGCTACCAGACCTGGAGAATGAATAGGCACCCCAAGCGCTTCATAAATAGTTCGCTCAGAGAGAATTTGCGCAGCATGACCATGATCTGCAGTAACTAAGATTAAGGTGTCGATGTTGGCATCAGAAAATTCAAGCGCTACGGCTAAAGCTTCATCAAGTTGCTGTAACTCACCAATACTGCCGCATGCTTTACGTTCATGGGCCTGCTTATCAATCGATGCTGACTCTATCATGAGAAAGAATGATGTGTTCGTATCGGCAGTCAATTCAGTCAGTGCAACTTTACTCATTGATGCAAGGCTTGGCATTCCGGCATAGTCTGGATTATCTTCGCAATTCATAGGCTCAGGATAGGTCACAGAACCAAGCATAGGATGAAACATATTCATAAAACTTGTTTCAGGTTTTTCTGCGCTTCGTCCATCCTCACCATGCCATCTTACGGGCATAGTACTGGGAGAGAATAGACCTAACAATTTTCCTCCATGATCACCGGCTAACTGATCTGCGTTGCCGATGACAGTGTAGCCAGCCTGAGTAGCAAGCGTCAGTACAGTTGATTTTGATCCCTCCGCATCAGGCGTAAAGTGCTTCATTCCGCCACCCAGTGCAACATCAACACCAGAGTTAATTAACTGCTCCGAAATAGATCCAAGTCCACCATTTGCCTTAAGGTCCGGCGAACAATCAACGATGACTCCAGCATATTTTTCAAAATCAACCATAGCTGACGGGTTCTCGCACCCCCGATCGTTAACATGTGCATAAAAAGATGCCGGCGTAGCATCAGTGATACTGGCGGTAGTCACTAATCCGATTTTTATACTATGCTGTTTGGCCAGCTCAACTAAATTAGCGATGTCTTTATCAGAACCTGCAGTTGTGCCTATGCGCCCCGGACTAGTAATAGCGCCTGTAGCCATTGACGTAGCACTATTGGCAGAATCTGCTACATATAGCGGCCTTTGGGGATTTTCCTCATCAACCGTTACTACTTGTACCGCACTTCTTAACGGCAACCTATCGACAAGCAGTTTACCGCGACTACCCACTAAATAGTTTCGAGCAATGGTTATCTGATTGTCGTCCATACCATCGCCAATAATCAAAATAACGTTACCCGCCATAGCTGGAATTGAAAACCCGCCTAAAAAAGCCAACAACAGCGGCAATAGAGCACGAACGCTGACTGATAATGATGAATTAACCATAAAATTGAACCCCGCTAAGATAAATTTTTTATAACCAAGCATAGTGTAAATGATAAGTTGGTGAGGAAACCAACTAAGGAGTAATTATTTTCCCCAAAAGCCGTTTGTGTTAGTGTTGATAAGCGTCCACTAACTAATGACAAGGTTTTATCAGCATTGAATGAACCACTGCAACTCTTTTTAAATAGGCACTCTTTACCTGACTCTTACCTCACTAATGCCGATGCATATTTTTCGCCGCTGATAGAGGATTTTACGGAGGTATACCGGCAAAAAAACGCTATTCAAATCATTGGCATTAACGGCTGTCAAGGATCTGGGAAATCGACCCTTGCCGATTACTTGTGTACCCGCATTGCAGATGAACAGGGCGTGCAAACTCTGGCCTTGTCTATGGATGACTTTTATTGCACTAAGGCACAGCGAAAAAAGCTGAGCGATACTATTCATCCCTTGCTGGCCACTCGTGGTGTGCCGGGGACCCATGATATCGATCTTGCCATAGACACCATAACCGCGCTTTCATCTGGTATACCAACACCCATTACCCGCTTTAATAAAAGCACTGATGAGCGCGTAGCCTTATCTGATAGCAAAATCATTAAAGGCCCTGTGGCACTAATTGTTATCGAGGGCTGGTGTTTTGGTGCCCAGCCTGTTTCACAGAGTGACTTGCTAGAAGCGAGTAATGACCTGGAACAACAACATGATGCCAATGGTGTTTGGCGCCAATACGTCAACAGTAAATTAAAAGGTAATTACCAAACGTTATTTAATATGGCGGATCGACTGGTAATGTTAGCTGCTCCCTCCTTTGATCGTGTTTTTGAATGGCGACTGGAACAAGAGCAAAAACTAGCTCAGTCAATCAAACTGAAAGGTAACGGAAATGTCGGCAAAAAGAGTATGACTGAAAAGGAAGTAAAGCATTTCATTACGTATTTCCAGCGTATTACCGAACACTGTTTATTAGAAATGCCGGCCAGAGCCGACCACCTCTTTAGGTTAAATAATGACCGTAGTATTCGCAGCTACAATCGCCTCAGCATCAAGAGTTAGCCCTGCAGCTACAGCGGTACTGCTCGCTGATTGAACTCACTGACTACGCGCAATAGTTGCCTGCAGGTAATCTGCCCGACCAATTTTCCGTGATCTAAAACAGGTCGGCGCCGGTGACCTTTTTTAATCATGTCGTCTGCCACATCCACAAGATCTGCGTGAATGTCACAATACTCAACATTCTTAGTCATATAGTCCTCAGCTTTACCGAGATCCCCATGCTCGTTATAAGTAGCGGTTAAAATAGCTTTTAGACAATCCATCTCGGACAGTACGCCGACCAAATCGCCCTGCTCACTGACCACACAAATACCCGATATTTTATTATCCAGAACCAACCCAATCGCCGTAGACATCTCATCTTGGGCATGAATTTTAACGGGTCTGTGAATCATGTAGTCACTAATATCAACCGAACGTAACATAACAAACTCCTTATTTTATAAAAATCACTAGCACCTCGTTCTCTGGCGCTAGAGTAAACCCGCATAGGCAATGAATGGCTGGGGCCAAGAGCCAAGTGCTAAAATTGAGGCCATCAAAACTATCGCAGCTAACTTTTCCTGCCAATTAGCGCTGTTGCCAGAACTTTGCGCAGACTGCGTCATGGCGAAAATAATTCTCAAATAATAATAAATAGCAATGGCACTCGCGATGACAAGGACTGCCAGTAACCCCCAAAGACCGGACTGAATACCAACTGTAATTACAAAAAATTTAGCCATAAACCCAGCAGTTAAAGGTATCCCGGCCAGAGAAAGCATTGCCACAGTCAGTGCGGATGCCTCTAAAGGGCGAGACCAGAACAGTCCCGCAAAGGCACTAATATTCTGCTTAGCAGTATCTTCACCAGCAACCATAGAAACAATGGTGAACGCTGCTAAAGTCGTGACTATGTAGGCCGTCAGATAAAAGGTAATACTTTGACTGACTAAATCTGCCTCTAAATAAGTCAAGGCGATTAACACCACCAACAAATAGCCAAAGTGAGCAATGGAAGAATAAGCCAATAAGCGTTTAATATTTTTTTGACGCAATGCCAGCCAATTGCCGACTAGCATAGATGCAATAGCCAGGACCACTAATGCCGTATTTAAACCACTAAACTGATAGAGCGCCCCATCGATATAAAACCGACTTAAAGCAACGAAAACCGCGCTCTTAGACACCGTGGCAAGGAAACCCGTTACCGGCGTGGGTGCACCTTCATAAACGTCAGGCGTCCACATATGAAAAGGTGCGACAGATAGCTTAAAGCCAATTCCCGCGAGCACCATGGCACTACCTGCCATCATCAGCATCGGGTTTTCCGCGTAGGCTAAAGCGGCTCTAGCGCCTATACCTGCGTAGCTTAATTCTCCTGTGGCGGCATAAATCAGTGCAAATCCGTACAGTAACATTGCCGACGCACAGGCCGATAAAACAAGATACTTAACCGCACCCTCAAGAGGCAGCTGACCGCGTTCCGGAAACGCAATCATGGCGTAAAGAGCAACACCCATTAGCTCCATACCGAGCAACAAGGAAACCATATGGCTGGATTGAATAAGTACCACTGCGCCTAATACCGATAACACTAGGAGTAAGTAATATTCTTCTTTTCGTTCACCTTCAGAAGAAAAGGTATCTTTGGATAACACAAGAGTGACCAAAGAGGCCATCAAAATTAAGCTCGTAAAAAATAAACTCCAGTGATCGACTTCTAGCAAAATCGTCACCGGTTGAATAAAGTCTCTGGCATAACTGGCGCTCCAAAGTGTGAGAAGGAACCCCACAGCAGTAATGACCCAGGCCACCGATTGATCTCGCTTTATTGAGGCTTGAATCATCAGTACGACAGCTGTCAATGAGAGCATTAAAATAGGCGCTAAAGCCGAGAACATTGTTGCATTCATCACATCACCTCCACTATGACAACAGTCGGTGAGGTCGTCAGATTAAGTAAGCTTTGTAACACAGGCTGTGCAGCATCTAACACTGGCTGCGGGTAAATACCCAAAAAGATCAGTGCTACTATCATTACCGCCATGGTCAGCATCTCTCGAGTCCCAAAATCAACAAGACCACTGTCCACCCATTTTTGGTTGGCTTGCCCTTGAAAAGATCGCTGCATCAACAGCAATGAATAGGCAGCACCGGTGATTAACCCCGTAGCAGCAACAACCGTAATCCAAATATTCACTTGAAAAAGCCCTAGAAGTACCAAAAATTCAGCCACAAAGTTACCCAAACCCGGAAGACCTAAAGAGGCAACCACAAAAAACATTGCCACTGCACCCATCCGTGGCATCTGTTGCCAAAGTCCACTCATTTCTCGCATATCTCTGGTGTGCAGACGTTCTTGTAGCGAGCCCGCAATCATAAATAGGGCGGCTGTGCTAAACCCATGAGCCACCATTTGCATTACTGCGCCCTGCAGTGCTAACTCATTCCACGCGTAAATACCTAAGAGGACAAAACCCATATGACTAACACTGCTGTAGGCGATTAGACGTTTGAAGTCAGTTTGGCCAAAGGCCAGAACAGCGCCATAGACAACTCCTGCCGCTCCTAACCACATAGCTGCTGATGAAAAATTTAACGCAGCTTCCGGAAAGAGCGGTACTGCAAAGCGAATCAGCCCGTAAGCACCCGTTTTAAGCAGAATGCCTGCCAGAATCACACTACCTGCAGTCGGTGCTTGAGTGTGTGCGTCAGGTAACCAAGTATGAAAAGGAAACCCCGGTAGCTTGACCACAAATGCAATAAAGAAACCCAGCATAATCCAGTGTGCGGCTTGCTCGGTCATTTGTGTATTTAGTAAGTCAAAATAACTAAAGGTCCAAATCCCAGTCGCACTTTGATTAACCGCCACTAACGCCAGTATCGACATTAGCATTAACAAACCACTCGCTTGAGTGAAGATAAAGAATTTCATGGCCGCATAACCACGATTTTCATGTCCCCAGATAGCAATCATAAAGTACATAGGGATGAGCATGACCTCCCAAAACAGGAAGAACAGCATCAGATCTAGGGCCATAAATACCCCAAGAACACCCGCAAGAGACCATAGTAAGTTAGCCTCAAAGAAGCCTTTACGCACGACAATGTCGGTCCATGAGGCACTGATTGCGATGGCGCCAAGAATCAGCGTCAGCAATACCATCAGCAAGCTAATGCCATCTAGCGCGAGCTCGATGCTAATGCCAAAAGCAGGGATCCAGTCAGTTTTAAAGTGCATTAACCACGTAGAAGGATCATTCGCCACAGGTGCTTGTAGTTGAGTGATTTCGGGCATGCCAGACAAGCATAAAAGAAGATAGACCAAGTCGGTTAGGACCACTGCCATCGCCACTTTTCGTGGCATGGTGTCACTAATACGCTCAGACAGCATAGCCAATAAGCCGCCAATTAAGAGTATGAGTATTAGGTTGATCATTACCATTACAGCGCCCCCTCTGGAAGATTAGCCGCTAGAATAATGACTAAAATAAGCCCTGCTACCATGCTCGCTATATACCAGCGCATGCGCCCAGATTGTGCTGAACTGAGCCACTGGTTAAAGGTTTGATTGATCGTAACGATTAAGCCATATAAGGCATCAACAGGCTCACTTTTAAGCTTGTTAGCCAAGCCATAGTAAGGTTTTACAAACAGACGGTCATAGAGCCAATCGATACCCCAACCGCTGAACCAGAACTCCCCAAGGCTCTTACCCAAGGACGAGTAGGCAAGTCGGTCGACTTTTAATTGGCCAGTGTGAAATATGAGGTAAGCGACTAGCACGCCAACAATGGGTACTGATATAGACACATATTCGACCCAATGCGCCGGATGACTCCCATCACTAGCAGGAAAAACCTCACTCACCGGAATCATAAACCAACCGCCCACCATGGCTAACAGACATAATATTGAGAGCGGAACTGCCATACGCCATCCGGTGTCTTTATCAGGTTCAGTATTTACACTGCCGAAAAACACTACAAAGACTAATCTGAAACTGTAGATTGCTGTCAGTAAGGCCCCTAGCAGTCCAGCCACCCATAATCCTGGGCCGATCTCAGGGAATTGGTACGCCTGGAGTAAAATTTGATCTTTGCTGAAAAATCCAGAGGTCATCGGCAGTGCAGCTAACGCTGAGGAGCCGATCATAAAGCTCCAGAAGGTAACAGGCATACGAGTTCTTAAACCGCCCATTTTAAAAATATTATGTTCATGATGTAGGCAGTGGATAATTGCCCCTGAGCCCAAAAACAATAGGGCTTTAAAAAAGGCGTGAGTCATTAGATGAAAAATACCTGCGCTCCAAGCCCCGACACCTAGAGCAAGAAACATATAACCAATCTGGCTAATCGTCGAGTAAGCCAAAATACGTTTGATATCGGTTTGCATCAGTGCCGTAGAGGCCGCCATTAGAGACGTGGTTATACCAATGACTGCAACCACTGTCATCGCTATCGGTGCCAACAGGAACAACTCATGAGTACGGGCTATTAAGTAAACACCGGCGGTCACCATAGTAGCCGCATGAATTAGCGCACTAACCGGCGTCGGGCCAGCCATGGCATCGGGTAGCCAAGTATGTAATGGCAACTGAGCTGATTTTCCAACCGCCCCGCAGACTAGGAGTAGGCAGGCTATTGTGGGGACGGTGGCGCCAACCTGCCAAGTTTGGTCAGCCTCACCGACCATAGTCTGGATATCTAAGGTGCCTAGCTCGGTGAACAACAACAATAAACCCATCGCCATAGCTGTATCGCCGATACGCGTGACGATGAAGGCTTTACGCGCTGCATACCCATTGGCGTTGTGCTGATACCAGAAACCTACTAACAGGTAACTGCAAACTCCTACGCCTTCCCATCCGAGATAAAGCAGCAACAAATTATCAGCCATAACCAAGACCAGCATGGCGGCAACAAACATATTTAGATAGGCAAAATATCGAGCATAACTAGGATCTTTTTCCATAAATTCAGTGGAGAACAAATGAATCAGGAAACCAACGCCGGTTATGACTGACATCATCACTAAAGTCAGTCCATCAAAATAAAATGAAATACCGGGAGCAAATCCAGCTACTTCCATCCAGGTCCAAAGGGAGAGCTGGATAACTTGCTGATTCTGCATAAATTCAGTCGCTAGCAGCAGTGTCAATAAAGCGGATATGCCTACTGAGCCTACCCCCAGAGCACCCACTTGAGATACCTTTAGACGCGTACCAACGAGCATTAATGTCACTGAACTAAGTAGTGGAATTAGTGGTATTAACCAAATAGTCTCACTCATAATTAACCCTGCATCCGGTTAGCATCGTCCATATCCAATGTTTTAAAGCGCTTCTGAACTTGAAGCACCAAGCCCAAACCTACGGCTACTTCAGCTGCAGCGACAGTAAGAATCAGCATAAATACTACCTGACCGTCAGGCTGCCCCCAGTGAGCACCCGCAGCAACAAAGGCTAAGGCGGCCGCATTGAGCATGACTTCCAATGACATCAATATAAAAATAACGTTGCGCCTAATCATTAGACCGAGCATACCAATGGCAAACAAAAGCGAAGAGACTAAAAGGATATGGTTAAGGGGTATATTTAAGCCATCCATCATTGGCCGCCCTGCTTTTCTAGATTATCTCGATCAAGGTAGCGACGACCGAGGTGAAAAGAACCGACTAAACCTGCCAGTAATAACATAGAGGCAATCTCAACCGCTAAAACATAGGGCCCAAATAGCGACAATCCTACCTGCTTAGCCGAGACTGCTGTGACGGAAACTGGGCCGTTAGTTTGACTAATCACTAGTATCAGCTCAATGAGTAGAATCGCTGATAAAATAGCCGGCCCCGCCCAGATTGACGGCTGTAACCACTGTCGTTCCTGCTTATTACCCTTTTCGCCTAAATTCAGCATCATGATCACAAATACAAATAACACCATAATAGCGCCCGCATAAATAACAATTTCTAGTGCTGCTGCAAATGGCGCACCAATCAAGAAAAAGATAACAGCAACCGCTAGCAGTGAGACAATCAGATAAATTAGCGCATGAATAGCATTAGGCCTTGTCATAGCCATAACCGTTGCCATTAGTGCAACCGTTGCCGCTATGTAAAAAAATACAATTTCAAGCATGAAAGTCCCTCGGGTTTGTCGTTTCATTAACTTGACTCATGGCAATAAACTCTTAGTGTCTATCGGCCTAGCTTCGTTGAGCGCTTCACCTTTGTCTTTAGAGGCTGTTTTCATACCAGAGACTCGGTAAAAATTGTAATCTGGGTATTTACCCACGCCATTAATCAGCAAATGTTCTTTCTCATAGACCATGTTCTGACGATCGTACTCACACATTTCAAAGTCCGGTGTCAATTGGATGGCATACGTTGGGCAAGCCTCTTCACACATTCCACACATAATGCATCGAGAAAAATTAATGCGAAAAAATTCCGGATACCAAGTACCGTCTTCGCGGGTATCTTTTTGCAAGGCAATGCAGTCAACCGGACATACCGCCGCACAAAGATTACAAGCAACGCAACGCTCTTCACCGTCAGGGTCGCGAGTTAGTACAATTCGACCTCGATAACGTGGTGCCAAATAGGGCATCTCCTCGGGGTATTGAACAGTTTCGGCCTTGGTAAAGGTGTGCTTTAGCACTTCCCACATAGTTCTAAGTTCACTTAACATTAGGCAACACCCTCCATCCATAACAGCACGGCACCCGTCACCACAATATTAACCAGAGTGATGGGCAACATGACTTTCCAGCCAAGCGACATTAATTGGTCATAGCGCGGGCGAGGTATCGCTGCGCGCAGTAAGACAAAGAAACAAATAACCACGAATACTTTAAAACTAAACCACAAGAATGGCGGTAACCAATGGCCAATCAATATTGGTCCATGCCAACCACCGAAGAATAGCGTCACAATCATGCAGGAAATGAGCATCAGCCCGAGGTATTCCCCAAGCATAAACATGGCAAATTTCATGCCCCCATATTCAGTGTGGAAACCTGCAGTAAGCTCGTGTTCTGCTTCAGGCAAATCGAAAGGTAAACGGTGACTCTCGGCGATGCCGGCAATAATAAATACGATCAAACCGAGTATCTGCGAGAAGCAAAACCAAACATCGGTCTGCGCTTCAACAATGTCTACCAAACTAAAGCTACCAGACATCATGACTACGCCAATCAATGAGAGTCCCATAAAGACTTCATAACTGACCATTTGTGCCGCTGACCGCAATCCCCCTAAAAGAGCATATTTATTGTTAGAGGCAAGACCTCCCAGGAGCACGCTGTAGACTGCAAGAGACGTCATACCGAGAAAGAACAGCAAACCAATGTTAACGTCGATAATCATCATGCCAGGGGCAAAGGGCACAACAGCAAAACCCATCATCATTGCCACGACGATTGCTGTGGGAGCAAAGATAAATACCAATTTGTCTGCAAACGGTGGAACCCAGTCATCTTTAAATAGTAGTTTAATCATGTCTGCCGCCACCTGACCAATACCGAACGGTCCCAATCGGTTAGGGCCATAGCGATCTTGCCATACGCCTAGTAAACGTCTTTCAAACCACGTTAAAACTGCCGCTCCAGCAACCCCACCAATCAAAATGGTGAGTGCGAGGATTACCGGCATCAACTCAGACATTACGCGCACCTCCATCACCCACTACAGGCTGAAAGGTAGCTTTATCAGAGGCAATTATTTCAGGTCCCGAGCGCTGCCAAGTTTTATCGACCTGCAAGCTAACCAGATGTCCAGCCACGAGCCCCCGTGCCTCTGCGTATCCGGCACTATAGCCAATACAATTTTTTGCGACTCTCGATAAAATCCTGACTTCTAGAGAACATTCAATATCATCCTGTTTAACCAAAAGTCCATCGCCCTCGGTAACGGCGAGCTTTTCCGCAACTTTTTTGCCAATAGCAATAAATCCGCGGCCAGCCAACTCAGAAATTTCTTCAGTGTGAGCCGATAATTCATCGCTACCGTGGACTTGCTCCATGGGGACAAGATGCCACTGATGTGGTTTCAATGAAATTTGAGTGATCTGCGAGGATATATCTGCACCTGTTTGTGATGAAGATATTAGCCGTACCCCTGAGGATCCGCCTTTTAACGGACCATCTACTTCAGACTGAAACTTCTGCAAAGACTGATTGGAATTCCAACCTGGTGCCCAAACAAAGGGAGTTAATGATGCCGGCTGATCTCGATTCAAGCCTTCCATACTGAAAGATAATGGACTCTCGTGATCTTGAGCCTGTTGGGGTTCATGTACCGAGACACTTGAATTCATTGCAGTACGGCCACTGTAACGGTGAGTCTGGCGAGGTATCTTTGAGCCGCGATCCCTGAAACTGTTCAGTGGCGCTACATCGACAAGCTTAGTGAATAGCGGACTACTCTTGGCACATGCAGTAACTATTTGATCAAAATGTTCTATTTTCGATAATTTTTTGTGTTCGGCAGCCTTCGCTAATCTAAGCAGCCACTCCCAACTGGGTAGTCTTTCAGACGCTGGAGACTGCACGGGATAGAAACGCTGAGCGCGACCCTCACTACTCACCAAAGTACCTTGAGACTCTGCATAGGAGGCTGCTGCCATCACTAAATCTGATTGATCAAGGGTACCGTTCTCATACATATCCAACGTAATGACCTTAGCTCCACCAGCCAGTAGCTGATCGATTAACGCTTTATCGCCACGACGGTACAAATCATTTTCCAACACAATTAACGCATCTATTTTTGCTGCTCGCTTCACTAAGGCCTTTAAATGACTACTAGCACCATCGGCTACCATCATCGCTAGGCCTAAGCTATTACACTCGGGTACGCAAAAGCTAAGCATGCTTGTCGTCTGACTCAAAGCATCCGCCACGGCAGCCGCACTATTGATAACGCCCTGATGAGCCATGCTTGAACCACTGACTATTAGGGGATTTTTCGCCATTTTCAGCATCTGTGCCGCGGCGTCTGCCTGGGGATTGTTAGTGATTTCACCCACCAAAGCTGCTGCCACAGCATGCCCAAATGCGGCTATATCATCAGGCGCTAAAGAAACGCAGACACTAGCAACATCATCGAGTCGGGTATCCATGGCCGATACGATAGTCATTGGTGAACGTTGGTCTTGAGCAAGATTACGAATCGCTGCGTCTTGCCAAGGCGGAAGCCCCATCTGTTCTGCCAATTCAAAGGCTTTGTTACGTACAGATTGGCGAAGTGCGAGCGCCACACGCGGGGCGGTATTAGTAACATCTTCACCAAGAATAAGTATCGCATCGGCAGTCTCTATTTGCTTAACCGACGGATTAATCGACATAGACGTCTGCAAAATGTTAGCAATACTGTCCATTAACTCTGCTTCTTGGTCTGAAAACCCTGGCGCAAAGTTTTTCGATCCAACCAACTCACGCAACAGATAATTTGCCTCAAGAGACGCTCTTGGCGAGCCAATAGCAGCGACTTTTTTACCGGCCATCCAATCCGCCGCTGTGTTCAGTGCTTGCTGCTGATGAACCGCAAAGAAGCTACCATCGGGATTTTTAATACCCGCATAATCAAGACGTAAATCACTATTCAGATAGCCGCTGCCAAAGCGACCTCGATCACATATAAAGTAGCCATTAACGTCGTGGTTATAGCGATTATGAACACGTTTAACCTTGCCGTAACGTTCCCCAGGAGCAATATTACAGCCCACAGCACAGCCCTGACATATAGACGGTGCAGACTGTAAATCCCACTTACGGCTGTATTGCTTTAAAAACGGCTTGTCGGTGAAAACACCTGTCGGACATACCTCAACTAGATTACCCGAAAACTCACTCTCTAAAATGCCCTCCTCGTGACGACCAAAATACAGATGATCATGAGAGGCCTGAGCGCCTAAATCTTTACCTCCAGCGTAATCTCGGTAATAACGCTCGCATCTATAACACGCAATACAACGGTTCATCTCATGATGAATCAGAGGGCCTAAGTATTGGTTGCGATAGGTATTTTTTTTACCCGTATATCGACGATCACGATGACCGACCATAACGGTCATGTCTTGCAGATGACATTCTCCGCCTTCTGCGCATACAGGACAGTCGTGCGGATGATTAAGCATAAGGCTCTCAACCACCGCTTCGCGAAACTGTGTAGCATTTTCAGCCTTAAGTGAAAATCTTGCACCATCACTCGCCGGGGTCATACAGCCCATGACTATGCGGCCACGAGTATCCTCTTCGTTCTGGTATTGAACCAAAGCGCATTGACGACAAGAACCAATAGAACCCATGGATGGATGCCAACAAAAATATGGCAGATCCAACCCCGCATTCAGACAGGCTTCCAGTATGTTTTCGCCTTTTTTGACCTCAATTTCTTGACCATCAACATTGATCATTGGCATAGTTTAAGCTCCCTTTCCTGAGTGGTAAGGGCAACAGCCACCACTAATATGTCGTTCAAAATCATCACGGAAGTATTTAAGCGCGCTTTGCAGTGGCTCCATGGCTCCGGGCGCCAGAGCACAATGTGTGTTACCGATTGCACCTATATAATTAATTTGGTATTCAAGCGTATCTAAATCTTCAGTTTTACCACGACCCTGCTCTATGTCTTCGAGTACCTGCCTTGTCCAAGGCAGACCATCACGGCAAGGGGTGCAAAACCCGCAGGATTCATGGGCGAAAAAGCGGATCAAATTTAATACCATACCAACCGGACAAGTCTGATCATCGAGAATAATCATAGTGCCAGTACCCATGCGACTGCCGGCTTTACCGATGACGTTATAGTCCATGGCTAAATCAAGATGTTCATGCGTTAGAAAGTCGGTTGACCCACCACCCGGCAAAAAACCTTTAAGTTGCAAGCCGTCCTGCATACCTCCGGCATGGTTTTCAAGAATTTCACGAATTGGAGTGCCCATTGGTAGCTCCCAACAACCGGGCGTTTTTACTCTCCCACTAACACCAAACATCTTAGTGCCTGCGTCCTCACCTACACCAAGACTCTTAAACCAGTCAGCGCCGCGGTCAATAATATGGGGAATGTTACATAGCGTTTCGACATTGTTAACGATAGTTGGACGGCCCCATAGGCCACTCACCTGAGGAAATGGTGGCTTGGCTCTGGGGTTGGCTCTCTTACCTTCAAGTGCGTTTATGAGAGCCGTTTCTTCACCACAAATATACCGACCTGCACTGGGATGGACATACATATCAAGCTTAAAACCACTGCCGAGAATATTGTCACCAAGGTAACCTTTGGCGTAACACTCTTTTAAGGCTTGGCGCAGGCGATCGATAGCCACTACGTACTCACCACGAATAAAGATATAAGACAGATCGGCGCCAATACAATAGGCCGACAAAATCATCCCTTCGATAAGCTGATGGGGGTCGTACTCCATAAGTAGACGATCTTTAAAGGCACCCGGTTCCATTTCATCGGCATTACAGACCAGATATTTGTGGCCCGGCGTGCATTTATCATCCATCGGCACAAAGCTCCACTTCATACCGGTAGGAAATCCAGCGCCGCCACGCCCACGCAGGTTTGAGGCGCTGACAACCTCCCGACACTCCAGGGAAGACATGCTCGTCAGAGCTTTATGTAGTCCTTGATAGCCGCCATTAGCCTCATAGGCAGCCATATCCGTGGGGGCTTTACCAGGTTCAATATTGCGCGTCAGTACTTTTTCCATTAAGACTGATCCCCCGATTTACTACTAGCAAAAATCTCACTAATTTTATGAGTATCAAGATGGGTGACTAAATCATCGCCAACCATCATCACAGGTGCCCTGTCACAGGCGCCCAAACAAGGAACAGGCAAAAGCGTGTAACGATTGTCCTCAGTGGTCTCACCATAATCGACACCTAATGTATCCGAGATGGTGGCCTTAATACTGTCACACCCACTTATCCAGCAACTTACACTGTCACAAAATAGAATGACTTTTTCACCTACTGGGCGGCGATAGATCAAGTTATAAAAAGTGGCTACTCCTTCCAACTCCTCAGCGGACATGTCTAGATATTTAGCGATGGCTTGAAGACTTTCATCAGACACCCAGCCACGCTCGGCCTGGACTATTTTTAAAGCGTCAATAGCCGCGCCAGACTTGTAGGGCACATGTTCAAGCTCATGATCTATGGCAGCCATTTCTTGCAGCGTAAGCACTGAACTGATATCACTCTGAATCATCTTTGCATTACTCATCGGTCAACATCCGCCATAACGAAATCGATACTGGCAATAATGGCTATTAAATCAGGGATCATTAGCCCGTTACTGATTAGGGGTATTTGCTGTAAGTGAGGGAATGAAGGCGTTCGGATACGGGTTCTGTATGAGTTAGTACCGCCATCACTAATCAGATGATAACTGTTGATCCCTTTAGTGGCTTCAATCATTACCGAAGCTTCCCCTGCAGGGACTACAGGCCCCCAGCTCACATTGAGAAAATGATGTATTAAGGTCTCAATATCTTCCATTGTGCGCTCTTTGGGCGGCGGAGTTGTCAACCGATGATCACTTTTATAGGGACCTCCAGGCATATTATCCAAACACTGCCGAATGATACGTAAGCTCTGTCGCATCTCTTCAATACGTAATTCAGCACGGTCATAACAATCTCCGTTATGTGATACCGGAACATCAAAATCAAACTGATCATAGCCGCCATAAGGACGTTTTTTACGCACATCCCAATCGCAACCGGTTGCTCGTAAGCCTGGGCCAGTAATGCCCCAGTCAATAGCCTCTTGTTGACTATAAACGCCAATACCAACAGTGCGCTCTTTGAGCATTTTGTTTTGCATGGCCATCCTGTCGTAGTGATCAAGGCGAGCAGGTAAAAAATCAATGAAATCGCGAACCAATTTGTCCCAGCCCTCTGGTAGGTCCTGAGCAACGCCGCCAATACGGAACCAAGCCGGATGCATGCGCCCACCGGTAATCGCCTCAATAATACCGAACAACCGCTCACGGTCAGCGAACATATAAAAGACGGGTGACATCTGACCCACGTCTTGAACGAAAGTCCCGTAAAACACTAGGTGACTAGAAATTCTGAATAATTCAGCCAACATAATACGAATTATTTTGGCGCGCTCAGGCACCACAATGCCGCCCAGCATTTCTACTGATTGAATATAGGCTAGGTTATTCATTACCCCGCCAAGATAATCAATGCGATCTGTATAGGGGATGTAGGTATGCCATGTTTGGCGTTCGGCCATCTTTTCAGCACCGCGGTGGTGATATCCAATATCAGGTACTGAATCAATAATGACCTCGCCATCTAACTGCAAAGCAACTCGAAAAACTCCATGCACACTGGGGTGATTAGGGCCAAGATTAAGAAACATATATTCACTGTCTTCAGTGGCCTTTTCCATACCCCACTCTTCGGGACGAAAACGTAATGCCTCCTGCTCTTTAGCGACTCTTTCAGGCCCCATTTCAAACGGCGCCATCTCAGTCGCACGCGCTGGATGATCTTTGCGTAATGCATGACCCTCCCAGGTTGGCGGAAGTAAAATACGATAAAGCGTTGGATGGCCATCAAAGATCACACCAAACATGTCCCAGGCCTCTCGCTCATACCAATTTGCGTTAGGCCAAATACCAATAATCGTAGGTAAATGCAGCTCAGATTCAGACAGGGCTACCTTGATACGAATATCATCATTGCGCTCCATGGAAAGTAACTGATAGACCACAGTAAAATCAGACTCAGGTTGCCCGGAACGGTATTGACGAGTACGTTCATCGATCGCGAACAAATCGTAAAGCATAGAGAATTGAGGTTTTAAGAACTGTAAAACATCAAGCAAAAGGGATCTAGGCACCCACAGTGTCAGAATGGAATCGGCCGTGGTTTGAACAGTAAACTGCTGCTGCCCAAATCGGCGATACAAGGTTTCTTCTACTTGGCTATGAACTATTGATTCAGCCGTGTGCATTTAACCCTCACAGATTATTATTGGAATACTAGATTTTTTTCGGCTCCCTTAACTCAGTCGCCTGAATACGTTGTGCAGTAAGCTCATCACGCTTGCTAATTTTGGTTGGCTTAATAATTGTTTGGTCGCCGGCGGCCCATGTTATGGGTCGTCGCTCCTTACCAATGGACTCCTGTAGCATAATTAATCCCTGCATCAGAGCTTCGGGTCGCGGCGGGCAACCTGGCACATAAACGTCGACTGGAATAAATTTATCGACACCCTGCACTACTGAATAAATATCATACATACCGCCGGAATTAGCGCATGACCCCATAGAAATAATCCAACGAGGCTCTAACAACTGCTCATATAGGCGCTGAATGACGGGAGCCATTTTTAAAAAGCAGGTTCCTGAGATAACCATTAGGTCTGCTTGACGGGGTGTGGCGCGAATAACCTCAGAACCAAAGCGCGCAATATCATGTCGACTAGTAAAAGACGTCGCCATCTCGACATAACAGCACGAGAGGCCAAAATTGAAAGGCCATAATGAATGCGCTCGTCCCCAAGCGATTAAATCTTCAAGCTTGGCAAACGCAACATTACGCTTAACCTGCTCTTCAATAAAATCATCACTCTGGCCAATCACATTACCCTGTTCGGGTCGCGTTAAACTCCAATCCATTATTTCATCTCCGCTGATTTCTTCGTGTCATTCAAGCCAGTGCGCGTTTTATTGCCCCAGTCCAATGCCCCGGACCTCCACTCATAAATAAGTGCCAAACCAAGGATGGCGATAAACACCACCATCGATAAATATCCCTGCCAGCCGAGCTCAAAGAACGCAATGGCCCAAGCAAAAATGAATACTGTTTCTAGATCAAAAATTACGAAGAAAATAGCGACCAAATAAAATTCAACAGAGATGCGTATTTGTGACCCCCCTACCGATACAATTCCCGACTCAAAAGGATCATTAGTGGCCGCTTCTCTGCGTCGCTGGCCAAGCAGCCAAGACAGTACCAACATGGTGATTACTAAAAGAATTACCATTAAAAAATATATGGCAAGAGGCCAGATTTCTGTCGCGTAGGCATTAGTCATTGACACACTCCAGCAACTGAGCAGTCTGTATTTGCGGCGATTGATTAGTGATTGTGATAAGAAAAAAGAGGTTAGCTACCATCTCATAGAGATGATCGAATGGCCTGTGAAAAAGAAAAACCTTATATTGTTCAAGTGGCATAAAACACCCCAAACAGATTGGGCTTCTTTCGCCTAATACTACCTATTTAGGGAAGAACCCTTTTATTATTGTTAGGTAACGCGTAATAACCGTACCTAATGTAGGGTTTTTTAGCAAGCCCGATCTTAAACTTTAACCACTTATGGAATATTAACTATGGTTTTACGCATAGAAATTTGACTCATTGATAGGTTCGCCTACCAAATATTCCAGCCCTAGTTTGCAGATCAATTACAGCAATATAAAAAGCCGCCCGAGGGCGGCTTTTTATTAGCGATTATCTAGCTCTCCTATCGAGCTCAGCAGTTATGGAACCAAGGCATCCAAATATGCCTCAATCTCAGCAGCAGAGGTTCTGCTAGCATCTGAAGCTATAACACCATTGATGAGTGCATCTCCATTCAAACCAAATAAGTACCTCAAGATCAGCAGTCCATCTGTTAAGGCATCTACCTGACCATTACCATCAATATCCACAAGATCGCCAAGATTATCAATACGCAATTCAATGTCTGATGCAGCAGTGTAGGTAGCGTCTAATGCTATGGTTCCTGTAACTAGAGTACTTCCATCTAAACCAAACATACCTCTTAGTAACAATAGGCCATCTGTCAGCGCGTCATACTTACTATTACCATCAATATCCAACGACCCTGCGGGCGGCGTTCCAGCCAAAAATTCCTCTAGGTTGCTAATTCCATCACCATCTTGATCTAAGACTGAATCTGAAGGATCGTTTGGATCGAGTCCAAAACGGATTTCCCATGCATCAGGCATACCGTCGTTGTCAGTATCCGCACTGTACTTACTTTGTAATGGAAACTTGTCATCATTATTAAGAATCCCATCGCCATCAATATCCGGATCTTCATTATCACCTAGTCCATCACTATCAGTATCAAGAGTTTCTGCGGCATTTGTTGGGAAAGCATCAGCATTATCCCCGACACCATCACCATCAGTATCAGCAGACTCACTAATATCATTTGGCGCCCAGTCCGCATTATCTCCAACTCCGTCACCATCAGTATCTAACGTCTCAGAACTATCCAGTGGAAAGGCATCAGCACCATCTTCAACGCCATCGTTATCATCATCATTATCACAATCATCACCCTGTCCATCACCATCTGTATCTAATTGAACTTCGTTAGCTATCGACGGGCAGTTATCAAGATCATTCTCAATTCCATCTCCATCCGCATCGTCAATGAAATCCATCTTGAACAAAGCGACATTACTATCATCAAGTCCATCATTTGCTAGAATAGCAAAAGAGTCATTAATAGATGAATCCGCCGTATGAACATATGTAACCTTTGATTCGATGTAGCTGCCCTCAGATCTTGCGCTATAACCAACATCTACAACTTTAAACCCAGAATATCCATCGGCAATATAAGCCATTTCTCCATCAGCCGATTGAGTTAAACGCCAAGAATCTCTGCCAGAGAGCACACTGCGTATTTCAACTGGATTAGCAGGGTCTGCAATATCTATCGTTTGAATTAGCCCCACCCTATCCACCGCAGTCACGGTTTTTCCATCCGGAGACATCATTAAATCATTCATAAAATTATCAGAGGAAATAGACCCCATCATCACTGGGAGAGCAACGTCGCTAACATCAATAATTTGCATACCGCTTTCACCATTAGCCAAGTACGCAGTTTTATAGTCGCCAGATAATGTTATACCTCTAGCAATGCCATTAGTCTCAAAACTACTCAACAGAGTAGGTGATTCTGGATCGGAAACATCGAATATCAGCATAAGCGACTGACTAGCTAAAAATACCATGCTCCCATCGCTTGAAAGTGAAATATCCCAAGCATAATCGTCAATCTCTATTGATGAGCGGATGTCTGGAGTGGCAGTGGCAGCATTGCTGACATTGACAATAGTGAAATGGCTATAGTCTGCAATATAAAGATTTTGATCATCGCTTGAAGCTACCGCACTTAACGGGATCCCATCTGAGAGTATTTGGCTCAAATAAATAGGGCTTGTCGGGTCGCTGATATCATATACCAGCATTCCGTAGCGCCGTGACGAAACATAGGCCAGCTGGTTATTTTTGGATAAGGTAACGTTATACAACTGGCCATAAAATAGGTCCGACCCAATTAATTGCGGTATTGTAGGATCACTAATATCAATGACTTTAAAACCATAATCATAATCAGCCAAGAATGCATATTGGCCATCATTTGAAACGGCAACTCCGCGAACCCCAGCCCCGCCATCTAAGAAAACTTCGCCAATAATGCCTGATCCCGAAATATATGCCCTTAGCTCTCCATATCTAGGAGCTGAAGATAATTTGTACACTATTGGATCGTCATCTGAGTCAGTAGCTACAAGTTCCGCACTAACTGACTGGCCGTATCCAATATCAGCACTAAAGCCGTCATCGATAATAGGTGCTTGATTTGGATAAACTCCAACATTAACAGCTGCAAAACCGAATTCATCTTCTCTTAAGCTATGAGTAAATAATCGATCACCGCTCTCATTTGAGATCATAAAGTCCGCAAAATCCCACCCATTGTTTGTTCCGGCCTCATTGTTGTCTGCCATTTCAAGCGTATGTCGATCATCTGCCAAACATATAGTGTCTTGGAAAGGCGCTCCTCCACTCGCCTGTAGCTGGTCAGATTGATCCCGTATTTGCCAAGAGATCTCATCAGGATATTTGCCTGCACTAACATCAACAATATAGACACTATAAGTGCAGTTTTCTTTAGCATTATTCGCATCATTAATAAGCTGCTGTAGATCCGTCACCCTCACTGAATCAAAAGTTAATGAGAGCAAAAGTTCAATCAAGCCTTGATATAGATCTAAATTACTGGGATAAATATTTGAAAGACCAAGAACCAGATTTAAATCTTCTACAGTAATGTGACTTGCATCACTCGAGATTACTGCAAGTCGTACCTCTCCCAACGCAGTATTGTTTTTGTTAACCGCATCACACGCGGCCACCGGTATAATGGAATTCTGCCCCGTAGAGATAGTGGAAGGCCAACCCGCCTTATCAGGGCAGTAGCTAATATAGTCAAGCTGTCTATTAGTAAGAAATGAGTCATCCTCTAACTTAGGTTTATCACCCAAGAAACTTAGGACTTTAAGTTGATTATATGCAAATGCACTCGCTCCAATAGCTGTAACACCTGCACCTATGGTTGCACTCTCAATATTATTTCTAACAAATGCATAATCACCTATCTCAAGTATCGAGTTCGGGATCGTCAAAGATATTGTTTGCTGATCAGCGAATGAAGCATTAGCAATCTTAGTAACCGGGGCTCCAATAAAAACACTTGGGATGTCAATAACCGACGGGCATGTTGAAACACACCCAATTACAGTAACTGCTCCATCACTCTCTAATCGATATGTGAAGGTTCCATCACTTTTTACTTGACTAGCAAAGCTGACTTCAACTGTTGCGACATTACTATCAAGATCACCGTCTGACACTTTAAACGTGAAACTGTCATTATCAGAAACGCCTGAACTGTTTTCAAAAATTACCTGCTGAGGTAAGGCATCTCCAGCACCGTATGCAGTTTTTGCTAGAGATATAACCTGAACACCACTATTACCGGCCGCTGCAACCAACGTAGTTCCTGCGGAATCAGCTGCAACACTATAAACAGTCCCTGTAAGATTAATGCTCGCTAGCTCGCTGATACTAGCGGAAGTTCTCACATCAAGGGCAATGACCTCAACGCTACTTGCGACAAATAATGTTTCGTCATCATCAGAGATATCCAGTTTGAGACTAGTGCTGCCAGTCTCATAACTTCCAACATTAACTGGCGATGCAGGATTAGTAAGATCATAAACTAGAACACCTTCACCATAATCAGCTACGTAAGCTTTACTACCATCATTGGACAGAATGATTCCTGTTGCATACCCAGAAGTCTCGATTGTCGCCACAACAAAAGAATCAGTTATATCTTGAACGTCATACACCAGCCATCCTGCTGTTTGATCCGCTACATATAAGTAACGCCCATCAGGTGAAATATCAACGTCAAATACATTAGTGCTGCCACCTAGAGTCACAACGCTAGAAGGATTCAGACCGTCACTCACATCAATAACATCGACACCACCCTGTTGATCGGCTATGAACGCTGTATTTCCATCAGGGGACAACACTACATCTTGAGAGGATCCAGTGGTATTGTACTCTCCTAGCAAGCTCGGCAAAGATGCATTAGTTACGTCGATTATCTGTAACCCTGCTGTATTATTTGCAAGATAGAGCGTTTTCTCATCTGATGAAAGAGCAATACCTCGAGCGTTGCCGGAGGTTGTATCTAAATTGCTGATTTCAATAGGATTAGTACCATCGGTTAAATCAAAGATTCGAATGCCTGAATCCCCGTCAGCAAGGTATGCCGTCTTCCCATCTGTGGATAACACCACATCACGAGAAGTTCCTGACGTATCGATCGAGCCCACCACTTCTGCAGAAAATCCTAAGCCCACTAATGTACCTATAACGGGGGGTTCAACTAGACTGTAAGTCAAGGGCAGTCTCTCCGGATCAAGACCCTCTAAAGTGAGCTCAATGGTTTGATCTGGCGTTACTGCCACCTGAGAGAAAGCAATAGGCGCTGTATTACTCCACCCCCCATCTGTTTCTATTTCAAGCGCAAGATAATCAATACTGCCGCCATCAAAGTTATATTCGTCAATAACGGTAAGCGTCCAATCCCCTAAAGTAGATTGCTCATTGAAACTTGATAAATTGCCCGATTGCGGTTGTATTACTCCCGAAATGCTCGGAACTATTATAGAACATTCCAATTCGGCACCAGAATCATCAAACACAACATCAATATCATTTTCTCCGCCACAGGCATTAACCAACAGGCCCACTGAAACACCAGCTGGCGATGCTAAGTTAATTCTTAAGTCCTGAGGGTAGGTATGTGAAACCGCTAAATGCACATTTAGATCGGTAATACGCAAATTTTCATTAATCGTCAAAACTGAACTTACTGTATTTTCTCCGTCTGCAGAAATAGCGACAGGTAAATCAACGGCGCCTTTATGATTCGGTGTAGTGAAACTAAATGCGGCACCAGGTGTTCCGCTACCGCAAAAGTTATTCGGTGACACTCGCCAATAGTAAGTCGTATCTCCAGTCAATCCTTTGATAACAGCGGAATTTGACTCTATGTTGATAGACAGGCGGATATCACTAAAGCTTGGATCGGTAGCGATCTCAAGAACATAATCATCTGCGTTTGACTGAGCGTCCCACTGAAGAGTTGCTATCAAACGCTCAATAGTTATCCCATCTTCTGGGCTAGAGAGATTAAGGACGTCAAAGTTGGGAGAGAAATTCTGAATACTGTAGGTTAATCTTTGAGTTCTTTCGGGCGAAGTTGCAACGATATCAATCGGATAGGTACCGGTAGCCAGGTCCTCAGAAGCAGAAAAAGTTACCTCAACTGAGGTGTTGGTTGAGGTCGCACTCGTTGGGTCAAACTCAACCGATAACCCGCTGGGCGCATTCGCCGATGAAAAAATAGCCGTATCGGTAAACTTAGTTGATGTCTCATAGATAATAGGCGATGTGACACTATCATTTTGGCAAACACCATAATTCAGCTGATCTACCGTGAGGACAATATCATCAAGTGTAGTGCTAAAATCCTGGGCATTAATGGCATAAAAAATATTACCAACAGCTGCTACTCGAATACGCGCTGTATTGGTTACCACATCGGGCAGTATAATCTCATGACTACCGTCATTAGTTGCCCTCTCAGCAAGAGAATACGGATAAGTTAGACCACCATCGGTAGACATCGTAATACTTACGTTTGTAACCGATATTGGTGCCAGGTCAGTACCGGCAACATCCCAAGTAACTATGCGAGGTGATCCAGCAATATAAACATTGCCCAAGGCTTGTGATGTGACAGAAAAAGCACCTACTTCGCTATCATCGCCATCATTATCCACGACTGTGACTGTCATATCTCTGTATGCAACACCTCCCCCGCCGATAGCATTATCACGCACCGTAAGAGCAAAATTAAATTCGCGTGGGACAGTCGATAACGTTTCCCATGGAGAGCCTATAAAAGGATCTTCTAAAGTTAAATTTCCCGAAATAACGCTCGAAAGAAGAGGCAAATAACGGGTGGGCTCCTGGCTCGGCAGTAAGGATCGAAAATTTGCGCCTTGCGTATTTGTAGGACCAAACACATCACTGGGGACTAGGCCATTATCCTTTTGCTCCCATGTATAGGTAAGGTTATCGGATGCATCAACATCACTAGCGGAACCGGTCAATACGAAGGGCGTGCCGACTGGAATGGTATAATTTATTAAAGGATCTACTGTCGGGACGTTATTTTCGATAGGTGTACTTACATGGCACGTTTGACTCTTTAGGTAATTTAAACCTTGGATAATACTGACATTATGGTAATAGTTATCTGCAAAGAAGGCTAAATCATCAGCACCAGTACCCGCATAACTCATGATGGTACTTCCGCTCGCAGGCTCCACATTAACGAGCGTACCCTCAGTCGTGTATGAAAATGTATGATTGGCCCCTATTTGATGTCCCATCTCATGGGCAACAAGATTCACAAATGAGCGCCCTCTAGGGCTTCCAGAGGCCGACCAAGCAGACCCCTTTGTAGTGTTTCCACAAACTGATCCAATAGCACCGGCGTTACCACCACCACCAGTACCGCTAAATAAGTGCCCTATATCGTAATTAGAGCTGCCGATCACCGAATCGATAGTGGCCTGCAAAGGAGCATTGGTATTAGCGTCAATAGTATCCTCGAAAGGATCCGTATTTGAGTCAAGGTAAATAATTTCATCATTATTATCTACAAGTTCTAATTTAATTCCGAGATCAGTTTCAAAAATAAAATTAAGGCCTGTTAGGGTGTTATTAATTGCTGCTAGAGCCGACTGTTTAGTGCCTCCATGAAAATTTGTGTATTGCCCATTAACCGCCACCGCAAGACGGTACTTGGATAAAGCGCTCTCATCAGAAAATTTCGTCAAGCGCGACATCTGTCCGGATAAACTGAGATTGGCTTGGGGATTTATTTTTGACTTTGTTTTCGCTGAAAGCGGCTCTGGCGTAGAACAGGAAAGTTCTTCCATCGGCCTCGATTTATCTAGCTTTGTATAGGCAATATATCTGCTGTCTGACTGAGATATCTTTCGAATGGTCGTTCTAGCATTTGACCATGAATCAATAATTACAGCTTCAAGCCCGAAAGGAGAATTACTAAAATAGGTTATTAGTCCGGGATAATCTAGGCTGGATCCTCTAAATGCCTTGATATTGGGGAATTTAGCAGCTAAGACGGGTGAAAAATTTGACTTCTCTTTGATCTGAAAACGCAGTAATTTCCCATCAGCATTCGGCAGTATAATCTCACCGCCACTCCCTCTCATTGTTTGCCCAATATTGAGAGCCTGTCTCAAGTCACTTTCAGTCAGCTCCAAGACAATAGCAGAGGATAAATCAGCGTCAATTGATTGGCCAACCAATTGTTTAGTCGCTTTACCTAGGGAGTGCCAGTAAGTCTTTGCATCATTTACATGCCCTAGCTCTTCAGCAGCCAATATCTTTGGCGTCGACATTAATAAAGCAAGGATTACAAAGAAAAACGGGTATACTTTACGCATGATTTTGTCTCTACTTTAAATAACTTATTATTATTTTCTACTCATAAAACGGCGCTTGAGAGGGCATGTGAGTGAGTTCAATTATCATTGTTCTGCCTAAATCTTAACGACAACTATAATTCATATATAAATAATCAGCCACGTGGATTAGGGCTGTGTGCTTACGTGACTCTGTCATCGACAGACCTAATGCATTGATCTGGAAAAGCGGGTTGCCTGACAAGTCGCTAACACTATCAAATAGGTCTCGCCAGATACAGATTTTTAATTATTTATCCCTAGCCAAACGCATGCCTTAAAACAATAGTTTCAACACGATCTGGTCCCGTTGAGACTACATCAACTGGCGCACCAATCAATATCTCAATGCGGGACACATAGTCTCTGGCCGCTTGCGGCAAGTCCTCCAATCGCTGAGCACCTACAGTTACTTCAACCCAGCCATCCATAGTTTCATAAACTGGAGTGATTGATTCAAAGTCATCCGCATGCATCGGCATTCCAGCATCATTACCATCAGCATCTAGATAACCAACACAAATGTTAATCTCTTCCAGCCCGTCAAGCACATCAAGTTTGGTTAAACATATCCCGGAGATACTGTTGACCCTTACAGCTTGCCGCAGCGCCACTGAATCGAACCATCCACAACGCCGTTCACGACCCGTAGTAGTTCCAAACTCATGACCTTTTTCACCCAGATGGCGACCAATATCGCAGTGCAATTCTGTTGGAAAAGGACCGGCACCCACTCTCGTGGTATACGCTTTGGTGATACCCAAGACATAATCAAGATATAACGGGCCAAAACCGGTTCCCGTAGCAGTGCTACCCGCCGTCGTATTAGAAGAGGTTACGAAGGGATAAGTACCATGATCAATATCCAACAAGGACCCTTGTGCACCCTCAAATAAAATATTCTCACCAGCCTCACGAGCATCATGCAATAACTTGGTAACATCGGCTTTCATCGGCAACAAAAACTCTGCCCACTCTTTAACCAGCGCCAGAGTTTGATCGAAGTCTACAGCATCAACACCATAATACTGGGTTAAGGAAAAATTATGATAGTCCAGTACTTCTTTGAGCTTTACAGCAAAGCGCTCCATGTTAGCAAAATCACTCACACGCAGACCACGCCGAGCGACTTTGTCTTCATATGCTGGTCCAATACCACGACCGGTGGTGCCGATTTTGGCGTTCCCTCGAGCCGCTTCTCGCGCTTGATCCAGGGCAATATGGTAAGGCAGGATTAACGGGCAAGAACCCGAGATTTTTAAACGGTCACGCACCTTAACTCCGCGGTCCTCGAGCATATTAACTTCTTTGATCAGCGCATCGGGCGCAACCACAACACCATTACCGATGACACAGTTAACATGTTCGCGAAGAATCCCTGAAGGAATGAGGTGCAGTGCTGTTTTTTTACCGTCAATAACCAGAGTATGACCGGCGTTGTGGCCCCCTTGAAAACGCGCAACTACAGAAGCCTTGTCTGTCAGTAAATCTACAATCTTTCCTTTGCCTTCGTCTCCCCACTGGGAACCAAGAATTACGACATTTCTACCCATACAATAAATTACTCAATTATTTTAAATAACTCTGAGATCCGCATTAAGACAGATGCTGAACCACGTATTTACCATCAATCTTCGCTAACTGATGATCACATTTCAGTTCTTCCAGATCGATTCTTTGACCCTTAAAACCTTGCACCACACGTTTGCCTTGCCCGCGCAAGCTATCGACCTGATATTGGCTCTCTCGGTCAGTACTATAAGGCGCAAAAATACCACCTGATGATCTGACTTCACTTTTGCCCTGAGACACTAACGACTTGAGATCAATAGCAAAGCCTGTAGCTGGACGAGAACGACCAAAGGCCTCTCCCACATGATCGTAACGACCACCGTTGCCAAGCGCTTTACCGAAGCCCTGTACATAGGCAGCGAAGACGATACCCGTGTGATAATGGTACCCAGGAATTTCGCCTAAATCTATGTACACCGTCGCAGTCTTATCGGCAATTGAACTAACTATTCCTTCAAGTTGATCAATGGCGTCAAGCACCGCTTTAGGGGAGCCTTTAAGTAGTTCTTTCGCTTTGGTGAGCACCTCAATTCCCCCCGTCAAAGTCGGCAAAGCGTTCAACCAGCCACTCAAGCTAGTATCTTGAATATTTACGGCGATCCAGTCACTCAATTCAGCTTGCGCCTTGCGCTGTAAAAGCTCGAACAACTGATCTTCTAACTCGGCATGAAGGCCAGCCTCACTCAATAGACCTCGGCAGATATCCACATGTCCTAAATCTAGATAGACATGCTCCACGCCAGAGGTGTTGAGTGTTTGTAAAAAAAGATCGATGACTTCTATATCGGCGGACAACGAAGTCTCACCAAATAACTCGACACCAATAGAAATGGGCGTACGCGACTGCAACGGTCCTCGTGGACGAGTATGTAACACTGTTCCTGCATAACAGAGACGACTTGGACCTTCACGGCGAAGACTATGAGCATCCATGCGCGCTGTTTGCGGTGTTATATCAGCCCGAATGCCCATCATGCGGCCACTCAGCTGATCTGTCACCCGAAAGGTCATTAAATCAAGATCTTTGCCAGAACCGCTTAATAGTGACTCCGTGAATTCGACCATTGGAGGAATCACAAGGTCATACCCCCAAATGTAGTACAGATCCAGTATCTGGCGACGCAGATGTTCAACGACATAGGCTTGCTCCGGAAGCACTTCGTCAACACCATCTGGCAATAACCAACGATCTACATTTGTCACAATAACCTCTTAATTTTAAGCGTTACTTTACTTCATCGAAAAATGAACAATAACAACAAACCACCTACCATACTGAATAGACCAATAGAGCGCATAGACCGTTCATCAATTGTAGCTAACACCTTAGCCATCTCTCGCCACCTTGTAGGCGCAACAAAAGGCAGGATACCCTCAAAAACAAGCATCAGCGCGACAGCACGAGCAATATCGTCCAACATAAAAATTAGCCCTTCTCGCGGCACAAAAAAACCGGGTCTCCCCGGTTATCGAATTCTAACAAAATCTCCTAGAATGTGGCAGGGATTTCTCAACTAAATCACCTGCACCATTCATAGAGACCGACTAATTAACTTTTTTCTGCTTTAAATACTTAAAGAATTGACTGTCAGGCTCTATTAACATGATATCGCCTTTGTTAGAAAACGCTGCCTTATAGGCATTTAAGCTCCGCATAAACGAATAAAATTCAGCGTCTTGTTGGTAAGCTTCAGCATAAATACCCGCCGCTTTTGCGTCACCTTCTCCACGCAGTTCTTCAGCATCTTTGTAGGCATTAGCTATCTCGATAGTCCGTTCACGATCCGCAGACGCACGAATTATTTCGGCTTTTTCCTTACCGGTTGAGCGCAATTCTTGAGCTTCCTTATCCCGCTCAGCTGTCATACGACGAAACACTTGAGAGCTGACCTCTTGAGGAAGATCTATTCGCTTTACGCGAACATCAACGATTTCAATACCAAGGCTACCTAGCACTGTGCTATTCAAGTCTTCGGTGATATTTTTCATTAGGAGATCACGTTCGCCCGAGACCACTTCGCGCAGCGTTCGTGTACCAAACTGATTACGCAAACCATCATTGATCCGTTTAGCCAGCCTATTTTCCGCAGTTCTCTCGTTTCCTTTCAGAGCTCTGTAATACGTCTCCACATCAGAGATCCTCCACTTAGCGTAAGAATCAACAATGAGACGCTTCTTCTCAATAGTGAAAAAACTAGCGGGTTGCGCATCAACCGTTAAAATACGCGCATCAAACCTAAGGACTTCATCAATAAACGGCATTTTATAATGAATTCCAGATTCAATATCGGATTCAATTATTTCTCCGAAACGCGTGGTAATGCCACGCTCAAAATCGCTGATAACATAAAGAGTATTACCAAGAACAACTAATGATGCCGCTATTGCAATTAAAAATGCTTTCATTAAATTACTCATCGACGTCTCTCCCCTTGGCTTTGTTCGCTATTACGCTGCAATTTTTCAATCACTTCATTAGCAACACGATTAATCAGTTGATTGTTCGTTTCGGCCCCTTTCAAAGCTCCACCATTCCCTTGCTGAACTAACTTATCTAACGGTAGATAGAGCATGTTATTACCACCCTCTGTATCCAATAAAATCTTAGTACTATCAATCATTACCTGTTCTATCGCATCGATGTACAGACGCTCTCGAGTGACCTCTGGTGCCTTTTCGTACTCTTTCAGTAAGGCTTTGAAGCGATTTGCTTCACCCTCAGATTTAGAGACTACCTGAGACATGTAACCCTGAGCCTCCTCTCTCAATCGCTGAGCTTCACCGCGTGCTTCCGGAATAATACCGTTCGAATAGGCCTGGGCCTCATTCACTAATCGCTCCAAATCCTCGCGCGCCTTAATAACATCGTCATAGGCAGCTTTGACCTCATTTGGCGGCCGAGCATCTTCAATGTTTATCTTAACAATCCTTATTCCGCTTGAATAAAGATCGAGAAGATCCTGGAGCTTAACTTCGGTAGCGTTCGCTACCTGTTCTCGCTCAGTGGATATCACACCGTCAAGACCCGTACTACCAACTACATGGCGCAGAGCACTGTCAGTTGCTTGTTCCAAGCTCTCCACGGGCCCATTAATACTCAATACAAAATCTTTCGCACTAGCAACGTTATATTGCACAGACAAAGCGACTTCAACGATGTTCTCATCCTGAGTCAGCATTAGTCCTCGCGTTGAATATTGACGCTCCTCTGAGACTGCGACAGTAATTACTGAGTCAAAAAATGGAGGATTCCAGTGCAATCCTTCTGTCTGGGTCGAATCATATTTTCCCAGGCGAAGCACAACAGCTTCCTCTGTTGCGTCAACCTGATAGACGCCCAACAAACCCCAGATAATCCCAAGCACAACAAGTCCAATCGGTAAAATGCTTTTAAGGCTTGCACCACCGTTGCCACCTCCCTTGCCACCGAAACCAGATAGCTTTTCTTTAAGTTTCTTAAGCGCCTCATCAATGTCTGGCGGCCCCTGATCATTCCTATTGCCACCCCAAGGATCCTTACCACCACCCGGCTCATTCCAAGCCATACTATTCTCCAGTTCAAATTAACGTTTAATTGAGTTTTCTTGTATACGGTCGTTCCCATCACAACAGTTTAGCACTATCCATTATATTGTGATCAAATCCTCTAATTTCAAGTTCGCATTCTTTAAAATGCGAAAAAAATCGCTCTCTGGGAGCTTAATTTCAAGCTCCATAACCCCTTGTTCATCTATTTTTTCAAAAACCACTGACTTACAACCATAAAGAGCCGATCTGAGAGCCCCTTGACTGGGTTGCAAGATCAGATGCTTATGAATCATTCTGCTGGGTAGCTTTTCAACCACCGCCTGCAACAAAAGCTCTAGCCCCTCGCCCTGCAGCGCTGACACCCAAACTGCCGTAGGAACACCATCGGCATCACGCTCTATCCTCGGATTTGGCTCCTCCAATAAGTCTACTTTGTTGTAGACCATTAACGTCGGTAATTTATAAGCGTCGATTTCTTTCAGTACTTCATCAACCCTTACTATATTCTTTGCTCTATCTTCAGCACTTGCATCAACAATATGGAGCAAAAGGTCGGCAGAGGCAGCCTCTTCTAAGGTTGCTCTAAACGCATCAACCAAGCGATGAGGTAAATGACTTATAAACCCTACAGTATCAGCGAAAATAACTGACCCTAAGTCGTGCACGTCCACCCTACGCATGGTTGGATCTAACGTGGCAAACAACTGATCGGCCACAAAAACATCGGCGTTTGTGATGGCATTAAATAAAGTCGACTTTCCAGCATTGGTGTAGCCCACCAACGAGACGGTTGGTATTTCAGAGCGTTTTCTGCCGCGACGACCTTGGTCACGTTGCTTTCGAACCTTATCTAAGCGTTTTTCGATCGCTTTAATACGATCTCTAACCATTCGGCGGTCTGACTCTAGCTGCGTCTCACCGGGACCACGCATGCCGATGCCACCCCTTTGACGCTCTAGGTGAGTCCAACCTCGCACCAACCTAGATGACAGATGCTGCAACTGGGCTAACTCTACCTGAAGTTTACCCTCATGTGTGCGTGCTCGTTGGGCAAAAATATCCAGAATAAGGCCAGTTCTGTCGAGTACTCGGCACTGTAATTCGGCCTCAAGGTTACGCTCCTGACTAGGTGTTAAATTATGATTAAAAATAACCAATTCTGCACCGGCCCCTTTAACCACGGCACCAATTTCCTCTACCTTTCCGGTACCCACAAAGAACTTGGCGCTAGGGGACTGCCGGGACCCTGTAATAAAGTCCACGGGATCTCCACCAGCAGCGAGAACTAGCTCTTCGAATTCTCTTGGATCTTCAGGCTCTGATTCACTGTTGAGTTTGATATGAACCAGAACTGCGGTCTCGCCTGTCTTAGGTCGTTCAAAGAATAGGGCCACAGGCTAGTAGTTTTCATCCTCATGATTGCCAGATTCATCATCGGACGCTTCACTTTGATCACTTCCACTGGAGGGTAATCGGACGACTCTAGATGGCACGATGGTAGAAATAGCATGCTTGTAAACCATCTGACTCACGGTATTCTTCAGAAGAACAACAAACTGATCAAACGACTCAACTTGGCCTTGAAGTTTTATACCATTAACCAAAAATATTGCGACGGGAACTCGTTCTTTTCTTAGGACATTCAGAAAAGGGTCTTGTAGATTATGCCCTTTTGACATGGGACTTCTCCTTGTTATTGAAAATTCAATATAGGCTGCAATAATCGCAGCAAAAAATCGCTAGTAGGATTGCGGTCCACTAACTAAAACAGGTTTTAACTGCTCATGACCTTAATATGGAGTGCTGGCTCAGTATTTTCAAGCACTGTTTACAACTATTTTTTAAACTGATGTAGGTTTGGCCATCATCGACCTGGATTTCATGCGCATTAGGCCAATTTCGTAACCAAGTTATCTGACGTTTAGCCAGCTGCCGGCTAGCGACAATACTTCTCTCTACAGCCTCCTCCAAAGTACACTGGCCATCGAGGTGCTGCCAGATTTGTTGGTAACCAGCCGCACGCATGGATGGCAAATCAGTATTCAAATCCTCTCGCTCATGCAGACCGACGACCTCTGCAAGCAGCCCGCTGGACATCATCTGTTCAAAACGCTGTTCAATTCGCCGGTGTAACAACGCCCGATCATCAAATGTCAGACTAAATTGAACAACACTATAATAATCCAGAACACCATTATTGCTTGCCGCAGTCTGTAGATGTGACATCGACATTCCTGTCAATTGGTACACCTCTAGAGCTCGCTGGATACGTTGAGAGTGGTTCGGATGAATTTTAGCTGCCGTCTGCGGGTCGATCTGCTTTAATTCATCGTAAAGGCTTGGCCACCCAAACTCATCCGCACGTTGCTGTATTTGATCGCGGACACCCTGATTTGCTTCTGGTAAATCAGATAAGCCTTCCAGTAGTATTTTAAAGTAAAGCATGGAGCCACCCACCAAAAGAGGTATCCTGCCGGCAGCGGTTATTTCAGCCATCTGCTCCGTAGCATCTTTTAAGAACTCCGCAACGCTATAAGCCTCGGCTGGATCTCTGATATCAATTAATCGATGAGGATGGTCAGTCAGAGTAGTTGCATCAGGTTTGGCGCTACCAATATCTAATTGGCGATATACTTGCGCAGAATCAACGCTGATGAGATCTACGGGTAGATGTTTTCTCAATGCTATTGCTAAGTCAGTCTTACCTGAGGCAGTTGGACCCATGATAAATATAGCCGGAGGTAATACTTTAGACATCGAAGGATTACCTAACGTCCACGTAGGAACAGTTTATCAAGTTCCTCTACCGTCAGTTGCGACCAGGTAGGTCGACCATGATTGCACTGCCCACTTCGCTCGGTAATCTCCATATCTCTTAATAAGGCATTCATCTCAGGTAAGGTTAATTTACGGTTAGCCCGCACTGATCCGTGACAGGCCATCGTCGATAAAATTTCATTAATATGGTCGCGAATACGTTCTGAACTGCCGTGCTCAAGAAGATCTGACAGCACATCTCGCAACAGCTTCTCCACCTCTGACCCACGTAAAATAGCCGGAATCTCACGGACAATAATACTCTCACTCGCAGCGCGCTCAACACCAAACCCGAGCTGGGTAAACACCGCCTTATTAGACTCAACGGCGTCAGCCTCTCGCTGACTAACCGCTAAATTTTCAGGCACCAGTAACGGCTGAGAAACCAAACCCTGCAGATCAAACGCATCTTTCATACGCTCATAAGTAATTCGCTCATGTGCGGCATGCATATCCACAATGATCAGGCCATGACTATTTTCAGCGAGTATAAAGATCCCTTTTAACTGAGCGACGGCGAAGCCAAGTGGCGGCACCTCGGCTTGATTGCTGTCACTAAACTCGGTTTGAGACGAGTAGAGGCTCTGGTAGCTGCTTGCTGGAGTATTAACCCCTGAGGGTACCCCGGAAGATGGCCATGTAGACTGATAGCCAGACCCTGGCGTGCCGGCAAGCGGCAATGCATTTTGGCCGATCAATGACTGTGGTTGATCCTTATCTTGTAGATCTAGCCCCCCATTGGTCGACAAATGATCTTGAGGTCGATCAGTCGCCAATGCTTTTTTTAAGGTAGTAGACACAAAACTGTGAATACTCCCGCTCTCCCTGAACCTAACTTCATGCTTGGTGGGGTGGACATTAACATCGACATCGGCGGGTAAAATCTCTAAAAATAGGACATAGGCAGGATGGCGTCCGTGATACAACACATCTTGATAAGCTTGCCGTACGGCATGCGAAACTACCTTGTCACGAATAGATCGTCCATTCACAAAAAAGTACTGCAGATCGGCCTGACTGCGGGAAAAGGTAGGCAATCCTATCCACCCCCACAACCGAATCTCGGTGCGATCATTGTCAACGAACAACGCTTGTTCCATGAACTGCGGTCCGCATAGGTCAGCGACACGTTTTTCTTGTTCGGCCTGACTATTGGCGGGTCGAAGACTGAACTGTACTTTTTGGTTATGCTTTAGACTAAAGGCAACATCCATACGACTTAGCGCGAGTTTTTTTAAACAGTCATCAATGCGTTTATATTCAGTATTTTCAGTACGTAAAAATTTACGGCGCGCTGGGGTATTAAAGAATAGATCTCGTACTTCAACACTAGTTCCTAGCGGATGTGCCGCGGGCTGAAGCTCAACCTCCATATCTCGACCCTCGGAAACCGCCTTCCATCCAGACCCTTCTCCACTATTAGAAGTCAAAGCCAAGCGTGAAACTGACGCTATACTCGCTAATGCCTCCCCGCGAAAGCCAAGAGTAGCTACGGCCTCTAGATCTTCTAGACCCAAAATTTTGCTCGTTGCGTGACGACTTAGCGCCAGGGGAAGATCACTCTCAGAAATTCCGCAGCCGTCGTCTCGCACTCTGATTAGCTTAGTACCGCCCTGCTCGACCTCAACTTCGATCCACTTAGCACCCGCATCGAGACTATTTTCAGAGAGTTCTTTTAGAACGGATGAAGGCCGCTCTACGACCTCTCCTGCAGCGATTTGATTAGCCAGCTGGGGACTTAGAGTATGTATTTTAGGCATTACGACGGGCCTTTAAACATGAAATAATTTTGCCATCCATTCATCGTGGGGGAATCGATATTTTTTGTCCTACCCTGATCGAGCTAGAGGATAACTTATTATATCGCAGTATATTTTTAACTGAGGTTCCATGTTGCTGGGCAATTTCGGACAGCGTATCACCCCTGCCGATAACATAGATTTTAATAAGGTCTTTAGTTCTATTTGCTAACAAAGTACCAACGGGAGGTTTGTCAAAATAAAAACTTTTTAGTCCATTAAAAACTGCCTCTGCCATTTTCCTCTGATAGCTTACGCTACTCAATTGACGGGCTTCTTTGGGGTTGGAGATGAAACCAGTTTCAATTAATAGTGACGGAATATCAGGTGACTTCAGGACGATAAAGCCTGCTTGTTCAACTTTTTTCTTATGCAACCTTGCGACACCCGACATGTTTTTCAGCACATAACTACCGGCATCAAGACTACTTCTTAAGGTTTCATTCATCGATAGATCTAACAAAACACTGGCGAGCACATCATCTTTACCGTCCAGACTAAGATTACTTGTCCCACCAATTAAGTCAGCACGATTCTCCGTCGTCGCTAAATATCTCGCCGCCTCACTGGACGCTCCTCTGGTGGAGAGGGCATAAACCGAAGCGCCATTAGCCCGGGGGTCTGAAAATCCATCAGCATGAATAGAGATCAAAAAATCAGCTTGCTTTTGACGAGCAATCTCAGTGCGTTTGCGTAAACCAACATAATAGTCTCCAGTACGCACCAGGACGCCCTCAAAATAGGGGCTTTGATCAAATAGCGCTTCAACTCGTTTTGCGATTTGTAAAACCACACGCTTTTCACGCAATCGATTGGGACCTGAGGCTCCAGGGTCTTCTCCGCCATGCCCTGCATCTATAGCTATGATAATTTTTCGATCCTTGCGTTCGATCATTTTTTCGACGGTTTTACTGGTACTCTGCTTTTTATCATATAAGTCGACTACGAGACGGTCACCGTACTGCTCGTTTGACGGTAAAATAAAGCTTTTTGGACTGACACTAGCGCTTAGATCAAGGACAATTCTTAAATCAGTTTTATTGCGCTGTGCATGACGAATATTCGCGATCGGTGTTTTACTTAAATCAAGATTTTTAAAGCTTGTCGCCAATCTAATCTGTTTAATGTCGATAACCAGTCTATTAGGATTTTCAAGGGAAATCAGCTGATGCTTTACAGTGTCACTCAAATCAATGACTAATCGAGTGCTCTCGGGTGATCGCCAGATCCGCACCGACTCTATGTCAGCGCTCTGTGCAGTTGCAGGCAATATTGTAAAGATTAAGCTCAGAAGACTGAGTAACCATTTCCCACAATAATCTGTCAATTTTTGGCGTATGAATCTCAATAGATTCTCCCAATGCACTGGCTAATGATTACTGACAATCAGTGATTTTACGAAGCCCAGCTAGCATGGCTCCACCTCTATCCGTTTGCGCGGAGACGCTAACTCGGCGACCACTCGTAAGATGCTCAATTTCAATACCCATATCTGTATCATCTAAATACCCATGCCCGCGCTCAGGCCATTCTATTAAGCTCAAGGACGCCTCAGCAAGGTAATCAGTAAAACCAATATAATCAAGCTCTTGAGGGTCTTTAACGCGATATAAATCAAAGTGATACACGCTACCAATATCTAATTGATACGGCTCCACAATAGTATAAGTAGGGCTCTTCACTGCACCAGAGTGCCCTAGCCTGTTCAACATTCCTCGGCTAAGAGTCGTCTTTCCTGCACCAAGATCACCATTCAAAGTGATGATAGCACCCACTAATAGTGTCTCTGCAAGTTTGCCGCCAAACACGACCATGCTCTCCTCATCTTCAATGATGAAACTAGACTCTTGTATAAGCGATAGCTTACTCATTCTGCAAGAATAGTGCTTTGATTAAGTATAGCGCGAACAAATGTCAAAACGTCAGAGGCCACGAGTCCTCTATGACCAAGCTTATCAACCGCCATGTCTGCAGCTTTGGAATGTAGGCAACAAGCGAGCTCTGTTGCCGTAAATAGATCCATTCCTTGAGCGATCAACCCGCCGATCACACCACTTAAAATATCGCCCATACCGGCCGTCGCCATTGCAGGATTACCATAGGGGCACACCTGTATTGGTCGGGTCGGGTCACCATAAATAAGAGTTCCAGCACCTTTCAATAGAATTACTGCATTGTATTTTTGCTGTAGCTTACGCACTGCAGCAAAGCGGTCGGTCTCGATCTCTGTAACACTAACCCCCAAAAGTCGTGCTGCCTCACCTGGGTGCGGTGTCATTACCCATGACCGATTTGCAATATTCGTCACCACTCGACCGTCGGCAATAATGTTTAATGCATCTGCGTCCACCACCATAGGTACATCCATCGACATCGCTTTCTGCAAAATCTGCTCAGACCAAGATGATCGTCCAAGACCCGGCCCAACCACTAGCACCGTAGGCCGGTCAAGCAATGGCTCTAGCTCCTGACCTGAAACCACACCGCATGCCATTATCTCAGGTTGACGGACTAAACTTGCTGATACATGCTCTGGTCTAGTCGCATGACTGACGACTCCAGCGCCGACTTGCAGGCACGATTGGGCGGCGAGTAATGAAGCACCCCCTGTCCCATGGTCTCCTCCAATAACCATACAGTGCCCACGTTGACTTTTATGAACATCGGCCTCTGGCTCTGGTAAATATTCGAGCAGATCATCCACTGACATTAACTCAGCTGAAGGTAATCTTTGCTGGAGAATGTCTGCCGGAATATCTAAAGAGTCATAAACAACATCCCCACAAAGTGCCGTACCACGGCCTGTAAATAGACCCTGCTTGGGCACAACAAATGTAACGGTTATATCCGCCTTCACCGCGACTTCTTGTACGGCTCCTGTGTCACTGGCTAATCCTGAGGGGATATCCACCGCCAACACGGGCAATAACGAACTATTAATACACTCAATAGCTATAGCAAATTCATCACGGAGAACACCTTTAAAGCCGGTCCCGATTAAACTATCAACAATGATACCCTCGGACAAATTACAGCTGGAATCAAAGCTCTCAAAGATAATATTGGCATCAACGCACTGCTGTCGTGCGAGCTTAGTTTCATCGGACATCCGAGCTGGATTACCCAATTCATAAACCCGTACCGAAATCTTCTCATGCGCCGCTAAAGACGCAATAATGTAACCATCGCCTCCATTATTACCCGCACCACAAAAAACGTGTATACAATCAGGACGACCGAAGTTTTCTAATAGTTCGGCAAAAGCGCCGTCCCCAGCTCTGCTCATTAATTCAAAAGGGCTAATGTTGCCTTTTTGGCAGGCTAATTGATCGAGTTCACCAACGGTTTTGGCATCAAATAAGGCTTGTTGAATAAGATAGTGCGACATGAACGAGATATCCCAGTAAAATTAGGGAGATTATAAGCCAGAATAGCTATGAAACCATGCACCAAATTGAAGTAGAAGCTCAGAAACTAGAAAATTTAGCCCTTAAGATCAAATCTTGGGGGGCTTCTTTGGGTTTCCAACAGGTATCTATCGTCGAACCAGATTTGACAGAGGCATCAGAGCGCCTGCATGAATGGTTAGCGGAGGGCTTTCAAGGCTCTATGGACTGGATGGCTCAACATGGCGAAAAACGATATGTGGTGAACAAACTGGTCGACCATACAGTCAGAGTAATCTCAGTCCGCATGGATTATCTTACGGATAACAAAATGATCGCAGTATTAAAAGATGACAATAAAGCCTATATCTCACGATATGCTCTGGGTCGGGATTATCACAAAATTATTCGCAAACGTTTGGCTGCTTTGATCAAAAAGATTGAAGAAGAAATTCCAGAACTAAACTTGAGTCAAAGGCCCTTTGTCGACAGCGCGCCCGTCATGGAAAAACCCATTGCACAACAAGCTGGACTAGGATGGATTGGTAAAAACACTTTGTTACTCAATGAATCAGCCGGCTCATGGTTTTTTCTCGGTGAAATTTATACCTCTTTAAAACTACCTGTTGACGGACAAAAACAAGAAGACAAGTGTGGTAAATGTCGTGCTTGTTTGACGGTTTGCCCTACTGATGCCTTTCCTGAGCCCTATGTGCTTGATGCACGCCGCTGTATATCCTATCTAACGATAGAGAATAAGGGTGCTATCCCCGAAGAACTTCGACCCCTAATGGGCAATAGGGTTTTCGGCTGTGATGATTGCCAAATTAGGTGCCCTTGGAATCGCTTTGCATCGCCCTCTCAAGAGGACGATTTCAAGCCCCGGCATAATCTTGATGATCCATCATTGGTAACATTATTTAACTGGGAGCCAGATGAGTTTCTAGAGAAGACACAGGGCTCTCCAATTCGCCGAATTGGCCATGAGCGCTGGTTACGTAATCTTGCGGTAGGCCTGGGTAATGCAACCGGCTCAAAAGAGATCCTTAGTGAACTTAAGGCAAAATCTGATCACCCATCAGCTCTTGTCAGAGAACATGTCCTGTGGGCAATAAAACAACAACAACAAAAACTTAATTTTGAATGAAAAATTTTCGGTAATACGCTAACTCTGCAATCGAATCATGGACGTCGTCCATCGCTAGATGGCTTCCCTTTTTACTAAACCCACCTTCCAGATCCGGGCGCCAGCGCCGCACTAACTCTTTTAGCGTACTGACATCAAGGTTACGATAATGAAAGAATACCTCTAGTTCAGGCATGTATCGAACCAAAAACCGTCGGTCTTGGCCAATAGAATTTCCGCACATGGGTGACTGGCCTTTGGGGACCCAATGCGACAAAAAGTCGAGGGTCTGTTGCATGGCCTTAGCTTCAGTAATTTGGCTGTTACGCACTCGATCCGTTAAACCAGAGCCACCATGTTGCCGAGTATTCCACTCATCCATTCCGGCAAGCAGACTGTCCGACTGATTAATAACAAGCGACGGCCCCTCTGCGAGTACCTTCAAGTTTGAGTCTGTAACGACTGTCGCGATTTCAATAATCCTTTCAGTAAGAGGATTTAGCCCTGTCATTTCCAGGTCAATCCAAATCAAATTCAGCGGATGGGTTGTGCTCATTTGGTAATCCTATTTACACTTTATAGCAGGTTGTTGAGAAGCTTAATGTTACTCAGGGCAGTAATGCTATATCCTTACCGTCCATAACACCAGAAATTGGTCTTCCGTAAAAGTGGATTTGAAAAGCGATGAGCCCTAAATTGTCAACCTATGAGTAAGCGCAGACTTAATGACCGTCAAAAAGGGCGTATTCAATCGATCCAAGAGCAACGTCGCGAGCGGGCTATTAGCAAGAATGCTGTGAGTGAAGATGACTTAGCGAACCACTCTACACTGGGGCCAGAAATGCTGGGCACAGTGGTAACCAACTTTGGCGCCCAAGTCGATATCGAGGCCAACGAAACCGACATTAAAGGCCGTATCGTGCGCTGTCATATGCGCGCCAATCTTGATAGCTTAGTTACCGGGGATCAGGTCATTTGGCGTTTTGCCGAACCCCACGGTGTTGTAGTCGCTCGGCAAGCTAGGCGATCAGAATTATTGCGGCCAGATATTTATGGCAAGTTGCGACCGGTTGCCGCGAATGTTGACTTAATCGCTATCGTTTTTTCTGCCAAGCCCGACGCATTTAGTAATCTTTTAGATCGTTATTTGGTGGCTTCAGAAGCTCAAGATATCAAGCCAGTATTAATTCTAAACAAAGTCGATATGTTGGAGGATAATGCGTTTCCTGAGATACATAAACTCATTAAGGAATATGAGTTTATTGGTTATGACGTTCTGCAAGTGTCAGCCACTACCGGTGAGGGTATCGCTGAATTGCAGGATTATTTGACCGGGAAAACTGCCATATTTGTCGGTCAATCCGGTGTAGGTAAGTCATCGTTAATTAATCATATTCAGCCCGATGCAAATATGTCAGTGGGCGATCTATCGATAGGTAAAGAGAAAGGTACCCACACCACAACCGTCTCTAGACTTTTTCATCTGTCTGGTGGAGGCGTGCTGATTGACTCGCCGGGAATACGAGAATTTGCTTTGACCCATCTTACCAAAGAACAGGTCATTAACGGATTTATAGATTTTCGACCCTACCTTGGTCATTGTAAGTTTCGCGACTGCAGCCATAACAAGGATCTTGGATGTAGTCTCTTAGCGGCTGTCGCTGACAAGAAAGTACTGGCGACGAGACTCCACAATTATCGCCAGATACTATTATCTCAGGAATCGGATAGAACATAGAATCGTCACCCGAGTGCTATACATGCGCCTCATACAATGACGTCAAGGAATCAGAATGAGTGAGCTAACACCCCATATTATCGAACCAAAAGATCTTGAGGCGATGCTCCTTAGGGAGAATTTAATCATTGTTGACTTGAGTCATCCTGTACTTTATCAACAGCGACATGTGCCAGGTGCTGTGCATTTAATCAGCACTGCACTTATGGGAAATGTACCCCCGGCAGCAGGCAAACACCCCAGCTTCAAAGATATCAAGGCCTTAATGAGTAATCTAGGGATTGATAGCTCAAAGCATGTGGTGATCTACGATGACGAAGGTGGCGGTTGGGCTGGTAGGCTCGCTTGGACTCTAGATTTAATTGGCCTCCACAACTGGTCTTATTTAAACGGTGGTATTGTTGCCTGGATTAATGAAGGGCACACCACCGAGAGTACCGTTAATATACCAAAAAGTTGTTGCACTGATATTGGTAGTACCTTTGCCAACCCTTCTGCCTCTATCCATGTGGATGAAATTATTACCCGACTAGATTCGAGTGATTTTGCGGTATGGGATGCCCGCAGTCCTGCGGAGCATAGCGGTGAAATGGTTCGTGCAGCACGGAGCGGTCATATTCCTGGGGCCGTCAATCTAGAGTGGACCGAATTAATGGATCAAGAGAATAATTTACGTATTCGTAATAATGCCCAAGACATTCTAAATAATTTGGGCCTGAGCAAAGATAAAACCATTGCCACCCACTGTCAGCTTCATCATCGCTCAGCTTTTACTTATATGGTTGCAAGAATTTTGGGTTATGAGAAAATCGCTGGCTATGATGGTTCTTGGGCCGAATGGGGTAACCTTGACGATACTCCCATAGAACTCGGATTTTAAGTATATACCCCTAGTCAACATCACATTTTAAACGAGAAATAAAATTATGAGTCATGGTGTAGATATCTTTGTTGCAATTCAGCGAGTGCTACCAAAGCATGCGTTATCTCGAATCATTGGTAGGATCGCCGAGTCTAAAACGCTATGGCTTAAAAACTTATTAATCAAACGTGCTATCTCCGCCTTCGGTATAAATATGCAAGAAGCCGCCAGTGATAATCTAGATGACTATGAGAATTTTAATGCCTTTTTTACCCGTGCATTAAAAGATGACGCGCGAGTGATTGGTAACGATCCTAAAAGTGTTTGTTGCCCTGCCGATGGGGTTGTTAGCCAGGCCGGCATTATTGATATGACTCGCATTCTGCAAGCGAAGGGGCTCAACTATTCAATAAACCGTCTGCTGGGCAATTCAGCCTCAGCTCAGCGATTTAATAATGGAAGTTTCGCCACTATTTATCTTTCACCCAAGGATTACCACCGTGTGCATATGCCTATCGCCGGCACATTACGCGCTACGCGATACATACCCGGCGAACTATTTTCAGTCAACGACAAGACTGCTCAAGGTTTAGAGGAGTTGTTCGCCCGCAATGAACGCTTAGTGTGTGAGTTTGAGTCTGAGTTGGCGGGTAACTTTGTGGTTGTGTTTGTCGGTGCAATGTTGGTTGCTGGGATCGAAACAGTATGGGGTGGATTCGAAAAACCAGGCCCTGGTGCCGTTCGAGAGACAGACTTCGCTGATCGTCAGCTAACCTATACCAAGGGAGAGGAAATAGGCCAGTTTAAGTTTGGTTCGACCGCCATCATCTTATTCGAAAAAGACCGAGTTACTGGGTTAGAGAGATTAAATCCTCAAGCACCTGTGATGATGGGACAGCAGATCGCCTCTCTTGGGGAATAAACTCTGGCTCTAGTTAGAGCCAGAGAACTTGTGCACCGCATCAATAAATATCTTCACATTATCCGGATTAATATCTGGTGTTATGCCATGACCCAAGTTGAAGACATGTCCGTCATCATCACCAAATGATTCTAAGATAGTTTTTACCTCTAATTCGATCCCTTTTCGGTCAGACCTTAAAACAGCAGGGTCCATATTTCCTTGCAGAGCAACTTGGCTACCTACACGACCCTTGGCAGCACCAATATCTAATGTCCAATCCAATCCTAAGCAATCACAACCAGAATCTGCCATCGCTTCTAACCAATGGCCACCCCCTTTAGTAAATAAAATCACCGGCACATCTCGGCCATCCGCATGTTTTATCAGGCCATCGACAATTTTTTTCATATAGGCAAGAGAGAACTCCAAATAAGCATCATGACTTAATGCTCCACCCCAAGTATCAAATATCTGAACAACCTGCGCGCCTACTAAAATTTGAGCATTTAGGTAATCAATAACTGAAAGAGACAGTTTTTCTAACAGCTGATGAAGTACTTCAGGTTGAGTGTAGAGCATAGTCTTGGCCCGAATGAAATCGCGACTACTCTGACCTTCAATCATATAGGTCGCCAGTGTCCAAGGACTTCCAGAGAAGCCAATCAAGGGCACGCGACCATTTAATTCTCGACGGATCATAGACACAGCATCCGTCACATACCCCAAATCTGAGGCTGTATTAACTACCTGCAATCGATCTATATCTGCCTCGGTACGAACCGGTTTACGGAACTTGGGGCCTTCCCCCTCCTCAAAATAGAGACCCAATCCCATAGCATCAGGAATAGTTAAAATATCAGAAAAAAGAATCGCTGCATCCAACTCAAATCGCTCAAGTGGCTGAAGTGTGACTTCACAGGCAAGCTCAGTATTTTTGCACAGGCTCATAAAGTCTCCAGCCTGCGCTCTAACTTGACGATATTCGGGCAAATATCGACCCGCTTGCCGCATCATCCATACTGGGGTTTTATCAACCGGCTGCCGAGCTAATGCTCGTAAAAATCGATCGTTTTTTAAGTCTTTCATAAATAATTTAGGTCAATAAGATGAAATGGAGGGGCGCTAGTATACGTCACGCAAGTAACGCTTTTCACGTTTTAGATTGTTGACATAGTCGGTGGCTTGATCAGCACTTAAATTTGCCTGAGTAGCAACAATATCACGCAATGCCTGGTCAACGTCTTTAGCCATGCGTGTGGCATCTCCACACACATAAAAATACGCACCTTTCTCAAGCCACTGATACAGCTCCACCGAACACTCATGCATTTTATTTTGGACGTAAATCTTCTCTTTTTGATCTCTAGAAAAGGCTAGGTCAAGTCGGCTCAATACACCTACCGCCTGCATTTCGAGTAACTGCTGTTCATAGATAAAGTCTGAATCTCTGGTCTGATCGCCAAAGAACAACCAATTTTTGCCTTTAGCTCCGCGCATTTGTCGCTCTTCCAAGAAGGCTCTAAATGGAGCAACTCCGGTACCTGGACCCACCATAATCATAGGCGCATCGTCATTGGCAGGAATGCGGAATGCTTTGTTCGGCGACACAAAAACCCCTGCGGTGCCATTCGCAGTCACTCTATCAGCCAAAAATGTCGAGCATACACCCAGATGATCTCGGCCCTCTTCACGCCATCTAACTGACGCTACGGTCAAATGCACTGACCCTAGATGCTTACTTGGGCTCGACGAAATGGAGTAGGCACGATGCTGTAGAGGTTTAAGTAACCCCAAAAATTCATCTGCGGTGAAAGTAATTTCGGAATTTAAGTTGAGTAAATCCAAAGTATCCTTGCCCCACAAAAAATCAGCTAGCGCTTCTTTATCACCATTTTTTAGGACATGGGAGAATCTCTCATGCTTGGCCTGCGCTTCGACAGCAGCAATAAGGTTTCGAGACGGAGTCGATATTTCATACTGATAAGTCAGCAGATCTACGATAGATTTTTCTTGACCTTCGAGAACAATGTCACCGTCTACAGAAAGGCGCTCTGTAAGTTTTTTTACCAATACACCATCATTAACTGGCATAACATTCAACGCATCACCCGTCTCATAGGTCAATCCACTATCCGCAAGATCAATCTCATAATGTCGGATTTCTTTGCCAGAAGATGGGCCAGACAACAGTTTATTAACACTAACTTTTGCAGGGTACGGATTCTTGCGGTTCCAAATAGACTTGACCACCTGTGGAGAAGTCTCTACCGCAGGCACGATTACGTTACCGCTATTGGCCAGAGGAATGGTTTTATTAATCCACTCATCTGCTATATCTTCATAATCGACATCACAGTCTAATCGATCGACTAATCTTGTAGCACCCAACTGCTCAAGCCTTGTATCCAGGAGTTTTCCTGCCTGACAAAATTCATCATAACTAGTATCACCGAGCGCTAAAATACCGAATTGCATATCAGGCAACCTAGGCATATCCGTACGATATATGCTCTCCCAAAATAGTCCGGCATTGTCAGGCATCTCACCTTCGCCATAGGTGGCAATGGTTATGATTACACGCTTCATGACAGAAAACGCATCTATAGAGACATCATCTAAACCTTGTACAACAGCATCGAATCCTTGAGCGCGAGCCACTGTTGCTGCGTCCATCGCTAACCCTTCAGCATTTCCTGTTTGTGTTCCATAAAGTATGTTTAGCACTGGCGCCGCCAGTGTGCCAGCAACACTTGTTTGACTGCCCGCTATCGCTTTTGCCGACTGCATACCTGCCAAGAATCCCGACAACCATGATTTCTGGTCTCCAGTGAAAGGGGCATCTTCTGGTATAAACGGAAGTTTCATTGATTAGCCTCAGTGTTAACTAGCATTAGGCAGAATGTCATTCATCGCATTGTGTGCAAATAGCTCTTCAAAGCTGGGAATCCGGCCTAATGCCAACTTATTTTTTCTTTGTTGGTACAGTATCCACCCATAAGTAGCGGGACTATCCATTGATAGAATGTTGCGTAAGCTCAAAGCCTCTTTGAAGTCAGTGAGACGCTTACCCGCAATCATAGCCGCTAAATCGGGGGCACTATACCCTGAAACGGCCTCTCGCGCATGTCTGAGCAACCCACTCATCAATGCGTAATCTTCTGTCAAAATAAGGTTACGAGTCGCTTTAACAACGTCAGGCTCATCTACCGAGATAGCCGCTGGAACCTTTTTTAAGGCTATTTTTTGAGCTGCGTTGAGCACGAAATAAGTATTTAAAAGCTCATACATATCGCCGCTATCGGCAAGGTCTGCGTCAGGGACGATGCCTTTTATGACTGCCGTTCCAGAACGCCAAGCCTTTTTTAATTTGTTAACTTGAAAGCTTGCCAGCGCGGTTGCCAGTTCTTCAGCAAGCTCCTTGCGTGGTTTAGCCTCAAGAATCGCTTCATAATCCTGATACTGTAATAAAGCTCGGGGGGTTATATAAGCGAAGTTAGCGCGCTCCAAATCCCAGTGTTGGAGAAGCCAAGAGGCCTTTTTTGAACCCGTCGCCTTAACATGCCAGTCCAGCATAGAGTGTATGGCTTGCGCATGGATATGAGAGGCATCCTGATCACCATCATCGTCTAGATAGCCCAAAAGTACTGAATCGTGACTGATACAGTCTGTGAATTTCCTATAAGGATCATATTGGTAGGCGAATCCACCTGACATTCCATTACCGAATCCCTTGGCAAAAGCACCTAAATTGAGAACTGCACCGTTTGTCATATACTCAGCACAGAAATCACCAACGCCCTCAACAACCGCTGTTGCGCCTGAGTTCCGGACGGCAAAGCGATCGCCTGCCTGACCTTCAATAAATAATCGCCCTCCGGTAGCACCGAACAAAGCAAAGTTTCCAATTAAAACATTCGTGCCCGGCTTATCACTACCTCCGGCCGGTGCATTAACAACAATCTCTCCGCCACAGGCTGTTTTACCGACGCCATCATTACAGGTACCCGTATGTATAAGGCGCATACCATCATTACAGAACGCACCATAGGATTGACCTGCCGAACCATGAGTCGCAATACTGACAGCGCCATTTCTTAAGAATCGTCGACCGCGCTTATCTGCGAGCACTGCAGGTAACTCAACCTCTTTTAGTTCGTAGTTGAGCATTCGCTCAATATCGATAGCTAATTGACCGCCTACGCTTTTGTTACAATTATTTAAATACTGACTACTCGGAAACTCTATGGACATGTGTTTCTGTTCGACTAAGGCTTCACGAATTAGGCTAATAAAACCATCATCAACAGCAAAATCACGCTCCATATAAATTGGATTATCAACTCTATGCTCTTTTACCAATGTTAACATAGCTCGCAGATCTAGCTGACCCACAGAGGATGGGTGGTCTAAAAGATGAATTAAATCACAACGACCTCGCGCTTCACGCAATGAGCGCAAACCAAGATCAGCAAGGATTTCCCTAACCTCATGCGCGATGTTAAGTAGGTATTGCCCGAGGGCTCTAGGATCACCATCGAAAACTTCAGGATTTGTGGTCAAACCGGCAGGGCATTTGATATTACAGTTCTTTGCCATAACGCACTTCAGCATCATTAGCGCCGTCGTACCAAATTCAAAACTATCACCACCCATTAGCGCTGACTTGACTACGTCCGAACCCGTTTGATGAGCACCGGAACATCGTAAAACAACTTTTTGTCTTAAACCATTAGCGCAAAGTGCTTGATGAACTTCAGCAATACCGATCTCTGCAGCTCGGCCGGTGTACTTCAAAGACGTAACTGAGGCAGCTCCAGTGCCGCCGGTATTACCAGCAACATTGATTACATCAGCTCCGGCTTTAGCCACACCAACCGCAATGGTTCCAATCCCATCTGAAGATACCAGTTTAACAATCACTCGAACTCGCGCAGCCTTGGCGTCATGAATCAGCTGCGCTAAATCTTCAATCGAGTAAGTATCATGGTGCGGTGGAGGCGAAATCAGCTCAACGCCTGGCACTCCGCCGCGCGCTGCTGCTATCTCAACATTTACCTTCGGTGCTGGCAACTGGCCACCCTCTCCGGGCTTGGCGCCTTGACCAATTTTGATTTCAATCTCTTCGAGCATCGGGTCCGCTAAATATCCAGCCCAAACACCGAATCGCCCGGAGGCAAATTGTTTGATTCTCGATGCTCGGATCGTACCATAGCGAGAAATATGCTCCCCACCCTCACCGCAATTAGACATTCCTCCAACCATATTTGTACCATGAGCTACAGCCTCATGAGCTGTAGCCACTAACGCTCCGTGACTCATGGCACCAGATGCTAAGAGAGGCGTAATCTGGCTAGCGGGTTGCACCTCATCCAAATCTATTTTAGGCATGGCATCACGTAAGCGACTAACATAATCTCGAGCAATACCAGACGTTTTAAGTATAAGAACATCATCTCTGACTGAAGAGGCCATGATATCCACACCAAAGCGATCTACAAAGGAATCCCTCAGTGCGACTAATCGTCCACTTTGACCGGCTAAAGAGCCAGTTAACCGAAGCGCATAAGACCCCTCTGACGTCACTTCCGACGTTAAACCTCGAACCACAAAATGGTTATTCCCGGCACGGTTAAATAGCATCATTTCGCGTCTAAATTCATCCGGCTCAGTAAGAAAACTCACATCAGCTGGAAACGCCAAAACATCCCTTAAAGCCGCTGGTCTTCGAGATCGCTCTTCCGCCATGTCGCCAGAGAAAGTTCTATACCCTGGCGTGATTTTAAATTCATCAATCGCCCTAGGTGTTAGCCTATCAAAACTGGTATTAGTATATCCTTCATCGCTAATACCAAATGCACCTTCCATCCGATTCAGGGTTAAAAGTCTTAATTCGTCCTTAGCGGCAGTATCGTCATCATAGTCAAACGAAATGGGCTCTTCTGTTAGATCGACAAAACCTCGCACAGCAGCCACACCATAGGAATGACCAGCACCTTCCGCTCGCTCTTTGAACAGACCCAGCATTGGAATATCACTTTCGACTTCACACTTAAGGGCCCGTTGATGCCAATCAGCATGTGCTTGAGCAACCTCAGTAAAGCCCACACCTCCTACTGGTGACTTCATGTTTGGGAAATAACGCCGAAATACAGGGTCACTAGTATTTAAAAAATTGGGTTCAAAAAACTCTCCGCCGGAATAACTCTCAACCGTGCACAGCCCCACTTTACCCATCGTTTTTAGTAACGCTTTTTCGGCAGCTTTAGAAAATTTAAGATAGGCTCCATTAGGATCATCAGAAAACTTATCTTCGGCGCGCATCATGACGCCCATGGGATATACCGCGGCTGCACCGAATCCAAGCGCACAGGCAACATGGTGGGATGAACAAATTTGTCCACTCTCAACTATTAATGACACTCGTAGACGCAATCCAGTCTCAATAAGCCGCTGATTAATCGCCGATATGGCCAAGGTCATGGAAATGGATCCGAGGGCGCGAGTGACATGGCGATCACTGATAATAGCGATCCCGCCCTGCTCTCTAGCGAAAGACTCTACCTCATCACAAAGAGTATCAATACCCCCAATTAATGATTTTTGATTCGCGTCAACGTCATTAAAGAAAGGCTCAAATAGCATAGGGAAACGCGCTATTGGCGTCTCTTTTTGTGCTCGAATTCGAAGAATTTGCGCATAATTAAGAATGGGAGATTGAATGACTATCTGGCGGCCAGGTTTAGCCCCAATATTAGGTTTGGTACCTAACGCAACCCTCATCGTCATTCCTTCGCCTTCACGAATCGAGTCCAGTGGCGGGTTCGTCACCTGTGCGAACCGTTGTGAGAAGTATTTCGCAACTCCACCTTCATTGTCCGACAACGCATTGATTGCATTGCCATAACCCATAGCTGACACCTTTTCAGTGCCTGTCGCCAGCATAGGATCGATCATAAAACGGAAACATTCCTGATTCTGTGAATAAGCCACATACCGACCCGCTAATGGCATATCTCCAGAGTAACTTGAAGAAGGCGAGTACTCGGCTGCGGAAACTTCGGGTAAGTCTTCGATTCGGATACGCGCATTTTCAACCAGCTCAGAGTAATTGCGCTGACTGGCCAACAACTCAAGGGCTTCGTGAGTGTCAAATGATCTCTGTTGCTGATGATCGTAATACAGCATACCACCGGCTTCAATTCGGCCACGGCTCAGCACTGGCTCATCACCAAAGTCAATTTGACCAGCCTCCGACATAACCGCTAAATAGGTCTCTGTCTCGATACTTCTCAATGGCCGCAATCCAAGTCGGTCAAGTCGTGCGCCAATGATTGAACCATTACCAAAGATTAAAGCGGCAGGACCATCATTCTTTTCTTCGTATAGCGAAAAGTACTCAAGCATCGCTCGCACGGGAGAAGAGAGAGTATCGTCATTTTCCCACGCCGGCGGCATCATAGACACAACAGCGGTTACCAAATCCAGTTCATCCTCGATAACACGTGATTGAAGCGTCTGATCTAAGCGGCAACTATCCGACTGGCCTTTAGGCCTGATGATATTGTTTTCTCTAGACCGCGCAATTGCAGTCTCTGACAGTCGATTTTTCTTATCCGTATTGAGTTCACCATTATGAGCCATCATCCGAAAAGGTTGCGCCATAGAGGGGTGCGGATCGGTATTAGTTGAGAATCGAGTGTGAAAATAAAGCGTATGTACACTATGACCTAAATTATTGAGATCTAAAAAATAGGGAATTATCTCATTTGAGTTCAATCGACCTTTCAAAACTTGCATGTGAGCTGACATCGACAAAGGATATAACCCATCTAACTCACTGTTAGTGTAGGCTTCAGCCTCAATCGCCATAAGAGCGCGGTGAATAGCCTTGTCTAACTGAATACCTCTTACGCCTGCCGGCGCTGCAAAGACCCATTGAGCGATTGGCAGTTGGCATTTAATTGCGGCTGAGTTTAGAACAGAGTAGTCCACCTCAACATCTCGCGTCACGAGAGTTTTAATTCCTTCAGCTTTCAGCGCCGCATCTACCAGCTCTCTTGCTCTTTCGTGCTGCGCAGGATCATTGGGTAGAAAAAAGTTACCGACACCAAATTCACCTAAGTTTAACAAAGAGTCGGTCACTCGGTTGAAAAATTCAATAGACAAGTCAATCGAGACTCCAGCACCATCACCTACACCTTCCGCGGACATACCACCGCGATGAGGAACTGCACAGAGGGCTTCATGCCCCTTGATTAAGAGGTCATGTGTCTGCTTGCCGTCTTTTCGAGTAAGAAAACCAACACCACAGCTACTTTTTTCAAAGGCGCTGTCATAAAGACCAAATTTAGTCGCTTCGTTCATAGACACCAATTCGTTGTTCAGAGTTTTGTTGCTGTGGGGCTCGCTGGCGCTCGGTTTTAGATTGCTTGCCGCAGCCGCCTAGTTTACACAGCGGGGCCGCAAGGGACAATCATTCATACGGAGCGTTAGATCTTTTTGGTTGCTTATCTTCAACATTACAGACAATTAAACTAAAATATTGCGTATTTCCAGTATAATAAACTTCAATGCGTAGCAGCCTACTGTACAAAAATTAGGCTTCGCAAGCCTTAATCAAAGTAGCTTGAAGCCACTCTATTGCGAAACCATCCGTTACGTAGGCATCACCCAAGGTCTTAAGAAGCACCAATCTTAGGGTTCCATCTAGAACTTTTTTGTCTCTGTATATTAATGATAAAAACTCGTTCGACGTCATCTTCGCTGGCGACTTCAGCGGCAAACCAAAGGCGGTGAGAATGTTTTTAATCCTATCAACATCTAGAGGCGATAAATGGCCAGTAAGTACTGACAGTTCAGCCGCCATAACAGTACCAACAGCAACGGCCTCGCCATGCAACAACCCTTTGTATTGCTGAAAAGTTTCAATCGCATGACCAAAAGTATGACCCAGATTTAAAATGGCTCGAATACCCTGCTCCGTTTCATCGGCACTGACTATGTTTGCCTTGTTAAGACAAGATCGTTTAATAGCGTAAGTCAGCGCATCTTCATCGCGATTTAGCAATGGCTCCACATTTGTCTCCAACCACTGCAGAAACTGATAATCTGCAATCAAGCCATACTTGATAACTTCAGCCATGCCCGCCGAAAACTGCCTATCGGGGAGAGAAGCCAGCGTATTAAGATCAATTACCACTGCATTTGGCTGATGAAAGGCGCCAAGCATATTCTTCCCGAGCATATGATTTACGCCGGTCTTACCGCCTACAGAAGAATCAACCTGAGCCAACAAAGTCGTAGGGATCTGAACGAAAGAAATACCCCTCTGATAAGACGCAGCTGCAAACCCCGTCATATCGCCAATCACTCCACCACCCAAAGCAATCAATGTTGTTGTCCGATCATGTTGCTTTTCAAGTAGCACGGTAAAGATAAGGTTTAAGGTATCAAGGTTTTTGAACTGTTCGCCATCAGGTAAAATCACAACATCGATTGTTTTATCTGGAATCTGGCTGAGGACCGAATCTAAATAAATCGGAGCAATTGTTTCATTAGTCACTATCAGGGCTTTTTTACCCTTGATATAGCGACCAAAATCTACCATTGATAACTGCCCTTGGCCGATATAAATTGGGTAGCTTCTATCTCCTAAATCAACAATGATTGAGGAAGACGCCTTATCACCTATACTTGATCTGTCGGCCATCGTTGTTAAAGCTCTCTGTTAAATTCAGCTAGTTTAACCGCGATGGTGAGCTTATGCGTAGAGATTTTTACTTAAATTAAATATAACAAGACCGATTAGAGCGTAGATAACTGGTCAGTAATTTCATTGACCACACGCTGTATCTGGACACTGCCAGAGGCAAAAACAAAATCTGCCACAGAGCGATATAGGGGATCCCTCTGCTCGAACAAGCTATCGATAACGGCTCTACGGTCGTCTACCTGTAGCAACGGTCGTTTTTTATCACGTTTCGTTCGCTCATAAAGCTGATCTTTTGTAGCGCACAGATAGATAACTCGCCCTGCCTTAGACATCGCGGTCCGATTCGAGGATTGCAAAACAACACCTCCCCCTGTCGCTATGACAGCCGAGCGCTCCGATTGAATAAGATTATCCAACGCCTTAGACTCCCTTAATCTAAACCCATCTTCACCTTCCATATCAAAAATCCACTGAATGTCTGCGCCAGTAGACTTTACAATTTCATGATCTATATCAAAAAACGGTCGACTTAGTGCCCTAGCGAGCTGTTTACCTACAGTCGACTTACCAGCACCCATTGGTCCTATCAAAAAAATATGGTCAGACATTAATTATTAGTTATCTTAGTAGTTAGGATGAGTATTTCACGTTTGTCTCTAGTACGCATTTGTTTTTTAAATAAGTTACCAATCAAGAGTTAATCCCCCAATATTTATAGCAATTCATATATTCATAGACTATATTTTTATGGTCTGATGGGATGCACTTCACATTCTGGTCGTTCATAATGGTTTATTTATCCTACACGGGTATTTTGATATGAAAAATAATCAAGCTTTACGGGTCTGCTTGATATTCCTTACCACTGGCGTGGGTGGTTTTCTTTTAATAACGTCCTGCCTTTTTCTCTATTTAAGCCCTAAGTTACCTTCAATTGAAGAATTAAAAGACATCAGATTACAAATACCTCTAAAAGTAGTCTCTCAAGATTTAAAGCTTATTAGTGAGTTTGGAGAAATGAAGCGAACTCCCGTAGAGTTTAACGATCTACCTCAACATTTGGTCGACGCTCTTTTAGCTGCAGAGGACGACAGTTTTTTCGAGCACAAGGGAATCGTCATTTCAGGACTCGTTAGGTCCGTTGTTCAAATAGCGACAGAGGGAAAGGTAGTCGGAGGAGGTAGCACCATTACCATGCAGGTTGCGCGCAATTTTTTCTTCCATAAACGAAAAGAGTTTACTCGTAAGTTTAATGAAATATTACTCGCCTTTCGAATTGAAGAAGCCCTCAGTAAAGAGGAGATATTATCCCTTTATGCCAATAAGATGTTTTTGGGCAAAACGGCGTATGGCTTTGCCGCGGCCGCACAGGTTTACTACGGTAAGTCCCTTAAAGAACTTAATCTAGCGCAACTCGCAATGATTGCCGGACTACCAAAGGCACCATCTGCATATAATCCGATCGCTAACCTTGAACGCGCTACCGAACGGAGAGATTGGGTGCTCGGTAGAATGATGAAACTGGGCATGATAAATAATAACCAATATCAAACTGCAGTGTCTGTCATTGATAACGCGACATACCACGGCTCAAAATCAGAGTTAGACGCCGATTATGTTGCAGAAATGGTTAGGCAGGAAGTTATCGCAAAGTTCGGCCTCCAAGCCTACACCGAGGGTTACACTGCAATAACCACCATAAATTCAACGATGCAACTCAGCGGTCTAAAGGCCCTCCAGACTGGTATTTTAGACTATGATCAACGGCATGGATATCGGGGCGTAGAAGCGTCAGTCCTGGATGCTGAACTCTGGCAAAGTACTTTACGCGCTAAGCGAAATGTGGGTCCTTTGGGGGCTGCAATTGTGGTTTCGGTTGCAGATGATCGTTTGATGGTGCTTACCAAAGACTCGCGTGTTCATACGCTAAACTGGGCGGATGGTCTGAAAAACATGCGTCTTTATAAAACAGTTAATTATAGAACTGCTCCCATTACTTCCGCGGAAGATGTGTTTAGTGTTGGAGACGTAATTCGCATCAAGCGTTCTAATGATGGACGGATTAAATTAGCTCAGTTGCCTGAAATACAGTCTGCACTTGTCGCCTTAGATCCATACAGTGGTGCAGTAAGAACGTTGATCGGTGGTTTTGATTACCGACAAAGCCGATTTAATCGTGTTACTCAGGCATTCCGGCAACCTGGCTCCAATTTCAAACCCTTTATTTATGCTACTGCCCTCAATAATGGCTTTACCGCCGCATCATTGATAAACGATGCTCCTGTCGTATTTGACGATATAAAACTTGAGGACACATGGCGGCCAGAAAATGATGGCGGAAAATTCTATGGTCCAACCCGATTGCGCGAAGGACTTTATAGATCCCAAAACTTAGTTTCAGTAAGGTTATTAAGACGAATGGGTATCGATCGAACATTAGAAAGTTTGCAGTCTTTTGGGTTTGATACGAGCGACATGCAGCCAGATTTGTCATTGGCTCTTGGCAGTCATGCCTTAACACCACTACAGATAGCTACTGGTTATGCGATGTTTGCCAATAATGGGTTTCGCGTAGCCCCCTATATTTTAGACAAAGTTATTGATCGTGATGGTAATGTTATTTACCACGCTTCTCCTGAAGTTGCATGTGACCCCTGCGAGTCTGCAACGAGTAAAGTTATGGCCGCTGACAATCTCTCCGTCTCTGCCGATAATGTTGAGCAACAACTTGAAAAGTTGTTCGGTGATCTTGGTCAAGTATCAGTCGACCAAGGGGATAACTATAGCTGGGAAAAGGTTAAACAAAGCTTAAAAACACTACCAATGCCAACCGTAAAGCCAGCCACTAGAGCCATCGACCCACAAACGGCCTTCTTAATTGATTCAATGTTAAAAGACGTTATTCTTCGCGGTACTGGCGTTAAGGCTAAAAAGCTAAATCGCGCGGATATCGGCGGAAAGACAGGTACTACTAACGGTCCAAGAGATGCGTGGTTTTCGGGCTATTCTCCTCACTTAATTGCGACCGCATGGGTTGGCTTTGATGACAACTCTACGATAGGACGCAATGAGTATGGAGGCTCTGCAGCACTACCAATTTGGATAGAGTTTATGCAAGCCGCTCTCGCCGGTAAACCACAAATTATTCGACCTCAACCTAACGAAATAGTGATGGTGAAAATTGACACCAAAACTGGTACGCGAGTTGCACCAAACCAGCTTGGCGTGTTTGAATACTTCAAAGCGGGCACAGTACCCCCAGCTCCGAATAGTAATCTCAACGGCACTGAAATTGATCAGAATTCTATGCCAAATGATGTTTTCTAAGATTAAAAATTACTTACCAAAAAAGGATTGCTACGTGTCATTGGATGTATGCAAATGGTCTTGAATTGGGCAAATATTGATACAGTGTTGCTGGATATGGATGGCACATTACTTGATCTACACTTTGATAATTTTTTCTGGCTAAACCATCTGCCGGACCATTATGCCGCAAAGTTCCCCGGCGCAGAACAGGTCGCTCGCGATGCGCTGACGCGCAAATTGTCTGAAAAGCAAGGAACTCTAGAGTGGTATTGCACCAAATTTTGGTCTGAAGAATTAAATCTCGACATCATCGCCTTAAAAAAACAAATTGGTCACTTAATTAGTGAAAGACCGCAGTCATTATTATTTCTAGAGGCCCTAGGCCGCCACAATAAAAAGAGAGTGCTAGTAACAAACGCGCATCCTGACAGCGTAACGATCAAATTTTCTGCCACCTGTATCGAACCCCTATTAGATCAGGTTATTTCTTCGCATGACTATGGCTATCCTAAGGAATCTCCGAAATTTTGGAATGCACTGCAAAAACACAGTCCGTTTAATCCAGAAAAAACACTCTTTATTGATGATTCGATCGCCGTTCTCAATGCAGCTAAAAACTATGGAGTCGCCAATATTCTCTGCATCGACAAACCTGACAGTACCCGATCGACCTCGCCGTGTGCAGAGTTCCCCTCTATTAGCCATTTCGAGGAACTTTTAACCATTGATGGGACACTCCTCAATGCTTAAGGTCCGCATAGATAAATGGTTATGGGCGGCGCGATTCTTTAAGACTCGCGCACTATCAAAGGCAGCAATAGAGAATGGTAAAGTCCATTTAGGCTCTCAAAAATGTAAGCCTAGCCGGATGATTGAGGCGGGAGAAGTTGTAAAGATACGCCAAGGCGATGATGAAAAGACTATTTTAGTTATAGATGTTTCAGAACATAGACGCGGAGCCGCAGAGGCACAGGCGCTTTATCAAGAAACACCCGATAGTATTGAACAGCGTGAAAAAAAAGCTGCAGAAAGAAAAGCCTTTCACGGTTCAATGCCCGCGTCCGTCCGCCCCAATAAAAAACAACGTCGGCAAATTCACCGTTTTTTAGAAAATTAAGCTTACCCTTCACGCATCTTTCAGTACAATGGCTCGCATGAAAGATCATGATATCTTACAACGTTTTCTGTTTGATGGCACCGATATTAGGGGTGAAATAACGACCCTAACATCGAGTTATCGAAATATTCTTGCCCTGAATAATTATCCTACCCCAATAGCTTTATTGTTTGGTGAGTTTCTGGTCGCAGCAAGCCTCATTGGCGCATCACTTAAACACGCCGGAATCGTGACCGTGCAAGCGACAGGCAGTGGCCCAGTGACCGCAATAATGGCAGAATGTACACAAAACCAGGGCGTAAGAGGTATTGTACGTGGTAATTTTGAACTCTTAGACAGCAGTAAGTTAGGCGATACAACCAACATCACCGAATTATTAGGTTCCGCAACCCTGGCAATCACCATCGAGCCTGAAAAGGGGGAGAGGTACCAAGGTATAGTGGAAATGGTGTCGAGTAAATTAAGCGACTGTTTAGAGCACTACTTTCAACAATCGGCTCAGTTAAAAACCAAAATAAAACTGGCCGTAAGTACAAAGTCAGCGTCAGGTCTTTTAATACAGCAAATGCCTCTCACTCAAAGTACTGAACAGGCCGACTTGAATTGGCAGCATTTATCCACACTGATGGATACGCTAAAGGATTCTGAGCAACTAAAATTGTCGCATAATGATCAATTATATCGGTTATTTCATGAAGACAATGTTCGTACATTTGAATCTCAACATATCTCTTTTTTTTGCAGCTGTTCGCTCGAAAGAACTGAACGTGCCCTCGTTTCATTAGGTAGTGAAGAGTTGCTTGAAACCTGCAAGGAACAAGGGCTAGTGATAATCACCTGCCAATTTTGTGACCAAGAATATCGCTTTGATAAAAACTCTATCCAAGCAATGTTTCCTCCCTCAGACGATATTTTACACTGATCTCTGCTCTAAATTTAGGGTTCTCACCACATTACATCGATCACGAATATTTACTTGGCAATAGTTACCCGAAGAAGTATCTGGCATAATAGTGTCGCTTTAGCATGATGCTACTGCACAATGCGCGTCCACTTTGGGAAGAGAGGAACAGAATGACCGAAGCACCAATTCATACAGATTTGGGCTCTGCGGAGCTTATTGAGTTTTCACTGAAACGTGGAGAGGGACATCTCAGCAATACTGGGGCTCTAGTCGCTACCACAGGCGCTCGAACTGGCCGCTCTCCGGCAGATCGATTTATTGTCGATGAACCAAGTTCCTCCAATGACATAGAGTGGGGTACAGTAAATCGGCCCATTAGTGCAGACATTTTTTCCGCGCTTTGGGGCAAAGTATCTGACTATCTGTGCACTAAAGAGCGTTTTGTCTCTCACCTGCATGTGGGACAAGATTCGGCCCATTACATACCCGTCAAAGTGACCACCGAGACAGCCTGGCATGGCTTGTTTGGACGCAACATGTTTATCCGTCCAGAAAAATTCAATGCGGGTAACAAAAATACATGGAAAATTCTTCACGCAGCTCACTTTGAGTGCGACCCAAATCGAGATGGCACAAATAGTGACGGTGTTGTCATCATTAATTTTGCTCAACGGAAAGTGTTAATCGCCGGAATGTGCTATGCGGGCGAGATGAAAAAAGCAATGTTCTCAGTCCAGAACTTTCTTCTTCCTGAAAAAGACGTAATGCCAATGCATTGCGCTGCGAATGTTGGTGATGACGGTGATACAGCACTATTTTTTGGCTTGTCAGGGACCGGAAAGACTACGCTATCTGCTGACCCCGAGCGATTTCTTATCGGTGATGATGAACATGGCTGGGGTAAAGGAACGGTATTTAATCTAGAGGGTGGATGCTACGCGAAAACGATTAATCTTAGCCAAAAAAATGAGCCCGTTATCTGGGAGGCCATTAAATTTGGTTCAATTGTTGAAAATGTCGCTATTTCAAAGAAGGCTCGGATAGCCGACTACAATGATACTTCAATGACTGAGAACGGTCGGTGTAGCTATCCCTTGGATCATGTTGAAAAACGTCGTATTGAAAATAAGGCTGGAGAACCCAAAAATATTATCTTCTTGACCTGCGATGTCACTGGCGTTTTACCGCCCGTGTCAATTTTATCTAAGGAAGCGGCTGCGTACCATTTTTTGAGTGGCTATACTGCTCGCGTTGGATCAACAGAGCTCGGAGCAGAGGCCGGAATAAACCCCACTTTTTCAACCTGTTTTGGCGCACCTTTTATGCCGAGAAAAGCTAGTGTCTATGCTGAACTTTTGATGAAGCGTGTAGGCGAATTCGGATCTCAGGTTTACCTAGTCAATACAGGCTGGACCGGTGGTGGCGGTGGTACCGCAGGTACTGGAAGTAGGTTCCCAATTCCCGTAACGAGAGCGGTTGTTTCAGCTATCACCAAAGGACAATTAAGAGAGTGTGAGACTGAGCATTTAGAAATGTTAAATCTAACCATTCCCACAAAAATCGAAGGGGTCGATCAATCATTCCTAAACCCTCGCAATAACTGGGATGATCCAAAGGAATATGATGAGCAGGCAGCTAAGTTGGCAAAACTTTTTATGGAGAATATTGCTAGCTTTGCACCCTCTCAGAATATTTTAGACGCCGGTCCCAATATCTAAAGTAGCGTTAAACATTAGATACAGATAAGTATATGGATCATGCTCCGGCATGATCTGTTGCCTGTTAATGCCGGCTATTGGCTATTAACGAGAATGTAATCAACGGCCGCTTTAATATCATCATCACTGCATGCATAGCAGCCGCCTCTAGCGGGCATAGCACGGATTCCGTTAATAGAGTTCTTATAAAGGACATCCAAACCCTTTGTTAGGCGCCCTGCCCAGATTTCTGAATTCCCATAGCGAGGCGCACCAGCAACACCATAATCGTGGCATGCCCTGCATTTATTCGTGTATATAGCTTTGCCTGACTGAGCGAGAGAGTCGCTGCCAGTTAACCCGCTCGCTTCGCTTTCAGAATATGAGTCTGACGAGGAATTTTTCGTGTCACAGCCCATTAAAGACAAGCTAAGTATCAAGAAAACCGACAATCTTAAACGCTGAATAACCACTTTTAGCAAATTGACCACTCCGACAGTACTCGGCACCAGGGTGCACTCATTAAAAATTTATAGCTGTGAAAGATACCCTGAGAGTCGATCCCCGTTCATCATAAAGTTCGACTTTTGTAGTTCAGCCGACGCCTCAATCTCACTCATATTAACCGCTTCACCAACCTGAATAACACCTACCATGGCCATCATCGCATGCGGATCACATTGATACACATAAACCCCTTCAGTATCCAGAGTAATGCTTACATCTTGGCTGAGCGCGCTAGCCCAAGAAGATGCGCCATCAGGAATCATACCGTCAATAGTGGCTGAATTATGCGCCATATCTACTGCTTTAAAATGGATGGTATCTCCTTTTGAAACCTTGATGACCGCTGGTTCAAAAATCATATTCCCACCATCACCCGAATTAAGCATCTTCACAATATGTTCTGACCCTTCTGACAAGCTAACCTTTTGGACCTCAGCCTGACTTGACCCAGCATCCACCATACTAACTTGCCCTGCCATCATTACGCTGCCTACAGGAGCGGTAATCTTATCCACCTCAGCTTTCTGGCTAGCAGTTAACTCAAAGTCAGACTCACCGGCGCCGCACCCGACTAAAAGTGTGCTAGTTAAAACTAAAAATGCAAAAGGGTTTAAATGGCTCATGAACTGCTCCGATAATAATAAATATAGTATTGTTAGCGTTCTTATTAGTAGAACGAAAGATGGCGGCATTATACATAGGTCGGACTAAATTCTCATTACAGAAAATAACTTAACAGTGCCTAACCCAAGCGGCGAAGACCAACGGCTTGGCGTAAGCTAGCTATCAGTTCTGCACTATGCAAACGTGCCTTCCCTGCCCCTTGATACAGAATAGCCTCAACATCACCTGAATTAGCCATTAATGCCATATATTTCTCTCTAGGCTCTTCAAGCTGTTGATTAATCAATTCAAATAATTGTTTCTTAGCCTCGCCCCACGCTATTCCGTTAGCAAATGCATCTCGCATTTCAGCGGTCTGCTCTGCCGTTGCGAAGGCCTGCCATATTTGAAAGACGGCAGAATCATCCGGATTTTTGGGCTCTCCAGGCTCGAGAAGATTAGTTTTGATCTTATTAATATGTTTTTTGAGTTGTTTCTCAGTTGAAAATAATGGGATAGTATTGCCATAACTTTTGCTCATCTTACGACCGTCTAATCCTTGTAAAATAGCCATTTCTTTATCGACCTGGGCCTCAGGAAGAATAAAGTGCTCGCCATAGTGATGATTAAAACGCTGCGCTATATCTCTTGCCATCTCAATATGCTGAATCTGATCACGCCCTACCGGAATTTTATGAGCATTGAACATTAGAATATCTGCCGCCATTAATATTGGATAACTGAATAGTCCCATATTGATTCCAAAATCAGCATCATCACCATTGTCCTCATTTGATTGGACAGCGCTCTTATAGGCATGCGCGCGATTGACTAACCCTTTTGCGGTCATACAGGTCAGCAGCCAGGTAAGTTCAGGGATTTCTGGTATGTCCGATTGACGATAAAATGTCACGTTTGCTGGATCTAGTCCTAGCGCTAACCAAGCTGCTGCAATCTCAAGGGTCGACTGATGAACGATAGCTGGATCCTGGCACTTTATCAGCGCATGGTAATCCGCCAGAAAGAAAAATGAGTCGAACTCACCACTTAAACTCGCCTCTACTGCGGGTCGAATGGCACCAACATAGTTGCCAAGATGCGGGGCACCAGAAGTCGTAATACCTGTTAAGACGCGTTGTTTACTCATAAATAATCTGCCATCCAAATATAATTCTATGATACTCCGTAAGCAATGTTACTCAACATCAATAATATTGCTTGCAGTGCTATTAAAAAATGCCACCAAAACCTTAGATAACCGAAGCGGATCTTCAGTGCCGGTCATTTCTCGGCATGAGTGCATGGCAAGCTGTGGAATCCCTACATCGAGGGTTGCTACTCCGAGCCTCGCGGACGTTATTGGCCCAATGGTACTACCACACCCCATATCATTGCGTGATACGAAAGACTGTACCGGTACATTAACTGTTTCACAGAGTTGCTTAAATAGGCTTGAGGTTAAACTACTCGTTGCATAGCGTTGCTTGACATTAACCTTGACCACGGGGCCTCCGTTCAACGCAGGCATATGAGCACTATCATGCTTTTGAGGGAAATTAGGGTGCGTTGCGTGTGCATTGTCACAGGAAATCATCAATGATTTACTAATCACACGACTCACCGTGGCTACTGTTTGATCCGCACCACACAAGCGCGCGGTTATTGCCTCCAAAAATGGACCATCGGCGCCAATAGCAGAGACACTGCCGACCTCTTCGTGATCATTACAGACTATCAGACAGGTCTGTTCAGCATTATTATTAATAAGAGCCTGGATACCGACGAAACAACTTAGCAGATTATCCAGTCGCGCCGATGCAATGAACTCATTTTGTAGACCAACCACAGCGGCACGTTGAGTGTCATAAAAACACAGTTCATAGTCGATAACCTTCTCGTCATCCTTTAAAAACTGGTCGGACAGTAATTCTCTAAAGCTCGCAGAGCTACCAGATACCTGCATTAATATTGGAGGAATATCAGTCTGCGCATTAACTGAGTGTCCTGTATTTGCCTCACGATCCAGGTGTATCGCTAAACTCGGAATTGTAGCCACGGCACGTTTAAAATCAACTAGCGTTTGCTTCAGGCTTCCAGCAGCATCTTGATAAACTATACGTCCTGCAATAGACAGATCTCGATCGAACCAAGGGTTTAGTAGTGCACCCCCATAAACTTCAACGCCCAGCTGAAGGTAACCTTGCTTAGTTATTTCAGGCTGGGGCTTCACCATCAAACAGGGGCTATCGGTATGTGCACCGACCATCTTAATACCAGTATCCAAAAGCGACGCTTGACCTATGATAAATGCAATCATTGATGATCCGTTGCGCGTCACAAAATGTCTACTGCCAACTTCCAGCGCCCATTCATCATCTTCACTTAGCTCAGTAAAACCCTCATTCTTGAGCATTGATGCCATTGAAGAAACCGCATGAAACGGTGTTGGTGAGGTATCCAAAAATTGGGTTAATGCTAGATTGAATTTTTCTTTATCTTGAAACATCATGACCTCTTACACGGATAGTGAATAGTAGCTCTTAGGAGACACTATTATAGAAGATTTGCAGTGGATCTAACACGCCAGCCAACATCAAGACTGAAGCCTCGCTAAAAGACTTGATGTGTCCCATCGATTACCCCCTAAATCCTGTATTTCGGAGTAAAAACCATCAATCAACTGAGTAACAGGTAAGGCGCTGCCATTGCGCTTTGATTCCGCCAGAGCGAAAGCAAGATCTTTGCGCATCCACTGCACGGCAAAACCATGCTCATACTGGCCTGCCAGCATCGTCTGGTAACGGTTTTCCATTTGCCATGATTGAGCGGCACCTTTAGAAATCACATCAACAACCTGATGAGCATCAAGTCCTGCTCGTTGTGCGAAGTTCAATCCTTCTGCCAACCCTTGCACTAAACCGGCAATACAAATTTGGTTGACCATTTTACACAGTTGCCCACTACCAACAGGGCCGAGCAAATTCAGTGCCTTTGCATAGCAATTAATGGCGTCAGTAACACGGTTAAAAATAATCTCATCACCACCACACATAACCGTTAGCTGGCCATTTTCAGCACCTTGCTGCCCACCCGAAACTGGCGCATCAACGAACTCACAATGGTGTTTTTTAGCCTTAACTGCAAGCTCCTTAGCCAACTCTGCAGAAGTAGTAGTGTGGTCAACAAGAATGGCCCCTTGCTTAATACCCGAGAGAATACCTTTTTCGCCGCACACTACCTCTAGGACATCATTGTCATTACCAACACAAATAAATACTATTTCCGCATCCGCAGCAGCAGTACTGGGCGATGAAGCCATAGAGCCTGCATAGGTATCTAACCATTTTGTAGCAACGGACGTCGTCCGGTTATACACGGAAACTGAATAGCCATTTTTTGACAGCCACCCAGCCATCGGGAAACCCATTACGCCAAGACCAATAAATGCGACTTTCTTGTTCATAGTTTATGCATCTCTTATACGTTTTCTCTTCTGCCAGGCATCAGCACCTCGGAGGTAAACTAAATCCACTGCACTTATAGAGACAGTCTGGTTGTTGCGATAACGTGATACGGCGATATCAAGAAGATCTATTGCATCAGGGAAGATATGCTTAAGTGTACCGGACCAGACTGTACCAGATGCCAACAGAGCTTCTCCAGCACCAACAGTTATCTCAGGGGAAAGCGTTTCGACCCATTGCTTGGCATCCGTAGCCGTTAGCAATCGATCACTGAATTCATTAGCAATAGCACCATTGTGGTCGATAATGTAGCAACCACAATTAAATTCTCCCATTCGAGCATCAAGTATCGACATGACTCTCAATGTTTGACCAGGTTTACTGGGACATTGTGCATGAGCCGTCTTACGCATGTACGTGGCCACCATAATTTGTAGCGAGGACACTGGGATAACTGGGATATCGAGACCAAACGCGAGACCCTGCGCCGCAGCAAATCCAATACGCAGGCCAGTGAATGATCCCGGTCCTATCGCAACCCCAATAGCATCTAACTGATTGGCCTTAAGGCCTACTTCCGACAGTACCGATTCAACCATTGGCATCAATAATTGTGTATGTGAGCGCGGCTCTTCTGCGTAACGAGATACCGTGCCCAAGGAACAGTGAACAGCTACGGAACAGGCCTCGGTTGATGTTTCGATAGCTAATATTGATGCCATTGTGATTTCCTAACCCTTCGTTTGGAAAACTAAAAAACACTTGACGGATTTACTCTACCTCTTAAACCAAAGTATGCCATGAATTAAAGCCATCTCGGTAGAGATTGATTGTTAGAGCGAGAGCGTCAAGCCCAACCTAATTATTGGGCCTTACATATTATTGTAGCGCTGAGACTAACCTTGCTTGAACGTCCGCGAGCAAACCAAGGCCGTCTACGGTAGAAAATCTTGGGGCTGGGTTATCTGACGCGGCTAGTTCCGTGTAGAACTGCACGAGAGGCTGCGTTTGCATATGATAAACAGATAATCTATTGCGCACTGTCTCTTCCAAATCGTCCGGACGTTGCATAAGCGGTTCACCGGTCTCATTGTCCATACCGGAAACAGTAGGAGGATTGTGATGGATATGATAGATGCGGCCCGACCCCTCATGAACTCGACGACCACTTAATCGAGAGACAATCTCATTATCTTCGACCCGAATCTCAACCACTGCGTCAATGACAATTCCTGCATCAATAATTGCCTGCGCTTGAGGAAGAGTTCGAGGAAACCCATCTAACAAAAATCCACGTTCACAGTCGCCTTGAGAAATACGTTCCTTTACCAGCGATATGATCAAATCATCCGACACTAAACCACCGGACGCCATTATTCCCTTAACTTCGAGCCCGAGCGCGGAACCCGCTTTAACCGCTGCACGCAACATGTCTCCAGTGGAGATTTGCGGCACTGAATACTGCTCAGTAATAAACTGCGCTTGGGTACCTTTACCTGCACCGGGCGGACCTAACAATATGACTCTCATTAGCGTAATTCCTAAATTCTCTAGCGATTTTTCCACTTTAAAGGAGTATCGAACACCAAAGATGGCACTTATTTGGCGAAGAACATCTAATTTTTTGTTCGACTAACCGAACACTGAAAGTGAACTCTTAATCGGCCGAGTACAATACACTTAATGCCATAATCGAACAAGCCTGAGATTACTCAAATAGCACTGCAAATACGCTAGATTACTAAGATGAATGTGACTCTGATCGTTTGACTTTGCCCCACAGTAATTCTAACTGATCCGCAGAATAATCCTCAATTTTCGTTTTTCCAGCTAATAGTTCCATCGACTCGAAACGTCGTTTAAACTTCTGGTTAGCACCGCGTAGCGATGTTTCAGGATCTAGTTTCAAATGACGAGCCAAATTAACACAACTAAACAATAAATCGCCTAATTCGTTAGCCATACGGACTTTATCTCCACGCTTAATTTCAACTTCTAGCTCGATAACCTCTTCATTAATTTTTTCAATAACAGGCTTTATATCTGACCAGTCAAAACCAACATTAGCAGCACGTTTTTGGAGCTTTAATGCCCTATTTAATGCCGGTAACGCTAAAGGAATATCATCCAGTGTTTTTCCGATGCCCTTGTCAGTCCTCTCTTGACGCTTAATTTCTTCCCATACTCTTTTGATCTCAACGATCTCTTCATCTGCCAAACTTACTCTAGAAGACTCAATCGTACCCTCTGGGAACACATGCGGGTGTCTTCGAATCAATTTTTGAGTAATGGTACTAATAATGTCATCAAAGCTAAATTGGCTTTGCTCTTCAGCTAACTGACTATAGAAAATAATTTGAAAAAGTAAGTCGCCAAGTTCCTCGCTGAGGTGGCTCATGTCATCTTGTTCAATGGCATCAACAACCTCATATGCCTCCTCAATGGTATGACTAGTTAGTGATTGAAAGTTTTGCTTTAAATCCCACGGACAACCGCTTTTAGGATCTCGTAAGCGCCGCATTAAGTAGCGCAGATCTTCAATACCGTATTCTGTTTTTTGATTATGATTCATGGTCTAGTCAAAGGTCCTCAATCAGATTCGACATTCAAGCATAAATGCCTGAGGACAGGTAACGGTCCCCTCGGTCGCAGATAATAGTGACAATAACCGCGTTATTTAGGTGTTCACTCAGTCTTAATGCCGCAAATACTGCACCACCCGCTGAGGCACCACAAAATATTCCTTCCTCTTTAGCCAATCTACGCATTGTCTCTTCTGCGTCATGTTGAGAGACATCTAGCGTTTTATCAACTCTCGCTGCGTCAAAAATCCCTGGCAAGTAAGCTTTGGGCCAGCGTCGAATACCTGGAATAGAGGCTCCCTCTTCTGGCTGGAGGCCGACAATTTCGACTAAAGGATTTTTCTGTTTGAGATAGGCTGAGACGCCCATGATAGTGCCCGTTGTACCCATAGAACTAACAAAGTGAGTCACCGTACCCGCGGTATCTCTCCATATCTCAGGGCCAGTACCCTGAAAATGCGACAAGGGATTATCAGTGTTATTGAACTGGTCAAGGACCCTACCAAGCCCTTCGGCCTGCATTTTTAGCGCCAGATCGCGTGCGCCTTCCATGCCTTCATCACCACTTACCTCAATGAGTTCTGCGCCGTAAGCTCGCATTGCCATTTTGCGCTCCATGGTAGCAGTGGCCGGCATAATTAAGGTCATTTTGTACCCCATCATAGCCGCAGCCATAGCAAGTGCAATGCCAGTATTACCGCTGGTCGCCTCAATGAGATGGTCGCCAGGTATGATTTCACCCCGCGATTGGGCATTCATAATCATACTCACTGCAGGCCTATCTTTGACACTACCCGCAGGATTATCTCCTTCCATCTTAGCAAGGATAAAATTCGAGGTATTACCAGGCATCCTCTGAAGTCTCACCAGACGAGTATTACCGATAGATTGGTCAATTGAGGGAAAATCCATAATCGTTCCTTGTACTCTCTAAAACCGGAGGCTAAAAGTAATCATAGAAAGTTAGCTCGATAGTAGCGCATAAGCAATGGCATACTTTCGCTCATCAGAGATGCTCAGCAGTACTTTTTGGACCGACTTCTCACTGGCAATCTGCGCAGCGCCCGCCGACAAGCTTACTAACGGAGCACCTTTGTCGTCATTACTTATGGTCATATCTTGAAAGCTTACACCATGGCCTATTCCAGTACCTAAAGCCTTAGCGACGGCTTCTTTAGCTGCAAAACGCTTTGCTAGAAAAGCGGCCTTTTGATGACTTATCTGATATTGATCTTGCTCACTGACCGTTAAAATACGTTTAACGAACGCGTCACCTTGGCGATCTAACACGTCTGCGATTCTGGCAATTTCTACAATGTCGGTACCAATACCTATGACCATTATAAAGAGTCCTTGGAGGGGTAATCGACAGCTTTTTCAACACGCATTAAATGCTGCCTATAAAGCTCTCGGCTATGTAATTTTTGTCCGCCAAGGTAAAAGTCTATCACGCTGCGTAAAAGCTGCTTGGCCATTCTCGCGACCGAAATTTGATCGAATTCACGAGCGGCAAAGGCCATAATATCCGACCCTTGATAGACCCCGGGTGCTATTTTATTTTGCTGTAAACACTCCACTAAACCTCGCTCCGGAATATAGTTATAAAGCTTATCACTCATTAACGGGGTTCCATCAACGGCCTCAATGTCTAGCACTAAACCGTAACCGAGCTCTTCAAGCAAGCACATCTCTAAATCTCTGAGTTGCTTCTCCTCAGATAGGCCAGCACTTAATTGACCGAGGAACTTTTTGTATTGTTGAAACAGATACTCATGAGGATCATGCTCATGTAGCAATCGATAAAAAAGCTCATTCACATAAAGACCTGTAAATAGACAGTCACTCTCCAAGAAGACAGGCGCATACATAGCATCCGCTTGAGTAAGAGTCTTTAAATCGCCGCGACCCTGCCAGCTAAACTGGTGTTCGGTATAGGGAAAAAGAGCTCGACTAATGCCCTTTTTATTAGGTTTTCTGTATCCTTTCGCAACACAGCGAATACGCCCGTGATGCACGGTTAATAAGTCGACTAACAGGCTAGTCTCACGGTAAGGCGTGGTATGGAGAACGAAACCCACTTCACCGTCAACCCTCACCGTAATTTACTCATCCATGTAACCCAAACTACGGAGTGCCCGCTCATCATCAGACCAGCCACTACGAATTTTCACCCAAGTTCTAAGCATGACCTTGGAGTCCAATAAGCTTTCTATATCAGCGCGAGCCTGTTCGCCAATTTTTTTAATGCGCTCACCCTTGGTACCAATAATAATTTTTTTCTGACCGTCTCGCTCAACTAAGATCAATGCATCGATATAGGTCATTTTCCCTTCAACGCGAAACTGTTCAATTTCTACTGTTACTTGATAAGGCACCTCAGCACCCAACTGCCGAGTGATTTTTTCTCGCACAATTTCAGCCGCCAAAAAGCGTTCGCTTCTGTCAGTAATTTGGTCTTCAGGATAAAGGTGCATCTTCTGCGGGATATAAGTTTGAATTTTAGCTTCAAGCTCATCTAAATTAGTTTTACGTAACGCCGATAAAGGAATAAATTCAGCGGCATTGACCTTGCTGGCAAGAAATTTAAGATGAGGTAAAAGAGCGTCTTTATCCTCGATCATATCTACTTTATTGACCGCTACGATAACCGGCACCTGATTGTTAGATAAGTACTTGGCGACATATTCATCCGCTTCACTCCATTCAAACCGATCAACCACAAAGATAACTAAATCCACATCCGCAATCACACTGGCTGCAGAGCGGTTCATTACTCGATTGATCGCACGCTCCTGATTGGTATGAATCCCTGGAGTATCAACAAAGATTACCTGTATATTATCTTTTGTTTTTATACCTAATAGGGTGTGGCGTGTTGTTTGTGGTTTGCGCGATGTTATACAGAGTTTTTGACCCAGTATGTGATTAAGCAAAGTAGATTTGCCAACATTAGGACGACCAACGATCGCCACATAGCCGCAGTAAGTTTGCTCTGTGGTCACTTATTTTTCTCCAATTCATTTAATAGTTGCTCAGCGACCATCTGTTCTGCACGACGGCGACTACTGGCTGTAGCAGTCATTTCTTGTCCGACTGCGTCAATCTTACAGCTGACCGTAAACAATCGACTGTGCGCTTCACCACCTGTATCAACTAGCTTATAGTCCGGCAACGCTTTACCGCGTTGCTGCAACCACTCTTGAAGTGTTGTTTTTGAGTCCTTGAGCGGCTGTACTTCTAAAGCACTATCAAACAACGACTTAAACCAATCATAGATGCGGTCTTTAGCGGCGTCTATTCCTTGGTCTAGGTAAACTGCACCCAACAATGCTTCTACTGTATCACCAAGAATCGAATCACGCCGCTGTCCACCACTCTTCATTTCACCTGGACCGAGTAATATATCCGAACCCAACTCCAATTTCTTGGCAACCTCTGCAAGAGACTCTCCTCGGACGATGTGCGAGCGCATCCGACTCAACTCACCCTCTCGGGCATCAGGAAATTGTTGGTACAAATAGTCAGTAACAACCTGCCCTAAAATCGCGTCGCCAAGAAACTCCAATCGCTCATTATTAGTACCCGCAAAACTTCTGTGCGACAGCGCAAGCGTAAGCAACGCGGGATCATCAAACGCATACCCCAATCGGCGCTGAAGTTGCGCAATGTTAGAAGCCAATATTATGCCTATGATTCATTATCTTAAACCGATTTTCTATGTGAGATGCAGACCGCAAAGACGTTAGTGTAACACCCACAATAAATACTGCTCCAATGAAGTATTGCAACATGATTTTGCTTAAGGTTATGTGGACCAATCGCAATCTAGTCGATTGCCCCTGCTCGAGAGAACGAAGGAATACTGGCGTAAGAGTCCCAAAACATCCATCGAGCGAATGCTTTACCGACAATTCGCTGTTCTGGCACGGGACCCCACACACGACTGTCGCTTGAATTATCTCTGCTATCACCCATCATAAAGTAATGCCCCTCAGGGACCACTGTGGCGAAATTTTGACTGAGTCGCGTAGGCGGCACTCTTTTTTGAATACTGTGCTCAACACCAACGAGGTTTTCAATCATCACCACTGAGCGAGGTGCGCCTGCCTCAATCTCAGACCTTGTCTGCTTCATTATTTGATCATTAACATAGAGCACGCCATCGACAACCTGGACTTTGTCTCCCGGCAAACCGACTAATCTCTTGATAAAATAACGATCCTCATGCGGTGGAAAGAACACGATTACATCACCACGCTCCGGCGACGAAACGTCAAATAACTTTGTTCTAATTACCGGTAAACGGACACCATAGTTCCACTTGCTGACCAAGATAAAATCCCCAACTTTAAGGGTTGGAACCATTGATCTGGAAGGAATTTGAAAGGGCTCAATAATAAAAGACCGTAAAATTAAAACGAAACCTAATACCGGCGCTAACGATGCAAAGAACTCAATAACGCCGTCTTCTTTCTTAGTCAAAAACCGATTAATTAGCCAAAAGCACCCGGTAGCTAAAAATGCTATGGTTAAAATTAATTCGAAATTAAAATCCATCTTTACTCGCCCTTTTCCGACAGCCAAGGTCGGTGATTATTAACTTCTCAATACTGCCAAGAATGCATCCTGAGGTATTTCAACATTGCCAACCTGTTTCATGCGCTTCTTGCCCGCTTTTTGCTTCTCAAGTAACTTTTTCTTTCGCGACACATCGCCGCCATAGCATTTTGCAGTAACATTTTTTCTCAACGCCTTCACCGTCGTTCTTGAGACCACACTGCCGCCTATCGCTGCCTGAATAGCCACGTCAAACATCTGGCGTGGAATCAGTTCCTTCATCTTTTCCGCTAAATTTCGACCTTTCTGGATCGAGTAATCTCGGTGAGTAATTGCTGCCAAGGCATCAACTCGATCACCGTTGATCAAAATATCAAGTTTGACTAACGACGCCTTTTCAAAGCGCACAAAATTATAGTCTAGTGAAGCAAAACCACGACTAACAGACTTCAAACGATCGAAGAAGTCCATCACCACCTCACTCATCGGCAGTTCATAACGAATAGCGACTTGGCCACCGACAAATTGCATATCTTTTTGGACACCGCGCTTTTCCACGCAGAGAGTAATCACATTACCCACATATTCTTTTGGAACCAGAATACTAGCGTCGCAAATAGGCTCGCGCATTTCGTCTATCTGGCCTGGATCTGGAAGATCTGAGGGATTAGACATATAAAGCGTTTCGCCCTTAGATGTAATTATTTCATAGACTACAGTCGGGGCAGTGGTAATCAGATCTAGGTTATATTCTCGCTCAAGCCGCTCTTGGATAATTTCCATATGCAACATACCAAGAAAACCACATCGAAACCCAAATCCTAGCGCATCAGAACTTTCTGGTTCGTAGAACAGGGACGCATCATTGACCGCCAATTTACTTAGCGCCTCACGGAATTCCTCAAAATCGTCAGAATCGATGGGGAACATCCCGGCATAAACTTGCGGTTTAATGCGCTGGAACCCGGGCAATGAGTCAACACCTGATGTACTCAAATGGGTGACCGTATCACCTACCGGCGCACCAAGAATATCCTTAATGCCTGCTACCATAAAACCAACTTCGCCAGCCCTTAAAACTCCGGTTTCTTTTCGCTTTGGTGTAAACACACCAACACTGTCTACCACGTGGGACTTGCCGATTGATTTAGCCACAATCTTATTTTTGACTTGGAGTGTTCCCTGCATGACTCGCACCAAAGACACAACGCCTAAATAGTTATCGAACCAAGAGTCAATAATCAGTGCCTGCAATGGAGCGTCAACATCACCGATTGGCGGCGGTACTTTTTTAACCAGTTCTTCGAGTATTTCATTAATACCCTCGCCCGTTTTGGCACTACAGCGAACAGCCTCATCAGCCTCAATACCAATAATATTTTCAATCTCATTAATCACTTTTTCAGGTTCTGCCTGAGGCAAATCCATTTTATTGAGGACTGGAATCACCTCGAGACCTTGAGCAATCGCGGTATAGCAATTTGCCACGGACTGAGCTTCAACGCCCTGCGCCGCATCAACAATTAGCAGTGCCCCTTCACAGGCTGCAAGCGAACGAGAAACCTCATAGGAGAAGTCAACATGCCCTGGAGTATCAATAAAATTTAATTGGTAAATTTTTCCATCGGCAGCCACATAAGGTAGCGTAACGCTCTGTGCTTTAATGGTAATGCCACGCTCACGCTCAATATCCATTGAGTCCAAGACTTGGTCCGCCATCTCTCTCTCACTGAGCCCACCACAAATTTGGATAAAACGATCAGCGATCGTGGACTTACCATGATCGATATGGGCTATGATTGAGAAGTTTCTAATATGACTAAGGTCAGACAAAAGATTTTTACTACCGTTCGAATAAGCGGGCGCAGTCTAGCCTATTTGCACTCCAGACGCTATCAGCGCTTACTTCAAATTACATTGAAAAAGCGCTGATAACTCAGTTTACTGATTAATTTGAATCGTTCTGAAAATAGCCTGCCCTTGGCGGTAAAACCTAATGGCTACCGGCGTATTGACAGGGAGCTCAACGACGACCGATTGATACTCATCAAGATCATCAATTCGGCTATAACCGAGTTGAACAATAATATCATCGACTCTTAAACCCGCGACATCTGCCGGTGAATCCGCCATGACTTCAGACACCGCGACACCACCGCGCAACCGCAGAGAGCGAAGCTGACTTTTTTCAGCGGCAACCGCAGAAATTCCGAGCCGATCAGAATCATCATCAAGACCCGCTAGCACGTTATCATCACCTTCAAGCGCCCCTACCTTAACCGTGAGGTTTTTACGCTTTCCTTCTCGGTAAACGACTATTTTTGTCTTTGTGTCGGGTTCGATCAGCCCCACAATATGCGGCAAATCGCCTGAACGTAAGATCGATTGGCCGTCAACGCTCACAATGATATCACCCGGAAGAATTCCTCCATCATCTGCCGCACTGCCAGACATCACAGAATTTATAGCTGCCCCCATTGGGCTCGGCAACCCCATCGCTTCAGCCAAGCTTTTGTTGACATCACTAATGCCTACCCCTAAAAATCCACGCTTGACCTTGCCATTCTCTCGTAACTGAGCGACAACATTAGTGGCTATACTCACCGGAATCGAAAACGACAAGCCCACTGAGCCACCCGTGGGAGAATAAATCTGAGAGTTGATGCCAACCACCTGACCGTCCAGATTGAAAAGCGGGCCACCAGAGTTACCTCTATTAATCGCCACATCCGTCTGAATAAAAGGTACGTAGTTTTCGCCTTGCTCAGTGGGAAGACTCCGCCCAATAGCGCTAATAATGCCGGCCGTTACGGAATAATCGAGTCCAAAGGGCGAGCCAATTGCGAGCACCCAAGCACCAACTTTGATCGAGTCGGAATCTGCAAATTCAAGACTCGGTAAATTATCAGCCTCAATTTTAAGTAGCGCTAAATCTGAGCGTCTGTCTGAGCCCACAACAGTAGCGGTATATTCACTGCGGTCTGCAAACTGAACCTGAATTTCTTCAGCTTGATCCACTACATGATGATTGGTCAAAATATAACCATCATGAGACACTACAAATCCAGACCCCATCGTTCGCGATGGCCGAACTGGCCGCTGACGCTTCTCAAGTAACTCTCGAAAAATCTCCGGCATCTGTCCTTGTATTCGCGGCTGCTCACCCTTAGGGGCCGCCTTACTAACTGTGTTAATCTTAACAACCGCAGGCGCCGCTTCTTCGACTAGCACAGTAAAGTCAGGCAAGCTCGCATAGGCATTGGTATTACAGAAAGCCAACAAACAGACAGTCAAAATTACTTTTTTAAGCACTGAACACTCCCACAAAATTTTACCTCTCAATTAGCTGGCGCCCGCAAAAATCCCGGAGATATTGCCAACTTCGTACAAAATAGGATTACTTTCACTCTCATCCTGACTCTTTTGACTACGCAACCGGACAAAAATTCCACCGCTTATCAGCCCAATGGCAGCACCCATAATGCTCATCAAATCTAGAGCGACACTCTTATCAAAAGAGCCCGTCACCCAGGCGCCTATTAACGAGCCTAATAGCGGTACTAGGTAAACAAACAAAGAGCCTTTGACCACCACATGATCAGGTATCCCGATGGTCACAGACTGGCCTAGAGCAACCTCACTGGCATTGAATTCACCCATAAGGACTCTAATCCGAACAGAGTTCCCAGTGATTTTTGAGAGCACAGAATGACCACAACCTGGCTGAGCTGCGCAACTGTCACACGCAGTTTTTTGAATCGTTTCCACCATCACGCTGTTATTAGCTTTGCTAACAACAATTCCTGCCTCAAAAATCATTTAGTCACCATACCTAGACTACGGAAGTTGAGACTTTTTAGATGAGTGCCCCACCGATTGAACAATTTTTTTGGCGCTATCAGTCGGAATTTCACCAACAACCGAAACCGTAAATTCATCACCTTTATGTTTTAGTTTTGAACTAACCGCTGTCGTCGCCCCTTGGTTAAAGGTAAAGGGAGGGATTTTTTTGCTCGTTTGCACAGACTCTATGAACACGGTAAAAGCCGATAATCCATCAGAAAAGCTCATAATACTCTGTCCAGTTAATGGCTCTTTTTCAGAGTCCGTTAAGAAAAACTCGGGAGGAACCCACTCAACAGTCCAGTCGTCTAAAGGTTGCTGCGCAGACTCAATGGCACAAGAGTCTTCGACATTAACCCCCGCATCATCGATAGACATCGAATCGAGATCACCTCCCACTTGAATTTCAACAAACTGAAATCGTTCTAATGGTTTTCCAACCTGATTCAATATCACCGACATCAACATAAGATTAGATTGATTATCAATGGCCACAAAGTAAGGGAGACGGAAATTATCTTTAGGCTTTAGCAGAAGACTTGTGGCCTCGCGACCAGCCACTCGAGACTGCCCCCTTATTTCGAAAGAATAGGATGCTGTGAGGCGCTTGAAGCTACTACTATCCAACGTGGATAACGCGCCAGCTTCTGCGCCTTGCGCACGCCCCAAACCACAATTTTCATCGATTCTTCGCCATGAAAACTGGCCTGCAGGACCATCCAGGTGGATGAGTTGCTCAAAGATGTTATTTTCTCGAATGAGATGAAGCATTTTGGACGTTTTTAAACGTCCTGCCTTTTCATAGGTCACCAGACCAGAATAGTTCAAGGCTTTTGACGCCTCAATCATACCTTTGACTAACTCATCGGCTTCTCTGTTTTGCTGCGCCACAGTTGGCACAGAAATAAAAATGGCGGTCATAAAAACCGCCATTTTGAATATTCTCTTACTGAAAAAGTGCGTCACGGCTAATAGCTATTCCTGATCAGTTATCGTTGTACGTTTTTCCACCCGGGCATAAGGCAACATTCCTTGACTACGAACATAGGGCGCCTTCGAAGAATGTTTAGCCAAAACATAAGCAAGGTAAGCACGAGCGTCCTGCTCTGAGTAAGTATTTTTCTCGACACTATCTGCACTAACAGTTCGCACCTGCAACTCCTCTGATAACGCCCATCCTGCAGGAAACTGGTTAACTGGACCAACCAAACCTTCTACTGACGTTTCATCGACATAAGCAAAACCAGCCGTATCATCAGGTAACCCAGCTGACTGGTTGAACTGCTGGACACCCAACACTGCGACCAAAGCCACTGATGCTGCGATAGCAAAGCGGCCTGACGAACTAAGTATTTTCACCAACGGATTTACTTTGAAAACGGCTTCGTCGCCAATAGCACGGGCAATATCCGCAGAGTAGTCAATCCTAGAGACCGCTTCGCCTTTCATAACCGAGGACACGCTGTGATATCGCCGCCATTTGTCACGCATCAGCATGGCATTTTGGCTATCTTCTAAGGCTAATTCCTTCAGCACCCTGCGAGTATCCAAATCACTGCTCTCTCCATCCATTAACGCGGACAAAGACTCTCCTAGTTGTTCATCATATTGACCCATCTTTATGCCTCTCAAATTGACAACACTTCAATATACCCACTCTATGACCGAACCTTATCAAAAAGGTTCACCAAAAAACTATTCAGTATTTACTAATTTTAAAACATGCGCGTCAATCGCCTCTCTCGCTCTAAAAATACGCGACCGAATAGTCCCTACAGGACAATCCATTATTTCGGAAATCCCCTCATAACTGAGGCCTTCATACTCTCTCAAGGTTACTGCTGTTCTAAGATCCTCGGGTAAATCTGCTATTGCCTTGACGATAACTGCCTCCAGTTCGTCTCTGAAGAGATTATTCTCTGGAGTCCCTAAATCCTTTAAATAATCACTCCCTGAGTAATACTCGGCATCAGCCACATCAACATCGGAAGCTGGCGGACGCCGACTTCGTGATACTAAATAATTTTTGGCCGTATTTACTGCGATACGATACAACCAGGTATAAAACTGACTGTCGCCACGAAAATTAGGTATCGCTCGATACGCCTTTATAAACGACTCCTGAACGACATCAGCTACCTCATCAGTATCGCGAACAAATCTACCCACGATCGAATGTACCTTTTGCTGATACTTCAGCACTAATAGGTCAAAAGCTCTTTTGTCGCCTTTCTGTACTCTAACCACCAACTGTTCATCCGATGGCTGCGCTTTTTTTCCGACCATTCTGTAATCCGTTTCTGTAACTCTTGAGTAAACTTGATGAAGCGAATAAAGCAAGTCATTCGCCGGCGTATAAATACAGACCGTCAAGGGCGCTTTAAGTTCGCTTGATTTAAAATCTTATACTATCATGGCCGACCAGATCTATGTGGCATAGCAATGAAGCAAAATTATCTTTATGACGTTCTTATTATTGGCAGTGGCGCAGCTGGACTTACCAGTGCTCTTCAGCTAGATAAGCATTTGCGGGTAGCTCTGATCAGTAAGGTTTCTCTACAAGGTGGAGCATCCTGGCTGGCACAAGGAGGTATCGCGGCGGTATTTGACGAAAATGATAGCGCTGATGCTCACGTTGCCGATACTCTTATTGCCGGGGCAGGTTTGTGTCACGAAGACTCCGTACGTTTTGTCGTTGAGAATGGTCCTGATGCGGTGAGATGGCTGATCGAGCAAGGGGTTGCCTTTACTCGAGAAAACGATCAGCAGAATTATCATCTCACTCAAGAGGGTGGTCACAGTCATCGTCGTATTCTTCACACGGCAGATGCGACAGGGAAAGAAGTTACTGGCACCCTTGTCGAACAGGTGATTGCCGCGGAAAATATTGATATTTTCGAGCAACACTGCGCGGTCGATCTAGTCACCCAAGCAGATACTAACTCACGCAAAATTCGTTGTACTGGGGCCTATCTGTTAGACATTAAGACCTCTGTCATCTCGCTTTTTCACGCCAAAAGTGTGATTCTCGCCTCCGGTGGTGCCAGCAAAGCTTATCTCTATACCAGTAATCCAGATGGTGCCAGTGGTGACGGTATAGCCATGGCATGGCGCAAAGGTTGCCGAGTGGCCAACTTAGAGTTTAATCAATTTCATCCGACATGTTTGTACCATCCCAAAGCTAAGTCGTTTCTTATCACCGAAGCACTGAGAGGAGAAGGTGCTATATTGCGCCTACCTGATGGAAGTACTTTTATGGGTAATTTTCATCCTGATGCAGAGCTTGCCCCTCGAGACGTTGTAGCTCGAGCAATCGATCACGAAATGAAAAGACTGGGTAGTGATTGCTTGTATCTTGATATCAGTCACAAATCAGCGGACTTTATAATCGAACACTTCCCTACGGTGTATGAGCAATGTCTCAGCTTTGGTATCGACATAACAACTGATCCAATTCCTGTTGTCCCGGCGGCGCACTACACTTGTGGCGGAATAATGGTATCGAGTGACGGACAAACCGATTTACTAAATTTATATGCGATAGGCGAAAATGCCTTTACAGGATTGCATGGCGCTAATCGTATGGCGAGTAATTCACTACTCGAGTGCTTAGTTTATGCTCAAAGCGCCGCACGCAAAATTAATCAAGGTATCGCTCAAATTACCGAACCCGATTTTATTCCTGAATGGGATGAATCGCGAGTAAGCTCCTCTGATGAGGATGTTGTGATCTCGCACAATTGGGACGAGTTACGGCGCTTTATGTGGGACTATGTCGGTATTGTGCGCACAGATAAGCGACTTCAGAGAGCGCAGCATCGTATTAAGCTGCTGCAAAATGAAATACAAGAGTATTACAGTAACTGTAAGGTTACCCGTGACCTACTTGAGCTACGTAATCTAGCCACAGTGTCCGAACTCATTATCCGTTGTGCAATGCAACGAAAAGAGAGCCGCGGCTTGCACTTTACGCTGGACTATCCCGAACTCGCTCCCATTGCGCGTGATACCGTGATGGTGCCAATTAACTATGCAGGACAAGATGTTATTGTCAATCGACATATGTCTTAACCACTGAAAAGCCTTTAGTGGCTGCGGGCCAGTAAAAGTACCCTCAACTTATGATGATCAGCTGTCGTCATAACATCTCGAGTAATTACTCGCTTAATGACTGATCCCTTTGGTGTTTTGAAGTAAATGATCACGAGTCGCGCCGTTACAAATTGATCGGACTTTAACCGCAGTTCTTGCCGTCTCTGAGGCCCACTTAACTGCCAACTGTCATTCTCAGGGTTAAACAGTAGTTCCTGATGCTGTCTATTACGCCAGAGAGTAATAATTCGTACCAGCAAAAGGATAACACCGCCAATTGCGATTACTTTAGGTCAAAATAATATCGGAAGAACAGCCAGCAACATAAAAATACTTAGTACCAACAATAAGCTCGCATAGAACTGTATTTTCGATGGTTTAAGAAGAAACCTTTGATAACTTTTTGCGACTTTCACGGATTATTTGCAATATCCTTTGCATGTTAGGGTCAGTTGGCTGCTCGCGCTGCATAAACCACATAAACAACGTCTGATCTTCGCACTCCAATAAAACTTCAAAACGAAGCTGATCGTCCTCTGTCAGCGAATCATAGACATTTTCTACGAAGGGAGAGAGAATAAGGTCGAGTTCTAACATGCCGCGGCGGCTCGCCCATACTAGACGGTTTTTATTCATAATTTATTATTCAGTCAGTAAAAGCGGTATTATAAGAGACAATTACCTATAAACCTACAGAGTCATTCAAACCTATGGACTGGCAACATATTTTCCCAACCTATAAGGTTGTTATAGACAGCAATAATCAGTCTGTGGTGACGTCCTTTGGTGAATCACCAACGGACTATCCATCCCTAAATAATAAAAACGTGGTTAGCATTAATCATCGAGGGTTTATAAAACTGTCTGGCCCTGACAGCGAGAAATTTTTGCAAGGTCAGGTAACCTGCGACTTAACCATGCTAGACAGCCAGTCGTCACTTAATGGCGCTCACCTCACTCCCAAAGGCAGAATAATATTCTTATTCAGTATTCATCGGGATAGCCAAGGTGACCTGCTATTGGAAACTAATCCATCGGTTATTGAGTTGGCTATGGCTAGTTTCAAAAAATACTCAGTGTTTTTTAAGACTGAGATTACCGAAGTGACTGATCAATTTGTGAGTGTTCTTATATCTGGACCAAACGCGACGACCATCACTAACAAAATCAACCCCGACACCAGTCGACTCATAGGCATTGAGACATACTCGCTGAGTATGCGCGCTGAACAAACTCAGGCTTGTCTCAGCAACATCTCTGGCGAGCTAACACCTGCAGGCCAGGGCTATAGTGATTTATTACGAATCCGTAGCGGTAGCGCAGATGTCACTGCAGAATCTTCTGATAATTTTATAGTGCAAATGATTAACCTTGACGCACAAAACTACATTAGCTTCAAAAAAGGCTGCTATACCGGTCAAGAAATTGTCGCGCGGGCACATTATCGGGGCACTATAAAACGTCGCATGTATATCCTTAAACTAGCAACGTCAATCCTACCGATAATCGGTGAGGGGCTCATAAACAGCGAAGGTAAAGTCATTGGCAATGTTACAAATGTGGCACGTGCGAGTGACAAAACTATTGAAATACTCGCAGTTTTAGCCATTAAATCCGCCGATAGTGTTCAGGTAAGATATGCTGATGTGGGGCTAATTGACCTCACTCAACGGCCGCTACCCTATGAGATTTTAGAACGCTCGTGAGCGAAATTTTGCTATGGATTACCGGAAACCAAGAGATCCTTATTACTATCGGGTTAGTCTCAGCGATAGTCTTTTTTGCTAGCTTAGTCTCTCTGCCGTGGCTGGTTGCCATGATTCCCACTGATTACTTTATATCTAAAAAACGCCAAAAATCTCCTTGGAAAGATAAATTTCCTGCAATTTGGTTTTTCATATTTATCGGCAAAAATATGATTGGCTATTTAATGCTGTTCGCAGGCGTGCTTATGCTATTTTTACCCGGCCAAGGTCTCCTTACTATGGTCGCCGGGCTAATGATGATGGATTATCCGGGTAAGTTTTCCTTAGAACGACGAGTTGCCCTCACCCCGTCAATACTGTCAAAGCTAAACTGGTTAAGGAGCACAGTAAAAAAGCCTCCCTTGGAGACCGAAAAATAAATATCTCACTTAGATTAAATTATTCTCTGAGCGTTTAACCCTACCCCATTCCACTTCATAACCTTCGCAAGGCCGCATTGGAATATTGCGAGCTAATAGCAAACTAATAAGCGCCATAACAGAGCCCATTAAAAACACCAACATAGGTGAAACTAACCATACCAACCCGAACAACACGGGAATAAAAACTGCGGCTATATGATTGATGGTAAAGGCAACGCCTGCAGTGGATGCCATATCCGCTGGATCAGCGATTTTTTGAAAATAAGTCTTAATAGCAATCGCCAAGGAAAAGAACAAATGATCAGCCACATACAGCGCACCGGCCCAAGCAGCACTATCAACAAATGCGTACGCCGTAAATACACAAAACAAACCGCAGTACTCAAAGGTTAGTGCTCTACGTTCACCTATTCGCCCAACAAGGACGCCAATGCGACTGGCAAACGCCCAGTTAAAAAGATGATTTATTATAAAGAGCGCCGCGATATCAGACACGCTATAGCCAAACTTTTCTACCATCAAAAAGCCTGCAAATACCATAAAAATCTGTCGTCTGGCACCACCCATAAACGTCAGTGCGTAGTACAGCCAATAGCGTTTTCTTAACAACAGATGTTTACGTTGCGGGATGACGCTTGTAAACGTCGGGAAGCCTAACCACATAAATATTGTCAGAATGAAGCAACTACCGCCAGCCAAAAAATAAATAGTCTCATAACTCAGGGAAAGGTATCCCTGACCCAACCACAAAAAACTATAAACCACCAACGATGCAGCCGAGCTAACCGCAATTAACTTACCCAACACTGCGGGCGCCTCATCAATACTTAACCACTGGAGCGACAGTGACTGCTTCACAGTCTCGTAATAATGAAACCCCACTGACATAACAAATGTCGTTAAGTAAAGTCCTGCTTCGGAGGGGAAATAGCCACTTAAAGCAACGCCAATACCCAATACGGCCAATGAGATATAGGCGAATATTTGCTCTCTAATCAACAGTAATACAAACACCGTTGTAAACGCTAAAAAACCAGGGATTTCACGAATACTTTGCAAAATTCCAATTTCTTTACCGGTAAAAGCCGCTCGCTCAACTACAAAATTATTGAGTAGGGCCATCCATGTGGCAAAGGCCAAGGTCATTGCAATCGTCATTACGATCAATAAATTTTTCGGTGTTTGCCATGCGTGTTCTTTCACTAAATAAGGACTCCTTGCTAAAGTTCAAATGCAATCTGTGGTTGGTCATCTATCAAATATGGAAGCCGCCAGTCGATAGGATGACGATTTTTAGTGTGAAGATATCTATTGGCTAAAGAAAAATGCTGGCAACCAAAAAAACCTCGGTAAGCAGATAATGGTGAGGGGTGCGGTGCACACAATACCAGATGATTTGAAGCGTCAATCAGCGTGGTCTTTTTCTGGGCATAACTTCCCCAAAGCATAAATACGACAGATTGGCATTGAGCACTAATAATTTTAATGACTGTGTCTGTGAAATCCTCCCAACCCTGCCCCGCATGAGCGCCCGGACTAGAATCTTCAACACTTAATACCGTATTTAACAAAAACACGCCCTGTTCCGCCCAAGACTGCAAATAGCCATGATTGGCCGATGGAATCTTTAAATCAGACTCTAGTTCAGAAAAAATATTACGCAATGACGGCGGTATTTTATGCCCCGCGGTAACTGAAAAACACAGTCCATTCGCCTGAGATGGCCCATGGTAGGGATCCTGACCAATTATCACCACCTTCACAGACTCTAAATCGGTGTGATGAAATGCCGAAAAAATTTGTTCGCTAGGGGGATAGATAATCTTTGCTGACTCATCTTGTTGTTGCAAATACTCATTTAAACTTAGCCAATACGGCTTTTTTAATTCATCATCAAGTGAGTTTAACCAGTTCGGTGGCAACTGTTTTTTCGCCTGATCAGTAATATTCATTTAATGAATGCTTCCAAAAATTTTATCGGGCAACAAGGGTGATAACGCATCGCCCATTACAATAGAGGGAGTAACACTCTCAATCCCCCATTTCTTCCATTCGTCTAACCGTGAATTTTCTATTACGCAGATCCGTAATAATTTCATCAATATGTTCTGGGCCACGTGTCTCGACTACAGCATCAATTTTCGCCAGCTTGGCCGGCACATCAAAAAATAATCGCTGATGGTAGATCTCGATAATATTTCCGCCACACCGACCAATTGACTCCGTAATGGCTGCGAGCATACCGGGTTCATCTGAGATGTCTATGCGCAGACGCGCAATCCGCCCGTCAATCGCCATGTTACGGTTCAGAATAGATGACAACAATCGCGGGTCAATATTTCCACCGCATATCACCACGCCCACTTTTAGACCCTTAAAAAGCTGTGGATGCGCATATATCGCAGCTATTCCGGCGGCTCCAGCTCCTTCGGCAACAATACGCTGTTGCTCAACTAAACCACTAACTGCCCACTCTAAGTGCTTTTCGTTAACCAGCACAATTTCATCCACTAGAGCCTGGACCACTGGCAAAGTCACCCCACCCGGCTTCTTCACGGCAATACCCTCGGCCAGAGTCTCTCCGCCACAGACAATATCTCTGCCCAACATTGCCGCATGCATAGAGGGATAGGCCTCCGTCTGAACGCCAATAATACGTATGTCAGGCCGCATTTCTTTAGCAATAGTGGCTATCCCACCGACAAGACCGCCTCCCCCTATGGGTACCACCAGAACATCGAGGTCCGGTTGATCGATCAGCATTTCAAGACCTACTGTACCCTGCCCTATCATCACTTCATTATTATCATAAGGATGGATTAGCGTTAGACCACGGCTATCGATCAAGGCCTGAACTTTGCTATCACAATCATTCAAATTACGGCCTTCAAGTACCACCTCCGCACCGTAGGCACGTGTGCGTGCGATCTTGGCAAAGGGCGTTTGGCTGGGCATAACAATCACCGCTGGAATACCCATTTGGCCCGCGTGATAGGCGACAGCCTGGGCATGATTCCCCGCGGACATGGCAATAACCCCTGCGCTTCTCTGTTCGTCAGAAAGACTCTGCATCGCAATAAAAGCGCCTCGAGCTTTGAACGAAGACGTGTACTGTAAACACTCTAACTTAGTGTAAATGTTACAGCCAAGCTGCTGCGACAAAAGCGGAGAAACAACCATTGGTGTGCGCAACACATGCCCCTCTAATTGTGCGGCAGCATTGCGCACGTCTTGTCCTGAAATACTCATTATCGCCTCATGAAAATAAATCTATACCTTTAGCTAACGATGATGACGAATTAGGTTTATTACCGCAACTAGGATCTGAAAGAATGGCGTTAATCCGACACTAAGGAGGGTTTTGGGAAAATAATTATTGATTGCTCCAGAATACTACCGCTGTTAGTGGCCAACCCAAGGCTAAAGCTAAGCATCTAGTAACTACTATTTACGAATAAAAATAGTCGCATTTAGATCAAAGCTGTCACCGCCTTACTCATCAAGTGCTATTATGCGCACCGAATGGAACCTATCTCTACTTTAAATATTTGGCGCCTAACTTGGCCAACCATCATTAGCAATATTGTCTATATGCTAATGATGGTCGCGTTTCTTAAAATAGCCGGTACTTTTGGTACTGATGCCGTGGCCGCAGTCACCACTGGTCAGCGTCTATACTTTATTTTACATGCGGTAATGATGGGGCTCTGCGCTGGCACTACCGCGGTGGTCGGTAAGTACTGGGGAGGCAATAATAAGATCTTAGCGGGCCGTTTCGCGGCACTGTCAGTATTTTTGTTCTTCATAGATGGTCTACTGCTTGTTTGGCTCGCAATCCCATTTCGAGAGCAGTTAGTAGGTATTTTTGGCCTTTCCGAAGGCGCGCATCTTTTAGCGATAGACTTTGTACTTTGGACTGCGGTCTTCGCTCCAGCAATGTTAACCACACTTGTTTTTAATATGGCCTTTCGTGCTACTGGTGACAGCACCACACCGCTCTGGAGTGCTATTGTTGGCGTAACTTTAAGCCTCGCGCTCGGAATTGCCATGACCTTTGGCTGGGTTGGTTTGGAGGCAAGGGGTGTCTCTGGACTCGCTATCGGTGGCGGCATAGCAATGACCATCACTATTATCATATTTTTATTGATTTGGATTTTCGGTGGTTTTCGTTTTAAGCCCACCAATCCATTACCCGATTTAGTCAGTAACGGAAAAGTACTTCTCAATATTGGTCTCCCAGCCGCTTTCGAACAAGCTTTTTTTCAGGGTGGACTGCTAATATTCATGGTGTTTTTAGCCGGCTATGGAAGCGCGCCATTTGCCGCTTACGGCATTGGTTTGTCAATTTTAGGTATTGTGATTGTCGTTGCTTTTAGCTTCTCCATTTCTAGCGCCACACTGGTTAGTCAGCATTTAGGTGCCGGCGATCTAGCAGGAGCCTATAAAGCCGGCTGGAAAACCATGGGCACTAGTCTATACATAATGATTACAGGTGGCATGCTAATGTCCTGGTTCGCCGAGGAAATAGCGCGCTTTATGATTGATGATCCACAGGTCATTTTTCATATGGTTCAGTTCACCTATATTCTTAGTGCCTGCCTACCTATGATAGCCATTGAATTTACTATGGCCGGCGCACTCAGAGGCGCCGGAGATACACGTTATCCAATGATGGTGACGGTGTTTAGTATTCTGCTAACACGCATAATTGCACCATGGGTATTGGTGAGTATAGGTGCAGACGTAGTTTGGCTATATGCGACTTCGCTTGTTGATTTCTCGATTAAATCTAGTCTAAATATGCGACGCTTTCGTAAGAAAGGCTGGTTCAAAGGTCATCAACACATCATAGTAGGATAATTATGAGCACCCATTTAAGCAGCCAGCATCCCGACTCCTATAATCGCCAAATAGCCTACTGGCTGATAACCTGTGCCGCGGTTATTTTTGGGATGATTCTGCTTGGGGGTGTCACCAGACTGACTGATTCAGGCCTCTCTATGGTCGACTGGAAACCTATTAAAGGGGTAATCCCACCGATTACACAAGCCGACTGGCAAGCGATGTTTTTGAAGTACCAGCAGTTTCCTGAATATCAAAAAACCAACTTTACGATGACACTGGAACAGTTCAAACCGATCTTTATGTACGAGTATTTGCACCGTATGCTAGGACGTTTTATTGGCATCATTTTTGTTCTGCCCTTTTTGTTCTTCTATTTTACCAAACGGATAAAGCCGGGTCTTAGCCCTCGATTGTTGGTCATGCTAGTGCTTGGTGGAAGCCAGGGGCTCTTAGGCTGGTACATGGTTAAAAGTGGCTTGGTTGATAACCCGCATGTTAGTCAGTATCGACTTACTGCTCACCTCGGCATGGCAGTGTTCATTTACGGCTTCATTTTCTGGACAGTGCTTGACCTGATAGCGCCGGTATCTGCTCAACCGAAGCACCTAAAACGCTTTGCCTACTCTTTGAGTGTACTGATATTTTTAATGATATTGTCTGGTGGTCTAGTCGCAGGAACTCGCGCAGGGATACCGTATCCAACCTGGCCACTCATGGGTGATAGCTTTATCCCGCCCGGATTGTACAGCCTGCAGCCGATGTGGCTATCGGCGTTCGAAGACATGCTAACTATTCAGTTTAACCACCGAATGTTCGCTTACTTAATTGTCGGTCTGGTGTGCACTTTTGCCTACAAAGCACTCAAGTCTGATTTACAAGGACCTTTGAAAATGGGTATCTATTGCTTTATTGGCTTGTTGTTTTTACAGATCAGCTTAGGCATTAGCACTCTCATTTTTTATATTCCAGTGCCCGTCGCAGCCGCTCACCAAGTCTGTGCAGTCGCGCTGCTTAGTGCATCTCTGTTTGTTAGTCATTCGTTCACTCGTCAATCTATATCTACAAGACCCTGATAACGAATAGGCGGAGGACTGGAGTCGCACTGTTGCGAATTAAGAGTCTCATTTATTGAACAACCTAGGAAATTAACCATGCGCATCGTACTTATTTTACTAATGGCTCTGCTCGCAGCACCTAGTTGGGCTGACAACAAAACTGATCCCTCCGGGCTATGGAACACTTTTGATGATGATGGAAATCTCGAATCTACAGTTGAGGTGCGCGTCGAAGAAGGTAAGTTATATGCCAACATCATCAAACTCCATAATGCTCCGGAAGAAAATCCTGTTTGCATTGAGTGTAAAGGAGACCTAGAGGGTAAACCGGTTATCGGTATACAAGTCATTAACGGACTTAGTCTTAAAAATGACATTTGGCAAAAAGGTACGGTTTTTGACCCCAAAACCGGAGACTCTTTCAAGGGCAAAGTATGGCTAGAGAACGAAACGCTTTTTGTTCGCGGTCACCTTGGGTTTTTCTATCAAACTAAAAACTGGCTTAGACTATCAAGTTAGGCCATCTAATTAGTGCAACTGACTCATTAGTATTGCATTTATTTTATATGGAACTATATTCTAAGTCTTAGAGAATAATTAAAGAGCGGGCTAATGAATTTAGATTTTTCAGATGATCAAAAATTGCTTCAGTCTGAAGCGCAAAAATTTCTACAGAAAGAGCAGTCGCTGCAAAGAAGTCGAGACGTTCTGGATGGTGAGCAAGCTTTGGATACGGACCTTTGGCAGCAAATAATTGCCATGGGCTGGACCGGCATTAGAATCCCCGAGCAATATGATGGTTTAGGTCTAGGTCATCTTGAGCTTTGCGTTGTTGCCGAGGAGCTTGGTAGATGTCTTGCGCCCGTGCCCTTCTCATCATCGGTATATCTTTTTACCGAAGCTATTATCAAGTTCGCTAGCGACGCAATAAAACAAGATTTACTGCCAAAGTTGGTAAGTGGTGAATGTGTTGGTACGCTGGCCATCACCGAGCAGCTGCTAGCGCCCACCGAACATAATATAAATACACAAGTTGCCAATAATAAAGTCTCAGGTACTAAAATTGCTGTTCCAGACGCTGGCATAGCTACCCATTCCATTGTCATCTGCAAGGGCGTAAAAGGTATTGATTTGCGGTTGGTTGAGCTTACTGATCATTGTAATATCCAAAAACAAGACACCATAGACGATAGTCGGGGCCATTTTTCAATTGGCCTTGATAATGTAGATAGCCTCTTGGTCGGTGGTGAAGGAGAAGGCTGGGAACTATTACAAAACCTACTAGATCAAGCGGCGGTCATGTTCAGTTTTGAACAAATAGGTGGAGCCCAAGCGACACTTGATATGGCCACAAGTTATGCGCAACAGCGATTTGCGTTTGGCCGCGCCATTGGCTCGTATCAAGCGATTAAGCACAAGCTTGCAGACATGTACATCAAGTTAACCCTCGCCAAATCAAATAGCTACTATGGTGCATGGGCACTTTCCACCGATTCAGTCGAGCTCAACGTAGCGGCTGCCACCGCCAGAGTTAGCGCCACACAAGCGTTTAATTATTGTTCGCAAGAGAACATACAAACTCACGGCGGCAATGGCTTCACGTGGGAGTATGATTGCCATCTTTTCTATCGACGCGCTAAGTTACTCTCTTTAAATGTCGGTTCCCTTGCCACGTGGAAGGAAAAACTCATCCTTGGGTTAGAAAAAACTCAGACTGCTAACGTTAAGCAAGGGGTCTAATATGAATTTTAATGACAGTGAACAGCAAGCCCAATTTAGAACTAAATGCAGTACTTGGTTACACGATAACGCACAACGCAAGACACAGGCTGGTAGCGATAATCCTCACGGCAAAAGGGATTCATCGGAATTTTTAAATGCGGCACGAAGTTGGCAAAAGAAAAAGTTCGACGCTGGCTGGGCAATGCTGCATTGGCCGAAGATTTATGGTGGATTAGAGGCATCACCGCTGGAAAGAATCATTTGGGGCCAAGAAGAAGCGAAGTTCGATGTGCCCCAAGGTATCTACGAAATTGGCCTCGGTATGGCTGGGCCAGTAATGATGCAATATGCCACTGAACAACAAAAGCAACGCTATCTGCCACCCATGGCCGCCGGTGAAGAAATTTGGTGCCAGCTATTCTCTGAACCCTCAGCAGGGTCTGATGTAGCGGGGCTAAGAAGCAAGGCGGTACAAGACGGTGATGACTGGATTATCAATGGTCAAAAAGTGTGGACCTCAGGGGCACAGTTTTGTGACTACGGCATTATTGTTGTTCGACACGATCCTAATGTCGACAAACACGCCGGAATGACGTTTTTCTTTGTGGATATGAAATCTCCCGGTATTGACATCAAACCGATCAAACAGATTACCGGCGGATCCTCTTTTAATGAGGTGTACTTTAATGATGTGCGTATCCCCGACAGTCAACGACTCGGTGCGATTGGTGACGGCTGGAGAGTCGCTATAACGACATTAATGAACGAGAGACTTGCTGTAGGTGACGCTAACGGCGTCGATGCCACTGAAGCCTTTGAGTGGGCTCAGAGTCAAGACGATCATGGGCAAGCCCTCATTCAAAATCACGCGGTGCGCGAGTCTATTGCTGACTGGTACTGTCAGGCAAGTGGACTTAAAAATACAAAACTAAGAACCATGTCTGCCCTCTCCAAAGGAGACACACCAGGCCCTGAAGCTTCCATTACCAAAGTAGTTAGTGCCAACAAGCTACAGGCCATTGGTAATTTTGGTATCGATTCTCTAGATATGGCAGGTATGTTAAAAACCGAGCGTTCAGAGGTTCATGATTTCCACAATGCATGGTTGGGATCTGCAGGGCTACGAATTGCCGGTGGCACCGATGAAATCTTAAAAAATATCATTGCAGAACGAGTTCTGGGATTACCACAAGACCCTCGGGCAGACAAAGGTCTGGCCTTTAAAGATATCCCCTCTGGCAAATAATAAGGTGGTAAGCCCCGTTAGGTAAAAAGGAGTAGGCATACTATGGAAGACTCTCAAGATACTGAATATGCTGGATTTTGGATACGTTGCGGGGCGGTACTGATCGATTCACTCTTATTTGCGGTGGTCATTTCAATATCAATGACCCTTATCTACAGTGACGCCTATTGGTTTAATTTTTCTAGTAATAAAACAACATTGGGTCTTTGGGATTTTATTCTCACCCAAGTGGCACCTATTGTAGGCACAATCTGGTTCTGGCAGAGATTTATGGACACGCCCGGAAAAATAATATTGGGGTTGAAAATAGTCGATGTCGATACTGGTGGTAAGCTAAGTATTGGCCAGGCAATCGGGCGATATGGGGGATACATAATTGCAGTGCTACCTTTGTGCTTAGGTATTTTTTGGGTGGGTATCGACAAACGAAAGCAGGGCTGGCATGACAAGCTAGCGGGCACGGTAGTTATTCGTACCCGCGCAACAGAAGCCGTAAATTTTAAGTCGAACGAAAATATTAGCTAATAACTATCCGGCTAGTCTTAACCTCGAATGCCCCTCATCACAGGATGTGATCTATGCTCAACACCGCAAAAATTTGTCCTTCATGCCATCAAAAAAAACTCACAGTACCTGATAGGTTGGTTCCTAGCAGAACATTTATTTGGGAGGCCTATTTGATAATAGCGGGCTTTGTTCCCATTGTTGTAATACTCAAGTTACAGAAAATGGTCAGTTTCGCTCAAGATACTCAAACGGTTTTTTTGCTGGGCGCTTTGTTCTGCCTTTATTTATTTCTAGCCTAAAAATACTTTACTTATATGCGGCAGTACAAAATATCTACCTGCTTTGCGTGTAATACCCACTTTAAAGGATCATCTCTTGAACCTTTTTCTTTTAAAGAGCATTACGCTAGGCTTTATAAACAAAGGCTTAGGGATAAATAAACTATGCAACTAAACTCGTCGCATCTAAATAGTACGTCTGCTCATGGCGTAGAGCCAATAAATACCTAAAGGCAACAATCTAATTCAATCGTTTTAATTTCTTTGTAGCTTGAATGCTTTTAGGTTAAGTTATAGCGATGATATCTGCCGCTAGTCACTTATTAGCAGCGCTACCGAACCATTATCCGAAACCGTTCCTGCAGTAACTGTGGCGGTATAAAGACCCCTAACCTGTGCAATAAAGTCGCTGAACACAACGCCTGGCATCAGCATGCTTACAGTAATATTCATAAGAAAGGTTTTGGGTAGGTTGTACCACTCAGATGATAGAAAATATAAGTTATCGTCTCAGGCGCAGAAATTTAGTAGTACTCTGCCGTGAGGTGAAAGTAACTCTAAAGATAGGTTTGATCGGATCTGAGATAATGACGGAGTGAGTTCCTACATCAACCTCTACAATAACTTTTTCAAGTGCTTTTGGACCTGACTCGAGGGGAGCCTCTACAAGATCATTTTGTGAAATAATCACAGACTCATTATCTATGGTCAATTTCAACCCTACAAGATTTTCTGACGTTATTACAATTCTCGATGACTCGAGGACCGATAAAGTATCATTGTTAATAAATGTAAAACCGCTCAGTACTAAAAATGCTATTACTGCATAAGCCCATCTTAACATTATTTAAAATCGCTCCAAATATGAAACCAACAACATTCGGCTTAAAACCTTAAGCCATATAATTGCAGTATTTTCATTACTCAAGACTCTTATGCCTGGATAATTTCCAACAGCTCCCTGCACAGTTTTAATATAGATCATTCATCTGCGGATAACTGACAATGACTTACGGTATAAATTCACGTTAATATTATCTAAAAGTTATTTAAAATATTATGTTGAAATATGCTACCTATGAAGTCTTAAACTTGATCATACATGAAAAGTATCACTGAAATCTATTCGTGATTACTTAAAAACGCTGAATTAATATAGTGGAAATATCTATTTCACATAAATCCAGAATTAACCAGAAAAAGCATCTGTGAGATCTATAAGATCCAAGGAGTATATTTTTTAGGGTTTTAAAATCGGCTTTAGTGCGGGAGGATCACAGTCTTACTTAGGACGCTATAATTCTTTACGACCGAGTGTGTTAAACGTCTCCCTGAGTACATACAAATAGCGTCGCTTAGGTGAGCTCCGTCCACGAAAAACCCGCTTGCGCGGGCTTTTGAATTAACGAGCAGTTGATATGGCGCTTATTCTGGCCGCATGTGAGGAAATAATAAAACATCACGAATAGATGGAGAATCAGTGAGAAGCATGACAAGCCGGTCAATACCTATGCCCTCTCCAGCCGTTGGCGGCATTCCATACTCTAATGCGCGAATATAGTCGGCGTCAAAGTGCATGGCCTCATCATCACCAGCCTCCTTTTCAGCCACTTGCTGTCTAAAGCGGGCTTCTTGATCTTCAGGATCATTAAGCTCAGAAAAACCATTAGCTATTTCACGACCACCGACAAAGAATTCGAAACGGTCGGTCACAAAAGGATCATTATCATTGCGGCGAGCCAAGGGTGAAACTTCGGCCGGATACATAGTAATAAAGGTAGGTTGCTCCAACAGGTGCTCAACCGTTTTTTCGAATATTTCAATCTGCACTTTGCCCAGACCCCAGATATCTTTAAGAGGGATATGCAAGTCTGTGGCAATTTTACGCGCACCAGCTTCAACGCTTAGCTGCTCAGCACTAATGGTAGGGTTGTACTGTAAAATAGAATCAAATACCGATAATCTTGTAAACGGCTCGGCAAAGTCGTAATGAGTCTCGCTTTGAACTTCCCCATCCGCATCTTTTACAGTATTGACCACCTTAGTCGAACCCAGCACTTCAGTAGTCATTTTGCGCAGCATATCTTCAGTAAGATCCATTAGATCATTAAAATTAGCATAGGCTTGATAGAATTCGAGCATAGTGAATTCAGGATTATGCCGCGTAGATAGCCCTTCATTTCTGAAGTTGCGGTTAATTTCATAAACACGCTCAAATCCACCAACTACAAGACGCTTGAGGTACAACTCTGGAGCAATACGCAAATACATGTCGATATCGAGGGCGTTGTGGTGCGTCACAAAGGGCCTAGCTACTGCGCCACCGGGTATCACTTGCAACATAGGGGTTTCAACTTCTAAGTAGTCAGCGCCATTGAGGTAACGTCGAATAAAGTCGACCACCTTTGATCGAATACGAAAGGTATTGCGCACATCTGGATTAACAATAAGATCAACATAACGCTGACGATAACGCATTTCTTGGTCAGCAAGACCATGAAACTTATCCGGTAGTGGCCGCAGCGCCTTGGTCAACAGTAAATATTCGTCCATTTGCACATATAAGTCGCCCTTACCTGACTTATGCAGTACACCGGTAATACCCACAATGTCGCCCAAGTCTAATGACTTGGCAAAGGGGCGCGCCTCTTTAGTCACATAAAGTTGAATTTGACCGGAACTGTCTTGCACAACGATAAAAGCACCACGGTTACGAATTACTCGGCCAGCAATACAAACTACCTTACCTAACGCTTCAAGCTGCTCTTTAGATTGGTCACCAAAACCTGTTTGCAGTTGGTCTGCGTTATGAAGCGGTTGAAACTGGTTAGGAAATGTTGGCCCCTCATGCGTTCGCAGTTCATCAAGTTTTGCACGGCGTTCGGCAATGAGTTTGTTTTCGTCATGTTGATCAGTCATGTATACCCTGTCTATTTTGGTTGTGGGTGTCTTAATTATTGTGGAATTTACAGCCCCGCTTTTAGCGATGCCACAATAAATTGGTCTAATTTTCCGTCTAATACAGCCTGAGTATTACGCGTTTCTATGTTAGTACGCAGGTCTTTAATACGCGCATCATCTAATACGTAGGATCGAATTTGACTACCCCATCCAATATCAGATTTAGTGTCTTCAGTCGCCTGAGCCGCTTCTTGGCGTTTACTGACTTCTAATTCGTAAAGTCTAGCACGCAACATCTGCCAACATTTGTCGCGATTTTGGTGTTGAGATCGCTGGCTCTGGCTTTGCACAACCACACCGGTAGGGGCATGAGTAAGTCGCACCGCAGAATCCGTTTTGTTAATGTGCTGCCCGCCGGCACCCGATGCCCGGTAGGTATCAGTGCGAACATCAGACGGATCTATATCAATTTCTATATTGTCATCAATTTCTGGGGAGATAAAAACTGCGGCAAAGGATGTGTGCCGTCGGTTTCCTGAATCGAAGGGCGATTTGCGCACCAGACGATGAACACCAATTTCGGTGCGTAACCAGCCAAAAGCATATTCGCCCGTCACTTCAACGGTGGCACTTTTAATGCCAGCAACATCACCGGCTGAACACTCTAGGAGTTCAGCTTTGAAGCCCTTGTCATCTGCCCAACGGAGGTACATTCGCAATAGCATTTCTGCCCAGTCCTGTGCCTCAGTGCCACCAGACCCAGACTGTATTTCTAAAAAGGCACTATTTTCATCCATTGCGCCTGAGAACATGCGCCGAAATTCAAGCTTGGCGAGCTGAGTTTCTAACGCGGCCATTTCTGCTTCAACATCTGCAACGGTATCTTCGTCGTTTTCTTCCACCGCCATGCCTAGCAGTTCACGGGCATCAGACACCCCCGAATCTAGATCCTCAATGGTTTTAACGACAAGCTCCAAAGAAGCGCGCTCGCGACCTAACTCTTGGGCCTGCTCAGGCTTATTCCAAACGCCGGGTTCACCCAGCTCTAGCTCTACTTCTGCGAGACGGTCTTTACGGTTTTCGTAGTCAAAGATACCCCCTCAGCACGTCGGTCCGTGTTTGCAAGTCATCTAAAGCGGTATAAACGGGATTAACTTCCATGGGACTAGTATTACCTTGTGACTGTTGACTGAACGATTAGCTAAATTGCGTTAGAGATCATTTTACCCCACCAGAGACAGCACACCAAGAGAAACAACAGAGGTTGATTAACCCGATCCACTAGCGCACCATTGTCACCTAAAAATAACAACAAAATAGGGCATGGGGATGTTAAAAAAAATACTAGTGATTATGATTGCTTTAGTCGCTTATTTATTACTATGGCCGGTCCCTGTTGAACCGGTTAGTTGGTCAGCGCCAGTGGACAAAGGCTTTGTTGGTGACTTTGAGAAAAATACAAAACTGGATGCCATTGAGATTATTAACTTGCCAGATACGCATGGACCAGAAGGTTTGGCGTTTCTTGATGACGAGGTGTATGCCGCTACTCGCGAAGGCTGGATTGTGCGCTATGACCAACAAACCGGTGAGCAGGTAAAATGGGTCAATACTGGCGGTAGCCCGTTGGGTATAGTATTTGACGCTGACAATAACTTACTCATAGCGGATGCCTATAAAGGGCTGTTAAAGGTCTCTCCTGCCGGTGATATTTCAGTATTGACTCGCAGCGTGAATGGAACTGACATTGATTATGCTGATGATTTAGATGTCACTGCGGATGGTAAAATTTACTTCAGCGATGCCTCTACCAAATTTGGCGCGCAGTCTAATGGCGGTACCTATGCGGCAAGTCTGCTGGATACCATGGAGCACGGAGGTCACGGCCGTCTGCTAGTGTACGACCCCGCAGATGAGTCCACCAAACTAGTGATGGATGGACTTAATTTTGCCAACGGGGTTGCGGTGGATGCTGATAGCCAGTTTGTATTGGTTAATGAAACCGGGTCTTATCGCATTCATAAGTATTGGTTGCAAGGCGACAAAGCCGGTCAGTCAGAAGTGTTGATCGATAACTTGCCAGGGTTCCCCGATAATGTCGTGCGTGGGCGTGATGGGCGCTTTTGGGTAGGACTGGTGTCGCCGCGCAGCAAGCCGCTAGATGATCTATCCATGTCGCCTTTAGTACGTAAGATTTTTCAGCGCTTTCCGCCTTTTATGCGCCCGCAAGCAGTACCTTATAGCCATGTTTTTGCTATGACTGGTGACGGTGAGGTACTGACGTCTTTGCAAGACCCTGAGGGTGAGCACCACACGAATACTGGGGCATTGGAAACAGAGGACTGGCTCTACATAAGTAGTCTACATGCAGATAACTTGGCCAGAATTAGCTGGCTAAATGTTGGCCTTGAGGGTATCAAATAAGTCTATGACCGATAAGCGTGCACCCCTAGCATGGGATCTACAAAACACTTTTTTTGATAGCTTCAAAGATCAGGACGACCTGCATTGCAGCCTAGTAGCACCCAGCCCACTGCATAACCCTTTAATGGTTAGCAGCAATAGTTCACTGGCGGTAGAGTTGGGGCTCAACCCTGAATCTGTGAATGACCCAGAAATGCTACGTCTAATGGCCGGAGACTTTTCAGGTGCGCAACTGCAACCCATAGCACTAGTGTATTCGGGTCATCAATTTGGTATTTGGGCAGGTCAGCTAGGTGATGGTCGCGCCATGACTTTGGGTGAATTACCGGTACACAATTCCAACTCGGGAAAGTCTCAGCTTTGGGACATTCAACTAAAAGGGGCCGGTGCCACGCCCTATTCTAGGTTTGCCGATGGACGTGCCGTGTTGCGCTCAAGTATTCGTGAATATCTGTGCTCAGAGGCCATGCATAGTCTGGGAATAGCCACAACCAGAGCGCTGTGTTTGGTGACCAGTGAGACGCCGGTTTATCGTGAGGAGGTGGAGTCCGCCGCAACCGTTTGTCGGGTTGCTCGCAGCCATATTCGCTTTGGCTCGTTTGAACATTTTCATTATCGTAATCAGCCTGAGGCCGTTAAAGCTATGGCCGACTATGCGATTAATCGACACTTTCCAGAATGGGCTGAAGAAGAGCTGCGCTACGCTAACTTGTTTAACCATACCGTCACAGAGACAGCCAAAATGATTGCTCACTGGCAGTCAGTGGGCTTTGCTCATGGGGTTATGAATACTGACAACATGTCCATACTGGGGGACACTATTGACTATGGCCCGTTTGGCTTCTTGGATGTCTATAACCCTGATTTTATTTGTAATCACTCGGATGCCAATGGTCGGTACTCGTTCAAAAACCAACCCTCAGTTGGCCTTTGGAATTTAAATGCACTGGCCACATCTCTGATGACCTTGTTGCCCTCTGAGACACTGGTGACAGCACTAAAAACTTATGAGCCTACTTTTTTAGAACACTACCGCGATCTTATGACGGCTAAATTGGGATTGGTGCAATACACTGATAGCGATGAGAATCTTATTAACCAACTCCTAACACTGATGGAAGAAAATCAGGTTGATTACAGTTTATTTTTTAGGCAGCTGTGCCTCTTCTCTAGTGATAATCAGTCGGTTCGTGATCTATTTGTGGATCGTGATGCATTTGATGATTGGGCAAAACTCTATGTGCAACGCTTAAATCAGCAACAGATGTCAGATAATAATCGCTCAGCGACGATGCTTAAGACCAACCCGAAGTACATTTTGCGCAATTATATGGCTCAGGCGGCCATCGAAAAAGCCGAGCAAGGTGACTATTCAGAGGTTAATTTGTTGCTTGAAGTTCTACAGAGTCCCTTTGAGGAACACCCAAAAGCCGAACATTATGCCGGGTTACCCCCTGACTGGGCCGAGACTATATCAGTAAGTTGCTCCTCATAAATTAGTACTGACTGCGCGCTGTTTTTTACCTTGTAAATAGAGATACAGCGCCGCGGACATTCCCGAGGCGCCGGTAATCATGCACATCACGACAATTTGATAGCGCACTGCGATCAGCGGTGAGACACCGGATAATATTTGACCGGTCATCATGCCCGGCAGTGACACCAACCCAACCGCCAACAAACTATTAAAAATGGGAATTAAGCCCGCTTTAAATGCCTGATTGCGCGCAGTGGTAGGTGGTGAGCCATGGTCGATCTCCATATGAAGACGCTCTGCCGCCACACTGACTACGTTCATTGAACTAGCAAAAATCATCCCAGCCAGTGGGATCATTATATTGGCTTGATACCAAGGATCGAGGGTTAGTATAAAATAGGTCATAAATGCCAAGGTTAACCCGCCCCCACAGGCAATAGACAGCAATGCTCTCGCGTAATCACCCTCCGTTCGTTGTTCTGCAAGAGGCCTAAGTGCGATGGAACTTGCGATTAATAGCATAGTGCTAAGCAGCCCCAATACCAATAAAGGCGAATCTACCTCGAAAATCCAGATTAATGCATATCCTATAACGACTAACTGAATCAACATGCGGCCAACCGCAACAACACTATCGCCGATCGGTAATGACCACCAAAACATCACCGCCAACACTACCAAAACCGGCACAAACGCCAAACCAACATTTATAATGGGTATTGTAGTCACACATATTTCCTTTTAAAGGTTAGCTGAAGTTTAGTTGATAGACTTTGAGGTTTCACCTTTTTCGCCTTCAACTCTACAAATGTTTAGGGGATAAGCTGTAGTTCATCTGCCATTGGTAGTATTAATCCGCTATGCTGTCGTTCGAATTTTAATTATCTATAATTCTTGAAAAGCATGGAGCATTGTCATGAAATATCTGTTCAATAAACTATTTATGTTGGGATTTTTAATCCTAGTACTGTCAGTCATCACTACAAAAACAGCGATTGCCGAAAACATAATCATGAGTTCAGGTACAGCGCCTATGCTTGATGTGTATAAAAGCCCCAGTTGTGGCTGTTGCCAAAACTGGATAGATCATGCTGAACATGCAGGCTTTCACGCTACCGCTCATGACACTGACAATATGAGTCAAATTAAAGCAGAGCGCGGTATCTTGCCCCAATATCAGTCTTGTCATACTAGTGTTTCTAAAGATGGCTTCATCTTTGAAGGCCACATACCAGCGAATCTTGTTAAACGGTTTTTAGCTAACCCACCTGCTGATGCCATTGGACTTGCAGTACCCGGCATGCCTATGGGATCTCCCGGAATGGAAATGGGCAATAGACGAGATGATTATGACGTCCTGCTGCTTAAGAGTGATGGGACTTCGACTATTTTTGAGCAAATTATAGCCGCCAAGTAATCGTTAGTAATGCTAGACTAAAGTAAATCTTGGTTGCCCATGCTGTATGCTTAAAAATGTAACCTATTTTTCGGACGCTACCTTTGCCATAATGACGACTATGAAAAAAGCCATTGCCATTACTAGCCTCTTATTCAGTCAGGCGGCCGCCGCTGAGTCTGATATATTTTGGCTATTTAGAGAGCTCGATGGATCGACTAATTGGCAATATATTGCGAATTTTTCTAGCACAATCTTCATTCTTGCACTGTCCTTCATGGTAATTAGGCTATTTTTTAGCCGTCGCGAATCTCGTCAATACAACCGAGAACTAGAGGAAATTCGAGCCCAGCTAGAGAAGCGCGTCGTTGAGAGAACAGCTACGCTGAACGAGTCAAATAGCTTGCTCAAAGAAAGTAATAAGGCACTGGGTGATGAAATCACTGAGCATTTAAACACCACTGCTCAGTTGCGTCAGTCGGAGTCTTATATCACTGAGATTCTCCAATCAATGCCATTGATGCTGATTGGTCTGAATAAAGAAAACCAGATAACCCAATGGAACCCTCGCACTGAAGATGTTTCAGGCCTATCGGCTAAAAACGTTATTGGTAAAGATTTGTGGGAGTCCTATCCCGAAATTACCGTCACACCTAAACAGATTGCTGAAGCACATGAAAAACAGTCTGCAGTGTCTGTCAAATACAGTCAGCGTGGACAGTACCATTTTAATATCACTATCTATCCACTGAAGGATCAATCAGTCACCGGTGTTGTTTTACTGATCGATGATATTACTCAGCAAGTAAATTCTGAAACCATGCTGATCCAGAAAGACAAAATGTCGTTGATGGGAGAAATGGCATCGACAATGGCGCATGATATTAATATTCCTCTGCGCGCAATGCTTAGCTCTGTGAAAATCGTGCGCCAAGGACTAACCGATGAACCCTTTGATGCCGTGGCGTTACGCGAAGCCCTCGAAGACGGTGTTATCCGAGGTCAGCAAGCTAAATCCGTCATTGAAAATTTGTTAGACTTTTCAGGCAGTGGCGGTGACGCTAAGTCAATGGCAAGTATCAAAGACATTATTGAACACAGTGTAGAGTTAGCCGAAGATGTACTCTCGGTCACTGCAGGTCTGCGCTTTCAAGATATTGATTTAAAGCGCGACTATGCCAAGGATTTGCCGGATTTACCCTGTTACTCTACCGAACTTCAGCAGGTTTTTCTTAGCCTCATCAGGCACGCATGCACTGCGCTGGGAAAAATTGAAGACTTTGATCATAAACCTTGCATCCATATTTCCGTAACCCAGCTGTATGATGATTTATGGGTGCGTTTTCAACACAATGGCAAGGCCGTGAGTGATCAAGATCAGCAATATTTGTTTGAATCTTTTACCGCTGGGGAAAACTCGTCAAGTCAGTATGAGGCAGAACAGCGTTTGTCATTTACTCACTTTATTGTCACCGAGCAACATCAAGGCCAGATTGCAGTTATGTCACAAGATGACCAAGATACGACCTTTAGTATTCAGCTACCGCTAAAATAGATCCTTGGAGATCAATACTAAAGGTTTCTAAGCACTTCAAGCGGAGGCTGCATAACCGCTTTTCGGCTATACCCCACACCCAGTAGACCCACCATTAATCCGCCTAAGATGGGTCCTGTGTACCAAAGCCAAAGATGCATGGAAAACGACAAATCAAACATGAACCGCTGTAACATTGCCACTGACAATTCTGCCCCAGCACTGGCAAGCAGACCTGCCATAACACCCAAAGTAGTAAATTCTATTGCCTGAATCCCCAGTATCAATCGCCGTGAACTTCCCAATGTTCTCAAGATAGCGCTTTCTTGTAATCGCTCTGACATGGACAAACTCACCGCCGAGAACATGACTAAAATACCGCACCCTAAAATAAGTAAAGTCATCACCTCAAGACCACGGGTCACCTGAGATACGATGGTACGAATACGATCTATGATCTTGTCCAACTCAATCACTTGGACGGTCGGGAAACCACGTAGTATGTCGTTGACCAACAGCTTTTTTCCAGGCGGAATATACAAACTGGTCATGCTGGTACGTGGATACTCTTCGAGCATACCCTCGGGGAACAAAAAGTAGAAGTTGGGCGTCATGTTGTCCCAGTTTAAGGTTCTGGTACCAATAATCTCGGCATCAAAAACTAACCCTCCCACACTAAAGGTGATGCGATCACCCAATTCTAAACCTAACTCTCCAGCTAACTCATCTTCTAGGGATACTGGCGCGATACGCTGGCCTTGTGCGTTAGTTTTGGTACTAAAGTCTGAAAGCATATCAGCATCCCACCATTGCCCCTTAGCTACTTTGTTTCCCTCGGGTAATTCAGCAGTCCAGCTGAGATTTAGCTCACGCCGAAAGGATTCATGGCTGTCTTTTTGATCTTCGGTAATCAATTGATCATTTATTTCAGTTATTCGCCCTCGAACCATGGCGTACCAACCCTCTGTCTCCAGTTGATTGTCATCCACTAGCTGCCTTACACCCTCTAATTCGTAGGGCGCAACATTAACCAAAAAGTGATTCGGTGCATCCTCGGCCAACTGAAACTGCCACTGATCAATGAGTGATGTACGCACCACTACCATAATCATTAGCAACGCAATGGCACCGGAGAAGCCAACCATTTGTATGAGACTCTGTGATCGTCTTCGCCATAGGTTCGCCAAGGCTAAACGCCAAATACTTCCCATACGTTGCCCGTAGTTCATGGCTAAACGCAACAGTGCAAATCCAGCGACCACCGAGGCCAGCGCGGTAGCTCCAAAACCAACAAGGATGGCCAAGGTTAAATAAACGTTATTGCTATACCAAAATAGAAGCCCCGCGATCGCAGTTACACCCAGTATCACGCGGACCGCAGAACTTAACGGCTTCACAATAATATCCTGTCGCAATACTGCAAGAGGTGACTGAGAAGGCAGGTGCCATAGTGCCGGTAAAGTAAACCCTACCAGACATAACAATCCCGTTGCCAAGCCCGTTATCCATGGACGTAGCCCTGCCGATGGCAATTCAATGGGTAACCATTCTCTGACAATAGCGAGCAGAAGGTGGTGAAACAAAAACCCGATCACAAGTCCCACTAATGACCCAAAAAGACCCATCCACAAACTTTGCTGGAAATACAATCGGCGAACTCTAGAGGCTGGAATACCCCAACTTTTTAAAAGTGCTACAGTTTTAGTTTGACCGCTGGCAAAGTGATGACTGGCTAATGCCAAGGCAATACTGGCTAGGACAACACCAATGCTGCCCGCTAAGAGTAAAAACCGACGGCCTTTATCCATGGTATCGGCAATACTAGCCTGTGCCTCATCAGGGGTAATCAATCGGTCATGGACATCCAATTGCGGTTCTAACCATGCCCGATAGTCTGTAAAATCTCGCGGATCATTAGCCGCCATGAGGTAGCGATAAGTCACTCGACTACCCGGTTGAATAACTCCACTAGCGGGTATGTCAGCATAATTCATTAACACCCGCGCACCAAAAAACGAATAAGAGCTACCATCTGGCTCCTCGACTAAAATTTGGCTAATCTTCAACGTGATATCGCCAAGTTCTATGACATCACCCAGTTGGATGCTAAGCAGCGGTAATAAACGCGCATCCACCCACGCTTCACCTTTACTTGGCCCATAACTCACAGACTCAATTAAATTAGGGTCTCTGGTAAATGGTGTTGTCGAACGCTTAATCTCACCGCGCAGCGGATAATTGTCTTGTACGGCCTTGATAGATGCCAGATGGAGTTCGTCGCCAAAAAATACGATAGACGCAAATCCCATTATTTTAGCAGTCGATACATTTAGCCGAGCGGCTTCTTCAAGCCATTCTGAAGGCGCCTCTTTGCTACTTCGGACAACTAAATCGGCGGCTAGAAAACTGCTGGACTCTTGCGTGAGCGCTTTTTCAATTCGTTCAGCCAGAAGTGACACGGAAGTAACCACAGCAACCGCTAAAATCAGCGACCACAAGATGAGCCCAAGTTCGCCACCACGCCAGCTGCGAATTAACATTCGAAGAGAAAGCATCAAACTACCTGTTTCTCTGCAGCTACGACACTATCCACCTGACGACCCGCCTGCAACTGCATGGTGCGATGACAGCGAGCAGCTAAATTCATTTCATGAGTGACCAGGACGAGCGTAGTCCCCTCCTCCCGATTAAGATCAAAGAGTAGGTCATTAATAATTTCGCCCGTTGCCGTATCCAGGTTACCAGTCGGCTCATCAGCAAATAATATGGTCGGTTTGCAAGCAAAAGCGCGAGCGACTGCAACACGTTGCTGCTCACCACCGGACAATTGGCGTGGGTAATGAGTAGTACGGTGATCTAACCCTACTCTGTCCAAATATATTTTAGCCGTTGCCAGTGCATTTGCATCGCCGTTTAACTCCAGAGGCAAAGCGACATTTTCCAATGCGGTTAGCCCCGGCAACAAATGAAATGACTGAAAGACAAACCCAACATCTTTGGCGCGAACTTCTGCCCTACCTTCTTCATCCATAGCTGTAATGTCTTGACCGTTAAGTGCCACCGAACCGGAACTGGGTAAATCAAGACCGGCAAGAATACCCAACAGCGTGGACTTACCTGATCCGGATGGCCCGACAATAGCCAAGGTCTCACCATTGATCAGTGACAGATTGATGTTCTCTAAAATATCCAGAGTACCCTCAGCCGTGACTACCTGCTTACCTACATTATTAACTTCAATCATTGATGGGTTCCATTGACTGCAAAATCGCTTACACTTCCGCTACACATTTTATCGGAAGTACAATCGGGATTTTTTTATGCGCACTATTTTCAAACGCCTATGTTGCCTGTTTATTTTACTGGGTGCCAACACTTATGGATCAACTCTGCTTGTTCTGGGCGATAGTTTGAGTGCAGGTTATGGTATTGACCCCGCAAACGGCTGGGTTAACCTTTTGCAAGACGATCTTGGTGATGACCACAAAGTGGTCAACGGCAGTATCAGTGGTGACACAACCGGTGGTGGTTTAGCCCGTCTGCCATTGCTATTAGAAAAATTCCAACCTGCTTTTGTTATCCTCGAACTTGGCGGCAACGATGGGCTTCGCGGTCAACCGCTAAAGCTGATGAAACAAAATTTGGCTTCCATGATCGCGTTATGCATAGACGCTAAAGCAGTTCCGATACTTTTTGGTATGCGCATACCGCCAAACTATGGTCGTCGATACACCTTGGCATTTGCTGATGTTTATGATCAGTTAGCGGATGAGACTAACACCTTGCTCATCCCATTCCAGCTTGAGGAGCTAGCCATCACCGAGGGAATGATTCAACAAGACGGGCTGCACCCAACCGAAAAAGCGCAACCGGCTATAAAGGCAGTAGTCGCGCAAGTTATAAAGCCCTTAGTTCAGCCTTGAGTCTTTTAACCGGATATTTACAAAGTCGCTCAGGGATGCTGAATTGTCTCTCCAGGCGACCTAAGAAAGAGCTTAAGTTGGGACGCCAAGCCGCCTGCTAAGATTAATCCGCAGCCTATAAGCTCCGTAGTGGAAAGATACTCATCCAGTAACCACCACCCGCCAATAGCTGCAAACACGGCTTCAAAACTTAGAATAAGAGCTGTGTGCGAGGCGGCTGCGGTACGCATACCGATGACTTGAAGAGAAAAACCAACGCCTGAGGAAAGAACACCAACAAATAATAGTGGGACAGCTGCTGCTTTAACGGCTTCCCAATCCCAGACTTCAAAGATAACCATTGCTAGACCGCTGATGGCCGCGGCAATGGCAAATTGTAAAAACATCAAACGAAAAACCGAGATTTGATTGGCCACTTTACCGGTGTAGATAACATGTAGTGCCCAAACCACTGAACTGATAAGTATGAGCCCATCGCCCAACAAAAATTGAGCAGCCTCGATTTGTGTAAGGAAGTACAATCCAAACAGCGCAAGCGCAACGCCTAACCACGTCGGCCACTCTGTTTTACTACCCATGAACAATCCGATAATAGGCACAAAAATAATATATACGCCCGTCAAAAATCCTGCCCGCGCCACTGTGGTATGCAGTAAACCCGCTTGCTGTAGTAACATACCGACAGCCATAATAACGCCTAACTGGTAGGCCTTATTATCCGCCACTTGATAGGTAAAAATCTGTTTCGGTTTTTCCATCAGATACCAAATGGGCAATATTGCAATTGCCGCAATCACAAAGCGCATGAACACAAAGGTGATAGGGCCGATATGATCCATACCCGTACTTTGAAAAACAAATGCTATACCCCATATGAAGGCAGTGACGAGCAAGAGCAGATCTGCACGTAAATCGGTTTTAAAGCTCATAGTGATTTCTTCTTAATCGCCAGTAGCAGGCATCATGTATTGGACTAATAATTGCAGTTTTTGCTGTCCCCGAAACTCATTAATATCTAGCCTATAGACACATCGAGCCTGCTGAATCTCATTGTTGGGCCACTGCTCAACATCCATATTGAAATAAATCGCATCAATAGATAATTTTGGCGCTGATGGATGACTTAAAACAAGTTTAAGATGATTCTCGCCCACTACACGCTGCTGGTTAATCAGAAAGATACCTTCAAAGCATGGCTCTGGAAATTGCTGGCCCCATGGGCCTGCCTCACGCAAATTTTCTGCAGTGTACATGCTAATCTGATCTGAAATAAGGTTGCCGTCAGTGATGATTTTGGCGTTCAAATCCTCTGGGTTGAGAACTTTTTCTACATGCGCCTGAAACGCCTCAACGAACCACGTTAAGTTTTTTTCCTCTAGGGTTAAACCAGCGGCCATCGCATGCCCACCAAACTTACTAATTAGCCCTGGATTCTGAGTCGCAACCGCATCCATGGCATCTCTGATATGTAACCCGGGTATCGATCTTGAAGAGCCTTTCAAACTACCATCGTCCGCTCGAGCAAAAGCGACGACAGGACGATGATGTTTTTCTTTTAGCCGTGAAGCCACCAAACCAACAACACCTTGATGCCAATCAGGACGGAATAAGCATAGTGCTGAAGGCAAACGCTCTGAATCTAGCGTCAGCTTATCCAGCTCCATCATTGCCTCTTGCTGCATTGACTGTTCGATGGAGCGACGATCTTTATTCAGCTGATCCAATGATTCAGCAGTTTGCATTGCTTCGTTTAAATCGTCGGTCAATAGACATTGGATGCCCAAGGAGATGTCATCTAATCGTCCCGCCGCATTGAGTCGCGGACCTATGGCAAAGCCTAAATCCGTGGCAACCAAGCGCTTAGGGTTTTTGCCCGCAATACGCAGTAAGGCTTGAATTCCAGGACGACAGCGACCCGATCGGATACGCATTAAGCCCTGATGGACTAGAGCTCGGTTGACCTGATCTAGAGGAACCACATCAGCAACGGTACCCAGCGCGACTAAATCTAACCACGCGGCCATATTGGGTTCTTCCATACCATTGTCAGTAAACCAACCAATATCACGGAGCGTCTTGCGAAGCCCGCTTAACAGATAAAAGGCGACACCAACACCCGCTAAATTCTTAGAAGGAAATACACAGCCGGGCTGGTTGGGATTTATGATGGCCCATGCTGCAGGTAATGTTTTTCCGGGTAAATGATGATCGGTGACGATAACGTCAATATTTAAGTCTGCCGCATGGGCCACACCCTCGATACTGGATATACCATTATCAACGGTGACAATAAGCTGTGGTTTGTACTGTGTCGCAAGATCAACAATTTCCGGTGTTAACCCGTATCCATAATCAAAACGGTTAGGCACTAAAAACTCGAGTCTTTGAAAGCCCATCGCTCTTAATGCCAACATCATTAATGCGGAACTGGTGGCACCGTCAGCATCAAAATCGCCAACAATGACTATCTGCTGATCTTGTTGGAGTGCAGTTATTAGACGTTCGACCGCCTCAGTCATACCGGATAACAGGCTAGGAGCGGGCAAACAGGACAGCTGTCTATCCAAGGCTAACTGATTATTGATACCCCTAGATTGATAAATTCGCTGTAGTAAAGGATCTAACTCGGATGAAAAATCAGTATCATCTAAATTAAATGCTCTTGTATGGATTTGCATCCTCTATGCCAACAATGGCTTGATTTTACGCTCAAGCCATTCCAACAGAATTTGATTAGTTTTTTCAGGTTCTTCTTGCTGAATCCAATGGCCGCAGTCCAACGTCTTTATCTCTAAATCTAAGACTATATCGGTCATATCTACTTTGGGCACCATGTCATATTCACCATAAATCATCAAAGAGGGCAGTTCTATGGTCTGTTTGACGTGCGCCATAGTCTCCCAATTTCGCGTGAAGTTCCTATACCAATTACAAGGTGCGACGAAACCACCTTGAGTAAATGCGTCTACGAATACCATTAAATCTTTCTCACTGAGCATGAGCTCACCTCGGGTATTATCGACGTCTGCGGAGCGTACAATATTATAGCCGTCTGGCTGGAATGTGCCCTTTTCTAACCAGTGTTTAGTCCGATAAAGATTAGTTAATACTCGCTTGGGGTTGGTATCAAAAGAACGTGCGGCGACCTCAGGAAAGCGGTTAAAATGCACCAGATAGAAATCTTCTCCAAGCATCTTCTCCCAAAACGCGACAGGTTCAGCCGGCTCTCTCGCTTTAAAAGGGACCGACATATTAACCAAACCAATAATACGATCAGGGTTTAGCAATGCGTGCTGCCATAGCATGATGGCACCCCAGTCGTGGCCTACGTAGATCGCGCGTTCAATACCCAGCGCATCAAGTAACCCATTTTGGTCGTCAGTCAGATGGTGAATGTCGTAAGCGTTGACATCTAAGGGTTTGCTGGATCCGCCATAGCCACGCTGATTGGGAACAATACAATGGAACCCTGCCTCGACAAGTGCAGGAATTTGATAGCGCCAACTGAAGGCAAGCTCAGGCCAACCATGACAGAGCACAATAGGAATACCGCCATGGCCCGCCTGAAACACCTCTAACTCAATACCATTGGTTTTAATCATTGTTGGCGATGGCATTGGCAAAGCTTTTATCATTACAGACCTCAAACGGCTTTGGATATTAGGTGAGTCTAGAGGTATCCTGCTTGTTTGCCAATGTACCAGCTGATAAAGCCCAAAGCAGATACCACTACCCAAAGAACCCCTAGCAAACGTCCCGGTCGAAAAGGTGCCCGTTCGCTTTTGTTGAAGCCATTCTGTAAATAACGATCAACTCGATCTTGGTCTTCTTTGGAGAGCTTTTTTTGTTCAAACATTTTTTAATCCCAATTAAAGTTATGACAGTTTACGTCGCGCCAGACATTACAGACTTTAAACTGAGATGTTATCAGCAATAAACTTTTGTACTGCCACTGAATCATTATCCAAGGTGGTGAAATATTCTTCACGCTCAAATAAGTCTGCTAAATGGTCGGGTAATTCAGGGTCTTTGGGATAACCCGCCGCCTTCACTGCATCAGGAAACTTAGCCGGATGCGCAGTGGCAAGTGTCACCATTGGGGTATCAAAATCGGCTCGACATTCTCTCGCCGCAGCCAGTCCAATAGCCGTATGTGGATCGAGCAGATAATCGACATCTTCATACGTCTTTCGAATCAGATCTACCATACCCTTGTCATCACAGCGATAGCTGGAGAATAACTGCTGAGCACGCGTCAGAGCAGATTCAGTCAACTGCATCGACCCTACTTTTGCGTCTGCCATCAATTGAGTGATAACAGCGCCATCTCGATCGTAAAGGTCAAACAAAAGACGTTCAAAATTACTAGAAATCATAATATCCATGCTGGGCGCGAGGCTCTGCTCAAGCGGACGCGTAGTGTGGTCATTCCGGCTAATACAGCGGTGTAAAATGTCATTCTGATTAGTGGCAATCACTAACTGCGCAATGGGTAGGCCCATTTTATGCGCTAAGTAGCCTGCAAAAATATCACCAAAATTACCTGTTGGTACTGAAAACGAAACCGCCTGATCAGGGCCCCCAAGTTTCAAAGAAGCCCAAAAATAGTAGACAATTTGAGCCATAATTCGAGCCCAGTTAATTGAATTGACAGCGACGAGTTGTCGACCATCAGGCAAAAATGATTGGTCTGAGAAACTGGCTTTAACCATGTTTTGGCAATCATCAAAATTACCATGCATGGCTATATTGTGGATATTGTCTGCCCTAACCGTAGTCATCTGACGCCGTTGCACCTCAGAAACGCGCTCATGAGGGTGTAATATAAAAATATCAATATTGGTACAACGTCGGCAACCTTCAATGGCGGCAGAACCTGTATCACCAGAGGTTGCCCCCATAATGACGACTTTTTGCTGCCGTTTTTCTAAGGTGTAATCCAGAAGATTACCCAAAAACTGTAATGCAAAGTCTTTAAAGGCTAATGTCGGGCCGTGAAATAGTTCTAAGATCCATTCGTTATCACCGGTTTTGACCAACGGCGCAATATCGTCGTGACGAAAAGTCGAATACGATTTTGCGATTATTTTTTGCAGATCATGCTCAGGGATAGCGCCATCAACAAAGGGAGATATGATCTTTAATGCTAATTCTTGATAAGACAACGAAGACCAAGAGGCAATCTCTTGCCGACTGAACTGAGGAAGCTGTTCGGGCACATAAAGACCTCCATCAGGGGCTAACCCGGTAAGTATTACTTCCTCAAAGCTTTTGGGCTGTCCGCCACCACGGGTACTAATATATTTCATTTACATTTTTCCTAAAAACAATCAACGACCATTTTTTTGAATTACACGATTTGTTAGACTTGATCTAAATACTCAACGCGGATAAAGCTAACCTGCCCTCGTACTGTTTCAAGGTTCTCAATGTGCATAACGGCCTCATTTAAACACTTCTGTTTGGTCACATTGGTCAAAATAATGACGTTAACGTAACGCTCTCCAGCAGGCTGTTCGCGCTGAATAATCGCTTCAATACTTATTCCAGCATCGCCCATTATCTTGGTAATGTCTGAGAGCACCCCCGGCTTATCGAGGGCTGAAAATCTGATATAAAACCCAGTTTCAACGTCTTCAATAGCCATTAATGCACGTTCTTGCAATACTGACGAGTGACAGCCAAGAGGCGGCACCCAAGAGTCAGGGTAGGAATCCATCACCCTCGCAACATCAACTATGTCCGCAATGACCGCTGACGCGGTTGGTTCAGCACCGGCACCTGGACCATAAAACAAGGTAGTTCCCACAGCATCAGCATTGACCATAATTGCATTGGATACATCACTCACACCAGCGATTAGAGAACGCTCAGGAATTAAGGTTGGATGTACACGAAGTTCAATGCCTGACGCAGACTGTCGGGCAATACCCAGATGTTTGACAACATAGCCCAGTTCTCTGGCATACGCCACGTCTTGAGGTTCTAACTGGGTAATACCATCAGTAAATAACCCGTCTAGAGACAACGGCATGCTAAAAGCAATTGAGGCTAAAATAGCTAACTTGTGAGAGGCGTCTATGCCCTCAACATCAAACGTTGGATCTGCCTCAGCGTATCCTTTGGCTTGCGCCTCACTCAGCACATCAGCAAATTCTCTACCTTTGGTATCCATTTCTGACAAAATAAAATTAGTGGTGCCGTTAATAATTCCTGCCAACCAGTTAACTCGGTTCGCCGAGAGGCCCTCACGTAATGCTTTGATGATCGGAATACCTCCAGCGACCGCGGCTTCATAGCAAACCATTAGTCCTCTGGACTCCGCGAGGGCAAAGATTTTCATGCCATGCTCAGCAATTAATGCTTTGTTCGCCGTAACCACATGTTTGCCGTTCTCAAGTGCTAACATAACTAGCTCGAAGGCAACCGTAGTACCGCCGATCAGTTCAACAATAATATCGATCTCAGGATTTTTAGCGACATCAAAAATATCGCGGGTGATATTGACAGCACTCGTATCGCAAGCCCTATTGTCTCTGCGACAACCCACCTGCGCTATGCTGATTTGACAGTTAGATCTGGCATTAATGGCTTCTAAATTACGCGCCACCACATTAAAAACACCGGAACCCACCGTACCCAAACCACAGAGGCCTACTTTAACTTCTCTCACTACATTTCCTCAGACTATTTGTAAGATTTATTACACCAAGAACAATGGCTGAAACCATCGAAATTTTGTACTATTTGACCCTTTATTTAGACTTAATTGCTTATCCAGATTAGGAATCCACGCCCAAAATCTTCGCCAGTTCATCAGCCTTTTTGTAGCCCGGGATCAAACTACCATCCATTAACATAATCGCAGGTGTCCCAGTCACGCCCAATCTGGCACCTAACGCGAAATGCTCAGCGACTGGATTATCATCGCAGACCGCTATGGGCCCACCATTACCGGTTTTAAAGCGCGTCAGACTTTCTTGAGGATTAGCAGAGCACCAGACGGTAGCTATTTTGTCGTACGCGTCCGAGGGTATACCTGCTCGCGGGTAAGCCAAATATCTTACTTCTATACCCAACTGGTTTAGCTTTGGTACTTCTTTATGAAGCTTGCGGCAGAAACCACAATCAATATCAGTAAAGACATTAACAATAGCCTTAGTCTGACCGGTAGCTTTAAAAATAGTCATACTATCGGTAGGCATGGTAGCAAAAACCTGTTTCCGCTCCGCATCCAGTTTCAAATTGCGCACATCTACAAACTGACCGACATTAATCTTATAAAGGTTACCATCAAAGAAAAATGCCCCGTCCTCAGAAACATAAAGGATTGGCCCGCCCTCTACCTGAACCTCATAAAGAGACGCAACAGGTGATGGCCCAATAAAACGGTAGTCAAGATCCGCTCGAGCCGACTTTAGCTTTGAAATAATAGCAGGACCGACAACATCAATCGGGTCTTGCGCAAAAGCAGGAGTTGAAAAGTTGCAGACTAAAATAAAGAAGCCCACCAATCTCATTGAATAAAATTCCATTTAGCGATTTCTCAGACATATGAATTTAGACGAGCGAAACAGTTTATAAACCCATACTCGCTCTTAATTGACCGCGTTGAAGATTCCTAAATTGCTTCTTCACCGGTTTCGCCCGTGCGAATTCTTATCACTTCGTCTAGTGCGGAGATGAAAATCTTACCATCACCGATTTTTCCAGTCGCTGCAGCCTTTGTAATTGCCTCAACCGTGCTATCAACCATTGCCGTTGATATTGCGATCTCTAATTTTATTTTAGGGAGAAAATCAACGACATATTCAGCGCCACGATACAGCTCGGTATGCCCTTTCTGACGACCAAAACCTTTGACTTCAGTGACAGTGATCCCTTGAACGCCTATATCGGCAAGCGCTTCTCTCACATCGTCGAGCTTAAACGGCTTAATAACTGCGGTAATTAGTTTCATAATTAGATTCTTCCAAACAAATGATTTATAGCTGGAAAGATACCTGTTTTTGCCTAAGATTGCATCAATGCAGAGAGAAAAATTTAACCGCCAAGACTTTTTATTCGCCAAAAAAAACCGGGACATAAAGTCCCGGCTCTTTAACTAACAATAACCTATCAAGATTTTGAACTGGTAAATTCAGGATAAGCTTCCATTCCACACTCGGACACATCAACGCCTTCGAATTCCTCTTCTTCGCTGACTCGAATACCCATAATTGCTTTCAAAATACTCCAAACAATATAGCTAGCACCAAACACCCAAACAAAGATAGTCGCGGCACCAATCAGCTGGCCTGAGAACGAAGCAGCATCATTTGTAAATGGAACCAACAATAGCCCTAGCAATCCAACCACACCGTGAACTGAGATAGCGCCAACAGGATCATCAATTTTCATTTTATCTAAGGCCAGAATACTAAAGACAACCAAGATACCGCCCATTCCACCAAACAATGTAGCCTGCAAAGCAGTTGGAGTAGAAGGCTCAGCAGTAATCGCGACTAACCCAGCCAATGCGCCGTTCAGTGCCATCGTCAAATCAGCTTTACCAAATAAAACCTTAGCAATGATAAGTGCAGCAATCAAACCACCACTAGCCGCGGCGTTGGTGTTCATAAACACAACAGCAACCGAATTAGCGCTTTCAACCGACGCGGTAGCTAAAACTGAACCACCGTTGAAACCAAACCATCCCATCCAGAGAATAAAAGTGCCTAAGGTAGCCATTGGCAGATTGGCACCAGGAATGGCATTGATTGATCCGTCAGTACCGTATTTGCCTTTACGAGCACCCAGCAATACAACTCCCGCTAAAGCGGCAGATGCACCGGCCATATGAACAATGCCTGAGCCAGCGAAGTCAGAGAAACCTAGGTCGCCCAAAGTGTACATTCCAAACACAGAAGCACCGCCCCATGTCCACGCACCTTCCATCGGATAGATAAAGCCTGTAAGCACGACAGCAAAGGCCAAGAAAGCCCAAAGCTTCATTCTTTCAGCAACAGCGCCTGACACGATTGACATCGCCGTGGCAACGAAAACCACCTGGAAGTAAAAGTCGGCTGATGGCGCATAAGTTGCGGGCTCTTCCATACCTGTGGCTCCGTCTCCTACAATGCCATCTAAAAACATCGTAAAGTCACCGCCGCCGTACATAATCGAATAACCACAAATCATATACATGGTGCATGCAACGGCATAGAGAGCGATATTTTTGGTTAAAATTTCAGTGGTATTTTTGGAACGTACCAAACCAGCCTCGAGCATAGAGAAACCCGCTGCCATCCACATCACGAGCGCTCCGCAGATCAAGAAATAGAAGGTGTCTAAAGCGTACTGTAATTCAAATATTTCGTTCATGTCCTATTCCTCAGGTTAAATTGCGTCTGAACCAGTTTCACCGGTTCGAATTCGAATGGCATCGTCAAGTTGGCTGATGAAGATTTTACCGTCGCCAATCTTTCCCGTTGCAGCCGCTTTTGTTATCGCCTCAACGGCACTTTCTACCATGTCATCATTAAGAGCCACCTCGACTTTCACCTTGGGTAAAAAGTCGACAACATACTCAGCACCTCTGTAGAGTTCGGTATGCCCTTTCTGACGACCAAAGCCTTTAACTTCAGTCACAGTCACTCCGGACACACCAATTTCGCCCAATGCTTCGCGCACTTCATCTAATTTAAAGGGCTTAATCACTGCCGTAATTAGTTTCATATTTATTTCTCCTTGTAGAGTGACCGAAGTCACTCAGGTTATTTTCCAAATTTAAACGTTACAGCGACTTCGAAAAGGTGACTGCAAATTCGGCATCCGCATCTAGTGCGCCGCTACCTGAAGAGTCAATAAAGCTGAAGTCAATACCAATACCCGCCATCTCGGTACTCAATGATATTGAGTAATCATCAATTGCATCCTCGAAAACTGCGTTATAGGCCACACTGTCACCGGAATCCATAGATCCATAGTGAAGCCCAAGGCTAAAATTTTCACTGAGCGTGAAGCCATAATCGATATAGAAATACGTGGTCTCGCCAGTAGAGTCGAAGTAATCATCTGAGTAGTTGAAGCCTACGGTGGCATCGCCAAAAGACACACTTCCATAAAGCTCTTCAAAGTCCAAAGACGTATCGCCAGGGTAACCATAGAACAAATAGCCAACGTCATAACTTACTGCTTCACTGAATGATCCACCGTAACCTGCGTAGTAATCCAACTCAGGGCCATTACTAAAATCGATACTTGATGCCCAGGTTCCAACGTAAAACCCGCTTTCAAAGGCTACATCAAAGCCGCCTGAGAGTGCTTCTCCGCCTGACTGATCAACACCACGAAAGAAATATTCAGATCCCAACGCCACGTTTCCTGATACTTCGGCAGCCATGCCGGTTACAGCTGTCATCATCGTGGCTGCTGCTATTACTGTTTTTAATGCTTTCATTTGTGTATCTCCCAAGAAATTCAAAAAGTTAATTTAGTTTTTTCGCCTTTTAGAAAAGACAAAAACAACAATGCATATTGCGTGCCAAGTTCGAAAATAGGGCTCAAAGGATCAAATTGAATGGCTGAACGAGCAGCATGCGCCACAGTGGTGCGCCATTTAAATCAACTCAGGTAATGCGTGCACCATAATGGTTAAAGAGTTCATACTGTTGGAAGGGTTAGTGGCCCAGCAGAAAATAAGCTGACAGTAGACTATAAATTCGGAATAATACGGATAGACTTCGAGGAAAAAAATAATGGATCATCAGGACTTTTATACTAAATTTAGCGCCAATCTAGATCAGACATTTGTCAGTGGCCAGGCAATTGGCGATGAAATCCATCAGCTTTTGCGTGTTGCTATGACTAAAACATTATCAGGACTAGATATCGTTTCCAGAGATGAATTTGATGCGCAACAAGCAGTATTGAAACGGTCTAGAGAAAAAATTGACGTTTTGGAACAGCAGGTATCAGAGATGGAAGCGTTAATCAAAAACATAGCGCCCTAGAATTACGGCATATAAAGGACTATCGTCATTAAGAGAGATTGCATACATGGAGGTATGTTATGTCACTTGCGGTTGTGCAAAGTCGTGCCAAACTTGTTATTGAGGCACCAAAAATATCGTTAGAAGTTCATCTATCTAATGGGCTACCGGCATTCAATATCGTCGGGCTCCCAGAAACATCCGTCAAAGAAAGTAAAGATCGCGTCCGCAGCGCTATCATTAATTCCTATTTTGAGTTTCCTGCCCGACGTATTACGGTCAATTTAGCGCCTGCTGATATTCCCAAAGAAGGTAGTCGATTCGATCTTGCTATTGCTATTCTCGCCGCCTCAAAACAAATACCTATGGATCATTTAGACGACTTTGAGTTTATTAGTGAACTCGCTCTGCGCAGGGCTGCTCGGCTAATGGTAAACAGTTAATTGTCGCCCTCGGCAATGCTGATGAAGCGGCCTTGGTAGAGTCACTCACCGTTTTACCCGCTAAACACCTCCTTGAAGTATCTGCGCACTTACATCAGAGGGCATTCATTCAACCTTGGGTTAAGTCAGAATCTGACTCCTATCAAGAGCATGCGCAGCTGATGGATATCATAGGGCAGATGCATGCTAAAAGAGCTATGAAGGTGGCCGCCGCTGGAGGTCATCACTTGCTATTCTGTGGGCCTCCGGGTACCGGTAAAACGATGCTGGCCAGTCGCTTGGGTGGGATTCTACCTCCCCTGTCTAACTCTGAAGCAATGCAGGTGGCGTCCATTCACTCGGTTGCAGGAAAAGGGCTCCGTGAAGATCTAGGGTCTCGTCCCTTTCGAGCCCCCACCATACTGCATCGGCTGCGGCCCGAGTGGGGGGCGGTAGCTCACCCAAACCTGGTGAAATATCCTTAGCTCATAACGGGATACTATTTCTTGATGAGCTACCAGAATTTTCACGCAGTGTTCTGGAAGTCCTCAGAGAGCCCTTGGAATCAGGGCAAATTTTGATCTCTAGAGTTGCCGCCCAAACACGATATCCCGCTATCTCTCAGCTAGTTGCTGCCATGAACCCATGCCCTTGCGGCTATCTAGGCTCTAAACGTTGCGCATGTAGTCTCGATCAAATTAACCGTTATCAGCATAAAATCTCTGGCCCTTTGCTAGACCGAATCGACTTGCAGGTTCAGGTCTCGGCTATTGAAAATCAACAATTACTCGATCAAGAGAGGAAAATTGATGGCGACAGCAACCAAACAATCCAAGCTCGTATTTGCAAAGCGCGCAATATCCAGCTGGAGCGACAGGGAAAGATTAATACTCATTTAACTATCCAAGAACTCAACCAAATATGCCCTCTGAATAAAGAGCTAAAAGCTTTGTTAGACCAAGCTATAGATCGGTTTGGGCTATCGATCAGAGGTTTTTATCAGGTGCTTAAGGTTCCACGCACCCTTGCTGATCTGGCCGGGATGGAGCCCCAAAGTTACCCCAGTACCAAGAGGCCTTGATCTACCGATCAACCATAGATAAACGGGTTGGGATTAATTCTTAATAATTCTTTCGGGCAGAGAAACCCCGCACTGAAAACAGTATTCAGCTTCTGTGTGGTGACCACTCCGATTGCATACATTGCATTGTCGATTATTACTTTCCGTGATCATCTCGCGGGCAATTTCAGCAGTAAATATACCGGTGGGGATAGCAATAATACTGTAACCGGTAAGCATAGCCATAGTCGCAATAATTTGCCCAAATACAGTTTGAGGGGTGATATCCCCGTAACCCACTGTGGTTATAGTCACAATGGTCCAATAAATGCTGCGCGGAATACTGGTAAAGCCATTTTCAGGGCCTTCGACCAAAAACATTAAACTACCAAAGATCACGCAAATGACCAAAACAACCGTGAAGAAAACGAGGACTTTACGACGTGCTGCATACATAGATCGCAACAATAAGTTGGCCTCGGTCAAATAGCGAACCAACTTAAATACCCGAAAAATACGCAGTACTCGCAAAAGCCGAATCACTAACCAATAATTTGCTGCGGGGAACAATAACGCCAAATAGGTGGGAATAATGGATAACAGGTCAACCAACCCATAAAAACTAAAGATATATCGAAATGGCTTTGGTGAAGAGTAAATACGTACGGCATATTCCATTGAAAACAGCAGTGTAAAGGCCCATTCAAGCCTAAATAGCCAGTCGCCATACTGCATTTTTATTGATTCGATAGAGGCCAATACAACGGCCAAAACACTAACCAAAATGAGGTAAATCAATGCAATATCAAAACGCTGGCCAGCCGGGGTATCGGTGCCAAAGATGACCCTATAGGTTTTCTCTCTCAAGGATGGTTTTACCATTTGATACGCCTCTATAAAAGTCTATAACGGTATTGTAGGTAGTAATAAGGTATTAAACTAACATCAAATTTTATTCATTTCATACAAACCTATTTTTCAGCATCTATTACTAGTCGTTTAGGCCAGCGGCCGGTGTTAGTATTACGACCGACGATGCATCCCTCGAATACTTAAAAGATTAAAATAATGGAATTCACGCAATGATCAATCAAACAATGTCCGCCAAAGACTGGTCAATGCTATTAATGCTGTCATTCCTGTGGGGTGGCTCATTCTTTTTTATTGGTGTCGCAGTAACAGAATTACCGCCATTGACCATCGTTACACTCCGGGTGGGTCTTGCGGCGATTATATTATGGATTTTCTTTCTTGTTTCAGGTCAAGAAGTCCCTAAATCTTTTAGTCTATGGCGGACATTCTTTGTGTTGGGACTGCTCGGTAATGCGATCCCTTTTTCACTTATTGTATGGGGACAAACTCATATTGCCTCAGGTCTTGCATCAATCATCAATGCAACAACTCCACTATTTACAATTTTGATTGCCGGCACGCTCTTATCCGATGAGCGTATAACGGGAGGGAAGCTAATAGGGGTTGTACTAGGAATCTTGGGGGTCGCTGTACTAATAATTGGCCCTTCAAGAATGATAGAAATCACATCAGATACTACCGCGCAATTAGCCGTGGTAGGTGCGGCCATATCCTACGGCTTCGCAACGGTTTACGGCCGACGATTTAAAGCCATGGGGATTAGCCCTTTGACAACAGTTATTGGTCAGGTCACTACAGCGACAGTTATCTTACTGCCATTGGCGCTGATTTTAGAGCGACCCGATCAGTTATCTAATCCGAGCATCCAAGTTTGGTTAGCAGTTTTTTCACTTGCCGCTTTTTCAACCGTATTAGCCTATATTCTTTTTTTCCGGATACTCTCTTCAGCAGGTGCCACCAATGTTGTGCTAGTCACTTTTTTGGTGCCCATAACGGCAAGCCTGCTAGGTTGGTTAGTGCTCGATGAACAGCTTTATATTGAACATTTCATTGGTATGGTATTTATAGGATTAGGGTTGGCCTCGATAGACGGTCGACCTTGGCGTTATGCTAAAAAATTAACTGCTCGCCATTAGCGACAGTGACTAGGTTGACTTCTCCGGCACTTAAAATACTTATAGTTAAATATCCATTTTAGCATTGAGGCTTAAATAATGAATCTGCCAGTTACCCAAGTTAGTATCGAAATAACTCACCCGGGCGATCCCGATGTGTTGCAAGCATGTCAACGACAAACCCCTGTACCCAATGATAAGCAGGTGCTGATCAAAGTTGCGGCGGCTGGCGTTAATCGCCCGGATGTTTTTCAACGCCTTGGCTTTTATCCACCACCACCGGGCGTAACTGATATTCCAGGACTAGAAGTGTCTGGAACGGTTGTCGCAATAGGCTCTGCTGTGACCCGTTGGGCATTAGGCGATGAGGTCTGCGCACTTCTCTCCGGCGGCGGCTACTCGCAGTATGCGTTCGCAGAGGAGGCGCTATGCTTAAGCATTCCAAAAGGACTTTCGCTGATTGATGCGGCGGCACTCCCTGAAACCTGTTTTACCGTATGGCACAATTTATTTGAGCGCGCCGAACTAAAGGCGGGCGAGTGGTTGCTAGTGCATGGTGGAGCAAGCGGGATTGGTACGACGGCCATTCAAATGGCGACTGCACTTGGCGTAAAGGTGATTGCAACCGCTGGTTCAGATGAAAAATGCGCTATGTGTGAGAGTCTCGGTGCCGTGAAAGCCATCAACTATAATGATCATGACTTTGTCGCCGAATCTTTGAGGATAACGGGCATCGGAGTGAATGTGATTTTGGATATGGTGGGTGGCGACTATGTTCAGAAAAACTTTAGTGCCTGCGCACCCAAGGCTAGAATAGTTAGTATCGCGTTTTTGCGTGGTTCCAAAGTGGAGGTTGATCTCATGCCACTTATGTTAAAACAACTAGTCATCACAGGGTCTACCTTAAGGTCACAACCCCTTGAAAATAAGGCTCGCATTGCCAAGGGTGTAGAAAACAATGTCTGGCCGCTCATTGAGAAACAACAATTTAAGCCAATTACAGATAATACTTTTGCCTTAGTTGAGGCTAGTGACGCGCACAAACTAATGGAATCAAATAAGCATATTGGGAAAATATTGCTAATTGCTAACAGTACAAAAGGATGAATTATGAAGGATAAAGAGTCCAGGCTAGTTTATTCCACCGATGGTGGGCGGGTTACGCAAACCGCTACTGCTGAAGTATTGGTAACGGATGGTGTTGTGCGTATCCGTCGAGAAACTAAAGGTCGCAAGGGTAAAGGCGTTACCACTCTAACTGGCTTTTCTCTCTCTGAGACTGATCTAAAACTGTTGGCTAAGCAGTTAAAGCAAAAATGCTCTACGGGTGGAACGGTGAAAGATGGCATTATTGAAATTCAGGGCGACCACCGAGAAATACTTAGGGTCGAATTAGAAAAACGCGGTCACAGGGTTAAATTAGCGGGAGGCTAAGGTGTCACAAGAAAAACTAACAAAGCCCTATGGAAGTTGGCCGTCGTCGATTAGTGCCGAACTCATTACTCGTGCGGCGCCAGGTATTAGCAGCGTTCAATGTCATAGTGAGACGCTGTTTTGGGTGGAGAGTCGCCCCTGGGAAGCCGGTCGCAGTGTCATCATGTGCAAACGCGCCGACGGTACAATTAGTGATCTGCTGCCGGAACCTTTTAGTCACAATAGCAAGGTCCATGAATATGGCGGTACAGCCTATACAGTGACAGGGAATATACTCTATTTTGTGAATGGACCGGACCAACGTATTTACGCTCTGGACCTGAACGTGAAGAGCATGCCTGTGGCGCTAACGCCGCTAGGACCCTGGCGTTTTGCTGACCTTATTGTTGATACGCGTAACGAACGTATCATCGCGGTCTGTGAGAAACATGGTGAGAGTCATGAACCTGAAAACTACCTCGCCAACATTAGTCTCTGCACTGACAATACCGATATCGAACCAATAGCCTGGGGTGCAGACTTTTATGCCTATCCACGCCTGAGTCCAGATCAAAAAGAGCTCTGCTGGATTCAGTGGGATCACCCCCATATGCCATGGGACAACACTCAGCTTTATCTTGCGAGCAACGTCAGTGAAACACTGGCGGATGTGAAAGTCATCGCCGGTGAAAATTTGGATGAGGCCATTTTCCAGCCTCAATGGTCTCCCGATGGAGAGCTATATTTTGTTTCGGACCGCAATAACTGGTGGAATATTTATCGATTTACGCAAGGTAACCGAGAAACGGTAATTGAGGCTTCCAGCGAGTTTGCTGCACCTTTGTGGCAACTGGGCATGAGTACTTATTGTTTTCTCAATGCACAGACAATTGGCTGTATTTGGACCAACGATGGAGTTTGGCATACCGGCACTATCGATCTATCCAGTGGGCATTTAGTTCCTTTTGATTGCAATTACACCAGCATGAGTAGTGTCTGCAGTTATCAAGGAGCACTATGTATGGTGGCAGGCGCAGCTACTATTCCCGGTGAATTGGTCTCGATAGATCAGTTGTCAGGGTCAACAGTCATTTATGCACCCGCATCACTCTCAGTAGACACCAAGGAGCTATCACAACCTCAATCAATTCTTTTTTCAAGTGCTGAGAACGCGCAAGTTCATGCCTTTTTTTATCCGCCAACCAGTGCTCACTACTGTGCTGAAGAGAGTGAACTGCCGCTGGTCATCGCCATGTGTCATGGTGGCCCTACTGGTGCAACAGACAGCGGTTTAAATCTCAAAGTTCAATACTGGACTAATCGCGGTTTTGCCGTGGTGGACATTAACTATAGAGGTAGTACCGGTTTTGGACGGGATTACCGTCAAGGTCTTGTCAATGCATGGGGTGTGGCTGATGTTGAGGATACCCAATACGCCCTAAGTGATCTCGCAAAAAAAGGCAAGATCGACGCTGATCGCTGCATTATTCGTGGCGGTAGCGCTGGCGGATTTACGGTCCTCTCTGCACTGACCTTCACTGATACCTTTAAGGCGGGTGCCAGTCTCTATGGGATTGGTGATTTAGAAACACTTGCCACTGATACTCATAAATTTGAGTCGCGATACCTGGATAGTCTAATTGGACCTTACCCCGAGCGTAAAGATATTTACAAGGCTCGTTCACCCATCCACCATGCTGAGGGGCTCAACTGCCCAGTCATTTTTTTGCAGGGTCTTGAAGATAAGGTGGTACCCGCCAATCAAGCTGAGATGATGGTCGACATACTACAAAACAAAGGAATCAAGGTAGCTCATGTGACCTTCGCGGATGAGGGTCATGGGTTTCGTAAAGCCGCTAATATTATTCGCGCCATGGAGTCAGAATTAAGCTTCTATAAAGAAGTATTTGATCTTGCCGGAGCACCGTAAACAGATGTCACGTTATCGACCTCCAGGTCCCAAAAGTTCTCCGTATATTACCGCTGAGGGCGCTGCAGGTATTCGGGCAGAAATTCGCCAACTGTGGAAAGTTGAACGCCCCGAGGTCACTCAGGTTGTCCATGAAGCCGCTAAAAATGGTGATCGTTCAGAAAACGGCGATTATATCTATGGTAAGCGTCGTCTTCGTGAAATTGATAGCCGAGTAAGATATCTAACTAAACGACTTGAAGACGCGAAAATTATCGAAGACAAACCCAGAGATCCGTCGATGGTGTTCTTCTCAGCCTGGGTTACAGTGGAAGACCAGGACAGCGTCGAGCAAATAACCTATCGCTTGGTCGGGTCAGATGAAATTGATGCCAGTCAAAATTGGATAAGTATTGATTCACCCATAGCCAGAGCACTCGTAGGAAAATCAGTCGATGATGAAATTACGGTAAAAACGCCCTCAGGAGAGCGCTTTTTAGTGGTAACAGCCATTAAATATTAGGGTGAAAGCCTAGAAATACCCCAGTCATGCTCTTGGCGTTGAAACGAAAATCGGTCATGCAATCGATTCTCCCCGCCCTGCCAAAATTCAAATTCTTCGGGTACGACTCTAAACCCACTCCAAAATTCTGGAACAGTAATGTTGCCTGAAGAGAACTGCCGCTTAACGGCTTCGAACTGAGCTTCCAAAACAGAGCGTGACGCTATTGGACTACTCTGTTGAGAGGCCCAGGCGGCTAGCTGACTGGATAATGGTCGACTATAAAAATAGTCACTGACCTCCGACTCAGACAGCGCCTCTGCCCGTCCACCTATGATGACCTGCCGATCTAACTGTAACCAGGGAAACTGCAGACTAACATGAGGGTTAGCTGCAATATCAGTCGCTTTACGACTTCCTAAATTGGTATAAAACACGAAACCGCGCTCATCAAAACCTTTTAGTAGCACCATGCGCTGCCAAGGCTTTCCGCCTTCACAGACCGTGGCAACGCTCATTGCAGTAGGATCAATAATGTCGGCTTCAATAGCCTGATCCATCCACAGTGAAAACTGAGTGAAAGGGTTCTCGTTCAGACTATCTCGCGACAGTGTCCCATAGTCATATTCACGGCGGTTGTCTTTAAGGCTCATAGTAAGATCCGTGGTCAAATAAGTTACATATTACTAATAGATTGCCCGCCATCGACCGGTAATGCAACACCATGTAAATAAGATCCGGCATCGCTGGCTAATAGTAAAAAGGGGCCGGTTATCTCATCCATCTCACCAGCTCGTCTAGCAGGTGAAGAACTTAGAAACTTTTGGCTTTCAGGTGAGGCAAAAGCAGCTTCTGTCATTTCAGTCAAAAAATAGCCTGGGCACAACGCATTAACACGGACACCCTTACCAGCCCACTCCACCGCAAGTGCTTTTGTCAGCTGAATCACAGCTGCCTTTGAGACAGAATAACTAGACTGCCCAAAGCTCACACGTAAACCCAGTATAGATGCAGTATTAACAATAGCACCACCAACACCCGCTGAAATCATTCGTTTAGCGGCTTGCTGTGCAACCAACCAAACACCTTTTAGGTTGGTATCCATCATATGATCCCAACTCGACTCATCAATTTTGAGCGCACTGCGAACGTCCGCAACCCCAGCATTGTTGGCAACCAGAGTAATAGTGCCAAATGCGGCTTCTCCTTGATTAAAGGCAGCCTCAATAGAGTCAGCACTGGTGACATCCATGGCGACAGCTACGGCTTCTCCACCAGCGGCATTAATCTCAGACACCAACGACTCAAGACGATCAACGCGACGGGCCGCTACCACCACTTTAGCCCCTCTTACAGCCAATATTTTAGCAAAATGCACGCCAAACCCACTGGATGCTCCTGTCACCATCGCCACTTTGCCACTTACATCAAATTCTGAAGTCATTTTTACTATCCTTAATTAATTAAAAAATTAGCCGTAGGTTATAAATTTTTCCATCTCATTACTCTCAAAGTGAGCAATGTTGTTGAAACTAGTCAGATTCATTTTCTTTTGATTAAAAAAGAAATGACTGATCGCTGTATTTTTGTACTGCAAGTTAAGATCAAATACATTTTCGTCCGGTATTTCAAGCACCATTCCGACGAACGTACTAATCGAACCCCCTGATCCTATGGCCAATATTTTATTCCCCTCATCGGCCATAGATTTAATTTGATCATGAGCATCGGCCACTCGGGCTTTAAACTCCACCCATGTCTCTGCCACTCCAGGAATACTATCGGACGTCCAGGCCGTAAGTATTTGCCGCAACAAACGATAGAAGTTCTTTTTATCGCTTGGGTCTGCGGTTATTTTTTGAAAGAGAGAATTGTCTCCGTTGCTTTTACCGTACGCCTCAGTCAATTCGTCAAAGTTATACTCATTAAGCCCCGGTAACACCAGACGATCACTGCCATCGATGCCCAAACCGTCACATATGCCATCCATTGTTTGATGGTGGCGATGCATGTCTCCAACAATTAGTCGATCAAAGGTCATATTTCGTCGCTTAAAGTAATCACCTAAAAGGCGTGATTGCTGATGCCCTAAATCTGAAAGCTGATCATAGTTTGCAGACCCAAATGAAGCCTGTGCGTGCCGAACCAGATGAAGCTCACTCATAAGCGATCCTGTGTGGGGAGTTGTTATACTTTTAAAGACCGGTATTTAAACGCAAAAAACCGTCGATAGATAGGTGTACTAACGCTATACAGGCTATATCTAAAGGCTAAAATGTTAATTTAGACAGTAAAATAACCCTCTCACTTCGATTTTTCAAGTGGCTATGAAGTCAGTAACTTTAACTACTTAAAGCTACCTTTGGTTTTATCCTCGTGCCCAATGGCTTCTCTTTTCTTAAAATTTTCGATTCTCAGCAAATCCAACGTAAATAAACTATAAAAATGAATAACTTAGGCGTATACTGCGCGGCCTCTAAACCGGGGCCTAAAAAACCCAAGCCACAGGTAATTTAATGTCATCCACTGACTTCGCTGAACTGGGCATTTCTGCCCCCGTACTCAAAGCCGTCCAACAACTTGGCTATGAGCAACCCTCCCCAGTCCAGGCTCAGAGTATCCCCATACTGCTTGAGGGAAAAAATTTGCTCGGTACGGCGCAAACTGGTACCGGAAAAACCGCCGCGTTCGCATTGCCGTTTTTAAGTATGCTGGATGAAAAGCAAAAAACACCTCAAATTCTGGTACTGACACCCACAAGAGAGCTAGCGATTCAGGTGGCCGAAGCTTTTCAAAGCTATGCCAAGTTTATTAAAGGGTTTCATGTTTTACCCATTTACGGCGGCGCCGATATTGGCGGTCAGTTGCGTGGTCTTAAGCGAGGCGCACAGGTTGTTGTAGGTACTCCGGGTCGAATGTTAGACCATTTACGCCGTCGTAGCCTTGATCTCAGTGAAGTCAAAGGTCTCATTCTTGACGAAGCTGATGAAATGTTGCGTATGGGATTTATCGACGATGTCGAGACCATTTTATCTAAAACACCTGATAACTGTCAGCGCGCACTATTCTCAGCCACCATGCCACCCGCTATTCGGCGCGTTAGCCAGAAATATTTGGGCGATGCTGAGACCGTTAACATCCAGAATAAAACCAAAACAGTTGAGCGGATTGAGCAACAGTATGTAACCTGTAAGAGCCACCAGAAAATGGATGCTCTTACCAGGGTGCTTGAAGTAGAAGCCTTTGACGGTATGATTATCTTCGTGCGCACCAAATCATCAACCGTTGATATTGCCGAACGTCTTGAAGCTCGAGGGTTCTCATCAGCAGCACTAAATGGTGATCTCAGCCAAGCCTTGCGAGAACGCACGATAAATCGCCTCAAGAAAGGGCAGGTAGATATTGTTGTTGCCACGGATGTCGCTGCTCGTGGATTAGACGTTGAGCGTATTAGTCACGTCATTAACTTCGATGTTCCTTATGATAATGAATCCTACGTTCACCGTATTGGCCGAACCGGCCGCGCTGGGCGTGAAGGTAAGGCGATATTATTTATTACGCCTAAAGAAAACCGTATGTTGCGCTCTATCGAGAAATCGACGCGTCAAGTCATCAAGCCAATGGCGATGCCTAGCAATGAAGAAGTCAGTGGTCAGCGAATACAGCAGTTTACTGAACAACTCATGAAGACTATGGCGCTGCCTAAACTCGATAAATTCCGTTCGCTAATCCAACAATTAGCCGATGAAAACGAGTTAGATATGGGCGACATTGCCGCGGCTTTAGTCTTTGAAAATCAAAAAGAAAGACCTCTCTTTCCAAAGCTTGAGACAATTGTAGCGCCAAGTAGCCGCGATCATGATGGCGACTCAGGACGAGATCGTAATAGAGATCGTGGCGATAGAAACAAAGACCGCGGCGATAGAAATAAAGACCGTGGTGAGCGCAAAGAACATCGTGGCCAGCGCACAGAGAACCGTGATACACGCGGCGACCAGCGTAACGAACGTGCAGAGCGAGCGCCTCGCGAAGCAAGAGCAAAGGATGCTGACGCTAACCGTGATGGCGTTCCAATGATCACTTATCGTCTAGAGGTTGGCAACAATGACAAGATTACACCCAGTAATATTGTCGGCGCTATAGCCAATGAAGCTGATATCGAAAGTCGTTTTATTGGTGAGATCAAGCTCCATGACGAATACAGCACGGTAGATTTACCACAGGGTATGCCCGCTGAACTGTTAAATCACTTGAAAAAAGTACGTGTATGCGCAAAACCAATGCAAATCAGCGTTCTAAATGGAGAGAGTTCTGGCCCAGACGGTGCCAGCTATGCTACTAAATCGAGATCTGAGCCTAGAGCCCCAAGAAAACGTGACTTTGATGACGGTGATAAAAAGACCCTGTCTAGAAACGTAAAAAACAAGCGTACCGCTGAGGAACCTAAGCCACCGAGGCCGGTATTTAAAGGTAAAAGCAAAACTGATGATGGAGGCTTTAGCAAAAGCCCCAAAGAAAGGCGTGTAGCAAAAGACAAACCTGTTGCTGATGGCAGCGCTCCTCTCAAAAAGAAAAAGACCTACACCAAGAAGCCTAAGCGCTCGTAATAAGGTGATCGATGCTGGCTAGTTGGTTTATAACCGCTTCAGCATCGATCAGGTTTATCCGATAAAATTCTTCCGCCATTGGCGCCACACTGCACGATTCTGGTAGTGAATCCCTATTGTCACAGCTAAGTTGCAAGCGAGGAATAAACACAAACTGTAGCCACTGGCTAAAAGACATTTTATCAATAGCGAATGGCTCAGTACTTACTAAGTCTTTTGGTATCATGTCTTGGGTAGCCCACTGCTGTTTGGTAACGAGCTCTGCCTCTAAATCCCTCAAAAGAAGCTGAAGTTGGGCATAGATGTCCATCATCTGTTCAACAACGCTTTAATGACCAATTTCCCGCCTGAACGGCGGTAATGAATTAAGCAACTGTGACCCATATCGCTTGGTGATCAAGCGCTTGTCTAAAATGGTCACCGTCCCAGTATCGGACTCTGTGCGCAACAGACGCCCAGCGGCCTGAATCAACCGCAAAGAGGCCAATGGAAGCGAAATATCAAAAAAAGAGTTGCCACCACGAGACTCAATCCACTCAGCAAGAGCCTGCTGCAAGGGATCATTGGGAACAGCAAACGGTAGCTTGGCAATTACCACGTGGCGACAATAATCACCAGGTAGGTCGACACCTTCGGAAAAACTAGCAAGACCCAGTAAGACGCTGGTGCGCCCCTGATCAATGCGCTCTTTATGGAGTCTCACCATTTCTCGATTAGAGTACTGGCCCTGCATTAAAATCATCTTTGCTAAATCATTAGGAAGCTCATCAAAAACCTGTTCCATCTGTTTTTTAGAGGAAAATAATACTAGAGTTCCGGCCTTGTCTTCAATCATAGACTCTAAATTTTGAACAATATAATCGGTATGTTCCTCGGCTTTATTACCCTCTACAGCATCCGCTGGCACTCGCACTGTTGCCGCTTTAGCATAATCAAAAGCGCCTGCAACCGACAAAAAATGGGCAGAATCGGGAATGCCTGTTTCTCTTTGCAGAGTACTGAAGTTTCCAAGTGATCTTAGTGTTGCAGAGGTCACTACCGCTGCATAACAGTTGCCCCAAAGACTATCCCGAAGAATTTCTGCAGCTTGAATGGGGCTCGCATTGACTGAAATATCGACATTTCCACCAGAGGTATCTTCGATTTTTAGCCAGCATGCCATCGGGATAGAATCTTGCTTTAGCTCTCGATGTAATCTATCCCAAAGAGATACGAGCCTTTCTGCACCGGAAAGCCAGGTGCCTACCTGCTGATAAAATAATTCAATATCAGGTATCGCCACTGAATACTGTTTGTCACTGAGCGCCTCGCTTAAGGTATCTTCTAAGACCTCAAGACGACCCAGCCAGCCACTGGTTTGCAATGTTATTTGCGCGGCTATATCACGAATAGTGACACCGACATCACCATGCTCAAATCGAAATCGTCCCTCATAATCATCTGAGCTGTCTAACTGCTCTTTTAGAAGTGGATACGCTATGGACAGTAATTCGCTAATCTTCCCCGCTTCTCGCTCAATGCGAGGTAGCTGTTCCACCAAGCCTGTATCTTTGGCGAAAATGGGAGTCTGACCCTTACACTGCTTTGGAATTCGCTCCAACCAAGCCAGAGTGCTATTAATACGGCATTCAGCCCCAAAATGTCTAATTGCAGTATCACCGAGTCGATGACCTTCATCGCAAATATAGATGCAATCTTCTGGCGGAGGTAATATGGCGCCACCTCCCAAAGCAAGATCTGCCATTACTAAGTCATGGTTAGCAACAATAACTTCGCTCTCTTCGATATCAGCACGCGCCTTGAAAAACGGACACTGATTAACAAAACGACATCGCCTGCCAGTACACTGTCGCCGATCAACCGTTAACGCACTCCACTCCATATCTTTGATGTGGGTAGCCCAAGAGTCGCGGTCTCCATTCCAAGAGCCATCCTCAAGTGCATCCCACATCTCGCGATAAAGAATCTCTGTTTGCGCATTCGGATTAAACTGCTGATCATTTTCGAACAAAAAGACCCCAGCATCTTTAGCCTTAAGAGAATCAAGGTACTGCTCCATTCTCAGATTACAAGCATAGCGCCCGCGACCCTTTACGAGCGCACAGCTATAATCCCAGTCACAGGATTCTAAAAGTTCAGGGATATCTTTGTTGATTAATTGCTCTTGCAGGGCAATGGTGCCCGTAGATACGACTACGGTCTTTTTCAGAGCTCTAGCGATAGGCAGTGCGGCTATCAGGTAACCCAACGTCTTACCGGTACCAGTACCTGCCTCTATGACCGCCAAGCGCTTATCAGGATCATCATTACTAAGACTATTAGCAATGGCAGCAACCATCTGCTTTTGCCCGAGTCTTGGACTAAGTTCGCGATTATTTAAAAATTGCCGATAACCCTGTTGAATCGTATCTTTAACATCAGAATCTAACAAAAGTTAAAGCCCCTGAGTCTGAGAAAAATAACGCAACTGACTATCTACGGGCGCGGCATAAGCAGCAATAGCAATGGACTGGTGACCTTCAGGCATTTGTTTAATTCGAGTCTCAAAGCGGAATTTAGCTGTAGCCCAATCTTCCTCTGGCCATTGCTTTTCTAAGGTATCAAGTACCTCTTGATCAACACTGTCAGAGTGCATTTTCCAGGCAATAATATTAGTTGGAAACAACCTGTAGTTCAGATGAATCTGGCGGTCTATTTCAGCGGCCAACAAATCAGCACTCTCGTATTTATCGGTCACTGGTTCACCAAAGGTCACCTGAATACGACCTTTATAATCGACGAACCCTTTTTGAATACTGTCTAAATCTTCAAAGGGATCTTTGGTGTAAGTCATGCCGTTCTGTTGAGCGTAAAGCTCACTGGCTTTATCGCTATCACAGGGATCATACTCATAAGAAATTGACACTGGAATCACATTTAATTCACCTGTCGCGGCAGCAAATGACTGCTCAGAGTTTCTGGATAACGCAAGCATCTTCAATAGCGCCGTCTCTGTTTTATCTTTTCCATCCTTAGCCCGGCCCTCAGCCTGAGCAATCCAGATAGATACCTCCTCTTGACTCACGCTATGACGAATGTAGCGGGATAGCTTTTTTAGTGCTTCTAGCTTTTCTCTACGACCAGACAGAGAACGTTTCACAATAAAGCTGCGATTAACCCTCATAAGATCGGAGGCGAAAGGTTTACTCAGTAAGTTATCACCAATGGCAATACGTACCGTATTTCGACCTACCGATGTTAGACCTAAACAGATAATGGCAGGATCCAGAGCTATGTCACGGTGGTTGCTCATGAACAAATAAGCACGATCTGAATCAAGACCCTCTAAACCGGAAAACGTATAGCACTCAGTACTTTTTTGTAATACATCGACAAGGCGGTTTGTCATATGATGCTGGAAGTCGATAATGGTCGACACATTTTTAGTCAATTTACGTAAACTATGACGTAAAAGAGGGCGAGCCAGTAAGTTAAAAATTCCAGGTAATATTTTGGTAAGGACAGGGAATTGGCGTGACAACAACAAATTCATCATTTCTGAATCGGCAATTAGCCGGGCCAATGCTGCAGGCACTTCACTATCGTTAAACGGACGAATATCGTCAAAATCATTCATTATGTCAGTCGACTAATAATTATTGTTATTTAGGGTGTGATGCGGTTCTGACGGGCATTGTACCAGCGAACTTCATAGGCAAAATCATCTACCTTATCGGCCACATCCAGCACTAGGGCAAACAAAGCCATGCGCACTAAGACACCATTGTCTGTCTGCCGAAAAATAGCTAGATTTGGGTTATTATCTAAGTCGCTGTCTAACTCATTCGCATCGGCTCGGGAATCTCTCGGCAGCGGATGCATGATAACCGTATTGGGCTGACAGTATTGAGTATAAATAGCTTGATTAAGACGAAATTTACCGCGATAAAGATCAGCTTCTTGCTTACTGGCGAATCGTTCTTCCTGAATGCGCGTAGAGTAGACAATATCAACATCAGCAATGCTCTGAGTCAGTTCATGAGAGATACTCACATCGACCCCGGCAGCACGCATTGACTCCACAATTGCATCAGGTAACGTCAGTTCTTTGGGTGAAACTAGCACCACTTTAATATTTTTATACAACGATAAGAGCTTACCGAGTGAATGTACCGTGCGCCCATGGCGAAGATCACCAATCATAGCGACACTTAAGCCATCTATATCACGTCCTTTGTCCGCCATTTCTTTACGAATCGTGTAAAGATCTAACAGCGCTTGAGTGGGGTGCTCGTTAGCACCATCACCGCCATTTAATACCGGCACACGACTCGACGCTGCAAAGTCTGCTACAGAACCTGGCTGAGGGTGGCGCATACATATAACGTCACTAAAACCGGACAACACTCTCGCAGTATCTTGTAAGGACTCGCCCTTGACCAATGCAGAGTTTTCAAACCCAGCGGTCTCACGCACTTCACCACCCAGAAGGTTAAATGCAGACCCAAAGCTGACCCGCGTTCGGGTGCTTGCTTCGAAAAACATATTACCCAAAATCGCTCCCTCCAGAACTCTAGTCACTCGCTTGCGCAAAGCATAGGGTTCCATGTTATCGGCCACCGTAAAAACGCGATCGACATCTTCGCGCTGAAATTGGCTGATAGATAGAATATGTGCGCCGGTAAAGTTCAAGGGTTAACCTCGATGCAATAAATAAGTATGGGGGATTTTAGCCTGTTTCGCCTCTGCACTCTAGTTTGATAGTGAAAATTCGCTATCAACCTGTAAAGTCCAGTGTTTCAGGGCATCAAGAATGGTCGCTTTTTGCAAGGAGAGGTCTCCCGCGGCTAACAATTGCTCAACTTCAGCCAACAGAGCATTAACCGTTAAATAGCCAGAACCCTCGTCATGTAACCGCCAGCGGCAAGTCTCTAACCAAACAGCCTTTTCCGCAACGGACAGAGAATCAGGGAAATAGCGGGCACGATAACTAAACAGTAACTGATTATAACGTTCATCTGAAAAATGAAATTGTTGCTTTTTAAAACCTTCGCTAGTGGTGTTTCTCACCTCATCCAGCAAATAACGATCATTATTGGGTAAAAAACCATCATAAAGCTGCTGTTCAGCTTCGGGTTTTTTAGCAAACGTACGCTCGGCAAATACCGCATGAAGTTTATCGCGCAAATCTATCTGATTGAGCCTACGCCAATGCTCTTCACACTGCTCAACGTTGATATTCAGGCGTTTGGCTGCCGCGGTATCGATGAGCTTATGTGTGGTCACAACAGGGGCCTTATTGATGTGCACAACCTTAAGTGGGATACGCTGCTCACCGGCAGATAATTGATCGGCGGCAGTAAAGACTCGACGGGTAATGTCATCCGCATTCAGAGTTAACAGAGGTTCCGGGTCAGCCGATAAATCCACACAAATAATACCATTGCTATTAGTTGGGTGCATTGCCAGGGGCATCATTATTGCGCCATACATGTTGGCGCTTGAGAGTATTCCAGAGATATGAAAGAAAGGGTTGCGATGCGCTAAATTAAGCATTTCAGCGACCCTCTTTTTACTGCGATGATTCACAACATAATCAAATAATCGTGGGTGTTTTTGTTTTACCAACTTAGCCATGGCAATGGTCGCCGTAACGTCCGATAAGGCATCATGAGCAGCCTCATGAGCAATACCATTCGCTGCAGTGAGGTGCTCTAACTTAAAACTTGGCCTCCCCGGTTCATGGTCTGTCCACTCTATACCCTCAGGACGCAGTGCCCGAGTAAGGCGCAACATATCCAAAATGTCCCAGCGAGAATTACCGTTCTTCCACTCTCTTTGATAAGGATCATAGAAATTTCTGTACAGGCAATAGCGGCTAACTTCATCATCAAAGCGTATGCTGTTATAGCCTACCCCGCAGGTACCCGGCAGTGATAATTGCCGATGTATAGCATCAATAAACTCAGGCTCAGGAAGACCATCCTGCATTGCTAACTGGGGGGTAATGCCGGTTATCAAACAGGCTTGGGGAGAGGGCAAAATATCTTTTGCTGGCTGGCAATAAATAACCAGTGGCTCACCAAGAGGATTGAGGTCCTCATCGGTACGCAAGCCCGCAAACTGCGACGGCCGATCTTTGGATGGGTCGACCCCGAAGGTTTCATAATCATGCCAGTAAAAAGTGTTAGCCATAGCGTCACACGTAACTCATGTTGGTGATCCGGTAAAGGGCCCTATCGAAAGCTCTTTAAGGCGTAGGTATTACTCCCTCAGGAACAACAATTGGCGAAGGCTCAACGATTCGTTGATCTAAATCATAGAGTTTCTGAGTAGTTTGTCGTCTAAAACTGTCCATTGCTGCAATGGCATCAGCATTATCTGACTGCGCTCGATTAGTTTTCGCTAAAGACGCTTTTAACTGATTAATTTGGTCGACATAATCACGTAAATTCTGGTTAGCCGTGTTTAATTCCTCAGTCAGCGTCAGATAGTTTAGCCCTACGTCACTCACCGTAGCTCTATCTTTTTTAACCTTCTCACCTAAGGATTGAACCGATTTTTTAATGCTAAGTCGCTGCTTTGCCAAAAATGCGATATCTTTTTTATTATCGGAGATCTTTGTTTTGTTAATATCATTGGTGACACCCCAAAGCTTTCTAATTTCGCTCCAGTGCTTCTTAAGCTCATCACTGTGTTTACTAATATTAATCTGCATAGCCGCGCCCGATTGCGTGACTGACTCATCAGTGCTGCTCAACCGCGATTCAAGTAACTCGAAGCGAGCCTGCAGAGTTTCATGCTTGGTTGATAGCTGTTGATACTCAGACCAACCAAAAAAACCTGCTCCGATCAAACCAAAAAACGTCAGTAACACCAGCCACCTCATAGACCCGGACAGCCCATTAGCGCCCGCGCGTGATGTCGCGCTTGTTTTTGAATTTGCCTGATCAGCGCGTTTATCGGAAGTCGTGCGCCCAATCATATCGTCTCGTTCAGCGACAATCGGCGATCTTGGTTTTTTGTCCATGGTAACTATTAGTTCCTTGTTATCCGCTTTAGATTTAATACAACCACTTTACAGGCAATTATACGCTGTTATTGGCCATGATATAAAAACATCAGGCATAAAAAAACCGGTGCCTGTCAACAAACACCGGTTTTAACTGTCATTTCAGGCTTTATAGAAAGTTAAGAGCACCAATCATCACAGCAGTCAGTGCCAAGCTTGAGCCAATCACGCCTTTCACAGTCGTCATAGGACCCTGCTTACCCTTAAGACCATTAACTTCTAATGCGAGGATAATAACTAAAGCCACGGTCAGTCCTGTTCCGCCAACAGCAGTGCCGTAACCGTGTCCTGGGTAGTGTGGGCCGGCAAACATGCCAAATAACATTGGTGCCGAAAATAATGTGTTGGTACGTGATGCAAGCAACGCCTTGGCGCCGGCGGCAGCTTTATCGCCACCTTCAACAATCCCCAGCGCTATTTTTTGAGCGGGCCAGATAATCATCCAAACATTAGCCGCCATCAAGGTGCCCATGGTCGCGCCAACCACTATATAGTTATTGAGTTGACCGTAGCCATGCACCATGCCTAACAAAATAATACCCGTCACGAAGGTCCACATAGCACCCCATCGGAACCACCAAAGAGCACTGGGCGCTAATTTCGCTTTGGCATCAGCTAAACCTTCCGCTGTAGCCTGTTTAAAATAACCACCTTGAACAAAGTTAAAGTAGTAAAGCATTCCAATCCAAGTGATGCCAAACAAAACGTGGCCCCAGCGAGTCAGTAAATTAATAAATTCCATGGTCATCAGTGCATCCTCAAAAGTTAATACCCTTACAAGTCATGTAAGTATTATAGCGTTATTATATTTTTTTATTGGATTAATTGCGATATTCAATCTAATAAAAAAATAGATATTAAGCAATCTTATGCACACATTGGAGCATGGCTTTATTTAAGGCAAAAAAAACCCCGCAACACAGTGCGGGGTTTTTGTTCAGACTAGGCTTACATCATGCCGCCCATACCACCCATACCGCCCATACCGCCCATATCAGGCATGCCGCCAGCAGCGCCACCTTCTTCAGCAGCATCAGCAACCATAGCTTCGGTAGTGATCATTAAACCGGCAATAGAAGCCGCCGCTTGCAACGCAGTGCGCGTTACCTTGGCTGGGTCAAGAATACCCATGTCGATCATGTCGCCATACTCTCCAGAACCCGCATTGTAGCCAAAGTTACCAGAACCTTGCTTAACCTTGTCAACAACCACAGACCCTTCTTCACCGGCATTCTCTACGATTTGACGCAAAGGTGCTTCCATAGCGCGCAGAGCAATTCCAACACCAACCGTCTGATCGCTATTGTCGCCTTCAAGATGTGCAATTTTCTGAAGTACACGAATCAGAGCAACACCACCACCAGCAACCACGCCTTCTTCTACTGCTGCGCGTGTTGCGTGCAATGCGTCTTCAACGCGCGCTTTCTTTTCTTTCATCTCAATTTCAGTCGTTGCACCAACCTTAATAACCGCAACACCGCCAGCTAACTTAGCAACACGTTCTTGAAGCTTCTCACGATCGTAATCAGAGCTAGTCTCTTCGATTTGCGCACGGATTTGATTAACACGACTCTCAATTGAAGAATGCTCTCCGGCGCCATCAACGATAGTAGTATTTTCTTTAGTCATACTAATGCGTTTGGCTGTACCTAAATGTTCAAGAGTAGCGCCTTCAAGATCAAGACCCACTTCTTCTGAGATTACAGTTCCGCCAGTCAAGATAGCGATATCTTCTAACATCGCCTTACGACGATCACCAAAGCCCGGCGCTTTACACGCAGAAACCTTAACGATACCGCGAAGATTATTGACCACCAATGTTGCCAGCGCTTCACCTTCTACATCTTCGGCAATAATCATTAGTGGCTTACCTGCTTTAGCCACAGCTTCTAATAGTGGCAAAAGCTCACGGATATTAGAGATTTTTTTGTCAGCCAATAGAATTAGAGGGCTCTCTTGCTCGGCACTCATGCTCTCTTGGTTATTGATAAAGTAGGGTGATAAATAACCTCGATCGAACTGCATACCTTCAACGATATCAAGTTCATTTTCTAGGCCGCTTCCTTCTTCTACAGTAATGACGCCTTCTTTACCGACTTTGCCCATTGCTTCAGCAATAATGTCACCAATATGGCTGTCGCTGTTAGCAGAGATAGTACCGACTTGTGCAATTTCTTTGTTATCGGCACAAGGCTTAGCAATCGCGGCAATTTCAGCAGTCGCTGCAATCACTGCTTTATCAATACCACGCTTGAGGTCCATTGGGTTCATACCCGCAGCAACCGACTTCAATCCTTCTTGAATGATTGTTTGAGCCAACACTGTAGCTGTAGTAGTTCCATCGCCCGCATCATCAGATGCTTTAGATGCAACCTCTTTAACCATCTGTGCGCCCATGTTCTCGAACTTGTCTTTTAGTTCGATTTCCTTGGCTACCGAAACACCATCTTTAGTCACTGTAGGTGCACCAAAAGACTTATCCAGAACCACGTTACGGCCCTTTGGCCCCAAGGTCACTTTTACTGCGTTTGACAAAATATTAACGCCATCAAGCATCCCTTGACGCGCGCTGTTGCCGAATTTCACTTCTTTAGCTGCCATGATCTTTTCCTTCCAAATTCTGTTTCAAAAAATTCAATTAAAATTTAAGCTTCAAGAACAGCTTTAATATCGCTTTCGCTGAGGATGATAAGCTCTTCACCATCAACATCAATTTTGTCGTTGCCTGCATACTGACCAAACACAACAGTATCGCCAACTTTGACATCTACAGCACGCACATCGCCATTGTCTAGAATACGGCCGCTGCCGACAGCAACAACTTCACCTTGGTTAGGCTTTTCTTGAGCAGAGCCCGGCAATAAAATGCCACCTGCAGTCGTTTGTTCTTCTTCCTCGCGACGAACGATAACTCGGTCGTGTAATGGGCGAATCTTCATAGTTTTTTCTCCAGTTAATCTGTCTACAGTAGTCGAGTTAACTTGCGACGCATATTGCTTCACAACTATTATCCTATATGGTGACGTAGCATTTGTTTTTCAAGGGCACCACGCCAATTTTTTCAACAAGTTATGCTTTTAATCTAAGTCTTTTCGTTCCCAAGCCTCACCTTCAATGGTCTCTCCATCTGTACTCCCTCTAGATTGGGCGCCTGGCTGTCCCATCCCCGCTTGAAATCCTGCACCTTGCGAACCCATTACAAGCATATTTTTCATAATACGTGTCGCCACCATTACTCTGATAGGTGGTATCAGTCCAGCAAAGCCGATAATGTCAGTTACAAATCCAGGAGTCAGTAATAATGCACCAGAGACTGCCAAAATAATACCTTCAGCAATTTCAGTTGTCGGCAGTTCACCCCCCTGTAACTTTTGTCGACCCTTCCAGAGTGTTGCAAAACCTTGTTCCCTTAAAAGCCCGGCACCCGCAACAGCCGTCAGTAACACTAAGCCAATGGTTGGCAGCGCACCAATTTGACTGCCCACAGTGATTAACAGCCACATCTCTGCAATGGGCATCAGAACAAACAACAGTAATAGATATCTCACAACGTTCTCCTTTAACTCTTTCTGTTCTTAGTATTGGGGTAGTTTGCACTATTTCAACATCTGACTGAATAGCGTAATCTAAAGCATGGACAATATGACCTCGCAACAACGGCTTTATAGCATTATTCAGCAGATCCCTGCAGGCTACGTAGCAACCTATGGCCAAGTAGCTGAATTAGCCGGACTCCCGGGCTGTGCAAGAATGGTCGGAAGAACATTAAGTCAATTGCCCAGTGACAGTCAGTTACCCTGGCATCGAGTTATTGGCGCATCGGGTAAAATTAGTTTGCCGGTAAACACAGAGTCGTTCTCTACACAAAAAAACCGTTTAGTCTCAGAAGGTGTGCAGATGAGCGGTATCTGTATTAGCTTAAAAACATATCAGTGGCGACCATAGTGTTTATTGATCATTAGATCCGCGTGTTGACTGACTAAGATCAGGCTCTGATTGCCGCACTGAACTCACAATAAATCCACGTCGCCATAGCACCCACAATAACAACATACCTGGAATCGCGGCTATGATCGTGAAACCCCAAAAGCCTACCCAACCCAATCCATTAGCCAGAAGCCCTGCGGGTGCTGCTAGCCATGTTCTACCGACAGCTGCAAATGACGTAAGCAGAGCGAACTGGGTCGCTGTATACGCTAAGTTAGATAGCCCTGATAGATAGGTCACAAAAACAGTTAAACCTATACCACTGGTAAAGTTTTCAGTACCCACTGCGATGCCTAGCATCATCGGATCATGGCCCACTACCGCCAACAGCATAAATAACACGTTACTAAGCATCATCATGAAGCCAGACAATAGTAAAGCTCTTCCCATACCTAACCATGCTATAAACGGTGCACCCACAGCCGCCCCCGCAATAAGAGCCCAGAATCCCACCAACTTATTAACAGTAATGAACTCAGTATCAGTAAATCCAAGCTCAACAATCATGGGGTTGAGCATGCCTTGACCCATTGCATCACCGACTTTATAAACCAGTACGAACAATAAAATTAACAGCGCGCCGTCCCGGCTTAAAAACTCTCTAAATGGGTTGGCAACCGTTTGCTTTATCCATCCACCAAAACTCTGGCCAGCTAAACGAACATGTCGTTCAACGAAGTTACCTGGGCCCGCATAAAGTGCACCCACCGCAGCAGGCAACACACAAAAACCGGTCAATCCGTATGCCAAGGCCCACCCATAGGACATACCTTCATTGGAAGCTAACCAGATTGTGCCTATACCGGCAATAAGATTGCCCGTGCGATAACCAAATTGGTTCATGGCAGTACCATGAGGCAATTCCTCATCACTCAAAATTTCAATACGGTAGGCGTCAATCACAATATCTTGAGTAGCAGAGAGAAAAGCCACAATAATTGCCCAAACCGCAAACACACCCAGGTGGTTAGCTGGGTTACTGGCGCCGAGTTGCCACAAAGACGCAAACAATAAACCCTGAATAAGGAATAACCAACTTCGACGCTGCCCAAACAAAGGCGTTAAAATAGGGATAGATAGCTTATCTACTGCAGGAGCCCAAAGGAACTTCAGTGTATAAGGCGTTGTTAGTCCAATGGCAAAGCCTATCGCTGTTTTATCAATACCCTCTTTTGACAACCAAAAAGTCATGGTAGCCAGAAGTAATGTCAAAGGAAATCCACTGGATATACCCAGCAGAAAAGCGACAAAAGGCATTGGCCGACGATAGGGGCGAAAAGTTGGCACAAGGAAACCTATGCAGACAATTAACGCCACGACAGCTAAAAATGTTAGTGCCTCGGTCATTTCTAAATACTCCAGTGTCGGCTTAATCAGTCAATTAGATGAAGGTTACAGGGGAACCTATGGAACAGCAAAAGAAACTGTTACCCAATATGTTCTCCTCTAATACTCGCTAATTTCAGCTTCAAATAAGCACTTTAAAGCGCGCCCAGTCAAAGGCAGAACCAGGGTCAGTTTTACGACCGGGGGCTATATCGCTGTGCCCCGCAATACGCTTTGCGGTTAGTGATGGGTATTTGGCCATCAAGCACTGGGTAATCTCCGCCAGACATTCATATTGTTGATCGGTATAAGACATGGTGTCGGTACCTTCTAACTCAATGCCAATGCTGTAATCATTGCAGGCTGAGCGTCCATCAAACGCTGACACCCCGGCATGCCAAGCTCGGTGGTGAAACGGCACAAATTGAATGACAACACCCTCTCGGTCAATAAACACATGGGCTGAGACTTTAAGATCTGCAATCTCAGCAAAATAAGGGTGAGCATTGGGCTTTAGCTGGTTGGTAAACAGTTCGCTAACATGGCCACCGCCAAACTGGCCCGGCGGTAGGCTTATATTATGTATCACCAACAGGTTAATGTCTGATTCGTCGGGGCGTGCATCCACATTTGGCGAAGCCAATCGTGTTGCTGTTGATATCCAGCCCTGATCAATGTGCATAGCGTGTCTCTTGCGTGTTGTGGGTACCCGCAAGTATTGAAACAGATCAGTGAGGTAAAGCCAAACCACCAATTAGTGCTACAATTGCGGCCCTGCGATAAGCTTCTAATGACGCACAAAAAATTTGGCAACAACGGCATGATCAACACTGGAGTTAGACAATCTTGAGCACCCTACTTGAGGCTACCTTAGCTGACCTTACCACCTGCGTGACCCGCGCACTGCAAGAAGATATTGGCAGTGGCGATATTACTGCCATGCTTATCCCAGAAAAGCAGCACGCCAAAGGAGAGGTCATAAGCCGGGAGCATGCGGTTATTTGTGGCTGTGCATGGGTGGAAGAGGTGTTTAGACAGCTTGACCCCAACACTACCATCAACTGGTTGGTGCAAGACGGCGACCCAGTAGTGCCAGACCAAGTATTATTTACCCTCAGTGGCAATGCCCGAGTCTTACTAACCGGTGAGCGTACAGCCTTAAACTTTTTGCAGATGCTGTCTGGGACTGCAACCCTCGCACGGCAGTACGCAGAGTTAACCATAGGCAGTGACGTCAGAATACTGGATACCCGCAAGACCATACCGGGGCTGCGCTTGGCACAAAAGTACGCGGTAGCCGTGGGTGGTTGTAACAACCATCGCATTGGTTTGTATGATGCCTTTTTGATCAAAGAAAACCACATTGCCGCCTGTGGCGGTATTGCTCTGGCGGTGGCCAAAGCCCGTGAAATAGCGCCGGAAAAAGTCGTGGAAGTAGAAGTGGAAAATCTAGATGAGCTGAACGAGGCCTTAGCGGCGCAAGCCGATGTGGTCATGCTAGATAATTTCTCACCCAGTGATATTGAAAACCTAAAACATCTCAACGTTGGCGAAACCAAAATTGAGGTATCCGGTAATATTACCCATGAAACCGTGCAGCACTATATAAGCTCTGCGGTGAACTATATTTCATCCGGCAGCCTAACCAAGCATGTGCAATCAGTGGATTTATCGATGCGGTTGATTAAAAAGCGCTAAAGCGCTCCACCTGTTATAATTTCGCTAAGCAAGTTTTAAACCGCCAAAGGGTCGGCTAGTGATGTTAAATGTATTACTTCAAAGTACAACGGCTGAGGCTTTTACGGTGATCGCTTTTTGCTTTGGCTTAGTTGTCGGTAGCTTTTTAAATGTGGTAATTCTAAGATTGCCTAAACAACTTTATTCACAATGGAAGGAGCAGTCCGAAGAGTATTTGAATCTCCCTCAAAGCACTAATGATAGTCCTACTGAAACACTGCTTTGGCCACCCTCAAGATGCTCTGAATGTGAACAGGCTATAAAGCCTTGGCATAACATTCCAATCATTAGCTACATACTCCTAAAGGGCCGTTGTGCGACATGTTCGACGCCTATATCTTTGCAATACCCTTTGGTAGAGCTGTTCACAGGAATAGTCGTTGCGACAACCGCCTATTACTATGGCGCTCAACTCAACGCGATTTATGCTCTGTTTTTTTCCGTTATGCTGATCGCGCTGGCAGGTATTGATGTCAAAGAAAAACTACTGCCAGATCAAATAACATTACCTTTGTTATGGGTCGGGCTTATCGCTAATCTAAATGACTTTTTTGTACCACTTTCTGAGGCTGTTATAGGTGCCACAGCCGGTTATTTAGTCCTATGGTCTGTTTACTGGGTATTTAAACTTATTACAGGTAAAGAGGGTATGGGTTATGGCGATTTTAAGTTACTCGCCGCTCTAGGCGCATGGCTTGGTTGGCAGATGTTGCCATTGATTATTTTAGTTTCAAGCGCCGTGGGTGCCATTATAGGTATTTTGATGATTGTGGTTGGTGAAAAAGACCGCAATTTACAGATCCCATTCGGGCCGTTTCTTGCTGCCGCAGGATGGATTGCTTTGATATGGGGTGATAAGATCATCAATAGCTACTCATCGGCTTTTAGTGTTCTTTGAGTAATCGCTTAAATCTAGCGTTAAAGTAGGCATCGTCTGTGAAAAAAAGCCCATTTATTGTCGGTCTAACCGGAGGTATAGGTAGTGGCAAAAGCACTATCGCTGAGGGTTTTCGTACGCTTGGAATAGTTACCGTGGATGCAGACTATGCCTCCCGTGCAGTGGTAGAGCCCAACACACCTGCACTGAAGGAAATTGCGGCCCATTTTGGCAATGATATTATTCTAGCCAATGGGCAGCTAGATAGGGCTAAACTGCGAGATGTTATTTTTAGTGATAATAACCAAAAAATCTGGTTAGAAGCCTTATTACACCCTCTGATTAGAGGATGGATAATGCAGCAATTAGGCTCTGCAAAAAGTCCCTATGTCATTTTGGAATCGCCTCTACTGTATGAGACGGACCAACACCTACTCGTCAATACCATATTGCTCATTGACCTCCCGGTGGAATTGCAAATTGAACGTGCATCGGCCAGAGACAATAATGATGAGCAGCAAATACAGCGTATTATCGACAGCCAGATGTCCCGACAAGAAAAGTTAAAAAGGGCTGACTGGATCTTTGATAATGCGATTAATAAAGATACGATGGAGTCTAGAGTTGAAGGCTTGCATCATGAATTTATGGCTCTCGCCACAGCCACATAATTAACGAGTTTTACTATGACGACTATTGTTCAATGCCCAACCTGCAAGGTCGATGTGCCCTGGATAAACGAACAAAAACATCGCCCCTTTTGTAGCGATCGCTGCCAGTTAATTGATTTTGGTGGTTGGGCCACAGAAAGTTTTAGAGTCGCTGGCGAGCCTTCCTTCGATGAAGACTCCCTTGATGCACAGGATCTGGATTCTTAGATTACTCTATGCAAGGGGTGACTGGTCACTAATAAGTCGTTCTAAAATGGCTTGATTAGCCGCAGGGAAATTATAATCACGGAGTTCAGACAGGGGTACCCAACGAGTCTCTTGTCCCTCTATCCCCTCGGCATAACCATCAAACTTTGTCACCTTCCAAATATCTAACGTGACGCTTTTATCGCTGTAGTCATGACTTATTTGCATCAAAGGCGACGCGCTTGTCACTGTAATATTTAGTTCTTCTTTGAGTTCTCTGACAAGACTGTCATAGTGACGCTCACGTGGTTCTACTTTACCACCCGGAAATTCCCACAACCCTCCCTGATGTAAATGGTCTGGGCGACGAGCAATCAGAATAAGCGCATTATCTGAATGCCCTAGCGTTGTATAATCTTGGTAAATTACCCCTGCAACTACTTGGATGCGTTTCATAGAGTGGGTCGCTTTAACTAGGTTCTGTACTCAGCATTAATGCGCACATATTCATTGGTAAGATCAGTCGTCCACACCGTTTCAGAGATGCTGCCACGGTTTAAGCGCACCCGTATTTCAATATCCTCAGGCTCCATTGCCGCTTTACCCGCGTCTTCACTGTAAGTGGATGCACGAGCGCCATGATCGGCAATTAGCACCGAATTAAGTAACAACTGCACTTCATTAACATCAAGATCCTTCAAGCCTGACCGGCCTATAGCCGCTAAAATTCTGCCCCAGTTTGGATCAGATGCAGACAATGCTGTTTTTACCAGAGGAGATTCTGCAATGGTATAGGCAACTTGTAATGCCTCTGCCTGACTCGCGGCACCGTCTATCACCACGGAGACAAATTTTGTGGCGCCCTCACCATCGCGGATAATCGCTTGCGCTAAATCTGTAAATACTTTGGTCAAATGCTCAACAAAATTATCGAAGGAAATCTCATCAATCGACACGCCACTGGCCCCGGTTGCAATGAGTACAACTGAATCATTGGTGGAAGTGTCGCTATCTACTGTAATGCGATTAAATGATTTTTCTGTAGCCAGTGTTAACGCTCGATGCAATAACTCATCATCCACTGCAGCATCCGTTGCAATATAGGCAAGCATAGTGGCCATATTAGGCTTAATCATCCCGGAGCCTTTTGCGATTCCAGTGATTGTGATCGGCGTATCATCACCAAATTGAACACTACTTCCCTTCGTGCGGGTATCCGTCGTTAATATTCCTTCCGCGGCTTGAGCCCAACCGGACTCCCGGAGATTTGCAAACGCCCCTGGTAAACCGGCGAGCAATCTATCCATAGGTAGCGGCTCACCAATGACCCCCGTAGAAAATGGCAAAATAGTATCGATATCAACCCCTGCCAAAGCGGCCAAGTTACTGCAGGTCAAGGTTGCATCCAACAAACCCTGCTCTCCCGTACCGGCATTAGCATTGCCAGTGTTGGTCACCAGATAACGCGGTCGGCAACGCGATAACCGCTGTTTGCAAACCGTCACTGGGGCTGCACAAAACGCATTTTTAGTGAAAAGTGCGGCAACAGAACTGTTCTCACTGACTTCCATGATGACCAAATCAGGTCTGCCTGCGGTTTTGATACCCGCACTGGTAGTCCCCAATTTAAATCCTACAATGGGATGCAGTTTAGGGAGCTCTGAATTACCTGTGGCCATCTGAATTTCCTGTTTGTCTAGGCTATATTTTACCGCAACACTGCTTGTATTTTTTACCTGACTGGCATGGACAAAGATCATTTCGACCGACTTTAGGCCCTTGTCTCATCACCGGCTGCTGCGCGGGCTCTGCGTTTTCGCTTCCGTCTGCTCCCGCCATCCCGGCTGCAGCTGCATGCTTATACTCACGATTAGCTTGCTCACTACGCCGTTGGTCTTCAAGACGAGCCATGTCGTCCTCACTGGCAACCTCGATATGACTTAAGTAACGGATAGTGTCATATTTGATGTTTCCCAGTAAATCTTCAAACAAACCGAATGACTCGCGTTTGTACTCTTGCTTAGGATTTTTTTGCGCATAGGCACGCAGTCCAATACCCTGTCGCAGCTGATCCATACTCGCTAGATGCTCTTTCCAGAGATTGTCTAATACCTGCAACATAATTTGTCGCTCGACCTCACGCATTTGATCTCCAACATGCGCATAGCGATCGACGTAGGCTTGCTGTAATTGTGTTGCAATATTCTTACGCAACTCGCCTTCTTCAAGACGATCGTCCTCATCGAGCCAGTTTTGTATCGGTATAGTCTGCGAAAATTCCGTTGCCAACGCTTTTTGCAGGCCTTCAACGTCCCACTGTTCTTCAATACTCATGGGTGGGATATAGGTGCTAATACACTGCTCAATAACGTCAGCTCGAACGTTAGTAATAATATCTGAGATGTCGTCGTCTTCAAGCAAATCATTACGCTGCTGATAGATGACCTGCCGCTGATCATTCGCTACATCATCATATTCAAGTAAATGTTTACGAATGTCGAAATTACGACCTTCAACCTTACGCTGCGCCTTAATAATGGCATTGTCCACCATCCGATGTTCTATCGCTTCACCATGCTCCATGCCCATGCGTCGCATCATATTTCTAACAGTGTCAGAGGCAAAAAGACGCATCAACGGATCTTCAAGGGAAAGATAAAAACGTGAAACACCTGGGTCACCTTGACGACCGGAACGACCACGTAGCTGGTTATCAATACGTCGTGATTCGTGCCGTTCTGTCGCGACTATGTGTAACCCGCCAGCCTCAATAACTTTAGCATGACGCTCAGTCCAGTCTTGCTTTAGAGCGTCAATTTTACTTTCAGTTGTACCTTTCTTTTGCTTAAGTTCCTTTAATTCAGCATCAAGGTTTCCGCCTAAAACGATATCTGTACCACGCCCCGCCATGTTAGTCGCTATCGTGACAGCGCCAGGACGGCCAGCATTAACAATAATACTAGCCTCTAACTCGTGTTGTTTTGCGTTAAGTACACTGTGTTTGATCTTAGCTTTTTTAAGCATTGCTGATAGCAGTTCTGAGGTCTCCACCGAAGCGGTACCAACCAGCACCGGCGCGCCTTTAACGACGATTTCTTGTATATCAGAAATTACTGTTTCAAACTTTTCTTCCTGACTGAGGAATACCAAATCATTCAGGTCTATGCGAACAACATCGACATTAGTGGGGATAACCATGACGCGCAAACCGTAGATTTGGTCAAACTCATACGCTTCTGTATCTGCCGTTCCCGTCATACCCGACAATTTGTGGTAAAGCCTAAAATAATTCTGGAAAGTCGTTGAGGCCAATGTTTGGCTCTCTTGTTGGATGGCCAAGCTTTCTTTTGCTTCAATAGCCTGGTGTAGTCCTTCCGACAAGCGTCTGCCGGCCATAGTCCTTCCCGTATGCTCATCAATCAGAACAGCCTGACCCTCTTGAATAATGTATTCAACATCACGGTGGAACAAATGCTTAGCTCGCAATGCAGAGTTCACATGATGTAGCAACCCAAGATTGGTTGGCTGGTATAGACTTTGATCCTGCTCTAAAAGCCCTTTTTTAATAAGAATTTCTTCAATTTTCTGATGGCCATCTTCGGTCAATTCAACACTTCTAGACTTCTCGTCAATAACAAAATCACCGATCACTGGCGCCTCTGGATCAATTTCAGCAGAGTCCTCTGGATCGTCGTTTTCTACGACTGCAGTTAAAAGAGAGGTGAGACCACTCATAGTTTTGTAGAGCTCGGAGCTATCTTGAGCCGCTCCCGAAATCACTAGCGGTGTACGCGCTTCATCAATGAGGATTGAATCCACCTCATCAATAATGGCAAACCCAAGTCCTCGTTGGGATTTATCATCCAGACGCAGCGCCATATTATCGCGCAGATAATCAAAGCCAAATTCGTTATTCGTACCGTAGGTGATGTCAGCAGCATAGGACTGCTGTCGTGAACTTGGCTGAAGCTCTCCCTCATCATCAGAGGCCAAGTAAAAAGAATTTGGGATATCGGCACCTTGATAGGACTGGATAACGCCCACTGACAGGCCTAAAGCTTGATAAAGAGGCGCCATCCATTGAGCGTCACGACGTGCTAAATAATCATTAACAGTAATAACGTGAACTGCATCCCCGGATAAAGCATTTAAGTAAGCGGCCAATGTCGCGACTAAGGTTTTGCCCTCTCCGGTGCGCATCTCGGCTATCTTTCCTTGATGCAGTGTTAGCCCGCCAATCATCTGAACATCAAAATGCCGCATACCGAGGACTCTATTAGAGGTCTCTCGCACCACCGCAAAGGCTCGTGGCAACACTTGATCTAAAGTTTCTCCAACAGCAAGTCTCTCTCTAAGAATGCCTGTTTGAGCACCGAGGTCAGAATCACTTAATAATTTGAGTTCTTCCTCCAGTGTATTAATTTTAGTCACGGTTTTACGCATTTGACGCAAATCACGATCGTTACTGGTACCGAAAATATTTTTTAGCAATTTAGCGAACATACTATCTATTCCATTAACAAGCAGAAAACAACATTAGGATTTATTCAATCCCACAGATAAACAGACTAGCACTGCAAAGTTAGCGATAGGTGTTGCGGATATAGGTGGCTGGGTCGACGGTTCGACCATTTTTGAAAACTTCGAAGTGGACATGGGGACCAGTGGAACGACCGGAACTACCCATTTGCGCAATAACCTGGCCTTTGTTAACAATAGAGCCTAATTCCGCAAGGTTTTTATCATTGTGCGCATAGCGAGTAACAAAGCCGTCTTTGTGATTTATTTCGACCATCAACCCATAGCCACTGCGTTTTTCAGAGGCAGTAACAACGCCAGAGGCTACTGCTATGATGTCATCTCCATGCCGGCCAGCAAAATCAACTCCTGCATGCCACTGCTTCTTGCCATGAAAAGGATCAATTCGCATACCATACTCGGAGGACATCCAGCCTTTTTTGACCGGGCGCCCTGCAACAAGATGTTCACTTTTTAATTTGTTGTCAGACAACATGGATTGTAGAATTTGTAGCTGGGACTCTCGGCTACTGATAGAACTATCTAATCTGGCAAACATTGCAGATACTTTATCTTGTATTTCTAGTTGCTCGGCAATTTCAGTTTGTGGCTTACCTATTGGTCCACCTAGACCGGGTGTGTTCGAGAAATCGAATTCTCCATCCTCTAGACTTGCAATCTGAGTCAGCTGTTCTCCCAGAGCATCTAATCTCACTAGTCTAGAGCGCAGTTTTGCTAACTTAAGCGTCATGGCAGAAAGGGTGCTATCTAGCTCAGCTCGCCCCGAATCAACTTCGTCCTGTTGGATAACAATCTGATGCTGCATTTCCGCAATACTATTATCAAACAGTAACTGCCAGCGACCATCGGCGATCTTTACACCCAACATGCCCCCAGCGGCAAGTGGTAGGCCCAATAAAACAATAGACAAAACACACTTAGTCCAGCTGTTCAGACGGATAGTCCGGACTTTTTCGGCATGTTTGTTAATGAAAATTATTTTCACAGCGTAGGAAACCTAACTAGTTAGCTTGCATAGTTATAAGAAATCGGCACATCTTCAGGATTATTGACAAAAGTCACAAATTCCCAAGCATCTTTATCTGCCATTAAAGCACGCAATGACACGTTGTTGAGTCCGTGACCCGATTTATGCGCATCATATTGCCCAATAAGGCTATTGCCCACAACATAAAGATCTCCGATTGCATCAAGAATCTTATGCTTCACAAACTCGTCACTGTACCGCAATCCGTTTTCATTCAAAATATGTTCATCGTCGACGCCAAGTGCGTTTTCAAGACTAGCACCCCTTGCTAAGCCAATAGACTGAAGATATTCCATATCTTTAACAAAACCAAACGTTCTAGCTCTGCTCACGTCCTTAACATAACTTGTACTTGAAAAATTAATACTCGCATTGCGGGTTTGACGACTGAGTACAGGATGATCAAACTCAATTGAAAAGTTGACTTTAAAACCGTCAAACGGTGTAAAAGTGGCTACCTTGTCATCTTGCCTGACAGTGACCGATTTTTTGATTCGAATAAACTTTTTAGCCGCGTTCTGCTCAACAATTCCGGCAGATTGAAGCAAGAACACAAAAGGCGCGGCGCTGCCATCCATGATAGGAATTTCTTCTGCGGATACATCCACCGTTAGGTTATCAACTCCAAGTCCGGCTAATGCCGACATAAGGTGCTCGATAGTAGACACTCGAGTATCACCGCTAACTAAAGTCGTATGAAGATTAGTGTCACCAACATTTTCAGGTGACGCTAATATGGAAATCATAGGCTCTAAGTCAGTGCGGCGAAATATGATCCCAGTATCAGGATCAGCGGGATGCAAAGTCAGGTACACCTTCTCTCCGGTATGAAGTCCCACACCGGTAGCGCGTATTGTGTTTTTTATCGTGCGCTGTTTTATCATGTCTGATCCCAAACCGTGACCGCAGATGGTAACAGACAAGCCCCCTTTTCACCAAGATTTTTACAATCTGAGGCGAGGCAAAAAGGGGGTTTAGATCAGACCATTAGTCAGCCTGCTTCCTTAGGAATGCAGGTACATCTAAGTAGTCTAGCTCGGGATCGCTCTGAACATCAACTTTTCTAGCAGTAGAACTTGAACTATTACTTGTCGCTGGTCCTCGCCTAAAGCTAGTAGGTTGCTCCAATCGACCCCAATCTATGTCACCACTAGATTTTCGAGGTGGCTGATTATCGACCATTACACCCCTCGGACCAGTTTTTGCAGAAGGACCACGTAATCCTGTGGCCACTACGGTCACGCGAAGTTGATCATTAAGTTCTGGGTCAAAAACACTACCAACAATAATAGTGGCATCTTCGTCGGCAAACTCTCTCACCGTATTACCAACATCTTCAAACTCACCCAAGGTTAGGTCAAAGCCACTGGTAATATTAACCAAGATACCTTTGGCACCCTGAAGATTAACATCTTCTAAGAGTGGGCAGCGAATAGCACTTTCAGCGGCGATAACAGCGCGATCTGAACCGCTAGCTTCGCCAGTACCCATCATTGCCATTCCCATTTCAGACATCACAGTTCTTACATCGGCGAAATCAACATTAATAAGACCATCTAACAAAATTAGATCGGTAATACCCTGAACTGCACCGAATAAAACATCATTAGCTTGCCTAAAGGCGTTGAGAACAGTCATGTCTTTACCCAATACCTGAAGAAGCTTTTCGTTGGGTACAATAATAAGTGAGTCCACCCTTTCTTTTAATTGCGCGATACCTTCATCGGCAATGGCCATGCGCTTTCGTCCTTCAAATCCAAATGGCCGAGTAACAACACCTACCGTCAATATGCCCATTTGCTTGGCAATCTCAGCGATTACGGGAGCACCTCCAGTACCCGTACCTCCGCCCATACCTGCGGTAATAAAGACCATATCAGCACCTTCTAATACCTGAGCGATACGTTCTTTATCTTCCATTGCGGCTTGACGACCAACCTCTGGATTAGCACCGGCACCAAGTCCCTTGGTAAGCGCACCGCCCAACTGTAAAATTGTCGCATTATCCAGTTGATGCATAGACTGAGCGTCGGTGTTAGCACAAATAAAGTGCACACCGTCAATATTACTATCAATCATATGGCGTACTGCATTACAGCCACCACCACCAACGCCAACAACTTTTATTTCTGCATTCTTAGGAATGCTATCTACTAATTCAAACATTTTTGTTCCCCTTATTTGCGCCTCACAATTAAAAATACATACCACTAAATCTAGTGGCTCTTAAACTCCGCTTTGAAACCAACCCTTTACTCTTTCAAACATACTTCCCGCTTGCCTGTGTAACTTTTCGCTACCTCCATCTTTGCGTTGCTGAAGAACGCCAAAATGCAATAATCCAACCCCTGTAGAGTAAATTGGATTATTGACAATATCTGATAGGCCTCTAACTTTAGTCGGAGCACCAATGCGCACTGGCATATGGAAAATCTCTTCGGCTAATTCGGTAACGCCTTCCATTTTTGATGTCCCGCCTGTCAAAACGATACCCGCCGCAATTAGCTCTTCAAATCCGCTGCGTCGTAATTCAGCCTGTACTAACGTAAATAACTCGTCATATCTGGGCTCGACTACCTCAGCCAGCAGCTGTCGAGACATGTCTCTAGACTCACGATCACCAACACTGGGTACCTTTACCGTTTCCTCAGGACGAGCTAACTTTGCCAGAGCACAGGCATACTTAACCTTAAGATCCTCCGCATGGGCCGTAGGGGTCCGTAATGCCATGGCTATGTCATTGGTCACCTGATCACCCGCAATAGGAATGACACCAGTGTGACGAATTGCCCCTTCAGTAAAAATAGCAATATCTGAGGTGCCGCCTCCAATATCGACGAGTGCTACACCAAGTTGCTTTTCATCTTCTGTGAGAATTGCATAACTCGATGCCAATTGCTCCAGAGCCAGATCATCAACTTCAAGACCACAGCGACGAATACACTTTTTTATGTTCTGAGCTGCATTCGCAGCACAGGTAACCAGATGAACTTTGGCTTCTAAACGAACCCCTGACATACCGATAGGCTCTCTAACACCCTCTTGGTCATCGATGATGAATTCCTGAGGTAAGACATGAAGGATTTCTTGGTCTGCCGGAATCGCGACTGCTCGTGCGGCATCTATTACTCTTTCTATATCCAATGATTGCACTTCACGATCACGGATTGCGACAATACCGTGTGAGTTGAGACTTCGAATATGACTACCCGCAATGCCTGCATACACCGAATGAATTGAACAGCCTGCCATTAGTTCAGCCTCTTCAATCGCCCTTTGAATTGAATTAACAGTGGCCTCAATATTGACCACGACGCCTTTTTTCAACCCGGATGACTTGTGCATTCCAGTGCCCACTATTTCTAGATCACCACTAGCATTTATTGAACCCACAATAGCCACTACCTTAGACGTTCCTATGTCTAGAGCGACAACCATATTTTCTTCATTTGAATTACTCATAGTTTTGTCCCTTTTCCTTCGCTGTTATGCCGCACTGGAGTCTGTAGTAGATTCATGACCGAAACCGCTTATGGTTATATCTTGGTCTCTCCAAGATACAGCCAATCCATTTGGGTAACGTAAATCAATCGTCGCAATATTGTTAAGCTGAATATCCAGTCCAGAACCCCAAACCACGATTAATCGTCTGATTTTTTCAATAATTTGATCACGCCCAAGTACTATTCTGACCCCAGCGGCAGTTTCGATCTGCCAAGCCCCCACGGCGTCACGCTGTAATTCAGTTAGCCTTAGATCAGTTGGTGCTAACAGTTCTGCAAGGAGTAAATATTGAGCTATCATGTCTTGAGAACTCCCAAAATCAGCCTCAAGCACTGGGAGAGAATTGAGATTACTATTCTCAGGTAATGACAACTGATCACCCAGTCGATTTAAAAAACCCTTCTTCCCCCAGCGAGCAATAGGCACCTCTTCTATGACTTCAACTTTTAGCGTTGATGGCCATTCTCGCCTGACACTCACTTGATGGATCCAAGGATGACTCTGTAGCTCTTGGCGTAATTGATTAAGATTCATGCTCAAAAAACCCCCGTCTATTTCCATGTTGACCAACTCAGCTAATTCCTGCTCTTCAAGATGATTAAAGTTACCGCCAACCATTATTTTGCTCAGCGGAGTATCAATTTGTTTATAAATAAAATCTGCACCAAATATCGCAGCGACAAATACCGTGACCATTAATAAGCGTAAAAACTTTTCGGCTATGCCATCAGACAATCGAGGTTGCTGCTCGTTAAAATTTGCTCCACGCCGCGCTTTTCTAGTCATCGCAAGGCCTCCTGTAATATTTGGAGTACCAATTGATCAAATTCAATATCTGATGCTATAGCGGCCATAGGAACTAGACTATGACTGGTCATACCCGGCACTGTATTGACTTCAAGCAATTGGAAATTACCCTGCCTATCAACCATTAGGTCTACTCGGCCCCAACCAATACAACCAAGACTGTTGAAAGCGTCTAATGAAAGCTGTCTTATCTCTTCCTCTCGAGCCTCACTGAGCCCGCTGGGGCAGAAATAAGATGTTTCATCTGAGAAATATTTGGCTTTATAATCATAAAAAATCTCTTCTGAGCGAATACGTATTGATGGCAGAGCGTTGTTTCCAAGAACTGCCACGGTGTACTCTTCTCCTTCAAGTAAAGGCTCAGCAATAACCACAGAATCAAAGCTCGCCGCATGAAGCCACGCACTCTTAAGTTGATCGGCATTTTCCACCGGTCTCATACCTATACTCGATCCCTCACAAGCAGGCTTAACCATTGCATTTCCGCCTAAATCGACCAGAGCGGCTTTCCAATCGGTATCTTCATTGAGGATAATAAAGTCACAGGTAGGTAACCCAATACCCTTCCACAATTGCTTACATCTCTGTTTATCCATAGCCAAAGCGGAGGCTAAAACGCCGCTACCTGTGTAAGGAAGCTGGAGATACTCAAGCGCACCCTGAACTGTGCCGTCCTCACCACCAGGACCATGGAGAGCGATAAACACATAATCCAGTTCATGCTGGATTAACTGCTGTAGGACGTCATCTTGAGCATCGATAGCAACGGCGTTGATACCTAAATTTTTTAGCGCAGCATAAATAGCTTGGCCACTTAATAGTGATATTTCTCGCTCCGATGATGTGCCGCCATATAGGACGCCAACACGTCCGAACTTTGAAACATCTGTAACTGTGCTCTGAATATGAGTCATCTTTTTTTCTGCCCCAATTCAGTTTCAGTTAACAGAGCGACTAGTTGCGTCACACTTCCTGCTCCCTGTGTGAGAACTATATCGCCTGGTCTAACAAGGCCTGCAATCAGATCTGGCACAGCTTCGAGAGACGGCACATAAATGGGATCCACGTTGCCCCTTTGGCGAATACTTCCACAAATATTCTTACTACTGGCACCCGCAATTTCATCTTCACCCGCTGAATAGACATCCAGTATCAGAAGCGCATCTACTTGGCAGAGAACCTCTACAAAATCCTCATACAGGTCTCTTGTCCTTGTATATCTGTGCGGCTGAAATATCATGACTAAACGTTTTTCTGGCCATCCACTGCGAACGGCGTCAATAGTGGCTTTTAGCTCAGTGGGGTGGTGGCCATAATCGTCGACTAACATTGCACTACCGTCTTTGACGGGGTAGTTTCCAACCATTTCAAAACGTCGACCCACTCCACCAAACTCTTTTAGTCCAGTGATAATAGCCTCATCGGATATTCCTTCATCACTCGCAACAGCTATAGCTGCGGCAGCATTGAGAACATTATGTCGGCCAGGGATATTGAGCATGATTTGAAGAGGCGATAAATTATCGGGGCGATTAATGACAAATGTCGTTTGTAGTCGATCACTTTTTACCTGGCTAACCTGATAGGCGGCGTCCTCACTAAAACCATACGTAAGAGTGGGACGAGCCACCGCCACTAACAAACTACGAATTACCGGATCATCTATACATAGGACTGCCAGACCATAAAAAGGAAGATTATGTAAAAACTTAATATAGGTATTTTTGAGGACATTAAAATCGAAGTTATAGGTCTCCATATGGTCGGCTTCAATATTAGTAACCACTGACACCATTGGTTGCAGATGTAAAAAAGAGGCATCACTCTCGTCAGCCTCAGCAATCAGATAACGACTAGCTCCAAGCTGTGCATTGGTGCCCACACTATTTACTCGACCACCCACGATAAAGGTAGGATCCCTGCCATCAGATGCAAAAATAGCGGTCAATAAACTTGTCGTGGTAGTTTTACCATGAGTTCCTGCGACCGCAATACCATGGCGATAACGCATTAACTCAGCAAGCATTTCGGCACGCCTAACGACCGGAATCGCGCCGGCAATAGCCGCCGTAATCTCTATATTTTCCATAGTCACTGCAGATGATTTTACGACAACATTAGCACCTTCAATATTTGCTTCACTATGCCCTATGAAGATATCTACGCCGGCTGACTGCAAGCGTCTAGCACTGGCATTTAAAGTGAGGTCAGAACCGGATATTTCGTACCCTTGGTTATGCAGTACTTCAGCAATACCGCACATACCACTGCCGCCTATACCAACAAAGTGTATACGGCGAATTCTGCGCATTTCGGGAACCTGGAAATCAGCTCTATTGACCACTAGCCAGCTCCTTACATACTAGTGCAACTTCTTTAGCTGCATTATTTTTAGCCAAGGCTCTGGCACTCATTGCCATGGCCAGTCGTCTCTCAGGATTTGCTGCTATGTCAACAATCGTTGCTGCTAATGCAACGGCGGTTAGCGCTGATTGCTGAATCATCTCTGCTGCTCCATGATCAACCAACATTTGTCCGTTGGCTGTTTGATGATCATCTATAGCAAACGGAAATGGGATCAGAAGAGCACCTAAACCAACGGAGGTTAACTCAGTAACAGTCAGCGCTCCTGCGCGGCAAATCACAAAATCTGCCCACTCATAGGCTTTTCCCATGTCATCAATAAACGGTACTACCGACAATTCGCTATCACCAAGACCCAAATCTTCATTGGCATAGAGGTCGACTGTTTTCTGCCAGTGCGCATTACCGGTTTGATGAAATATTTCAGGCCTAAGAGCAGGATCGATCTGAGCTAGCGACGCAGGTAAAAGGGTATTTATGGCTAGAGCACCCCGACTTCCGCCTATAATGAGTAATCTAAGCCTTCCTGCGCGTGCTGCAAACCTTTGATCTGGCGAAGCCAGCTTACTGATCTCGGTACGTACCGGATTTCCGCACCACTCTCCTCTCGGAAGCGTATTTGGAAACCCTTGTAAAACTCGCTTAGCCAAAATCGCGCTCAATCTATTGGTGGTTCCGGCGACTGAATTCTGCTCATGAATAACCAATGGAATTCGTTTTAGCCAGGCTGCCACGGCCCCAGGACCAGATGCAAAACCACCCATACCAAGTACTACTTGAGGTTTGAAGTCAGATAAGACAGCTAGGGCTTGAGCAATCGACTGCCACAAGAGTAAAGGCGCCTTTAGCAAGGCCATTATTCCACGACCCCGAATACCTTCTATATTGAGAAAATTTAGAGTTATGTCTTGCTTTGGGACCAATTCAGCTTCGATACCTGCGCGAGTACCAAGCCAAGAAACTTCAACACTTTCACTCCGTAACTGTTCGACCACTGCCAATGCAGGGAACACATGACCGCCAGTTCCGCCAGCCATAATCATCACTCGAAGCTGCTTATCGGCGGACATAGGCAGTCCTCCGACTCTTTACTTCAGGTCTACCTAAATCATGGCCAATTCGTAGCATCATGCCAACCATGGCAGAACACACAATCAAGCTGCTTCCACCATAACTTACAAAGGGCAAAGTAAGCCCTTTAGTAGGCAACAGCCCAGCATTAACCCCAAGATTGATAAACGTTTGGGCGCTAATCAATAGTCCGAACCCAATCAACACGAAAGCTGCATACCAGCTCTGTTGATCGATGGCCTTTTTACTAAAGCTAAATATTCTCATCACCAGTATGCAATAAAGGCCGATTAAACAAATCACCCCCATAAATCCGAACTCTTCGGCGAAGATAGCGAATACAAAATCCGTATGCGCTTCTGGGAGATAGAGCATTTTTTGCACCGACTGGCCCAAACCAACGCCAAACCATTCGCCACGACCGAACGCAATCAACGACTGAGTTAATTGATAGCCGCTATTGAACTGATCGGACCAGGGATCAAGATATGCCGTTATGCGCGCTACACGGTATGGTGAGGAGTCCTTTAGCCACCAAAGCACCGCGGCAGCTATGCCAATAATAATTAAATACTGACGCAATCTGGCTCCACCAAGAAATAGCATCGCCATAAAGGTACCGCCAAGAACAACCACAGACCCAAAGTCAGGCTCTCGGATCAGTAATACGGTCAATGCCACTAATAACAGCATTAGTCTACCGAAGTGTCTCCAGTCATCGCCCAATGTCTCTCGATATTGCTCTAGATAAGTAGCGAGAAAAACAACGGTAGCCACTTTGACTAACTCCGAGACCTGCAGAGTGAATCCTCCAAAGGCCAGCCATCTGCGACTTCCATTTAACTCGCGACCAATTCCTGGAATAAGGACGAGCACCAATAGAACAAATGAAAGCAGCATCCATAATCGAGAATAGCGAGACCAAAATCCAGGCGGAATCAGGAAGGTCACTGCCATGGCAATAATCGCCAGAGCTAAATAGACGCTATGCCGCTTAAAGAAGAATAGTTCATCGCCTAATCGATGATCACCAAAGCTAAAAGAGGCCGAACTAATCATTACAAATCCGATCGACATCAGTGCTAAGACAGGTAATAAAAGCGGCATATCAAGATGCCATTGTCTGTTGCTTTGTTTGGGAAAGTGTAGATATGAGGGCATAGTGACTAGCATAAAGCCCCCTGATCACTGCGATCCAGAGTTGTGCACTTAGACGACAGCACTGCGCGCTGAAAGTGACGGCCTCGCTCTTCAAAACCAGCAAACAAATCAAAGCTTGCGCATGCCGGAGAAAATAACACAATGTCGCCGGCCACCGCAGACTGTTTAGCGTGGTTAACGGCCGATTCAACCGTCTCAACTCGACGGACATTAATGGTCGACTGCAACGCATCTTCTATTTTCTGAGCATCTTCGCCATAGAAAATTCCACACTTTACAAATCGACTCACTGCAGAGCGCAAGTCATTAAAGTCCTGCCCCTTGCCTTGGCCGCCGGCAATAAGTAGTAAATTGGGGGCCGATTCTGAGCCAAAACCTTCTATCGCAGCCACCGTTGCACCTACATTGGTACCTTTGGAATCATCGATAAATAAGACATCATCAATCGTAGTAACAACCTCACAGCGATGAGGTAAACCCTTAAACTTCTGTAAGGTATCCAAAACAGCACTCAACTTAAGTCCAGCGGCTGATCCAAGCGCCAGTGCGGCTAGGGCATTCGCTAAATTATGACGACCCTTCATGGCGATACTGTCAACGAGGATTAAACGTTCATCTCCACAGCATAGGTAATCCCTATCTTGATGGCTGGTAACTCCATACTGTCCTTCAAGAGGGGCATCTAGGCCAAAGGTTGTAACATCACTCTGCTCAGCGCTAGGCAGATTAATCAACCTGTCGTCGCGATTGGATACTATGCTTACAGCACCCTGAAAAATGCGCTGTTTAGCAGTAACGTAATCATCCAGAGTCTTGTATCGATCCATGTGATCTGGGCTAATATTTAGTAAACAGGCAACAGCACCTTTAAGATCATTAATTAACTCAAGTTGGAAACTGGATAATTCCACCACATATAACTGTCTACCGGCTGCTAACAGGTCAAGCATAGGCACACCGAGATTACCGCCTACTCCCGCATCAATTCCACTAGCCTTAGCTATTTCTCCCAGTAACGTCGTTACGGTGCTCTTGCCGTTTGAACCTGAAATGGCAACAACCGGAGCCTCAGCTGCAGCAAGAAGCAGTGCAAGGTCACCGATAATTTCAAGACCATTTTTACGAGCATTCACGATTGCTGGCTCACTCAAAGAAATGCCTGGACTGACCACAGCAAGATCAATCCCGACCCACATTTCATTATGAAAGGGTCCAGTAACAATTTTTGTATTGGGATAGCTAGCGGTTACTTCCGCAAGAGCTGCTGGTTCTGTTCGGCTATCAAACCAACTAAATGACACGCCCTTTAGTGACAGATAGCGCGCCACAGAACGTCCCGTGGCACCCATGCCAAGGATCGCTATACTGCGGTTCACTAGATTACTCTCTGTCATTAAATCTGCCATTTTTATCTAATTTTTAAAGTTGCTAAACCAATCAACACCAGTACGACGGTGATGATCCAGAAGCGAACGATTACACGAGGTTCAGGCCAGCCCTTTAATTCATAATGATGGTGTAGAGGCGCCATCCTAAAAATACGCTTGCCTGTTAATTTGAATGAAGCTACCTGTAAGATCACTGAGAGAGTCTCTATTACGAAGACACCTCCCATAATCGCTAGAACAAATTCTTGACGTACAATAACTGCCATCACGCCAAGGGCAGCACCAAGGGCTAATGCCCCAATATCGCCCATAAATACCATGGCGGGATAAGTGTTAAACCACAAGAAGCCCAAACCGGCACCACACAGCGCCGCACTAATAATCAGTAACTCACCGGCACCCGTTATGTAAGGTATGTGGAGATAATCAGCGAACTGATAATTACCAGTAAGGTAGGCAATAATACCCAGCGCACCACTCACCATGACAGTGGGCAGAATGGCTAGGCCATCAAGTCCGTCAGTAAGATTGACGGCATTACTAGTACCGACAATAACCAGATAAGTAAATAGTATGTAAAAAGGCCCCATCGACAGTGCTATATTTTTAAAGAACGGCACAATCAGTTCAGTTTCTGCGGGTGTCTGCGCCGTATAGTAAAGAATGATTGCAGTCGTCAAACCAAAGATCGACTGCCATAGATACTTCCAGCGAGCGGGTAATCCACGCGGATTTTTTTCTACCACCTTACGATAATCATCGACCCAACCAACCAGCCCAAAAGCTAGGGTTGTTCCTAACACTATCCAGACATAGCGATTTCCTAGGTCAGCCCAGAGTAGGGTGCTAATAAATATCGCCAATAAAATTAATGCACCACCCATAGTGGGCGTACCAGCCTTACTTAAATGCGTTTTAGGTCCATCACTGCGAATTGCCTGACCCATTTGCAAGTCATTTAGCTTACGGATGACCATTGGCCCAAATACCCAACTAATAGTCAAAGCAGTTATAACAGCAAAAATGCCCCGCAGTGTTAAGTACTGGAAGATCGAGAAAGGGCTATAAAACTGACTGAGATAATCGGCAAGCCACACTAACATGAGCTTTTTTCTCCACTAAATAAGGCTTGAATAACATTTTCCATCGCTGAGCTACGCGACCCTTTTACTAAAATTATTACTGATTCGTGCGACGCCTCTAACTCAATAATCTGTGCCTTAAGCGAATCGATCAATGCAGCCTGATCTGGGAAGTGCTGCCCCATAAATTCTTGACTGGCTATTTCGCTGTTAGCGCCTACCGCGTACAAAGAATCAATTTTCGCGTTTTTGGCATATAAACCGACTTCTCGATGTAATTCTTTAGCATGATCACCTAACTCACCCATATCACCCATAACCAGAATGCGATGGCTATTGGCTTTCGATAAAACATCAATAGCTGTCTTAAAAGAATCAGGATTAGCGTTGTAGCTATCATCAATGACCACACAGTTATCGGATAACACTTTGTGCTGCAACCGACCCGGTATTAAGGCGACATTTTCCAATCCATAAGCAATCTCTGTCAGATCGGCACCGGCAGCAAAGGCACAGGCAGCGGCGGCAAGACCATTGCTGATTGAATGAATACCTGGATGGCTAAGTCTCACTTTTTGCTCCGCAGAGGCTCCTGCGATTTTTTGGTTAATACAGAGATCAAAACTAAAGCAACCATCACCAGTATCTTTAATGTTTTTAGCGAACAAATCAGCACATTCCTCGGTGATAGAGAAGCTTATGCAGTTGCGTTCGCCAATAATCTCTAACCATTGCTCAACCCAGGGTTGATCAAGATTGAGTACCGCAGTGCCATCAGATTTTAAACTCTTATAGATTTCTGCTTTTGCTAAAGCAATTGCCTTTAAGCTCCCAAAGCCTTCTATATGGGCGCTCTGTGCATTATTAACCAAAGCAATATCTGGTTGGGCTATAGAGGAGAGGTAGTCAATCTCGCCAATAGCGCTAGCGCCCATTTCTATGACGGCTATATCAGTCTTTGTATCCATGGCGAGCAATGTTAAGGGAACGCCAAAGTGATTATTTAAATTGCCGCTGGTAGCGTGGACTTCGTATGTCTGTGAAAGAATTATCGAAATCGCTTCTTTGACAGAGGTCTTGCCCGAACTACCCGTTAGCGCAACAACAGTTCCTTGAAAACTATCTCGTCTCAACCGTGCTAAATCGCCGAGCGCTTTTGTGGTGTCCTGAACAACCCACTGAGGAATATCCAGCGCTTTATTGGGTCGAGAGACGACAGCACCTGAAATCTTATCTGCAATAGTTGAGAGATAGCTGTGGGCGTCAAAATTTTCGCCCTCGATCGCTACAAAAAGGTCACCCACATTAGTGGTACGACTATTAATCGACACTGCCGAGAAATATCCATCTGGATTAATTAAAGTGCCACCGAACTGCAATGCCGCATCGGTCAAACACATTTGAGGCATCATAGATCACCTCCAAAAGTATCACCTGACGAGACTTGACGTAGAGCCAATCGAGCTTCGACTTGGTCACTAAAGGGGAGGCGCTCTACGCCCAAGATCTGGTAGTTTTCGTGGCCTTTGCCCGCAATCAATACAATATCGTCTTCACCAGCACCACCAATAGCTCTATTGATTGCCTTCCTGCGATCAACCTCAACGATGACATCTTTTGAGGAGCCAACAAGGATATCTTGAATAATTTTTTGCGGTGACTCTGTGCGTGGATTGTCCGAGGTAACAACAACACTATCCGCATTACTTTTAGCAATCTCACCCATTTCTGCGCGCTTACCAATATCACGGTCACCGCCACACCCAAAGACAACCCACAGGGAGCCCTTACAATGGAGGTGTAAGGTTTTCAGTGCCTTTTCCAAAGCGTCTGGCGTATGCGCATAATCAACAATGACTGCTGGGCCAGCACCATTACCTATAAGCTCCATGCGTCCGCTGACCGAGTTTAGCGCCGGTACCATTTTTAATACTTTAGTGAAATTATCATACTCTGATCCATCTGCTTGAATGACAAAAGCACCAATAACCGCTAGTAAGTTACATAGATTAAATTTTCCCAACAGACTAGACACTATCTCACCAGAACCCCACGGCGTGTGAATAAGCGCACGAAAACCTATCGGAGAAAAATCTAATGCTTGGCAGTAAATGTCGGCAGTGATATTTTCTAAACTATAGCTAATAGCACGTATATTAGGATCAAGCTCAGAGAATATAGTCTTGCCAACAATGTCATCGATATTAACGACTGCATTTTTTAGGCCGGGCATTTTGAAAAGCTTGCGCTTAGCGTTCGCGTACGACGTTAAGTCGCCGTGATAATCAAGATGATCTCTACTCAAATTGGTAAAGATTGCAGTATCCACCGCAATACTAGAAATTCGATTCTGCTCTAAAGCATGGGAAGAGGCCTCTATCGCAACTGCCTCACAGCCTGCCGCTTGCAGATCGGCTAGAATTTTCTGCATAGTGATTGCGTCTGGTGTTGTCAGAGGCGAGGCTAAAACCTCATCGGAATTAAGATCTAACTTATTGTCCAGATCGATACTCTCTCCGACTATGCCATGACCCAAGGTACCCACAAATCCACTTTTATGATTATCCGATAAGGAAGTGTCGAGATCGTTCACTTGTGATGACAAATCGGCATAAAGCCGGGCGCAAGTTGTTTTACCATTGGTTCCGGTAACAGCGACAACTGACATTGTTTTAGCCGGATCACCATAAAAACGTCCCGCAATAAAAGAAACAGACTGCGATAGCTGCTCAACACCTATTATGGGAACCGAAAATTTTGCACCCTCATTAATATGAGTGACTAATGAGCCATCTAAATTTTTCCACTCAATTAAAACGGCAACTGCGCCTCGCTCAATAGCTTGAGAAATGTAATTCATACCATCTTTTTCGTGGCCCTTAAGTGCAAAAAATATATATCCTGGCTGCACTTTACGACTATCCAGAGCTAAGCCTTTAACAGATAATCGAGGGCATTTTTTCGATAAATTCAGACCCTGAATTAGGGTTGATAATAGAATTCTAGGTTGCGTAGAAAAGCCAATCATGACTCCCCTCGCTTCTTATTTAGTTTAGGAATACCCGCTACCGAGCGAGTTGAGTCTATCTCATCAGGAGTAACCTGCAATAATCGCAGAGCGCTACCGGTGACCTCAGAAAACACCGGTGCGGCCACCACGCCTCCGAAGTAGCTACCACCTCTTGGCTCATCAATAACTATTACAGTAACTAAGCGAGGATTTTTAGCAGGTGATAAGCCAGCAAAAGTCGACATATAACGATCATCATCATAACCTCCGCCGGCCTTTACTTTATGCATAGTCCCTGTTTTACCACCCACTGAATAGCCATCGATCATAGCTCGCTTACCCGTTCCACTAGCTCCGCTAGCGGCTCTCAGCATGTGTCTTACTTTTCTTGATGTCTCAGGATCAATAACTCTCAAGCTCGCTGGCTCGGAATCAAGAGCTACGAGAGAGACATCTCTGCGGACTCCATCATTAGCCAACACGGCGTAAGCTCTGGCTAACTGCAATGATGAAACGCTCAAGCCATAACCAAAAGCAAAGGTTGCCTGAGTAACCTGATCCCATTTCCTATAGGCTGGCAAGTTACCTAATGTTTCACCAGGAAAACCACTGCCAATGACCTCACCAAATCCGACGCGCTGAAATAGCTCACGGGTAAACTCTGGATCAAGCTCAAGAGCAATCTTAGTCGTTCCTACCTGACTTGATTTTGAAAGTACGCCAGCCAGACTTAATTCGCCATAATCCCCAGGATCGACAAAAGTCTTGTAATCAACTTTGAGATAACCGGGGCTAGTATTGATTAAACTCTCTGGAGAAAACTTCCCACTTTCAAGCGCAGCCATCATGGTAAATGGCTTCACGGTAGACCCGGGCTCCATTAAGTCAGTAATAGCGCGGTTACGTATTGAGTCTTGACGTAAATTACTGCGATCATTGGGATTAAAGGAAGGTTGATTGACCATTGCCAGAACTTCACCTGTTTGTACATCAAGCACCACCACTGATCCAGATTTAGCTTTGTGTTTATTGACCGCTTTTTTAAGCGCTCGATAGGCTGCATACTGAACGCGAAGATCGATACTAAGCCTCAAATCCTCACCGGATCTGGCCGCTTTGATAAGCGAGATATCATTAATGATTCGACCTGCACGATCCTGCACAACTTTTTTAGCACCTGGCTCGCCAGTCAACCAAGTATCGTAGGCAAGCTCCATTCCTTCTTGCCCGCTATCATTAATATCAGTGAACCCGACTAACTGAGCAGTAACCTCGCCTGCCGGATAAAATCGCTTGTATTCCCTTTGCGCAGAGATACCCAGAATATTGAGTGCGAGAATACGATCTGCTTGCGCTTTAGGGAGCTGTCGCGCCAAATACATAAATGACTTTTTGTGGTAACGCTTAAGTCGACTATTTAACTGCGCCACTGAGAGATTCATAACCTCAGCTAGCTTGGCAATATCCTTACTTTGTATTTGCTGAGGATTTACTATGATTGCTGTTACTGGAGTGCTGACAGCAAGAGGCTCGCCGTTCCGATCGGTAATAACACCACGGTAAGCGGGAATGATTGCTTTGCGGATAGAGCGGTTATCGCCTTGGCTCTGAAGAAAGTCTACGCCACGCTCTTGGCTTGGAAGAATCTGTAACTGTGCAATTTTGACTAAAAGCACCAGAGGCAGAGAGGCCAAAAATAGCATTACTAAATAGTAACGCCACTTGGGAATAACTGCCTGTACCGATTTTTTGGCCACGTTTTAATCTACCCTTACATCACTTAAGTGACTTTAAATGCTTCAATACTGCGTCTTTACGGGTTCCTAACTATTACAATCTCGGCAGATTTTGGGCTATGCATACTGAATTTCTCAATCGCCGATGTCTCAATTCTCTGCAATGAACCCCAAGCGCTCTGCTCAAGTAAATATCTGCCGTAGTCGATCTGCATTTGATTAGCACTAGCCTCTAATCCAACCAACTCAGCATACTGCTCTCGACACAGGTGACTAACATATGCCACCGATATCGCGGTTATAACGAGTGACAACCAAACTGTCGCCACTTGCAAAGGAGTCGAAAAAAAACTGGACGACTCATCTACTGACATTTCAGGCTACTCTCTCAGCAACACGCATTACCGCACTTCGAGATCTCACATTTTCACTAACCTCAAAGTCAGAAGGCTTAATGGCCTTGCTTACTTTTTTTAACCGAACGCCCCGCTCTACATCTCTAATCGGAAGATTTTTAGGTAATTGGATACCGCGCTCTTGATCACGAATAAACCGCTTAACTTGCCGATCTTCGAGTGAATGAAAGCTAATCACGACTAAGCGGCCGCCAATCTCCAGTAGATCAATCACCTGCTTGAGCAATATTTCTAAATCAGCAAGTTCGCGATTAATAAAAATTCTTATCGCCTGGAATGCTTTGGTGGCTGGATGCCTACCTCGCTCCCAAGCAGGGTGAGCAGCAGCCAGTATTGACGCTAACTGAACCGTTCTGGTGATGGGCTCTTTAGACCTTTCACGAACTACAGCGCTAGCCATGCGACGAGCAAATTTCTCTTCACCATACTGCTTAATGACTTGAGCAATATCTTGCTCCTCAGCCGTCGCAATCCATTCCGCTGCGGACAAACCTCTAGTGGTATCCATACGCATGTCCAATGGACCGTCACGCATAAAACTGAATCCGCGCTCTGCCTGATCCAACTGCGGAGATGAGACCCCTAGATCTAGCAACACACCAGACACTTTGCCGATACGGCCCTGTTTCTCTATGAAGTCGCTCAAATCAGCAAAACTGCCATGCACAAATTTAATTCGCGCATCCTCCGAAAACTTATCCTCACCTACGCTGATCGCCTGAAGGTCTTTATCGACCGCCAACACTGACGCCTTTGGAGAAAGCTTACTCAACAACTCTGCGCAATGACCGCCACGCCCGAAAGTACCATCGACATAAAACCCGTCAACGTCACCCACTAACGCCTCAACCGCTTCTTGCAACAATACTGTCGTATGCTCAGTCACAACCGATTCCACTTACCAAGAAAGATTTTTTAGGGCATCTGACATACGATCTCGATCTGTCAGCATACCGCGATAGTTTTCTTGCGATTTTTCGCGCTCAATATTCCAATTATTTTCTGACCAAATTTCCAAACGCTGAGTTCGGCCAACTAAAATAAGCTTCTTCTCGATCTCAGCGTAATCACGTAGTTCCGACGGAATTAGTATCCGCCCACTGCCATCGAGCTGAATATCTTTCGCCTGACCAACAACAAATCGGCTGAGCATTTCACCCAGATCATCCAGCGCTGGTAATGCGGCTACTTTTTCTTCGAATTTTTTCCACTCAGGTAGTGGAGAGAGCGTTAGACAGGTTGACTTCATGTCGATGGTAATGACTAAATCGCCACTACATAATTGAGACAATAGATCGCGATAGCGGGTTGGAATCGCCATTCGACCTTTCGCATCCATGTTAATCGGATCGCTGCCTCGAAACATTTTTAACCTTTCCTTATCAAAAAAGCAGTCTTAAACACCACTTTTTGCCACTTTTTCCCATATGTGCACACTATTACTCGAGTGCACCAATGTCAAGGGCTATGGAATGATAAAAAGGTAATAAAATCAGTAAGTTCCGACAATATTCGCGATCCCGTAAAAAGTACTGAAAGAGGCCGAAATATTTGGCAATATAAACATAATTATACCGCTAACACTTAAAGTAACTTCTAGCTTTCATAGCTTTAAGGCCAATTTACATATAAATAAATAATTTTTTATGCTTTAAACGTATAAATTGATAGCGTCCTTCTACGCCAATCAAACAAAAGGCCAGTAGCAAGCTACTGGCCTTTTGAGATTGAACAAACTAAAAGTGAGTTGACCGATAAGCCGGGTTCTGTCGTGGACAATCATTCATCTGGGACAAACGTCACCGCTTGCCTCAAGCAACCTACCCGTCCCCAACGCGGGTCGCGCCATATGGGGACCTATTTGGTCTTGCTCCGAGTGGGGTTTACCATGCCACTACTGTTACCAGCAGCGCGGTGCGCTCTTACCGCACCTTTTCACCCTTACCTGTGTTCGCGAACGAACCATCGGCGGTCTAATCTCTGCGGCACTTTCCGTAGGCTTTCGCCCCCCAGGCGTTACCTGGCACTCTACCCTATGGAGCCCGGACTTTCCTCTGCCCTGTTCCCCTAAAAACGCATGCGAATTTTGGAGAGTTCAGTGCAGCGACTGCCTAGTCAACTCACAGCGGAGTCTACCACAGAACGTGGCGTTAACACTCACCCTTTACTTCAGAAGCGGGTGATCGGCAGGCAGTTGTCGAGAAATCCATAGCGCTAGCTTGTGACGCATATTTGGATCGCTAATTTGATCCTTTGCAAGCGGCTGAATTAGTTTATCTTCGATTAATACTCTATACACAAACTCCACTTTGAGTTTAAGCGAGTCTTTATTCTCAACTTCGCCATAACCACGTTTTTTTGCATAGACCGCGCCAACCTGAAGCGCTTTTTTGACTAACTCCGGTTCGTTGTGGATTTTATTCATAATTCACATTACCTATGTTGGGTGATCGACACAGTGAATCATCTCATACTGCAAACTTAGTCGATAAACTGTCGTGCATTTCTGAATATTCGCATCCAGCCGCTATCCTCACCCCAATCTTGCGGGTGCCAAGAATTCAGTACTGTGCGAAATACTCGCTCAGGGTGGGGCATCATTAGAGTGACCCTTCCATCGGCCGAGGTTACACCGCTTATCCCCTCAGGCGAACCATTAGGGTTAGCGGGATAACGCGAAGCAATCTGCAGATCATTTTCCAAAAAGCGCAATGCTATTTGGTTACTATTGTTGAGGTTAACAAGCCCTGCGGGGGACGAGAACTCTGCCCTACCTTCACCATGAGACACAGCTATTGGCATTACCGTACCCTGCATATTGCTGAGCATAATAGAATTTGATTGCTCGATTCGAACCAGGGAGAAACGCGCTTCAAACTGCTCTGAGAGATTACGAACAAAGCGGGGCCACAACTCTGCCCCCGGGATGAGTGATTTGAGATTACTCAGCATTTGACAGCCGTTACACACCCCCAGACTAAAAGTATCTGAGCGCTGGAAAAACTCCTCAAATTGATCACGAAGCTGATTGTTAAACAGGACTGTTTTGGCCCAACCTTCACCAGCCCCCAGCACGTCGCCATAGGAAAAGCCGCCACAGGCAACCATACCTGAATAGTCACTAAGCGCAGTGCGGCCAGCCAACAAGTCGCTCATATGGACATCTACCGCTGTGAATCCAGCACGGTCAAAGGCAGCAGCCATCTCTAAATGGCTATTAACGCCCTGCTCTCGAACGATCGCTACTCTTGGCTTAATGCCAGTGGCAATATAAGGCGCACTAATATCATCACTTGGATCAAAGGTTAGAGTTGCTGATAGCCCCTGGTCTGCAGACTGTACCCGCTCGAACTCTTGGCGGACACAATCAGCATTGTCACGCAAAGAAGCAACCTGAAATGAGGTTTCGCTCCAAGCGCTCTGCAAGTTAGCGCGACTATCTTGAAAAACGCTCTCGCCTTGATAGTTAATATCCACAGTGTCTGTGCTGTTCAAACCACCTATCTCAGCTATGTTGACGCCGGCGAGCGAAAATTTTGCAATCATATCGCTAACACGATCTGCTTTAACTTGAATAACGGCGCCTAGCTCTTCATTGAACAATGCCGATAACGCACTACTTTCGGCCCCACCGTCGCCATTATTAATATCTATCGTTATCCCCACATGACCGGCAAAGCTCATTTCAGTAAGGGTTGCTAGCAAGCCTCCATCCGACCTGTCGTGATACGCTAAAATGTCATCATTTTCGATCGAGGATTGCATGGTATTGAAGAATCCTAGCAACGCATTTGAATCATCAACATCTGGTATTGAGCACCCAAAATCAGAGTAAACCTGCGCTAAAATAGAGCCCCCAAGTCGCTCAGAACCTGCGTTCAAATCTAGCAACAGCAGAGCTGTGTCACCACAATCTGTTCTTAACTGTGGAGTCAGCGTCTTACGCACATCTAACACCGGCGAGAACGCGGTAATGATTAAAGATAGGGGAGACGTTACTGACTTATCTTGGCCGTCTGATTGCCAAGCCGTACGCATAGACATTGAGTCTTTACCTACAGGAATAGTAATACCGAGTTTTGGACAGAGGTCCATACCCACCGCTTCAACGGTTCGATATAGTTTTTCATCTTCACCCGGAGATCCAGCTGCGCACATCCAGTTAGCTGACAATTTGACGTCTTTGATACTCCCAATACGGGCAGCAGAAATATTGGTTAATGCTTCGCCAATCGCCATGCGACCTGATGCAGGACCATTTACGAGCGCCAACGGAGTTCTTTCACCCATGGACATCGCTTCGCCTGCATTACTATCATAGGTGACTGTAGTGACCGCACAATCGGCAACTGGAACTTGCCAAGGGCCTACCATCTGATCTCTGGCCACCATACCACTAACACTGCGATCACCAATAGTGATCAAGAAACCTTTACTCGCCACGGTTGGGTGCCTGAGCACACGGAACACGGCCTCAGTAAGATCTATTCCCTGGCCTGAAAATTCATCATGCTGCATTTCTTGACGAGCCGCATGTCGGTGCATTTTGGGTGTCTTACCAAACAAAACCGACATAGGTAGATCAACGGGACTGTTATCAAAATGCTCGTCAATAACGGTAATTTTCCTCTCTTCGGTGGCCTCACCAACGACAGCATAGGGACACCTTTCACGTTCGCAGATGGCCATAAACCGTTGTAAATCAGAAGGCTTCACAGCAAGCACATAACGCTCTTGAGCCTCATTGCACCAAATCTCAACCGGTGACATACCTGGCTCATCGTTAGGAACTGATCGAAGATCAAACCGGCCGCCTGTGCCTCCATCTTTAACCAACTCAGGCAGTGCATTCGATAAACCTCCGGCGCCTACATCATGAATAAAAGCAATCGGATTAATGCCGCCCAACTGCCAGCAAGCATCAATAACCTCTTGGCAACGCCGCTCAATTTCTGGGTTTTGTCGCTGCACAGAAGCAAAATCTAAGTCCTCTGAACTTGTACCTGTCGCCATTGATGAAGCGGCTCCACCCCCGAGCCCGATCAACATAGCCGGCCCCCCTAACACAATCAACTGCGCGCCTGGCTCAAATTCAGGTTTATCCACATGATCTTCGCGGATATTTCCATAACCTCCAGCAATCATAATTGGCTTATGATACCCGCGACGCTCGCCTGCAAAATCCATTTCAAAGGTTCTAAAATAACCACAAATATTGGGTCTGCCAAATTCGTTATTAAAAGCGGCTCCACCGATGGGGCCCTCAATCATAATGTCGAGCGCCGATACGATACGATCAGGCTTACCGTAATCCTGCTCCCACGGCTGAATAAAATCTGGAATCTGCAAGTTGGAGACAGTAAAACCAACTAGACCTACCTTGGGTTTAGAGCCTCGCCCAACCGCACCCTCATCGCGTATCTCGCCACCTGAACCGGTACCAGCACCTGCATAAGGCGCAATAGCCGTCGGATGATTGTGAGTTTCGACCTTCATCAAAAGATGAACTGGTTCGTGACTATAGCCATAGTGGCGAGTGACAGGATCAGGATAAAAGCGACCGCCTGAGGTACCCACAACAACAGCGGCGTTGTCAGAATACGCTGACAATACATTATCTCCATTGACTGCATTGGTGTTGCGAATCATGCCAAATAATGAATGCTGCTGTTCAATGCCGTCGATAGTCCAGCTAGCATTAAAAATTTTGTGGCGGCAATGCTCTGAGTTGGCCTGAGCAAACATCATTAATTCAGCGTCCGATGGGTTTCGCTCCAGATCAACAAAATTAGCTACTAGATAATCTATTTCGTCATCAGCTAAGGCTAAGCCCAAGCTCACATTGGCTACCTTTAAGGCATTTGAACCGCCATTGACCACATCGACAAGACTAAGGGGAGTCGGTAGATCGTGACTAAACAGAGCGCGGGCTTGTGATACCTCACCAAAAACAGACTCAACCATCCTGTCGCGAAGTAACTCGCCTATGGCAGCAAGCTGCTGCTCTGACAGGAGCGTTGCCGCTTCAACGTAGTAAGCGATACCACGCTCCAACCGAACAACAGTTTCCAGTCCACAATTATGGGCAATATCAGTCGCCTTACTGGACCAAGGCGAAATAGTCCCAGGACGGGGAACAACGAGAACCAGCTGGCCACTTTTGTCGGCGTCTTGCTGACTGGGACCATAGCTTAAGAGAGCCTCTAACGTTATCGTTTCGGCTGACGTTAGCGGTTTACTCAGTTCGGCGAAATGAACATATTCCGCACAGACCGACTGAATAGAAGTATCGGACTCGCGCAACTTTGTTAATAATTTTTCGCGCCGAAATGCCGAAAGAGAGGGTGCACCGCTAAGGATCATCATGGATGTTGGTCTCAAAATCATCAAGATTGGAAGCCGCGTATTCTAGCCGAAAACTTCTCTCTTTGGCAGATAGAATTTCGTAAACCATGTACAATATTTTGGTGGTCGGTTTAAAAATGTCGGCAACAACAAATAAATAGCACGGAGTACGTGCATCAAAGCTATGCGTCAACTATCGAAAAAAATAAAAAGAGCGCGTAATCGGATACTACTGGCCGCAATGGCTATGGGACTCGTCCTATATCTTTCGAGTAGCAGCCAGATGTCTGATTTTGAGCGAATCCAGACTGCTGGCTATTTAACAATGCTCACAACGCCAGGCCCCACTACCTACTTTATCGACGGACGGGGTGAAAATGGTTTTGAGTATATTGTTGCCAAGGCATTCGCCAAGAGCCTGAATATTGAACTAAGGGTCCAGGCAAAAATGAGTCTTCGTAGCTTATTATTAGCTATCGGCGGACCACGGGGAGACTTCGCTGCATCAAATCTTGTCAAGACTGAATTGCGCAGCGAATCTCTAAGATTTTCGGACCCCTATTTAGAAGTCACCCAACATCTACTCTACCGCCGCGGGAACACCCGACCTAGATCGCTGAAAGAACTAGAAGGTGATCTGCTTGTTATCACCAGCTCATCGCATAGCGAGCGACTTAAATTCTTAAAAGAATCAGTACCTTCTTTAGTCTGGAGAGAGCAAGAGAATATAGAAATGCATGACTTGATGCGGATGGTTGATAACGGAGAGATAGATTATGCCGTGGTCGACTCACTGGCCTATTTAGTGAATCGCCATATTTACCCCAATGCCGGGCTTGCTTTTGATATCTCTGAACCAGAACCAATGGCATGGGCCTTTCCTGCTCATAGCGACGGCACTCTTGTCGCCGCAGTTAATGCGTTTTTAGAAACCTACATTTCTAACGGTTCAATGGCTACTTTAGAGTCTCAACTACTCTCTCAAAGCAATAATTTCTCTGTGGCTGATTCAAAAAGGCTTGGAGATTTGGTTGCCAATCGTTTACCCGCCTATGAGGCGTTATTTCGTGAAGCGGGCGCTAAATACAGTTTGGATTGGCAACTTTTAGCCGCTGTTGCTTATCAAGAGTCTCATTGGAATCCGCGGGCTAAATCGCCAACAGGTGTTCGGGGATTGATGATGCTTACACTTGATACTGCGCGTGAAATGAATGTTTCTAATCGCCTGGATCCTCTGCAGAGCCTTGAGGGCGGCGCCGGCTATTTCAGTAAACTCAAACAGAGATTACCCGATAGAATCCTCGAGCCTGATCGCACACTATTCGCTTTGGCTGCTTACAATGTGGGATTTGGTCATTTGGAAGATGCTCGTATTTTGACTCAGCGAAGCGGCAAAAGCCCAGATCTTTGGTCAGACGTTCGTCTATTCCTACCTTTACTAAGCAAGAAAAAGTTTTACTCCAAAAGTAAGCATGGTTATGCGCGGGGTGCAGAGCCTGTTTTGTACGTCGACAATATCCAATATTACCAACACTACCTGCAACTCCACTCGCTAGCAAAGCAAGAAGAGGAAGAGTCATCCACAGAAGCGGACAATAATGCTACAAAAACAGACTGGCAACTCAGCAACGTGCCTTCTATTTAGCGGTTTGTTTACTTTTTAAATCTCTCTTTTGACGAAAAAAGTTGCTAATCATTTTACTACACTGGGCTTCAAGCACGCCGCCCTCCCAAACAATAGAATGGTTGTAAGGACCATGGTCCATCAACTGAAGTTGACTTTGCAGCGCACCTGCACGAGGTTCCAGCGCTCCAAAAACAACACGCTTGATGCGCGCATGAACCATTGCCCCCACACACATTGTGCACGGCTCGATGGTGACATAAAGTTCACAGCCGGTTAATCGATAGTTATTTAGGCTGGCACAAGCCTGGCGCATGGCCACAACTTCAGCGTGCGCAGTGGGATCACAACTTGATATAGGTTGGTTATAGCCTTCGCCCACAATCTCGCCGTCGTGAACAATTACCGCACCCACCGGAACCTCTCCGTCATCAGCTGCAAACTGCGCAAGCTCTAGAGCCCTCATCATAAATAGATTATCTGTGTTCACCGTGGCATCCATTTGTTGTATTTTAGGCAGTATCTAAATCTGGGCACTGCATAACGCATGATGCCAGTATCCGACATAAATAACCTGACACGATATTACACTGAGTCTGATAGCCACTTCAAACCCGAGCAAAACGCAGGTCGTCAAAATTAGTTCGATGAAGAGGCTGCTTACTTACAGATATAGAGCGGTATGATTGATGTTAGCCTGCCAATATCTTGGCGGGGTGCTCTATGTAATTTAAAAACTGTATTATGCGAATCCGTTTACGTGAATCTTATGATTTAGTCAGTATTAATATCATCGAAAAAGCACCTTAATTTAAATATTGGTTAAAGAGAACTATTCTTTTAATAATGCTTTTTTCCATACCTAAAAGCTCAAAATACCCTGTTTTGAAGCTAAACAAGTAAAAGCATACTAATTCAACATAGCATGAATTTTTATTACTTTTTTATTTTAGTGAATTTTTACAAATTTTCTAGTAAGGTGCGCGACGGCGTTCAAAAAGTACCTTTCTAATTCCGCTCACAGCGGGGGTTGCCTTTGGACTTTTAATCAACTATCTCGGGAAATAAAATGATTATTAAAAACTTTAAAATTAGTGCCATTGCTGCGGCCGTCATTGCAGGTAGCGCTATGCTGCCGAGCACTGCACTGTTCGCTCAAGAAATGGTAGAAGAAATTGTTACTCTTGGCGCACGTGCCAAAGCACGTTCAGCAACTGACTCAGTAGCACCAGTTGATGTTATCAATGCATCAGAGCTAGCCAACCAAGGTGATATTGATATTACTAACCTATTGCGTAACTCTGTTCCATCTTACTACGTCAGCGATCAACCGATCAGTGATGCAGGTACAATGGTACGTCCGCAAGGCCTTCGTGGTATGTCAGCTGACCACACATTGGTTTTGGTCAATGGCAAGCGTCGTCACCGTTCATCTGTAATTCTTTGGGCTGCTGGCGGTATTTCTGACGGCGCACAGGGTCCTGACACGTCTGTATTCCCAACCGCTGCACTTAAGACAGTTTCAGTCCTTCGTGACGGTGCTGCATCTCAATACGGTTCAGATGCACTAGCCGGCGTTATCAACTTTGAACTTAAAGATGCAAGCGAAGGCGGCAGCATTTCTGTTAAAGCTGGTCAATATGGTGAGGGCGATGGAGCACAGCAGTACGTTTCTGGCAACTTTGGCTTACCTCTTGGCGCTAATGGCTTTGTTAACACTACCTTTGAAATTGGCTCAACCGAAGATACTAACCGTGCTGTGCAGCGTGCAGATGCCGCTCAACTTATTGTAGATGGTTATCAAGACGTTCCAAATCCTGCAATGATTTGGGGTCGTCCAAAAGTTGACGACGACATGAAGTTATTTGTTAATTTCGGTGCAGACTTAGGTAACAACACTGAAATGTACGGTTATGCTAACTCTACTACTAAAAAGATCGATGGTGGATTCTACTTCCGTAACCCTACAAACCGTGGTGGTGTTTACGGTAACGGATCAACACTTCTTATCGGTGATATGGACGGTATTGGCGTTGGTACTGATTGTCCTGTAGTGACTCTAGATGGAAACACTCCAGATCCAGTTGCTATGGCAATCGTAGCGGCAGATCCAAATTGCTTCTCTTTCCAAGAAACTATTCCTGGCGGCTTTACTCCACGATTTGGTGGCACCATGACTGATCAAGCAATGTTGTTTGGTTTAAGAGGTGAGATGGCTAATGGAATTGGTTGGGATGTAAGCAGCTACTATGGCAAGAACGAAGCTGACTTCTTCATCAACAACACTGTTAATGCAAGTATGGGTCCTAACTCACCACGTGACTTCGATCCTGGTCTTTATCGCCAAGTAGAAACTTCATTAAATGCTGACTTCACTTATGCTATGAGTGACGCTGTTAGTTTGGCATTCGGTGCAGAATACCGTAACGAAGAGTTCACTATTGGTGCAGGCGATTCTGCCTCATCTACTGCCGGTGTTCTTGCGAATCAAGGGTTCAGCCTTTCTAGCAATGGTTTCCCTGGTTTCGCGAAAGCCATTTCTGGCGTATTTGACCGCAGTAACACTGCCGTTTATGTGGAAGCCGATTGGCAAGCTTCAGATGACTTGGTAGTCGTTGGTGCACTTCGATTCGAAGACTTTGATGATTTCGGTACTACGACTAACTACAAGTTAGGTGCTAACTATAGCATCACCGACACTACGGGCGTTCGTGGAACCTTTAGCACTGGATTTAAAGCGCCTACCCCAGGACAGTCAAATGCGTCTAACATTTCTACTACAATTGACAATGCTACTGGTAAGTTAGTCAATAAGGGTGTTATCCCAGCGACTAGTCCTGTTGCCTTAGTTTATGGTGGTAAGCAGTTGCAGCCAGAAGATTCAGAAAACATGACCTTCGGTATTTATACTACTGTTGGTGAGTTCGAAATCACTCTGGATTACTTCTCAATTGACGTTGATGACCGATTGAACTTCTCCAAAGATGTTAACCTTTCTGCAGCTGACATTGCGCAGTTGATAGCCGATAACGTTCCTGGTGCTGGTGATATGTCGAAGTTCCGTTTCTACACTAACGACTTTGATACCACTACTGATGGATTCGATTTAGTCGTTTCAACGAGCACTGATTGGATGGGCGGTACTACCGATTGGAATCTAGCTTACAATCAGACTAATACTGACGTAACTAATCGTGGTGTTACTATTGATGATGAGCGTGAGAAGCGTATCGAACAAATGACTCCAGATACTCGTTGGAATCTGTCGGCTAACCACATGATGGGTGATTGGAGAATGCTTGCCCGCATCAGTTACTACGGTGACTGGTATGACAGTGGTGAAGGATTTGTATATCCTGGCGAGAATGTTGTTGATTTAGAGCTAGCGTATAACATCAATGACAATTCATCAGTCATGGTTGGTGGTAATAACGTACTTGATGAGGCAGGTGATACTCTGCATAACATCAATTCATACGGTAACCTTTACAGCACTCAAGCTCCTATGGGCTTCAGTGGTGCATACTGGTATGCAAAGTACAGCTACAACTTCTAAGCAACTGAGTATGAGTTAATTAGACTATTAAATCAGCGCAATACGGCTGACTTAAGTTAAATAAAAAGGGATGCCAAATGGCATCCCTTTTTTTATACCTAGCTGATTACTAATTAATCCAACCTTTAACAATTACACTTATATATTTATTTAGTCACTGTAATCTCCTACTCCTCATACATTATTTATTTACGAATCACTTTTATTATTGATACGAATCAATAACTTCCCAAATATATTATATTTATATACGGATAGAACTCTCGGTTATTGTGTTGTTGTACTGGATTATTTGAGCCAGTCTGTTACATTTAAACAGTTGCTGAATTCGGTAATGCTCAATGAACAATTAATTTCTCTAGGGGAGAATTATGAAAACTAAAAATATTTGGAAAATCAATGCGATTGCAGGAGCAATGGTTGTGGGTGGTATTGCACTACCAACAGCCGCTGAAACCACTGCAACCTTGGAAGAGGTTGTTGTAGTGGGTTCTCGAGGCGCGCCTCGCTCTGTAGGTGACTCACCGGTGCCTGTCGATGTAATTAGCTCAGAAGAGCTCGGCAAAGGAGCTAGTAATGACCTAATGATGCAGCTTCAAGCTGCGGTTCCTTCATTAAATGTCCATTTACAACCTATTAGTGATGCGGCAAGTATGATTCGTCCGGCTAACCTTCGCGGTTTGTCCTCAGACAGCACGTTAATAATGATCAACGGCAAACGACGTCACCGTGCCTCAGTTATTGCCTTCCAAGGTGGTGGTGTTAACGATGGTTCTCAAGGTGCCGACATTTCTGTAATCCCAAGTATCGCTCTAAAGTCCGTAGAAGTACTGCGTGATGGCGCAGCGGCTCAGTATGGTTCTGATGCTGTTGCTGGCGTAATCAACTTTGTATTGGATGATTCTTCTGAAGGCGGTAGCTTAACTGTTAAGCAAGGCGAATACCAAGCTGGTGATGGAGCAAGCACCGTAGTTGCTGGAAAGATGGGTATGTCCCTAACTGACGCTGGCTTCATGAATGTTAGCTTCCAGATGAAAGACAACGATGCCACATCACGTAGTATGCAACGCCCAGATGCTCAGGGACTTATTGATGCTGGAAACACTACTGTGGCTGTACCTGCACAGGTTTGGGGTGCACCAATCATTGACGATGATGTAACTTTCTTCTTCAATTCTGGTTTGGATCTTGGTGATGGCAGTCGTGTGTACGCATTTGGTAACTACTCAGAACGCGATATCGACGGCGGTTTTTACTATCGTAATCCAGATGGTCGCGGTGGTGTATTTACTAAAGGTGATGGTTCTCGTCTAATAGCAGACGTAACGGGTGATATGTCAGGTAACTGTCCAGCAGCGCTTGATCCTTCTGACTATGCGGGAAGAGATGCAGTTATAGCAGATCCAAACTGTTACATTCTTAACCAAGCAGCGCCTGGCGGATATACACCTCGCTTCACAGGCAATATCACTGATACCTCTTTTACCATGGGTCGAAGTGGTGAGATAGCCGCAGGACCAATGTCCGGTACTGCCTATGATGTTAGTGGTTCTGTGGGTCGTAATGAATCCTCATTTGGCTTGAACAATACGTTCAACCCATCAATGGGTCCTGACTCTCCGCGTGACTTTAAAACCGGTAGCTACATTCAACTAGCCAAGACCTTCAATCTAGATATGTCGAAGGAATATGGCTCTACGCTTGTAGCCTACGGTGCCGAATGGCGTGAAACAACATTCTCTGTTATTTCAGGTGAAGAATCTTCTTGGAAAGTCGGTCCGTACGCGACTCAAGGATTCAACGTAGGGTCTCATGGTTTTGCCGGTTTCTCTCCTGATTCAGCGGGCGCATTCTCACGACGCAATTATGCAGCCTACGGTGATGTTTCAAACCAGGTTAATGATAACTTGTTTGTTCAGGGTGCTCTTCGTTACGAGAACTATAGCAGTGGCATTGATACCACTAACTACAAGGTAGCTTTTAACTATCGATTGAGTGACAACGTGGCTCTTCGTGGCTCTCACAGCACTGGCTTCCGCGCTCCTACACAGGGCCAGGCGAACGTAGTCAACACTCAAACAACACTTGTTGATGGTCAATTGACTCAAGCGCAGACGCTTCCTGGCTTTAAGTTGGGCGCAGGTCAATTGCAACCAGAGGAATCTACGAGCTTTGCATTGGGTATCGTGGCTACTTTGGGCGACGTTGAGATAACTGCGGATTGGTTCAATATTGAAGTGGATGATCGTATCGCTCTTACCAGTAATGCTGCACCAACTGATGCTCAGCGGATTGCTATGGGTGCTGCTGGTGTTCCTAACCCAGAGTTGATCGGTGAAGTTAACTACTTTACCAATGACTTCAACACTGAGACTTCAGGGCTTGATATCGTAGCAACTTACGGAGCCGATCTTTGGGGCGGAAGCACTGAATTTAGCGCAGCCTATAACTACACAGACACAGAAGTATCCGATCAGGGTAATGTGACTAGTGATAGTAAGGTTAAGCGTTTAGAAGAAGGACTTCCTAACCACCGAGCAACATTCACCATGGACCAGAACTGGGAGAATGTTAGTGCTTTTGTTCGCGCCAACTACTTCGGTGAGTACTATGCCGTTCACGCTGACTGGTTTGGCAATGATGCTGACTCTGCTATGACATTTGATATGGAAGTTACCTATAGAGTGAGTGATAGCCTTGATATCTCTGTCGGTGGTCAAAACATATTTGATCAAGACGCTGAGCGCATTGAAGGCTCTGCTGGCGCTCTAGCAGAAGGTGTTCCTGGAAATGTTCTTGGTGCGATCTTCTATGAGACCTCACCAATGGGTATCGAAGGCGCTTACTGGTATGTTAAAGCAGGCTACAACTTCTAAAAATTCAGTATGAGTTGTCAGAAAAAGTAAGTCATTTTTAAATTCTGACTTACAGTAATCAAAAAGGGATGCCAGCTGGCATCCCTTTTTTTGTCCGCTATACCTCAGCAACATACCTTGACAAAAATAATTATACGTATACCCTAGGGGGGTATGAATATTCTAACTATTTTATTATGTCTCCTATGGTCCTCAGCCTCCTTGGCAAGGCCCATTTCCTATGTCGACGGGCATACGCTGATGGCTAATTCCGGCCCAATGGCAGATTCTATCTATTGGCACTACACTCCTAACATTAACTATTCTGTAGGTTTAGATTACCAGAGAGACAAGGTTAGTAATGAACGCTTTCCCTCAGCCCGATTCACCTACCTGATAAACCGTAAAAATACCGATCAATCCCAACGCAACCTATACTTTAAGGCCGGCGTTGGTCTAAATAATATCAACAATCACTTCTATTCGCTGGCGGGTGACTGGGAGACGAGGCGACTATTTTCTAGCTTCTCAGCTGAGAAATCCTCTGGCATCGGTTACGATATGTTCCAACAGTCCATCAAAGTTGGTGTTGCTCCTTACCTCGGCGACTATGGAGACCTTCATACATGGCTGATGGTTGAAACAAAGAAAAACGATTTAGACAATGAGCGCATTACCTACCCGGTACTAAGATTATTTAAAGGCGGTGCACTAATTGAAATGAGCTATCATAAAAAAACTAAGTGGGACGTACACCTGATGTACCGCTTTTAATCACTATTCTATGGATGTAAAAATTATGAAAAATTTATTTCTACTCGGACTGTTGGTGTCCTCGTCAGTAATTTATGCCGAGCACCATGGGCAGCACGGTATGGAAAACATGCATTCGCATGAAGGCCATCTTCACAATGAGATGATCAATGGTAAAACCCTCAAGGTTGATGCACAACGATTTGATAAGTTTATGGTCGATATCGACAACCACGTCGTTGCGGTGGTCAGCGTCCAGGGAATGGTCTGTGATTTTTGTGCCAGAGGTATTGAAAAAACATTTGGTAAAGACAAGCGTGTTAGCAAAATAGATGTAGACTTAGCGTCGGGCAAGGTGCTGTTAGCTTTTTCTATGGCTGTCGATGTCGATGAGGCAGACATTACACAAAAGATTCTAAACAATGGTCTGAACACCACTGACATACAAGTCGTTGGAAAATAAGATGCAAGATAATAACCTACAGACTCAGAAAACTAACTTTTTCTCCTTGTTCGCTTCAACCTCGACTTTGATTTGTTGTGCGTTACCGGCATTATTTGTAAGCTTGGGTGCTGGGGCTAGCTTTGCAAGTCTAGTCGGCACCTTCCCCTTCTTAATCACTCTATCTCAGTATAAGATTCCGATTAGTGCTTTTGCCTTCCTCTTGATTGTGGCTGCAGGAATCATGAATTATCGCTCGGCTAGGTTACCCTGCCCTATAGACCCTGAATTAGGAAAGGTATGCATGCAAACTCGCCAGCGATCGCAACGACTGTACTTCATATCAACGGGTATTTTCGCTTTTGCGAGCTTTTTTACCTATATCGTCCCACTGATCATCTAAGTTAAGGCTCCTCAATGAAAGCGTCATGTCACCGACCCGTTATCCCGAACTTGAACCGTATTAGCGGCCAAATTAAGGGCGTGGCCAAAATGGTCGACGAGGGACAGTATTGTATCGATATACTTGATCAACTAAGAGCTGCAAAGTCTGCAATAACCACTGTAGAAAATAAAATTCTCGAAAAACACATCAAAGAATGTGTAACAACATCGCTTAAATCTCAAGAAGATGTCGACACAAAGATTCAGGAACTGATGCGGATACTCACGCGTAAATAAGATAAGGGCATGGCTGTGTTTATCGATGTATCGGCATTAATTTTCAGCTTTTAATCGCGCTTGATGCTCAAATGCAAAGCTCAACGAAAAAATATTGACGACACTAGCAATAACAATGATTTTTTGCAGGGTTGCTTGTCTAACCATTTCCTCTGCACTCTCGAAGGGGTTTCCGCCCATGATTTGATAAACAACGTACGCCGCCACACAGAGCAAATATAGTCCTGTCATCAAAGCAAAGCGAGTATCGACGGAGCTACGCAATAACACAATAAAATACAGCAGAGAGGCGGGAACAAGAAATCTAAATGCATTCACCGCGAAAAAAACATGGAGATCAAGATACAAATCATAAGGTGTTAATCCAACCCCAGAAAAAAACACCGTACCCACCAAAAATAGCGCCGATCCCCCCAAAGCCAACCGATAATTAACACTATTTCCTTTAAATAATATTGGCACGTAAAAAAACGCGACTCCAACCAATATAAAGAGGAACATACTTACGTTGAAAAAGAAGCCAGAGATAAAATTTACCTCATCAGAATGCGATTGATAACCGCCCAGGTCGCTTAAGAAGTTGTGGGTGAAGGAATAGCCTATCTGCTCTGGGTCATGGATATTGCCTCCGGGATAAAAGTACATGGCGATGCAAACTGAGCCCAGGAAAAAAACCGAAACAAACCGTAAAATCTTAACCGTCCAAAAATTATCCATTGTAGCCTCGTAGTATTTTAGACTCTTAGATTAGCAGAGGTCTTTGAATTATTCAGCAATGAACCTGATACACTTGCTTTTTTAGCCTAAATGAGAATAATAACCGTTCTCAACTGTTTTGTTTTCAAAGGTACAATCATGGCTATTTTCACTCCCTCTGCTAGGTCTTTCCTTAGCGCTGCGCTGCTTGTCATTACTCCACTTTATTCAGCTGCTTCAGACGAGGTAAATATCTATTCAGCTCGGCAAGAGTCATTGATAAAACCACTTTTAGAGCGCTTTACGGAGCAGACAGGGGCAAAAGTTAATCTAGTCACGGGTAAAGGCGATGCTTTACTAACACGATTAAAAAGCGAAGGAATGAACTCACCCGCAGATGTCCTCTTAACGGTCGATGCTGGGCGCCTTTACCGGGCGCAAGAAGCCAACGTACTGCAAGCTATAAAGTCGGATGAACTCAACAGCCTAATCCCGGGTCATCTGCGTAGCTCTGACAACCAGTGGTATGGTTTGAGTGTTAGAGCAAGAGTTATTGTCTACGCAAAGGATCGCGTGCAAGCCAGTCAATTAAGTACTTATGAGGCTCTTGCTGATCCTGAGTGGCGAGGTAAAATCTGCGTGCGCTCGTCTAGCAATATATATAACCAGTCGCTGGTTGCTGGCATGATCGCCTCACAAGGAATGATGAAAACTGAGGGTTGGCTAAAAGGTTTTGTGGGTAACTTTGCGCGACCTCCGGCTGGTGGTGACAGAGACCAAATTAAAGCTGTAGCCTCCGGTCAGTGCGACATAGCGGTAGTGAACAGCTACTATTTAGGCGGGATGATCTTATCAGAAGATCAAGCTCAACAAACAGCCGCCAGCAAAGTAGCCTTGTTCTGGCCCAATCAAAAAGATCGCGGTACCCATGTAAACATCTCAGGTGCTGGCATCACTAAGTCGGCAAAAAACGTCCAATTAGCGGAACAGTTGATCGTATTCCTAGCGGCAAATGGAAGTCAAGAATGGTATGCTGAACGCAACAACGAGTTTCCTGTCAGGGAAGCTGTGGCAGTAAGTTCCGTATTAGAATCTTGGGGTCCCTTTGTGGCAGACAAGCTAAATGTATCTGAATTAGGCCGCAACAATTCTGCGGCGATCATGGCTATGGATCGTGCTGGTTGGAAATAGACTCTAGATCATCAGGCTTTAACTCTTCTAACCAATCTTCTGGCCGAGGCTGGCGTACCTATCTATTTATCGTGACGGCAATTATTGCAGTACCGATGCTAGTAATCTTCGCCAGTCTTCTCCAGCCCTTCTCCAGTGCCTGGCAGCATTTGTTTGATACGGTGCTGACAGACTATATTACGAATTCTCTATTGCTAATGGCTGGGGTTGGCGTTGGTACATTAGTGCTTGGCGTCAGCGCTGCCTGGCTGACCGCAATGTGTGAATTCCCCGGCCGTAAAATTTTATCATGGGCGTTCCTCTTACCCATGGCTATGCCAGCCTACATTATTGCCTACACCTATACGGGAATATTAGATTTTTCGGGGCCACTTCAGACGGCGCTGCGAGATACTTATCAATGGCAATATGGGGACTACTACTTTCCAGAGATACGCTCTCTGGGCGGAGCCATTTGCATGCTTTCACTAGTGCTATACCCCTATGTGTACATGCTAGTTAGAGTGGCCTTTTTAGAGCAGTCTACAGCGGTACTAGAGGCCAGTCGCAATTTGGGTAAAAAGCCTTGGCAGACACTATTTCTAGTGGCGCTACCCATGGCAAGACCGGCTATCGTCGCCGGCGTTAGCTTAGCATTAATGGAAACTTTAGCTGACTATGGCACCGTTGCTTATTTTGGTGTCAGCTCGTTTACCACGGGTATTTTCCGGACCTGGTATGGACTTGGCGAACTGACAACGGCAGCGCAACTCTGTGCATTTTTAATGTTGTTTGTATTTGCTCTAATCATGGCTGAGCGCTGGTCCAGACAACGTCTTCGGTTTCATCATCATTCAGCACAGAAAAAGATGGTCCGCCTACGACTGAAGGGCTGGCGGTCAGCACTGGCTATATCAGTCGGTGGTTTAATTGTATTTTTAGGGTTTATTCTACCGGCGACGCAACTAGCCATTTGGGCATCGGTGGGCTGGCAAGAAAACATTAATGGCGACTTCTTTAGATTACTTTTTAATAGTTTCTCATTGGCGGCCATTGCCGCGATATGCTGCTTAATGGTCGCCGTATTTTTAGCCTATACCAAGCGCGCCTTCGCCACCCGTATGGAGCTTGGGGCTGTGGCAGTTGCCAGCCTTGGTTATGCCGTACCAGGTACTGTTATTGCGGTTGGAGTACTAATACCTGTTGCTTGGCTGGATAACCAAATCGACTTTTTAAGTACCACCTGGTTCGACTATCCTACCGGTCTTCTAATCAGTGGCACTATTGGATTACTAGTATTTGCCTATCTTGTTCGCTTTTTATCCGTTGCGCTGAACACGGTAGATTCTGGGTTGACGGCTATTAAACCGAGTATTGACGAATCCGCCAGATCGCTGGGGGCGACGCCAAGCCGAGTGCTTAGTCGCATCCATTTACCCATATTGAGAACTAGCCTACTCACTGCACTGTTACTGGTCTTTGTCGAAGTCTTAAAAGAACTTCCCACCACACTCATCCTAAGGCCTTTCAATTTCAATACCTTGGCGGTACGCACCTATGAGTTAGCCTCTGACGAGCGTTTAGTCGATGCTGCCCTACCCGCTCTAGCAATTGTTATAATAGGGTTATTACCGGTTTTACTCATTACCAAAAGTATCCTTAACGAGCGCTTCAGCAATGAATAAGCAATTAATATTAGACAACGTCACTGTTAAGTACGATGCGCTTGCAGCGGTTTCTGACGCGACATTCTCACTGGCTGAAGGTGAAATTGGTTGTCTACTGGGTCCCTCAGGGTGCGGCAAAACTACGTTACTCAGGGCCATTGCCGGCTTTGAGCCGCTGACATCTGGCACTATTAGTTTACATGGCGAGCACATCAGTACCGCTCAACAAACCCAAGCACCAGAAGAACGGGCGGTGGGTATGGTCTTTCAAGACTTTGCATTGTTCCCGCATTTGAATGTGCGTGACAATATAGCCTTTGGCCTAAATAAATTATCCTCAAGTGAAAAAACTCAACGAGTTTTAGAGATGCTCGATCTAGTTAGTTTAGTGAGCGTTGTAGAGCGCTTTCCACACGAATTATCTGGCGGACAACAGCAGCGTGTCGCACTGGCAAGAGCGCTAGCGCCCAACCCTCAAATTTTATTACTAGATGAGCCATTCTCTAATCTTGATGCGGAGCTTAGAACTCAGCTTGCGGCAGAAATTCGTATCCTGCTGAAAAAAAATAAAGTGACTGCATTGCTTGTTACTCACGACCAGGATGAGGCCTTTGCAATGGCCGACAAAATTGCGCTACTCAATGCCGGTAAAATTGTACAGATTGACACTCCCTATAAGCTTTATCACAAGCCGGGAAGTTTATTTGCAGCAGACTTTATTGGTAAGGGCACTATTATTAATGTCGGTATTGATGCGGCAGGATTGCTCGGAAATAATCTCGGCAGTTTATCGATAAATGCCCTACCTGAAGACTTAGGCAACACGGTAAAGCTGCTTGTTCGGCCGGACGACATTGCCTATGATGAAAACTCAGATACTAAGTTGGCCATCGTATCTAAGTCGTTTCTTGGGCCCAACTATTTGTATGAATTAGCGCTAAAAGACGGCCAACGAGTTCCCTGCCTTACACACAGTCATATTGATATTCCGGTGGGTAACGAGTTACCGGTGCGCTTTGATCTCCGTCACGTGGTGATTTTTAATCCTGACTAGCCGTTCGCTAGCGGCTCCATCAATTCTGATCTTTCTTACGCTTTTTCAGAGCGGCCAATTGCCACTCGGGCAGTTTTACTCGCGTATCATAATCCTGATCCGGATCGTACTCGCTCATATCCTCGGCCACAAAAGTATTTAGTTTACTCAAAGCAGCTTTAAACCACCCGGTCCCAGTTTTTTTATCCGTCACGATCCACTCCCATTTCTGCCATTATTTTATCGTACAAAACGCCATATTTAGTTTGCACAGCGTGAGCTTAATCCACTTTCTCCTGAGTCCAAAAGGTTGGTCATAGGGATACATTTTACGATAAGTCTTTGGAGGCCATTTTACAGCAAAAGTCTTTAGAGGTCGTAATCAGACATATCCTCAGTCATTACATTATTGAGCTTAATCAGAGTAGATCTAAACCATCCTTTTGGTGTTTTTTCATCTGACATAAATATTAAAGCCTCGGGGGAATTAAGTCATCGTTAGTCTTACGTGTGAGATCCGCTATAGGTGTTGACCAAAACCACACCACCCACAATTAAAAACAAGCCCAAAACAGCTGGCCACTTAAAAATATCGCCGCACAGAACGTGGGACATTGTAGCTATAAGAAAAACTCCGACACAACTCCATTTAGCATAGACCACCGAAAACGGTATCACCTTCATGGCATGAGTGTTCCTGCAACCTCCGATAAAATGGCGCTCATTAAAAATAGATAACTGATCAGGCTGCGTATCCCTTAATATAAAGAATTAACTCTAGGTTAGCCTAACTAAACAATTACTAATCAAGCAAGCAATAAAAAGCCGCCCATAAGGCGGCTTTTTACTCAACTAAATACCAATGAGTTACTTAGAGGCTACAGATTGACTCTTCGAAAAACAGTCGTTCTCTAAGTAATCTGTCATGGCCGTATAAAAATCCAATTTGTGGTTATAAGTTAATGACCTACTAAAATGATCGGCCCCATCTAACCATACAGACTTGAACTCCTTACCACTTTCTTTCATAGCAGCGATATATTCTCTAGCAGCTTTAGGGGGCGTCCTTTGATCAACCGTTCCATGAACAATCAACATAGGAATATTAACCGTTGCTACTTCCTTTATCGGCGAAATACTATCATCCCACATCGCCAATTGCTCGATCCCTCCAGCACTGTCAGGATCCATATTATTTCGATAATAATTAACTTGCTGATTTGTGTTTGGAACCGAGGCCCCGGCTATGACACATTGGTAGATCTGTTGCGTTCTAGAAGCTGCAATAAGCGCCGCATAACCCCCATAGGACCAGCCAAACATCATCATTCTATCTGGGTCGACCAGTCCTTGATCAGCCAGATACAACGCTCCGTCATCCTTATCATCCTGCATCTGATAACCACCCTGGCCACCATTAATAAATGCAGTCGTGTAGAAATCCATCCCATAACCTTTGGACCCTCGATACTGTGGTTGAAGAACCATAAAACCCCGATTTGCGAGCAACTGAGCCCATGGATCAAAAATGGGAGTCTCTCGTACAAATGGACCACCATGAGGCATAACCACCAGTGGATATGGCGGCTTACTGTTGGGTATAGTAATAAAACCAGGAATGTCTCGACCATCACGCGCTTTGTAAGTGATCGCTTTGACATCGGCAAGTTGGTCACTTGAAAACTGAGGGTAGGTCGAACCAATGACTTGTATTTTCCCATCCTTGAGTAAATAGTCAGTACCAGGATCGCGAGGCCCACGGTTATTGATAAGCATAGTCTGCGGATCACGAGTACGATAAATACTGATCCGATCGGCGTAAGGAATTAAGCTTTTGATCTGCTCATAGAGGGCTTGTTCTGCGGCATCAAACCATTCATATTTAATGTCTCGGCCATCACGATAGGCGACAGCTGTAACTTCATTTTCGTTAGTAAATCTATTAGTGTGAAACCGATAGGAGCTGTCTACATCCGAACGGCGATAGATAAGCTCCTCATGCTTTTGAGTTTTTGGGTTATATGACCATAAACCGGTTGTATCATTGCCATTATTAGCCGATACGAGAAGATTACCAGGAGCTTCTGGATCAAGACCAATAGGTCGCCAACTTTCAAAGCTAGCCTTATGGAGTCGATGAATTATCTCCCACTTACTAGATCCTTTCTCTCTATAGTAGTACAGGTATTCATCTGTCGCAGCATCATAACCGCTACCAAACTGGGGATCAGCATCCTTATCAAAAGAAATTCGTCTCACCTCCCCTGCCGAGGAAGTAATCCGAGAGCGTCGCCCTGTTTTAATGTCATATTCATAATATGTAACGAAATACTCACTAGGTCTAAGTTTGTCTAAAGATCCACTTGAGCTTCGAGCAGAAATTAAAATTTTATTCGGCTTCGATGGTAGTGAGCTCACTATATTCAACCCACCTGTCTGTGCTTTTGTACTTTCACTAATCTTTTTCCAGCTATTCTTTTTAGGGTCTTTATTTAAAGTCAGTAATCCTAATGACGTTTCATAGACACCCTGGTTCCAGCCATCAATTTTGTCTCGAACTTTAGCTCTAGCTGTGAATACGATTATGTCTTCTGAGACCCAACTAAGACCCATAATCTCCATGGGATCTGCATTCATTTTAAACGGCCTAGCGGCAAGATCATTTGTATCGTAAATCTCTAAAATAGGATTTCCTTCGTCAGTAGCAATCTTTAAAAGAGCTAAACGATTACCATCCGGGGATATTGAAACATTTTGCATATCGGCTCGTTTTGCCCAAGACTCTAGGGGATAGGGTTCGACTTGACTGGACAGCACTGGGAAAGACAGTGCCGCCGTTAACAACACTGAGAGCCAATAAATAATTCTTCTCACAATATAGATCCTCATTATAATAAATTTAGGTCCATCACTAGGCTTATACCCAAAAAACCCCCTCAAGTTCTTTGAGGGGGTTAATCGTCATACCTGCCCTAACTGAGAAAAGTTAGAACTTATAACCAAAGTTAGCATATATAGTGCGACCCATCATGTTGTAGCCATATCCAATCGCCGCATTATTCTTAGAGCTGATTTCGCTTCCATCAACCTGAGGCGGAGCTTTGTCAAAAAGATTACTCGCACCAACAGTGGCACTCCAATTATCTTCCGAATAGTTCAAAGATAAAGAATGGACCAGATAATCCTTGGCAAAGCCAACATCTCGACATAGGAGGTCTTGTTGCCCACCTAGGCATGTATCACCAGTGGTTCCAGTACCATTTGAATCAAAGATATCACTAAATGGATCGATACCGGCTGGGTCCTGGTCCACAGCAGCAATGAAGTTGCTACGAAGTTGAACTCTCCAGTTATCCCATCTCACCCTTAATGTAGAGTTTGCTTTCCAGCTTGGGAAGCCCCACTCCTCGGCATAGTTCTCAAAGTCCCGGTTGCCTTCGTCGTCAATAAATAGCGTAGAACGCTCAATGGAACGGTGCGCTGTTATGTCCCAATCTAACTCAAATGGCTTTTCAGCGATAACGATCTGATCAGAAAAAGTAACGTTGACGTCTAGACCACGAGCTTTTTCGTTATCACGATTCAGGAATCCATTATCAAGTATTGTGATCACAGGATCTGTGGGATCTGAAAAATCACGAGTAATTCTGCTACAGAAAGCACTCGCACCTGTCAGGCTGTTGTAGCAGTCGTTAACAATATACTGGCCGCTCGGCTCAATAATAGTGTTATCAATGTCCACTTCGTAATAGGTCGAGCTAACACCAAACTCAAACTCGTTGCTGAATTCCTGCTCCCAAGAGAAGCCAAGAGTCCAAGACTCTGACGTTTCAGGTTCCAAGGTTAAGGAACCACCTGTCGCCTGCTCAACACTATAGGAACCAAATCCCTGGGCAAGAGTTGGATCCACGCCATTCGAACGACAATTATCTAGGACATATGACTCTCTCTCGTCATTAGCAGCAATGTAATCGCCAGTAAACTCATCGATCGCAGCTTCTGGGACATAACAAGGATCGCCAATAGTGTTAAAGCCGGTCTGATTAGCCAAGAACAACTCTCTCAAGTTAGGAGCTCTAAATGCGGTGCCGAAAGTACCACGTATTAGAAGAGAGTTCACTGGGCGCCAACCAATTTTCACAGATTCAGTAGTGTTCTGACCATAGATCTCATCATCAGTGAGTCGCGCAGACACATTAAGCGTTAACTCTTTAGCCAATGGCTTATTAGCAAGTAAGGGAGCCTCAATCTCAACAAAGAACTCAGTCATGTCCTTCTTACCAACAGCTCCTCCATCAGAGAAATATCCAAAGAACAGACCATCTCTAGCCACGGCATCCGGCATAGAGTTAATTTCATCTTTACGATACTCCAATCCGAGAACACCCATCACCGAACCACTTGGCATTTCAAACAGGTTACCAGTCATTGATGCAGAAAAAATTGTCTGCTCATACTCTGTATCAAAATCGCGACTGTCAAACAGGTAATCAGTCTCTGCCTGAGTTGCAAACTCACCAACGATATCTGCAGGATATAAAGACGGCGCGAACATATTTACCGCTACACAACCTGTAGCAGTGTCATCTGCCATTGCTACACCTGTATCATTGACACATGGAGTATCGGTAGTTGAGTAGTTACCCAACGATAAATCTAAACGGTCTCCACGAATACCATACCGATGAGACTCACCTTTTGACTTTGAGTAAGAAACATAAGTATCAAACGAAAAGTTGGATAAACTGCCGAAATCCATGAACGGCATATCGCCTCTCAAACCAGCTACGAAACGCAAGTTCTTAAACGCAGCATCCGACGCAGAGCGATCATTTTTAACTGAAACGATCGGTAACGTACCCATAGCACCCAAAGGACCACTCAAAAGACCAAAGGCAGCAGGACTACAAACAGACGGAGGAAGACCATAACAACCGTTCAGGTTGGTATAGTGATTAGAGAACTGAGCAACATACGCAGGACTCGTCCAAAGGCCGTCTTGAGCTGTACCACAATCAACACCATTCTCGGCGTTAGGATTACATAAATTGTAAGGGTTGTTTGCAGGCACATCAGGGAAAAGTTGCGGAGGACTACCTAACTGATCGTACTGCGTATCGCCGTAAACAGTCTCAAAGTAAGCAGTTACGTTAGCATCACCCTCAAAAGTATATTCGCCAAAGCCCATGAAAGAAGTAGTTTCATAGTCAGGTGTTAAATAACCACTCTGGGCATAGTCAGTGCCATTCAATGAGTACTCTGAGTATGAGACATCAGCGATCCCATCGCCATCACTGTCTATACCAAAACTACCGTAGGGGGAAACACTCTCACTAAAGTTGTTCCAGCCACCGTTACTATCACCAGGCGTGTAATAAATGCTTCCAACTGCCATACCAGGAATGAACACTCTTCGTGCTAATCCACTAGGTACACAATCGGAAGTTTTCATACCATATGTTTCACCATAGTAAAGGTCTTGGCTGCGGTAATTACCTGCAGTATCAATTTCGTAGTTCTTACGACACTCTGACATCCAAGGGCGGCTACCGTAGGTTGCTTTGTTGGTATTGTTATAGTCAAGACCAAACCCAACGAGACCACGATCCCAATTCTTACCCCAAGTTAGGCTTAATGTCTGATTGTCGCCGCCATCATACTTTGGCGAAGTAGCGCCTCCCTCAATGGTCAGCCCATCAAAGTCCTTCTTCAAGATGATGTTAGTAACACCACCAATAGCATCTGACCCATAGACAGAAGATGCCCCATCTGTCAGCACCTCGTACTGCTGAACAAGCCCTGCAGGAATCTGGCCAATGTCAGGTGCATACGGAGCGCCCTCTGCGCCACCGGGGGCCATTCTTCGGCCATTAACCATAACCAAAGTTCTGCTCGACCCCAAACCTCTCAAACTGATCGTACGAGAACCAGGGCCATTATCTAAAACGAATCCACTAAAGGTAAGATCAATTTGCTGCCCTTGAGCAGATGTAGATGTCTGTAAAATATCAGCAGCGTTGACCAAACCGGCCTCACGAGAGATATCCGCAGTAATTATCTGTAAAGGTGAGATACTACTATAAGTCGATCGCTTCAAACGCGACCCTGTAACTACGATCTCATCTACACTACTAAATTCTGAGTCGACCGCAGCCGCCTCAGCCTGTACATTTTCAGCAACAACTTCCTCACTCTGAACAACTTCTTGCGAATAGACTAAAGCCGACCCTAACAATAGAAGCGAAGTAATAGCAGATGAAAGTATGCTCATCTTCCCGATTATTTTAGTTTTCATTTTTCTCTCCCGTTTCAAAACTACACACATTTCTTTACAAGTGATGATTGTAACGAAAGCGCAATATATTCCAGAAAGTAGTATATACCCAGATAAAAATAAAAACTAGCCAACCGTATTCACTACTGAAAAATCGTTTCGCGTACACGACACAAAAATATAAAGGTTTTACCTGATTTTTCATACTGGTTATTAAACCGAATCTATCTCATCCCGAACGCGATATTAAAAACCACACAAAAAATCGAAGTACGTAGCGGATCCGCTTCTTATAGACCTATAAAATTATTCGGCATAATGACTCAACTGAGTCGCTGCGCTATGATTCAAAGACTGAGTGGCGACCAAAGTTTTTAACGTAAATCTGAATTTGCATAAATAGCTAATTAAGCCCAGACACTAGCCTATGAGAAAAAAACATAATGAAATTTAAGATATTTTATTTAGCCCTAGCATTACTTACTTTAACCGTCGTTCAAGGTTGCGGAAACGAAAGTTCTTACCCTGAATCAATGAGCCGTGAAAAAAATAGCCCCACAGCAATTATAACCGCTGCAATTGCCGTGTCAGACACCTATGGCGCTGAAGCCAGCCATAATATTCTGAATGCTGGCGGTAATGCTGTCGATGCAGCCGTGGCGGCTGGATTTACATTGGCGGTCACATTCATTGATGCCGGAAATATTGGTGGCGGCGGATTTATGACCATCAAAATGGGTAATGAAATTGCTTTTTTGGACTATCGTGAGACAGCACCGTTAACGGCTCACAAAGACATGTACCTTAATGAGCAGGGTGATGTTATAGATAATATCACCCTCATTGGAGGCCAAGCCGCTGGCGTGCCCGGAACCGTGGCCGGATTTTGGAAAGCCCACAAACGATACGGTAAATTACCTTGGAAAGACGTTATGCAACCCGCCATAGATTTAGCCGCCAACGGATTTATACCGGCCCCTATTCTGGTCAACAGTATTCACAATATGAAAAATCGTTTTGACGGCAAAACTAACTTTAATGAATACTTTAACCACATCGCTAGTGGTGAAGTTTTCAAACAACCTGAGCTGGCAAAGACCCTTGGTCGGATCGCAGAGTTTGGCGCTGATGATTTTTATCGTGGAAAAACCGCAGCTCTCATCGTCGAGGAAATGAAACGGAGTAATGGTCTAATTTCTGCCGAAGACTTAGACCAATACTCAGCCGTTTGGCGAGAACCACTACGCGCTAACTGGCGTGACTATGAAATAATATCTGCGCCACCGCCAAGTTCTGGCGGTTTTGCGATTGTTCAGCTACTTAAAATGAAAGATTATCTCGCTGAGCATTTTGCAAATATCGATCATAATTCTGCCCAATATATTCATCTTATCGCTGAAATGGAAAAACGCGTTTTCGCTGACCGTGCTGAGTATCTGGGTGATCCGGATTTTTTCGACATTGATATCAATGCACTCATCAACGACAACTATGTCAGTAAACGGGCCGCTGAGGTTAATCCTAAGACTATATCGAGCTTAAAAAGTATTAACCCTGGTCTAGAGTCCCCCAACACCACACATTATTCTATTGTTGACCAGTGGGGCAATGCTGTCTCTAACACTTATACGATCAACTGGGATTACGGCAGCGGAGTGGTGGTGGGCGGAGCGGGATTTTTACTGAATAATGAAATGGACGACTTTAGCGCAAAGCCTGGAGTACCTAATATTTTTGGTGTGGTGGGCAATGTAGCTAACGAAATTCAACCTGGTAAGCGCATGCTGTCATCGATGTCACCCACTATTGTACTAAAGGACGGCGAAGTAGAGATGGTTGTGGGTACACCGGGTGGTTCGACTATTTTCACCACTGTGTTTCAGGTAATTATCAATATTTTAGACTTTAACATGACACCATTGGAAGCTATTGGTGCGACGCGTTTTCATCACCAATTAGTACCGGCGGACCTCATTACCTACAGTGGATTCAGCATAGACAGACCACTATCAGACCGAGTGATTAATGACCTTGCCAAGAAAGGCTATCGTACTCAGCCGCACTCGTTTGAGTATGGTGATGTACAAATCATTGTAAAAGATGGAACCTCATGGATTGCCGCATCCGACCCTAGAGATAGGGGTCAGTCTCGCGTTTTTGAACCAACATCAAAAACGCGAGACCAATAAAGTACTCTTAATCAGAGCGACAATTGTACTTTAATGCCGAGATTTCTCCCCGGCAACGGAACCTCGTCTTTCACGAAAGACGAGTGGTTTCTGGCCACTTCATCGAGTAAGTTTTTAGCAAACAGTGACACTGTTGCAGTCTGCTTTTTACCGAAAGTAAAGCTTTTAACTGCATTAAAATTCAGCATGTTAAAGCCACTGGTAACCGTTTCATTGGTACCAATATCTCTCTGGGACCCGACATCTTTTAAATCAAGCTTTAACTCAAGACTATTTTTAGCATAAGAAATCGCATAAATGTTTCTATCAGGAGTCATACGAGGAATATTGCTATCATCACGGAACTCTCCAGAAACTGAATCACGACCAAATGACAAAGTCAGGTCGCCGTCACCCAGTTCAAAAACGGTACCCATCTCTAATTCATAGCCAACAAATTGCGCATTCTGCTGCAAATAATTGGCCTTGATTAAGCCGCCATGATCATCTTCGTCATCATGCTCGTCGTGCGCTTCTGCAGTTTCGTCTTGGAGATAGATATAATTAGCGACATCGTTTTTAAACAAGGTAAACGTTCCAAAAACTCCTTCATTCTCATAAGACAGGGTTGCATCAAAGTTTGTCGATTGCTCAGATTCCAAATCAGTATTACCAATCTCCAAGCGACCAGTGGCCAGATGCGCGCCGTTCATGAACAACTCCATAGCGGACGGGGTTCTTTCAACCATTCCAGCACTGACGTTCAAGTCAAAGTTTTCATTGAGATCTTTACTGAGGCTCATCGCGAAGCTTGTCGCATTATAATCTTTGGAGAAGTAGTCCATCTCTTCGTCATGCTGTTCTTCCTCATGCTCGTCGTGATGCTCTTCCTCATGCTCTTCTTCATGACTCACTGAGCCTTTTCGACTTGTGCGGTCATGTCGTATGCCCAGGTCAAGATGAAACGAATCTACCTGTTTGCTCAGATAGTATCCCAAAGTCATTTCTTCGCTGACCGTTGGGTTCATAAATGCCTCTTCTCCCACAATGGACATATCTTCGTCGACAAAATTGAGTGATATTTTTTGCAGAAGGTCATCATTGGACAAGTCGAAAATAGCGCCGTATTCTCGAGATTCATTACTGAACACTGTTGGTCCCTCTGCATGATCTTCATCGCCGTGCTCCTCACCTTCATGCTCTTCTTCAGCATGCTGCTCGGTCAACGAATAATCAGTATCTCTGATGAAATAATTGACCTTTTTCAACCAACTATTACTGACGATATATGCGCCTTCTAAATTGACCACTTCCGAGTCAGTCGTAGAGAAAATTCGCTCTCCCTCATGCTCTTTTCCTTCATGCTCTTCTCCTTCGTGATCTTCTTCGTGCTCTTCTCCTTCGTGCTCTTCTCCTTCGTGCTCTTCTCCTTCGTGCTCTTCTCCATGTTCATCGCCATGGTCATCGCCATGAAACGGAATGCCATAGATGCTCTCAACGCTGTTGATAGACACGCCGAAGTAGCCCCAATCGCCTGCTTTAGAAACGCCCAAACGAAGTGCTTTGTTCTCAAAATCAGAATTAGACAGGAACCCTTCTTCTTCTTCGTGCTCATCATCATCGTGCTCATCTTCGTGCTCATCTTCGTGCTCATCTTCGTGCTCATCTTCATGGTCTTCGTCATGAAGTATTGCGCCAGTTGGAACATCAAAATTATCGAACTGAGAATCCTTGTACGCAAAACTGAAATTCAAACCGCCAAGATTATTTTGGTAAGAAAGGTTGTGGCTATTACCGTCATTAACCGACTGCGCTTCCAGACCAAGCTTTAACTCTGACTCTGCGAAATCTTCTCGTGCAATAGTGCTATCAACAATATTAATGATGCCGCCGATAGTGCCATTGGCATAAAGTAGCGAAGAGGGACCCCTGACAATTTCAATTTGTTGTATGTTATTTAAGTCAACATCGTTAACGTGGTCAACACCAATTCCGGCAACATCTCTAACAACCATCCCATTGTTGAGGATTTTAACGCGATTGCCTGACATACCACGGATAATCGGTTGGCCAACGCCTGAACCATAGTCCGCTGACGAAACCCCTAACAGACCATCTAATGATTCACCTAGACTTTGAGATGCCGTAGCTGATATATCGTCACCACTGACCACATGCAATGGATTTTCAATATCGCTTAAGGTTTGATCGATCAACGATGATGTGACGATCACTTCTTCTAAAACATTTGCAAGTGCATTAACACTTAATAAAGCGCTCACCAAAACGGGAGCATAGATACGTGGG
>Ga0209830_10000022_pt1 | contig 194378 bp, 188 predicted proteins | sample ArcticOcean_MG_C_12_FD_187439 | JGI IMG/M metagenome (GOLD analysis project Ga0209830, IMG submission 187439) | Marine microbial communities from western Arctic Ocean - ArcticOcean_MG_CB8_130 (SPAdes) (version 2) | ecosystem: Environmental > Aquatic > Marine > Oceanic | place: Arctic Ocean...
GGGGGGGGGGGGGGGGGCGCCGGCGCATCCGGGGTGGGGTTGCACCACCAGCAGCTGATGAACGCGAGGGAAGCCGAAAACGCGCGCGTCGCGGCGGCGCGCGAGAAACTCGACAAGGAGCGACGCGAACACACAACGGCGAGGCAGGTAGGGGTTTCAGGGCAAGCATCAACAGCTCACGCATCGCCCGGTAACGGCGACCTTAACAACACCCCCAGCGTCCACGAGATGGCGACGTATTGGAAACGCTTGGGGGATATGCGCGGCGCGTACCTGCCTCGCGCGCGGCAGACCCTGGATGTGTTGCGCAAAAAAGCCAGGGACTCTGAATCAACAACCACACGCACAAACGCGACGCGTTTCCACACCTGGATGGAAACGCACCTGATTCCCATGCTCACGCAGACCGCGGAGAAGCCGTGCCCTGGCGCGAAGTTCACGCTCACCGAGCTGGCGCAGCTGGACGGGCAGATGAAAAAGCTGATAGCGCACACGTCAGGGAAAGGCGCGGCGGCGCAGGGTTCGGGGGCGGCTGGCGGTGGGTTTCCGTTGGGGGAGGTTCGGACGGTGAAGCCGACGGGGCCGGCGGTTCCGGCCACGTCGAGTGGGGTCGGGGAGAGCAGCTGGACGTCGAGTTCGTCGGAGATCGGGCAGGGTGGCAAGGGTACGAAACGCAAAGCGGACGATACGAACGGTAACACCGCGAAAGCGCGCGACCCTGAGCTCGTCGCGCAAAGACAGCGAGACGACCGTATGCGCAAAGCCAAGGAAGACGCCGCGCGTCCGTCCGCGTTCGTGCAGATGTTCGTGACCGCCCGGGAGTCATTTGGCGTTGCAGGGCAAGGGGATAGCACGCACGGTGCGCCCAACAGTGTCTCGGGATTCGGAGCGCCTTGCGTGCCTGTTTCCCTCGCGGCCTTGAAACTGATGACCCCTTCAAAAACCGGGGCGCCTTTTGTGTTTGAGAAACGAGGCGAGGCGGTATCGTTTGGTTTTATCGGCGCGGGGAACGAACTCGCGCGCGGCGCGCTGGACGCGCGCGTCAACAGATCTACCACCAGTACCCCGAGCGCAGCCTCGGTGTGGCAAACGTGGGACCTGGTGAACACATGATTTTGTAAAAGTTGTTTAATTTGCACGACTCAAGCGTATCGCACGTGCGCACTCTCGCCAAGGCCCCATGGAGGTCCAAGTCTGAATAAATTCTGCCGTTTCGAGAAACACGCGCTTCTTAAACCATGTCCTCATTGCTTCGCGAAATCTTCGCCAGCCTCCCCCGGCCCAACGCTGAGACGCGCCTTGTGAAGCTGAAAAGGCGTTTTTTCTCGGAAACAACTCTACGATGCCAAAACAACGACACCCTCGGCGCACACTCTTCGCGCACGCCGCTAAATCCGCCGCCCTCCTCCCCGGGTCCGTCGCCCCCGAGCTTCCTCTTGCATTTGGAGTCTGTGCAATAGGTTTGACAGTTTGACCTTGGAGGGTTAAGAAAACCTTTAAGCTGCCTGTTGTGAGATCTCGTAATCCTGAGCTCTCTGTGAGGGACATGGAAGTCCAGACCGGAGTCGAGGGTTTCCACTTGCTGATCGATGATTTCAGTGAGACCAAAGAGCGAGATCTTTTCCAGTCCACCACTATTTTCGAAACCTTCGTAGGTGATGCCCGCCTGGGTAAGAGGCATGACACGACGCTCCCTGATGACATGTACAGGCTGATAAATATTGTCCGGGAGAGGTTGTTCCCAAACGACCTCGTGACCCCGACGAGTGTACCGCATTCACGTACCAACGAGGGAAGGATGCGGGAAAAGGAAAGCCAAGTTTTTCGCACCATTTCGATTCCAGACACAAGTGGGGCGCGCGTATCATCGGGGTTAGTTTAGGCGCGCCGTGTATGATGTACTTCCCCCCCACGGGTATCTCGGTGGTGCTGCCGTGCAGGTCGATTTACGTCATGACGAACAAAGCCCGGTATGTTTTCAAACACGGCATTAAACAGGTACGTGTTGTGTATTTCCCAAATCCCGCTTAGACAGTTTGCCATTACAAGACTGACACTTTCTTTTTATTCATTATCTCAGTGGCCGGGACACGACTCTGCGCCGCCGGAGTGGAACCCAAACGATCTGCGCAAATCGCTGACGCTGCGCACGAATAAGCCGTACGAGGATTCCGTTTTGCGGGCGCGAATGAATTGAACGGCGCCAAACAGTGCACAACACTCGGCACTGGAAGCCGAGCTGGAGGGGTACAAAAACAACAAGCGCAGCCGCGCGTTGCGGGAGAAACATCCAGGTACGTATTGGGCCTTTCCCAAATCCAGGCAAACTGTTATATCTCTCAGCTAGTGACTGTTGTCCATACATCGCGATAATACAAGGCTGACACTTTTCGTTCACAATCACAGACGTTTATTCGTTCAGCACGGAGTTTGTTGGAACTCCGTACGTGGACAACAACGTCGCGGACGACGCTCGGAGGTTCGTTGAATCAAACCCATCCGTGAACTTGAGGTTCACGAAGAAAGAGCTGGAACCGGGTTTCGTGCCATTCGCGGGGGGGGAGGGATAGCGCTTGTCTGGAGCGGCTTTAGCAGCGAGTCTCGCGAAGGGCGGTGGCACTGGCGGCGGTGGCGGCGGTGTTGGGTACCGAGCCAACACTTCGTACGACGATAACGGCGATGCCACCGCGCAGCGCGCGACCGCGGCGAGTCTCGGTACAGGTAACTCGGTCCAAAGCGGGTCGCGGAGTACAAAACGCGGCGCGGGTGACAAACAGAAAAGGGAAACTGATCAAGCCGACGACGCAACACGAATGCTTCGAGCGCGTCTCGCTCGATTCGAGAAAGCACCCGGAGAAGATTTGTCGAAGAATACGCTGAAAGAACACGGGGAAGTGGAAGACGGGTCGTCAAAGCAGCATCCCATAGAACTGTAGACTTTTGACGTGTTTTTGAAGGGTCAGACGCGCAGCGTCCCACAGAGCTGTGCACGACGACGTGTTTTTGAAGCGTTTGAAATTGTCTTTGTGTCCACTGGCACGTACCAAGCGTGCACTTTCGGGTTCCGGGTTTAAGGGTTACACACAAAGCGTGTGTACTTCACCTGGCTACAAACGACCTACCTCACTAACTCCCTTTACCCTGAACCCTAAACCCTAAACCTTTACCAAATCCTTCCCCGCGTGCAGCCACATGCGGTCGGCGAAGTCTTTGGGTTTGATTTTCGAAACCTCGTCTACTTTCCGCCCGTCCCGCCAGAACGAAAACGTGGGCGTGAACCGAACATGTTCCGCGGTTCGGGGAAGGGTGTCTACGTCCGCTAGGACGAAGTGCGTATCGCCGTACGTGCGACTGGCCTCGCCGAACACGGGGAGCATGTCAGCGCATTTAGTGCACCAACTCGCGCCGAAATTAACAACAACCAACTTTCCTTTCGTCGCGAATTGCGAGTCCAGCATCGTGTCGAACGCGTCCTCGCCTCGCACCGCGCCGAAGTTGCCGCCCTTCACGGGCAACGCGGGGTGCGGAGGCAGGTCGGGCATTTGGAGCGCGCGCATTTCATTGGGGGAAACCTCCCCGGGGAACGGTGATTGCGATGCTCGTTGTGGGAAGTCGTACGACGAAGGTACATTGGGCGGAATCGCGGTAAGCGAACGAAGCACTGCAAGTGCCGCGGCTTCGTGCCTGGCGTGTTCCTCCGCGCTTTTTGGTAAGTCGTTCACGCCGCCGGTGCTCGACGCGACATTGCCACCGCGACCGCGCGCAAACAAACCCATGTCGTATCTCCGGAGGCGCAGCACAGAGTGGGGATATGGTCATCAGTGATTATCCGAAAAGCCCGGTCTCGGACGACGCGATTAAAAACCTTTTTTTCGCGCGGGCACTCTCCCACTGCACGGTCAGACGACCGTCAAGGCAGCATGTCTCCTTCACTGGACTTCGACTCGTGTTTGTTCGAAGCGGTCGCCGCGGCATCCGAGGCGGGCGATGAGATAAAAGCCGCGTGGTTCGTGGAACGGGACGTGGAGTACAAAGGCGAGTGTGATTTGGTCACGGCGACTGATAAGAAGTGCGAGGATCTGATCTTCCGTAGGTTACAGGCCGCGTTCCCGGAGCACGACTTCGTGGGCGAGGAGTCCGTCGCCGCAGCCAACGGGGTGTTACCCACAATAGGTGACGCCCCCACGTGGTTCGTGGACCCGCTTGATGGCACCACGAACTTCGTGCACGGGTACCCGTTTTCGTGCGTGTCAATTGGGCTGACGGTGCACAAAATTCCCGTGCTCGGCGTGGTGCTCAACCCTATCACGGGCGAAACCTTCGCGGCGGTGCAGGGAAGAGGCGCTACTTTGAATGGAGAGCGCATCAGCGTAAGCTCTGTTACCGACTTGAATAAGTCCTTGGTAGCAACGGAAATAGGCGTGGGACGGGACGCGGAAACCGTGGACGCGATCATGAGTAGGGTGCGCGTCTGCGTGGAAACCTGTCGGTCCTTGCGAGCGAGCGGGTCGTGCGCGATGAACATGTGCGGCGTCGCGGCGGGTCGTTTGGATGCGTTCTTCGAGATTGGATTTGGAGGGCCGTGGGACTGCGTCGGGGCGGCGGTTATTGTGAGGGAAGCAGGCGGGTTGGTGATGGACCCGCACGGGGGGGCGTTTCAAATAACGGGAAGGCGAGTGCTTTGCGGAAACCCGCAAGTCGCCACGAAACTGGCCAAGGTTCTGGCCGCCGTGCCGGACGGACCGCTCGAACCGCACGCGCCGGCGCGGTGATGTGGGTGACGGCGGTGAGTAATTATACTGAGGTGGTGGTTGTTACACAGAGGTGGGGACACACTAATGGTATGACGGGAGAGTTTAAAGTATCCCGTCCGTGTTGTGTTGTGTCATGAGTATTGTATTCTGGTAGTCGCTAAGATACCGGTACTACCTTGTCTGTCGATTTTCTCCCCAACGCAATGCACGCTCGTAATCAATCACGTCGTGGACTCGAAAAGCGGCCGAGTGTCAACAGTGTTTAACACCACTGAGTACTTTTGGGACGAGTACTGAGCACTGAGTACTTTTGTTGTGACTACTGAGCGTACTGGTTACGTCTGTTCCCCGTTGGAACCTCACGCGTGCTTCCCGATCCGCCGCTTCACCGCGCTCGCGCCGTTTTCCAAAAACGCAGTGAGCAGCCCGGAGCAGGTGTACACCCCGCCCACCAAGGCGCACACCCCGAGACTCCAGTCCAACAGCGGTTTTCTCGTTTCCTTGGACACGACCCGCATCGGCGAGATGTCGAACGAGAACTTAACCGCGGCGCCGTCGATGCGCTGGTCGTCGCTGTCGATAGACTCGGGCTCCAGCACGAACCGGTTGCTGTTGAAGGTGTACTCGTACAGCCGCACCGCGTTTTGCGGCCCGTCAAGGGGTTCGAACGTCCGACCAACCACGTTCAGGTGGTGCTCGTGCACCGTGAACGGGTGATCGCTCACAAACGTGTTTTGAACGCTAGCCGACAAGTCCTTGCTTGCGAACCGGCCTCCCATGTCCCTGGGAACCCTCCGCCACGTGTTCCGTAACTGCTTCGGCACGAAACTGGGCTTGCCGCCGGGGACTTGTGATTGGGAAAGAAAAAGGTCAGTCTTGAGGTATGGGTGTGTTGTATGAGCAAACAGGGCACTTGTGATGTATGTAGTTGACACGTACCGTGCTTTCCAAAGCTTAAATGTTTGATCACGTGCGTCATGTTGACTAGCTCGGAATTAATGGCGTGTCCAATCGAGTGCGGTGTGACGTAAAGCGCGCCTGGAACTCGGTTGACGCGTACACTGCCGTCAATAACGCACCCGCTGGTCCGGGCAGTACCTCCAAGTGCTTTCCTGGCGCCAGCCGCGACCGCGGCTTTTTTCGTCGCGCTCGCCGCCCTCGCCTTGCCTTCGTCGTCGTCGTAGGAACTCTCGTGCTTCGCGTCCGCTTCGTGAAGCGTCTCGTCCAGGGCTTCGTGCACGTACGCCGCGATCGCCTCCGCGCTTCGGTCGCCGTGGTACGCCTCGAACTGAAGCTGGTCTTTACCGGCGGCTTTGCCTTTGGAGGATGCGTTTGGCTGCTTTACCCCATACGACTCCCCGGCTCGGTACAGACGTAAACTGGGAAACGCCTGGATCTGTTGCGCCGCGCAGAGCTTTTTGTTCGTGTCTAGGGTGCAATCCACGGTCGCGACGCCGGCGGCGAGTCGTTGTTTCTTGTGTTCCTTCAAGTCGTCCCTCACAAGCTCAGCCGCGTGCTCGAAAACAGGCGCCAGCGCCTGGCAGTGCGAACACCAAGGCGCGTGGAAATTTATTAACAAAACACGGTGCGCCTTGTTGATTGTTACAAGAAAAGTGTCAGTCTTGAGTCGGCGAGTGTGGGTGTACTTCGTGATGTGTATGAGTAATCAGTCAGGGTAATCGGGCGGAACAGTCTGCCTGGATTTGGGAAAGGCCAGATACGTACCTTGACCATTCGTTCGAACGTGGCGCCCGTGATTTCATACGCGATTCGCGCGTTTCCGTAGTGGTCGACGTCGGTACCGTCGGTATCCACTTCGTAGCCCGAATTTCCCGCCGTCACTGAGGCGTGCTCCACGCCGAGGTAATGATCACTCCCCAGCGCGTGCTTGTACAGCTGTTCGCCCGAGATGTTGAACCGTCTGGCGCCCAAGGAATCAACAACGTCCACCGTCGCCCACTCGCAGGAAAGCTCGGGAAGCTCGATTTTGAAGTTGACTTGGAAACTTTTGTCCGCCTCGTGGTCCACCACGATGTCGGTCCGCGTCCCAACCGTGTTGTACGACTTGAACTGCGCGACGAACAACCACACGAACGCCATGGTACAGATGATGCTCACCAAACCGCCAATAACCGACCCCTCCGCGAGCTCGCTCGGGAGCTTGGCGTAGAAGTCCGCCCGGCGCACGAAACCGGACACGCCGTCAGGGCGCGCGCCCGCCACGAAACCCGCGCTTGACGTGCGACGTGCGACCATGTTTGCCAGGCTCGGGGGGGTCGGGAGGGTCTACCGCGAGACGGACGTAGAGTGCGCGACAACAGGGCGCGCCGTGCGAGGCGAAGTGAACGCGAAGAAGGAAGGCGGGTGTCTCGTCTCGAGGCACGAGGCGGCTCGTAAACCTCGAGACCACGAAAAAAAAAAGGATTCTTGAAAAAAAAAAGGAGAGGAAACGATTTTCGTCGCAAAAACTTTTTGACTTCCAAAAGTGCGTCTTCTATAACAATACACTCACCTTCCGTAATCCGTCTCCGTGTCAATCCGCGGCCTGACGCACCGTTCCCAGACGTGCGCGGCGTCTTCCTTTGAGTTCGGCAGCACTCTTTTCGTGGTCTTGCCGTTTTGAGAGTCAACAAAAAACGTAAACAAAAACGTGTTTGAAACCTCCGAAGTGACCATTTCCGGGCGCGTGACGAAACACTCTACCTCCACGTCCACGCACTGCGTGTTGTCGTGACTACTCACTTTGTTGTCCTTTCCATTATCGAAATCCACGTGTAACACCCTGGCTTTGAACCGCAAAAGGTCTCCAACATCCACGGGTTTTAAAAAGTCCATATCCCGCACGGATTTGAAGGTTGGGCGCGATCCCCCGAACACGTACGACGTGGCGAAGGCGAGCTCGAAGGCTCGGCGTAACAAAAACCCGCCGAAAATTCGCCCGCTCAGGTTCCGCTGCTGTGGTTGCGCCACGAAGATGTTTTCGGTTTTCGTGGTGGTGCTTAAAATATCATCCGCTGAGGCTAAAGAAGGGAGTTCTTTCCGTGTGCGCGTTTCCCGTGTGACCGATTCCACAAACTTACGTTTCGCGAGTTGTAAAGTTTCGGATAAACCTTGATCGCCAGCTTTCAATAATTTCAGCCGCTTCTTTTTGTGTTCGACCCGCTTCGCCGTGGACGCGAACAACGCTTTTTCTGTTTCAGTACCAGGCAACAAAGAATTCACCGCCGCGGCTTTGTTCGTCACCGCGTCCCTCGCCACGAACGTGAAGTCCGCGGAGAGGGAAGGCCCGGGGGAGTATTTGGGGCTGGGCGATTCTGATTCTGACTCTTTCGGGTTGGAATTCTCTTTCACTTTTTTGTTTTTGTCACCGGCGTCGTCTTCTCGCAAATCACCCGTCGGCGCGTCCGGGTGCGTCGCCGGCCACGCTTCCATTCGAATCACCATGGAGGAGTTTCCTACCCAGGCCACGGCGCCGGAAAGCACCACGTCTTCTTCTAAAGAAAGTTTCCGTAACAACCGAACGCGGTCCACGGACGCGGTGACTAAAAGCTGCGGGCGCGTGTTTCGGTTCGCGTCGTCGCCTGTTATTGTAAAACAAAGTGTCAGTCTTGTGTAAGCAACAGTCGGAGGGATTTGGTGAAACACAATACGTACAGTGGAGAAACGCGATGTTCCCTGCGAGATAAAAAGAAAGTGTTATTCTCGCATGGGCAATCAGTCGGCGGAATGTAGCAGAATGTTGCTCGATGTCATCTAGTCTCTAGACTGCTAGACTCTAGACTGAATGTGGTAAATGGGAAACACGTACCCGCAAGCGAGTCGAGGTCCTCCAACACCCGTCCGACCCGCACCGCGTTCCACGGGTTCCGGTACGCCTCCAACAAGCCAGCATCACCCACAAACCCGTACCGTATCGAGCTCCTCGTTGGGGGTTTCGCAACAAGCGTTTCCTGGCTCTGCGTCGCCGCCTCGAGGACACCGCCCGAAGCGCGCGCCTGCGCCAGCCGATCTTCCCACAGCTTCGCAGTCACCGCGGTGCGCTCGCGGGCCACGACCTGCCTTTCGCTGGCGTACCCAGCGCGAGACCCGGGGTGAGGCGCGGCGAGTCCCGATTTAACATCGCGCGCCACCGCACGCAGGAACGAACGCATGCCGGCCACCCCGGGACTGCGGAGAGGTGCGCTTTGAACTCTGGAGTAGGTGCCCACTCGATGTTTTTGTGAACACGAGAAGAGTTTCGGGCCGCGTGGCCAAATCGACGAAGTTTCTAGCGGACGCGACAGAGATCTCGTCGCGCGCGGTTGACGAGCGCGCGCTTTGTTCTGGGCGCGCGTGTCTGCGCCCGCGATGTCGTCGCCCGGTGCGGCGCCGCGGAAACCTACAAACGTCACGGTGGTGGTGAGACACCCTGGCAGTGACCACGGCGTTGACAACGATTACACGACTTCCGTGCCCGTGACCTTCACGGTTGGCGAGTTGAAGGTCCGGATCGCGAGCGAGCACTTGGGGAACCCGCCCGCGGGCACGCAGAGGTTGATTTTTGGAGGCGCTCTGTTGCGGGACGACACCACGAGTTTACGCGTGGTGCTCGGCGAAAAAGCGGATTTACACCAGCCCCAGGTGTTCCACCTGGTGACGAGCAACCCGTCCAATCCTTCGACGCCCAGTTCATCGGAAGCGATGCGAAGAAACGCGGTGGCCGTGGTACCGCGAAACACATCGGAACCGACGCCTCCAAACGCAGTCACGAGTTTGTCACAACAAGGAGCACCCGCCATGCCGAGCACGCCGATAAGCACTCCAATGACGCGAGGGCAACCAGGTTCTTCTTTCGCGATGGGGGATGGGGGGAGTCAAACTGTTCCGACAACGGCAACAACGACGACGACGCAAGCTTTCGCGATTCCGTACGTCGGAATAGGCCAGTACTCCCCGCACGTCCAAAACGTCTACGCCTCGGCGTACGCCGCGGCGTACAATCAACTCACTTCATCCGGGACACCAACGCCGTTGGGTCTTGCACAGCACGTCGGTGTGTTTGGGTTCCCCGGGTCTCCGTACTTCACGCCGTTCCTGAACCAAGGTACGTGTTGCATTTCCCAAATCCAACGACTGTTTGCACAATACTGACAATTTCTTTTATTTTATGTCTCAGTGCCCGGGTTCGGGGGGCCGGCGGGAGTCGCCAACGCCGACGCAATGGCCAACGCGGGTACAAATTTGGTACCAGGCCACCAACCGCCTCAAATCGCCCAAAATCAAAACAACCAGTTCGACCTCTGGCAAGGAAGAGGCCCTCCCGCCGGTCTCACCCCGGAAGCGGCGCAGCATGCTGCAGCGGCTGCGAGGGCGATCGCGGAGGGCAACCCCGCGGCGGCGGCGGCGGCGGCGGCTGCGGCGGCGGCGGGAGGCCGCCCCGTGCGCGTGGTACAGTTCCACGTGGACTTGAAGGTACGTGCATAATTTCCCAAATACCAAGGCTAGATTGTTTGCGCATACTCGTACCAGAAGGGACGGCTATACCTCTGCCCATGCAAGACTGACATTTTCGTTTATTGGTATCAGCTCATCGTGAAGCTCGCGAGTCTTGTTTTCTTCGTGGGCCAAGGCGCCAGCGCGGAACGGCTGTGCTTGTACACGCTCGCTGCGACGTTTGTGTACATGGCACAGGTGGGGGCGTTCAACGGGATCGCGAGACTGGTGCTGGGTGAAAACGTTTTGAACGGGAACGGGGGACGAAACGGCGGAAACGGCGGTAACGGCGGAGAGGGACGAAACGGCGGTCACAACGTCGGCGCCGCCGCCGCTCGCGCCGCGGCAGGGCTTCCTCCGCTCCCCCCGCCCGGCCCGCGAACCACCGCGATTCTGCCCGGCATGCGGCACGGCATGCCCACGAGTTGGTTCGGTGAGGTGAAGATAGTGCTAGGCGGGTTCCTCGCGTCGTTGTTGCCTTCGTGGGAACCCCCCGAGCTGCACCGGCACGTTCGCGCGGCGCCCGCGCACGGCGCGCCGGCGTTGGGCCGCCCGCACCAAGACTAACCGACGACCGCGGCTGTGTAAAAAACAGAAACACTACTAGGAAAGACTGAAGAAATAACAGACGTCCAACGAACCCGTACCAGGTACCATAAAAAAATACCTTATCCAAATCTTCGCTACCCGACTGTTTGCGCGTTCCCGCTGGTCCTGGGGTGCCTGGTGAGCCCGCCTTCATTTATTTTCCCAGACCCGAACCCCCTCGGTATGTCCGCCCCCGGCCTCGGCGACAGCGTGAGCTGCGAGTCGTTCCGCGTGATGAAGTGCGGGTGCCTCGCGTCTGGGTGAAATAAAATAAAATGTGTCAGTCATGTATTGGCATGCATTGGACGATGTATGGACAAACAGTCAGAGTAATCGGTCCGAACAGTCACCAGCTGAGAGATAAAACAGTGTGTCCGTATTTTGGAAAGGCCCAAGGCTGTACCTGACAATTTCGCCAGCTTGGGCAACGGCGTCATCCCGGCCCGGACGTTGTTCCGCCGGCGCTCGTCCGCGTATTTTTCCCAGGCGTACCAAAGAATCCCGAGTGAGTTCAAGGACAAACCTGAGACGTTTATCCACCCGATTTCCACGGAAAACGCGAACAAACCGCCCACGCCTTGCACCACGCTTTTCGTCCGCCCCACCACCGACGTCGTGAGCGCGTCGTTCACGCGCGTACACACGTACGTCGCGTAGTTCAAAACAAACGCCGACGCGCACGACGTGACGAACGCGGCGACGAACATCGGCTCCGCCAGGTCTGGGGGAGTGGGTTAACGAAAAGGGTCAGTCTTGAGTCTCGAGTATAGGTTTGTAACAGTTACCAGCACTGGTAAACGTTACTAGTAGTGCAGTACTGGTAAATGCTACTAGTACTGGCAACTGCTGCATGCATCACAAGTAGTGCACTCTCAGAGGGTCCGTAAACAGCGTGCCTGGATTTGGGAAAGCCCCGAGGCCGTACCTGGAAAGGTCAGCACGCCCGATACCTCGCCGGTGAGCACTGTAATGGCTAAACTCAAAGGAGTGCTCCACAGGGAGTTGTAAAGAAGCAGGGTGAAGGAATCCAGGGCGAGGTCGTCGCCGATTTTGCCCACGAGCACGACGTAGCAAGCAGTGCACGCGGCTGACGCGAGCGCTAAGGCGTACCCGAGCGGGTCGAAGTAAAGATCGCCGTACCCGGCGACGAAGCCTCCCATTGTTGTGAGCCACACCGCGAGCTGGATTTTCCCGGACGGCACGCGTTGCCGTAACAGGTAATCAAGCAGCATCACGAACGGCGTGGTGGCTGATTTCAAAATGCCGTACATAGGGATGTTCACCAGCACCAAAGCGCTCATGTCTAACACCAGTTTCAGCTGGAAAACGGCGGAGACCCAAAACACGCGTTTGAAGTGCGTCTTGTTGAACTTTGCGATCTTAATCACCCCGAGGTTGCTTAGAACGCAAATGCAAACCACCGTGAACAGGGTCTGGCCCGTTACTAGGCTCGCGGGGTACCGGTACCGCCACACCTGAAAAATAGCCTTGTTCAGAAACACGCTGGCGACGCTCATCACGCCGTAAAACGCCGCGGCGCTGAACCCGGCCGCGCGTTGCGCACGCGCCGCGGCGCCTTTGTTGCCGTGCAAACCGTTTGACGGGCCGTGGTGCGTAGGCAGAGGCATGACGTGTGTTGTTGTCTCACCAGGAGGTGCACCGCAAACCCAAACTCGACACTACTCCAGACCGCAACCCTGACGCACCGTGTCGAACAAATGTTGTTCTTTCTGTCCTCCGCCGTCCCCGATCGTTCGTGAACCGCGCTCGCCTGGCCACCGTTCGACACAATTGACCCCTATGATACGCCGCGCAGACCTGCCAAACCTCCCCGCGCGCGCCAGCGACACCGACACCTATCCGACACCGCGCGCCGTGCGGTGCTGAGTGCCCATGAGCCGTTCAAACTTTGAGCTTCTTTGTGCGGTCAAACGTGGAACCCCGCTCAACTTGGTGCGATCGAGCTGTTTTGACCGAAAGCAGTTGAAACGGGGTTCTCGGTTTCAATCTGTCTTTCCGTCGCAGCTCGCGACAGGACTTCCCTAAATTTGGCGTGAGTTTGTGTCAGTTGCGTTGATTTCAGGGTGAAATTGACCGATAAGGTCAACCTCCCTGATTTCACGCCACTTCACGCCAACTCACGCCAAATTTAGGGAAGTCGTTTCTGCGTGTTTTATTTTACAGCGGCTGCGGCGGATTTGGCTTCGTAGGATGTGCTGTGAACGTGATAGACGATGTAAATAATATATAACCCTCAGCTCACGACGCAACACCCTCCGCGAGTATTTCCCACTTGTTTCCCATTTACATACCGAAGATTGCCGGTTTTTATGAGCTCATTCATCGAGTCCGGCAAGTTCCTCATTGGATTGCAATCAATTCGCAACAATGACAACGAGGCGAGTAATCCAAGCTGTTCCGGCAGGCTTTGCAGCTGATTTGACTTGAGATTCAAATAAGTCAACTGCGAGAGCAGACCCAATTCCCGAGGCACGCCCGTGAGCTGATTCCCGGAGAGATCCAGCTGTAACAGCGAAGAGAGTCCTCCTATTTCCGTCGGCACGATTTGAAGTTTATTCTCGTTCAGATTCAACACTTTCAGCGCTGTGAGTCGTCCGATCTCTTTTGGCAAGCTCGTGAGCTGATTATTGTCCAGATCCAAATGCGTCAGCGTGGGCGGTCGTCCGCTTCCGAGCTGGCCAATCTCAGGCGGCAAGCTGTGAATTCGATTCCCGTTCAGAGACAACCGCGTGAGCGCCGGGAGCTGCAAAATCACCGAAGGCATTTGTTCAAGCTGATTTTCGGAGAGATTCAACCACGTCAAACGGGAGAGCTGTCCTATGTTCGTGGGCAACGCGGTGAGCTTGTTGGATTGAAGATCCAGGGTTTGCAGATTGGCGAGTCGGCCTATTTCCATTGGCAAACTCGTGAGCTTATTGAACCCTACGGTCAAATGCGTCAGCCCGGAAATGTTTGAAATGCTCGGCGGCAAGTTCGAAAGCCGGTTCTCGTGAAGGTCCAAACGTGTCAGCGCCGCCAGCTGTCCAATTTCCGCTGGCAGGTAGTCAATAAGCTGCCCTCCAAGACTCAGGTCTTGCAGGGCGTCTAAATGCCATAACTCGGGGGGGAAAGCAGGCACGCAAGCCACTGCATCGGCGTCGAACCTATAGTCCAAAACACGCAGCTTTACCAGGCGCCCGTTTTCGAAACGCACGGCGCCGAACTTTTTCACACTCTCAGGAAAATTCAACGCCAGCGCCGCGTCGCCGTGCGGCGTCAGTTTCCCCCGATCGTCAACTCGCCATACCTTCGGCACGAGCCACGTACTCGAACAAGACCCTGTTGGCCAAACTTGCGCCAAAAACGGATCGCGAGCGCGCAGCGCGACGAGGAGCGCGATATCCGCCGCTTTCCGTTTTTGTCGCGCTTCTTTTTCACGCGCGTCCGAACGCGACGCGGCGCCCGCGCCGTCCGACTCCACGTCCGCGTCCGCGCTCGTGTCCATCTCCGAACCCACATCAACATCCATCTCCGCATCCGTCCCATCATCCGCGGCGGACACTCTGTGGGGATCCGAAACTTCGTATTTACGCGCGACTTTTGGCCGCCTGTCGGTTCGAATCCGCTCGCTCCGCGTCGCCGGCAAACTCAAATCACCGCTCGCGAGCGCCGCGTCGAGCGTTTCGAGCGCGTCCACCAGCGCCGCGCGTTTGTGCGGTTCCGCCGCCCAGCCCCTTTGAATAAGGTCCCAGAACTCATCAACGCACCCATCAGGTCTATCCGGTCGGTCACCCATGGACACCATGCCCACGATTTCCCCCGGCCCATAGTCTTCCCACGGAATTTGCCCGCTCGCGAGCTCGTACATGACGCACGCGTAGGAATACACGTCGCACGCGCGCGTGGCGACGCCGTTTTTGCGGAACAGCTCGGGCGGTTTCCAGTTCACCGTCCCCGCTGTCGTTGGTGTCGCGACCGTGCTTCTCGCGTTGGTTTCGTGTTTAACGAACGCGAGGCCGAAATCACCAAGCTTGGCGACACGACACGATCCTCCGTGAAATAGCAACACGTTCCCTGACTTGACGTCCAGGTGTAACACTCGTCGAGAGTGCAGGTACGAAAGCCCCCTCGCGATTTCTGACGCAAACGTCAAACGCTCTGCCCACTGCGTTTTCGTCACAGGAGCGCCCTCGCGCTGGAGCACATATTCAAGACTGCCGTGCGGCGCAAACTCGAGAACAAGACACACGTGCGGAGGCCGTAACGACGCGCCGTATAGCTGAATTATGTTCGGGTGACGCATCGCGTGCATTGCTTCGGCTTCTTTTCGAAGCTCAGCCAGAGCCTTCGGACTCGGCCTGCGCTGAAGCAAAACTTTTACCGCAACCTCGATGCCACCGCCGGACATCCAACGCATCCTGCGAACCTCGCCGAAGCCGCCAACGCCTAACACGTTGTTTTCCCCGAAAGCGTGGGGTATGAGATCGATGGACATGTCGACATGGGGAAGGGAGCTATCCACGGCTCGCGCCGGAGCAATGTCCGCGATGAGATTCTTGATGTCGTCTGAGATGTCCCTCCGCAGGGTCTGGTGTGTTTCAGTGATTCTCGTGAGCATCTCACGCGCTGTGCCTTGCTGTCCGGCATCCATTTCCGCTATTTGTTTCCGCAGATCGTCCTGATTATTCTGCATCATCTTCCGTACCTCTTGTTGCATTTCCTCGAGATCTTCGCTCGCGTCGGCGTCGCCGATTCTTTTCCTCTCCACCGAGTCGAGCACCGCGACGGACAAGTGCAACGCTTGCATACACGCCTGAATGCGTTGGTTGATGTCGTTGAAATCATTAGCGATGGACTTACTGGCAATAACCTGAGAAAGGTAGTTTTTATTGCACTGCTTCTGCAGCAGCGCTTTCGCCAGTTCTACCACATCTTTAAGCTTCCGCAGCGTCTCGTCGTGCGCGACTTCGAACTCCACGTTTTCGATTGCGCGCAGAGGAGGCGCGATGGCCTCGAGATGCTCCAGCAGACGCCGAGACTTTCTGCGGTTCTGAACGATCCTGTCTTTCGTCTTGACGCAGGAGCGAACGACGACGATGATGGCGTCTGCGAGCATAGTGTCGTTTCCCGCGTGCTTTTCTTCAGCGGTGAACTAACTCGAGGAGGGACGGGGACTGACGGAACAGCGAGGCGAGGTGTAGATTGTCGGGAGAACCAAAATTCTCGGGAATGGGGATGTCCGGACGAGGCGCGCCCCCCTGCCTAGTTCACTCGTCCGCGTGGTCTCAAATATGAAATCCAGGCCATCCAACCGCGGCGCGTCCTAAGTACGGTCGGAACGCGCGTCGCGTCGAAGACTACTGATCCGGCGTGATGTTGGATCGCGAGGTTCGGAACAAAAAGATGATGACAAGGTTTTCAGAAGTGCTAGAACTTGTCTACAGTGGGACGACGAGGACAAAATATTGCTGTGCAACTGCTACTCTCGCCCTAGTACCGCCCCCATCGCGCGCAACAGCCCGCGCGCGGTGCGCACCAAACCGGGTTCGTCCGTCGCAACCGCCGCAGCGCGCAGGGCGTCTTGTAGCATCTCCAGCGAGCCTTGTTCTTGTAACACGCGTAACACGGAGTCGTCCGCGGCGAGCAGCGCGGTGGCGACGCCGGCGGCGGCGAGACGAACGGAGGAGTGCTCGGCGGCGTCGGACAACGCTTTGCTCGCCGCGACGGCGAGCGCCGTCGCGTAACTCGTCGCGGCGGCGCGCGCAGCCTTTTGTGTTTTCGTTTGGGCAGTAATTGCTGCTTTCCCAGGACCTGGTTTCATATCGGGAGTGCTTCCTGACACTGATTGGGTGTGCTTCCTGGTCCCCTCTTCTTGCGTCGCCGACGTCGCGTCCCTGGCGAAGGCGACCATGCATACGCGGAAACACTCGGCGCGCGCGTGAACAGAGTCTGTCTCGCCGAAGGTATCGCCCGAGGCGTGCCTCAGGAGTTTGGGGTACGTCGCGTCCGCGAACGCTTTCACGGAAGCAGGGTCGCCGTCGCCAACCGGACGACGGCAGGCGGAGATAAGCACGTCCGCGAGCGCGACCCTTTGATGTTCCGAAAACGGCTGTGGCGAGTCATCGTTTACCCCCTTCGGTTGAGTTCCTTTCCTCAAAAAAAAGAAAAAGGACTCCGCGTCGCGCAAAGAGGTCCTCGCCGCGTACACCCACCGCGGAGCGTTTGGGTCGCCCACAATGCCTGAGACTAAACCGTTTAGGGTGACACTGACCCTTTCTCCGCCGCCGCCCCCTCCGCCGTCCGCACCAAGCCGCTTCCGGGGGGTCGCCCCCGTTGCATTTTTGCCACCCAAAAGCTCCGCCCCGATGATTCGCGCGACGGTTTCCAAGCCGCCCATTTTGGTTTTCGTGGTTTCCAAACGTTTCGCCGATGCCGTCGCGCTGGTTTCGTCGTTCAAGGGAAGCGTCGCCATGAGAAGAAGCACCGCCCGTAGTCTGTCTTTTGATTTGTCATCATCATCACTCCCAGTTGTTGCATCACAACCTCCAAGCGCCATCGCGTTTCTTGCGTTTATTCCGGAAAGCGTCGCGAGCGCGAGCGCGCGCGCGTCCCCCAAACGGCCGTCGACGACGGCTCGCTCGAACGAATCGGCCCTTTGCGAAATCACGCGCGCGCTCGGGAAAACCCGCCCCAGCAACTCCGCCGCGAGACGACGCGATTCGTCGCTCTCGCCGTTTTGTTTCAGCGCTTTTCGGAGCAGGATATCGGGTAACAAGTTCGACACCGGTAACAGATCCTCGCTGGGTTTCAACGTTTCCGCGGACCCCGCGACGGTATCCGCCACCGATTCAAAAGCACTCCAGTCGTCCCACGCCTCAATTGGCATAGGGCGTAACAAGAGGAGCGGTTTCAAACGCGAAAACGCAATCTTTACATCGTTCGACTTGGCGCTTTCGTCGTCCACGTTTTCGTCCAAGTTTTCCAACCCGACTTGATTCGCATCAAACGCCATAGCCAATCGCGCTCGCTCGAAAACGACCCTCGAAACAGGCGGCGCGCCAAGCCATTGCGATAGCTCGCCAGCCAGCCTCGTGGTCGCTGTGGCGGACGCGGTGCCTTCCGCGACGTCGTCGCGGCGCAAACAGGTTTCGCAAATCTCGTACGCCGCTGCGGTCCACTCTTTGTCGTCGAACGGTTCTGATTCGCTTCGCGTTTCGCACCAACTCGCGAAACACGCAATCGCGCGCGACGCGCCTGTCCCAACGACGGCGAGGTCTGTGCCGGAAAGGCGCCCTTTCGCGACGTGTTCCACACCCAAAGCTTGGAGCAAGCAACGAACCGCACACGCGGCGCCTTTGCCTTTCTTGGCCGAAACTAAAACGCCGTTTAAAACCACGCGCGCCGCGTTTTCGGGATCGTCGTTTTTCTCGTTTTCGGTGTCAGATTCTTTGCACGCGGTTTGCGCGCCACGGTCACCGCCGCCGCCCGTATCCATCAATGAAATAATAGCCTCCAACGCGATACTCGCGTCCACGCGCTGAAGCGCAAACACAGCAGCGTCCCTTACGGATTCCGCACGCTCCATCAAAGGCGACACCCTAGGCACGAGCGCGCGCGCTGACGCGCGGACGGTTTCTTTTATTTTTTGAACGGTTTCGTTTTCGTGATCGGCGGTGTCGCCATCGCGATTACCTCCGTCGCACAAAAACGCAACCGCCTCGCCCAGCGTTTGCGCCGCGTTTCGCCGGACGCTTGTGGAGACGGAGACGCAAAGAGTCGCGACGAACCGTAAACCCTTCCCGTTGGGCTCCACCGCACACAACGAAGCGCAAAGCGAACCCAACCCAGGGGTGATCAACTCAGGCGCTTCTTCCAAAAGAGGAAGCAAACCGTCGAGCAGCGCGGTTTGCTCGGGGCCCCACCTTTTTTGGCTGCGTCGTGAACGAAAAGGTCAGTCTTCCCGTGACTTGTATGAGTAAACAGTCGTAGTAATCGGGCCAAACAGTCATGTCCTCTGGTGCACTTATTGTGGTGGTAAGACTCGCGTGACTGCACTCCATTCGTGGCATCAAACGTAGGTGTCAGGATTTGGGAAAGGGAATACGTACGAAGAAGGCACCAGCACCGCTCGCAGAAGCGCGGCGCCCATGTCCTGATTTTTCAGGTTCCTCGACCGCAGCGCGGGCACCAGAACCTCGGAGGCGTGCGCCTTGAGTAACGAAAACGCGTCGTTGGTGTCCTGAGACACCTTCTGGTGCGGGTTGTGGTTGTCTGTAGAGGCTTTAGGGGTAGGGTTCCGGGTTTCTTTATGGCCACCGTTTGCTTTAACGGAGTCATCTCCGGAGTCATCCCCCATACCCCTCCGCGGATCCGTCAACCCGAGTTGCGCGGCGCACAGGGACAGACAAACCAAGGCGTGTTTCAAGCGATCGCCCGCACCGACCACGCCCGCGCCGTCGTCCGCGGCGCACGCGGCGCAAGTCGCGAGCCACCGCCCGAGCCTCGCGGCGTTCGGGCCGAGCGTAACGCGCGTTGCGCTTTTGGGCTGATTAGCTTGATGTGTTTCGCGTGTGGATGACGACGCCGGTTCGATCCCGTCCGGTAAGTTCAGGTTTTCCACACAACTCGCGTGCGCGAACCCCAGAAAGCCGTCCACCGCGATTAGCGGCGCCCAGTCGCGCCACGCGCTCGCGAGCCAGTTCCGGCGGTTGACTTCGTCAGGGTCGTTTTTCGGAAACTTCTTTTCCAAAACGCACCGCTCGGTCCAGCGCTTCACGGTGTCGAACGCGCGGATCACCTCGGTAAGCGCCAGGATCGGCGCGCTTTGTGTCGGCCTCCACCACGACCGCACGATCACGCAAACCTCTCGCGCCGCGGCGGCACTAGCACTAGCACCCGCAGCACCCAACGCGGTGGCCGCCAGCAAGGCATCCACCGCGGCTACTGCGAGTCGTGTGGGGGGTTCGTCGCGTGCCCTTTCTTTTTCAGCCTCGAGGACTGTGGCGAGAAGGAAAGGGACCGCTGACGCGGCGATTGTTTCCGGTACCCGCGCGCTCGTGCTCTTTTTTTCTGAAACTAAATTCACGGCGGCGTGTTTCAGCGCGAGACACGCAGCGAGCCTTACGCGTTTTGAATACGCAGGTTTGAGACGCTGTACGAGCGACCCCCCGACGTTCGCCGAGGCCGTGCCTCCCGCCCCAGAGGGCGACGGCGAGAGAAGCCAGGTGACGATTCGCAGCGCCGTTTTTTTCATCTCTGCGATTTGCAGCGCTGTTTTTTTCGTCTCTGCGAATTGCAATCTGTCGGCACTCGATTTGTCACCGCTTTGACTCGAGGACGGCCGCACTATTCTCTCTAGCAGCGGATCTAGCACCGGGTGCGTCGTGTCCGACTCGGCGGCGGTATCGGACACCGCCATATTACTTAAAAACCTTGCCACCGCGTCCAGCGACGACACCAACCGCACCGTCAAATCTTTCCTCCCTCGCTTCCCGCCGGTGTCAAAATCATCATGACCACCGCCTCGGTCCTCCACGGCCCTACGCACCGCTTTCGGGGAGGCATCCAGAAGCTCCCTGAGCGCGGGGCCGATGGGTGGGTCCACCGGCGCGGGAATCCGGTCCATCTCCCGACCTCCCGATTCAACCTGGACTCGCGCGAGCGCGGAGTGATGAGGATCGCCCTTGCTCGTTGTTTTCAGGAGTTTGTTTCTTCCGAGGGCGCTACAACAGTCGTATCCATCCGGGTTTCAGGTTAAGTCCTCGGGTTCGCGTGCGTGACGCTCACAACGCGGAGTCCCGACGCGATGTCAATCGTGGTGAACCCGTCGCCTCTCACGACGCCGGGAGGCGTGCTTCGCGGCAGGGTCGCGAGGACCGGGACACGCCGTGTCGCTGCCGTCGCGGGCCGTCAGAGAAACGCCATCTCCCGATGTGGTGTCGGAGGCGTTCCTCCTTCACGGTCGATTATTCCAAACGCGCGTCCTACGTACGTGGCGCCGGGAGGGGAGTGGCCCGCCGATGGGGTTTCAATTCAGGGAACGACGCCACACCGCCGCCGCCGACGCGACGTACACACTGAGGTATCCGCGCGAGTCGTGGCGGCTGTTGCTAGTGATGGTGACGGCGCGTCTGCGAAAGATGACGCGACGGAGACGACCGTGCCGAAGGGACTCTTTTTGGATCGCGCCGCTGCGATTGACGAAAGCGATGACACGCAAGCTGCATCTAAGCACAGAAAAGAGACCACCACCATCTCCGATGGCGTTTCCCTGGATCGCAAATACGAGCTGTCATCGGTGTTAAGGTTCGCCATCCCCTTGCTCGCGACGAACATCGTCACGCCGTTGTTAACCATGACGGACACCGCGTTCGTCGGGCGGTGCGCGTCCGACGCGGTTGTGCAACTCGCCGCGCTCGGCGTCAGCACGCCGTTAACGGACTACACCGTGACCCTCGCGGCGTTCATTCCCGCGGGGCTGACGAACATCATCTCAAACGGTTTGGCGGCGGGGGAAAGCGACGAGTCCCTGGGCACAAAGACGTACGGGGCGCTGCTCGTATCGTTGGTGCTGTCACTAGTTTTGGCGGCGACGTTAATCAGTTGCCCTGAAACCCTGTTGGGGTGGCTGAAAACCCCCACGGAGGTCATGGGCGTCGCCGCGGAGTTCACCAAGATCCGCGCACTAGGCATGCCCGCGGCGTACCTCACCACGGCGGCATACGCGATTCTGGTGTCGCGGAAAGACACCACGAGCCCACTCGCGTGCGTGTGCCTCGCCGCGTCCGTGAACGTCGTGCTGGACTGGATCGCGGTGGCGTATTTCGGGATGGGCGCGAGCGGCGCGGCGTGGGCTACCACCGTCGCGCTGTGGGTCGGGTGTTTCGCGATTTTGAACGTCGTGAACGACCGGGGGTACGCGAAACACTTCCCGTGGGGAACGTTGAAGTGGAAGGAACAACTCGCGCCCGTGATGGTGTTTTTCGGACCGATCACGTTCCTGGTGTTTGCGCTGCTCAGCATATACACCGCGCTTATTCTTTTCGCGAACTCACTGGGTGTGACCGTATCCGCGGCGCACCGAATCGCAGGCAACGTCTTCGCCGTCGCCGTGCTTTGCGGCGACCCGCTTATTCAAGCAGGACAGGCGTTTATGCCCAAGTACTTGTTGCCGAGCGTGCCGAAGCGAAGGTATGTAGTTCCATGCACCACACTCCGCCTCCATGGTTGCCCATACTCGTACCAGAAGGGACTATTACGACCAGAAGGGACTATTCCCTCTGCCCCTTACCCTGACTGTTTACTCATACCAATCCCTCATACACATGGCCGAGAGACTGACACTTTCGGCGTTAATCGTATCAGCGCCGCGCGCAAGATGGCGGGTCTGTTACAGCAGGTCGGTGTCGGCGCCGGTTTCGCCGCCGCATTTGGTTGTGCGTTGGTGTGTTTGCTAGGCGCTGGAACCTTCACAACCGACGCCGCGGTGATAAAACAGGTACAAACAGTGGTCACCCCGATGTGTTTCGCCGTCCTCGCGAACGTGGTTTCCAAGTCCATGTACGGCGTCACCGTCGCGGCGAAACAGCTCACGTTTCTCGCCGCGATTACCGGCGTGGGCCTCGGGTTGTTCGCCCTGGCGCTGTGGCGAATGAACGCAGTGCTCGTGGGGCCCGAGCTTTACTACTGGATGTGGTGGGTCGTCGCGGGGTATTACGTCCTGGCGATTGTTTGTATCCAGGTCCTGACGTTCGGGTGGCCGGGGGGGGTGGGTTTTAAAGGGCTGTTTTTTGATAAAAAGGAGGGTACTAGTCAGGTATTCGGGGGGGATACTGGTGAGGTAGTCGACGTAGTCACAGGATAAGGAGAATAGGAGTAGTTAGGTATTACTAGAGCAAGCTACTTAGTCTTCGTCGTTTTTTTTCAAGGAAGTCTTTTTCTCAAACTCTCGCCTTTCACGTCAATTTCCGCGCCCTAATCTGAGTTCGTTCGCCCGCCTCGCCCCTCCATCAGTGTTCCCCGCGCCCCGCTGATGGCAGATGCGGAGATGCCCCCCACTCGTCGTCGGTACGCGTCGAAATGGCTCACCCTGGTGTTGTGCGAGGCGGTGATGATGAGCAGCGGGACGCTTTATCTGTTCCCCATTTACTCCCCGTCCCTAAAGCGATCGCTCGATTTAACGCAAGAGCAGGTGAACTTCATCGGCAGCGCCGCGCACTTCGGCGCGTTTTTCAGCGTGTTCGGGGGTTTGTTCTTCGACAGCTTCGGCGCAAGAGCCACGCTGGCGCTCGGTGGGGGGTTGAAGTGCTTGGGGTTGGGGCTTACGTACGGCATTCTGGCGGGTTTGTTACCCGCATCGAAAACACTAGCCGCGCTCGCGGCGTGGGTGTTCGGCACCGGATGCAGCTCTTCTTTAACCGCCGCGCTCGGTGCGAACTACGCGACGTTCAAGGACCGCACGGTACACGGTCGCCTTGTGGGCTTGTTACTGAGTTTCTTCGGTTTATCATCCGGAGTCGTATCCCTGGTGTTCGACGTGTTTTTCACCGACCCCGTGGTGTTTGTGAAAGTAACCGCCGTGTGCGCTGGCGCCGTGGACGCGCTCGCCGCGACCGTGGTAGGCGCCCCGAAACATCTAGCCCTGCCACCGGAAGAGGCGATTCCCTCTTCCGTACAAGGAGCAGGGGCGTCCTTGAATAACGTAAAAAATAAAGTAAAACACCTCCGAAAGTTCTTCCAGCCCGCGAGCGTCGAAATGAAACTCACGCGCGGGCAGGTTGTTTGCGCGGCGACGGCGGCGGCGACTGCGCTGAGCGCGGTGGTGCTCGCCGCGTCTGGTTCGAGCGAACAAATCGCGATTGCTTGTTTGCTGGGCATAACCGGTCTGCTGTGCGCGCAGGTTCAAACCCTGTTAGTGGGCAGTGGTAAGTTGACCTTCGCCCGAACCGAGATGGAGCTTGTGGACGCGAGCGGTTCGGTTGACAAAAAACGCGACGCGGCAGAGCGCGGGTTCGATAACTCGGTGACTCCTGGGCAGCTGTGTTTGTCGGTTGATTTTTATCTCCTGTTCACTGCGTTGCTGCTCGGTTTAGGCTCGGGTATCACCGTGGTGAACAACCTGGCGCAGATCGTGAGCGCGTTTCCGCGGCTGCAAAGCGACGCCTCGGGGGGGTTTTCGCACGGGTTGTTGAAACTGTTGGCGTGCGCGAACACGCTGGGGAGGTTGGGGGCTGGGAGTTTAAGTGATTCGTTGAGTCAACAAGGCGTCATGACACGGGCGGAGTTCACGGTGTGGTGCTTCGCCGGCATGGCGGTCGGTATGGCGGTCCTCGTTTCGATTCCAGACGATTCGCCCGAGTTTTTTTTAATCGCGGGCGTATCAATCGTCGGCGCCGCGTTTGGGGCGCTGTTCTGGGCCATGCCCACGCTGGTGATGGACCTTTTCGGGGGGAAACACTTCGGGGCGAACCGGGGAATCGTGGGTTTGTCGCCCGCGATTGGCGGGTATTTGCTGAGCACGAAGCTAGCGGGGGCCGTGTACGCGCGATCGGCGCACGACGGTTTGGAGTGCGTGGAACAAGGGGCTTGTTACCGCGACGCCTGGATCGCAAACTTTTTCGTCTCGGCGCTCGCCACGGCGGCGTGTTCCGTGCTGGCGGGGCGGGACAAACGGCGGAGACAAGGTGCGGCCACGGGGGTGTTAGGGTTTAGGGTTTAGAGACAACACGAGCAGTGCCGGGGAGTGCTACACGCCATGCGGGGGAGGAACAGAGTGTTTAGACTTCGGGGGGGGTTGCAACTCATGCATCAGCGAGTTGACCTGCACGACGAGTTATCCGATGGCTTGTGCACGTTGGCGGCGGGGGAGGGACAACTCGAAATACTGAAGTGGTTGCGCGAGAATGACTTTCCGTGGGACGAAGTGACGTACAAACGTGCGACGTCTGGTGGACACCTCGCGGTGTTGCAGTGGGCGCACGCAAACGGATGCCCATGGGACGAAGAGACGTACTCCGGGGCGGCTTACGATGGAAAACTCGAGATACTGCAGTGGGCGCGCGCGAATAGCGCGCCGTGGGACGGGACAACGTGCGTGGAGGCAGCTTACAGCGGGCACCTCGAGGTGCTGCAGTGGGCGCGCGCGAACAGCTGCCCGTGGGACGAGCAGACGTGCGGACACGCTGCGCTGGCCGGTCATTTCGAGGTGCTGCAGTGGGCGCGCGCGAACGGCTGCCCGTTGAACTGGAAGACGTGCGGGGGGGCGGTGTTGGGGGGGCATCTCGAGGTGCTGCAGTGGGCGCGCGCGCACGGCTGCCCGTGGGACGAAAGGACGTGCGAGGGGGCGGCGAAGGGCGGGCACCTCGAGGTGCTGCAACGGACGCGCGCGAACGGCTGCCCGTGGGACGAAAGGACGTGCGCGTACGCATCGTCGAACGGGCACTTCGAGTTGTTATCTTGGGCTCAGGCGAACGTCGCACCCTAATTCTGAGAAGAAAACACTAGTTTACGGTACATACTCGGCGAAACGCGCCGGCGGGAAGAGCGGAGCTGAGCAGTGCGAGAAAGAGATCGAAGAAATTCCATTCCCAAAAAAAAAAAAACCAAAACACGAAACCCGAAAGCATCGCGTCACCTTGACTCCCTTCCGACCGACGCGCTGACCGACCGCGTCTCAGAGGCAGTCGAACCGTCGGTTTCGGTGTTCTGGAAACTTTTCCGACCAGCTCCCTGGGTTTTGTTATTGACTGAATGCCCAGTGCGGTGCTTTGAAGTTCCCGGGAATTCCCCAGGATTCTCCAAATTTTGCTCCTCCGCGAAGGGAAAGACTCCCACCGCACGTTTTCGCGAATTTCCCCACCGCTTGGCGAACTTTTTCTTGGAGACGCGACGCGAAAGGCGACGATCGGCCGACTTGACGCGCCCACTTTTGGTTCCGCATTCCCCACCCGCAAACGATGGCCGCTATCACCATCTCCGCCCCTTTCGTGGCCCGGGCGCCCGTCGCGATCCGCCGCACGCGCGTCGCCGCTCGCGCCGCCGTCGCGCCCGCCGTTTCCACCTCCCAGGTGACTTTCGGCGCGCGCAAGATGATGTCCGGTGTTTCCGTGCAGGCGGCCCGCAAGCCTCTGCAGACCGCCGCCGGCCGCAAGTCCGTGGTTACGTAAGTCGGCGACCTGCAATACCGCCCGAATTTCAATCCCTCGCGCGCGTCACCACCGAAACTCGCCGTCCCTGAAGCGCGCGCGTGCGTGGGACGTACCTTGCGAACGCCACGACGCCCGCGCGCGCGGACCATGGACGGAGGGTTTTGCCCGCGAAACCGCACCAACCGTCGTTTGTCGCGTCGCAGCAGAAAACGACACGTGAGCAAACAGTCCAAATGCGTCTGGACAGGCGATGGCACCAAAAAACTAACCTTTCCCTTTTTTTCAATTCAAACACAGCTCCGCGAGCGGCGTCACGAAAGCGGCGCCCGGTGAAGACAAGATGGTCTTCGGTTTGAAGCTCCCGGACAACGAATCCCTCACGTTCCTTATTCTGGCGGGCGGTTCCCTTGGGTCCGCGTTGGGGTTCGCGGCGCTGCAGGAGGGAGTGTTCCGCATCCCGGGGTTCAAATTCAGCGCGTGGATGACCGTGCTCACGACGTTCACGTATTTCCTGTGCGGCGCGCTTGAAATGAAGCTCACGAACGACACCAGGAAGGCCTCGTGGAAGAACTACGGCATCCTGTCCGTGTACACCTACGGAGGCATGGCCATGACCAACTACGCGCTTTCGTACCTGAACTACGCCACGCGCATTGTGTTCAAAAGCGCCAAGATCGTCCCCGTCATGGCCTTCTCCGTTTTGATCGTGGGCAAGAAGTACAGCTGGAAGGAATGGCTCTCCGCCGCGATTCTGGTGGCTGGTATCGTGCTTTTCACCCTCGGTGACGTCGCCTCGTCACCCGCGTTCCAGCCCATCGGCGTGGCGCTCATCGGCGGTGCCCTGTGCGTGGACGCCATCTGTGCGAACTTCGAAGAGAAGAACTTTTTCCGGTGCGAAAACCCTTCCACCACGCAGGAAGTGCTTTGCTTCGCGTCCCTCATCGGCACGTTCTACGGCTTGATTCCCTTCATCGCGTCAGGCGGCGCCGGGCCCGCCATCGCGTTCTCCATGGCCAACACCCAGGTCGTCCCCATGATCATGGGCTTCTCGGTCATGGGCTACTCGTCCGTCTCCTTCATCCTTTCCCTGATCAAGTACTACGGCGCCACCGAAGCGGAGATCATCAAGTCCCTGAGGAAGGTGCTGTCCATCGTGATCTCCTTCGTGTTGTTCCCCAAGGCGCTGAACTGGAAGTACATCGTTGGTTTCCTCGCCGTGCTAGTGTCCACTGCGTACACGTTCTACCTGAAGGGCGAGAAGAACAAGGCCAAGGCGGCGGCGAAGGCGGTGACGGGGGAGAAGTAACAGTTGAACGTGGAGTCGATTGTGAAGAGTCTGAAAAACAGGTTCCTTTTCACAACAAGTGTTCACAACAACTCGAAACGAAGAGAGAAGGAAACGCGACATCCCTGGCGGCCCAGTGCCCGGCCGGTCCTTAGCAAATAGTGCGAGCGCCATTGCCTGCTCTTCTAATATTAACAACCGCGAAGTTAACGCATCACACGCAAAAGTAAAGTCGGTCGTATCCTTCAAAGTCAAGCGCGCAAAGTACGTCATTCAAGTCTTATGCTTTCAGTTTAATTCTCAGTTTGTATAAAAAAGTTTTGCGAGCTAAGGGTTCGCCCTCGTCGTCGGTCTCTCCGCGCGTTCAAGTTTTTGTCCCCCGCCGCCGCGTTCTTTTCATGCGGTACCGTGTGTTGTTGCTACGCGCGCTCAATACGAACGCGCGACAAAATGTCTTTCGTGTGGTGTTTGGTTAATTTAAGCCTAAGCCGCCGAGAGCTTGGCTTGCTCGGCGTCGAAATCCACGGGGGTTGATTCGAAGGCCTGGAACAGCACCACGGAGATAGCTTGGAAGAACGCGATGGGCAGGAAGAGGGACAGGGCCCAGTTCCCACCGGTGGCGTTGAAGAAGTACCCGGTGAAGAACGTGGAGAGCGTCGAGGCGATGGCGGCGGCGGTGTTAGTGGTGCCGAGCATGATGGACGCGTACTTGGGAGACAGGTCCTGGTGGCCGCAGAACAACCCGGTGCGCACCCACGCGCCCATGCCGAAGCAGATGGTTAGGAGGGTCATGACCGCGGCGATGGTGGTTTTGGTGACCGCTTCGGGGGGGGTGCTGTTGATCACCCACGCCACGCCGGTGAGGCACACGGCGCCGCCGCCGAAGCACAGGGTCTGGGACATTCGGCGGACGTCCGTGCGCGACATGCCGTTTTTCTCCAGCTTCTCCGCGGTGGGCGCCACGATCGTGGTCACCGCGACGGTGGCGAGATAGGGCAGAATAGACAGGAAGGAACTCTTGCTCAGCGTAACATTAAGCGCCGAGGAAAGGAACGAAGGCAACCACGCCAACAACCCGTACGAGAAGTAGTTCCACGTGAAGTGCGCCGCGGTGAGCGCCCAGAAGGATTTGTTTCTGCGATGAGGAAAAGAAAGTGTCAGTCGGAGAGTCTCGAGTATAGGTTCTTGTAAACTGACACAGTACACAGTACTGTGTCAATTTACCACAGTTCGCGGTAAACGTTTCCCGTAGGAAGTACGTTACTAGCACTTCCTTTGAATGAAACGGGTGTGGACGTCACGAACGGGGCGGTAATCGTTGTGCCTGGATTTGGGAAACCCCCAACACAAGACGTACCTGAAAAACGCGCCCCACGGGATGGGGGGTTGTTTGATTCCCGCCGCTTCGTCGGCTTCACGCTTTTCTTTTTCCACCGCCATCTCTCTGCGGTCGGTGGAGGTGTCCCGCATGTACACGGCGAACCACCAGGTTCCCCAGATGAAACCCAGCATGCCGAACAGGTAGAACACGGCGGCCCATCCACCCAGGTACAGGATGATGGGGGGCGCGATGATCAACCCGCTTAGGGAGCCAACGTCCAGGCCGCCGAAGGTCGCGGTGACAGCTTTTGATCGCTGGGACGGGGGGATGCCCCGGGCCAACACGCCAGTCGCCGCGGAAGGCGCCACACCTTCACCAAGACCGACAAGGAAACGCGACGCAAGCAACGCGGTGAACGAGAACTGCGCGCACAAAGGCGCGATGAGGGTTCCGAACGACCACAACATCACCCCCGCGAAGAGCACGATTTTGCCCCCGTACTTCTGCGCCAACCACCCGCCAGGGATCTGCGTGAACGCGTAGCCCCAGAAGAACGCGCTTTGTACTAGCCCCTTTTCGATGCTGGTCCACCCGAAGCTCGCGGCCATCGGTACAATGGCGACGGACATGTTCACCTTGTCAAGGTTGCAAAGCACGAACGCGACGAACAAGGCGAACACCATCCCCCAGCGCTTCTTCTGGCCTTGTTCGGTCATGTCGAAGCGCACGTCCTCGGCGACGGTGTCCTGCTCCACGGGGCCGCCGCCGCCAGCGTTTGCGACGACGGAAACCGCGCGCTTCGCGGGGGCGGGCGCCAGCGCCGGGACGGGCGACGTGAGGGAAAGAACCCCCGATAATGATTTGATCGCGCCAACCTTGGACGCGACGAATCCGCCGGCGCTGATCTGTCTTGCCGGGAACGCGCTGCAGCGCACGGCGCGAGTGGTGCGACGCGTGGAGACGCGCGCACCGGTGAAAACGCGCGCGTTGGCAAGCGCGGACATCACGGACGCCATTGTTGCGCGACCGCTTGGGTAGGGCTGTGTGTACAAGTGGCGGGCGCGCGTGCGGATCGCCGCTTACGCCGATGCGCCATTTTGCTTGGTTTCAAAAACCGCGGTAAACCCTGAATAACGTTTCATTGGGCCGCGTTTTGCCTTACGTGGGGGTGATTTAAGGTGGACCTCGACGCTTTTCAGCGAAGCGTCGTTGTAGGAGGGCGCACACGGTGCCACGTCACAAATATGCCAATTGCGGGTGGGTCAAAAGGCCGACTTCGCCGGAAAAACAAAAACAGAAAAAAAAAAAACAGACAGCGAGGTGAAAACGCTTTTCTCGGAAGCCTCGCCTAGCTAGAGCCTCGCCGCACAACGACACGCACACGACACGCACGCGACACCCTCCACTTTTCCAACGCGATGGCCGGTAAGAAAGCTTGCACGCGAAAGAAAGGAAAATGCGAGCGCCGCGATGCTAACGCGGCCAACACGGCAATGGCGGGCGAGGCCATCCCCGGCCTTCCCGACCACCTCGTCGTCGAGCACATTCTGAGATCTGAGTATTTCGACGACCCCGCCGATCTCGCACGGCTCCCAACGGTGAGCCGCGCGATGCGCGACGCGGTGGCAGAAACGGGGCTGCACTTTGAGGAGCTTAGTGAACATGAAGCCGTGGAGCTCGGATGTGTAAGCGCGGTGCAGCGCCTGCGACGGCAAGGTCGCCTGTCGCGTCAAAAATCCCTTTGTGCGGCAGCGGCGAGGGGTGGGCATCTCGAGAAGTTGCAGGCGTTGCGCGCGGACGGCTGGCCGTGGGATGAGGGGACGTGGATGTATGCGGCAAGGGGCGGATATCTCGAGTTGCTACAGTATTTGCACGCGAGCGGCTGCCCGTGGCACGCAAGCACGTGTATGTTTGCGGCGAAGGGTGGGCATCTGAGGTACTGCAGTGGGCTCGCGCGAACGGCTGCCCGTGGGACATAACCACGTGCGGGTATGCGGCGTTAGGTGAGCATCTCGAGGTGCTGCAGTGGGCGCGCGTGAACGGCGCACCGTGGAACGAGTACACGTGCTACTACGCGGCGAAGGGCGGGCATCTCAAGGTGCTGCAGTGGGCGCGCGTGAACGGCTGCCCGTGGGACTGGGAGACGTGCACGATGGCGGCGGAGGGCGGGCACCTCGAGGTGCTGCAGTGGGCGCGCGCGAACTGCTGCCCGTGCAACAAGTTTACGTGCGAGTGGGCGGCGGGGCACGGGCATCTCGAGGTGCTGCAGTGGGCGCGCGCGAACGGCCGCCCGTGGGACGGGAATACGCTCATTGCAGCGAGGACTAAGGGTCATCTGGAGTTGGTAACGTGGTCGCCCTGAACAGTAGTGAGACTTTTTCGCACACACTCATCCACAACAATCCTATAGGATATCTACGTCGACGCTACCCATCGGAAGCGTTTCAAACCCCAATAAGTTTGTTCGTCAGACGCTCTACACAGTTGATTAGATTACACTACCACTCCGACTAAAACTGATTACACCGCCGCTCCGAAGAAACGTCACCTACCACTCCGTCAATCGCGCTTCCCCCCCCCCTTTTCGAAAAACGTGGGTACCCGTTTTCAGTGCGACACCCTTCGCGGACACATCCGCACGCGCAGTCGGCGCTTTCTTCGGTGCCTTCACAGTTTCCGTACCCCGACTCGCGCCGACGCCGACGCCCCCGTCCCGGTTCCTGCCGCGCAGTCTTCCAATTGCGTTTTCCTTTTTCTCTCGGTTCGCCGTTTTGTGTTTTTCCTCAAGCACCAACCTCCGCAGCTCCTGAACCAAGTCCTTCGCTTCCTGTTCCGCGAGCGCGAGCGCGATCTCACGCGCATCCTCACCCTCCTCTTGTCGTACTCGGCGCTTGTCGTCCATAAGCAAACGGCGCTGCGAGCTCAAGTTTTCGATTGACGCTTTTAAGTTTAAGTTTTCGCCCTGCACTGCCTTCAGCTCGCGAAGCAAATCGAGCACCAAAGAGGGAGATACCTCGCCCGCGGCCGCGGCCGCGACCGCGGCACGGTGGCGCTGGCCTCCAGTTTCCCACCGCATGTCGTCCGATAAAAGCGCACCAAGTGGCGACACACGCGAGGCACCGGGAAGCGACTTGAGTAACGAAGGCACGTCGCGCACTCTTGTTCGTGTTGGCATCCCTTCCGTCCACACCGGCGTGTCCGGTCCCACTTCGCCGCTCACCCACAGCGATTTAAGCCTCGCCAGCGTCGCTGCCATCTGCGAGGCGGAAGATGCGGAAGAGGGTGGAACACGAAAAGGGGTCAGCGGAAAGGCGCGGAGGTGCTGGTGGGATCCCAGCCGCGAGCCGAAGGGCAAAAAATAACGGGCGTGGGCGTGGGAAAGGCACGCACCGGTCGCTCATCCCCGTGAAACCATCGACAACTTTCTGGGTCCACTACCCACGGCTGCTGGTCACCCACTTCCATGCGGCGACACAGCGCGCGCGCGCGCGACGGAAGTGAAAGACGACACTCCGCGGACCGATTGGAAGGACTGTTCATTCATTTGTTTGGCGACACGCGACAGGTGTTCCAAAAAGTTACTCGAGTACCAGGTACAATGCTTGTATACAAAATCAGGTAGCTAATCGAAGTCTGCTCGTTCAAACGCGTCCACGTCTTCGTACGCGTCATTTCGTCGATCCCACGTATCGATGGTGAACCCGTTCCGGACGTACGTGACGAACCGCGCCAAGCGGTCGCCAACCGACTGATCGCCGGCCGCGCCGCGCGCGACGGCGACCGCGCCGCCGCCGACGGCGACGAGCAGCGCTACCACGAAAGCGAGCGTCCACCACCCAGTCGCGCCGCCGTCGTCGTTATCTCCGCTAATCGCATTCGCGTTCGACCGTACCGTGGCCGGGTCGCACGTTTCCGATAGTCTTTTTGGTGACAATAGGTCACCTGAGTCCGCGGCGCACCGAAAAACGCAACTAAGGTCCTTGTCCTGGTCCACGTGAAACAAATCGGATTCGCACTCGTCGACGACGCACTTTTTTTCACCAGTTTCCCCAGACCCCTCCGCCGCCCGCGCCGGCGAAACACACAAAATCTCGTCGCACCCGGTTGCCCTCCGCTTGCCGCCCTGGCACCCTCTGAAGCACGTCGCGTGGTCGCCCCCGTCTGTGCCAGGCGGCAGTTTAATAAACGACCCGTCCGGACAGCTCGGGAACGCGCAGTCGCTGGCGGTCCACCCGGCGTGGCAGTCGCAGGTTGCGAAGTTCGGGTCGCTCGCGTCGTTCGCGCGACACGCGCCGTGCCCGCTGCACTCCAACTCGTTCACGGAAGGACACACGCCGTGTTTCCGAAAGGACACGGTATACCGCATGGGCTCCACCCTCTCCGGGTTGTACACAGCCGCGTTCCACACGCCCGTCGCAAACTGCGCGGCGCACAGTTCGATTTTGTACTCGACGTCGAATTCGTCGAGGGTGACTTTGAAGGCGTAGTCGGTGATTGATGGGAACTGGTTCCGGCCGTTGTCGTCGCCTATAAGTCCTTTCTTCAACAAAAGAGCCGGTTTCTCTTCCCAGTCGTACATCAAATTTTCCTTTGAAAACGACGCGGACAGCACGAGTTCGATTTGCCGTTTGCTTTCCCTCAAATCCATCACGGGCAGGGCGAAGTAATCGTACTCCGCGGACGCCAAGGTTCCGTTGACGCGGAACGACGCGGCGCCGTTTTCGTCCTCGTCGCCGCCCGGCAGCCAGTTGGAAAACTCCTCGCTGCAGTCATTTTTCAAATACGGGTTCCCGTTCCGGTCCAAATCGCAGTGGCAAACACGAGTGCCGTTAGCAGCCACGACGCACGTCCCCCGGTCACTGCAGTTCATGGGGCAGTCGAACACGTCGAAGGACACCGTGAAAGAAGCGTCCGTCCCGCCGGACGCGAACACACCGGCGTACCTGTGATTGTAAAAAAAAGTGTCAGTCGGGACCGTGACTCGTGTGAGTAAACAGTCGGCCGGATTCGGGCCGAACAGTAAGAGTAATCGGGCCGAACATTGCACTTGTGATGTACGTAGTGCACTTCCTTTTAATGCGTAGTGTACTGAAACAGTCAGGTAGGGTCCGTAAACAGTCGTCCGGGATTTGGGAAACCCCAATACGTACCAGGTTCCCGGCTGGTAAATCTCGTCCCCCTCCGTGAGCGTTACTAAAACGCTCGCGTCCGCGCCGGTCACGAAATCCTGTGGCAAGTCGTAGTGCCCCCAGTGGTTCGTGGGGACGGTTTCGTGCCTTACGTACAGAGAGGCGTAGTTTTTTTCCCAACTTCCAGCCGAAATTTCTTTGTTCATAGAGATCACGACTTGGTGGTCGTTGGCGGGATCGACGTCAAACTTGTAAAAACGCCACCGGCCGGGTGACAGCGTTTGATTGTGAAAAACTTTGCCCCGAGATTGGGAATCAGCACCGACACCCAAATCCACAAAGTCGATTCGCGCAGCACACGCGCCGAAACCGAGTTGAGTGGAGGAGTACATCCCGGAGTTCGCGTAATCGCCGTCGCCGTCGGACGGCGGAACGAAGGTGTGGTCGTCGTACGCGGCGCACTCGCACGTTCCAGTGGCCGCGTCGCACCGGCCCGCGGGCTGGGTATCGGCAGGCGTGGTGACGGAACACTCCAGAAGCTTCACCGCCGCATGGTGATTACTGACGTTACGTACGTCTTCCTCGTTCGCAAACGAACTAGGGCACGTGGAGAACGCGGCGGTCAGGGTGTACTTTGGAGTTTTGCCGGAAAAGTGTCAGTGTTGTATGGTCAAACAGTCGTTGTATTTGGGAAACGCAAGACGTACCTCCGTCGCGACGGCGCCGTACGCCTGGACGCATATGAACACCGACGACGTGTTTTTTATCTCGCCTCCGCCCAGCTCACCTCTTGCCACCTGCACGTCCACGACCTGGTGCGACGCGGAGGACACCTCATGGAAGTCGTACGCGCTCGTCTCGGTTTTGGGGTACGCAGCACGAGAGGTCGGGTCGAAAAACAAACCGTGCACGTCGGGGTCGCCCGCGTCCATCGCGGCGTGCTGCAGCGCGACGGATAAAAATCGCCATCCCCCGTTTTCGGGAAGCGGCACCGGGAAGAAGTAACACCGCCACTGCCCGCCGCTCAACTCGCCCGTGAGTCTGGCCGGTGCGCTAACCGTGGGCGTGGCCACGCCAACGGTTTGGATCTCGCACGAATCTCCGGTGAAACCAGACGCCCCAGGGGACGGCGTGGGGGTGTCGCACACGCATTTACCACCGCTCTCGTCGTACACGCCGTGGCCGGAGCAGTCGTCCGCGAACGCGGGCGCGACCGCGAGAAGTGCGAGGAGCGACGCGAACACGCGCGCGCGCGGCGCCACACGCATGGCGCCACACGCTTGCGGGCCGGTCTCCACGCGCGAGACGGGTGTGGGGTACCGGAGGTAACAAGCTAGAGTGTTCTTTTTCAGGGGTCTTCGGAGGTTGCATGCAGCCGGTCGAGTTGATCGAGTGTTTTCGATCGACCTGACCGACGGTTTATTTCCATCGTCGGGTTCGATAGGTGGTGTTGGTCAACCTTGAACTCCAAAAGCAGAAGAACGGTGTTTGCCGTCCAGTTTTCGAACTCGCCTCATACATACCAGAAGTTGCCGTTCTCGATCCAGAAGTTGCCGTTCTCGATCGGCCCCGCGGCTGCGTTGTCACTCGCTGCGGCGCACTTGCTGCTACGCGTACCCTGCAAAGCCCGGCAAAGCCCGCCCAAGCACGATGACGAACCCCCCGTCCGGCGATGTGTACCAGGCCAAGAACGTGTTGATCACCGGCGGCGCCGGTTTCATCGCGTCTCATGTGGCGATCTTGTTCGCCACGAAGTACCCGCAGTACAAGATCGTGGTGGTTGATAAGTTGGATTACTGCGCGAACTTGAACAACCTACGACCGGTGGCGGGTTTGATGAACTTCAAGTTCGTCAAAGGCGACATCGGGTCCGCTGATTTGATGTCCTACGTCATGCGCACGGAGCATATTGACACCGTGATGCACTTCGGTAAGGGCCTTTCCCATTCACCACATCATTCCACCCCGTTTCGCAGCTTGTAAAGCTTCATGTTCGCCTGGACGTACGGGGCTCCCTGATTGCCCAACAACCGAAGACTGACCCTTTCTTTTTCGCAATCAGCCGCACAGACGCACGTGGATAACTCGTTTGGTAATTCGTTCGAGTTCACCGAGAACAACATCAGAGGGACGCACGTGTTGCTTGAAACGATCAAGACCTTGGGGACCATCAAACGGTTTCTGCACGTCAGCACGGACGAGGTGTACGGCGAATCTTCGTACGAAAACAACGAAGCCAACGTGGAGAGCCTGTCCCTTCTGGAACCCACGAACCCTTACAGCGCCACGAAAGCGGGCGCGGAGATGCTGGTGATGGCGTACGGCCGGTCCTACAACCTGCCGTACGTCATCACGCGTGGGAACAACGTGTACGGGCCGCACCAGTACCCGGAAAAAGCCATTCCCAAGTTCATCATGCTCGCGCGGAACGGGATGAAGATCCCGATTCACGGCGACGGCCTCGCGACCCGGAGCTACATGCACGTCTCAGATGCGGCTTCCGCGTTCGACGCTATTCTTCACAAAGGCGAAACCAAAGGCGTGTACAACATCGGCGCGCACGAGGAAAGGACCGTGCTTTCCGTCGCGGAGGACATCGGCAAGTCCCTTGGGAAAGACATCTCGAAAACCGTCACGCACGTCACGGACCGCAAGTTCAACGACCGCAGGTATTTCATCGATTGCAGTAAGTTGCTAGCCCTAGGGTGGACGCAACAAGTATCCTGGGAAGACGGCCTTAAAGAAACCATCGAGTGGTACACCAAGAACGACGACCAAAGCGGGTACTGGGGCAACCTTTCGGGCGCTTTGGTGGCGCACCCCACGGGGGGCAAACCTAACTTGGTGGGCGAGGTGTACCAAAACCTGGAGGACATGATGGTGAGTATTTCCCACCCAGCACGTCCGCCTCTGCGATTGCCCATACTCGTACCAGAGGGGACGGTTATTACATCTGACTGTTTACGTAATACACATTACGAGAGACTGACACTTTTCTTTTTACAATCAGGCCGCGGACGAAGCGGAGAAGAAACAAACTTCGGCGACGGCGGGGGAGACGACGCCCGTGTTTCTGGTGTACGGCCGCACCGGCTGGATCGGGGGCAAGCTCGGGAAGCTTCTCACGGAACAAGGCCACAAGTGGAGCTACGGCCGCGCGCGGCTTGAAGACAGGCAGGCCGTGATGGACGACATGAAGCGCAGCAAGTGCACGCACGTACGTGTTGGGGCTTTCCCAAATCCAGGCACACTGTTTGATGCCCTGTATGGAGTGCATTTTTGCAAGTCTTACCACTACAATAAAGTGTACCAGAGCCCAAGACGGTTTGCCCACTGTGCATAAATCGCCCAATACAAGACTCAAGACTGACCTTTTTCTTTTCCACTCCAGGTGTTGTGCGCCGCGGGCGTGACCGGCCGGCCGAACGTGGATTGGTGCGAGGACCACAAAACCGAAACCATACGGGCGAACGTGATTGGCGTTTTGAACCTGTGCGACGTGGGGTTGCTGAACAACGTGCACGTCACCAACTTCGCGACTGGGTGCATTTACAAGTACGATGAGACACACCAAATTGGCGGGAAGCCGTTCACGGAACAAGACGACCCCAACTTCGGCGGGTCGTTCTACAGCGAAACCAAATCGTACATGGAGATGATGTTGAGGCACTACCCGAACGTGATGCAGTGCCGCGTGCGCATGCCTATTGACGGTGATCTTCAAAACCCCAGAAACTTCATCACCAAGATCGCCAACTACGCCAGGGTGGTGAACATCCCGAACTCGATGACCGTTCTTGAGGAGTTCGTGCCGATGGCCATCGAGGGCGCCATTCGCGGACTCACCGGACCGTTCAACTGGACCAACCCTGGTGCGATTTCGCACAACGAGGTTTTGGAGCTGTACCGTGACTACTGCCACCCCGGGTTCACGTGGGAGAACTTCACGGAAGAGGAACAAGCGGAGGTCATCAAAGCACCCCGCTCGAACAACACCATGTGCGGCGACAAAATTAAGGCCGCATTCCCGCAAGTTTTAGGAATCAAAGAGAGCATCATCAAGTACGTCATGGAACCGAACAAAGCGGCGGGGATCAGGGCGCCGATCAAACGGGAAATCAAGTAAGCGGGTGTAGAGACCGCGGGGCCGTGTGCATAATGAATCGAGGAAGTAATACGGCTGCGCTCGTCTCTCTTTCTCTGCTATGTCTTTGCTCTTTCTTGATCTCACTCAATCCTCAACTTTTTTCCTCTTTTCCGCCTTGTGGCGATTCTTTCGGTGAGACGACACGTCAGCCTCTCGTGGAAAGAGTCACACATCGTACACCCACCGTCATCACCGGTATCATGTCTTCGTTCGTCCTGTCCGCCTCGCTCGCGCGCGCGGACACCGCCGGGTTTCTCCGCGGCGGTGCCCTGCGCACCCGCGTCGGCGTCCCACCCGCTAAACCCCGCGCCGGTCCCGTGCAAACAAAGGCTTTCTTCGGGGGTGGTGCCCCGAAAAGCAACGGCGCCGCGATGGTGTGCATCGACTGCGGTACGTCATTCCCTTTCCCGCAGTGCCTAGGCGGCTGTCAACGCAAGCGCGGGCGAGATGCCAAGAAAGCACATCCCTAGCCCTCACGATGTCTCTCTGACCCCGGCGCCTTCCTTCCACACGCAGGCTACGTGTACCGCGGCGGCGATTTTGATGGACTTCCCAAAGACTGGTCTTGCCCGCCCTGCGGCGTGGGGAAGAACCGGTTCAAAGTGTACGTGGAAGGCACCGCGTACGACCAGATGGCCGCGGAGAAAAAGGCGAACAAGGCTGCGATGGCGTCTAAAAAGGCAGGCGGGCCGAGCAAGCGAGAGTTGCTGAAACAAAAGATGCTGGAGGAACAGGCGGAGATGGATGCGAAGAAAGGGAAAGGCTTTTTCGGACGGTGAACGATTTACCGGGTAACGAGTGAGACGAGAGATGTCAGAGTAGATGGCAGAGTAGAGGCAATGACTACTTCCCCTAGTCAGAGGGTGCAAACGGTACCCCAACAGAACATACGAAGTAGGTAGACTATGAGCGTCGTGTGTGGTGTGAAGACCATGGTCGTGTGTAGTATTAAGCCCGCGATCGCGCGTAGTATTAACAACCGCGTACGAAACCGTTACAATTTACTCAAGCACCTTCGCAACGACGCCGGCGCCGACGGTGCGGCCGCCTTCGCGCAGCGCGAACCTCAAACCTTGTTCCAGCGCGATTGGTGTGATCAACTCGAAGGTTGCGGTGACATTGTCCCCGGGCATGACCATTTCCGTGCCTTCGGGGAGGATGATGTTCCCCGTGATATCGGCGGTGCGCATGAAGAACTGCGGGCGGTAGTTGCTGAAAAACGGCGTGTGTCTGCCGCCTTCGTCTTTGTTCAACACGTAGATTTCGGCTGGTACGAGTAACGCCGTGAGTGTCAGTCGGTCGTGCTATGTATATCCGGTATTGGAAAAGGGCCGGCCTTGTACTCCACGTACTCCACGGTATACGTAAACAGGGAGGGGTAATATCGGGACGGCGGAGCGCGGTGATTGGGAAAGTTCCGTCCGTACCTTCAAACTTTTTATGCGCCACGATGGACCCCGGTTTGCACAACACCTGGCCGCGTTGCACTTGGTCGCGTTTCAACCCTCGGAGCAGTAACCCGCAGTTGTCCCCAGCCTGGCCTTCGTTCAGGGATTTCTTGAACATCTCAACCCCAGTCACCGTGGTTTTCTGCGTCGGCGCGATGCCCACGAGCTCCACGTCCTCGCCGGCTTTCACGATGCCTTGTTCGATCCGCCCGGTCGCGACCGTTCCTCGGCCTTGAATGGAAAACACATCCTCCACGGGCATCGAGAAGGGCAGGTCGAGTTTCCGTTTCGGAGCCGGGATGTGTTCGTCGCAGGCTTTCATGAGCTCAAGAATAGCGTCCTTGCCGATCTTGTCGTTGGTGCCTTTCAGCGCGTGCAGGGCGCTGCCCCTGATGATGGGAATGTCGTCGCCGGGGTACTTGTAGTACGTCAGCAGCTCGCGCAGTTCCATCTCCACTAAATCAATAAGCTCCTCGTCATCCACCATGTCGACTTTGTTCAGAAAGCACACCAAGGAAGGCACCCCCACTTGTCGCGCCAGCAAGATGTGCTCCCTGGTTTGAGGCATCGGGCCGTCCGTCGCGGCGACGACCAAGATCCCGCCATCCATCTGCGCCGCGCCGGTGATCATGTTCTTCACGTAATCGGCGTGTCCAGGGCAATCCACGTGCGCGTAGTGTCTTTTTTCGGTTTCGTACTCCACGTGCGCCGTGCTTATGGTTATGCCTCGTGCTTTTTCTTCAGGGGCTTTGTCGATCTGATCAAAAGGGATGGCGGTGGCGCCACCCAGCTCCGCCAGGACTTTCGTGATAGCCGCGGTTAACGTGGTTTTCCCATGATCAACATGGCCGATCGTTCCGATGTTCAAGTGTTCCTTTTTACGGCTGTTGATGTCGTAGTTCCGGGTTTGCGATAGTTGCCACGTTGCCGCGGGGATGCCGCGTTGGACGGGGTAACGCGCTCTGTGGGGGGGGGGACAGGTGCGTGGTCAGAATGCGATGACGAATGCAACACCGCCGTCGCCGGAAAGAAAGCCCCCGCCCTTCTACTGCGGTCGCCCGTCGTGTGCGTGTTCCAGGTGTCAATACGCACCCGCTGAGCGCCGGCGCGGCTTGGCGCGCGGCCGCGACCGCGACCTTACGGAGAACGGACATCGTGGGAGGAAAGTCCGGATGACTTCACAAGCGCGAGGGGCGCTCGATCACTGACGCGTGATACCCTTGGCGACGCGATCTTCTTTTTCTCGTTGGCCGGCTGTTGTGGCGAGTGGCGGGTATGGGTTTTGCCTTTTGCGTTTCCACATCTTCGCTCGCTTCGATTCGAACGCATCAACACTCGGCGACGCACCCGCACCCGTCGTGATGGCGCGCGAGCAGCGTAAACGCGGCGCCGCAGCTCCCGCGGAAGAACCCGAAGCCCCGACTCGCGCCAAGCGCGGCCGCGTCAGCGCACCCGCCCCTTCTCAACGCGACGCCAGCGCGGCGAAGCGCGAGAAGTTTGACGAAGGCAAGGCACATAGGCAAGAACCCGAGGAGGTCATCGACGTTGACGACGAAGACGATGACGACGTGGACCCGAAGGACGCGGACGTGGTGCAGATGGTACGTCGGACGGATTAAACACGGGTGGTCACAGGCCGTGGTGTTTCGATCTCAAACACGACAAGAGATACCGCGATCTCAAGCACCTCCAAAAACTCCCAAGCGTGCATCAGGGGTGCCAAGTTTCTTCAACTCTCAAGTGGGTGGTCATCTTGGCTTACTCAGTATACCATCTGACCAATTCTTTGCCCCGTTTCTTTCCAAACAACAGACCCAGGTGTACCAGACCCAGCTCGATTCCTTTGACACGCAGGCGGTCATCACGCGCATCAGCAACGAAGAAAGAGACGCCCTGGTATCCGAAGTGATGCGCTTGATGCTGTTCAGCCAGGTGCGGGTTTTTCCCAACCCAAATCCCCCCGGCTGGTCACGGACCCTAGTGGACGTGACGCTGTACTACGGACTGCGTCAGTGACCGTAGTCATTGACTGTAATGGACGTGACGCTGTACTATTGACTGCACCCCCGTACCTGTTACGGTGTTACTAGCGGATTAGTCGTAAAGTCGCGCCACTACGGTCCAATCGTCCGATCCCTCTGCCAGGCTGACCTGACCCCTTCTTTTTCCCCCCAACAGTACAAAGACGGCGCCCCCGTGTTGCGCGCGGACGTTAGCAAATTGCTATCCTCGCTATCCCCCGCAAGAGGCTTAACCGGATACATCGTCGCCAAGGCGCAGATCAAGTTTCTGGAGGTGTTCGGGTACGAAATGAAGGAGCTCACGCGGACGGTGGCGAAGAAAACCGGCGCCGCGCGGCACGAGCGGACCAACGCGGAACCCCCCAAAGTGTACGTGCTGAAATCCACGCTCCCCACGTTGGCGCGTAAAAAGTGGGTGGACAAGGCCATCGATTTACCAGAAAGGGGTTTCTGCATGACCGTGTGCGCCCTGGTGCAAATGTCCGGCGGGAGCATAAACGAAGACAAGCTCTGGGGGCTGTTGGAGAACATGGGTTGCCGGAGGGATGACGAGGCGCACCCGAATCTGGGGGACACGAAATCGGCACTGGCCAAGTTGATAAAAAAACGCTACCTCATCCGGGAGAAACAGGTTGGCGCCACTTCCGATAACGGGGGAGACGCGTATTCCCTATCCCTCGCGGAACGCGCGATTGACGAAATCGGGGTTGACGGGGTGGAGTCGTTCGTGTCAGGAATAATGCGGGGAGCAGAAGGCGCGGAGGGGGCGGACGACGTCGAGACGTGACTTTGAAATAACGAAAGTTTCGGACTGGTGGTGAGACATTGTATTTTTTCCTTGCGCTATGCCCCCATGATCTTACATATCTTATTCATAACTTATTAAACCGTATCAATCACCTCCCTTCGCCTGTTACTTTACCTTTTTCGCGTTCTTCCCGAAAACCTCCTTCGCGCCTTCCAACAGCTTACCCGTCCAGACGATTTGCAGCGTCGAAAAAAACGCGTTCGCAATCAACACGCCGGCGGTTACGTACGCCGGGTACTTCTCCGGGTTGTTTCCCTGGCGTAACACCCCAACCCCGTCGCTCCACACCGTGACCGCGGTGTACACCCAGAACACGTCTCTTACCAAAATAAAGAACAGCGCGAACGCGAGTTTCGCGGCGAACTCCACGGATGGGAACCGCTTTGCGAATTCGGGGTAGTACTTGCAGATGTCCACCACCACTAACGGCACTGAGGAAACCTCGGATACCCCGAAGAAGTAAATGGCGTAGTAGTGCATGTACGGCATGGTGAGTCCCCAGTAGCAGAGCAACGCTGCGATGGAGTGGTGCGCGAGCATTTCGGGGCTGTTCAGTTCTTTGTGTAGGAAAGAAACCGCGAAGTCCCATGTTTGAAACGCGAAGTTTGTTTGTAAAACCTTCACGGCGGCGGGCGAGACATCGTACAAACGCTGTTCCTTCGTGGTGAAGTCGTCGACTTGGAAAAACCACCCGGTCACGCCGTAATACGCGCACATGAAGAGCTGGTGGAATTTGTTTTGGGGGATGAAAAAAAAGGCAACAGGGTCGAAGGTCAGCGGTCAAGTCGGCGAACTGTTCTGTGATTCGTGTTGGTTTGTTCTGAATCGACCGTGTTCGCATCGAGATGAAATCGAGATAGAAGGAGACCGCCCGCTGCGTTCGTGCGTCTCACGTCGCGTCTATATACAGCAACGCATGTCCACCCGTGATCGATACGAGCACGAAAAACGTGTGTACGCACCGGAACCGCGGCTACGAGTTCGAACGCGAGCAGGAACGCGCCGCGTTTTCGGCAGGTTTTCGGGAACAGCGCTTTCAAGATGGGGAACAGCAGCACGAAGCCCAACGTCATGCCAAGGAGCCACGCCGGAACCACGCCGTCGTTCCAGATCAGGTCCATCGCATTCGCCACGGGCACGGGCACGGCTTTGGTCTTGGCCATCGTGAACTAATTCGAGGATGGGGTGCCGGATGGAGTGGGACGTGAACGAAGAAGCGCGCCAAAAAAGAATAACGAACCTCAACGGTGATCAGGAAATCCATTGTTTCGGCCAAGGCACAAGACGCGCCAGAAGAGCCGAGCGCACGCATGGCGCCGGCTTTGGTGGTGCAGCACGTTTTCCCTGAGGGCCCGAACCCCGGGAGATTCGTCGTGCGTGTTGACACGGGTGCTGAGTCTCGAGTCGACGAGCACGGCGAGCCGAACGACGAGACCTACGTGGCGTACGAACTGGTCCAAGAAAAGTTGGTGATGTTTCACACGTGGACACCTGATGCGTTGAGAGGTAAAGGTCTTGCCGCGTTGGTCGTACTGGAGGCGTTTGTTTGGGCGGAGACACACGGAAAGCGAATCGTACCGGAATGCTCGTACGTCTCAAACACCTTCCTAGAGAAACGACCAGACCTGAAGCGACTGGTGGACGGGTGAGAAGAAAAGGGGCTTTAGTTTTTTGGTCGCCGCCGATAAAAATAGACTTAATAGCAACGGGGGCACGACAACCACACGAAACACAACCAACGCATGCGTCACATCTGGCGGCATCCGTGGACACCCGGCGAGTCTAGATCGCCTATGACTTCCATCGGGGTGGGTGGGGCGAGGCCGTGTTGGAACAAACGCCGCCGCGCCGTGGCCGCCGCTTCGGGCGTGGACGCCGCCCGCGCCGCCGCCGCCGCCGTCGACGGCAGGGACCTCCGTTGAGACTGTGTCTCTAAGGAAACCCCGCCGTGGGGTAAATTCCGTTCCCCGCCGCTGGACAGCAAAGGCGTGGTGTTTGTCTCGGTAGCACCGGTTGCGACACGTCCCTGGATCGAGAAAGGTGAGTCCGAGTTTTCCGAGTGCGTTCTCGAAAGCCGAGCTTCCGATCCGCCCCGCCGTCGCTCGCGCGTTCCCGACGACCCCAAAACGTTTCCCCCCGTTCCCCGCCCTAGCCCGAACACGCCTCGCCAGCCCCGAGATTGCTGCAGTTGTTTGTTTTCTTTACTCAGCGTCTGGACGTTTTCTCGCTCCGCCTCCAAAGCGGTCGTCGCTTCGTTCAAAGAGCGAATCGCCCGCGCGCCCGCGGCTTCCAGGTCGAAACGCAACTCATTCTTCTCTTTCGTCGCCGCGGCGGCCGCCGTTTGTTTCTCCAAAATGACTTCCCGGACGTTTATCTCCGCCGCGAGTAGCATTTGTCGCAGCTCCCTCTCCGTGGTGTCCGCGTTTGACAGCCGCGCGCGTGCCAAGTCCGCCGCGGATGCATACGCAGCCCTGAAATCCTCCAGCTCCCGGGTCAAGGAAACGACTTCAAGAGTTTTCTCGTCCAAGTTTTGAAAAAGCGAGTCCGCCCTGGCGCGCGCTTCAGAAACGACGCGCGTCGCCGTCTTGAGCTGTTCATTGAGCGAAACAAGCTCGGCATCCTTCGCGTCCATCGCGGCACGCGCCATATCCTGCATCTCACGCATTTGCGTTTGTTTCTGACTACTTGCCCTGGTGAACTCCGTAGTGGCGCTTGCGGACTCGGCGGCGTAGGCGGTTTTTGTTTTCGCGCCGGCGAACCGCGACAAGTTTTTGGGGCCGGTTTGTTTCGTGGACGCGGACGAACCGTAGGCGCCGCTGCTTCGCGACGTGGTGGATTCCTTCCGGGCTTGTTGTGACACGGACGCATCATTTATGGGTGACGCACCACTTCGTGATGACGCCGAGTTGGGTGTCGTCGCGTCACCCGCGAAGGACGAAACGCTTCGAGTTGAGTCCACCGAGTTGGACGAGACGGACGCGGACGAAACGCTGGTCGGGGCGCTTCGCGGGACACTTGGGAGTAGCGCGGGCGTGGGTGGCGCGGCGGCGGGCGAGAGACTCGGACGGTCGTCGGTCACGCACCACGCGGGGTCCAACGCGAGCGCGCGAATTGCACATACCCACCGTCCCGCATCCGTCTCCGTTTCCGCCACGAGGAAAACGCCTTTCCACGCGTCGCTTTCAGGGTCCGCAACACTTGTCTCCAGAAACACGCATCGGTTGGCGTACGACTTGTTCCCATGGAAGTTTACCGACGAAACCGAGACGGCCCGGATGTCGGCGAGTGCGATGTGTGACAGTGGTTTGTCCCCTGGCGACGCACAGAACTCAACCCGCGTCCCATCCACGTCCAGGGATACCCACCTCTTGTTCCACCGCTTTAAGTGCTCACTGCGCTTCAAAAGCCAGCAACCACGAAGAGGCGATTTCGAACTCGGCGCGTCCCCTGGACCCAAGTCCGTCTCCGCCAACCCATTACCACGTCGCGGCCCAAACGACGACGCGCGGGGACACGACGCCGCGAGAGGCGCGTCCCAGGGGGACACCGCCGGGGGGACGTACACCGTCGCCATGAGGACGTCGGGGTCGCGCGGGTGCGATTTGAAAAACCCACGAGCAATTTTGATTCCTTTCTGTTGCCAACGCGGGACTTTTTTCTTTTCTCGCGAGTGCCGACTCGCCACTCGCCGAAGCGTCTCCCGGGGACGGCGCCGTCCCCGCGGTCGCCTACACCAAGAAACTCGTTATCGACTACTTCCTGGAGGGCGACAGCGTGCGGAGTAACCCCCATCTAAGGGCTTTCACAGCGAGCAGCTCCCCGGCTGAGTAGAATCTTCTACCCAGGGTGACGGTTAGCCTTCCGCCGGGCACAAAAAAAAAAAACAACTTGAAAAAGAGCGCGAAAAACATGATGACCACGACCCTCCCTCGGAGCGCACAACCGGACCCGCCGGTGGTGTTCCAGACCTCGTGTTCGTGTCCAGGCGGTCGTTCCACGCTTCTGTGCGGTGGATCAGCCCTCGCCACGCGCGCCCGATCGTCGACGCGGTTCCGTCCGTTCAAGGGCCCCGTTCTCTCAGGAGCGCGTGTTTCGGTTGCGCGTGTTTTCAACCAGTTCACCAGAACGATGAGCGCCTTGGACTCGCACTCCGACGCGATCTCGGGGACGTTCGACGCGTTCGAGTGCTGCGGTGAAGACTCTGTGCCCACGACGGAGGATGCGCAGTGGAGCTCGGAAAGTTTGGAGCTCGCGACGCACGCGGTGATGGCTAGACACGCCGGGAGGCTGGCGCACAGCACGGACAGTACGCTGATCGAGTTGCACCTCAAGTTCGTCGCGGAGCTTTATTTCAAGTGCAAGTGCGGCCCCAACGAGTACGCGTCGAACCAGGACGAGTTTCTACGCGAGTCTTTACTCGCCATGCGTGCGTTGTGGAGCAACACCGCGTGCGGTAATCCTCAACAAACGCTAGCGGAGACGAAATGGGGCGCAATAGGCGTGTTGGGTAACAAAAACCCCTCGCCCGCCGCGCAAGCGCTGATGTTCACCTTGCTAAATAACGTACGCGGGGAAGACGAGACGTGCGACTCCGTGGTGGACGCCGGGTTCGACTTACTGGACGGCATCACGAGGCGTGCCCGAGGGGTTGCGGACCACCACCCTTCGGAGACAGCGTCTACGCACTACGAGTTCGGAGATACCGTTTTGTGGATGTTGAGCGCGATCGCGTTCCACGACCGGAAATCCCCGGGCAGGGACAAAGCGTTCGACGGCGACACCGACGACGGCGACACCGACGACGGCGACACCGACGGCGGCGACGAACGAACAAGCGCGAGTTCGAAAAAAGCCACCATGTTACGAGCCACGCAGACCCTTTTGACGTACGTCACGCCGTCGCCGTCGGATCCGCCGTGCGCGCGACGCGCGATGGCAATGATCGCGGCCGGGGTGATGGACGGTTTGATGCTCCAAATCGATACGTTGTCGTCCTCGCGAGCGCGGGCGCGGCGCGGGGACGAAACCGAAGAAAGAGACGACGGCCGTCGCGAGAGCGGGGCATCCGAGTTGGCCACGACGTCGACGTTCGTTATGGTTGCCGAAAAGCGCACCATCCAGAAAGAGGGACACGCGTCAGCAGAGGTACGTGTTGTGTTTCCCAAATCCAACGACTGTTTGCCCATACACGGCTGACACTTTTCTTTTACAATCGGAGGACGACGCCGAGGAAGACACCGACACCGTTCGCGACGCGGTGGAAAACCAAAACCACCCGTTGGATGACACGCGATTACAAACGTGTCTCGCACTTGCCGCGCGCGTGCTGCAGTTGCACGCGAACGCGTGTCGCGTACTACCCGCGTGTCTCACGTCGAAGCTTCCCACGTTTCTCGCTACCCTTTCCAGAGTGATTCGCGGTCCCACTCGGTTTTGTTTCTCGGCGGGGGAAAAGCGGAAAGCGCTCGCGGCGATGACGCACCTCGCGAGGTTCGAGTACGAACCTTCAGATTTTTCAAATGGTGAAGGCAATTTTTCAGATGGTGGGTTGCAAGAGGTGTACGCCGCGATGACCAGCACCGCGTTGATCGGGTGGCACCTATACATCCGCGAAACATGCGGGTTGGAAAAACAACAGCAAATAGCGAGTTGTTCGAGCGCGGCGGAGAAACGCGCTCTGGAACGGGATTTCGATTGCACGTTTCGAGAAAACATGAACCACGCGGTGCATGACGTGGGTAATTTTAGGGATGAATTTAGGAAGGATTCGTGTTACGACACTCGTTTGACCGCTACTGACGTCGGACCGTGCCTTTGCGACGTCGCGGGGTTGTTCCAGCCGTGCGGAGACGTTCAACACACGGAAAGCTTTAAATGTTGGTTCGATACCGCAATCCCGGACTCGAACATGGGAACGGACGATTGGGTTGGGAAACTCACCAAGTGTCGCGCCCTCACAAGTAACGCACGCGACGCGCTACAGGCCTTGACCTTGCTTGCTACGTCACGAGGTAGTTACAGCGAGGGGTGTCCACAGGTGTGGCACGCGAAGTGCGCACACGCGGGCGCGGTGTTACGCGCGGTGTTGTCCGTTCGGGGGAAGAAGCTTTCACTCGGTTTGTCAGGAGACTCGAAACAGAAACTTCCTCAACTCCCTGGCGCGATTACGAACTTGAACCTGGCAGATGAAGAACAAACAAAACGAAAAGAGACGCCGGTTGGTTTTCCGCGCGCGAAACGGCCGCGAATTGCGAATGGCGCGGCGGAGACGGCGGGGAAACGACGATCGCGGAGGAACGCGGACGACACGATGCGTTACTCGGTGAGAGTGACTGGTAAATACCAGTGAGAGTGACTGGTAAATAATCAATTCTAAAAAATAGTTTACACGTAGAATCACGCTCGCTTTCGGTACCCGCGCATCTCGCCCCTGATGCGTTCGCGCTGCGATTTATCCTCCGTCTGGCAGTTGTAGTGGTACAACACCTGGTCGTCGTAGTACCGCTCGGGGTGTTTTGTTGTTGATGGGAAAACCGCGTCCCGTACCGCGACCCAGCGTTGCCACCGCTCCAGCGTTGTGGACGGGTCGTCGTACCCTTCGCAAGCTTTCGCGAAGGCGTCGTCGACGCGCGCGCGCGCGTTGGCATCGCCGTCCATCGGATTCGGCGGCGTTTCGATTCGTTCCTCGTCACTCGGACCCTCAAGGTCGTCGAAAACAAGCACCGCGCGCAACGCAATCCACGGGCCGTGTGTAGGGTGGATGGAGAGGTGACACTTTTCGTCCAAGTGCGCGACGCCGGCGACGTGCGCCATTCGTTGGATGGCCACCAGATTGCCGGGTGACGTGTTTTGCGAATGGAACACGCGCGGCGGTGCGGTTGCACACGACGACTCCACCACAGTGGATATCGCACGTGCTACGTATAAATCAACCGGGTGCGTTGCGTCGCCGATGACCGGGTCGGTGTCGTGCGCGGCGCAGAACGCAGGCCACAGCGCGCGGCTGTTGCCCACGAGCACCACAAGCGCGTCGCCACGCGCACCGCCGCTCGAGGGCGTGATTAGCGAGCTTGGCGGTGCGACGTCGTTGTACCACCGAAGACGCAGCGGGACGACGATATCCAGACCCTTGGCGTGAAGCGCGTAGCGCACCTCATCGGTGCGCGTGGTCCACGCGGGGGACATGCGGTGCGCGCGAGAGGGACTGAGAAGACACGATGGTGTACATGCTGATTCTTTGACAATATGATACGTAGTACACGCGGAGTGAATCCGCGCTCCTCGCCGCTTACTCCTCTTCTCTCTCCGGGGGCAACCCGCAGGGCAGCAGCATTTTCTGGGATGACAAAGGACGGGCGGAAAGGGAAGGTCAGTTTAGGTTCCGGGTTTAGGGTTAGGATTACGAAGTGTCACGGTTATGAACACAGAGAGATGCGCCGGCGGCTGTTCGAGGCGAAATTCAATGCCAGGCAGAGAGACGCAGAATTAGTTAGGGTTGCCCTTTGACTCTCTTCATGATGGGGCGCGTCGTCTCGTCCCTGTCGCGGACCCCACACTCGTGGCCGATACCGTGCGCGGGGTGTCATCATCGCCTAAATTACAGCGGTAACGCGGTCGTACGAACAACGTACCTGCATCATGTTATACCGCACCCGGCCTATGCTTTCGTTTTCCGCGACCGCAAAGTACTGCATCATGGTGGGCCGTCCCACGTACGAGGCGTAGGAATCCCTGTGGATGTTCACCGCCCATTCGAAGCGGTTCGTGTCCGCGTGCCCGGTACCGACGTAGCGCGACTGCAGGTGCTCCAGCTGGTTGTTGATGTTGAAACGATCCGCGGCGCTGGCCATGGCGAACGGAAGGTGTTGCGAGCCTCGCGCGCGCGGTGCGGACTGGATCACGAAGGAGCACATCGACGAGGTTTTCATACTCGCGGCTGCGAATATTTCGCGTCGTCCGGAACTTTGCCACCTTTTTGAGGCCGCGGCCTTCGCCACACCAGGCACACCGCGGACGCATCGGGACACCTGCGTCGATGGGCATGCCCCCTGCGTCGTGTCGCCGGCGAGTTCGCCATTTGACAAGAAACGCGTGTATCGTGTTTCTGTGTTTCGGTGTGGCGCTTGTGATCAAGGGCGTCGCGGGGGAGACATCCGATGTCGAATCTGCAGCGCGCGAACGCGAAAATTCGACATCGGTCGATGTCGAGGCATCCATCGAGGACGACACCGAGTCCTACGACGCGGCTGCGCATTTCCAGGGTGCCAAACAACAAGTGGCCCCAACGGAGTGGGTTCGTACCTCGGACGACGCCATGCCCGTAATGCCCTTCGAGATCATCGACGTCGCGGCGGGTTTGGCGGAGACGGAGGGGAGCAAAAAGGGAAACACCGCGGACAAAAACAAACGCGCGGATTACCAGGAACTCGCGTCTTTGTTACACTCGCAAGCCGCCACGATTGACAGCTTTCACGGCAGGGAGGACCTGCATCCTGATGGGAAGTGCGAGGCCGAAATCAAACAGCTCTGCGCTGCAACGGAAATGGAAAACACGCACGTGAGCAACTTGAAATTCACCACGGTAAACCCGGGAGGAGGTGCCGAGAAAAAAGACAACGAAGACGCCGAGTCTGCTGAGGACACCGAAAAGCCCGCGATCACAGAGCGTCGTCGTATCTTGCTCCAGGACTTGACAGCCAAGGAGTCTGTCGTGGTGGAGCACCTGAGCGCTCCTGACCCTTGGGGCGTGGACGAGGACCCGCCCGCGGCGCCGGTGGAGGCGTCGGAAAAAGACAAACGCATTTTCGATTTGGAAGCGAAAGTAAACGCCCTGGCAGAGCTGATGGAAAACACGCAAGGCGGCGCCGACGCGGTGGCCACCATAGCACACACGAAACGCCCGCACCGGCCGTACAAGTCCTACTTCGAGTGCGTGCACGCGAACATCGTGGAGGTGCACCAACGGCGGGCGAAACACGTCGTGACCCCCGCGTGCCGCGCGGAGGTGAGGGAGACGTACCAACGTCGGTTCACCGATATCCGGAAAGACGCGGAGTTGATGTCCGTGTGCGGCGGCGGGCACAAGGCCACGACGCACAAGGTGGATACACAGCCTGACCCGGATGACGACGACGACGCCGTGAACAACGCCGCGCGAGGCGAAGCCGTGGCGGGGGGCGACATCTCAAAGTTCTGCGCCGACGTCAAGCCCGGCCTGGGGCTGGTGTTCCGGTGTTTGAAGTCGCACAAAGCGACGCTTGATTCTGAGTGCGCCAAGGTTGTGGGGTTTCGGCAAATCGAACAAGCCGCGGACATATCGCTGGACGCACCCCTGGCGTTGATGTGCGAGGAGGACCGGGTGAAACTGTGCGCGGGCACGAAGTGGGGCGGGGGCGCCACGGAGCAGTGCTTGAAAGACAACCGCGCGGAACTGAGCACGCAGTGCAAGTTGGAAGTGTTCAGACGCGAAGTCGAGGAAAGCGAGGACATCCGATACGACGGATTTTTAGCCGAGGTGTGCGCTGGTGACAAAAACGCGTTTTGCGGTGACGTCACCCCCGGGGAGGGGCGCATACTGGCGTGCCTCGAAGCGCACGTCGGGGCCGCGAAGTTTTCGTCAGAGTGCCGCCAGATTCTCGACCGCAGAGTCGTGCGCAGAGCCGCGGACTGGCGCCTCGACTTTGCGCTTCGCAAAGCGTGCGCGAGTACGGTGAAGTCGATGTGTCACGCCGAGCTGGACGCGGCGAAAACCAAGGTTTCCTCGTCGGGCACGGTGTTGGAGTGCTTGAAACGAAAGTTCGACGACGGCGACGTGGACGACGCTTCGTGCGCCTCTGAGGTTACGAAAAAAATGGCCGCCGCCTCTGGGGATATTCGTGAGGACACCGCGTTGACGCTGGCGTGCAAGGGGGACCTGCAAAAGCACTGCGGCGGCGTGGCGCCCGGGGAGAGCCGGCTGTGGCGTTGCCTCGCCGAGCACAGGAAGGACGGGTACGGGAAAGAGTGCGAGGCGAAACTGTTTGAGCGGGAAACCTGGATGTCGGGTGATTGGCGGTTCAAGTACGCGCTCGCGAGCGAGTGCGCGAGCGAGGCACAAGTGCTTTGCCAAGGCGTCGCCGCGGGGGGCGGGCGGGTGATTCGGTGCTTACAAGAGAAACTGGACGACCCACGCGTGGGCAAGGCGTGTCGCGAGGCGGTTTTCGGCGACCAGCAACGGTCACACAGCGACGTTCGGCTGCACAAGGAACTCTCGTCAAGCTGCGACAGCGACTTGAAACTGCTGTGCGCTGGCGTTGAGCCGGGCGAGGGCCGGGTCGTGCGGTGTTTGAAAGACAAACGAGCCGAGGTCACCAAACCTGACTGCCGCAACGCCCTGCTGCGACTGATGATGTCGCACGCCGATAACTACCTACTGGACGCGCCGCTCGCCGCCGCGTGCCACGACGACGTACGCGCCGCGCGTTTCCCACATCCTGACACCGTTCACAGCCCCTGTTTGACTGTTTAAGCGCACCACGGGTACCAGTCACCAGTACTGCAACTGTTACAAATACATCAAAGTGCACTGTTTGCCCATACAGGACACCCATCCTCAAGACTCAAAACTGACGCGTTTCGTTACCAACGCTCACAGGTCATCGCGCACTGCTCAACGATCGAGCCGGGCCACGGCAGAGTGCACGAGTGCTTGCGCGCGGTTCCCGACGTGTTGTCCCAAGCCTGTTTGGATGCCGAAATCGGCGCCGAGTCCAACGAGTCCGAGGACATCCGGTTGAAGCCGCAGATCTTACGAGCCTGTAGCTCGTCCGCCGCGACGCTGTGCGCTGACGTCAAGCCGGGGCACGGCGCGTTGCTGGAGTGTTTGCTTGCGAAAAGCGGGGACGACGAGATGGACGGAAGTTGCGCGAAAAAACTTACGCGGTTCTCGAAACGAGCCAACAAGCACATGGCGTTCAACAACATGGTCAAAAAGCACTGCCCTTTGGAAGCCGCGCGGCTTTGCGACGCGGGGGCGGACGCGGTTTGGCAAGCGGAGCGCAGCGCGGCGGCGGCGGATAAATCGGTGGCTGACGAAAGCGCGTCTTCCGAAGACACTCCGAAGGAGTTCAAAGAACCGGTGGCTGACGAAAGCGCGTCTTCCGAAGACACTCCGAAGGAGTTCAAAGAACCGGTGGCTGACGAAAGCGCGTCTTCCGAAGACACTCCGAAGGAGTTCAAAGACCCGCTGACGTGCTTGGTGCGTTCCATTGCCAAGGTTGAAATTCCGGAGTGCGCCACGGCGCTGCGGAAAACAGTACTGAAGTCGTTCAAAGCGTTCAGAGTGGGTACGCCCGCTACCAAGATGTGCGACGGCTCCGCGGAGAAACTGTGCGGCGCGACCAAAGAGTTGGCGGACTTCCAAGCCCCGGGTTCGGTGCTCGGGTGTTTGCAGAGGAACGCCGGGGAAATTGGCGACGCGTGCTGGCAGGCAGTCGCCACGACCGTCGAGGATGGCGACAAAAAGGGCAACATCGGCAGCAGTCCCGACCACGACAAGATCGTGGAACGGGTTCGGGCCGCGCTGCTCGAGGAGGTGAGCGGGAAAATCGCGCGCGGCGGTGACGGCGTGAGCGCCGCAGCGGCGCGGACCGTTTCTGAGCTGAGAAAGAAAGCCGATTCCTTGGGCACCGTGTTGGCGCTGGTGGTGTTGGCGTTGGTGGGGGTCGCCTTCATCGCGTTTCTGGCGCTAAGAAGGGCGTTCACGCTTTTGGGAAGAACAAGCCGCGCGGGCAAAGCGGCGGGAAGCGGGAAGTGGCGCGGCGCGCACAACGTGTGAATAATTACCGAGTTTCATAAAGTTTTAAAAGAATTACAAGAGACGAGATTTATCCGTGGTGTTTGTTCAAAAAAAAAAAGTCTATTTACAGTGTCTTTGTCTCACCATTTTTCCGGCCGAACGTAGCTAGTACAAGTCCTCGTCCATCTCCATGCCTTCCGCGAGGAACGAGTCGTCCCGCGCAGGACGACTCAAGTCGTCGTCGCTGTTTTCGTAGACGGATTCTTCGTCCGCGGTTTTCGAAACCGCTCGGCACGAAAAGTAAAGAATGCGTTTCAGCTTGCGGTTGTAGAAGAAGTAGTTGAAGCTCCACAGGTTACCGTCGTCGCAAAACGGGTCCCCCTCCGCCACGGCTTTGTACGTGTACACGTCGCAGTCCACAAGGGCGATGCTTTGGTCGATTGCTCGCCACAGTTCCGAAGCGAGGGGTTCGGCGCCTGATTGTGACAAAAGAAATGTCAGTCGGGGTATGGGCAATCGCAGAGGTGATGTGTGGTGGTTGGGAAATACTACCCTAAACCCTACTTACCGGCGCCCACGGTGGCGGAGTACACCCTCGCGCTTTCAAGAAGAAACCCGTCAATCTCATTCTTCACCCGCGTGACTTGAACGATACTTTGCGCGCTCGTGCTTGGTTGCGATTCCCCCAAAGAAGACGTCCCCCCGAAGGAGGCGGAGACGTTTTCCTTGGTGAAGTGGTGCCCCCTAAGCGCGGAGAAGTCGTAATCAGGGTACATGTGGTTCAGAGTGAGGATGAGGAAGATGAGCGTTTTCCGGCTACCCGCGTCCGTCAGCGGACCGACCGGCGACACCGACAGCGCGCTAGGGCTACCCGCCATCATCGTCACCACCTCCTGGTCCAGACTCTTGCTGAGCTTCTTGTCGATGCCGGCGAGCTTGCCTGGGGAGGAGGAGTGGAAACAGGGTAAAGAGGGACACAGAGTCAGAAAGGCGGTCGAAACGCGAGCGAGTGTTGAAACCTTTTTCAGATTGAACAATGAAGTCGTTCTGGAAAAAGGGAAAGTCGTCGTTGTCCTCCGCGGGTCAATTCGCGTTTCTTTCGAGGCGTCCGACGAGGCGGGGGGAAAGGAAACACGAGTGAAAACGCACATGAGTACGCCTCGAGCTGGCCGTGCACGACGTAGTCGCCCACATTCACGGCGCTGAGGAAAGCGTTGAGGCTGTGTTTGATGTGGGTGGGTTTGGAGGTCAGACGCGCGCGGACGGGGGACGGGAAGACCGTGTGTCCTTTGGGAATAACTTTGAACCGCGGGAGAATAAATGGAAAAAGAACTCGTAAGGGGTGCCGCGAGGTCCACGGCAAGGCGTGGGTTCGACGGAGCGCGGGATCCACGGCACGTGCCGTGTACGCGCGGTCGTGGGAGTCAAGCAGGGTCGCGTGGGTCACGTACGCGCTGAGCGACACATCCTCCAGGAACTTCATCGTGGGTGGTTTCTTATCGGTTTGGAATCTGACTCGGAATGCGTAACGCGGCCTCCGCGGTCGTTTCGCGCGTCCTTTGCGTCCTTTCGCGCGCTTAGTTATTCCGGTACGACTCTTTGGTTACCTCCCAAGTTTGGTTCCAGCCGGTTGTGTTGATCGATGGGCAGTTCCGTGGAGGACGCGAAGGCATCGCACGTCCTGCGCGGACGAGTGGGGAGGGGGTGCGTGTGGATGCGTCGACGTTTGACGCTCCCGCCAATCGTCTGCAAGTCTTCCCGAAGAAGAATTTTGAGCGGGCGAACGAGGAGGACGGCAATGCTTTGTGGGCAGAACACCCGCGTGTGCGGGTGATTTGAGTTTTTAGAGCCGACCGCAGCTGCACCCGAGTGCTCCTTTCATCGACGATCGCAATCGTTTCGCAGAGTGCGGCGCACCTCCCCGCGTTCCTCGCGATGTCGGAGTCGGGATCCGCGGTCCCCGCCCCCGCGAAGCTCGCGAAGATGACCAAAACAACCGTGGGGATGGCCGCGTACGCGGTGACGTCGTCCATGATGCTCATCATCAACAAACTCGCGGTGACTTTTTTTCCCCACGCCTCGGTGTTGCTTTGCTTGCAGTTACTCGCGACGACCGCGATCATCGGCGTCTTGAGCACTACGGGCCATCTAAACGCGGACGCGTTCGAGTGGGAAAAAGCGAGGCCGTTCCTGTTCGTCGCCCTCGGGTTTCTAGGCGCACTTTATGCGAACGTCAAAACCTTGCAGTACGCCAACGTGGAGACCTTCATCGTGTTTCGTTGTTCGGTGCCGTTGTTGGTATCGGTGTTGGACCGGTTTTTCTTAGGCAGGGCCTGGCCCAACATAAGGAGCTGGGCCTCACTAGGCGTGGTGTCTTTAGGCGCGCTGGCGTACGTCATAACGGATGCGAACTTCGAAGTCAACGCGTATGGATGGGTCGGGGTGTGGTACGCGTGCTTCGCCTTCGACGCCGGTACGTGTCGCGCGTTTCCCAAATCCAAACGCGACGTTTACCGCCCCCGGCCGAGCGCGCTACGGCCGTAACATTCACTGGCAACTAAAACAAATACACGCAGCGCAAACGCACTTTGGAGGCCCGATTATGCCCGACTGTGGAGGCCCGATTACGCCCGACTGTTCGCGCATACACGTCACGGTCCCGACTGACCCTTTTCGTGACCAACCGCAGTGTACATCAAAAAGATCGTGGACAAAACGAGCTTGTCGGTGTGGACACTGAGTTACTACCAAAACGCCCTCGCCGCACCTTGTATGTTTGTGTTCACCATTTGCAACGGCGAGCTCGCTGGGGCGATGGCGCACGTCTGGACCCCCGCGGACATTTGCGTCGTTTCCGTGTCCTGCGTCGCGGGTTTGGTGATGAGCTGGAGCTCCATGAACCTGCGCGGGCTGGTGCGTCCTTTCACCAAATCCCTCCGACTGTTTACCCATACTCGTACCACAAGGGACTGTTACCTCCGACTGTTTGTTCATACATCGCGATATAGTCGTACCAGAAGGGAGCATTACCTCTGGACTGTTTGTCCATACATCACGATATACAAGACTGACACTTTCTTTTACATTCGCAGGTCAGCGCCACCACGTTCACCGTGACTGGGACGATGTGCAAAATAGCCACGGTGGTAGTGAACTGCTTGATGTGGGAGAAACACGCCAGCGCGCCCGGGATGGCCGCCCTGTTCGTGTGTCTCTTCGCGGGGATGGGGTACCAGCAAGCCCCGATGCGGGAAGGGTTTGTTTCCGGAAACGCAAACGCGCGGGAGATGGAAAAAGTCAAAGAAAAACTCATCGGGTAAAGCAACGTATCGGAACGGGAATTATAAATCAACAAATCGTCACACGATTAACCTCTTCCTCGACCTCCCCTACCTCCTCCCCGGCCTCCTGCACTATTTCCCTCGCCTTCTTCGTTCCTCGCCGCGCCCCTGGTGCCGCTGCGTCGCGCCCGCCCGGCGCTGACACCAGCCGTGTCTCGTCCCCGGCCTCCCCTCCCTCCTCGGCTACCTCTTCCACCCCGGCCACCTCCTCTATCCTTATCGCCCCTGCCTCCGTCGAACCGCGCCTCCCTGGCCATCTTCCTGGCCTGCGTTTCTTTTCGCGCCCGCGCATCCGCCACCGCGCGCGACGACGTGGCCGCGTCCAGCGGGTTCCCCAGTTTCACCGCGAGGTCGATTTCGTTTGCCAAAACTCGGTCTTTCTTGGCCACCAGGTTGGTCACCTTACCGGTCGCACCAGCCCTCGCCGTGCGCCCGCTCCGGTGGATGTAATCCACCGGATTCATGGGGAAGTCGAAGTTCAGGACGTGCTCCACCTGCCCGCGGGTGGCGCCGCCGAAATCGAGTCCGCGCGCGGCGAGGTCGGTGCACACCATCACGACCGCCGACCCGTCTGTGAAGTCGCCCTCCGTGAACTCCTTCATGCTGGCTTGCCTGCCCTCAACAGTCATGTCACCGTTGTACATCACAACCGGAATATCAGCCTCCGTCAGGGCGTACTCCACGGCTTGGCAAGAAGGCATGGTGTTGCAGAACACCATGGTTTTCTTCCCCGCGCGGAAGTCGCCCATCACGATCTGTTCGCAAACCGCCATCTTGTCGATGCTGCCCGGGCAATCCACGAACCTGTGTTTCAGGTGTTTCGGGGATTTGTGAAGCGAGGGGGTGTCTATTGTGACTAAATCTGCAAGCTCCTCGGATATCAGCGCGATGACTTTTTGGGACATCGTGGCGCTCACCACGATGACGGTTTTCTTGGTGCCGTCGGGGTTGTCTTTCTTCAGCGGCCGCAACAGCCGTTTAATTTCGTCCCCGAATCCGGCTTCGAAAAGCGTATCCGCCTCATCCAACACGATGTGCGTGCAATTAGACATGAAAAGGTTTTCCTCTTCCATGTGCTTAATTAGTCTGCCAGGCGTACCGACCACCACGTCGAGCGGCCGGTCCAGCTGTTGCCGCTGCGTGGCGAACTTCTCGCCGCCGATTATGATCTCCGACGAAAACCGCGCGTGGTGCGAAATCGTTTTCGCCACGCCTCTTACTTGTTCCACCAGCTCCCTCGTCGGCCCCACGATCAGCACCCGCGGGCGCTTCGCCCGCGCCCGAGTTCCACTTGCAGCTTCCTCGCGTCGCATGCGGTGTATCACCGGTAGCAAATACGCCAGAGTCTTGCCGCTTCCGGTTTGCGACGCGACGAGAAAGTTACCCCCTGCGAAGAGTTTCGGAATCGCGACCGCCTGGATCTCGGTGGGCGACGTTAAACCCATCGCGTCCGTCGCGGCCACGAGCTCCTTGTCCAAACCCAGCTCGGCGAAGGAATCGGCCGAGGCGTGTGGCACGACTGCTGCATCACCAGAACGTCGCTTCGCCGCCGACGCCAGGGCGTTCGCGCGAGACGCGAATGTGCGCATCGCCGCCGACGCGATGGCGCGATTTGTGGGGGGGGCGAACGCGCTGGCGAAAGACGGAACCTGGCGACTGGGAAGCCTGGCGACGAGACGCCGCGCCACCACGGGCGCGCGTGCCGCGGTGGACAAGCGCCCGGAACCACCGAACGTCTCAGCGCGTCGCGCGGTCCACATCGAGCACGAGCTCATCGCCATCGTGTCCCTCAGCAAACGCTTTATCGTGCCGAGCGGCGGCGCGAAACGCGAACGCGAAACGCGGCCGACGGAGCGGACGAGACTTTTTGTTTGGTGGTGGGTGCCGAGGGGTCGGACCGGGGGCGACGACCGGCGTCGAGCGCGCGAAAGGCGTGTGGGCGCGAGGATGTCGCACTACCTTGTTGTCCAGCGCGGAGGGGGGTCGACGCGTTAAAGTGTGCTTTTTACGCGCTGGCGTTTTTTGGACGACGAGTTTCTTGCAAGTTTCTTCAAGCTTCCTCAGAGCTCATCAGACTTACCAGCGCGCCGCGAACGTGCGCAGGCGTGCAGGCGAGTCGTCTCCCGCGATGTCTCCCGCGGGCGCGCGCCTGACCATCGACGGGATGGTGTGCGGGGCGTGCACGTCCGCGGTGACTTCCGCGCTGCAGAAGGTGGGTGGTGTGCGTTCGGTGTCCGTGTCTTTGGAGACGAAATCCGCGACCGTGAGGTACGACTCGGGTGCCACCGGTCTGGATTCCTTACGAACGGCGGTGGAGACGTGCGGGTTCGACGTGTTGTCCGTGGTTCCAACGGATGCCGACCCGTCGCCGGTACCGACGCGCCTTGTGACCCTCGCGATAGGCGGCATGACTTGTGCGCGGTGTTCAGACTGGGTCACAAGGGCGCTAGAAGATTTACAAGGCGTGCAACAAGTGTCCGTGGATCTGAAAACGCACAAAGCCTTGGTGCGGTGCGCGGTGGGAGGCGCGTCGCTGGTGCGCTGCGTCGCCGGGACCGGGTACACCGCAAGGCTATTGCGAGTGGATGACGTCGCGGAGGACGAGGTTCAAAACACTACTACAGGAAGCTATGTACAGCAACAAAACACTACGGTTCCGTACGTTACGGACGAAGGCTTTGACGACAGCGAGGCTTTATTTTCGGGAACGGAGACTTCGTTCAGCGACGCGGCAGCGTCTTCGTCGTCGCGCGACGGCGCTGGCGCTTCCAACGTCATAACCCTTCGCGTCAGCGGCATGTCGTGTGCGTCGTGCGCGTCGAAGGTTGAGGAAGCCGCGTTGTCGTGTCCTGGAGTGGTCAGCGCGACAGTGAACCTACTCGCGGAGACGGCGACGGTGACGTTGTCGCTCGGCGATGCTCCGGGAGAAAGCGGCCACCAAAACAAACGCCGTAACAACAACACGACGACGCACTGGGCAACTCCCGACCCCGAAACGGTCGCGAGGTTCGTCACGAACTACGGGTTCCCGTCGGAAGTGGTGGACGCTACCGGGTTAGCGTTCCGCGTGGGCGGGATGGTCTGCGCGTCCTGTCCTCCGCGCATCGAGATGGCGTTGGGCCGATTAAAAGGCGTCACGAAAGTGGAAGCCAACGAGCTGCTGGGAAAGGTGTTGGTCAAGTACAACGCGGCGCAAATCGGGGCGCGGACGCTGATGCGGGCGATTGAGAAATTGGAGTACGCGCCCGTCGAGCTGTGGGAGGATGACTCGGCGTTGACCGGTACATCCACCGGGCATCAAAAAGAAGCGGCTCGGTACAAAAAAGAGTTTCTCCTATCCTGCGTGTTCGCGGTACCGCTGTTCCTTTTAATGATGGTGCTTGACAAGATCGAAGTGTTTCACGCCGCGCTGATGACGGATTGCTTGGGTGGCGCCGCCGCGCCTGGGATGCTGCCTGTGATGTCGTTACTCTCGTTCTTCCTCGCCACGCCCGTGCAGTTCGGTTTGGGTAAACAGTTCTACGTACGCGCGTACCGCGCGGTGAAGCACGGCGGGGCGAACATGGACTTGCTCGTCGCGCTCGGTACGTCCGCCGCGTACGCGTACTCCACGTACGTCGTGCTCGCCGGAATAGCGGCGCCCGCGCTCGTCAAGGGAAGCGCGCAATTTTACGAAACCAGCGCTGTTTTGATCGCCTTCGTGTTGATGGGCAAGTGGCTCGAGGCGAGGGCGAAGGGCGCGACGAGTAACGCGATTCGAGTGTTAGTCGCACTGCAGCCCACCACCGCGCGGATCGTGGAGATGCCTGGTGATGGGTCGGTTGCGAGTCACCTCGCGGACGTCGCCGCGAAACGGGCGAAGGAGTTGACCTCGAAAGGCTCGGTGACGTCCGACGACTTTGAAGATTTCGAAGAGACACACGACGCGTTCGTCGAACTCGCAACCGCCGCGGCCACCGCGGCGGCTGTGTCAAGTGGGGCCGGCGAGCGACAGGTAGACACCGCGTTGCTTCAGCGAGGTGACGTTTTACGTGTGACTCCGGGAGGGCGGTTCCCCGCGGATGGGCTGGTGATTTCCGGGCACACGAGCGCGGATGAAAGCGCGCTGACCGGTGAGTCCATGCCTGTTACAAAAATCCCGGGGCAGTTCGTCATCGGAGGCACGATCAACGCCGGGGGCGGGTCGCCATTGGTGCTGGCTACTAACGTCGGCGCGGATGCCATGCTCGCGAAAGTGGTGCGCTTAATTGAAGACGCGCAAGTCGCGAAAGCGCCGATCCAGGCGTACGCGGACAAAGGTACGTGTTGTATTTCCCAAATCCCAACACTATTTTCCCATACAAGACTGACCCTTTTCTTTCCCAATCAAAGTGAGCGGCGTGTTCGTGCCGTTCGTGGTGTTCGTCGCCACGGTGACTTGGATTTCCTGGTTTGTCTGCGCGAGAAGCGGGTACGTTCCGGTTGAGTGGTTCGCCGCGGAGGGCGACTTTTTATTTTCGTTCCTCTTTGCGATCACCGTGCTTGTCATTGCGTGCCCGTGCGCGCTAGGCCTGGCCACTCCAACCGCGGTGATGGTAGGCACCGGCCTCGGCGCTAAATACGGCATCTTGATAAAAGGAGGCAAACCCCTGGAAACCGCGCACGGCGCGAGTCATATCATTTTCGACAAAACGGGAACCATCACGGTCGGGAAACCGGCGGTTACGAACATCGTGACCCTCGACGGTGTCGGCGGTGTTTTTTCCCAAGATGACATCCTCCAGTTCGCCGCGTCCGCGGAAGTCTCAAGCGAACACCCGGTGGGCAAAGCCATGGTGGTCGCGGCGCGGAAAGGGTGGGGCGAGGAAAATAACGGTACCAAAAGTACCAAATCCAGACGAATCGATTTGCTCGCCACCGATTCCTTCGAAGCGCGCGCCGGCATGGGCGTCGCGGCGAGCTTGCGCAACGGTTGTTTGGTGACGCTTGGTAACGTGCGGTTCATGCACGAGAGCGGTGTTGTCGTGAGCGGGTCGTTGCTGGAAATAATCAGAAGGGAGGAAGAGAAGGGCCAAACCGTGGTCGTGGTGCACGTCGCGAATACCGGCACGGCCGGCGGCAAGGAGTCCTTGCAGCGGGGGGGCAAATCCGAAAAAGAAAACCCGCCCGTCGGGTTAGTGTGCGTCAGCGACCCGATCCGCCCGGAGGCGAAGGAGGCGATCGCGGCGCTGACGAGCCGGGGTGTCACGACGTCGATCGTTTCAGGGGATAACTGGAGAGTCGCGCGCGCCGTCGCGGCGCAAGTGGGCATTCAAACCGTCGTCGCGGAGGCGCTTCCGGGGGACAAAGTGACCGTACGTATTGCACTTACCAAATCCCTCCGATTGTTTTGCCGATTGTCCAGAGTAATTACTCATACACATTACGAAAGACTGACACTTTCTTTTATTTATCGCAAGGCGGTGAAGGACGCGCAACGGGACGCGCGCGCGTTCGCCAAGCGCTTCGGCAAACAAACAGGCGCCGTGTTAGTCGTGGGCGACGGCATCAACGACGCCCCCGCGATGGCGCAGGCGGACCTCGGTATCGCGATCGGGGCCGGCACGGACGTCGCCATGGAAGCCGCCGGGGTGGTGCTCGTGAAATCCAACCTCCTGGACGTCGTCGCCGCGCTTGACATTTCAAGGTACGTTTGGGGCTTTCCCAAATCCAGGCACCTACGTTTACGGACCCTCTTTGAGTGCACTACTCGTGATGTACGTAGCAGTTGCCAGTACTCGTGATGTATGTAGTACTGTACACTCTAGTAAATTTTACCACTACTGGCAACTGTTACGAACCCACACTCGCCGACTCAAGACTGACACTTTCTTTTATTCATCGTAAGGGTGGTTTTTGGCAAAATCAAACTCAACTTGTTTTTCTCGCTGGCGTACAACGTGGTCGGGATTCCAGTCGCGGCTGGGGCTTTGTACCCTTTGATAAAAATGAGACTCCCCCCCGAACTAGCCGCGCTCGCCATGGCCTTGTCCTCCGTGTCAGTGGTGCTTTCATCGTTAATGTTGACGCGATACCGTCCACCGATTGGGAGTTTCGCGAGCGACGCTTTGAAAAAACGAAACGCGATTCTCGCAGCGGTTGATTTCTCGATTGGGGAACAGAAAACGAAAAGACAAACGGACCAGCAAGGTGCTCAAGGATCGATCAACGTGGCTTTGTCGGAAATTCAGCTCGTGGATGGGGGGGGGGGTACGCGGTTGGGCTGACGCCGATGTAGTGTAGCGAAAGAAAGACGAAAGGATCGACGCGTCTCTACGCGATTTGTAAAATAATTGACATTTGTAAATTTGCGTTTCCAACCCTAAACGTAACGCTTTTCTCGGAAGCCTCGACGCACAACGACACCCTTCACATGTCCTCCAAACGCAAAACGCATACCGTCATGACTGGCGCGAGCGTTGATATCGCGACCGTCACTACTTCTGCGAGCCTTGCCAACCCGCAAGACGCCATCCCCGGCCTCCCTGACCACCTCGTCGCCGAGCACATTCTCAGACCTGAGTATTTCGACGACCCTGCAGGTCTCGCACGGCTCCCAGCGGTGAGCCACGCGATGCGCGACGCAGTGGCGTCGACGGGGCTTCAATTTAAAGAGCTTGGTGAGGATGAAGCCGCGAACCTTGGATGTTTAAGCGCGGTGGAGCGCCTGCATCGGGGAGGTCGCCTGTCGCATCAAGAATACCTATGTCGGGCAGCGGCGAGGAGCGGACAGCGCGAGAAGTTGAAGGAGTTGCGCGAGAACGAAACACCGTGGAGCGAAATCACGTGTTGGGCGGCGGCAAAGGGTGGACACCTGGAGGTACTGCAGTGGGCGCGGGCGAACGGATGCCAGAGGAACTTAACACGTGCGCATCGGCGGCAAGGGGCGGGCATCTCGAGTTGATTCAGTGGGCGCGCTTGAACGGCTGCCCGTGGGACTCGTGGACGTGCGTGGGCGCGGCGACGGGCGGGCACCTCGAGGTGCTTCAGTGGTTGCACGCAAACGACTGCCCGTGGAACATGTGGCTGCGCACGAACGCGGCGGAGGGCGGGAACCTCGAGGTGCTGCAGTGGTTGCGCGGAATCAACAGCCCGTGGAACGCAAGCACGTGCATTAGGGCGGCGGAGGGCGGGCATCTCGAGGTGCTACAGTGGTTGCGCGCGAACGGCTGCCCGTGGGACGTAAACACGTGCGGGAGTGCGGCTGAGATTGGGCAGCTCGAGATTCTTCAATGGGCTCGCGCGAACGGCTGCCCGTGGGACGCACAAACGTGCTCGAGGGCGGCGTGGAGCGGGCACCTCGAGATAATGCAGTGGGCGCGCGCGAACGGCTGTCCGTGGGACGTTAACACGCACAATGCCGCAAGAGGACATATGCTGGAGTGGGCGTTGGCGAACGGCGTACCCACATACTGAGAACAAGTTTCGCGGCTTGAACTACAAAGACTAGGAAGTTTCTATTTGCGCCCCCGTTTCGTCCACCGATTCTTCCCCCCCTACGAACGTTTCATCCGCCCTGTAATCGAACGGCGCGTTTTTCCAATTCGGCGCCAACCCGTGACACACCGCGGGTTCCGTGGGTCGCCACATTGAGTCGCGCCACGCCATCATTTTCGACTTTTCGTCTTCGTTTAGTTCTTCCCACTTTTTCCCGGTCGGCCGTTCCCCGGACGCCGCGTCCGATATCCTCTTCTCAACGGCGCCCGCCTTTTTTATAGCCTCCATGAACCCGTGCTCCAACAAGTCGCCCGATCGCTGACGCAGCGTCTCCGCGTACACCAGCTCTAGCAACCCGAACTCGTTTTGAGTCGCTTGTGGGTCGTTTTTCGCGAAGTGCGCCAAGCAGGTAGTGAGTCGCGGCGGTAACGCAACCAAACCGCTCGGCCCGACGTGGCACCTGTAATCCAACGTGCCGAGTTGATTCGCGCAGAACTTTGACCGCCGCAAACGCCAGCTCTCCATGGTGCCGGGAAGGAACAGCGAAGAAATCGCGCACCGGCGATCGTCCGCACCGCCGCTCGGCGTGTACACCTGCTCGCCAAGCAAGTTGTCGTTGTCAATAAGGGTCAACTCCGCGGTTGTTGAGACGTACACGTTTTGCGTGTGCCTGTCCCCGGCGCAGAACAGAAAGTCAAACAGCGCCGCTCGCACGACATCGTGCGAGCGCGTTTTGGGGAGGAGCTCCGCCGCCGACGTCGGGCGGCCGCACAGCGCGCTGAGCGCGACTCCGTTCGCGGGGGACGAGAAAATGCCAGTTTGGTTCACGGGCACGGTGGTCGGGTGGGTTGTCCACGGGTCCAGGGGTAACCCCGCGGGCGCCGTGCCCACGACGTTCGCGATCCACGACCTGGTACTAATCTGTTCGAGCCCGCAAAAGTCGCTCAGCCTTTGTAACGACTTGGTGTTCGTGACCAACCTTAACTCGCTCGGCACCGGAACACCGGGTTCGCAAACCGTTTTGTGCCGCGGCAGCCCGGGAACGCACACGAACTTCACGAACGGCGCTTTGCTCGCGGCGGCTGGTTTCCCTGTTTCAGCACCAGCCGTTGAGGTATCGTCCACGCGCGAACTACCCGTCTCCGCCAAAGCTTTTGCTTTTAGCGTCTCTGAAAAAATATTCATCGCCCTCAGCACCGTCGCTGCGCTCGCGCCGGTTTCGCGCTTCACGTCGTGTCCGTCTCCGAACTGCGGTAACGCGTACGTCCCGTTGATCGCGGCTAGGTCCACGAAACACGAGCCGCACGGTCCGTGGCCGCGACAGTCGGAGCCGCCCGGGCGCGCCGCTTCCGACGCCGCGACCCAATCCACGGAACACCCGACGCAAGGCGCGCAAAATGGTGACGAGTTGTTTTCTGTGGTGTCGGTGGTTGTCTGCGTAGCATCGCCTGTGCTGTCCTTTGCCGTGTCCTCACTCCCATCGCTCTCCACGGCACTTCCATGCACTTCTTCTGCGTCACTCCCGTCGTCTCCGTCTGCTTTTCCGTCGCGGCGCTTCGCGTAAAACGCGGCATCCGCGTTTCCCCCATCCTCCTCCCTGCTGCCCTCGCTTTCCTCGTTCGAAGGCGCGACGTCCGCCAAACGCGGTTTCGGCGGATTCGCCGTGTGCCAGCTACGCACCGCGGTCGCCACGACATCCGTTGCGCTGGCCGGCCGCGAAATGGAATCGGCGTTAGTCTCTTGTTCCTTCGCAACCGACCCGGGGCCCTTGACGATCGTGGTCCGGGGGAAATCTTCGTGGAACTTGTCCAGGGGATGCGACGAAACCGACGCAACGCAGGTCGCCGCGACGCACAGCACGAGCACCGCATAGACAGCTCGACGCCGAGGAACCAAACGCATCGCGACTAATAAACACACGACGCGTGGCCCTCGGGTAGGGCCCAGCGCGTCGTCGTCTGATGAGAGACTGATGAAAGCTTTTTGCAAGAGGTCGTTGCTTTGTTTTGTTGGACGAAGACATTATTTAACAATGAGAAGATTGGGGAGGTGGTTATAAGGTGCGCGCGCGGTGGCCCGCGCGGGCACGACGGTGCCGACAGTTTCTGGAGGAGGTAGGCTCCACGAAACGCTGTGGCTGGGACTGAGATGCGTGCGATGTCCCGGATATTCAGCTCGAAGCGCGGCGCGTCATCCGAAAAAAACAGAGGGCCCCGAACAGCCGATGCGCGTGAAGAGGCTCCCTCGCGGTCGATGCGTGGTGGCGCGTCAGTAGGTTCCGTGTCTCTTCGTGGCGGCGAGGATACGATCACTCCGGGTGACACCGCCGAGAACGACGACGAAATGGACCCCCTCGTGATTATCACCGAGCGCCTGGCCCTTGCCGAGGCACGAGTTTTCGACCTGGAGCGTTCGTTGGAACACGCCGTTGCCATGGCGACGGCGTGGGAACAAAAAGCGGCGACGGCCACGCGGCGGGCGTTTGCGTCGGAGCAACGCGAACGGAACGCGTTTTACGAACGGAACCGACAACACAAAGAGGCATCCGTGCGTGATGGCGGGGGTATGCCCAGAGGACCGCGGTGGCTCGGGAGGGATGAAGACGAGTCTCTGGAGGCGGAGACGAGTACACAAATACAACCGCCGGGGACGATTCCAGAAATACAACCGGCGGAGACGCCGACGCAGCCGCCCGCGATTACCCCGGCCGCGCTTTCGGAACTCGTACAGCAGGCTTCGCACGAACGCACGTTACAGTGGATACGGGAAGTGGATGTGGCCGTACCAGGTACTGAACGCACTGCACTCGTGCCAAGTACCCGCGCCGCACACCCGAAAACAAGTGTCGCCGGTACCTCAACCAAAGAAACGCAAACGGAACCCACGGAACCGCCGGCGCGCGAGACGACGACGACGACGGCGCGATTCGAAACGGCGAGGAGCGCGTCATCCCCGGATCCGTACGCAGTTTCGGAAGTTCCAGAAGAAGTTCCAGAACCTCCGAAACGCCCGGTGAAGCCCTTCCACACCTCCGACTTCGCCGACGTCGCGATCGGCGACGTGAAGAGCGAAATTACCAGAGCGCGGCGCGCGGCGAAGCAAAGCGACGACAAACAACGGCAGATGATCGCGCAACTCAACGCGTACCGGCGTTCCAAGGACCAGAGCGAGATCCGGGTTCGTGAGCTGGCGGTGGAACTGGCGGAGGTGACTAGGGATTCGAAGGTGTGGCAGGTGCAGGAGCAGCGAGTGGGACGCGGGTTGGCGGGCGCGCGAGTGGCGTATGGGACGCCGAGACCTCCTGGGGAACGGGGAGGAGGGAAGACTGGGGACCGGGGAGGAGGGGAAATTTCTTTCCCTTTTTCTGGTAAAACACACGAAGCCGACTACGCCGACGTCTCGCACAGCGACGTGTCGGACAGCGAGTACGGCGACGACACCGCCGGTGAGGGCGGCGGCCTGCCATCTGATGGTGACCACCCCATTTTCAAGCAAATCCGACACGGCAGGGTCCACGAAACCGCGGCGTTGCTGAGCTCCGAGCGCGACGCTTGCGAATCGAATTGCGAATCGAAAAACGCGCGCGACAAGTTCGGCAACGCGCCGCTCATCGTCGCCGCGCAGAACAACCGCAAGCGGATTATAAAGTTGTTAGTCAAGTCTGGGGTTGACTTGAACTCATGGAACTTAGAAGGCAACACCGCGCTGCACTACGCGTACGCGTACGGGCACTGGGAGGTTGCAGAGTACTTGACGCGAAGGGGCGCGGATGAAAACGCGAGGAACAACAAGGGCGAAGCGCCGATCGACGCGGTGCGGGGAGACGCCGAGGCGAGTCGTCGATTTCAAGCCGCGAAAGAACAAGCCGAGAAAAGGCGAACCGATTTGGACGCGAAGCGCTCTGTGCGTGCCGCGACGACTGGTGCCTTGTCACAACAGCGACCATACGACAGCGACGACGGGTTCGGCACGGACGCGGATTGTGGGTCCGACACCGAAAGCGACGCTTCGCGCGACGACGACGACGGCGAAACCGTCTCGCCGAGAAATAAAAATAGCCACCACCGATCCTTCGACGACGACGTCGACGTCGACGACACCGAAAACGGCCTGAGTTCGTACCGGGCTTTGTACTCAGGCAGGGGTTAGGTTTTGTTTGTATTTATAGTGGGGTAGTGTTTTAGTCGTGTACAAAAGCAGAGGTCGTAGTTTCCGAAGGGACTATTACCTCTCACAAAGGCGTCACCTCGACATGTAAAAAGTTAGGAGCTACCGAACCGACCAAATTGTTGAGAATCACGTTCGTTCCCCATTCCTTCCGAACCCCGGCTCTCCTCCTCCTCCCAGCGGTCCGTCATCAAGCCCGAACGCATCCGCGTGTCCTGTTCGCCGCACCGTCGCCCGCCACTCCTCCGTCGCCGCCGCGATCGCGTCTCGGCGGTACGTCAAGATTTGCTTCACGTCGCCCGATTGCCGCAAATTTTCGGGAAACCACCCCATCGCGGTTGCCGAATCCAACGCCCCCGCGTCCGACACCCCACCCCACCCGAACATCGCCACAAGCGCGCCCGCAATGACCCCCAGGAACACGCACAGAAGCATGCGCTCGGTTAGCGAGCGCATGGTGGGACACCACGCGCCGCCGCGCGTCACACCTGTGACATGCGAGCTTTGTGAAACGAAAGGGTCGTCACAATAGGGTTGCGTTTCGATTTCTGACTTCGCGTCCACCCTTGGACACATAGCTAGAGACGACGACGTTTTTCCCTCTCCAGAAGGTGCGCACCAGGCCACTGTCACGTGCATGTGTGTTACGGGTAAATCTTCTTACATTACTTTGTCTTACAATACAGGGCAATACAGGGACCGCGGTATCTTCTGCGCTATTTAATAAATACCTCTCCGCCGTCGCCTCCGAAAAGTCTCTTCTCAATCACCGATTTTTCACCCGCGCGTTTTCCGCAAACGCGGCGACTCGCGTCAACGAAGGTCTTGCCCCCGGGTCCCGCTGTAGCATGGCTGACACGAGTTGCTTTAGGTCTGGGGACGCGGTTTCCGGAAGCGGGTCCACGGTCCCTGAGGTGATGAGCTTGCCTAACGTGTAGTAATTCAGCCCGTCTTTGAAAAACGGGTTGCGCAGCGTCACGAGCTCGTACAGCAAACACCCTAAACTCCACACGTCCGAACTCCACTCGTACGGCATTCCCCGGATGCATTCCGGGGACATGTAGTACGGCGTGCCTACCATTGACCGGGCTTGCGCGGTTTTCGAGGAGAACCACCGGGACAGGCCTAGATCCCCGAGCCGCGCGACGCCGTCGGCGGAGAGAAAAACGTTCGAAGGCTTTATGTCCCGGTGCATCACCCGGTGCTGGTGCATGTGCGCCACGGCGGCGCACAGCTGGGTGAATATGGACCAGATGTCCCGTTCACTTAGGGGGGCGTTTTCTCTTGCTCTGTCTTTTAATAAACTTGCGAGGTCACCGCAGTCGCAAAAGTCAAGCACGATGACGAGCTCGTTCGCCTCGACAAAAGCAGCCGCGTACTTAACAACGTTGACGTGGTTCATCTGTTGCAACAGCTTGACTTCGTTTAGGCAGTCGTTGCGTTGCTTTTGACACAGGATTTCGTAAATCTGAACCTTCTTCACGGCCACCGTGGTGTTGGTCGGTAAGTGCGTCGCTTTCCACACCGTGCTGAACTTCCCACTCCCAATAACGCCGTGTAACAAGAACTCCTTCGTGCGCCCCGTGACGCTGGGAAACGACGATGTGGCTTCGTTGGTGTCGTCACCGACCGAGGCACCACTCACGCGCCCTTGAGCTTTCGCCGAAGCCGGCGCCCGCGCGCGATCGCTCGGGGTTCGCAACGTGGACCGCTCCATGTGCGTGGAAACGGACTGGTCCAGCGGTGTGTCCTTGCCAAAAGACCGCTGCTCGTACGTTCCGAGCGTGCGCGTGGAGTCGAACAACGTCATCGTGGTGCCGTGGGTCGCGCCGTGGGTCCCCGTGAATGCGTAAAGTCGAACGGACCCCCGCGTCGTGAGTCACGTCTGCCGGGACCAGAGCGCGCGTGGAGACGTGCGCGACACAGCAGCGCGACAATCGAACCGAACACGCACACACCCGTCAACGCCCGGCTCGCCGCGTCAACGCGTGTGGCGCGTGTCTCGGGGACGCGCGTCGGTCGAACGTTCGACACTTATCGTTGACCGTCCGCGGAGACGAAGGGACATCAGCGAATTTCCGACATCACGGGACCGATGGAGTTGATGACACACCCGTCGGTGAGACGTCCATTTTGAAGCGGTACCAGTCGGCAAGTCCTCGATCAAGTCCTCTCGAGAATTCAGCTGACATCGACTTTCTCAAAGCAGCACGTGAATCGCACTCTCTGGGGCCACTTCTCATCGCGCCTGGCGGGGCGGTCGCGGTGATGTCGAGCCCCAGTGGTAGTGCTGGTATCGCAAGCCCTGCTTCCGATGCCGACCGCCGACGCGCGGTTGCCAAGGAAAGCCTGACCGCGGTGTGGAAGCAGATCGAGCCGGACGCGAATCCCACGCCGACGATGAGTTTTTCGCAACACAAAATGGCGTACATCCCACCCGCGCCCGGCACCACGCCCACCAAGCACCGACGCAGAACGGAGGAGTTCACCGGGTACATCGACCAGGCGTTGCGACTGAACGTTGACTTGAAAAGCAGGAACCACGAGTGAGGGTAAGAGAGTGATTGTAAAGATAGATAAGCTGTCAGTTGCGTGTTTCGAGCATGTGTAAAGCATGTCTAATTTTTTTTATCAATCCATCCCCACTTCCCTCCGCAACAAGCGTCTCCCCCCGTTACCACCCCCGGTCGCCTCTAAGTGCGTCGCCCAGAGTATCAACACCGTGCAGAGCACCGCTATGGTCATCAACCCTACGATAAACGACCCGCCGTGGTTGTTGCAAAACGCAAGCACCTCCTCCGCGGCCGTTTTCTCATCACCCCCCCGCGTTTCGAACACAATCTCCGCCCGCGGTTCCAACCGCAGCCACTGCCCTCGGTCGTCCCCGAAATACCCGTCGTCGTTGATGCCGGCCAGGGGGAACAGCGTCTCTTCGTTGCTTGCATTCTCGGTTGTTTCTGCGTCCTCGGGTTGAAACGTGGCGTTAGTAACAGTACGCGTCGCAATCGGCGCCATCTCGTCATCCGTCAAGCTTCCCTGCGGGGACGTCCCCGGGGAACCCGCCCGGTCGTTCCGTCCATGCCAAGAAGTACCAACGCGTCCCACGTTTCCCGACCCTGTGCGGGTCATGTCCTCCATCTCGCGCGTGTCCGAACCCAAACCGTCCGCCATCAGCCTGCGTACGAAGTGATGAGGTGGTCAGAAGTGATGAAGCCGCCGCGCGGGAGAGGTTTATTCACGCAAAGCAGGGGAAGGAAAGTCGAAACAGGGTACGGCGCCAACGAGCCGTCAGGGAAGGGGCTTACCGCGCTCGCTCCTCCGCCATCGCGGCTTTCGATGCTTTCAAACGGCCGAGCTCGTCGCGAACGCGCTCCATCCGGCCGGCAGCCTATAAGGGTTCCAGGCACGTGCTCCCCTCGTGCGCCGCGGCCTCTGCCTCGGAAAAGCCGAGGTGGACGACAACGAGAATAAATCGTGCCGTTGTTTTTGCAACAAGCGTGTTGGTTTTGGTGTGCCTACGCGTGGCACTGTGTCATCACCGTGGCACTGTGGCACGCACCTTGGACACGTCTCGATACGCTTCGCGAGTCGAGGTACTGGGCCGCTTTCCCGTTGATACGCGAAGATGTCGCAACACCTCGGCCGGCCATCCTTCGCCAACAACGCGGCCGCCGCGGTCCTCGCGAAGGCTGCGGATTTCGCACCCACCCCCGCGGGCCCCACATCGCGCCTTGGATTCGCCTCTCCCAGTGCGTACTCGCGGCTTCCCGACACCAACGCGGGAGGTACGGTGACCCAGCCCCGCACTGTGGGTCGCACCGGAACGCGGTTCCACGACGATGACGATTTCAGGTTCAACGAAGCCGGCGCCACGGCAAGCACGCGAGGGAAATGGCCGACGGTGTCCCTGGGCTCCGTGTTGTTGTGCGCGCTTCTCGCCGTCTCCGTCGCACTAGGCACTGGCGTTTCCTCCCTCGGCTCTCCGTCCAACGCGGACGCGCGAGCGTTGGCGAGACGAGTCAAGTTAGTGGGCGACAGTTTGAACGCGATGCACAAGGCGCTCGCTGTGGATGCCAAAACGCAAAAGAGCGAGCAAGGCGCGGCAGCGAAGGCCACGGCGGTTGCGCTCGCTGAGTTGAAGACAGAACTCGCGACGTTGCGTAAAGCGCATAAAGTACGTACGTCGGAATCGAAAACAAAAACAAACGCCGCGGACGCCAAGGAGCTCACCGCTTTGAGAAATGAAATCACCACTCGCGCCGCTCAAGATGCCAAGACACTGTCTCAGCTGAAACTGGACGTCGCGTCTCTGACTGAAACGATTCGGGCTGAGAAAAAAACGCGCGAAGCGGACGAGAACGCGCAAGATAAAGCGGCTATGCAACTTAAAGCGGACGTAGGTGAACTCGTCAAGAAAGTAGCGGCGAGTGCGGGTTCGTATGCGAAGAAGGACGCGCCTGGGTCGTCACTCACAACTCTGTCCGCGCAGGAACTTAACTCCCTGAAAACGCAGATTGAGACGCTCGTCGATACCGTCGACGGGTTGCGGAACAGCCGGTCCGAGTTAAGTTTGGAGATCGCGGCGGTTGCGAAACGCGTTGGGACGCACGAAACGGCCAGTACGCGCGCGATGGATGAACTCACCAGGAAGGCGGGCTCATTTGGTATCGGAGCCCGGGGTACCCCGGATAAACAGCTAACCCGCGTGGACTACGCGCTGTTCAGCGGCGGCGGCAAGGTTGTCGGGCACTCGGTGTTGTCGCCGTTAGTGGCGAAATCGCAGGGGCCATTGACGCGGGCGTTGACGTCGTTACGGGGCGGGGTGCATCCCAAAGGAGACGAGTGGCTATTGTCGGGTTCTACGAGCGCGGTGGTCCCAGGGGAGTGCTTAGCCCTCCGTGGCCCGAAAGGGTTTGTGGATATCAGGTTGAGGGAACAAATTTTTGTCACCGCGATTTCGATTGAGCACGTGGACGCGAACGCGGCGTACGACGTTTCAAGCGCGCCGAAGGGGATCACGGTTTTGGGGTGGAACAGCACGAGGACGCCGCCGAGCGGGAAAAAAACGGTCGTTCTCGGTACGGTGCGTTACGAGCTTTCCAGAGAGCTTTCCACTGACCTACGGGGGGGAGCGTCCGTCGGAGCGGCGCAGACGTTCGCGCTCGGTTCCAAGAAATTGAATTTAGGGCACGCATCGCCGGGCGCGGTGGACCACGTGCGGTTTGAAATTCAGTCCAATTACGGAAACGACGAGTGGACGTGTTTGTACCGTTTGCGGGTACACGGCGTGCCGGTCGCGGCGAGGAGAACCGTGAACTACGAATGAATAACACGCTGTGTATAGTTCTGGTATTAATTATCGTAATATGGTAATCGTGTGCTCTCTTTGGTGCCTCCCTGTGGGCCTAATGTCCCCTTACTATGAGACTATATCCCGTCCCGTTCTATTTGTCAATCGCCGCGCCCGCCTCGTTCGTTACGGTTCAGGCGCCACGCGATTAAGCTTCCCTGTTCCTGTTTTGGTTTTCGGGGGCGCCTGCCTGGGTCCCCTCGGGGTTGGCGGCCCTTCTTTTACGTCCCCGTCAAGCCCCCGACCCGTCCCAGCAACGGACCCCGCCCTTGACCCCCTCAGCGACCCACCGGGGGACGACCCCGCGTTGGATATGAAACTCCCGATTCGCGACATGCGCACCGCCGCGACCGCCGCCGTCGCCGCCGCCGCGAGCCGCGTCCCCGCGGAACTCGCCGTGCCTTGCACGACGTTGGCGAAGTCCCAGTACGTCGCCGGTCGCGTGCTTTGCCGTGCAAGGCGAATGTTGAGCTCCTCCAGCGCCTTCACTCTTAGTTTCAGAGGTGTGACGAAATCGGAAATCTCCGTCCCGGTTGCTTTTTCCAAATCGGAATCCACCGGCGAGTGCGCGAATGAAAACGTTTTTGGACAGTGTCCCGTCTCGTCCCACAACCCGACCGCCGCGGCGGCTTCGTTTTCAATCTCCCCAAGCCCCAGCCCCAACCCAAACCCATCAGGCGTGCTTCGCGTGCGCCGGTGCTTAGGCGGTGTGCCGAAGGGTTTTGTTTTCTCCGGGGTCATTCCCGATCCGCCGCGCAGTAATGCGGCGTCTATGTGTTGATTTTGGTTTTGGTTCTTTTCTCGCAACGCGCCACCCCGGAACAAACCCGCGAAGTGCGAACCCCCCCTTAGGGAAGCGCCTCTTGACGTCGCGGGTGACTTCCCGGGCGATTTCGAGCTCTTGCGGAACGACTTGGTTCGCAAACCAAGCGCCACCGCTTCGCTCTCCGCTTCCTTCAACGCCGTCTTCGCGATCCTCAGCTCCTCCGCGACGCGCTCGGTGTCTTTCTGGAAGACTGGTTGGTAGTTCGTGGCGAGCATTCTCCACACCGGCACGTCGTGTGGCGCGAACGTCCACCCCAACCGCCAGGTCGTGATGGAGTACACGAAAAGCGTGACGACCTGGACGGCTTGGTAAAACACGGGCACGGCGGCGGCGCGCGCGGGCGACGGCGACGCCAACGCGACGCTCAGCGCGAGCGCCGTGTTTTGATACACCGTTTCGATACCCACCGACACGACTTGCGGTTTCGTGAGGCCCGCGGCCGTGCTGAGAAGGGTGGACATCACGATTCCAACCACGCACGGAGACGCGCACCCTACAAAGAACCGCCACGGCTGTGATTGCAAAAAGAAGAGTGTCAGTCTTGAGTATGGGCGTACTGTATGGGCAAACAGTGCACTTGTGATGTATTTGTAAGAGTTGCCAGTGCCACTCAAACAGTCAAAGAGGGGCTTGAAACAGTGTGTGTCGGATTCCTGGAAAGCCCCTACGCCTACGGCCGTACCTGGTTAAACAAACCCTCCTTGCTTCCGCTCGTGGAAAATAACCCGAGGATGATTAGACTCAACCCGCTTACGTTCGCCACGGCGTGGAACACGTGCCGTTGGGTTGTCAACCTGGCACTCGCGATTAGTCCGAAACAAATTCCAAACACCACAATAACCACCGCGATGAAAAGAGGCAGGTACTCTATGTCGATGTTCGTGCTGTTCGTGGCGTTGAGGTAGATTGCTAAATTCAGGGGCAACATCACGCAGCTCGCAATGGACGACACCGTGGTCATTGCGACGCTCAGCGCCAAATCCGCGTTGAACAGGAAACACCACCAGTTACTGTACGATCCGCCAGGGCTTGACGTCGTTAACAGCAAAATAACCGCCTCTATGCCTTGGTTAGGCGAGCCTGGTTCCCCCAAACTCGTCAGGTCAAACGCCTTCACGGCGCAGAATCCGAGGAAAGGTAAAACCACGAACTGCCCGAAGAACCCGAGCGCGATGGCGCGTTTCTCCTTGAACTGTTTCCGGAACTCGTTGTGGTCCACGGTTCCCGCGAGGCCGAAGATTAACAGGAAAAGAAGCACGTACGAAATCGCGGTGCGCGCGACGCGCCCGTCACCGCCCGACATGCCCGGCAGGACGCCAACACCAGATGACTAATCGTGTCAACACCGGTCAACCGTGAGGTCGTTATTTTTTTCGCCACCAGATCAGTCTGAGCCGCGCCCTCCGCGCCGCAGCACCACCCGCGCGTGCGTACCCGCGACGCGACGCCGAGGTGGGGACGAGACAACACGCGCGCGCGCGCGCGTCGCTCTGTGATCGGAAGGGCACGAAGTCGGCCTTGGTCGTGAAAGGAAAGCAACGGTCGATGTGGTGATTTTTTAGGCAAAGTGTCTGCGAGCCTGTCTGACACAATCCAACTGTTTTTTCTTCTCCCCAATAAAAAATAAAAAATACTTCCTCTCTCTTCAGTCGAACCAGGTGTCCGGCTTCGTCGCGGGCGCGTCGAGTGACGCGACGATTTCCACCACCTTGTTGGACGCTGAGCTCGCGAACAGGGCCTCGACACAAACCGCCGCGACCGTGTCTCTTGATATTTCCCGCCCCGGGTCCGTGGGTAACCCGAACGTGGTGTCTTCTTTTCGCACCTGAGGTTGGGAACGAAAAAAGTCAGTGTTTCGAGTGAGTCTCGAGTACGGGTTCGTACCAGTTACCACAGCCGGACTGTGTCGAAGTACCGTGTCAACTCACGAGCACTGTGTCAATTTACCACAGGGCCTTGGTAAGTGTTACGGCCGTAGTGCACTGCGTACATCACGGCCGTAGTGCGTTCGAACAGTCACAAACGGGGCATCAAACGGTGTCGGGTCGGGATTTGGGAAGTACCACACGCACGACGACGTTCCCCACCGCCGTTTCCGGTTCGTTTGACAAGCCGCCCGGGCGGACGATGGTGTAGTCCAGGCCGCTTTTCTTTAAGTTCAGCTCCGCCGCGAGTTTCTCGTCCAGCACGCCTCCCAGGGCGTTCAGGAACTTGTAGTTGTCGTTGTCTTTCTGGCCCGCGGCGACGGCGTTCGTGAGAAGCGACGTGACCAGCACGAACTTTTGTACGGAACCGTTCGCGACCGCCGCCGCGACCAGGTTGTCCGTCCCGACGTGGTCCACCTTCGCGGGGTTGTCTTTTTTGAAGTTCAGGGAAGGCGTGAACCCGGTGCAGCACACCACCGCGACGACGCCGGCCATCGCGGCGTTGATGGACTCGGAATCTAAGACGTCCATTTGCACGAGCTCCGCGCCGGACGCTTCCAACCCGAGCGCACGCATCTTTTTGGGATCACGAGACGCGGCTCGCACGGTAACACCCTTCGCCCGAAGCTGCGCCACCACGCGGCGCCCTGTGGCCCCGGACGCACCCACCACGAGCACGGGGCCGGACTCGACGCCAGCAAGCGCGGACGCGGTCGCGGGGGAAACCCCCAAGACGCTGCCGTCCAAGGCGACGAGAACAGACGCGAGCACCCCGGTGGAAAGCACTTCGCGGCGACCTGGCCGGCGCGCGGCGTCACCGTCGGCCGCAGAGGCGGCGCATCGAACGGACGCGGCTCTCCGCGAGCGCGTCGCGGGCGCGGCGCGAGCGCGCGGAACGAGAACGGCGGTGTGGGGGCACAGAGACGCCATCGTGCGGGGGGGTGTGATGTTATCCGCAACGCGTCGCGACGATTGCGTCGTCCACGTGGCAACTTGTAAAGAATAACTCGCCAGGCCGCGGAGAAAACATGGCGACGGTGCGACCGCCCCCTGCTCAGTTCGTCGCACGCGGACCCACCACGCGTGTGCGTCTTCACCGGTGTGACGCGCGTCATGACAGCTGCGGAAGCCTCGGGAAGGCCACACACGCCAGGTGACGGCCAGGTTCCGGTCTCTTCCTCTTCTCATGGATCTGACACCTCGGACCTGCCAACCGAAAATCTGCCAACAAACGAGGATGGGGACGCCCCCAGTGCTTCAACCGCCAGTGGGTCTGCACTGCCCGAAGTGTTTAAGCACTTGAACCCGGTCACAGCGCGCGTGAAGGGCTTAGGAAATTCCGTGAAGATGACGTTCAACGAGGTAATAGCCCCTTCCACCGTGAGCGGGTTCCGCGACGCGCAGGATGGGTGGCGAACGAAAGTGGCGCCTTCGTTAGAGAGCGGCGCGTCGTCCGTGGCGTCGTTCTTCCAAAACGTCACGGACAAGGCACGGGTGACACACGACAGGTTACGTGAGAACGAAACCTGGAGAACGGTTGGTGACGGGTTTTCGAAAGCGGGACGCAGCACGATTGATACGCTGCGGGAAGGAACGAAAGAGTTCCGAGTTGGCGTCGCCGACCTCATGACGAGCGACCCGTCGCCCGCGCCGGGCGTCCCAGCGATGGCCAACTTCTTCGACGTGACGCGAAGAAACGGGACAGGGAATGCCAGGGGAAATGAAGACGAGAAGCGATTCAGTAACGAGGAGAACTCGAGTGACACGAACGAAAAGACTGACGCGGCGCTGAAAGAGAAGAACGCATCCGGCGACGGCGTCCTCGGCGGCGACGGAAAAGAAGGTTACAAAAAACAACTCGGCGTCGAAAATCCCGGCGGCGTTTTGGGAGTTCGTCTTGAGACGCTTTGTTTGTGGGACGCACAGCAAGCTCCGGTGCCTTACGTGGTGTTGTCCACTACGCAGTGGCTTAGCGGTTCGTCCAACTTTTTCAACACCCCGAGCGCGTTCGCTGGGGTTATTAGCGGCGACGACGACGTTGACGGCGCGACTAAAAACAGACACGAAAACGTCGCGGCGCTTCTTGGAAAGTTTTCGAAGAACCAGACGTACCTGATTCCACCCGAAACGGACCCTGCGGTTGTAATCGGTGCTTTGTGGGCCTATCTGGAAGCGATGCCCGAGCCCCTGGTGAGTTTCTCGCTGTTCGCCGCGCTCGCGAGGGGCGGGAGTGGCGGAAATGGGTATGGGCAATTACCCTCGACGTCGAGTACGAGTCAAACGTCGGAGACCGAGAAAAGCGACGCGGTGGAGACGCTGCTCGGTTTGCTTCCGCTTTGTCGTCGGACGTCCCTGGAGTGCGTCCTTCGCCTCGCAGCGAGCGTTGCTGTTCGACATGAAACAACCAAAATGGACGCCGAATCCGTTGCGTTTGTGCTGGCGCCGAAAATCGCGTGGCCTCGAGGAGGGAGGTGGGACGCGGAAACCGTATCGCTGGCCGGCGACCAGACGTATGAGGAAACGCGCGCGGACAAACAAACCCGCGAGTTGCGCGCCGTCGCCGACGCGGCGCGCTTGCTAGTTGCCAGGCGAGTCACGGACCCACAGTGATGCCTCAATTTGGTTGGTTTGGTTCTCCGAGTACGTGATGTATAATACGTAATAGAAGTGTATAGAAAAAGTAGAGACATAAGAGTAAGCGCGTCGTTTTCACAATTTTTTTAAATCGTTACAAGACAAATCGCGTAGAATCGTCTACCGAGGTTGGTAACCGGGTCCGGCACTCTCTCGTTTAGAACAGCGAGGTTTTCTTCATGATCCTGAAGAACTCCTCTTCGTTGACCTCGCCGTCGCCGTCCCTATCGGCTTCGTCGATCATTTCCTGAAGCTCTTCGTCCGTCATGTTTTCGCCCAACTCCTTCGCCACGCGCTTCAGGTTTTTGAACGAGATCTTGCCGGTTTCGTCGTCGTCGAAAAGGCGGAAGGCTTTCATGATTTCCTCACGCGAATCACGCTCGCCCATCTTCGCGGTCATCATCTGCAGGAACTCCTCGAAATCAATCGTACCGCTTCCGTCCTTGTCGATGTCGGAGATCATCTTCTTGATCTCTTCCTTCTTAGGCTCGAACCCGAGCGCGCGCATGGCGACTTTCAGCTCCTTCGCGTCGATCGTGCCGCTGCCGTCGGTGTCGAAAAGATCGAACGCCTCGCGGATTTCTTGCTTTTGCTCTTCAGTGAGACCGGTGGAGCGACCTTTGCCTTTGTCGCGGCGAGCGGAACCAACAGCCTGCGGATGTGGTGAGAGGGATGAACGAGGCAGGCGAGAGGGAGAAAAGATTTTGGTTAATTGTTGAATTTGGAAACGAAAAGCGAAAAGGTCCCGTTGATCGCGTACTCGTGGCGAATTTCTACGCGCCACGGCGGTGCGTCTCGCGGCTGTCCCGCTGTGCAACCGCCCCATCGACAACACACACGCCGCGATGGCGATCGCCGCACGTGACCGCCGCGAACAAGGGACGTATGTCACGTCGCGTCACCGCGCACGTCACCCTCGCCGGCGCCGAATATCGGTCAACAACAGCGGAGGATTCTCCGCTTCTGTTTTTCAAACAGAGCTCTTTAAAAAAAAGACACGAGTCGAACGCGGTCGAACACGCGCGCCAGCGTTTCTTGCCCCGCGACGACGCCCCGAAACTCGTGCGTGTGTTTCGAAACACGTAACGGCGGCAAACACCGCGCCGGGTATCCAGCGCGTTGCAACTCGCGCGCGCCGAGGGAAGGCGCATTCGGCGGATGGATTTCGCGCAAACGACGGACGTGTGTGGAATTGATCCCGGCATTGGCACGACGCGGAATCGCGGACGCGACACGCCGTCGATCGCGCCCGCGGGTCGGCAAAGCCCAAATGGTCGTCTAAACGCGTCGCCGGATCGAAACGCACCATTGTGAAAGGTAGGTGTTTGACGGAGTGCGTGCGGAAACGCGGGTGTCTGTGACGTCCGAAGCGCGAAGGGAGTTCTTTTCGGCACGAGTTTAACAACGCGGGCAGCTGCTCGAGCCTGTTTGCTCATACGAGACGCGATTTCCAGCGCGCTTCAACGGAAAACTTTGCAAGAGACAAAACTTCCAAAAATCCTTGCGAGGCATCCGAGAATTTTGAAGCAGCTGCGCGATCCGCCAAGTTTGGCGCGCCATAGTGAGACCGCGTGGAAGAAACCACGTGGTTTCTTTCGCGTTGGAAGAGTGTTGGTGATAGGCTGTTCGCGCGTGTGCGTGTAGTGCCGGAGGTAACCCCGTGACACGCCGTGTAACATGCCTCCCAAGCCCAAGACCTCTGGGGACAAAAACTTAAAGAGCAAATCGCCCGCGGAGTTTTTCCTGGACAACAAAGGCATCGCGGGCTTTGAAAACGCGGGCAAGAGTCTGTACACCACGCTACGCGAGTTCATCGAGAACTCGTTGGACAGCGCGGAATCAATCGGGGTGTTGCCTGATGTCGATATCGCGGTGGAAGAGGTTACTCTGGATGAGTACGAAACCAAGATCGGGCTGAAAACGCACGTGCGGAAGGTTCGTGTTTCCCCATTTTTATTTCCCATTCAACAAGTTCCGCCTTCCTGCTCGGCCCGATTACCACGGCTGTTTACCACTGGTAACTCTTACTGGCGTACTGTCTGACTTTGATCAATTGAAATAGTACGCCATTAAAGTGACACGGTACTATGGTACTGTGTCACTTTACCAGAAGTCGCACTACTCCGTACCCGGTCCGATCCCGGACACACGTCACGACCGACTGACACTTTCTTTCTTTTTTATTGTAAAGGACAACGCGCTGTACGCGGATTTCGAAACCGACAAAGAACGCGCGAAGCGGGTGAAGGACGAGGCAAGGAAAGTCGCCGCTGACGCGAAAGCTGTTGATGCGCTAGCGAAAGCCAAGGAGAAAGGCGGCAAAGGCTCGAAAGGAGGCGGGTTGAACCGAAACGCGGGGGTCGACGGGAGCAAAGCAAAACTGGGCGCGAAATCGTTCTTCCGGATAACGGTCAAAGACAACGGCAAAGGCATGCAGCACGACGACATTCCCAACATGCTTGGAAAGGTGTTGTCCGGGACGAAGTACGGTGTGCGACAAACCCGAGGGAAGTTCGGTTTGGGGTCAAAAATGGCCCTGATATGGAGCAAGCAAACAACCGGGTTACCCATTGAGATTTTATCCGCGCAGCCGAAACAAAAGTTTTGCTCCAGGTACGTGCTGGACATCGACATCGAGAGGAACGAACCCAACGTGCATTCGGTTGACAAAACCCCAAACGACGAAGAATGGCACGGCGCCGAGCTCTCCGTAATAATCGAGGGCAACTGGACCGCGTACCGGAACAAAGGTAGGTAATTAATTGGGCCTTCTCAAATCCCGGACGACTATTTTACCGAAGCTGGTGACTGTTGTCCATACATCGCGATATACAATACTGACACTTTTCTTTTACAACAAAGTGCTGTCGTACCTCCGCCAACTCGCCATCGTCACGCCGTACGCGCAGGTACGCGTTGGGGCTTTCCCAAATCCCGCCTCCATGTTTACCGCCCCGTCCGTGACTGAAAACTGTGCACTACTGGTAACTCTTCCTGGCGTACTCGCGGCTGTTACAAACACTTCACAAACGCACTGTTACCTGCGTTTTATGGAGTACAGGTTGAACGTCTGGTACCACTACGGAACTACCCAATCCCGGATATAAACGTTACGAAGTACTGCCGATTGTCCAGAGTAATTACTCACACAAGTTACGGGAAGACTGACACTTTCTTTTACTTCCCGTAAGTTCCACTTCAAGTACGTCAGCGCGGGTAGCGATAACCGAGGCAACGTTGACGCGATGTTCCGACGGCGCACGTTGGTAATGCCCAGCCCACCGACCACCACGAAGCACCACCCGAGCGCGGCGAACGAGGACCAACTGCTTATCAAAACCCTGCTATCACAAACCAGGGAGAAAACCCTGCTCGGGTTTCTCAACAAGGAGTTCACGTCAATCGGAAAGGACCACGCCTCGCGGCTGGTGAAGGAACTAGGCAAAGGCTTCGACCCTACGATGTCCCCGAAAGACGTTTCCGAAACGCAAGCCACGCGCATTCAACAGCTGTTGAGTTACGCGCGGTTCACGGATCCGAGTGGGGACTGTTTGTCCCCAGCTGGGGAGTATAACTTACGGCTAGGGATCATGAAGGAACTGGTAAGGGCCTTTCCCACCCAACACATTCCGCCTCTGCGATTGCCCATACCAGACTGACACTTTCTTTTTTATCTTATCAGGCGCCGGATTGGATCGCGAGCTTTGTGGGCGGCGCGCTGGCGTGCGGCGGGCATCCCCTCATCGTTGAGGCGTGCGTTTCCTTGGGAGGCAAAGACGTCAAGGCTGGTCACAACGTTTTTCGGTTCGCTAACCGTATTCCTTTGTTGTTTGAAGCCGGAAGCGACGTCGTGACGCGGTGCGTACAGAGGCTGAACTGGAGTTCGTACAAAATCGACAAGAACAACGACAAGATTGGTATTTTTGTCAGCATAGTGAGCACAAAAATTCCCTTCAAAGGAACCTCGAAGGAGTACATCGGGGACGACAACGTTGAGATCGCTGAGGCGGTGGACCGCGCGATAAGAGCCTGCGCCACGCAGCTGAAAGGGAAGATCGTCCGCGCGCAGGCGGCGAAGGAGCGACGCGCGCGGAAAAAGGTACGGCCTTGGTCCTTTCCCAAATCCCAACCCTGTTTGCCCGTACAAGACGTTAACCACTTTTCTTTTCCAAAAAAAGGTTTTGTCGCGGTACATTCCCGATTGCGCGCGCGCCATCGCGGCGATGTTAACACAAAGCGCGCTGGCCGAGGAGCCTCCGTCGAAGCGGGCGAAGCTTTTCGGAGACCCGGCCGGCGGCGGCAACGGCGGGAAGCTGTGGCGCGTGGACCCGGTTTGGGAAAAAGAGTTGCTGGGGAAGGTCAAGTCAGGCACCGTGACGTTGGCCACGCTGACGCGCAAACTCGAGGAACACGTGGAGAAAATCGACAGCGAACAAGCGTTGGAGTACTCCATGGCGAACAAGGAAGGGCTGTGCGAAACCACGCACTTGATGCCCATCGGGTCGCATCACAAATTTTCAACAGTCGTGCGCCACCAAACCTGCGCCTTTCAGTTACTCGCCTCGGCGGCGACGGGTCCGCACGCGCTGTAAGGGTGTTGAGGCGATGTGGCACTAGGCGTACGGGAATGTTTGTAATACCGACAAAACGAGGTCATTGGTTCGATGCCGTGCAGAGTACGGGAATTACCTATTACGAAGAGTGTATGCTCGATTACAAATATCCCAGACTGACAAACTCCTCACCACGTGCCGGGCGCGAACTGAGATAATAAAAGAGAGTGTCAGTTTTACATGGGCAAACAGTGTTGGGATTTGGGAAACGCAATACGTACCTCGGACGGGTTTTTGAATTTCTCGTAGTCCCAGCTCGTGGCGACCGCGAACGGCTCGCTCACCGTCGGCGCTTTTCCAAACTCAACCTTCGCGATTTGGAACTTGTTCATCATGGACTTGTCCCTCATGACGCACGCGCGAAGGGCGTCTTCCATAAGTGCACGCGCTTCAGGTTCACTCATGTCATCCGTGTGCTTCTCCCGGAAAAGCGGCCGCGCCATGTGGTTCCCGAACCCGGCGGCGAGGTGCGAATCCGTGTAGTGCTGTCCGATCATCCCTACCGTGCCTAAAAACTGCGTCCCGTCTTTCATCAAACCCGCCACCACCAGCGAGTTCCACAGCGGGTCGAACTTGTTCCGCCGGTTGTACATCACGCGGCACAGGTAGCTATATATTTCTTTCGGGGAGAGCTCCTTTCCGTCGTCCTCGCAGTAATCGTTGGTGTTGAGTTCGTCAAGCAGCGTCATGATGTAGTCGAAATCCGAAAGCTCACCGGTGAAACCGATGATGGTCTTGGCGTTCACCACGCGCATGCGCTGCAGGTTCTTGTACCGCTTGGTGGAGCCGTAGGAGCCTGTTTTTTTGGAGGGGGGGGGGAGGTTTTGTTAGGTGTGAGACGTGAGCGGGTTAAAGGTTTCATGGATTGAGACGTGAGCGAGGTGTTACTCGACGCGACTCGACGACGACGATGAGAGAAAAAAACACGCGCTCCGATTTAGGGTTGCGTTTCGCCAAAAAAATCGCAGTTGGCACACTGCTTGGGATCGGAACTCTTCCAGATCTGGTGCCCTTTCGTAACACGTACCTAGTGTGTCGCAGGCGATCATCACTCCGTCTTTGTACTTCATCCCGAGAACGGTGGTGCCGGTGACGTATGGGGTTCTATGGATCGCGCGAAGGGGGGGGGGGGAGAAGACGTCAGGGAGAATGACGAGGTGCTTTGCGCGCAGATTTCGAATCTCAGGGGAGAAGACGTCGAGTTTTTGGCCTTCCATGCGTACACAGCCTTTGCGCGACCTTCAACCCTTTGCAGGTCGTGGTGTTGCATCGCGCGAACACCAAGCCGCTTGCGTTTGGGGTTCGAACACGAGGTGAAAACAGTAACGGTCTTTGGACGCGACCAATCGGGTGTCAGGGGCGGGTGTCGCACGTACTGCGTGTGCGTGATCGGACCAGGCGCGACGCTGAAGGGTCGGCCGAACCCATTCGCGCCGACGTGCGCAACCGGGCCTTTGTGGTTCGCGTACTGCGCGTCGTACGCGGGGTCCACGCCCGCGGGCACCACGCCGGGGCCGATGGACTGGTTGTGCGATACGCGGACGGGAATCATGACGCCGAAGGGAACGCGCGTCGCGTTGTGCACGTCGCGTCGTCGTCGGTTTTTAAGATGCAGTGATTGAGTGGTGAGAGTTGTCAATGGGTGGACTGCTTCGGAAAAATAACCAACAACAACAAGGTGCTTCGTGCTAGTTTGGCCCGCGCTGCCGCGTGCCTTTGGCGCGTGCGTTGCATGGGGGTGGGCGAGGATGCGCTTCGGGCGCACCTGGCGCGCGAGGGTTGGTCGCTGAAACCCGGTGTGTTGGGTCACTTCGGGAAACGCGCGGACTTGGCGTCCGCGAGAAAAGCGCTGTTAGATGCGGACCTCGGTCGCGTCGGCGAGCCCATCGTACGCGCCGCGGACAAATACCTCACCGGGCCGATGGTACTGCAGGTGGTGGCGGTGACGGACGTTTCTCGACCGAAGACACGGCCGGGCGATTCCGAGGTTTCGCAAGCCAACTCCACCTCGCAAATACCCCGTATGCTTCGTGTCGAGTTGACGGATGGCGATGCGCGGTTTGTGGGCGTGGAGCACTCTTTGCTCACCGCCGTGACACGAGGTGAAGACGACCTCCCGACGGGCAGCAAGGTGCTAGTTCCGGCTGGCGTGCGCGTGGAGCTAAGGCTAGGGGTACTGCTTTTCAAAGAAAAAAACGTAATACCGCTGGGAGGCAAAGTCTCTTCGCTTTGCGAGGACTGGGAACGGCGGCGACGATACGCGGAGACCCAAAACGAGAGTTCCGACAATTGGGAGAGTTCCGTCGCGGCGAGCGCGCCTAAGTTCGAACCGTACGACCCGCACGACACCGTCGCCATCAAAGCCGCCGCGTCGAAGCGTCAAGCCGAAGCCACGAGAGTGGTGAATGAAGCCGCAGCCGCAGCCACGGCGGCGGCTTCCGCGAAAGCGGCGAAGGAAACTGACCGCACCGCGCCGGGCGCGGAGGACGACGCAGAAGCGTTCGTTCCGCGCGCGCGCCCGACGCTTCCGCCGACCAGAGCGCAACGCGCAGCCGCCGCGGCGAGTGGTGCCGCCGTACCCACGCCGTTCAGTGTGCCCGTGAATCACGATAAGCAAGACACACACAAAACGGAGCGACCCGCGCTTCCCCCGAAGAAAACAAATTCGACAAACAAGGAGCAGGCGACGCCGTCGCCGTTGGTGTCTCCGCCCGACGCCGCGGCGAAGCGCAGGGAGAGGCTCCTGGAAAGGCGAGTCGAGCCAAGAGGTCCTTCGCCCATGGAGGACGACCGAGGCGGTCGAGGAGGTAGAGGAGATAGAGGCGTTCGTGGTGGGCGCGGTCGCAGAAGAGGCGACGCTCCAGAAGAAGAAGTTGACAAAAATCTGACTTTTGAGCAGCACGCGTTACGCCGAGGACGCGGCGATGCCGACGCTTCCGAGGCGTTAGCGCGTCAGCTGCACCGGGAACTCGACGTAGTGCACGCGCCGAGTGATGCGTCGCGAGACCTCGCGGCGGCGCTGTTCGCTTTCCCGGCTCCGAAAGTAGACTCGGACGGGGACCGCGGCGACCGCAGTGGACGCGGCAAAAGAGCGAGATGAATGATTAAAATTACAGACTAATAGTAACGTCGACGCGACAGCGTCACCTCAGGCTCGTGTTTGTCAGGTTCTCACCTCCGCGCGCTTCGCGTATGGATTGTTGCACGCGTTTCTTGGTGTCTGCTAATATCGTATCGGGGTTCCCGTGTTCGTACACCGCCACGTGCGTCACGCGCACGTCGTCGCCCCATCGCGGTGATGGGTTCGATACGTATATTCGGAAGATTCCTTGTGGTTCAAGGGACACGCCGTCGCCAGGCATCAGAAACACGCAAACCGTCTTCGCGTCGTCTTCGTAATGAGGATCCGACATGAGCGTAGTGTCTCGAACGACGTCACTCCACGCCCCGAACCGATCCCTCACGCGAACAGTTATGGAGTGCGCGAAGTGGTTGCGCAACGCCAGGACCCGGATTGTCGCGCCAGGCGTGCCATCCTCGAGCACCAGGTCGACAAACAGCTTACACGGCCCCGTGGGTTGAGACCGGCGCACCGGGCTCGCCACGACGGGAACCGATCGCGGTGCGACGAGGACCGAGGGCATATCCCCAGGCATTCTTTGCCAACCTGTACACAGACGAAGGGGGACCCGATGTGCACCCCCTCGCTTGGAGGGGCCGGTCCCGCGCCTATCGCTGTGCCTCGGAGCGTCGGACTGATCGACAGACGGTTCCAATAATCGCGAGTGCCTAGAAAACGAGTTCATCAGAATTTGATGACTCACAGTGAAAAGTCGAGTGACGTGTCAAACAACCTCGCGCACCTCACCGCGAGCTTTGTCTGGCCGGACGCGATGCGCGCACTCGCGCCAGTCGCGTCAGTCGCGGTGTCGCTGCTGGCGGGACGCACCAGACGCTCGCCAGCGGCGAGCTCCTCGTGCGATCTGTCTCGCGCAAAAAAGTGGGCGGTTGTTCCAAAATCCTCCCGCGTCGCCGCCGCTGGGCACCTTCCGCGGTGGCGCGTTCGGGTGGTCAGCGGATGTTACGATGCGCGTAGGGTCGCGGACGGGACGAAAGTGAACGCGGCAGAACGTCAAGCCTGGAAAGGTACGGACCCGGAAACCGCCCTGTGCCGCGTTCGGGCACTGCAGGGAAACCCACCTCCACCGCCGCCTGGGAAAGGATAAAACCACTTTTTTTTTTCACAGGATTCATCAATCCATCGAGGGTCACCGCTGGCTCACTCATTTCTTTCCCTCCATTCACTCCCTAAAAAACAGGAGCTGCACACCGCGAAAGACGCCCCAGTGACATCAAAACACGCGCGAAATACAACCCCAACACGAGTTACTACGAAACCGAGGACGGTCCTGGGCGGCGCGAGGCGGACGTCGATACGATTCCGACGTCCGATTCCAAACCCGAACCCGAAACCGAAGAAACCGAAACCCAAAGCGGGTTGCGGCGGTTCGTGCCCAAGTTCGAAAACAAAAAAGAGCCCTTCGCGTTTTTCGGCGCCATTTTACTCAACGTGCTTTTGGGCACGGTGTACTGCTGGAGCTGTTACCTGATTCCCCTGGAGCAGGTGCTGCAAGTCGGGCGCGGGGTTCTTTCGTGGGTGTTTTCCGCGACGACCGTGGCGTTTACAATCGCGGTTGCGAAAATAGGACCTGGGGTGTACAGCAGAGCCAAGCCCGCGACGATCGCGGCGGTGGCCGCGACTGTCGCGGGGCTTGGAATGCTGTGCGCATCACAAGCCACGCAGCTCGTATCAGTAGCGCCCCTGTTCGTGTACGTATTGTATTTCCCAAATCAGGGACACTGTTTACCGCCCCTGCGTGACTATTCAAGTTACGAACATTACGACGACTGACACTTTTCTTTTACAATCGCAGCGGGTACGGGCTTTTGTTCGGAAGCGCCGCCGGGGTGGGGTACGGCTTGAGCGTCCAAATCTCAACCGCGAGCGCGTTTGGGGACGGCGTGAGCGTCGGTTTGGTAACCAGCGCGCGAGCCGCGGGGGCGTTTCTGTTCGCCCCGGTGGTCAGGCACCTGCTTGACGTGGGCGGGGTGGGATACGCGATGCGGTGTATGGGTTTCTTGTTGCTTTCCAGCGCGGTACCCCTTTTCCTGATGCTCAACGCGGGGGGGCTGGATACACCAATGGCGGACCCGAGGCGGGACAAAAACGAGGAGATCTCTCCGGAACAGCAGGCCCGGGACGCGACGCTGCGGCCGGCGATGGCGGTGCTTTGGGCGACGCTAGGATTGGGGGTCTCCTCAGGCCTGATGGTCATCTCGCACGCCGCCGCGCTGCTGTTTTCGCACGGCGCCTCGATAGGCGTCGCCACCGCGGGCGTGTCAATCGTCAGCGCGTGCACCACGCTTGGCAGAGTGGCGGGGGGGTGGGCGTGCGACCGTACCTGGTGCGGCCCCGCGCGCGTGTTGCGCCTGGCGCCCCTCATCGCCGCGCCCGCGCTGGCGTGGGCGTCCGCGTCCGGTACCAGCGTGCTAGCCGCGCAGTGCGCCTTAGCGGCCGCGTCGCTGACCTACGGAGCCATGGGCAGCGCCGTGCCCACGGAGGTGCGCCGGCGCGTGGGCCCGGGAAATTTCGCGCGCGCGTACGGCAAGGTGTACACGGCGTGGGGCCTGGCCGGCCTCGCCGCGCCGAGCGCGGCGGGTTTGCTGTACGACTACCAGGGGAACTACGTCGCCGCGCTCGCCGCGGCGACCGGTTTGTGCCTCGCCTCGGCCGCCGCCGCAGCGGCGCTCAAGCCAGGGCGGTCGCACGAAGAGTGGGAAGAGGTTGTGGGGATCGCGGCGGGGAGTCCCGTGAATGCGAAGTGAGGATCCGTGTTCATTACTTCATTACTGTATTATCATATTAAAGTGAGTCATGTTACAAGCGTTACCCGTGCGTTCGCCGGCCGTGGTCCTCCTGGATCACGCCGCCGCGCCGTGGTAGTCCGTTTTCGTGCTTTGTTTGCTGAGCCGTTCCTTCGCCCGCGCCGGCGACTCCGGGACCCACGCGTCGTTTTTACAGTAATCGTTTTTATCGCGCGCCAGGAAGTCGCGTTCATCATCTTCATCTTCCGAGTCCGACAACTCCTCCCAATCGTCCCCCCCGCCTGCCATGTTCAGCATCGTGAGCTCGCCGTTCGCGATTTCCCCTTGCTTTGACCGGAAAATCGTTCCAGGTGGGAACACGTCAACCTCGACGCAATGCTTGGAAAGCAACGCTTTGTCCGTGCTGAAGAAAAGATTGTCCCCGAAGTTTGAGGTTCCCCAAAAAAGAGCCTGCGACCCGTTCGCGTCCCTCGCCGCGGAAACGATTCCCAACCGTTTGTCAAACACAACCACCACGAACTCGTGCGCGCAATCAGTCAAGAAACCCAGGTCGCCATCGCCGGCACTGTCCCGGTACCGCGCCAAAACCTCGTGCGCCAGGGACTCGTGTTCGTCGCTCACCCCTCTTTGCATGTTTCCCTCTTGGAAAAACACCGCGAGGTCGCAGTCAAACGCCATCGAGACTTTCGGATTCTCAGCGAACGCGATGCCGTTCGCACCCGCGCCTAACAGGAACTCCTCCACCTGGTTTTGATTTCTTTGAGAAAAAAATAAGAGGGGGTGAAGAGGGTTAGGGATGCGAACGTGTGTGCTCAAGCGAAAGGCGAACCGTGGGTCGTGTTTGATGGGGACGGCGGTTGCCGGCGGGTCGGCATTTCGCGATTTCCGAAAGATTTTGCGCGACGAATGCGATTGACATCGACAACGGTTTCGGTTGGGGACCCGGAAGGTGGAACGTGCGGTCGATGCGAGCGCTTGGAGGTGTGCAGAAAACGTACGTCATGGGCAAGTGGTCTTTCAGCGTCGCGAGCTGCACGTATACTCGCTCTTCTTCCTCTGTGGAGTGATGGGGAGGGGGGGGGGGCGGGTGAGTCGAACGCATGTCGAACGGGTTGTGACGCCGGTGGTTTTCGGGTTTCGGAACGCCGCCCGGGTTGCGTGCGTCGCGACCGTGTGCGTCCGCGACGTACCTGGTGATGCGCTCGCGAGGTAGATGTCGTGACCCGTCATGCGCGAACGGACGCAATGCCGCTTTCCCCCGCGGCAATCCAGCCCGGACCCGGAGAAGCACGCGAGCATGGCGAGAATGTAAAACGCAAAAACGGACGCGAATCAATTTCCCGAAACGTCGAGGCCGTGTCCTTGTTTCGAGGCGTCCAGCTTTGGTACCCCCGGACCGCGGGGAAATACTTGGCCTTGACCCTTTGAAACACGCGGGAGGGTACGAAACAACAACTCGTTTCGTTACCCCTGTCCCGCGTTACGCACGGCGCCGTGACCCCGGGCGCGTGAAAAAGTGTCAAGTCACATTTCTTGAGAAAGAGCGCCAAAAGAACGATTTTTAAGATTTTTTCGAGTGACAGCCAGAAAAGAAATCGCTGGAGTCAATGCAGAAGGGATGCAAGGGATGCCTGGTGGCGCTCTTTTGGGGGCGACGGCTGCTTGAGGGTCCGTATAGGCATCGTTTCTGGCAAGTGCATAAATGCTCCAAATGCTCCCTGAACTCCAAAATTCGTTTGACTCCCTTTAAAAAATGGACGTCGAAAATCCCTGGGCACTTGACACGTTGACAGGAAGGATATTTTTGTGTGACAGCTGTTGCGATCGATGTCGGGTATGGTGGGTATGGGGTATGGGTCCGGAACTTTGGGTAATCGCCGCAAGCAGTCGCGTTTTTCCAGAAGGCAAAAGGAAACAGTCAGACAGGATCTTTTACGCGGCTTCCAGAAAGAGTTGGTGAGGTGGGGCATGGCGTCACAAGCCAAATGGCCAAAAGCCAAAACAAGGAAATGAGACAATCAGACGCGAGGTGTCAGTTTTTCGGAAATGCAATCCCTCTCGACTCCTCACTGTTCGAGACACCGCGCGCGCGAGGAGACCCTCTTGGCCGCTCCTGCACCTCCGCCCACCGGGAACTCGCGCGATGGGGGAGAACGCGACGGACCCGTTCGACTCGCTGCAGCCGATACCCGCGAAACCCAAACCCGAGTTTGAGATTCCCATCACCACTTCGCCCACGTTGTCCCCGAGTGCCAGCGCGAACGGCGTGACCCCGATGGGACCGGGCGCGTCCCAAACGAACGCGCAGAGAGACGCGCATCTCAGGGACGCCATCGCGAACAAAATGGACGAGATGCTAGGTAAGGGTTTAGTCCACCCTAAACTCTCGCGACCGTACCCGTTTGAGTGTCCCGGGACCACCGATTCCCAGATCTGATTTTTTCCATCCATTTTTCCCAACCCCCGCAGACGCTCGCCTCGAGCTGTACACCACGCAGGTCCTCGACGCGCTTACGGCGGTGACAACGCGGTTGGCGGCACTGGAACAGTCGGTGCGGGACGGAAATACGGTGCGGGCACATCAGTTCGGTGAGGTGCGGGACGCGGTTGAACGTTTGAGTACGGGGTTAGCGGAGACGAAAAGAAATGCAGAAAAAAAAAAGGTCGAGGCGAAACAATCCGCGCCGAGCGCGCCGTTGGTTTCGGAAACGCAGACACAACATGTAACGTCTCCCACCGCGACTTTGGCCGTAACACCGTTCGTGGCTGAACCTGTGGCTGTATCTGCCGCCTCCGCGCCTCCGCCCGAGGCGCCTTCAGTGGCACCACCGCCCGCCGTCGCGGTCGCGGTCGAGCAAACACAACAACAACCGCAGTGGGCGCCGACCTCGGGAACGCCGGTTGCGTCGCCGCCGCCGATCGGTCTCGGCGCGCCGGGCACTGGAATGTCGTCTCAATCCGGGCACCCTCAAGAAAGCCAGTACGGCAGCGCGCCGCCTCCGGTGTACGGTGTGGCTGCCTCGCCGCAGTACTACCAGCCACCACCCGGTCGATCGCCCGGACCGCCGCCGCCGCCGCAACAATTTTCACCCAACCAATACCAACAAACAAGCAACACTCCGCCTCCGCCGCCCGGGCACTACCCGCCTCACGGCGGGCCTCCGCCTCACGGTGGCCCTCCTCTGTACGGTGGGCCACCCGGAGGCCCCGGGTTCGGACCGCCGCCTCCCGGGGGCGCTGGGTACTCTCCTGGGTACGGAAACCCGCAACAGCCTGTGCAGTACGGAAACCAACAACAACCTGTGCAGTACGGAAATACGCAACAGCCTTCCCCGCGCGCCGCGCCCGCTTCGTTTGACGTTCGCAACGTTTCGGTTTCCATGGACAAAGTTGTGGAGGATTTCGCGAACATGGGGTTTACGCGCGAACAGGTCAGGGGCGTGATCCGGACGATGCAGGATTCCGGGAAGGAGGTGGATTTGAACCAGGTGCTGGACAGGCTGATGAACCCGAGGAGGTAGAGAGGTAGTGAAGGGTATTAGCGGTTTTCAAGAGACATAAGTGTTTTTTGCTGTAGTGGACGATGACAGCTATATTATAGACAGCAGTCAGGCAGCAGAGGTTCTGCAGGCACTGCTGACGAAAATAACACTGAAGTGCTGAAATTGACTCGCAACTTTTCGCACTTTCGAACGCCCTCAGGAAAAAGCCACGACTCACAACTACGCGCACACGACACCCTTCACGTTGTCTTCCAACGCGAGGCTTGGTATGGAAACTCGCGCACGCAAAAGAACGCGCGAACGCCGCGATGCTACTGTGGCTAACGCGGGCGAGGCCTTCCGCGGCCTTCCGGACCACCTCGTCGTCGAGCACATCCTCAGATCTGACATCTTGGGCGATCCAATAGATCTTGCACGGCTTCGAGCGGTGAGTCATGCGATGCACGACGCAGTCGCGGCGACGGGGCGGCAGATTAAAAAGCTGAGTGTGGGGAAAGCCGCGCGTCGCGGATGCGTAAGCACGCTGATGCACCTGGAACGGACAGGCCGTATGTCGCGAAGGAAAAAAGAAAAACTATGCGCTACCGCAGCGAGGTTTGGATAGCTGGAGACGCTGCAGTGGGCGCGCGAGAACGGCTGCCTGTGGGACGTGGCGACGTGCTGGAAAGCGGCAGAGGGCGAGCACCTCGAGGTGCTTCAGTGGGCGCACGATAACGGCTGCCCGTGGGACGAGTATACGTGCGCGGTGGCGGCGCACGGCGGGTACCTTGAGGTGCTGCAGTGGCTACGAGCGAACGGATGCCCGTGGGATACAACCACGTGTGCGTGGGCGGCGCATGGCGGGCACCTCGAGTTGCTGCAGTGGGCGCGCTCCAACGGCTGCCCGTGGGACGGGTGGACGTGCCAGGGGGCGGCTTACGGCGGGTATCTCGAGGTGCTGCAGTGGGCGCGCACCAACGGGTGCCCGTGGGACGAGGGGACGTGCACGAACGCGGCTTTGCAGGGACACCTCGAGTTGCTGCAGTGGGCGCGCTCCAACGGCTGCCCGTGGGACGAGGGGACGTGCCAGGGGGCGGCGGATGGTGGTCACCTCGAGGTGCTGCAGTGGGCGCGCACCAACGGGTGCCCGTGGGACGAGGGGACGTGCACGAACGCGGCTTTGCACGGACACCTCGAGGTGCTGCAGTGGGCGCGCTCCAACGGCTGCCCGTGAAACGAGTATACGTGCGCGGAGGCGGCTTTTCACGGACACCTCGAGTTGTTGCAGTGGGCGCACTCCAACGGCTGCCCGTGGGACGAGGGGACGTGCCAGGGGGGGGCGGATGGTGGGTACCTCGAGGTGCTGCGGTGGGCGCGCACCAACGGATGCCCGTGGGACGAGGGGACGTGCGCGTGGGCGGCGATGGGCGGACATCTCGAGGTGCTGCAGTGGGCGCGCGCGAACGGGTGCCCGTGGGACGCAACCACGTGCGGGTGGGCGGCGAGTTGCGGGCACCACAAGTTGCTGCATTGAGCGCTCGTGAACGGATGCCCTCGCTTTAATCAAGACGAGAGCGAAAGCGAGAGCGTATCACAGTATGACTGACTGAGGATACAAAAATACTTAATACGACTACTTCCAAAAAAATAATACTAATCAATACGACTTGAGCGCCGGGTCGTTTTTCATCTCCTCGAACTCGCCTATTTCGTGCTGCCTACCCACCGCGTAGCACATGTGCGTGGTGTACAGCCAGTGGTGGAACTCTGTGATGGTTTTGATTTTTTCACGATTCGCTCGAAGCGCCCGCTCGCTTTTTTGTTCTCGCGCCAACCGCGCGGCGACGGTTTCCGGCGCCAAACCGAAATCATCGGTCGCGTGAAACGCCATCGCGATTTCGCTAAACTTGCCGCCATCCAAATTCTCCAGACCCCACACCCACTCGAACGCGGCTCTTGTTCGTGCCATGTGGAACTTGCTCGTCACGATGAGTACGTTTTTCCAATTCTTCGGCACCGCGTGCGTGGTTAGCGAGAAGTACGCGTTACCGATGGTGTCCATCGACGACGTGTCTTTGAGAATGGCATCGCCGGGAATTCCTTTCCCAAGTAAATAACTCGCCATCGCGGTGGATTCGTGAAGCGTGAAGCCCCCTTTCGCGACAGGAGGGGGCTTGTGAGGCGTCGCGCTGCCTGACAGCACGATGTACGGTGGTGGGGTGTTATGTGGGGTGTTACAGCGTTGGTGCCGCTCGTACTCCGCCGCGGCGAAATCCAACCGCCCAGTCACCCACGCAGGCAAGGACCCATCATCTTCGATGCCGCCCGCCACGACCACCACGGCTTCGTACAGGGGTTTGTCCGTATCGGACACGATTGCTGAAGCGCCTGAGGTAGCGCTTGCTTTGCTTTTCGCGTTCGTAGCTACCGCAGTGCTAGCGGCGAGACCTCGTCTCGGCGCGAGCACAGAGAGGTGCACGGTGCGGACGCGATGGAGGGCGTCTTTTTGCTTGCATCGCGTCAACACGGGACCCGTGATGCGCGACGACGCGCGCGCTGTAATACCTGACACCCTTTGGGCTCTCACCAGGACCACGCGCCGCGCGACGGGGACAGCGAGCCTCGCGCCGACGGCACACGACATCGTCGTCACCCAGAGCGAGACGTGCGCGGTAGGAGTGCACTGCGTGACAAGGACTCCAAACACCAGCTAAAGTAGTGTGCTGGCTCTTTTTCTCGGGGAAGGAGTTTCCCGCGCAGCAGTCAGAAGCGCGCGCGCGCGCGGCATGGCCGAACCGGCGTCCCTTCCCCTGGACCCCGCGGTCCTGGAGACGGAAGTGTTTGGCACGATCGTCGCGCGTCTCGTGGCTGGTTTCGCGTCTTTGGCGAGCTCGCCCACGCGCACGTCAGTGGCGTGGAGCCAGGTTCGCGTTTCCGTGAACCTCACGAGGCGCGTGCCAGAGGGAGACTCTCCCCCCCCGGTGGGTAGGGAGTCGTATCGCGTCTCCGTGGAGGCCACGCCCGGCCGCGACATCGCGCCGGGCGATACCTCCGTCGCCGCATTTATCTCGCGACTCTTCGTGGGCGGCGAACACGCTGTTCTCCTGCCCGAACAGGTGGGGGACGTGTATCTCGCCACCGCGACCCGGGGGGAAAACGTGGTGCGGACGTACGAGTGGCGCGGGCGGTTCGGACGCGCGTGGCACCGCATGGACGTGTTTGACCCGAGAGACTCTCAGGCGGCGGCGACGCCGCAACAGCGGCGTGCTGGTCCGAACCAGGAGCCGGACGACGCGTCGCGTTTGATGGAGCGCGCGCGGAGAGAAACTCGGCCCAAGTCCGCCGCGGGTTTACTACCAAACCACGCCTTCACCACCGCCGCGTTTACGTGGACCCCGAGCGCGGGGGTGGTGGTGTTATTTGCGGACCCGAATCCAGCTCGAGGGTCGTTGGGATCGCAAGCGCCCGCTGGCAGCGCGAGTTTAATACTCAGCAACACGGTTGATGCCGTGGAACGGCAGGTGGAATGTTTGCCCGTGGAATGCCAAGTGGACGTGACGGTTTCGGACCCGACGTCGGCGCGCGCGATCGGGCGCCGGATCACCGCGACGCGCGGCCCGTCGCCGCCAAGTGTTCACAACGAGATTCGAGAACACAAGCTCACGTTCCGCGGTGTCGCGCAAGGCCCCCCGGGTACCGGGCGGGGGAGTACCGAGGGGTGGACCGCGACCGTGGCGGTGAGCTTGGTTACGGTGGACGACGCGGACGTCGCGAACGTCGTTAAGGTATGTCATGCTTTCCCAAATCCGCCACACACTGTTTACCGCCCCGTTCGTGACTATTTAACGCGCACTACGGGTAACTCGTACTGGCGTACTTGCAACTCTTACAAATTACAAATACAGCACAAGCGCACTGTTACCTGCGTTTTATGGAGTACAGTCGGAAAGTCCGGTACCACTACGGAACTACCCAATCCCGGATATACACGTTACGAAGTACTGCCGATTGTCCAGAGTAATTACTCATACACGTCACAGGAAGACTGACCCTTTTCTTTCCCACTCTCGGGTTACTTTTTTCGAAAACGGCGGCCCCGCGTTGGCGAACGCGGCGCTCGCCGCCGGTAAGGGCCTTTCCCATCCACCACATTCCGCCTCCCTGATTGCCCATACGAGACTGACATTTGTTGTTTTATTTCAATCAGGCGCCCTTGACTGGATCTGCATGTCCCCTGTGTCCGTGTGGGACACTTGCAACCTGCCCAGAGTCTCTCGGCGCGCGATTCGCGAGCGCGTGGACAACGACGGGGTGGTTTCACTGGCGTTCGACGCGCAGGTCCGTATTTCCCAACTCCAAATCCCGCCGACTGATTGCCCATACAAGACTGACACTTTATTTTTTATCTCTCAGGTTCCGCATCGCGAACCCGTGGTGGTTCCGCTTCAAAACGAAAACGTTCCGGTCGACCCGACCGAGATCGTCAACGCGGGCGGCGCCGCAACCGCCGCCGCGGTCGTGACAGCGGCCGCGCTGGGTTTCAAGAAACACGCGTATCGCGTCCACGAGATTGTCGTGCACCTCACTAGGGACACGGCTTTCATCGCACCGCTGACGGAAGAAACGAGAAGCAATCAATATCAAACTCAAAACCAATCGCCGCCCGGACCCGGCGCCGCCGCGAACGCGCCCGGGCCCGGCGATTTCTTCTTCCCCGATACCTTGTGGCAAACGGAGCCTGCGCAAAGTCGGCCTGGCGAGTTTAGCCGGGCGCGCTCCAAGCTCGTGCTGCGGGCTTTGGAGGATGCGCTGTGGCAGGCGAAACGATTCGACAAGGTTTCCTTCGCCAGTGAGAAGGAGCGAACGAAGGCGGCGAACGCGCTGATCGTGATAGACGCACAACTTCACGTTTTGCGAAGAGCCGCTTTGGCCGGCGCGGTACCGCAAACGCTTCTCGACGAGTCCCTCGTGGACGAGTACCGGAAACGAATGACCGCGACCGCGTTTGAAGACGCGAGGTACGATGCTGCTTAAGGGTGAGGAGCACGGCGGGTTTACTGATAGGGTTGTAACGCGCGGTCAAACAAATTACCAGTAGTAGTATTGCTGTTGAGGACTACCCGCGGGTACCTATTACTGCCAACCGAATCACACGAGATCGTGAAACTTCCCAAAGTCCACCCCCGGTTCCGCCCACAGTTTGTTGCGTTTTGGCGGCGACGTGATCTGCGCGAACGTTTTCGTCGTGGCGATGTCCCGCGCCCGGAAACACCGCCGTCGCGTTTTCGGCGTACCGTCGCAAATCGAAACGGCGTCCACTTGCACGACGATCACGGCGTCTTGAGTTTTGCCAGAAAAGTGTCAGTATTGTATGGTCAAACAGTCGGCGGGATTTGGGAAATGCAATACTTACCTTGGTACCGACCGTGCAGGGTAGGGTGTTGCTGGTTTGCGTTTGCTTCTTCGGTCTCGTTTGGAAAGCAAAACGCGTTGACTACCGGCGAAAACGTTTCCCCATCCTGTTGCTCAAACTTTCCGTCATCTGAACCGTAACCCGAACCCAACGCGTGCTCCACGCACGTCGGCGCCCAGAGGCTTGTCGCGACGCCGCGGTCTTTTGTTTTTGAAGAAACTGCAGAGCTGTTTCGGTTGGTCAGCTCCAACTCAAAACTCTCGTGCACCTGGTCACGCGCGTGCCACACGTGCAGGTGCGCGGTGGTTCTCACGTTGACGAACTGCGAGCCCCAGGGCGAGCGCGTGTCCGCGACGCGGAATGTGAGTTTTTTGTCAGACGACAGCACGCACGAATCCGCAATCACCAACGTGTTCGCGCCCACCACCGGGAAAGGCACCACGCCCCGTCCACCGCCCCGGCTCGCCTCGATGCTCGCCTCGCACATCTGCTGCGCGGTGAGCACCATGTGGCCTCTGCCACCAAGCCGTTTCCGGACCCAGTCGCTCTCCAGTAACGCCTGCGGTTCCAGCTCGTGGAACCGACCCAGCGCGACTTCATGCCGCGTCGCGCCCGCGGGCGCCTGCCGAATGACTTTCATTGTAGAGAAAAAGTGTCAGTCTTGTATGGGCAAATAGTATTGGGATTCGGGAAATACAATTATGTACCTTTGCGGAACGTGTGCCCCCACAGAATCTCGGACGGGAGGTAGGACTGTCGCGCGCTAAAGCTCAGCCCGGTAGCGTCAATGCACCCCTCAAAAGCGACGACGATCTCGGCGCCGCAGTTCACTAGACTGTCGTGCGTGTGCCTGAACAAGGGCGAGTTTTCATCAATCACGTGCTCGACTGTGATCGGCAACAACATGAGCGGGTCCAGTTTGGAAATGGAAATCGGCTGCGGTTGTGAACGAAAAGTGTCAGTCTCGTGTGAGCAAACAGTGTGTCAGGATTTGGGAAAGGCCCAATACGTACCTGCGCTAGCACGGGGATTTCCTCGCCTTCCGAGGTGGTGCGTGTGGTCCACGTGTACAGACACGCTCGTATGACGGGCGCTATTACTTTCCTGTCCCGCGCGTCCGCCACCCTGAACATCAGCTTCAACTCCCCGTCCCTCGTGGCGATGCACGCGGCGTCGCTGATGAAAATGGACCTCCCGCGGCGCTGCGGGTCGGTGATGCGCTGGAAAATTAACCCCAAAGAAGTGGCGCTCACCAGCACGCCCACCATTGTTTGCACCAACAGCAACGCCGTCCCAACGCGACACCCACTCACAATTCCCCGGGTCCCATAACCCAACGTACTCTGCGTGGCGATGCTGAAAATCAGCGCGCTGGACCACGGGTGTTTGTCGAACCCGATCAAGCACTTCGGGTTCGCGTTGTGCACGCCGTCCCACAGCCCGGCGAATACGAAAAAAGTTACCAAGTGTATGGCGCAAACCACCAGCAGTAGGAAGGACCAGTGTACTTCGATTAGGCTGGTGAAGGCGTCGTGTTTCAGCAGTTTCAGCAACGACCGCCCCCGGACCTTCACCAAACTCGCACCGGCGTGCGTCCCGGTCGCCACCAACGCGGGCTGGCGGCACTTTTTCCGCTGCTTCTCGTAGAAACCGCTGCCCCGGTCGTTCCACGGCGTGGGTTTAGGACGCGCGAACGAGTCCTTGCCTTTGAAAGATGTGTCCTCCCGTTCGATTTCGGTTCGCGTATCACTCGGTGGCGTAATGAAGGACCCGTCCCCGGTCACTATGACTTGCGTTCGCGCGTGTTGTTTTCCCCCGGCGTGGGTTTGCTCATACGAAACCACGACTTGGGGGGAGCGTGGCGGGGAGGTTGGGTGCTGGACCCGGTCGTGGGTGGTGTGGGTGGTGTGCGACGTTTCGTTCCGGCCACGCGGCCGTGTCGTGGCACTCACGTGCGGCTCGTCGTCGGCCTTGTTGACGTCCAGAACCACGTCGGACAGCGAGTCCTCGCCACTGGCGGCTTCCCTTCGGAAAAGGTCTTCCAGGGACGTGCGTCTTCCAGGAGGGTCTTGCGCCACCACGCACGTATCAGGCGTGGCACCGGAGGGCGAGGGGGTTTCTTCCCGGAGAAGGTTGCGGCGCATGTAAGCTGGCGCTGGTGTTCTGTGGAAACGACCTCGCGTGCGGCGGACGCGCGTCGTGGTATGGCGCGCAAGCGTCGAGGCGTCCGAGGCCTTGAAAACCAAAAAGTTAGTTTCATTGGCCACGACACGTCCTTTCGCCGAGCCAAATTTGTTTGCCTAGCCAGGCGGCACTTTTATTCTCCCCGCGGCCTACATGCCTGTCACTTCTGCGCCCACACGTTCCGTTCGCGATGCGCCACTTCGCGCGGGCCTGGGTGTTCGCGTTGGCGGCGCTGATGTGCGTCGCCTCCTCAAGCGCCGCGGTGCTCGGTATCGATTACGGCAGCGAGTTCGTCAAGGTCTCCATCGTCGCCCCAGGCCGCACCCCAATCTCGATCGTGATCAACGAGATCAGCAAACGCAAATCCACCGCCGCGGTTTCCTTCACGGGCGGCGACCGGTGGCTCGCGGAGGAGGCGATGACGTACAGCGCGCGGTTCCCGGACCGGGTGTTCACGCGTCTGCGGGATTTGCTGGGCAAGGAAACGCAGGTAACGCACTTCAGTGAATACTTGCAGAGGTACAAGCTCCCGTTTAAAGTCGAGACCGACAAGACACGCAACACCGCGCGGATCGTGACCGAAACCGGCACCGCGTACCTCGTGGAGGAACTGGTGGCCATGGTGCTGCAGTACGCCATGAAAATAGGCGAAGGCATGGGGAAAGGACAGATCAAGGTACGTGGTGGTGCTGTTGTTTAGGACTATATAGGACCCCCCGACACGACACAACCGAAACGGCGCGATCGGGTGCACGCACATGATTCTTGCATCTTCTTTTTTGGGGTGGGAAAGCGCCGCGTATTTCCCGCATCAACGTGGCCGATGGAAATGGAAGAACTGGTTTCAGCGCATTTTGACCGCAAATTTGAAACCGATTTTTGAAACCACTCAACTGCCAGACGGCAAGTTGAATGTGAGTTGAGTGTCAGCTCATGCGAGTTGAGTGTCAGCTCATGCTCACAACTCACAGTCATTAAAGCATTCAACTGACACACTCCACTCACTTGCTCAAATCCATGCCAACAAAAACAACAGGACGCGGTCATCGCGATCCCGCCCTACTTCGGCCAGACCCACCGGTACGCCTTGTACGACGCCGCGGACATCGCGGGGCTGAACATTTTAGCCGAAGTCAGCGACCTCTCATGCGCCGCGCTGCAGTGGGGCATTGATAAGGAGTTCACCACCGAGCCGACGTGAGTATTTCCCAATCACCACTTTCCGCCTCCGCGATTGCCCATACTCGTACCAGAAGGGACTATTACCTCTGCCCATTACCCTGACTGTTTACTCATACACATTACGAGAGACTGACACTTTTTTTACACAATCAGGTGGACGATCGTGTACGACATGGGCGCCACGTCGGTGGGCGCCGCGCTTGTTCGGTACTCCACTTTTGATGGGAAGGAGGGGGGTAAAAAGAAGACGCATGGGCAGTTCGAAGTCAAAGCGGTTGCGTGGGACGCATCTTGCGGGGGCGAGGACATGGACATGCTCCTGATTGATCACTTCACCAGCGAGTTTGACGCGAAACATAACCCGAAAGTCTCCTCCAAAACCGCCCCGAAAGCGATTGCGAAACTGCGAAAGCAGGTTCGGAAAACCAAAGAGATTCTCAGCGCGAACCAAGACGCGCCGATGACCGTGGAGGGCATGCACGAGGATTTTGACTTCCGGACCTCAATCTCGAGGACGGCTTTCGAAGGCCTGGCGGAAGCCGCGGGCATCGCGCGATGCGCGGTGGCGCCGTTAAAGACCATCCTCGACGCACTACCCGAACACAACATCACGTTGACCGATGTCGAAGTCGTGGAGATAATCGGCGGCGCGACGCGGGTGCCTTTCATCAAAACCGCGCTGTCGGACGCGCTGCACGGCCGCGCCTTGGACGCGCACCTCGACGCGGACGAAGCCGTCGCCATGGGCGCCGGGTTGTTCGCGGCGAACATGAGCACCACGTTCCGCATGCGCAAGTTCGGCGCCGCGGACGCGGCGGCGTATGGGCTGGAGGTTGACTTGAACGACGCGGACAAGGTCGGCGAGCGGAAACCGCTGTTACCGAAGCACAAGCGGTTCCCCATCCGCAGAATCGTGACGATTCAAAACGCCACGGCGGACCGGACCTTCACGGTGTACCACAACATCAGCGGTGGCCAGCAGCTGCCTCCCGGAATCGTGAACCCCGTGCTCGGCGAGTTCGCGGTGACCGGGGTGAAGCACGCGATCGCGAAGCACGACGGCGTGCTGGGCAAAATCAACGCGCACTTCGCGGTGGACAACAGCGGGATTCTTTACATGGACAAGGCGGAGTACCAGGTCGAGGTGTTCGATATGGTGCCGGTGGAGGAACCCCCGCCGCCCCCCCCTCCGCCGCCGCCGCCGGTCAAGAAAACCAAGGAGAAGAAGAAAACCAAAAAGGAGAAGAAAGCGGAGGAAGAGGCTTTGAAGAAGGCGGAGGAGGAAGCTGCGAAGGCTGAGGAAGCAGCCGCGAAGGCGGCGGAGACGGAAACCGCCGACGACGCCGAGTCTGACGAACCCGAACCCGACATAGACCCCGAAGCCGAGACGACCAAAACCGGAAGACGACTTCTCGCCGAGGACGGCACGGTTCTTGAAGACACGGATGGCGACGACGAAGTCCTTAATGTCGCGACCGATGAGACGGCGGCTGAGGGTGACGAAACCGGTTCCGACACCGCTGAGACGTCTGAAAAAACCGAAACCGAGAAAGAAGCCGCGAAAGAGACGAAGATGCGCGAGCGCCGCCGCGTGTTCCGCGTGCCGCTTGTCGTGACTGAATCGAAGCGCGCGGTGGCTGCGATGGACCCTGCGTCTGTCAAGACATCAATCGCGACGCTGAAGGACCTGGCCACGAAGGATGAGGCGAAACGCGCGCAGGAAGCGGCGAAGAGTAACTTGGAGGCGTACATCTACTCCATCCGCGAGCGCGTGGAGGAGGACGAGGAGTTACGCATGGTCACCGACGAAACTCAGCGCGAGAGGTTCGCCCAAGAACTGTCCGAAGCCGAGGACTGGCTGTATATGGACGGCGCTGAGTCCACCGCCGCGGCGTTCGACGCGAAGAAGAGCGGGCTGCAGTCGACTGGCGACGAGTGGCTTTCGCGTTCAAAGGAACTCACCAAGCGCCCCGCCGCCGTCGCGAAGGCAAGGGATTTCGTGGAGAAAGCCACGGAAACAATTGCATTGTTCGCGGAAAGCAAGCCTTGGATCACGGACGAGGAGAAGCAAGGGCTGCTTCGCGAGCTTACCGGTTTCGCGGACTGGCTGGACGAAAAGGAGGCGTCGCAGGCGAAAAAGAAGGTAAGTATTTCCCAATCACCACATTCCTCCGGCTGATTGCCCATACGAGACTGACATTTCTTTTTTTACAATCAGGACACGGAAACGCCCGTGTTCGCCGCCGCGGAGGTCGCGGTGGAAATCAAGCCCCTGGATTTCAAACTGAACAAGCTGAAGAAGCTAAATGCGCCGATTCCGGTGAAGTCGGACCGCGGTGACAACGGCACGGAGACAAACGCGAGTGACACGGTGACTGAGGAGATTGAGGAAACTGATTCCTCGGAAATGGCGGGCGAGGCGGACGAAACGAACGCCGCGGACGACGCGGAAACCGCCGAGCACGGCGAAACCGCCGCCGACGAACCCGAAGACTCGGCGGAACACTCCGAGTTGCGCAAGACGCGTTGACGCTTTCGGTGATATTTTTTTGTGATTAATTTTTTTGACAAACATTCCACCATAACACCAAGTCCGCTACCTCGCTACGTTCATCACGCCGTTTTGGCTTTGTGGGCTCCCACCGCCGCCGCCGCCGCTTCGTTCGGCGCGCCCCTGAACCGCGCCGGGTACGCCTTGCTTTCGGTACCGTTTCGCAGTTTCATTTGCTGCGTTCTGAATTCCTCGTCCGTGCCGAAGAAAAAGTCGCACCACGTGAAGATCGAGCTGTACGGCCCCTTGAACGTCTTGTGATGGAAGTCGTGGTGCACCGCGCCTCCCCAGAAGGGAATCAAGTTCGTGGGGTTGAAGGGCAGGTCGTACCCGCTGTGGTCCTCTATTGTTTCCCAAAGGCGCACGAACAGCCACGCCCACAGCGTGGTCATGTGTTTCGCGAAAAGAAGCGGGCCCAACAGGGTTCCTATTCCCAACACGAACGTCTCCACCGGGTGCGCGTACTCCGCCGCGATTCCGAACGGGTGCGTGTGTTCGTGGTGTACCTTGTGCACGTATTTGTACACGCTCTTGTGGTGCAGCCCCCTGTGGACCCAGTAAAAGTAGAAATCCTCGATCACGAAAAAGGTTGGGAGCTGCCACAACAGGTCTCGCACGGGCGGGAGCGGCAGAGACATGCTGAACCCGAAAAACCGCGCCACCCAGTGGAACATGAGCTGCATGGGGAGCTGCACGAACACGTGCGACAGCAACAAGCGTTTCAAGCACTTCAGCACCGTGTTCGTATCCGCCGTCTTGTCCGGCTGGATCTTCCATCGCTTGAAATACGCAAACTGATCCATGAAAAGCCACGGAAGCCACGCGGTGAAATACACGAACTCGTGGAACACGAACGTCAGCGGGCCCGCGATGACGAAGTGCGAGAAGTTGTCCAGCACCCAGGACCACCCAATTGTCATCTTGCGATGCACCAGAGACTCCGCGGTCACGAGCGAAACGAGCACGTCGTCCAGGCTCAAACCATTGAAGCGCAGAGGGAGGATGACGTCTCCAGTGACGTTGGTCGCCGCGTTCGCCACGACCGCGGCGGCAGCGATGACGAAACCCACGATAGCGAAACGCGTCGTCATGGCGTGCATGGTGTCTGTAAGGAAGGCGCCCGCCGGAGGGAAACCGGACGCCGCGCGTCAGGGTCAATGACGAAGCACGCGCCGTCGGGCCAAACGACCAATCCGTTTAGCAAGTTCACGTGGAGCCACCAGTTTTAAGATTTCTGCAGTTGATAGGGCATCTAGTCTGAGAGGGTTCATAATTTCACGTTTTTGCCCCTTTTAATCCCTTGTAAAACTAGATGGGCGTGGCGTCCCTTTCTCTCACCTTCCCTTGCTTCCGTTGATTGTGATGCTGCATATTTCCGTGCACTCGTTGAGGCAGTACTGCCTGCTTCTGAAGCCTTCTTTGAACACCACGGGTGCTTTCCGCATCGAAAGCGGTCCAAGCCCGGGCGCGCCTCCGCCCCCGCGCGTGCAAGTCACGATACACGTCCCCGCGCACTTTTCAATCTCCTTTTTGTTGACGCCGCGCACCAGGCTGGAGGTGAGGGTGGTTTAGGGTTTGGGTGTAGGGTGTAGGGTGTAGGGTGTAGGGTTAGAAAGCAGTACAGTACCTCCCATCGCGCGTACTCGGTGCGTCGTGTCTTGAAAAAGCATCTTCAACTTGACATAAAATCCTCGTCATCGACGCACGTACCTTGACAGGCTGCTTTTCGTTTCCCCCCCCCCGTCGCCGCTGCTCAAGCCTTGGGGTACGTCCTCGATGTAAAACTCGTCTCGGTTCCCTGCCAGGGCGTCCGGCGCGGAAACCGCGGACGCGAGACACGTCGCCACCCCGAACGCAACCAACGCGCGTGTGAAACGCGGCAACGCACGTTTCACGTCAAGCCCATCCCCAACCACCACCCTTTTCCCCCCATCCCCAACCTTCGCGCGTATCGCCGCAACCGGTCGAGTGACGCACGCTCGCGACACCACCGGTCGCACACGCCGCACGCGTGTCGCCCCCGCCGTCCCCGGAACACGCGTGCCCACTCCGGCGCGCATCTCGTTATGAGTGGTTGGTTACCTGTCGACAAACTTTTCACTTTGTTTGTTTCACCTGTCCAACAGATTTGCTTCCCACTCCTCGCAACGCGTCGCCAGCCCCGCGTTTCGGGGGGGAGGGGGGGGGTAGCGCGGGACGTTCGGGTTCGGGTGCTGTGCGATGGCGGAGTCGTCCGGCGAGAACGCGGGGACGCCGGCGCCGACGCACAGCTGGCGAAACGTCGACCTCGTGGTGAAGCTCGGGGGTGCGGCCATCACGCACAAAGCCAGCGCGACGGAATGTCTCAACGAACCTGCGTTGCGAAGTGTCGCGGGTACGATCGCGGCGTACATAGCGGAGACGCGCGCTGGCGGAGGAACTCCCAACGTCGTCGTGGTGCACGGCGCGGGGAGTTTCGGGCACCAGTTCGCGAAGCAATTCGGTGTCGCGGGGGGTGGGAATGGGACGTTGCGTACTGGTACAGACGACGCATTTAACCGGAACCTGCGCAGAGGCATCGCAAAGACGCGGGCGTCCGTGTGCCGTTTGAACTCGCGCGTGGTGGGGGCGCTTGTTGACGCGGGGGTGGACGCGGTGGGGGTTTCGCCGTTTGGCAATTGGTGGACAAAGGACGGTGGCAAGACCCTGGACTTGGCCAAGACGCAGCCCGCGCTCGAATCCCTGAAAAACACGATACACGCGGGTTTGGTGTGCGTGATGCACGGCGACGTCGTGCTTGACGCGCAACGCGGGTGCTCCATTCTTTCGGGTGACGTGTTGGTGCGCCAACTGTGCGAAACGCTCAAGCCGAAACGCGCGGTGTTCGTGACGGACGTCCCGGGGATTTTCGACAAGCCGCCGCCGAAACGGGACCGCCGAACCGTCGTGAAACGCGAACCCGAAGCCGTGTTGGACGACGGCGACGAGCGCGCCGTGACACGGGAAGACGACGCCCTGGGGACGTCTGGGAAACGAAAACGCGCGACGAAAAGTGACACCACAAATACAAACGCCGGATTCGAAACACTTTCCCTTCTTCGAGAAGTGCGTCTGGACCACCCTGTGGCGGCTGGTACGGATTTAATTCCGTGGCGCGCCACGAGGGTCGCGGCGGGCGTTACCATCGGACACGACGGCGGCGTGATTTTTCCCGAAAACACCAACCAGGGTACCGGCCAGGGTTCCGCCGCGCCTCCAGAAATCACCTCCGCGAACGTCGAGCTCGCCGCGGCCGCGGAGGGCGTGGCGGACGTCACCGGCGGAATCGCGTTGAAAATGACTCAAGCCGCTCGGGTTGCGTCGCTCGGCGTGGACGTGTACGTCTCGAACGCGCGCAGAGACGGCGCTTTTGCTGCGATTCGCGGACGCGTCGATCGAAACTCGCTCGAGCTCGCGCTCGACGGAAACGGGGAGATACACCGCCGGCCGTGGTTTGGGACGCTCGTGCGCGGCGTCGAGATTCGCGAGTGCGACGCGGTCGCCATCGCCGCGCACGGTTGCGACGCGCGCAAGCTTAGCAGTTATCAAGCCGCGAAAGTGGGGTGTTGGAGGTCGCTCGAGGGCTTGCTTAAGCAAGGTAAGCATGGTCTCGAGTCACAAAAGACGTTATGCAGTGGGGCGGCGGAGGGTGGGCACCTCGAGGTGCTGCGGTGGGCGCGCGCGAACGGCTGCCCGTGGAGCCATATGACGTGCAAGGCCGCGGCGCGGAGCGGTCATCTCGAGGTGCTGAAATGGATGCGCGCGAACGGCTGCCCGTGGAACACGGAAACGTGCTCGGGGGCGGCGGAGGGCGGACATCTCGAGGTATTGAAGTGGGCGCGCGAGAACGGCTGCCCGTGGAACGAGTTGACGTGCATGTTTGCGGCAAAGGAAGGTCACCTCGAGGTGCTGCAGTGGGCGCGTGCGAACGGGTGCCAGTGGAACACTAACACGTGCTTATTCGCGGCAAGTGGCGGGCAACTCGAGGTGCTGCAGTGGGCGCGCGCGAACGGATGTGGGTGGGACAAGGGTACGTGCAGGGCCGCGGCGCAGAGCGGGCATCTCGAGATGCTACAGTGGGCGTGCGCGAACGGGTGCCCGTGGGACGAGCAGACGTGCACGTTTGCGGCGAGGGAAGGTCACCGCGAAGTGTTTGAATGGGCTCGCTCGAACGGCGCGCCCGATTGCGGGACGTGGAAAGTCTGTCGCGTTCGTTGCGGAAAGAGTTACGATTAGTCCGTCATGAGAAACCTCGTGAAAAGCGTTTTAGATGTTGTAAAATGGTTCAAGTGACTCCGATGATGTGTTATTTACAAGTCACCACTACCGTCACACGCCCTTTTTACACGTAATCCCGTCTCGGCTTTCCGAAACTCACTCCCGCCCAAGCGCTTTCCGTAGCGCTTCGGTTTGCGCGTAATCAAGCCCCCACGGCGTGGATTGGTCCGCGTGCGATTGCGAGTTGCCGTACACCTCCCTCGCGATCTGTTGAATTTCAAGCACCTCGTTCCCGTCAAGGTCCCTCACGAACCGCGCCGGGTTCCCGCCCCACAGCTGGCCACTGGGAATGAGCTGCCCCGGTTCCACCACGGTTCCGGCTGAGATTGTAAAAAGTAAATGTCAGTCTTGTATGGGCAATCAGGGAGGCGGAGTGTGGTAAATGGGAAAGTTCCTTACCTTCGAGCGCCGCGTTTTCCTCGACGTACGACCCCGAACCGAGCACGCACCGCGTCCCAATCAACACGTTGTCCTCCACCACGGCGGCGGAAATGGATGTGCCGGTGCCGATCGTGACGTGCTGCCCGATGCGCGTCGCGGCGCTGTACGGTTGGAAGAGGGAGGGAAGGGGTTAGTATTTTTAGACAGAGAGAGACGACAGCTTTGCGTTTTTGATTTTAGCGAGAAAAATCGGCTCTGGGAACCCCTTTGAGACGACCCGGTAAGATTGATGGTCGAGCCCGACCTCGACCCTTGCCTTGGTGTCCTTCCTGCGACAGTCGGTGCTTCCTCCGACCGTCGGTGCTTGTCGGCGTCACGCCCTCGCGTGGTTTCGTGAAAGTGGTGTTCATTTCATTGTTGAGGTTACACCTACCCTGCCGCGTCGATGACACATCTTTCCTGCACGTTCGAGAACGCCCCCAAGCGCACCGCGCCTAAATCGCCCTTGAGCACCGAGCCGTGCCACACCGAGCACTGGTCCGCGACGTCGGTGTCGCCGATTAGCGTGGCGTTGGGTGCGATCCACGCGTCAGGCGCGACGGACGGCACCCTGTTACCGAGGGTGTACTCCTGTCGCGACCGGTCGTACAGCTCGTGCTCCACGAGGTTGCGGTAGGAACGATGGGAAGGACCGGGTGGTGGCCTGGTTTTCAGGGTACCGATCACCCCGGCGGGAGCGAGGGACGCGGAGTGAACCGCGCACCCTCGGAGGGGACCCGCGACGCGGGCCAGAGCGTTGCGGAGCGCCATGTCGACAACGGACGGAGACGCGCGGAGTTATACGCGCGTGACGCCTGTGATGAGGGGACACCGCGAGCGGGCGACCTCGAGTTGGCAAAAACTCCGTCTCAAACCGCTTCGGTTCGCACTTCGCAAAGGGCAAAGCGGCAAAGCCCCGGTGAAGGAAATCGCCGGGACGTGCGCATCAGAGCCCGGTACGCACGCCGCGCGGCGGTTTCCGGTGGCGGTTTCCCGTGAGTGAAACTACGATGTCCAGTGGGGGTACCACCGGGCCCAGGGGCACCGGTGGGACACGTGCGGGCGGCGGCGCGGGAGGCGCTGGGGGCGCCGGTGTCGCATCTTCCGAGCGCCAAGGCGATGGCAGCCTGACCGTGACTCCGGACAGCCCCGCGGACGCGGAGTGGCGCGCGCGCCGGGGTCCTCTTGATGGTGTGGGAGAAATCACCGGTCCGTGGGGCGAGGAGGATAGCACCGGTATGTTTCACGACACGACATCGCCGTCGCACCGGGCGTCGCGCGCCGTCGCCGGCACCGACGGTCGGCGTGAATCACGTTTCACGTGCCGCCGTCTCGCGACTTCACGCCGACGCCGAAAGATTGTAAAGCGCCTTCTGAAGCCCGGCTGACGCGTTTCCCTCCCCTGTCCCCTGTCATCCCCAGGCCCGCAACCCACGGATTTGTACGGCAAGTTCACGTGGAAGATCGAGAACTTCAGTGAGATTTCAAAACGGGAACTGCGAAGCAACGTGTTCGAAGTGGGAGGCATGAAATGGTGCGCGAGAACGAATTTGTGTCGCGCGACAAGAACGCCGCCCATCCATCGTTTCCCGAAATCGTCTCCCCGGACTTTCGCGACCCACACCTGCGACACGTGCCTGACAAGCCCCGATCTAAATAATCCAATCCAAACCCGAAACCCGAAACAGGTACATCCTGGTGTACCCCCAGGGATGCGACGTGCACAACCACCTGTCGCTGTTCCTCTGCGTCGCGGACTACGACAAACTGCTGCCAGGTACGAATTTGCGCAACCCTTTTTCGATGGATGGAAAGATGGATGTGCGAATCTCGCCGTCGCCGCTCGACGCCGAAAGCGAGTCTCGCCTGATGTCTAGACAACACTCGCTGCAGTCTGTACGACTCGATATGCGTGGTATTGATACGAACGCAACTGCGAACCCTTTCCCGTGTCCTATGACGCGTTCCCTACCCGTTCTGACCGCCGTTTCCCTCTCGATCCGCTCTCCTCGAAAACCAAAAAAAAAAAAAAAGGTTGGTCCCACTTCGCGCAGTTCACCATCGCCGTGGTGAACAAGGACCCTAAAAAGAGCAAGTACAGCGACACGCTTCACCGGTTTTGCAAGAAAGAGCACGACTGGGGGGGGAAGAAGTTCATGGAGTTGAGCAAGGTGCTTGACGGGTTCACGGTGGCGGACACGCTCGTGATCAAGGCGCAGGTGCAGGTCATACACGAAAAACCGGCGCGGCCGTTTCGGTGTTTGGAGCCGCAGTACCGGCGGGAGCTTGTGAGGGTTTATTTGACGAACGTGGAGGGCATTTGCCGCCGGTTCCTTGAAGAAAAGCGGGAGGCGCTTTTGAAAACCAGAGAGGACGCCGGGCGGTGGGAAGACATGCGGTTGTTCCTACGAAGCGACGAGGGTATTCAACAAGCCCGGGACGCCACGGAGAAGGCGGATGCGCTTTTGAAAGGCGTCGTGAAGCGGTTTTTCAACGAAAAAGAAGTCACCAGCACGCTCGTTATGGACGCCCTGTACTGCGGGTGCCGCGCGCTGGACGTGGGGAACATGCCGCACGCGGAGGCGGCGAAACTAAACGCGAAACCCAACCGCGCGGTTTGGCTGTCGGTTGCGCAAAACAAGGTTGGTTTCTTTTCCCTCCCGGTTTTCGCGTCTTCCTCCCCTTTCCCCGTGTCCCGTCACAGTGCGCAGTGAGACCATTGCATTCTTCGTACTGATGCCGATATTAGCGTGCCGGAGCTTGAAGACCAGCGGTTAAATCCGCTTATTCGTTGAGCGCGCTCGTACGGGACCGACAACCTCTTTCCTTTTCTTTTTTTTCTGGTGTTTCCGGAAAGCCAAACACTCACACAATCTTTTCGCGTTTTGTTTTTCTTTGCACCACCCCACCACAGGCTGCGACTTGCGGTGACCTGCTCGCCGCGCTGGAGCGCGCGTCTGGTCCCGCGCCGTTCGACTTGGACGAGGACGAGACGGAAAACGGGGACGAGTTTGGCGACGCGGCGGAGCGGGACGAGCGGCGGTTAGGTTCGTGTCGCATTTCCCAAATCCCGGACGACTGTTTGCCAATACAAGACTGACCCTTTCTCTTATTGGTATCAGCGGAGCTCGGCCGGCGCACGGTGGAGATGTTCGCGCTGCACCACCTTTTCATCACCAAGGTGGAGGTGGCGTTCGCGGAGGCGCTTGCGATTAAAATGCAAGAGGCTTTGATTGCGGAAGAGGAGGATGCGGAGCGGCTCGCACTGGAGCTTGACGAGAACAAAAAGAGCAAAAAGGCCAAGCAAAAGCAGCGCAAGAAGGATAAAAAAGACGCCGAGGATTTCGCGTTGGCGGCGAAAGCGGCGGAGGAGGCTGAGGCGGCGGCGATTGTGCAGGCCATTGCGGATGCGAAAGCCGCGGAGGAGAAACGGATCAAGGATACGGCGCGCGCACTGCGGGAAGCGGAGGAGCAGGTGGAGAGGGAGAAGGCGGCGGCGGAGACCGCGAAGCGCGTCGCCGCCGAAAAAGCGGCGGCGTTTGTACTGGCGCAACAAAAGCGCGAAGCGGCGACCGCGGCGGCGGCGACGAAGGCGGCTGCTGAGCGAGTCGCTTTTGAAAAAGCGGCCGCGGAACAGGCGGCGAACAGGAAGTTCGTGGAGGAGTGCTTGGCCGCGGAGAAGGCGGCGGCGGAGACCGCGGCGAGGGCCGCGGACAGCGAAAACGGCAGCGGCGACGACGCGGAGATGCTCAGCGCCACGGGGTCGCACGAGGATGAGGATGAGGATTTGAGCCAAAGTTCGTACCGGGGCGACGGGATGACAAGCGCGCCCGCGGGCTCGGTTGCGGACGGTGCACCGTCGCGAGTGTTGCCTGCGCCCAGGGCGCACTCCAGAACCGCGGCGGCTGGGGCGGCGCAACACGCGGCAAACGCGCCCGAGTCGCCGTCGAGGATGACGGAGAAGGGGGCCGAAAACGGACACGCGTACGACGACGGCGTGAAGCACGGGAAGAAGGCGACGAAAGCGGCTGCGGCGACCGCGGCCGCCGCGGCGGAAGCCAACGCGTCCCCCGGGAAGAAACAGCTTCCGATGCCCAGGGCGGGCGAGCTGGCAGGCAGCCGGAACGGTTTGTCCAACTCGCCAAACAGCAACACCGGCGCCGGCGCCGCGTCCTCGCCGCCCGCGGGGTGGTTCGCGCAGAACGAGGGCGCGAAGTTTGTGGCCGGTGAGGGCGCGCTGAGCGCGGTTGAAGCCACGGCGCTTCGCGCGCACGCCGCGCGATGCGAGCACGCTCTTTTTGAAAAAACAAACGAAGTCGCGCGACTGCGGCTTGAACTGGAAAGCGCGCGCGCGAGTGTTTCGTCGGGTGGTGTGGAACCGGGTGGAACGGGTCACTCGCCGGCGAGGGCGCTGTCGGGGGACCGGCTTGACGTGTTAGAAAACGCTGGGGCCCCACTCGCGCCAGGCGCCGCGACGAGAGGACCGCCGCCTGGTATGTCCGGGAAGCGCGAGCCTCAGGACGGATTCGACGGATTTTCCGTCGGCCCGCCGCCGCCGCCAGGTCCGCCTCCTGGAGAAGCCCGGCGAAGCCTGCAGGCGCCGCCTCTTCCCCCTGGGCCGCCCCCGGCCCCGAGTGACCTGCAGGTCCCTCCGCCGCCTCCGCGACATCCCCCGCCCCCCGGCCAGGCCCGGGACGACATGATCGCGCCCGGGTCCTTCGCGCAGGCGGCGGGCGGCCCGAGGCCGCCGCCCGGCACGCCGCCAGGGCATGGCATGCGGCAAGGCCTGTCCGGCAAGGCGCCTGGAGCGTACGCCTCGCACCCGTCACCCGGTCTGGAGGATGACTTCCAGCACCTCGGCATGATCGCGGATCTGCTGGACGACTCGCCGGGGGGTGGGTTTTTCTAAAGGCGGGCCCCACAGCGAATTTCCACCTTTTGAATGCGCACTTCTGAAATGCGGACCCCTTTGGCGTTTTGTTCGCCGCGCGGCGCGCGAACGAGCGACTACCATCACGATAGCACCTGACCAGCATAACTGGTCGGAAAGGACTTAATCTCGACATAAGTAACCATGACAACACGATTCTAAACTCGCCTCGATGTACTCCATGATGACTTCCGTTGGGCGACGAAGCTTTTGCGGTTGACTCCAACGCCGACGCGCTTCGCAACCGCGCATTTGTTTCGTCGCGTTCGCGCCGGAGCTTTGCGTTTTCGTTCAGGTACTGGCGCTCCGTTGGCGACTGGCGTTCGTTTTGATAATACTTCGCCGGTGATGTGTTTGGAAGAAACGCATTTCTTGCGACTGTACGCATCGGCGTTCGTGTGCGTCCCAGCGTTGTCTCCGCCATCCTCAACCGGGTTCGCAACTCGGTTAGCTCGCGTCGCAACGCATCATCGTTTGTGGCATGTCTCAATAATCCGACCTCCGAAGCGTCGGAAACCAGGCGCAGCACCCACGCAGCATCGCCAGCGTTGTGTTTCGCCTCAGCGCGCTGCAGCCCGCGCACTAACGTAGCTTCCGTCGTCGCCGCTCGTGATGACCAGTCGTCTCTAGTGTCCCGTCGACGCGGCGATCTCGCGGGTCGTCCATAACCGGCCAGCGCGTTCGACACCGATTCGTGATGCGACGACAGCGCTCTCGTGGTGGCAGTCGCGGGAGTCACGTGAAGTGGCGACCACGCATCAATCCAGGGCGAGGCGCCGACGAGCCTCCTCGGGGGGGTCCGCGGCGTGTCGCGGTCGTGGAACATCCCTCGCGATGCGCGCAAGGCAGAGTGACAACTGTCCGACATAATTTATCTCCGGAACACCTGCAAGGAGACGTCCGCGGCTCTCCACATTTTCTTTCATCACACAGATCCGGGGCGCCTCCGCTGTGCCCTTCCCCCGCGCCTCCGTCGGTTTGGCGCGCTCCACGATGTCCTCCTCGACCATCGTGGCGTACGCGCTGGGGGAGCGGTCGCGGTGCGTCGCGGCCGTTGCGGGCGACGGCGAGACGGTGCTGGCGGTGGGCACCCAGCGACTTTTGGGAAACAATTTCGTGCATTTCCTGGCGCACGACCGCGACCGGAACTGTTTGGTGAACAGAGGTTTATACAAGCACCATCCAGGTGAGATTTGGGATTTGCAACCGTGTCCTGCCAATGCCGCACTGGTCGCGACCTTGTACAACCCGTCATCGGGGACGGGGGACCACGGAGGCGCGGTGTGGCGGGTCCCCGAAACGACCGCCGGTGATTCTGACTCCAATCAATCCCTTGAGTCGATAGCTTCCTTCACCGGCCTCGCGGGCGCGGCGCGGTGCGTGCGGTGGCAAGTTGGAGTCGGGGTTGGTGTGGACCCGCAGAGAGACGTGTCGGTATCCGGAACAATAGCAACGCTGGATCACAATAGTTTAAAAATTTGGGAACTAGACGCGAGCGCGTCGACGACGATGGCGCTCGCGGCGGAGAGTCACCTCGCCGAATCGGCGGCTGGTTTCGCGATTGAAAATCCGTCATCTGGGGCGTGGGATCCGCACGCACGAGCGAACTTCGCGGTCGTCACAGGGTCCGGCGTAGCTATTTTCGACACGAGGGCCATGCAAATTAGCTCAAAAATAACAAGAGTCTCGCACAACAGCCAGACCGTGTTGGATTGCGACTACGACCAGAAAAAGCAACACGCGTTATCGACGTGCGGCGACGACGGTGTTTTGCGAAGTTGGGATTTGCGAAACCCCGAAAGCGCGGTGGCGGTGCACCATGGACACGAACACTCGGTGTTCAGCGTGCGAATTAACCCTGTGTATGAGCTAACCGCGTCCGTGTCGGCGGACGGAACCGCGAGGCTGTGGCGGGACGAATCGGGGGAGGGTGGTGGGTGGGCAAATAGTCGCGACGCGGCGAAGAGAAGCAATCAGAATCGCACGGATGGAAACGCGTTGGTCGAGACGTACGGCTCTTTGGGGGGTGGCAGTGTTTATGGCGTTTGTTGGAGCGCGCAGGACCCGTGGGCGTTCGCGACGGTACGACAAGACGGAGAGGTCGCGCTGAGGCAAGTGCCGCGGGCGGAGAAGTACAGAATACTGCTGTAGGCGAGACTCAGGGAGAGACCGCTTGTGATGTGAATTTATTGCATCCAATATTTACCTACTGCAGTCGGATTGAAACTTTTTCTCTAAAATCGTCGGCGGCGCGCCGCCGACGCGCACTCCCGCCGCCTCCCGCCGCTCGCGGTTTCGCGCGTCCCGGTGCCGCAATGCCCGAGACGGACCCATGCGAGGTGTACATGCGTTACCTACCTCGGTCGTGCACGGAGGGGGATTTGCGGTCTAAGTTCGAGAAGTGCGGGCGTATTAAAAACGTGTGGCTGTCCCTGGACCGGTTGTCGGGGGAGTGCAAGGGGTTCGGGTTCGTGACGTTTTCGTCGCGCTCCGAGGCGAAGCGGTGCGTCAAGGACTTCAACGAACACCCGCGGAACGAGATGGACGGCAAGCACGTCGTCATCACGCACGCCAAGGGGTGGGACGACGGCCGGAAAGCCGTGGCGCTTTGTTCCTTTGGGTTGATGTGCCGAAGGGAAGATTGCTACTTCTCGCACCAAAAAGGATGGGACCCGACTTCGCCGGCGCCGAATCCGGAGGACATCGACGAACACGGGAACTTGAAAGCACTCGGCTGTGAGGATACTGGTGACGGTGACGGTGACGACACGAATGACGGTGACAATGATGGAGGGAAGAAACGACCGAGAGAAAAAGCTGAAGGCGGCGACGACGCGAAAAAACAAAAACAATTCAAAGAGCGTAAAAAAACCGCCAGCAGGCGACACAAAGTTGGCGCCAAGGCGAGGAAACGGCTAAAGGCGAGGCAGGCGAAGGAAGGAGGAGGAGACTAAATACAGGTTTGCTCGTAGTTACTACTCAATATAGTGTTACTCATAGTTAATACACTGCACTACGCACATCACGCCGTATCTATCCGTCACAAGAACGACGTTTCGTCTCGTCTCGAGCCCCTCGCGTTCGAACTGCCGCCATCCCCGCTCCCCCTCGCGCCGTACCCCCGCTCCAGGCTTTCCCCCGTACCTGACCGCGCGCTCTCCCATGGGTCCCGGTGGTCGTATGTTGATTCACTCCCCTCGCGCGCGTACACATCATCCGCATCCGTGTCCGCGACGCGCTCGTATCGGTTCGATCCCGTTCTTCCTGGATTTTCCTGGATACCCACCGCTCCGTGTTCACCGATGACGTTGCCCCCACCAAACTCCCCCCCGAACCCCCGTCCGCCGTGTTTCCTGTCATTGACGTAGTTTATGACAAGCACTGCAATCTCCAAGGCGTGCAGGAACACGGGGGGTAACCAGGAGGAAAGGCGCTCGTGTGTGACGAACACTTTCTGCGCAAGCGCCACCGCGCCCGCCGCCGCGTCCACGCCGTAGGTGACGTACGAAAGCGAGTGCGACCCCTGCGCGTTTAAACTCGCATGAAGCTGCGGCAGGAACTTGCAAATGATGATCACCGCGACTACCAAACCCAGGGCGTTGCCGTACCCCGCGAGGGGTTCGCATCGGCCGTCCACCGCAAACGAAAACACCGCGGGCAGCCAGCACAGCGTCACCACCGCGGCTTGAACTAGGAACCCGTAAAACGTGGCTTCCCGCGTTTTGATCGTGAAGTCCACGTTGAGGTGAGAAAACTTGACCCGAACCGGGTCATCGCTCGCGTAATAACTCGCCACCGGGTAAATCGCCAACATGGAAAGCGCGTTGAGGAACTCCACCCACACTTGTGTGTAAAAAAGAAAAGTGTCAGTCTTGTGATTCGGCGAGTGTGGGTGTACTGTATATCGCGATGGATGGACAAAGAGTCACCAGCTTCGGTAAAACAGTGCACTTGAGATGTATGTAGTATACTTCCTTTTAATGACGGGCGTGGACGTCAGAGAGGGGCATCACACGGTGTCAGGATGGGAAATACAACACGTACCGAACGTCAAGCTCCGCTGCGCTTTTAGCCAAAACGCGAAATCTCCCGAAACCGAAAGCGCGATTTGGTTGTAGTGCAGAATCGTCAGGTTCAGCACGTACAGGAAGCTGCCGATGTTGCCCAGGCCTAGTGTCAGGAAGGACACGCCGCGCGCGCTTTTGCGCGAGTAGATCTTGTACACCTGGGGCAACCCGATGAACACCGAAAACGCAACGGAAAAAACACCCAACGCCGTGGCCGCGGCCCCGGGGTCCTCCAGTTCGGACAAACAAGACACCGCGGCGTACCCATCGTCGCCAAGGGAAGCCATGGCGGCCATGGACCGGAAACCAGAAGTCGGAACCCACGAAGGGGGTGACCGCGGGCAGAGGACGCGTGCCGAAAGTGAAGAGGCCGTGGGGACGGCCCCGGGACGTGCCGTCGAGGTGTGAAATTGTTCCTTTGTTCAGTCCAGGATTTTGGGTATTACGATAAATGTCTTCACAATCAAATAGACCTGAACGGTTCGTCCCGAATCGCTTCGAGCGCCGTGCCTAGTTTTAGCATCGCCATCGGCCCCATCTCGTCCCCCACGACCTCCACTCTGTCCTCCAGCCCCCGGAGCTCCGCGAGAAGGGCTTTTGCTAATTCGGAAACGGTCATCGGCGGCGGCGGCTTCGTTGCGCTTGCCGGCGCGTTTTGTGTTTCTTTTTTTTCTTTTTCAGCGCTCGTCTCGGCGCTCGTCTTCGCCTCGCTCTTTGTTGTTTCCGTCTCGTCCATCCCAGCAAGGGACGCGGATGAGATATTTAAAAAACCCAGCCCCAGAGCGCCGCCCAGCCCGGGCTCGTCAAGACGGTCGTCCGAACGCGACCGCGAGGGCGTTTTCTTTTCCGAAACCGGAGCCGGTTCAGCCGCCGCGTTCTTTTCCTCGGACTTCTTTTCCTCCTCCTTTTCCTCCGTAACCTCCGGCGCCGCCGCCTCTTCCCGCCTCAGCTTGTGCTCTCGTATCTTCTCCGCCTTGGCCTTGGCGTTCAAGTTATCCGGGTTCGTTTTGTCCGCGTCGTGGAACATCTCCAGGTCGATTTCGGGGGGGGCGGTTCGGCAAACACTGCGGAGGGAGAGGAAAAAATCGCTCGAGTACGACGTGACGGGGGGCTTTTCTTCCTCCTCTCTTTTTTCGGTTTCGGGTTCCGGTTCGGCTGGCGATTCTTTCGCCGCCGCGTCGTCCTCAATCACGTTCGCGATCGCCCCCAAAACGTCGTCGCGTTCCTCATGTTTCTTCTCCTCCTTTTCTTGTTTCTTCTTCTCGCGTTTCGCGACGCGCGCGGCTTCCTTGTCCTTGGGCGCTTCGTCGGTTTCGTCGGGTTCCGTTTTTTCATCCGCCGTAAGTTCTTCAAGTTCTTCCTTCGTCTCAATCGACTGAGGCGTCCCCACCCTGGGAGGCAACGTGAAGTCGTCGTCGTCGAACCCCAAACCTAGGGCGCCCATATCGGTCAGCACGCCGTGGCTTTCTGTCTCCTGTTTCGTCCTTTCATCCTCGCGTTTCGTCACAGACGCCATCGCCTCGGCTTCGAAATCCGCGGCGCTCATCGGCGCGCCCATCCCGGGGGGCGGAGGTTTCGGGGACGCGCCGCCGCCGCCGCCGCTGCCGCTGAGCATCGCGAGAAGGTCCTCGTTGCTGGGGGTGCCTTGCTTGGCAAAGGGCGACGTGTTTGAAGGAGGTGTTTTCCCGCCAGCCAGCATGCCGAGGATATCGGCGCCGGCGTCGCGTGACGCCGGGGGCTGGGCGAAGGGCGACGACGCGAAGGGCGACGCCACGCCGCCCGCGGGGCTCGTGAACAGCCCGCCGAGCCCGGACAGGCCCCCAAGGTTCCCCAGCGGCGAGAGCCCGGGGGGCGGTGCGTCGCGGGGTCCCGGACCAGACACCGACCCCACCGTGGAAGGCGCGCCGCCCGCGTTGGCGCCAGCGCTGGCGTCGAAGAACCCGTCGTCGTGCGCGCCGCCGCCCGCGCCGCGCACGCGGAGCGCGCCGCCCCCCGTGCTTCCGCGCGTGGTCCTTGGCATCATCTGGCGCGACACGCCCGCGGGCGGCGTGTTTGCACCGCCGAGCGGCGAGAGCATGCCAGCAGGCGGGGGGGGGGGGGGGAAGGGAGATCCCGATCCGCCGCCGTTCAGCATGGCGAGTATGTCGGCACCCGCGTTTCGCGGAGACGACGTCGCGGGCGGCGGCGGCGGCGGCGGCGGCATCCCGGGGGGCGCGCCTTTCCCAGCTCTGGTTGGCGTCGCGTTTGCGGGGGCGCGCGCCCCACCGTTGCCGCTGGCCGGAGCTGGCGACGCCCCGTTGCCAAGCCGCGCGTCCGCCAAAGAGCTCTCGTTTCGTAGGGCGTTGAAGAAGTTTTCTTCGCTGGCGTCCGCCGCGGCGGTTTCCAACGCGCGGTGCGCCGCCGCGGCGGCGGTCGCGCCGGCGCCTTCGAAGGGAGGCTGCGCTGCACCACCCGGGGTGAGCTCGCAAATCGGCATCGATGAGTGCGTTCCATCCGCACCGTCCACATCCACGACTCGTGACACTTTCAAAGCACCTTGCGCAAGGAGCTGGTCCAGAATCCCGCTCGTGCTGGTTCCGACGTTGAACACGAAAACACCTTCGGGAAGATCCAGCCCAGTCGAGGCGTGACACATCACCCGCTCCGCGGAATCCACCCCCATCAGAATAACCGCGGTTTCCCCTCGGCTCGTTACCCGCGTCTGCAACGTGAACCGCTTCCCTCCCTCGCAGGGGTCCGTGATGACCCGGTACTCGTGGTCTCCCATCGGACAAGTCGACGTTAAGTCCAACGCGATCGGACCGCCGCCGAGAATGCCGATCGGTGTTTCCCCCGAACGGCCACGCGCGGTGCGCTGATTGAGCCCCCGTGAAACCGGAGACGACCTCTGTCCTGGTCGACGAACGACGATCGCGTAGCGATTCACTGGCCCTGGCGCGGTGCAGGGTGCGCGGTGGGCTGTGTATCGCGGCGGTCCTGTCAGCTGATGACTGACACCCGCCGACGACCCTCTGTGCGCGCGTCGAAAAAGCAAAAAGCGACGCGACGCGAAATTGCCTCGGTCAAAAAAAGGTGTCCCCATCGAAATAGTCGGTCAATATGGACGAGTGCCATTTGTGTGTCGGTCAACGGTTAACATTTCATCGAGTTTTTTTCAGGAAGGTATGTGTTTTTTGTCACTTCTTGAGTTCTTGTCGCTCGTCAGTCGTCACGCTTGTAAAACCCCATCCCTCACGTCGCGCCGAATCGCGTGACTTTCTCTCCCAGCACCATTTTGAGCGTCACTTCCGTTCCGTTTTCTCCCCGTCTCACGCGTATGCGCACCGCATCCCCTCCCCTCATTTCATCAAGCGCGCGGTACAAATCCGAGCTGTCGTTTACCGCGACGTCGCCCACGCCGACGATGACGTCGCCAGTGAAAATGTCGCCCCCGGTTCCGTCCCTCGCCGCGCCTCGTATCCCGGCGCGCTCACCCGGACCGCCTTTCACCACGCCGAGAACCCACACGCCGTTTGTGTCGTCGAGTTTGTTGTCCCCTCTCTGTGTCAGTGCGGATGGGAGATGGATTTGATTTGTCAACACGAGAAGATGCGAAAAAAACCGTGTCGCAGAAAAAGGACGTTGTCGAGGAGTTACCTCTCTGCGCGCGTAAACCTGACTCAGGGCTCCGTCCGGCGCCAAAAATAGACCCATCACCGGCCTTGTGACCTCTCCAAAGTTTATGATCTGATCCACGATCCCAACCAGCGCGTCGATCGGCAGCGCGAACCCGACGCCCGCGAACCCCCCCGACGAACTCACGATTGCGGTGTTTACGCCAATCAGCAACCCGTTGCTGTCGAGCAAAGGCCCGCCCGAATTTCCCGGGTTGATCGCGGCGTCGGTTTGAATCACGCCTGCGATTGGGCGGCCGGTGGATGCGGCGTGAATCGTTCGCCCCAGACCGGACACCACCCCTTGAGTTAGCGTGTTGTCCAAACCGAACGGATTCCCGATGGCGTACACTTTCTGACCTACTTGAAGCGTGGAGGACTTGCCAAGCGGGATTGGGTGCGGTGCTGGCGCGATTTCTACATTCTCATCCAATCGTTCAACCTCCTCATCCAGAAAAGCAACCTCGAGCACCGCTATGTCCTTGTCTTCGTCCCACCCGAGCGTTTTAGCGACGTACTCTTTCGCGTCGTTCTGGAAACGCACGACGACTTCCGAAGCGCCGCGCACAACGTGGAAATTAGTCACCACGTGTCCTTTCGTGTCCCACACGAACCCCGAGCCGGCGCCTATCGGGGTCTCGGTTGCGTCTAAAGCGTATCCATATGGTGAATTTTGCTTCTGCTTGTTCACGATGAACGCGACGCTTGGGGTCGTTCGCTTGAACAACGCGACGTTGGTCAGCTCTTCAGCATCAAGCTGTGTGTGTTCGCCAATCGGGTTGGATGCCGTGACCCGCGCGGTATTCCGCTCCTGCAGTTGCTTGATTTCAGTAGTCACGAACGGTACGGAACCCGCGTGCGTGGGGTGTACGCTGGTGAGCGCGAGGAGCGCGCTGGCGGTCGCGGCGAGCGCCGCGCGACGCACAAGCGTTTTTATGGGATGCGACGAAACGGCCGAGAGAAGCGCCACCGGGGTCGTCCCGGTGGCGCGCGCCCGCCTCGGCGCACGGAGACGAGCGCCACCGCGAGTGACGGGAAGGGAGAGAGCGACCATGACGGACATGGTGGCCCTGACACTCGCAAACACGGTGTGTGTGGTGGGGAGTGAGGACGCAGGGCGTGGGACTCTTGGAGGTTGTGAACATTCTAATCAATCAATCGTCTCGTATTCCCCGGAAAGGTGGTCTTAAAAAGCTAACCAGCACGCTAACCCTGTTTACTTCTTCTTCGGCCGTTTCTTCGGTTTCTTCTTCGCCTTGGGTTTACCGGTTCCTCGTGAACTGCTCTTCCCGTCGGCGCCCAGTTTCCGCGCTTTCCGCGCGCCGCCGCCGCTCGACGCGCCGCCTGATTTTCTTTTCCCCCCGCCCCCGTCGTCGCTAACGTCGTCGGCCATCCCCCGGACCGCGGCGGCTGCGGATGCGCCTAGCCCAACCCGCGTGCCTTCTTCGTCGTCACTGTCACCTCCTCCCAGGTACCCGTCCAGGGTCGCCCCAGCATGCATGTTGTTCGCCTCGGTGTCTACCATCACGAGCTGCACGAAGTCGTTCGACACGCTCTCGACTTTGGCTTCGGTTTGGTTCACCGCTAAAATCACCACGCTACATGGGGTGGACAAAATTCTCGCATTGTAAACAACACCCTTCAAATCCATCTGCATGTGCGCACTGTTTTCTGTTAAAAGCCTCCCAACCACACCGACGTCGCCCTCCAAGTCAACCGCCTCGCCTACTCCCTCGATTTCGAAGAACACCTTGCTTTTGTTCAGCGCCGCGGGGACGAAAAGCGGGAGCTCGCCGACGCGGGTATTTGTATCAGGGCCAGGTTTTGCGTCGGGAGGACCGCTTCCAGTTTTACCAATCGAAGGGGCGGGGGCGGGCACTGGTGCGCCTTCCCCACCCTTCTTAGCAATACTTTCAGTATCCACCGGGTGCTCGGAAACCGGTACCTCACCCGTCTCCTCGTCTTCCTTGGTCAGGTCCTCCACGACATCGTCGTCATCGTCGTCGTCGTCGTCGTCTCCATTTTGTGTCTCCCCTTTGGCCGGTGACGTGACGATCTTCGCCGGTGTGCTTCCCATTTCGAAGGCCCCTCCTTTGCTTCTGCCGGTCATCGCCGCGTGGAACGCGGCGTCGTCGTCGTCGTCGTCGTCGCTCAAGTCATCCACGATCTTCTGCACGGGGGACTTGAACGACCGCATCCACTCGGGCTCGCTTGATGAGGAGTCGCGGGTTGGTTTCTTTCCCGCGCTCCCTCCCGGCTTGGGCCGAGCCATCAGGGGAAGGTCGTCCTCGCTGTCGTCGTCGATCATTATGGGCGCCATCGCGACTCGTGTCCCGGGGTCCGAGGTGGCGCAAAACTCGGTGCCCGTGTGCGCCCCCGGCAAGTGGCAAGCGACGACGGATCTGAGTGTATTTTGAAATAGGCACCTTTGAAAAGCGAAAACATCCGATCGATTTCTTACCCTGTGTGCTACCTAACCTAACCTAACCTAACCTAACCCCTGTCACCCGTGTACCTTCTCCACCGCCCCAAGCACGTGTGCTTCCATCTCCCCCCGACTGAGCTTGGTGTTCACGAACACCTCCTGCGAGCTTTTCCCTTTCCTGGCGATGAGCTTGTAGCCAAACAAATCGGGACCCGCGGCGCCGAAGCGCAGCTCAAACAGTTGGCTGCTGCCTCCCGTCTTTGCTAAACGACCGGGTGTGATGGTATCCGTGTCAGGCAAGCGCCGCGCGAGCGCCTTGAGCACGGGCTCTAAACCTGGCGCGAAGGAGCTGTGGTTCCGGACCAACCGAGCGGCGAAGCGCACGGGGGAGGGGTGCATGTGCCTCTGTGCCAAGTGCTGATTGGGTGCTCTTTGGCCTCTTTCTTCGTTTGGCCTTTCCTGCTCCATGCGAACCCCCATTGTTTACTTACCCGTCCTCACATCAGCCAAGCACCTAAATGCCACGTGGAGCTGATGTGGCGAAACGAAAGACGCCGGGAAAGACGCGAATTCTCAAACGACGTTTGGAGGCTCTCCTTTTCGTCGCCATCCCGCCCCCCCCCCTCCCCACTCCACGCGCCCCCGCCGCCCGTAATCGCCATGGCCGCCGTCGCCCCCCCCCCCGATCTCAAGCGCCTCGGTTTCGTCGAGACCGCCGCGACGAACTCGTTCGAGTTCGTCACCGGCACCACCGTGTTTTCCAAGGCGTGCGGGTACTACACGAGCGCGAAGGAAACAAACGCTTTGAAGGTACGTCCGTCGCGGGGTCAACTGTGTCTGTTGCGCACCGAGCGCGGGTTTCTGCCTGCTTTCGCCCTGACGCGAACTCGCGCGTCAAGTGGTGTCGTGACACAGCACACGGTTCGTGTGTGCTGTGTGTGTTTTCGAGAAGAAGCGCGAAGCCTGCTGCGCAACACGCGCGTCGGTCCTTCCCCCCCCCTCGGCATCCCTTCGCGTTTTCCGAGGGCCTGTGGTTTTCCCGCGAGATGTTCTTTTTGACAAATCAATCTCTTCCCCCCCCCCTCGCAGGGCTCCTTGACCAAGATCGAGCACCTGATCAAAGCCTTCGGCACCCCCGTGGTGTCCAAGGTCCAGGAGAAGTACCCCGGGTACATGACCACCGTGGACGCCAAGGTAGGGGACGAGAGACGGCTAACACCCAGATCCGATTTCGTAAAAAAAAACACCACCTGGCGTTTTTTTGGGGAGAAGAAAACAAACAAAAAAAACTGACCTCATCTTTTCCCCTCGCCGAAACAAACAGGTGGACACCGCCGTGACGCTTCTTCTTGGAATCTGGGCGCACAAGATCGCCCCCAGCTCAGCCATGGTTTACGCAAAGTCCGCCCTGGCGCTGACTCCTGAGAAGCTCGAGGAACTCAAGGCGACCAGGGAGGCTTATTTCGCCAAGATCGAACAGACGCTGGTTTTGTTGAAAGCGAAAGCCATCGCGCTGCCCGAACAAGTCACCACGGCTGTGCAAAACGCCATCGCGGAGGCGAGGGAAAAGATTCTAGACGCGCACTTGTTCGAGAAAGTCAAGGCCGCGTACGAAACCGTGCTGAAGTACCCCGCCGTAGTCGCGGTGCTTGAAAAAACAGCGCCGTACGCCGCGAAGGCGATGGAAGTGGCCGGGCCCTACGCCACGAAAGCGGTGGCCATCGCCGAGCCGTACGCCACCAAAGCCAAAACCATCGCAGCACCGTACGTCACGAAAGCCACCGAGTTCGGCGCGCCATTCGTGACCGCGATCCGGGAGAAGGTCATGCCCGCGAAACCGGTGGAGCAGCTGGATTAGAAGAGCCGGGCGATTCCGAAGTGCATGTGATGCTTGTACATACTGTAAGAGAAAGACAATCATTCAATTCATCGTTGATGCTTTTTTTTTATACACCTGCACTCCTTCTACCCCTTAACCCGGTCCTCCCGAACCATCACCCGAACTGGTTGTACAAATAAAGCGAGATCCCTAGGACGATGAAAATGAGAATCACGTCGATGCAGAAATGCCGCGTGCTTCGCATTTGGGTGACGATCTTTTTCAGTTTCCCGTTCGCGGTTCTGATGCGATAAAAGCCGAAAGTGTCAGTCTCGTATGGGCAATCAGGGAGGCGGAATGTGGTGATTGGGAAATACTTACCTCAGCTCCGCGGCGGTTGAGTCCATTTTGTTATCGATAGCGTCCATCACGGGCGCTTGTCTTTTCACTTCGTCGTCCATCTCCCCGCCTAAATTCCGTAAAACTCGCAACCCTTTCGAGATGTCATCAAGACCTTTGTCTTGAGTTTTTTTCTTCGCCTCGAACTCGCGTCGGAACGCGGAACTCTCCTCGCTGTGCTCCATGTTCTCCGCGCCCGCCATGGCTTCGTTTAGTGATGATTCGTCTAATGCGATGCCTTTTCCTTTATTTTTGCCCGTCCTCCCGTTTCCGCCGGCGCCGCTCGCGATGTTCCCCGGGTTCGTCCTTGCGGGGGGGGGGGGCACGTTCCTCGTAACCCCGTCTGGGACGCACTCCACTTGGTACTCGAAATCGTTCACTTCGTCTTCCCTTAACGCTTTTTGTTCGTCGGTCATCTTTTTTCCGCTCTTCGCGCAGAGTTTCCTCAGCTTTGGCAGTTCGCCCCTCAAGAAATTTTTGCTCCGCCGGATCTCCGCGTTCGCCGTGGCCAACGCCGCGCGGCTGGTTTCGTCCCTGATGCCATCAGCTTTCTCGGTAATGTCCTTCAGGTTGTGCTTAAGGGAGTAAAACAAAGACGAAAACCCATCCGCCTTGGCGCCGTTCGGCCCAAGAGGCGCCATCTCCTCATCCGGTAAGTAGTGCGAGTACTTCTTCAACAACGCGCCACTGCGAAGCAAGATGTCGCCGGAGTTGGACATGGCGTGCGCGTCGTTCCACGGCGTGTCAAACAACGCAAACCGAACCCTAAACGTACTACCCGCCTGGGTCACGCCACGCCTCGCAAGGACCGCGCTTGGCCGAACCGCGGACGCACCGAAGCGCCGCGTTGGTGTGCCGAGGAGAGGAGGGCACACGCCGTATGCAAACGGAAAGGAAAAGGTCTGGACGATTTTTTTTCTGGCAAAACGTATGAGCAAACAGTCTAAAAGCAGTGTAGATAAAGGTTTTGTGGACAAGGGATATTTCTAGCCATTCTACTCTCTTTTTTTCGCCGCTTGCAGTCGTTTTTTAATTTGCGGCAGAAAGTCCTTCAGCGGCTTGGTGCCGTCCAGCTTCAGCGTCGCCGTGGTCGCGCCCCCCCCGTCTTTCTTCGCCCCCGGCGTTTTGCCCATCACCAGCCCCAGTTCCTTGCACAGCGGGGTGATGTCTTTCAGGGACATTTTCAGCTTTTTGCAAAGCGCGGTGACGTCGCATTGCCACCCGCCCGCTCTCAAGGCCATCAGGATGACGTGCAGGGTGATTAAATCGGTTTCCGCTTTCGGTCGGACCCATCTTTTCGGTTCGCCGGGCAAAAACGGCTGGCCGTCCAGGGACGCCAGGGTCATGAACGTATCGATATAAGCCCGTTGCGTCACCGAGTCCACCTTGGTTTCGTGCGTCCAAGACACGGAGAGTGGTTCGTCGCTCGTGTCCAGTTCGTTGCCGTTGTCATCCTTCCGCCGAGGCCGGCGTTCAACAACGATCCCTTTGTGTTGCCGAAACGCGAGGAGCTGGTCCAGGGCGGCTAAGGCTTTGGCGGCTTCTTTTTTCATGGCGGTTTCGTTGGACGCGTCCACAGCGGTACTGAAATGACTTTGGCGCTGTAGCTCAGGCACCAGGTCTAGTACGAAAACATCGAGGTCACCACCGGCGCGCAGCGTATCCATCGCCGACGGTTTTTTGGACGCGTCTAGTAGCTCTTTGTACGCCGAGCGCTCCAAAAGGGGGTACAGGGGAAACCGTCGCAGCGGGTACGCATCGTGCGGGTTCGTCGCGTGTTGGTCGTGCGCTGGGATGTTCCGTCTTTGGCCCGCTAAATCAGCCAAAGCCTTGCCATCCAGCTCACCTTTGGTTTGCTGAATCAGCGCGTCGCGCATCGCATCGGGCGCCGCTAACGACGACGCGTCCACTTTCCGCTCCGCCTGAATCCTACTAACCTTGCGCTGGCGCTTCGCGCTGCTGAAGGCTTTCAACAGCCGGTCGTTGTACAACGCACGCGTCGCGGGGTCGTTCATGTCCTCGCCTTCTTCCCAAGCAGGCGAGGCGTACTCCAGGGCGTGACACCTGGTTTCCAGCTGGATTACCTGGCCGCCGCCGATTGGCACGACGTCGAGCTGATACTCGGCGTTTTTGTCCTCCTCCTCGGTTTCGCCGCCGCCGCCGCCACGGTCTGCGCCGGCACCCCGGCCCCCGTCGCTCACGCGCTTCAGTCGCGCGACGAACCACGAACACGCATTCGCCGCCGCGGTTCCGTGGTTGTCGAAGTTAGTCCCAACGTAATCCACCCCCCGGGTCCTGCCACGCAGCACCAGGTGCTGTCCTCGGAACTCGATGTTCTTGCGCCACGCGCTGAACTCCGTGCCACTGGGAGGCATGCCATCGGCGCGCGAAGGCAGGTGGCACACGAAAGGCCCTTCCTCCATGCCGCCTGTGCCGGGCGTGACATGCACCGCGACGGTGGCCTTGCGCTTGAGCGTCTTGGGCTCCGCCATCGCGTAGCCGCTGGTGCGGGCGCGACTGAAAGAGAGGGCGGCGCCGCGAGAGGAAGGAACTCGAGGAGGCGGAGACGACCGAAGGCTTATTTTTGGGTGAGTGTGTTTTTCTTCACTTTTTTCTTCTTCTGTAAAATATTCTAAAGGGCGACGCCGGGTCTACTATAAGGAAAACCGCTCACGGGCGACGGTTCGTGTTCCGCGACCGCGCTCGTCACAAGCCTGCGTCACCACCAATTGCGCACTGCTGAGTAACGCACGGCCCGCACGAGAACGGAGGCGCGACCGACCGCGCGTCGGCGACCAGCCGGGAAACCGCGCCCCAGGTCAGCGCCGGCACCGCGACGAACCCGAACAGTAGTAACGCGTACAGAGAGACCTGAGATTGTAAAAAGAAAGTGTCAGTCTTTCGTAATGTGAGTGAGTAATTACTCTGGACAATCGGCAAACAGTGTGCCTGGATTTGGGAAACGCGCAACACGCACCTTCACGAAAGCGCTCACCGCGCCTAAACGCCGGTCTTTCCCAAACGGGTGGTTTTTACCCGAACCGGCGTACTTCGGCGGCGACCTTCGTGTCATTTCCGGTTTTTGTTTCGTCACTGGCGACCTGAACGTCTGCGTCTCCGCGGGGGTCACGCCTTTTTTTATGGTGAACACCCGGCCCTCCGCGAATTTGGGCGGCGAGCTTGGATCGGATTGGCCGTCGTGTTGGTCTTTCAGAGCGTCAATTTCTTGGAGGAACTCTGTCTCCCGTTTCGCGCTCGCAGCCAACAAATACGCGGGTGGGATAACAAGCACCGTGGTGGCCACGAACAACGCCCCCACCGCAGCGGTCATGTCCTCGAAAAGACCGCACACGTTCGTTAGGAGATACGCAGAGAACAACACCGCGGCGCTCATGGACGCCCACTGCCGGCGCGCCGCTGGTGAGTCATCCGTCACCGAGTACGTCGCGTACGCTCGTAACAACGCGGTGTTGAGAATCGTAAACGACACGATGATGTGGAAGAAAAACAAGGTGTTCCCGACCCAGCGCGTGGCGTTGAAGGGCAGGACGTCCAGCAGGAAACCGGGCACGGCGTCGCCGAAGCGCGCGTACATGATCGCCGCCGTTCCGTAATACAGGAAAAACAGAATTGGGGTGGACAGGGCTAGGGTTTTCGGGTAGGCTGTTGTGTCGTCAAGCTCGGTGAGGTACTCGAAGAACGCGCACTGGCCGCCTCCTGAGGCGAAGAAGAACCCGCCGATGGAGGTTAGGGTGTCCGTGATCCCGAGGGGGGGCCACGTCGACCAGCTCGCGTTTGCGGGGACCGGGACGCGCGAGCTTTCGGACATGATAAGCGTGATGCACCCGACCACCGCGGCGAAGGACAGCAGGGAAATAGCCGTGATGTCCTTGTACGATCGCAGCTGCGCGAACGGGAAAACCACCACGAGCGCCCCCGCAGTCGCGACGGGCAGACACACGCGCGTTTCGTACGCGAAGTTCATGATTGTCCTGCCCAGGGAATTTAGATACGCGGCGAGGATGGTGAACAGGTACAGATGCACCACGAGCCGTACCCCAAGCGCCCCAGAGGCGCCGAAAAACGTCTCCGCCGCGTTCGCCTGGCTGCGAATCGTTGGGTAACGCAAGTGCACGCCGTACATCATCAGCAACACGCAGTAGTTGATGAACAGCGTGACGAAGCACGTCGCGGTGCCGAGCACCCAGCCGAGCCTGCCCAAATGCAGGGGCAGGGCGAAAACACCTTGGCCCGCGATCTCGCCGAGAATAAGAAACGCGAGCAACCACCACGAAACGTTGCGTTTCGGGAGGGGGACGCCGCCGCCAGCGGCGCCAATCAGGGGGGTCGTCTCCCCCGCCATGGCGAATGACCGGGGGCGCGTGTAACAGCCCTCGGGAAACACCAAAAAATCAATCCCGAAATCCTGACTGGCAAAGAAACGTTTCCTTCTCGATGACTCATTCTCAAAAGTGTATTTGTTCACAACCTGAGGCTACCTCAAGGGGACCCCCCTTATCTACGTACTCCTCCTCACCTCCCTGCACTTTTCCGTCGTCCCCACCCGTCGTCCACCCCCAAAACAGGCCTTCCCGGGTCGAACGTGGGTACGTAGGATTTAATCAACCGCAGACCGCGCGCACCGCCTTTTTCCGCCATCAACGAAAGCGTTTCGTGGATAATAACGTCCAAGCGTTTCTGCTCCCCCCCCACGATTTTGGTCCGGTAACCCACTCGAACCTTCACGGTACAATTTGACAAGGTGTTGGGGGTGGGCAACAGCCGTCGGAAGCCGTCGCACTCCAACAAAACATCCACCGCGCCGTCAAATTCAGTCAGCAAGAGTGAAACGATCTCCAGCGCCGCCGCGACGGCAGGTGGGTTGGACGTGTTCAGCGCCGCGCGCAGATGCGGCACCAGCTGCGGAATCAGGGGTAAGATTGTGTAATAATCATGGGCTTGTATGATCTGCTTCGTGCCTTCTATGGCGATCATCCGCTGCGGCTCCATGGTTACTCGGCATCCTTCCACGAAAACCGGCAGCCACGTCGCCACCGCGAAGTCGCTTGCCGGCCCCGGCCACCGTGGTTGCCGCCACCGAATCTGCGGCGCGCCCCCGAAGTCCCCGCTGTTCTTCTCCGCGGGTAGGCTGCTATTGGCGTACGCGGTAGCGAACGCACTTACCGGCCCGGCATTAGCAAGGGCCCTTTGCGTAATCGTGAGTCGCGGGTGCGGCTTCGCGCCGCGCAAATGCGGCCCGCGGCAACAAGCGCACCACTTTTCCGGCAGATTCACAACCGCGCTGAGCTTCTCGAAACAAAACCTGCCAGTAGCGTCGCCGGTTGGAACGGCGGAGAGGGGCTGGCGACCTGTGGGTTTGGCCGAGGTTGTGTTTTTCGTGCTCGCGTGGCTCATGGCGGTGGCGCTCCGCGCGGTGGCGCCACGCGCGACGGAACTCGCATTTGCTGCAGTTCCCCCATTCGCTTTCCCGGAACTTCGGCGGGAAGCCGAGGCGCCGCCGCTGGTGGACTTGCTGGTCGCCTCGCGAGCGCGGGTACCGCCACTGTTTCGGGTCGTCTCGCTGGGAGGCGGCAGACGCACGTCCGGCGACATTGCGGTCGCGCGCGCGGGGGTTTGGGCGGAGGCCAAGCGACGACACGAAAACCGAACCGTTGGAGAAAGACGAAAGCAACTACACGGGTCAAAGAGGGTGTTTTACCTCAGAAAAAAGAAGAACCCACAGGCATTCAGTCACGACGTGACCCCATTCGGTGGAACCGTTTTATGACGATGTTGTTTGTCATACGGGAATTGCCGAAATGGACGCGTTTCCATTCGCCCCGCGCCACTCCGCACCGCGCAGAAGACCCCACCACTTTCCCATGTCCATCGACTTGCAGTTCCAGCCCGTGCACGCCCTGGCCGGCGGCGCCATCCTGGGCGTCGCCACCGTTGGCAAGCTTCTGCTTACCGGTCGTGTGCTCGGTATCAGCGGCGCGTTCAAAGGCACAATCACCGAGGGAGACGTCTCCCCCTGGCGCTTCGCGTTCCTCGGCGGTCTCGTCGCGTCCGGGGTGCTGGACGCGGCGTTTGACCCGTCACAGACCGCGGAGCCGTTGCCTGACATGGCCAGGGTCGTGTTGGCCGGGTTACTCGTCGGCGCCGGTACCGGCATGGGCAACGGGTGTACCAGCGGCCACGGGATTTGCGGGAACTCGCGGTTTTCGGTGCGCTCGATGGCGTACACCGCGACGTTCATGGCCGCCGGAGGGGTAGCCGCGAGTTTGTTTGACACAAACAAATCACTAGGCGTGAACTCCAACCACTCAGCACTGAGCAACCTTAACGTTCCCGCCGGCGATGAGTTAACCAAATACGCGGGAATACTCGCCGTGAGCGCCGCGGCGTTTGTCGGGTTGGGAGCGCTCGCGACGCTTTCCAAAAACAAAAAACACGACGGCGACGACGAATCGAAGCAGCACAGGACGATTTCCCTGGTCACGGAAGCCCTCGCCGGGCTGGTGTTCGGTGTCGGCCTGACAATCTCGGGTATGCGCCGGGCCGCGAAAGTTAGTGGGTTTTTAAGTTTACTGGCGCCCTCGTTCGACCCGTCGCTCATGTTGGTCATGGGCGGCGCCATGGCCGTCGCGATTCCCGGGTTCCAGGCCGCGAACAAAAAGATGGAAAAACCAGCCTGCGAGCGTTCCTTTTCAATCCCGAAAAACAAAACCATCGACCGGAAACTAATCACCGGAGGCGTGTTGTTCGGCCTTGGGTGGGGCCTCGCGGGCTTATGCCCCGGACCCGCAATCGTCAGCGCCGCCGCCGCGCCGTCAACGAAGCTACTGGCGTGGCTAGGAAGCGTCGCGCTCGGGATGTGGGGACAGCACAAACTCGTGAAGTAACGACGTGGTGTGATGGGGGAGTGTGTGCTGTAAGTAATGGGTAGTGTAAGACGACAATACGATATTAACATATAAAGCCGTAATAGAGTACTCAAAATTCGATAACACGGCGTCACTCCCTTGGTGCCTCAAATCGTGGAATCGCACGGCTTGTAGATGTGGTCGATACCTCTATAGAGTGTAATGTTTTAGAATGTTTTTTGGATGTCCATCCCGCGCGCTTACGCGTTTTCGTTCCCCGGGTAAAACGCTTCCCACCACCCCGGCGCGTATTTCGCGTAAGGCGCGGTCCACTTCGACGGGTCCGGCGGTTTAAAGTGGTCCGCTTTGATCAGGGTTTTGCTTGCCAAAACCTCGGACGCGTCGCCCGTAAGCGCGCCTTTGTACACCCGGTCCATGCGCAGCTTGATGAAGTCGTTCCACACTTTATCCGTGGTGACAACCGCGACGCATGGTTGTTTCACTTTCTTCGCGACGTCCGGCATGGCGTCAAGGAACGCGGGGTTAGGGACGACCCAGAAATCCTGCTCGCGGGCGATTTCGCGGTAAAAACGCCGGCGCTCCCGCAAAACCTCAGGCAAGTGCTCGTTGTTTTCGTCGTTCAACATGAAATCCGCGTTGGCGAGGCAAAAGTAAAACTTTTGGGTCTGCTTTTGGTGGACGGGGGATGGGGGGGTTAGTTTTGGTTTTAGTTTTAGGTGGTGGGGGTGTGGTGTGCTACTCGTTCTCTCTAGTAGTACTAGTACTACTCGTTCGCTGTCGTGTTACGAGTGAATGTCCGCTCTCGTCGTGTGCTAACGACAGTCGCTTCGCGCGGAGGCGCGTGGGGTCCACGTCACGCCGACCGCCGTCCGTGCCTGAGCATGTCAATCAATCATCCAAACGCAGGCGAACGCAGTCCAAAGCGTTAAAGCGCCGCCAATGCGCGAAGGTTTAGGACGTGTGTCTCGAGGCGAGCGCGTCGCTGATTGTCCATAATCCGGTTTCGGAGCTCTTGAAGCAACGCCGAGACGATCGGGTTCGGTTCGAGTGACGGTGGGACGGTTACGTGGCGAGGTTGGTTCACGCGCTGCGTCACCGGGCGCGTCTAATGATCGAATGAAAACAGGGACCGTAAACGCACCCCGGACGCGGACGCGGCGGTGTCCGTGGACGCCGCCTCCGCGGTGGCGGTGGTGCGCACGCCCGCGCGGCGCACGGGCACGGCGCGAGCCTTGCTTGTGAATCGCGAGCCTCCGCGGGTCTTAGCGGGCGCGACCACGGGCGCCGCGGCGGACATGGCGAAAGCGGACATGCGGACGCGTCGTGTGTCAACTCGGAACTTCGAAGTTGGGCGACCGACGTGAGGTCGGCGCGAGGACGAGTGGGTGAGGTGGCGCACGTCACATCGAAATCGGAGAGCCTGTCCCGGATCTTTCCGGCGATGTCATTGGATGGAATTTGAGATCCGAATCTGCGCTTTTTGAAGACTAAAAGAACTGTCAGCGAACTGTCAGGCAAAATCGCAAAAAAAATTCGAAAGCGGATGAAAAATGACGCGTGGCCCACAGAGAAACGGCGGAAAGCGCTTCGGCGTCGCGCCCCTCCACTCCATCCGTCACGTGCCCCCGAGACTGCTTTCGCGCATCTCGCAACTCCCGACGATGTCGTCTCTCGCGCTCGCCGCAGGCGTGGTGCCAGCGCGTGCGCCTGGTGCCGCACGTCGCGCGTCTCGCGCGCCGTCCCCCGCGTCGCGCGCGGTGCCTTTCCGGCGACCTTCCACGTCAGCGGTGCGTCTCGGCCGAGCTTCCGCGATGGCCAAACCCGCGCCCGCGTTCGGGCGCGCGCGCACCCTGCGCGTCAACGCCAGCGTCCGCACCCCCGCCGCCCTCGCCGCCAGCAGCAACGAGGTCAGCGCGGAGGTCACCGTCCGCGCGATGTACGACGCTATTAACCGACGAGACGTGGAAGCCGCGCTCGCGTTCGTGGATGAGAACGTTCTTTACGAGGATTTCAACTTCCCCACGCCCTTCAAGGGAATAGCCGCGGTCCGCAAGCTGTTCGAACAGTCATGCGACGGAATCCCGGACGATATGCTGTTCATTATAGACGAGTGCACGGACGGGGGCGGACTAGGGGTGGGCATGACGTGGTTTGTCCAGCTGGAAGGTACGTATTGGGCCTTTCCCAATCCGACCTTTCCCAATCCCACGGCCTGACTGTTTCGCCGATTGCATACAAGGCAAGTAGACTGTTTGCCCATACAGTACACCCATACTCTAGACTAACACTTTTCTTTTACACAAAAGGCGAGCCGTTTCCAAACGCGCGCGGCGCGTCGTTTTACAAAGTCGACGCCGTGTCTGGGAAGGTACGTACCGCGCGTTTCCCAAATCCAGGCACACTGTTTTACCGAAGCTGGTGACTGTTGTCCATACATCGCGATGTACAAGACTGACGCTTTTCGTTCACAATACCAGTTGATTTACGCCCGCGACGTGGTGGAGCCGCCTGCGAAGCTCGGGGACTTGAGTTTTAGCATCATTCGCGCCGTGGCGCCGCTGGTGAAGAAGCAGCTCAAGGCGCAACGGGAGAAAAGAGAAGCGGAGGAGGGAACAACCGGGGGGTCTTCTGTTCAGGGAACTACTAAATCTGTTTCGTCAGTTTCAACAAAAACCACGCCCGGCGATCCACTCGCCGCCGCGGGTTTGTACGCCCTCGGCGGTTTGTACTGGTTCGTGTTGTTGCTGTCGCCTGTGGGGTGGCAGGGGTTGCCTGGCGAGCCGGCATGGGCGGTGGCACCCGAGACGTTAGCAGAGGTGGTCGCGGAGTCGACCAATTTTTTCTTCGTGCTGCCTCTTTTGAACAACTTCGGGATTGATTTACTAGGCCAAGCCCCCGCCGTGCACCCCGTGACCCTCGGCGTGTTCAACTTCGCCGAGGCGTTTATTTTCATGCTCCTCCCACTGCTTTTGATGGACAAAACACGAAGAGGGCACGACTTGCCGACCACAAAAATTTGGTCCGTCGCCATGTTTCTCACAAACGCCGCGATGTTGCCGTACTTCGCGCAGCGGGCGGCGGCTGGGACTACGGGCCAAAAAACGTTGGGCGAAACCGAAAAAACCGGTTCCTTCCTTGAAACCACCACCGGTCAAAAAGGCTTGCTGTCCAAAGCCTTCGGGGTTGGAGGGTTGGGCATCGGTGCGCTTTCCGTTTGGTGGGCGCTCAACGCGGTGCCCGAGGTTGGCGGCGACTTCTCGACGCGAGTGCAATATCTGGGCGGGCTCATGTCATCCGACCGCGTCTCACTCGCATTCGTGGTGGACATCGTTTTGTTCTCGGTGTGGCAGGCATACATGATCAACTCCCTGGACAAAGAAGCGCCGGCGGCGTGTAAGTACGTGCCGTTCGTGGGGCTAGGGGCGTGGCTGGTGTTGTGATGGGCTCGATACGAGGTTAGGTGTAACAGAAAAAAACAAGCACTATTCAACGTCCATCGCCCGGCATATCTTCTTGTGCCTTTTCCAAGCTGCGGTTTGGCACTCCTTGCAGCAGTAGTACGCCGCTCGGCACTGCGAACACTTCTTCTCGCCGTGTTTGTGACAACTGGGCGCCGCGCACGGGCGTTCTGTGTCAGACGGAACCGCGTTCCTCGCGGCCGCTTCGAACGTCTCGAAAAGCGCAAGCATGTTTGGAAACATCTTCGCGGCGTACATTTGTGGTGTTGCGCCTTGCGCATCCCTGAGGGATGCATCAGCTCCGTTCTCCAGGAGCAGGTTGACCAGCTTCTCGTAGCCCATACCGACGGCGACGTGCAGCAACGTCAAATTGAGTGGGTTCTGTTGCTCCATATCGAGCCCGGACACGACGAAGGGGTGCGTCTCGTCCAGGCTGTGACCGGCCGCGATCTTCTTTTTGACCCGCATCCTCGTATTTTGCCAGCATCACACGATGCCCTAGAAATACATGATCCCGGGGCCGAAAGGATCTTCAGGGTCGTCGTCAATGTCGGGTCGGAGAAGCGCGGGAAGGCGTCGGTGAAGGCGACGACCGGAGGGAAAGGCGAGACGAAGTTTTGTCTCTCGGGGGGGACGACGACGTCGCGGGAGGGCGCGAGCGAGGTGAACTTCGAACGCGGACGAACGGGTATTCGGCCGGGGCGTATCAATCGATACTGGGGAGTGAACGATCGGCGGTAGCGGTAGTTCCCGCGCGGCTCAAAGTGCAGCAAGCACGCGCGCTCCTTCGGGGGACGTAGTTTTTTAAATTTTCCTCCTTCCCTTTCTTTTTGCTGCTAAGTTTTCGTGGCTGATAAGTTCCAAGACGAACGCAAACCGGAGCGCGCGCGCCACGTGCGAGCCAACCCATCTTCCTTAACCGTTCCTCGCCTTCACACGCCCCTTGCCATGGATATGGACTACTACACGGAGCAAAGCTTCCTGTCCGAGATACTGTCAAGCCTGTACGTTCCCGTCTCACCCTGCGACGCACAGCTGTTTTTCTTCCCCCTCGTTCCGCGAGCGAAGCGCGCGCGCGCTGAGACCCGACGCTGACCCGACACCCCCCACGCGCCTCCCTCATCTTTCTGCGCACCAGCGAGCCACTCAGCCAAGCCACGGTTGCGGCGTTCAACGCACACGGCGGCGACGACATGCTCCTCGAAGTCGCGCGATCGCAACGTCGCGACGACTCCTTGGACTCAGACGGCGTGCCAGCTGTGCGTCTCGAGTGGACAACGACGGGTTTAGGCTTCGCGCGCAGCGTGACGCAGCCCAAGATCCTCCGGACCAAGGCGCGACCGCCGTCACCGACGATTGTATTGGCGCGCGCGGAGTTCACGGACAACTCCGCGCGCAAGCTTTCCCTTTCCGGACGCGACGACAACTCCCCGCCGCTTGACGAGGGTTTTTCAAGCCCACCCCCCACGAGCGTGGACGCCGCTTTCGTTTTGGGTACCCTCGCGGAGCACCTTACGAAGATGACCCACCGACGGGCTAAAAGGGCCCCAAGGCGTCTCACCAGCGCCTCGCCGCCCCCCCCCCCGCCGCCCTCGCCTGTTCGCCGCCAAACTCAAGAATCGCGAATGCGCACCGCCACGAATTCGCCCGCCACGCCGGCGCGCCGGCGCCTGGAAATGGAGCGAGTGCTGGTACTGGACGATACGGACAAGGAAAACGCGACGCACGCCTTGTCCCGTTTCGAACGCCAATCACGGGGAGGCGTCGTCGTGCAGACCCCAGACTCGGCAGCACTCGTGGATGGGGGGTTGCCGTCAGGGTTACCCACCAGCACACGAAACTCGCGCGCAAGGCTCGAGGGAAGCGGGTTCCTGGTGCCCCTCGCCGTCTCCGCGCCGGCGCCGACGAAAGCGAAAAACACCAAAACAAAACCTCCCAAAGCTTTAGGAGGAGTTGGCTTCTATGGGCAAACAGTCTCCGTGAGTGTCGCGAAGAAAACGACTCCCGCTCCGCGCACTCCGCGCACTCCCCCCAAGCGCAAGCGCGCCGCGCTGTTAGCCACCGCGAAAGCCGTGCACTTCGTTGACGACGTCGAGGAGGACACGGATGACGAGGATGACGAGGACGACGACGAAGACGACGAAAAGGATAACAAAAAGTCCCCGCGAAAAAACGGGTACTCCGAGCTCGAGCTTTCGCAACTCAAGTCCGAAAACCCAGTCGCGTGGAAGCGCTTGATGGGCAACCGCCGGAGCGCGGCGAACTCAAAGGCGCGAAGGGATTTGGCGCTTGTGTCGGTGCGCGAGGAGAACGCGGTGTTACGGGAGGAGAACGCGCAGTTGAAGAAACGGCTGGCGGAGTCAACGCCCGCGACGAAAGCGGCCGCGGCGAAAAAGACGAAGTCGAAGACGAAGCCGCGCGTCGACCCGTCACGCGCGGCGAAGCGGATGTCCAAGATGAGGCGGGAGGAATAAAAATTCGGACGACGATTTGTAAAGACGCATCACTACGGGTATTCGCGTTCGATAAAAAAAGAAAAAAAACGTATCAGATCATGACAGATAACTGGTATTCGCGATATCAACCTACATCAAGTGCTCTACAGCTCGCTCTCCTTCTTCTTCTTCTTCTTCTTCTTTTTCTGTTTGGCCTTCTTCTTCGCCGCCGCCGCCGCGGACGCCGCGGACTCTGCTCGCGCCGCCGCCGCCGCGTTCGCCTCCTCTTCCATCTCCAACTCGATCCGCCTCGCGGTTTCCGCCTTGCTCACCTCGCCCTGCACCTCCTCGTTCATGATATCGCTTAAATCGAACTCTTCTTCCACCTCCTCCCACGTCTCCGGCGGTGGCGCCGCGCCCTCGCCGCCGTTGATTAATTCCGGAATCGTTTGGACAATCTGCGTTTTCTGTTTTGACGCGAGCACGTCTTCTAAAAACGCCGCGATTGCTTTCCCGGTAAACGCGCCTCTCGACGTGGCGAACCGGTTCTTACGCGTGCTCACCACTGTTACGCAAGGTGCGTCCGGCACCGAAACCTCGAACGCGCCCGCGAACGACCTTTGTTGCGCAACGTCCACCATCACGAACTTCGCGGGTCGGTCGCGTGTTAAACCCGCAGCGTTTGTAACCGCCTCTGCGTCTTTTTCATTCGCGACGAGCGCTCCGTCTTTTTCGGGAAAAACGCGCTCCACAAACGCAACCACGCACAGCGGCGCGGCGCCGCACGCCAGCTCGAACTGTTCCGTGGTGTCCGCGAAGTGCACCTCAACGGGTTCCTTTGCACTGGTACCGGAGCTCCCGGAACCGTCGCTAAACTCCTTCCCGAGCACCTGCACCTGCACCATGACGAGCCACTGGTGCATCTGCTGGTACGCCAGGTTCGGCGCTGGGTACGCGGCGGCGGCGTACTGCGATCCCGTTTCTGAATTCGCAGCGCCTGATGCGTCGTCTGAAGTAGTCAGGTACAGCAAGCGAATCGCGGGCCGTGTGGTCACCCCGAACTGCGCGGCTACCGTTCCGTCTGTTTCCCCAACCGAGGCGAACAAAAAATCTTCCTGGAAGTTCGCCGCGAGCGCGGTGAAGCTCCGTGAAGGGCGGTCGCCTTTTGGAAACACCACCAGCTTCGGCGTCGCCGGCGAGGTTTGAAGAAACGTCTCCACCGAGTTCTGAGACAGGGAAACCACGAAGTCGGGGACGTGTTCGTGTACCCAAGACCCGAAAGCTTTCGGGTCTATCTTTTTGTCATCGGGAATATCGAAATATTCAGGCTCCACGTCACCCTTGTCGCCGTGCGGGAACAGGGAGACGACGACGCACGTATCGTCGCCGACGAGCGACGGCGCGTATTTTTTCACAAGTTCCAAAGAAGCGGCGTCGCTCGCGTTGACTTCAAACGCGTTGACGTGCCCCGCGATTTTGACCAAAGCCTTGCCCACTTGGGTGGAGGCGTTGACACACAAAGGGTCGCCACGCCTGGTGAACACCACGAGTTGCCCTACGGATGACGCCAACACGAGTTTCGGAAAATCCGCCGCCGCGAGTTCCGGGAACGTCGATTGGGATTTTTTTTCTTTCTGTGAAGATCCGCCTTGCTTGGCACTCTTTTTGTCCCCCCTCGGGTCCCTCGCTTCGCACGCGTCGTCCTCAGGCACCGGCGCGGCGACGCTTTCCAGCAAATCAGTCAGTGTCTCGAACTTCATGTCGCCCACGTGTCGCGTCCACTCGTTCTCGCCGGCGTTTTTGGTGAAGAAACTCGGGCCGTTCGCCATGTCTCGCGCGAGATTTGGAAAAAAAGTACCCGCGTCCTTCTCGCGCACCTCCAAACAACGCACTCGGTTTCGGAACCGCAAGGCTAGCGATTTCATCAGCGACCCGGTTTCCTTTTTCGACGTGACCAGCAGGGAAAGAGGGAGGTAAGGGTGGGAGTTCGCGGTTTCCGTCGCGTCTTCGCGTCCGTCAATCCAAGCGACTCTGGTCACTAAATCCGTCGGCAACAGCGACGCCGCGAAATCAGCCAGCTTCTTGGACGACGTCGTGCTGTTCCGGAACTCCTCAGGCTGCTTCTGTACCGCCCCGGTGTACGGGTTAATCATCTTGTGGCTGGGGAACCCCAGCACGGTTGGGACTTTCGTGAGGCCGACGCGTTTCACGATCTCCTTAGTTGATGCCTCCGAACCCTCACCCACGAAGACGTGCCCGAACTTCACGATGCCCCGCATCTGCCTCGCCGCCTTGGCGAAGTGCGGTGCCATTTCGTCGCAGGAAACGCACCCGTCCGTGTGAAACGCGACGACCCAGGTTTCCCGGGGGTTGTTACCCACCAAAGTGTCGAAGGTTGAATCAGCGAGAGGGAACACGACACCGTCCTCTGGGTAGTACAGATTCGTCGCATCCGACGCCACCGCATCGCGTGGGCAAGCGATCGCGACGAGCGCGAGGAGAAGCGTCAGCGCCAGCGAGCGACGCATCGGCACTTCGCGACGCATCGCACCCGAAAGAAGTAGCCGCCGCTTTCGGTCCGGAACGGGGTGGAGTCTCCCGGTGAGCCGAGGTGTGGTCGGCGGTGGGGTGCGTCTCGCTTCTGCGGATCGAAACGAAAGGAAGGAAGCTTTGAAGAAAAACAAAGCGTCTTCGTTTTGTTGTCAGGTGGAAACCTCGACGCGCTTCAAGAGCACCTCGTAGGAAGGATTTCGGTGCGCCAATCAGAATCTGCAAACGGTGAGCGAAATCGTGGAGTTTGTTGGTTTTGAGCAGGCGCTTCGTCGACGCGAGACGCACCGCGATCGGCATTAACGCACCCCGTAAACCTCCGTTACGCCCCCACCCGACCACCCAAAATGGCTGCTCTCATGTCCTCCACCTCCGCCTTTGTTGGCGCGAAGGTCGCGGCGCGCGTCAACGTGCGCAGCGAGCGCGCGCGCTGCGTCATCATGGCCAACACCTCGGGCCCCAAGAGAGTACGTTTTGAGGATGAGCAATTTTCACGCCACCGCGCGCGCCGGTGGACGCGGCGTGTGCGCTTGGCGACCCACACCGCGGTCGTTTGGCACCGCCACCGATCGTGGGCTTGGCGAATCAAACCAGTGGTTCGTCTCGTAGTGCATGTGAAGGACGTTCATGTGTGGAAGCGGCGGATAGAGCGGGCTCGGCTCGGTCCTCCGTCCGACCTCATCGCGAATATCGAATCGCGTATCGACAACCTCAACACTGACCAAGCAACGCCCTTCCCTCTCCGCTTTCGACAAACAGGGCACCAAGGCCAAGGGTGGCCAGGCTGGTGTTGGCTACAAAGGCTCCACCGAGGCGGGCTCCGCGCCCAAGCTGTGAGTACTCCAACCCTTTTCTACCGATGCCGACAAACTGCAGTCATATCGCGAAACACGACGCGATGCGAGTTAGTTTCCCGATGTGACGCGGACGGAGACAGACGCGTTCACGCCGTGCGACGCGACGTGTCTACTAATACCGCGACGCGAATCGATGCATAGCAATTCGGAGGAGAGTGTTTTACGCACGCGTTGAAGCACTCGTCACGATGTGCATCGAGACGACGCGGTGGCCACGTCCCGTCGGCAAGGGTCGGGTGTCGTTCGCGCATTCGCATCTCGAGTGTCTCTTGGAACGCTTTTTTTTACGTTTTATTTTCTCGACCCCGGTGACCGTTCGCTGACCTTCAACCCTTTTCAACGCACGTAGGAGGAACGGCAAGGCTGGTTATGTGTACAAGCTCGGCCTCCGGAACGGCAAGGCGAACATCGACGAGTACGCGCCTATTTACACCCCCGAGGAGTTCAAAACCGACGGCGACAAGTACGAAGGCGACCTCAAGCTCGCCGTCGTGGCGATCCTCGGCGTCATCGGAAGCGGCGCGCTCGCCATCCTCCTCACGTCTTCCCTTTGAATGGAAAGTTATGAAAGTTTGAGTGAGACCCTGTGGGTCACGTTGTGCATGGGTACGCGAGTAGGGCAAGAGTTGAGGCGAGGCGGTCGCGCGAAGCGCGCTGGTTGAGTAGCAAGTAGCGGGTTGGAACGCGACAACAAAGCGGTATCAAATTGCGCATCTTTCGCTCGCGTATCGCTTGTACTACTAGTAACTAGGCGATGGAACACACACAACCGCTTGATTCGATGCCTACGACGTGCAGTTTCTATGTACCGACTTTGTTGATTAAATGTTTTGGTTTTTCTAGGGTGTTTTTTGTTATGTCGGACCGTTTCCGTAGGGTCGTTTCGTTCGTCAGCACTCGTCGTGTTGGCCGAGTGCGTTCCGTAATCGTTTGATGTTGCAGTGAATACTGCTTTATTTTTCTCACTGTTTACTGTGTCACCGTCGTTACCCCTCGAACTCCGCCATCGCCTCGCGTTGTCCCTCCATGTCAACGGTTTGCGGCGCCGCTTCAAGTGCCGCGCGCTGCTTCGCGCGCTCTTCCTCCACGAGCGCTTTCTTGGCGGTTTCCAAATCTTGCTCCGCCTGCTTCGCCGCCAGCTCCGCGTCAATCGCCGCGCGTTTCTTCCGTTCCTCCTCAGCCACCGCCGCGCTTTCCTTCGCAACCGCCGCAGCCTTCTCCGCAACCTCCTCACGCTCCCTCTCCTTCTCCCGGTCGCTCTTCTGCTGCGCCATGGCTTCAAAGTCGCTCCACAGCGCGTCGGGAATCGCAGCGCTCCCGTTCCCGGCGTCTTTCCCCCCGACCGGGTCGCCACCAATCGGGCCCGCCGGCGTCGCCAGGTTCGCCCACCCCGCCTGGTTGGTCACCGTGACCGCGGCTTTGCTCGCGTTTTGCTTCAGCGCCACGCCATCGTCCACCGGCCGGGAGGACGACACCTCCACCGCAGAGGCGCCGCCGGCTCCCGCTTTCGCGGCGGCAGGCCCGCCACCGCCACCGTTCCCGTTCGCGCCGTTCGCGCCGGTTTTGTCCTTCGGGTTACTCCCGCCCCCCTCCGCGCTGTCGTACGAGTCGGAATCGGAATCCGACGACGACCCGCTGTCGCTGCTGGAGGACGTGGCGTCCGAATCCGCGCCCTTCACAGCACCTGGGGCGGACACGGAAGGGGTCTTACCGCTGCTCGGCGCGGCCGCGGGCGCGGAAGCAGTTCCCACGCCCAAGCTCGCCTCGACCTGCATCAGCTCGCGCTCCGCTTCCTGTTCCATCCGCTGCGCCTCGAGAAGCATCTCATCCTGGGTTTGCTTTTTCTTTTTGGGTTTCAAACACGACCGCACGAACCTGTCCAGTTTCCAAAGCGTCACCGAATCAAGCTCCTCGATGTTGATCTCAATCAAGTCCTCCTGGTTCCCTCCGAGCTCGGTGTGCCGTTCCGCTACGATTTGAACAACCCGCGCTTGTTTGTCCTCGGGAAGCTCACCGAGAAGCTCCGTGAGCTCCTGCTTCTCCTTGTACGTCATGTCGCGGCTGGGAAGCGCGCCGCCGCCGCCGCCTCCGCCACCGCCTCCGCGCGAACGCGCGACAGTGCCGCCGCTGCGGTGGCCGCCGCCGCCTCCTCCTCCTCCGCCGCCTCTGCGCGACCCCCCCCTCGGCGCGGGGATGTAGTCGTCCAGGTCGATGTCCTCCTCGTCCACGAAGTAGTCGTTGTCATCGATACTGCGCTTGCGCTTGGAGTTGTCCCCTCCGCGCCCGCCGCTGGGGGGAGGCGCGTACCCCCCGCCCCCGCCGGCCATGGCCTGGCGTTTCTGCAGCTCCGCGAGTTGCTTCTGCACCTCCGCGAGCTGGCGGTTCACTTCGCTGACTTGCTGCGACTCGATCAAAACCTCCTCCTCCACCGCGTCAGCGCTGGTTTGCGAGATGATCTCATCCTCCTCCGCCCGAAAGCCGTCTTCCTCCGCAACTTTTTCGTCGAGCTTCGCGGTGAGCCACGCTTTTTCGAACTCCCCCGCCAGGGTGCTGCCCATCAAACCCGCGTCCGATTCGGGGGAGTTGTACGTCGCGCAGTTGACGAAGACCTGGCGCATGTCGTGCGCGAACTCCATGGGGCCGCCGCCGTTGGCGTACTGTTTCCGGTCGAGCTTGTCTTTGACCGTCCCGAAGTCCATGGGTTCTTTGATGATGTCGAAGTAGTCCGGGATGTGAAGCGCGATGGGGTCCACGGGTTTCCCAAACACCCACGCGTACTTGTGCTTCCTGGTTTGCGAGAAACACTCGCGCGCTTCCCTCATAAGCGCCTTCATGCGCCACGCCCGGTTCTCCTCGACCTCGTCGATTTTCAGCGATCGATGCGTAATGACCTTGCCGTCCTTGCCCCGCTTGGCTTGTTTAACCGTTTTGCGTTTCTTACTGCTGTTGGGAGCAGCGTTGAGCTGAGCCGTGGACAACTCACCCGTGAAGTAATCAGCCGCCCCCCCCGTAGGGGCTTTCACCGCGCGCTTTCCCTCCCGGTTCGCGGGCGGCGCGCTCGTCCGCGTATCCACCGTGTTGAGTTTCAGTTTCGCCTCGTCAATCGCGGCGAGCTGCGCGATGATCCGCGCTTTTTCCCTGCGTTTCGCCTCCTTTTTCTTCGCCTTGATTTCCTCATCGCTGAGACCCGTGAAGTCAAGCACCTCCGGTTCGGGCTCGGGCTCCGGGACGTACACCGGGCGGTGCTGGTGCGCGGCGCGGCCACCTGACGGCGTTTTCTTTCGCGGCGGGGGCATCAGAGAACTCGAAGTCTTCCCGCTGTTTGGGGTTTTCTTGAACCGTTTCCGCTCTTCCCACTGCGCTACCATCGCGTCGTACTCGTGGACGCTGACCCAGGCGTGGCCTTTCGGGCCCTTTGCCGCCATGGCCGGGGTGAGCAGAATTTCGCCTCGGTCAAGCGACGACTGCGCGGGTTTCGTAGGGGGCCACGCGCTGCTGGCCGGGACGCCGGCGTTGGTGGTTTCGAAACCGCCGGCTTGTGTCGTCACGGCCGGCAACGGGTCAAGACCCAACGTCACGGGCTCGGACGCGAGCGGCACAGGGGGCATCTCCGTGTCCGCCATTGCGGTGCGGAAAAATGAAGCGAAAAGCGGCGTATGAAGGGTGCCTGGAAATGGAAAAAATGGAGACACCGGAGGCGTCAGATCCGTGGTTTCGGGGTTCGCAACTCGGTTGGGTTGTCGCACGACACGTTCCGTGACACGCGGGAAAGACACCACTGACGTCCGCGGAGTCCACGCGCGTCGCGAAGACGCGTCACACGTGTTCCCTTTGGGCGTCAGATCGTGGAAAATGATTGATGCCCCGCGTGTCGCGTGGAACGAAAATGCACGCGGATGGATCTGGCGCCGGCGAGCGCCCGCGCGCACACAATCCGAGACTCTGTACGGCTCGAACAAGCGCGCGGCGCCTTGGAACGGCCCACGCGAGATGATCGCCCGCATTTCACGCTCGGTACCAGCGCCGTTCACGGACGGACTCGCGATGCGAGTGGCGCGATCGACGCGCGCGGGAATTCATTCGTTCAGAGATTCGCGGCATTTACCTGTCCGCGGACGTCCCGGTACGTGCCCGTTCCCGTCTGTTTCGATGCCACGCGATCCTTTTCAATGGGTCGCTTCGATCGCGGTTCCCGGGTAAGGAGACGGGGTGAGAAAAGTCCACGAGAGGGCCGTCGCGGGGGCAGCCGACTTCCTGGGTACTCTGTGCGTCGGCGGCGGCGTAAAAGGATTTCGCTCCCGCGCACGTTTGAGACGTTTCGCCGTTTCGGTCTTCGCGGCGAACGAAACGAGAGGCAGCACAGGAGCCGACTTGCAGAGATCTCCTTCACCGGTGCGAGCCCCTCGCGCGCGGTGGAATGAAAGGCACTCGGCATGCTGGGACCCCTTTTAAGGTTTTCCTTGAAAGGCAAAAAATACATGCCGAGTTTTCTCAGGACGAGTTTTGAACCTGTTGCGCCCCCCTCGTCGCCCACACCGCCACCACGCCGTTTCGCTGTCTCCACGTGATCGCCGCCCCTTTGCCACTGCATGTCCGCCGGTTCGCCCACCGCGGTCGCCGCGCCACCCAGTGCGCCGACCACGACCACGCCCGCGGATACCACGACCCTTCGTCGGGCCCCGCCCGCTTGGCTGACGGCTGAAAAGCTCACCACCGAGCGAGCGCACCAGCTTCTGGACGACCTGCTAGCACCGTGCCCCTCTCCGGACGCGGACGCGGAGACGCACCGCGCTGACGCGCAGCGCAAGAAGTTCGCACTCCTGGTGTTCGCCATGGGCGCCGGTAAGCGACCCGAGAACACGGCGAGTCCTCCCCAGGGCGCGACGGCGCCTGTTTTGAACCCCCCAAAAGACAAAGGTGTGGCTGACGAAACGAAAGACGTTAGGGCAGACGACGCCTTCGCCGGCGCCGTGGCACGGTGCTTGGCCCACCGCAACCGCGACGTCCGCATCCTCGCCATGGAGACGTTGGTTACGATCGCGGAGCGTGACGAGTTGTGCATCGTCCCTCACGTGCCGGAGTTGCTAGGGCTGCTGCAAGACCCGGACGACGCCCTGTTGGTGCTCGCGGCGTTCCGAAAAGACACCTTCCCCAAATCCTGCCGCGCCGCCGCGGACGCGGCGTGCGCGGCGCCAGACCCTGACACCATCGAGACGGGAAAGACCAGCGCGTTCGATTTGGTCGCCGCTTCCTTAGCCGCGCAATGCCCAAACCACTTACAACGGAACCTACCTGCCATGCAGCTCGTAAACGAACTCGGGGCAAACGTGGTTTGGGTGCACCGAGAGCGGATCGCGGCGTTTCTCGATACGGAAACTAAGGATGCGGTACAAACGAGCAGTCACAAGAGCGCTGAGGAAAAGGATGCGGTACCGTCGGGTCTCGGGAACGAGACGCATGCGCAGACGAACCCGGGTGCCATGAAGCGAAAGCGCGGGGATGACGAAACCAGACTCCAAAAAATGCGCGCCGTACAACCCAAGTTCGGGTTCGTGCTTTGCGAGCTATCCCTGAGAGCGCTTTCGAAGTGCCCTGAGGCGGCGAGCCTGTTCGTGGAGGAAGCTCGCGTTTACACGGAAAGCACGCACGACGCGACGCGACTCACCGCGCGGGGGTTAGTCGACCTGGTGACGCGACGAGACGGCGTCGTGCGAAACGAAATGATCGCGCACGGCAACGAGTACTTACGGAGGGACATGATCCGGACACAGTCAGACCTGGACAACAACGCGGATGCGGGGCGCGCGGCCGGAGCGCGGACGAGGAAGGACAAAGAAAACGAGGAAGACGCGGCGACGGCGGTCACAAAAAAGATAGCCGAAGCCGAACCCGCACAAGCGGCGACAAAACGTGACAAGTCGCCCGCGCCGGGTCGCCGCTCTCCTTCCTCGGCGATATTTTACGGCACGGGGGACATGATCGACTTGTGACCGGCGATGCTTTTTGCGTCCGGATGACACCACACAACGTAGTACGACGACGATGACGATTTTACGACGATACACGTCGGCACGCTCGCGATGATGAAACAACCTAGTCTACTTTCTTTTCGCCTTCACTGCTCCTTTTACAACCTTCTCCTCGTTTGGTAATCCTTTCAGGCGCCGCAGCGCCCCCGGCGAGGAAACGGCGAGCCACCCGAACACCAGGTACTTCACCGACCGTCCAATGAACAGCGCTGATAGCAGGGAGATTTTTTTCATCCCAGCCAGCACACCCAGCACCACGAGCGGGTGCAGCGGAAACGGCAGCGCGCTTAGCCCCGCAACCCCGGGCCACCCGAATTCGGCAATCACTTTTTCGCCCCTTGACCAGGAACTCGACCCAAACACTTCAGGGTACTTGTCCCTGAACCAGTCCGTGCCGTGGGACTGCAGTAACAACACGAACAACCCGAACCCACACGTCGCGCCCGCGGCGTTGCACAGGGCGACGAACGCGAATCGTTTCCGTCCCACCGCGACGCACGTGCTGATGAACAGCGTGGTTACCAAACCCGAGAGGAAAACCGCGAACGTGTTCGCCACCGCGAGCGCGAAGATCACCAAGGGGAAGTACGGGCGCGACACTTGGCTTTTCAGGCTGGCCAGGACAGAGGAGAGGGCCATCGCGAAAACCACGTGGAGGTGGCCGGCTGCAAAGCTGTATCAGTACTCCTGCTACCGCTCCTCGGTGCGCGTTGGTCATGCCCCGCCAGGATTTAACAACGATTTTACAAAAAAAGCAGCAACTTCATCACAACCGCCCGCGCCCCTCGAATGTCCCTCGCCGTGTTCTCGGCGTCCGGAGTCGCCAATCGCTTTCACCTCTGCGTCTCACTGAAGAACTCTCGACCCAGGTCGACCGGCTCGTCGCGTTCGAAGCTCCCGCGTGGCGTTCGTTCCGGACGACCTTTCGCGGCCACCACGAACGAGATGGCGTCTACCACCACGTCATCTTTTCTCGACGAGGCCGATTTCGACGCCATGCGGGACGCCATGCAGTTGTTCGACGAACAAAGGGACACCGTGATTAAACGTTCCCGGGACATAACCAAAGCCTCCAAGGTTGCTATTTACTGCCTTCACCGGGGCGAGATGGACAAGGCGGACGCGCAGATCGCACTCGCGCTGGCCGCGGCGGATGAGCTGTTACCGCTGGTGACCGAAAACCCGCAGCTGCGCACGAGCGGTGAGTGTTTCCCATTTACCACGTTCCGCCGACTGCAGTCGCCCCCCTACCATGGTAACTGTTCACTCATACAAATCACGAGAGACTGACACTTTCTTTTGTATCGTGCCAGGTTCCTACAGCGGCGGTTTAGAGGAGTACGCGGAGGCGGCGATATTCGCGCACTTCATTCGGACCGGAATGGTTCTTCCCGCGAAACAAATCCAGAGGTGCAACAACGACGAGTACCTAGGCGGCGTGCTTGATTTCACAGGCGAGCTGAACCGGTTTTGCGTGGCGAGGGCGACGGAGAGGGACGTGGCGGCGGTGACGAAATGCAGGGACGTGGTGGACGCGCTGATGGGCATTTTCCTCAAGGTAAGTAATGCGCATTTCCCAAATCCCAGCACTGTTTGCCCATACAACAAGCTGACACTTTTCTTTTTTACAACCAAGTTCGACTTCCGAAACGGCGCGCTGCGGAAAAAATACGACGGCCTGAAGTACACGCTGAAGAAAATGGAGAACACGTTGTACGAGATGTCACTCACCTCAGCTGCGGCGAAGCGATCCAGAGAGGATGAGGGGGACGCGGAAGACGACGCGGAAGAATAGAAAAACATTTTTTACCACAACAACATTCATTTTGCCAATCGAAAACCATGTTCGCCAACACCACACGCCTCGCACTTCCCAAAGCGCGGACACGGACATGTTCCGCACCGCGGCGGCAGACGCGGTGCGTTTGGCGAGTCCCGCGCGCCCTAGGGTCGGCGCGGCAAGAAGAAACGCGCCACCGCGATGGCATGCGGTGACTGGTGGTAGTGTCGGGGATGGCACATCAGATGATGGCATGTCAGATGCGTCTATCGAGAAAAAAAGAGACCTTTCCTTGAAACAACCGCCCAAGCGCGCGTCCGGGCGCGTGACTCGCCGTCGCCTTCCCGGCGCCTGCGAGGCCAGCACTAACTCCGCACCCCAAGTGCGTCGACGCGCGGTTCGGAAAACAAACCCCACCGGCACCGGCGATGACCGCGGCCGTTTGCGAAGCGATTTCGAGAAAGCGTCTGCGATGTCTTTGTTGAAAACGAAGGTCGCGGCGCCTGAAGTCGCGGCGCTGGCGCAAAAAGTAGCGGCGGCGTGCGCTGTTGACGCGCACCGAGACGCCGCCGCGGCGTACGGCTCTTTAAAAAAAGTACAACACGGCGACATCCCACCTGCGGTTTTCGAAAACATGCTCGCGATGTACGCCCGGCTCATCATGAGCGCGTCCGCGGAGGGCGTGTTCATCGACGCGCTTTCCTTTGGAAAAACGCCCACGGAAGATGCGTGTTGGGCCCTGCTACGCGCGTTCGAGCGCGCCGAGGAACAAGCAAGGGCGGACAAGGTGCTTTTGTACATGGAAACAAGAGGGATGGTGTAGGGGTAGGGGTCGAGTATTATGAGTAGTGGTATGGGTATGGTATTAGTAGAGGTATTAGTATGGTATGCGTATTATGAGTGGTGGTATGCGTATTATGAGTATTAGGGGTCGAGTATTGTGAGTAGTGATGTGCGTATCCACACTACCCTATTCCCCGTCCCTCGTTCTAAACTTCGAACTGCGCCGGGTCCGCGTCGTACGCCCGTTTCGTTTTCCGGTCGCCCAAAAGTTCGTACGCCCGTTGCACTTTCTGGAACCTCGTCCGTGCTTTTTCTTTTTCCACATCCGACGCGTTCTGCCACTTGTCCGGGTGCCAGGTTTTCGCGGCGTTGCGGTAGCCTCTGCGAATGGCCCGGGGGTCCGCGGATTTAGCTAACCCGAGCGCGCGGTACGCCGCGGGTGAGGGCGACGGCACACTTTTGTCTGAACCCGAATTTCCGTTTCGTCCGGGAACGCCTCCAAGTTGAGAAGAAGTGTCCCCCATCGCTTCCTTCGCCAGGTCCCCTGCCAACTTCCGCATTTGCGGTTCACCAGGGTTAGCATCAAGAGCCGCCCGGGCGTCGTCGAACGCGCCGAGTATATCCCCGACGGTCCGTCTGTAACGAATGCGCACGCGCCGCGCGTCGACGTCGTGCGGCGAAATCAAAATCGACTCGCGCAAATCTCTTGCCGCCACCGAAAACGGTTTATTTTCCGACTCCGCCCCAGCGCCGTCGTCGTCGTCATCGGAGTCATCCGAGTCGTGAATCGCCGTTTCTTGGCCATGAAACGGCTCACGGTGGAAATCCACCTCCACGCCTTGCTCAACCGCATCCAGAATCGCCTCCGCCCTGCGCCACAACAAGTCACCTCTTGCGCGGTTGGGGTAGGCTTGTTTTTTGTTTTTTTTTAAGGAAAGGTCTTGAAAAAAAAACGCCCGCGTCGGCGGCAAACGCAGCGCCTCGTCAAACGCACGCGCGGCGACATCCGGGTTGCCTTCTTCGTGCGCGTCGATACCCCGGGTTGTCAGGTCTGCAAGTTTCGTGAGGTGTGCGCCCAGGGAGGTGATCTTTGGAGGGCACGGTATTTGCGGTACGCCGGAGTTTCTGCGTCCCGCGTTGTCCTTCCCTGCGGCTTGGGAAAAAGCGGTCAGGTTTTCCACGGCGCCTGTCACGTCGCCCACCCGCCACAGCGCGGACGCCAAGACGTAATGAAAATCAGCGTCCAGGGTCAACGTGTTCCGATTGGTATTTTCGTTCCTCCTTTCTTTCCCGTCCGTATCCGTCTTTCTTAGCTTGGCCAACAAATCCAGCGCCCGTTTCGGGGCGCCGCACAGCACGCGCGCCTCCGCCGCGGCAACCACCGCGAGTACCGAGTTCGGGTTTGCGCGTAAAATCTCCTCGCACGCCAGCGTTTGCTCCGCCGCGAGTTCCAAGGTTGGCCACCGGTCCCAATCAGGTAACGGGTTCCTTTGTCCCTCTCGGGCCTCTTGCCGTTGGCGTTCCAAGTCCAAAGAAGCGGTTGTCTTTGCACAAGAGGCTTCCGCCGCGCCTCGAACGGCGAGCTCGCTTTTCGGGTCCAGACGTAACGCGTTTGTGAAATGCACTTGCGCGATCTCGGGTTGTCTCAGTTTCATGCGCGCCTTGCCCGCGCGAAGGGACGCTTGGAAATGGTTGGCGTCTATTTTTAACGCCACTTCCGCGTCTTCCGCCGCGACTTTCCACCGCCCAAGCTTCAACCCACACGCGCTGCGATTGGCGTGGTACCCCGCGCGTCGCGGTTCGAGCCGTGCCGCGTCCGTGTATTGATCGAACGCCTTTTCGTATTGTTTTTTTTTGAACAACTCCATCCCTAAATCATTCGCAGTCTCCGCGCGGACTTCGTCGTACTCGCCGTCTTTCCACCACGGCCGTTCGTATGTTGGACAGGCTTGCTCCACGGCCATCTGGTCTAAGACTTGAGTGCTTTCCCTCATCTTTTGCTCCAGCAAACTGACCTCGGGAGACTCCCGGATCCCCAAGCACTTGGCGCGCCAAACCAGATCCTTCAGTTTCTCTTGGCGCCACGTCACGCCCGCGTCGTTGGGATCGGCACAAGGCCGGACCTCGTGCGGGGGAGGGTCACCTTTCGCCATATGCGCTGGACTCGGCAGGCGTGATGGGAAGGTAACACACACGTGTGCGCTGATGGTGTGCGCTCGAGTGTGGTCAGGAGCCGGGGGCGACGCGACGGTTTTCAGCGGATGAGGAGACGAAACGGCGAAAGGACCCGGGACGGCTTCGAAGAAAATTAGTGTCGGAAAAACAAGCAAGTCGCGCTTGGACGACAGTACTACTCTCTCTCTTCTTCTTCTCGATTACAGCAACGTCGCGGCGAGGGCGAGGCCGTTCAGACCGAGGGCGATGTGCGGAATAATGTGTTTTTTCGTGCAGTGTCCTTTCATCTCCCTTTCCGCGGACTGGGGACCGAGGAAGATCGCCGCCGAGTTTGCGATTGCGAAAATCTTGACGGCCTTTTTGATGTTGCCGGTATCCTTCAGCTCTTTCAGCGCCGCGATTGCGGTGAACAGCCCAAGACCGGCGACGCGGCAAATCAAACGCGCGTGGTTCGTCGGCCTTGGCTGGTCGAAGTTCTCGTCCATGAAAAAGTCGGGAACCAACAGGAACTGCGCCGCGATGACGCCCCAGGCGCCGAGGCCCAGGCTCAGAGCCTGTTGAATGAGGACGAGTTTTTTCTGCGTCGTCAGCAAAAAGGAAAAGTAACTTCGGGAAGCGGATTGATGTGATCGAAGACAACGTTTACGTACCTGCGAGGCTTTGACGTACGTCTCAACCGGGTCCTTCGCCGCGGCTACGAGGCCGATGAACCCGGCGGCGGAAATGAGGTTGCGTTGTTGGGGGGTGGTCATGATGCTTGCGTGGGGATAAGTGGCGACTTGATTGACTCATTGACATAACGAGAGTGATAAAAGTCGGTCCACTTTTTGGTTATTTCTGAATGGAAATCTCCACCAAAGTGAAGCCACAACGCCGCGCGCATACCCACCCACCACCTCCATTCGATGCCCTCTAAATCCGCCAAGCGCGCGCGCCGAAAAGCGCGCGCCGCGCTTACGAGCGATACGCACCACCCCACGTCGCAAGACGCCTTCCCGGGCCTTCCCCTTGACGTCGCCGCTCACATTCTCAATTTGGCAGATCCAAGAGATCTCGCAAGGGTCCGTGCGGTGAGTCGTGGGATGCGCGATGCGGTGGCAGCGACGGGGCGTCAAGCGGTGCCTACTTTTTACCAAGTCTTCGAAGGCGGATACTTAGATTGGCTAACCATGGCAGATGGAGATATTGAGTTAGACGAGTACACATTGTGCATGGCCGCAGCGAACGCCGGTGATCTGAGTATGCTGAAGTGGTTGAACGCGAACGGCTGCCCGTGGGACAAGTGGACGTGGTCGTACGTGGCTATGGGCGGGCACCTCGAGATAATGAAGTGGGCGCGCGCGAGCGGCTGTCCGTGGGACAAATTCTCGTGCTACTCTTGGGCGGAGAATGAACAAAACGAAGACGTGATGGACTGGGTGTGTGCGAACAGTGGGTGCGCGTATTGTGGTATGAGTAGTGGCGACGAGTCAAGTGGTTGAGTGCCCGTACGTGACAAGACGATGGACGAGTAGAGACGAACACCTCCGAGACGAACGCATCCGAATAAATAACAGACGAACAAACCAACTCACGCCGCGACTATTCCCGTGAACGCCCCCAGCTTCACGCCTTTCGTGTTCTCGACGATTTTCCCAATCTCGAGCAACATCGTGCCTTGCTCAAGCGCGAACGCCTGTCCCCCCATTTTCCGCAAGCAGCACTTCACCCCGATCAACACGCCGTGTGGTCCGAGTTGCGACAACGCGCACCACGGCTTTTCACTCGAGTCCATCGGATCAAGAATCACGAGAGGGTGGTTGTGTAGGTACTCCGTGACCAAAGAGCACACCGTTTCCACGGCGTCCATCGAACTCGCGTCCACGCAAAGCACGTGGTCAAAGTACCGCGCGCGTGACAGGGACATGTTGACCAGACCCGCGGAGTGCGAGGAAAGGACGTTGTTTGATACCGTGTGCGGGGTTTTGCCTGTTCCGGTTCGGGTTAGTAAGGTGGTTTTAGTAGCCCCGATACCCATCACCGTACCCATCACCGCCCCGGCTTTGATGTTGTCGCCGACCTGTGATTGTCAACGAAAAGTGTCAGTCTTTCGTAATGTGGCCTGAGCAAACGGTCAGAGGAGTCGGGCCGAACAGTGTTGGGATGGAAATACAATACGTACCTTAAACGTGGGGTTCGTGAGCATCATCAGCCCGGCGATGAAATCGGCGACCAGGTCTTTGAGACCGAGGGAAACCGCTACGCCACCGAACCCCAACAGACCCCACACCGACGAAAGCGTCACCCCCACCGTGTCCAGCCAGAGCAACAGGAACGGAATCGCAATCGCGGTGCGCGCGGTGCTGGCGCCGGTGGTGATGCGCGGCTCCAGCGCCCGGGCGTTTGCGCCCACAGTGTCCACCGCTTCCATCGCACGTAACTTCTGGTTCTTAATCGCGGTGTCCAGAAAGAACCACGCGCACGCCACGTACACGGGCCACGGCAGTTTCCACTGGTGCACCACGCAACCTACCCTGGCGTACAGGAGCTGGAACACAACGCCGCTACCCCCCGTGACCACTAGCAGACGCTGGATAGTTAACGTAAAGTGTCAGTCTTGTATGGGCAAACAGGGAGGCGGGATTTGGGAAACGCGCAACACGTACGTACCGTGAACACCGTGGCGAGCAGCGCTATTTGCGCAGGTACAACAGCCGCTGCGATCCAGCTCGTTTCGAAACTCGCCAGCTCTCTTGCTTTTGACCGGAGCTTCCCTCCGAGTTCGGCGTCCGTAACAGAGAAGCTCCTTATTGGGAACAGCGCGCTGACGGATGCGGTGCCGGACACGCGGTGCAGCACCTGCCACGCGTGCCGCGCCAGGGCGGGGAGAAAGCACATTGAAACGGTGAGCACAACCGCTGCGGTGGCGAACTCGGTGACGTTTGCTTCCAGCACACCAGGCAGCGCGTCTAACAACGAGGCCCAGGGCGACACCGCGACGGCGGTCACGACAGCTGCGACAGGGGGGGTGGGTGCGGCAGCAGCGCACACCACCCGGTGGTGTCGTCGTCTGGCTTCGGCGCCAGGCACGCCTCCGGAGCAGTGACCAGGGCGACGGTTGGAAAGTGCAAGTGTTGCGACGCGATTTAACGAAACATCTCGGGTGTCCGCCGCAGATGACACGCAGCGCGGCGCCGCACAGTTTCCGCGCGTTCTCGCGCGCAAGCGACACGCGCCGAACACCCAAAACGGAGTGGGAGCGAGGACGAGCATTTTTACGCCTCGAGTGGGGCACGTCTCCGGTGCGGTGCGAAGCTAACAATGAGATGCTGGATGGGCGGGCGCTTTTCTGGCTGCTGACGATTTCCCGAGATTTTAGACAATGTTACCCGTTTCGGTTGCTCCCAGACTCGGCTCACGGTAGTCCACCCCGCGCACGTGGGGAGACCGCGGAGTGGCGCGAGTCGTCGCGCGCGTACGATGGGCCCACTTCGCGCCCCTGTGAAAGATGAGCAGCCCAATGTAACGGTGGAGACGGGTGTGAGACGTTCGGCGCACCGTGCAGGATTCGACAAAATTGACATCGAAGAGGAGTCAACACAACCTCCGAGCAAGGCTCCGCGTGGGTCCAAAAACGCGCGCAGCCGAGGCGGGGTAAAGCCCGAGGTAAACGCCGAGGTTCAGGTCAAACCCGAGGTCATACCCGGGGTCAAGCCCGAGGTCAAGCCCGAGACTCCTCCAGCGCGGGTGCACTCCCCGACGGAGCAAATTGACCTTACCGCAGATGAGGTGCCAGCCGAGGTGCTACCCACCAATCTCTTCGCGTACGATGATATCTCGCCTATTGACAACGACGTTGGCGAGCTGTTGACTGCGCAGCAGCTCGCCATCGTCAACGCGTCTCGCGCCCCGAACGCGATTCCCGTTAACGGAGAAATCCTGCGCGTCACCGCGGCGGCGGGCACGGGTAAGACCACGACGTTGGTCGAGGTTGGCAAGTGTTTGCGGGTAAGAGGGCACCACCGGGTGTCATACGTCACCTTCAACAAAGCCGCCGCCGCGGACGCCGCGACGCGGTTGGGCCCGGGCGTCGAGTGCCGCACCATACACTCGCTGGCGTTCCACCTGCTTGGGGTGGGTACGTTGGAAAGCGGCGGCGGGTTGCTTGATGATCACGCGCTTCAGAAGTTCGTGATGAAAACGTTCGAGCTGGATATCGAGCGGACGTTCAAACGGGGAGCGCCGACGTTTACACAGAAGCGAACGAGAGCCTTTTGGATTGTCAAGACGCTCGTGAACAACTTCCTTCAATCTGATTTGAGCGAGAAACAGGCCTTCGACATCCGCCACCAGGCCATCGATATGGTTGGTCCATCCGGGCCGTTCAAATCAGCCCTCATCTACTACCCCGCGCTGAAGCATTACAAGGAGTTGGCGGCGGACCCGCAAAAGAAAGGGTCCGAAATCACCGAGTGGGAAGCAAAGGAGTTTTACCGGGACTGCGTCGAGCGGCTATGGAAGATACTTAAGGTGGGCCCGGGAAACTCGGGGAGCGGCAAGTACACGTACGACTCGGTTATGAAGCAGGCGCAGCTTTCGAAGGTTCAAGCCACGACAAGGGCCATTTTGGTGGACGAAAGCCAGGACCTCACCGCGTGTCAGGTTGATTGGATGAAGGGGCAGACTGGGAAGGGTGCCAAGGCCAAGCAGGTTTTTTTCGTCGGAGACGCGGCGCAAACCGTGTACGGCTTCCGAGGCGCGAAGAGCGAACACTTGATGAGTTTGCAAAACACACGGGATTTCGACTTGACGCAGTCGTTCCGGTTCGACGGGAACATCGCCAAGGTGGCGAACGCGATTCTGTTCGCCAAAGCGAACTCGCCGCAGCGCGGAAGCTTCCGCCCCTACAAGGTCTTCGGCGCCGGCGGTGACGCCTCCAATCCGTCCAAGATATTTTGCCACGACGACCCGCCCTTCAACGCCGCCGCGTCGATTTGCCGGTTCATGGACACGTGTGCTGGGCTCGCGAACGCAACAGGCGATAATTCAAACGATACCAAGTCAGTCACGATTCTCGCGTTCACCAACGTCGCGCTTGTCAACGCAGCGCTTCAGCTTTTAGCGGCGCGGCCTGGCATTCGCATCGCGGTTAACGGGGGCGCGAGCGGTGACTCTTCCGGGATGGGAAAGTACCGGAAACTAGTAGACGAGATAGAGCATGTGTACAAGCTGTTTACCGGCGAGGCGACAACCCTTCCAGCCTCGTTCTACGAGTTTGTGGATGACAACAACGCGCCGATTCCGTTTACCGCGGGCGATTCGCCCTTCGACGCGCTGAGGCGGGAAGTGCAGGCGCGAGAAATCAACAAGTACGACCTGCACGTGAATTTGATAACGCTGTACGCTGAACACACGCTGGCGCAACTGGACATGTTCAAACTGAACGTCATAAACGCGAAGGTCAAGCCGGGAAACTGCGACGTTTTGATATCGACGATACACAACGCCAAAGGCGCGGAGTGGCGGAACGTGTTTGTTATGAACGACTTGGCGCAAATGGCGGCGTTTTCCGTGGACGAAAAGAGTGTTGTGAAGGACGAGCGTGACGAGCATGGAGGGTTCCGAAACGCCTCCATCGGCGGCTCGAAAATAAAGGAATACGAAAAAGCGCAGTTCGCGTGGAGCGACAAGGGCAACGAGTTCAACCTGTGGTACGTCGCGGTGACGCGGGCGAAGCAAAACGTATGCGTGCCCCGAAAGTTCGTCGACGTACCCGACGCGTTCGCGTGTTGCTTGGAGCTGGTGCAAAAACCGCGCGTCGTGTCAACGAACGGACGGAGTGACCTTCTTCTTCCTTACGGTGACGAAACTGAAAACGAGGACGCGTTTAAGTCGGTGCCGAGAGTTTCGTACCTGACCCGTCTCGATGCTAAAAAATATAAAGCGAATGCGTACGCCAAACCCGCGCCGCAGCTCTTCGACCCCGCGCAGCTCATGAAAATCATGGATCTTGGAAACGCGATGACGTACTTCATGGGGGGGGCGATGGTGATTTCGCCGGTGTGAGGGGACGTAGAAGGTATGTACAAAGTGAACGAAGTAGCGAAGGATTTGTCGAAGGTAATAGACCCAATATCGAGACCCTTTTTGTTGGAAATATCTGCTCGTGCTCGTGTCGTCTGTGAGCTCGTCGAAGCGTCGCTTTTTTCGTAAAGTGCATCCCCTCGGCCGGTCCGCCCTCCCTCCCCACTCCTCCCCGCACAGCACGCACTTTGGGAACCTACGTCTCTCGCCACTCGGCACACGGAGACGCGTGCGTATCATGTACGCCGCTACGCTCGGCGCGCCTCGTGTGACCGCCACGCTCGGCGCGACACGTCGCGTTCCAGGCTTGGGCCGGATTCCCCAAGCGTCGGCTCGCGCGCTGGTTCCCGTGCGCGCCCTCGGGTCTCTGTCCCAACCCCGCGTTGTCGCGGGCCGGAAGTTTGTGGCGCGCAACAACGATGCGCCCGGTATCCACAGCGCCGCGAGTAAGAGCCCCGCGTCCTGGACAAGGGCCGTACACGCCAAGCGCGGGTCGCAAAATATCAACACCGCGACCGCCCCGAACGGTGCGTGCGTGTTTTTTTCGTGAAAACGATGTGCGCGCGCCGTCTTTTTGCGCGCCACGAGACGCGGTCCCACGGCTTTGACAAAACGCGAATTCCAACAAGCGCGTCATGCATGCGTACCGCAGGCTACCTACAGGCCACGCACCGGCGGATCGAACCACAACCCGACCCGACGACCCGCGCGTCGCGATCGCGTGACACACGGCCATCATATCATCACTTCTTGATTTTTGGGACGAGTCGGTGTCAGATATTCTGGGAAAAAACGCTCATTCGGGGCTTTTTTTTTTGTATTTTTTGGCATTCATGACGAGGTTGGAGTCATGACAATCTGCGCACCCGCGCACTCCGGACTCCTCGCTGACCCTACACCCCTAAACCCTGCTTTAAACCCTAAACCATAAACCCCAATACCACTATACTCAGACGTTCCCCGTGTCGTGGACTCCCCAAAGTCTTTGAAGAAAGCGCTTGACGGCGACGCGGAGATTTTATCCATCTGCGTTTTCGGCGCGAGCGGCGACCTCGCGAAGAAAAAGGTGTACCCCGCGATTTTCGCGCTGTTCTACGAAGGCCACCTGCCTGAAGATTTCGTGGTGTTCGGGTACGCGCGGTCGGACATGACCACCGAAACGTTCGTGGACAAGATCCGGTCATCCCTGCCGCGCCGGGTGTCGTCCAAGGTGGACTGCAGCGAATACGTGGAGAAGTTCCTTGCGAAGTGTTTTTACCAAGCCGGGCAGTACGACGACCCAGATGATTTCAAAACCCTGGCTACGGCTATTTCGGAAAAGGAGGCTGGTAAAAGCGCCATGCGCATTTTTTACCTGTCCATCCCGCCGTCGATTTTCGTCCCCGTCGCGCAAAACGCGGCGAGGCACGTCAGTTCGCTTTCGGGGGAAACGCGGGTGATCGTGGAGAAACCGTTTGGCCGGGATTTGGACTCGTCGCGTGAGCTCACGAACGCGCTCGCGGAAGATCTGAAGGAATCCCAGACCTACCGCATCGACCACTACCTCGGGAAAGAACTGGTGGAGAACATCACCGTGCTGCGGTTTTCGAACATCATCTTCTCGCCGTTGTGGTCGCGGACGCACATCCGGAACGTGCAGATTACGTTTTCCGAAAATTTCGGGACGGAAGGGAGGGGCGGGTACTTCGACAACTACGGAATCATCCGAGACGTTGTGCAAAACCACCTTTTACAGGTCATGGCGCTGTTCGCGATGGAGGAGCCCGCGTCACTGGACGCAGAGGACATCCGAGACGAAAAGGTGAAGGTGATCAAGTCAATCCGGCCGATTGACATGGCAAACGTGGTGCTAGGGCAGTACAAAAAAAGCGGCGACGAAACGAAACCGGGTTACCTGGACGACGAAACCGTCCCCCCTGGCTCGCGGTGCGCCACGTTCGCCGCGATGGCGCTTTTCGTGGACAACGCGCGGTGGGACGGGGTTCCTTTTTTAATAAAAGCAGGCAAAGCCCTGCACAAGCGCGAAGCGGAGGTCCGGATCCAGTTCCACCACGCGCCTGGCAACTTGTACAAAAAGCAGCTGGGCGCGACATCGGACATGAACTCGAACGAGTTGATCATTCGGATTCAACCCGACGAGGCTATTTACCTTCGTCTGAACAGCAAAATTCCGGGTTTGGGCATGAGGCTTGACCAGACCGACTTGGATTTACAGTACAAAGCCAAGTTCGGCGCGGGCGAGCTTCCGGATGCGTACGAGCGGCTGATTTTGGACGTCGTGCAAGGCGACAAACGACTGTTCATTCGCAACGACGAACTGGAAGCGGCGTGGAAACTGTTCACCCCCGTGTTGAACCAAATCGAAAACGACAACATCAACCCTGAGCTGTACCCGTACGGATCGCGAGGGCCCATCGGCGCGCACTACCTCGCCTCCAGGTACAACGTTCGGTGGGGTGATACGTACAACTGATGCGCGGGAGGACTGATGAGGAGAGCGAGTACTGCTATTTTGACCACGAGTACTGCTGATGACTGCGAGTACTGCTGATGACTACGAGTACTGCGAGTAGGACTGATTTTCAAAGTAAACAGCGGGGGAGGGAGAAAACGTGGGTCGAGTACCTCGAGACGAGTTGATTTGATGATTGTGATTATAAAAAATGACGATTAAAAGGCACGTCCTTGTCCTTGTCCTTCGCGATGAGCGCTTTTGATACTTTCGCGCTTGATTTTTGTCGCGTCTGCGTCGGGATCACAAAATTAGATCTCGTACAGAACCTTGCCGCGCGATTTGCCGGCCTCGAGGTAGTCGTGGCCCTCCACGGCCTGCTCCAGGGGGAAGCAGCGGTCAACCTGCGGGGGTAAAAGAAAGGAAAAGGTGAGAATGTGTTTTATTGGATTCAGAAGGCGGTACGGTACGGTTACTCGAGAGGGTCGGGAAAATGTTTGGTGACGAGCGCTCCGGGATGCCTCGAACGACTGTTTAAGGCAAGGTTCGCTCATGTGGAAACCACGATTGCGACTGATTTTTTGTCTCATTGACGTCCGCGAAGCGCTCGTCGTGGTGAAATAAAAAGTGACGAAAAAAGAGAGAAAAGACGGGCCCAAAATACGCACCGCCACCTTAAGGTCCCCGCTGTGGATCCACCCGTAGATGTCGTTGGCTCTTTGCAGAAGCTCCTCCCTCGTGACGGTGTAGTCGTTGAGCTTGGGCCTGGTGAGGAACCCTGATTTGTTGATAAGCCGCAGGGGCGGGAACGCGGGCACGGCGCCGCTGGCGTTTCCGAAGGAGACGAAAATCCCGCGGCGCGCGAGCACCTCGATTGAGGTTTCCCACGTCGCCAACCCGATGCCGTCGATAACAGCCTTGACGCCTTCTCCTTTGGTGATTTCCATGACCTTCGGCACCAGGTCCACGGACGAGTAGTCCTCGTACGACGTTCCAGGGGCTTCCTTGTACACGATGAGCTCGTCGACGCCCGTGGCGCGCGCGATGTCTTGTTTTGATTCCGAACAAGTACCGATGACTTTTGAATGTAAAAAAGAAAGTGTCAGTCTTGTTGTAAAGGCAAACAGTCGGCGGGATTTGGTGATGTACAAACATACGTACCTTTGTACCCCCGCAGCTTCGCCATCTGCGCCGCCCACTGGCAGGTTCCACTCCCCGCGCCGTGAATCAACATCCACTCCCCGGGCTGCACCAGCCCCGCGTGCGCGCTGTGCGTGAGGTAGTGCGCGGTCATGCCTTGCACGCCGCACGACACGGCGACGTCCAGGGGTATGGATTCCGGAACGGTGACGCATTTGTTCGCGGGAACGGCGGTGTACTCGGCGTACGTCTGGAACACTGAGCTGTACGCGACCCGGTCGCCAACCTTGACACCCTGCGCCTCCGCTTCAGGCGTAACCGCCGCCACAAAACCGCCCCCCTCCTGGCCCCCGATGAAAGGCAGCTCCCTTTTGTACAACCCGCTGCGGTGGTACGTATCGATGAAGTTGATGCCGCTGTACTTGTTCGCCACGAGCACGCCGCCGGGCGCGAGTTTAGGAACCGGGTAGTCGTGCTCCACCTTCATCACGGAGGACGGGCCGGTTTCGCGCACCACGGCAGCGCGCTGTGTTTGGTTTGGGTGGGACCAGGGTGTGTCAGGGGCGGAAGGTCAGAGGTGTCAGGGGTATCGGGGGGTCGCGGCGGGTGCGTCGTGCCGTGTCTAAGGAAGCACTTCACAAGCCGATGTGCGACAGTGTCGGGGGATTCGGCTGGCGCGGCGGCGGGTGTTTCGGTCGGTGGGGTAGTTCGCGTGCGTACCATGACCTCGGGCACGGACGCGAAGCCGCGGGTGCCGAGCACCTGGCGGGCGACGCGGGATCGGAGGATGGCGGACATGACGCGTGCGCCGATCGCGATCGGGGGAATGACCGAGACCGAGAACCTGGGACGATAGGGTTCTAGCGGCGAAATTTGCCTTGTGTTAACCGCGCAGCATTTGACCGTGACAACCGGTGGTCCGCAAATGAATATTCGACTGAGATATACGATGAAATTTGAATGGTGTTTTCCTGCATTGATGCTGCACAGTCCACAGTAAACACTGGCTTTGTCTCGTCAGAGCCGATGGCGCAGCCGGCCGGGGGCCGGCCTCCGGGCATCGAGGACTTGCGGGTCGAGTCGTTCAAGTTGCGGGTCGATGCGCACGTCAAGCGTGCGGTTTTGCTGAAACGGGAATCGAGCGGCGGTATTGGGCCGGGCACGTCGCCGCTTCCAGATTACGACCGCGTTCCGGTAAGGGTTGCGTCTTGAATCTGAAAACAAGTGCCACGCGAAGACGAGTAGACGAGGAGACGCTACTACGTGACTGTCCAGTGGTGTATCGCGTCATTTTCGCATGATGCCTTCCGACAGTGTATCGCGTCATAAACCCTGAACCCGGACAACCCTGACCGTGACCTAACACACACACCAAACCGCGCCTCCAATCGTCCCACGCAAACAGGATTCGGAAAAGCAAGGGTTGCGCAACTGGTTCCGCCCCGGGCGGGTTTGGATCGGTTCTATCATCATCCCGGGCGGTGACGTGAAAACGCGGTACGTCTTCCAAGTCGTGGAGTGGAACGTCCGGAACACGTGCTGGGTGGTGAGCCACGCCGCGCACGGGGACGAGCAGCTTTGTTATCTAAGGTTGGAGGATGATGAAGTGGGGGCGACGGGTGGTACCAACGCGGGCGCTGGCGTCAAAACTACGTACGCCACCACGGTAACAAACGGAACGCCGCACAAACCCAGCCAGTCTCTGAAGATCTTCTTCAGCGACGCGGAGACGACTTGTGACGGTGTGCTGTCGTCAGACGGAATGATCACGGGAAAGGTCGCGCAGCTGCTTCGCCCGGAACACGACTCGTTCGCGCACGAAGCCACCGCGCGGGATGTTTTCCAGTTGGAACCGGCGGTGGTAAGGGCCTTTCCCACGTTCCACATTCCACATTCCACTGATTGCCCATACCCCGACTGACACTTTCTTCGCTTTTACAATCAGGGCGCTTGCTTCACGCCGATGGTGGAGGCGCGTGTGGCTCGACTCGCGCGCTGGCGCGTGTACAAAAACACAACCCCGGATATCTTCAAAGCCCTGGACGTGATTCAAAAGCCCGTGTTCCGCAAAGAGCGGTTCAAGGAGATGATTTGCGAGATTCGGAGCGAAACGCGGCTGGTGAGCGTCGCGCCGTTGGTACGTATTTCCCACTGAACACTTTCCGCCTTCCTGATTGCCCATACGAGACTGACACTTTCTTTGGTATCGTATCAGACTGAACAAGACCTCGCCTCGGTGGCCACCGCGCCGCCCGTGTCGCCCACACCGACCGGTCCGTATCTGTGGGCGGCGGGAAGTGCGAGCCTGGATTTCGCGCACTCCAACGACGGCGCTGGCGACTTTGCTCGGGACGGCGAAGGCGGGCCGCGGTACGACGACGACGACGTGGAAACCGTGGACGACGGCGTCGCGGTGGACGCGCGTCACGACCACAGCTTCGAGCACCGTTTAGAGCACCGTTTCGAGCACCCGTACACGAAAAGGACGCCGTACGCCAGCGTCATGAGTCGCGGTTCCCTGGAGATGATGAACATGCGTGGTGCGGAGCGTGACTGGTGGCGTTTGTGGAGGTCTACTTCGTTCGCCACGGAGGCGGAGTGCTGCGCGACGCGTGAGCGCGCGCGGCGTTTGAAAGGAGAAGTTTTTGTGAACCCGTCTCAAAAGAAACGGCGGGTAAAAGACGAACGCAAAGACGGCCGGAAACACGCGCACCACCGAAGCCACGTCCTGTTTCGCAGACAACACGCGCTGTTGTGGCGCACCCTAAACGCGAGCGACATGCCTCCGAACTTGCTCAACGAAGTTGTCGGTGCGCAGGCCCGGGCTTTGCGCCAAAGCGAGTTCCGCCTCAGGGTCGCGTACACGCTCTTCGACGAAGCCCTGCGTGGGTTTGAAAACAGAATCTCGGAGGGTAGTATTGAAAAGAGGTGTTTCTTTGTACCTCCTGGGGGCACCGCGGAGCTGACGAACACGACGCTTCCTGCCGGGGTATCGTTCGCGAACACGTGCATGGACCCTTGTACGATTTGCGGCGACTGCGTTTGCGCTGGGGAAAGCGTTTGCGCGCTTGATTGCGGCCACCTGTTCCACGCCGACTGCGTCAAGCCCTGGCTGCATGACAACCCGTGTTGCCCCAATTGCAGGGGTGAGGTGACGGAGGATGTCGAACCGGGCGATGCGCACGCGGCGGGGGGTGACGAAGACGGGGCTCTGAACGATGAGGACAACGACGAGTCCGAGATGGACTACGGCAGCGACGCGGCGGGCGACGACCACGACATGGACTCAGATTTCGACCACGACCACGACGGCATGAACCCGTTCGGTATGAGCGTTTTTGACCATATGATGAGGGCGCTTTCGGGGGAAGGCAGTGGCCATGCCCGGGGGTTCCCCATGCCCGTACCGCAACAGCCGTTCTGGGGCGAGGAGGAGGACGAGGATGAAGAGGAATACGACACTGAGGACGACTCCGAAAACGGTTTCGGCGTCGACGACGGGGAGGACGATTCCGATGACGAAACGAGTGACATGGACGACGACGCGATTCCAGATCTCGTCGCGTCCTCCGATGACGACGAAGACGCCCCTCCGGATCTGATTGGCGAATCAAGCGCGTCCGAGGACGAAGGATAGGGGTGGAGGTAAAAAAAAGGACCTCGCGAAAAAGAAAATGTACTTTTGACTTTTACCGTATCTCCGGTACAGCTTACCGTATCTCCTCCACATCCCTCGGTTCCGCCTGAACCCCGCTATCCCCGCCCGTTTCCTTCACCTCGATCCACCGTGAGAAGTACTCTGTGGACCGCAGGGAGTGGTGCCACAGGGTCTGGCCCACGAAGTCCTCCGCGCGTCGCTTTTCAAGCACGGTTCTCGGTTTCACTAAACCCTTTTTCAACGCCTGCGAAGACCGCGCGCGCTCCAAAGGCAAATCGCCGTCCGTCTCGAACAGCCCCTCCATTTCTCGTCGCACCGTGTCTAGGTTCTTTTCGTGCGGGAACAAAATTTTGACCAACTCCCTACCCCTGCGTCTCGTCGCCTCCCACGCCGCAGAGTCCTCGTGAAGCGCCACCGCGTCCCTCGCGAAACCGGCGGCGTCCAGCGAACGCCAAGAACCGCCCCAGGTTTCGTTTTCGTTTTTTTCCTTTTCGGGATCACTCTTTTTTTCGGTATCAGAATCAGAATCGTCTTCACTCTCGGTCCACAATTTGTCCACCCCGGGCACCATCCCCTCCGCGCCAATCGGCGTGGTCACCACCGGCACGCCGTGCATCCACGCGTCCACTATTTTGCCTTTGATCCCCGCGCCGAATCGAAGCGGCGCGAGGAGGACTCGCGCGTCGGCCATCGCGGACTCGATGCTCTCCGCGAAACCTAGCACGTGAAAGCCCTCGGTTTTCGAGTGCAGCTGTTTCACCGCCTCCGTGGGGTACGACCCGTAAACCCGCATCGTCGCGTCCGGCAGCTCACTTCGAATCAACGGCCACACCTCAAATCGTAGCCACCGCACGCCATCCACGTTGGGGGGGTGGTAAAACGTGCCGATGGTGGTGAACCCTGACCTTTGGCGGAAGGAATTTCCGGTGTCACTGTTTTTTTGCAGCTCGCCTTCGTCGCAGAAAAACGACGCCAGCGCGAGTTTCGAAATAGGCACCCCGAACGTCTCGCGCATCATCCGCAGCTCCACGGGCGAGCACACCAAGGTCAGGTCACTCCGAAGCACTGACGCGAGCTCTCTTGATAAATACGGATCCCCCGCGACGGGGACGGCGGCGAGCGACGCGCGGACCGCGCGCGTTGAGTTTGACGTTTGAAAAAGAGTTTCATTTTCAGTTTTCTGACCCGCCAAACACTCCTTCACCGCCGCTTGTCGCGCGTACCGCAGCGAGTGCAGGTCCTGCATGTCCAGAATTCTCGCCGCGTTTGGCCGGGCCGCTTTGACGCGATACGAAAACGCCTCTTCCGCGGTGAACCTGTCGAAAACAACGCAATCCGCGTTTGATTCATGTAACGCTTGTTCGAAGTCGCCGCCGCGGTTGGGCAACACGCAGTGCACCGTCACCTCGGATTGCTGCAACGAAGCCGTGTGTGCGTTCGGCTTGGCGCACGCCAGGAAGTGCACCTGCCATCCCCAGTCCGCGAACGCTCGTAACAGCGAGTGCGTGCGCACGCCTGCGGCGCTGCTGCTCGCCTCGGGCCACAGGAAGCTGACGAACAGCACCGAACGTTTAGGTGTGGGTGCGGAGAGCGCTGATGATTTCGTTTCGGCCGAGGCGGCGGTGATGGTGCGATGCGCGTTTCGGGCAAACACCGGGTTCGCCAAACGCCGAGGCGGGCTTCCGTGGTGACGCCGACAGGGCGCCGCCGCAACGGACACGCCGCCGCACAGAAACGACGCCGCGGTGGCGCGCATGGCGTCGACCCGGGACGCCGGGAAAGGCGCGCGCGCAGCCGAGTGTGACACTCGACAGTCGACACATCTGTCGTGGCTTCGAGTGCGAAAAAAAAAACTGCGTGGCATAAACAAGTATTCGCCCACTGGCCTTGGACGGGTAATCAGTCGCGCGGCGCGCGCGCTCGGGGTCTCGTCGGGGATGGCGGCGAGGCGTCTTGTCGTGCGGCTCTTCGGAGATACCGTGCGCTACGCCGAGGCGCTGGAGCTCCAGGTTCGTCCTTTATTACCACTAAAGTGCCCTTCATCCAAGCGCCCGCCGAGGTGCCCACTCCCAACGACCGCTGACACCTCATCTCCCTCCTCGCGAAACGCAGGAGTCCATCGCCGCCGCGCGTCGCGCCGGAACCGTCGCCGACACGCTTCTGGTGCTCCAGGTTTGTGGTTTCCCACCAAACGCAACGTGTAAACATGCGGCACCCCACTCCCCACGGACCACAAAGCCTGACCGAAAACCACCCGGGCTATCTTCCACACTTTCTTTTCTTTCCGCAGCACGACCACGTGTTCACGATCGGCAAGCGTCCGAACGCGCACAACATTTTGAGTGACCCTTTTTTGCTCACGGCCCTGGACGTTGAGGTCCACCGATCGCGACGGGGGGGGGACGTTACGTACCACGGCCCGGGGCAGACGATTCTGTACCCAATAGTGAACCTGCGAGCGTTGGGCGTGGGCGCGAGGCGGTACGTGGAAACGTTGGAGGACGTCATGGTCGAGACATGCGCTGGTTTCGGAATAGACGCCACGGGAAGGGTTCCGGGGATGACCGGGACCTGGGTCGGGGACAAAAAAATAGGCGCGGTGGGGGTGCAAATCGCGGGAGGCGTCACCACGCACGGCCTAGCGTTCAACGTCCGGCCTGACTTGGAATATTTCAAACACATCGTGCCGTGCGGTTTACGCGGAAAACGCCCGACGAGTTTGGCCAAGGAAATGGAAAGGAAAAGACTTTTGTGTTTGAAACCAAACACAGAAGAAGCCGTCGCGGGTATTACCGCAGGTAGAGCAGAGGTGGAAGCGAAGCTCGTCACAGCCTTCATGCAGAGGTTCGGGTACGACGACGTTTCAATGCACCGCGAGTAGAGGGGCGAGCGGGACGCGTAAAAATTATCATGCGAAGAAAAAAGCTCTGAAAAAAGCCACGTCTCTGGTCCACGTCGTCCCGAGATATTGCACATTCCGTTCTCATTTAAATCAACGTGGTCACGCACAACACCCCGCGCGTGACCCTCGTTGGAACCCAAACCTGTGACGACCCCGTGGCCTTAAACATTGTGTGTGTTGCGAATGGTGACCCGGCGGTGGCGCGTGCGTTTCGTGTGTTAGTTCCGCGAACGACGGCTCGAACCAGCCGGTCGAACGCGGAGTCGAACGCATTTGCGTTCGAGTCGAACCGTCCGAGCCCCTAACAGTCGCGCGTCAAGCCTTCGCCGCCTCCGTCACCGCGGGCGCTGTTCTGTGATGCACCGCGGGGCTTCGGGCGACCGCGAGCCCCACCGGGGCAGCTCTTTCCCGACCGAAGACGGCGCTCGCGAGATGGAACTCGGCGAGGCCAAAACCGGCCGCGCCTCGCCGCCACTGGCCTTGGACGCTGAGGGAAATGCGGAAAATGAAGCGCGCGCGGTGTCCTCCGCAGGGACGAGCGGGGCCCCGCGGGACTCAGCGGACGCTCGGGAGGACATCCCGTGGTCGGTTGGTGACCCGACGCAACGGGTACGCACCCCTCACCGCGATCCCCCGACACGGCGACCGACCATCCCACCCGTCCTCGCCCCGCCCCGGCCCGCATGTACCGAACGGGAAGACCGTTGGCGTTTTCGGGGAAAACGCCGAATGCGGGCTTCGCGGTGACGCGGATAAAGCGATCCGAACTGACAAACCGTTTTTTTCTTCACCGCAGTCCCCCGCCGCGCCGACCCCCCTGCGCAAGCTCACCACCACCAAACTGATCGACGTGTACAAGCGCATAAACCGCGGTTTCTACGAGCGCCGGCGGTCACAGAGGTTCTCGCGGTCCAGCGCGAGGTCCGCGGAGTCGGAGGATTCACGCAGTTTGCAGACGTCTTCGTCGTCGCGCGCCCGGCCGGCGTCGTGGTCGAAAGACGCGCCGCCGCCGGGGCGCGACCGCCGACACTCCCATTCCTCGGGTGGGTTTTTCGAGCGCAGGGAAGGTGACCCCGCTCACGGTGTACCGTCTGTGGGAGGTACTTTTGGAAGCCGGGAAGGTGACCTCCCTTACGGTTTACAGCTTCCGGGTAGTAACTGGTCTATACACTCGGAGCGCCGCGGAGGTAACAAAGGCAGCGCCTCGAGCACGGTTTCTTTGTCCGGGTCCGGTTTCGTAGCGACTGTGGGCGATTCAGTCGACCACCGCCCAACGGACGCGCGGGACATTCTGCACGACCGGTACGTCGTGGGGCGGGTTATCGGCGCCGGTGCGTTCGCCAGGGTGGTGGTGGGGTACGACATCGTGACTGATACGCGCGTGGCGATCAAAATAATCCGGAAAACGCACAAAAAAAACGCGCAAAACGTGCAAAGGCGGGAAATCGAGGTGCTGCGCGTGCTCGGGGGGGGCGGCGGTTCTCGGGGTGATGTCAACACCACCGACGACACCGACGGCTTCCTGTCACGCAGAACCGGCCACCCCAACGTCGTCACGCTTCTGGACTCGTTCACCACGCAGCGGGAAGGCGCGGACGTGGGGAAGGTTTTCGCCGGAAACGGGAAGGACCAGGATTTCGCAAAAAACCAACTCGAAAAAAACGACGAAAAAGCCGACGCCGACAACCGCGCCGGGTTCCGGTGTTTGGTGTTCGAGTTGTTGTCGCACTCGCTTTACGACGTGTTGCGGGCGACGAGCTTCGCGGGCGTGAGCTTGTGTCTTGTTCGGAAGTTCTCACGACAAATGCTCAGCGCGCTGAGTTACCTGAAAAGCCACGGCGTGGTGCATCTTGATTTGAAACCGGAAAACGTGCTGCTTTGCGCCACCGACCGAAGCGCGGTGAAGCTCGTGGACTTTGGAAGCAGTTGTTGGCAACACGAAAGCGAGCAAGTCACGTACGCGCAGAGCCGGTACTACAGGGCGGTGGAGGTGTTGCTAGGGTTGCCGTACGGCTGCGCGGTTGATATGTGGAGTTTGGGGTGTATCATGGTGGAGCTGCACGGAGGAAAGCCGTTGTTCCCCGGACGCGACGAGGCGGACCAGCTTTCGAAAATCGTGGAAACGCTCGGGCCGGTGCCACTCGGGATGCTCGCGAAAAGCGAACGGCCGGCCGCCATGTACAAAGACAGTGTGTCTGGAAACGCGGAAGACGAACGCAATGACAACAGCAACATAGCCACGAGGCCGCTACGCACGGTCCTAGCACACGCCGCGCGCGCGTTCGATTCCCGGCGAAGGCGGAGAAACGGTTTCGTCGACGACGCGGCAGACGGAGATGGAAATCACGACGCGGACGCCGCGGCGACGTCTCTTTCCACGCTCGGGCTCGGTTCGAAACCTAACGACCTAGATACCCCGGAACCGGACCTCCCCGATAACCTCACGGAAGTCGCCCTGTTTTGCGATTTAGTGGAACGCGTGATGTTGTACGACCCGACCGAACGGTTGACGCCGGAAAAGGCGCTGGAGCACCCGTTTTTTGGCGATTCGAAAAATGCCAAAACTCGCGAAGACGACGAAAACGCGGGGCCCGAGATGGACGTCGACCACGAAATGCTGCTGTTCGGTTTAGCAAGCACGGATGTTTGACAGTAGTGAGTTGTTGTGGGGGTGCGCTTAGAGCTCAAATTTAGTGAGTCCAAGGCGTCGCGTGTAATTATATATAGAAGAATTGCGACGTCCTTTGGTGTCTTGTCACAGATTTCTTCTCACTCATCAAAATCTGATTATGATGACTCTTCCCACCACTCTTCGCCGCGCTGCCGCGATGGCGGCGGCGTGTCGCGCGTTCGCGCGGCGCGCGTGTTGGCGCCGCGCACTGAGCAGCGCCGGGTCGTCGCCCGTACCGGAGACGATGTCTTATTTGCGTGACCTGCGTAGTGGCTCGGAAATGTTTCTCGGGCGCCGCGCCTTCAGCAGCGTGGGCTCGGCGGTCGTTCCGGAGACAATGTCGTATCTTCGTGACCTCCAGAGCGGCTCGGAAGTTTACCTCGTCGGCACCGCACACATCTCGAAACAGAGTGCGGATGAGGTGCGAGCTGTGATTAGCTCCGTCAAGCCCGATATCGTGTTCGTGGAGCTTTGCGCTGCGCGAGCGGAGGCGATGCGTGCACGCACAGGAAATGATTCGCCAAACAGCGATGATTCGCTTCCCGAACCCGTGCGTCAGCTGCTAAAGTCCTTCGGCGGCCCGGGCGATTTCGGAGAGAAACTGATAGGCGCGACACTAAAAGCGGTGTACGCGGCGCTCAAACAGTTCCACGGCTTGGACCCTGGTTTGGAATTCAAAGTAGCGATGGACGAGGCTGATGAAATAAACGCGAGGTTAGTGCTAGGCGACCGCGACCAGGACAAAACCATCACCGCGTTGAGAAACGCTATTGACATGAATGACGTGTTCAAGATGATCACGGGAAGCGGCGGCGTGGACCCTGACACACTGGACCCCGAGCTCGCGGAACTGTTCAAAAAAGCGGACTGGAGGGACCCCGCGGCTGCGGTGGAGACGCTGAAAACACGAAAAGCAGCGGGCGCGATGGCGCAATTGTTGCGGACACAGTTTCCAAAAATAGCAAGCGCGATGCTGGACCAGAGGGACGATATCATGACGAACGGGTTACTAACCGCGGCGCGCGAGAAAGGCGGACCCTCGAAAATCGTCGCCGTCGTGGGGATGGCGCACATGGACGGAATCGAGGAGAGGTGGGAAAAAGCACAGGGCAGCGGGGGAGGCGTGACGCGAATTTCGGGAGGCTAGGGAGGATTGCAGGGTAATGCTGCTAAAGTAGGATGGCACTGTAATGCTGCTAGACTGGTGTAATAAAAGAATAGACATAGAATTACCGGCTTGCTTTTTTCGAGGAGCTGCTCTTCTTGCCTGATCGATCCTTTCCCTTGCTCGCGCTTCCCTTGTTGTCCTTCTTGTCCTTTTTCTCCTTCGCCGGCGTCTCAAAGTCCTCGCCTTTCTCCCCGGCTTTGCGCTTCACGCTGAGCAACCCGGATTTGGGAACCTGTTTACCACCCACCAAAGCGTCGCTCCAGTCCGATTCCTGGCCCGCGATGGCGTACCGCTCCAAGCCCGCTTCCTGCGATGGCAATTTGGAAGACGGAAGCAGAAGTCAGAAAACGCAAAACGAAAAAGAAAAACCGAAAACAAACGAACTTGTAAATAACAGATCAGGAGTCATAGAAACGAAAAAAAAAACCCGTCCCGTCCCCGTCAGCGCACGGCTCGGTAAGAACGCAGCGTATCAAAATAATCAGTATGGATGATCATATACCTGGTTGAAACGACTCGTCATTGCTGTGCGTTGGAGGTGGGAGGATGGTTCTAAAAAAGCCGGGCGAGTTTTGGGAAACGCGGTTTTCGGGAAACCGCGAAACTCGAAAAAAAGAAATTGCGAAACTCGCGAAGTTTCCAAAAGCGTAAAACCAAACGCACCTCTAAAAGTTCCTTTTGCTTCAAGCGCATGGTTTCGTTTGCTTTGTTCGCGCTGTGGTGGGAGAATGGGGGTGGCGATGTCAGTGGTTGAAAGCGTTTAACTAAGCGAGTATCCAAGGGTTTAACCTGAGCAAGCATCCAAGGGTTAAACCTGAGCAAGCATGGAAGGGTTAACCTACGCAAGCATCGAAGCATAAAAAAAGAAATTAATAACGCTCGACGGATCAGTCCTGTTGAGCATAGGAAACCATCACGGGTCGCGCGCGTGCGCGGACTTATAACCCCGAATACACGGTGGCGTCCGCGGACGCGTTTTCTGGTGAACGAAGTCCTGGTTGTATCCATCACTTCCGACGAACGTTGTTCGGGTTGTTTTTCAAACGATTCAAAGTGTTCAAAGAACTCTGAAGGTGAAAAAATAAAAACCAAAAAAATCCACATTTTAAGAAAAAGAAAACCTGCACGTACCCGTCCTCCAAGTCTTCGTCCAGGCCAATTTCGTGCGGGTTCAGGTTCCGTCCCAGTTTGTTTTCGCTGGGCATCTCCGCCTCGACTTCCCGTGTTTTTCCCGCGCGCAACGCGGCGTGCATTTTCCGCACGGCTTTGTTGAAAAGCGCCATGACTTGCGGCGTCGGTAACCCGAGCTCTTTCGCCGCGTCGTCCATCTCTTTGTGCTGTAAACCGATCGTCAGCACGATTGCGGTTTGCGCGTAGGACATGGTGGCTGGTATTTTGGCCCCGAAGTACGCCCTGGCGAGGGGCGGAATCAAATCCGCGACGAGGTGGTGGTCCACCAAACTCTGGGAGTACTTCTCCAGCCGCCGCAAGTCGAACGGCGTGATGCAATCGCCGTTCGCGCGCGACACCGCGCCGAAGGAGCACCCGTTCGCCCTCGATTCGTCGTCGAAATCCACCTTCGGCGCGAGCACCGCCAGCGCCAGCCCGGGCGGGAGGTCCCGAAAAGCCCCTCCTAGTAATCCCGTGAACCGCTGCTTGAAGTCCTCGTTGAACAACGTAAGCCACGCAGGGTTTGTGGAGATACCGGATGAATCGTCGTCATCGCCGGTGTCTAGCTTACGAATCAAAACGCACGAGTGCTCGCCCGTGACGTCTGATTTCGTTTGCCGCAAATAAACCGGGTGGTACCCCTGTCTGGTCCAGAACTTGTACAGTTGTTGTGTCAAGCCAAACGCGGAGGCGATCCAGTGACACTTCTCCGGCCTTTTCTCGCCTAGCGGCGAGAGCAAAGGAGGCAGCGCGGCTCTTGGTTTAATGACCTCACCGAGCAATCCTCCGTCGGGCTTGGTGACGTTCGTTTTGTACGTCACGGTGTCGGAGGGAAGCACGTCCGTTTCGGTCAAGTCGTGCAGCTTCCCTTCGTAGTACGCGTGTAGTTGTTGCAGCGCCCGAGTGCCGTATCCTTGTCGTGGCAAATCCGGGTGCGTCGCGATCCTCACGACCCTCACCCCACTCAGCATGGGGAAATCCGGGTCCTGGAACTGCGTCGCCACGGTCCACGGAACCAAGTCGCCGTTCGGGGAGTCGCCTTTGCTCAGCGCCGCGCTGGCGCTCCCCTTGGAAATCGCGCCCTCCAGCGCGCACTGCGCGACGCAAAGAATCTCGGGAAGGGCGTTTTTTGTTTCGTCAACCGGCGCGAGTAACACGAACAGCCGGTGCGCGGGCGCATCCGCCATGAGCTGCAAGTCGTTCGGGGTGTTTTTGTAGTGCGAGCTGATGTACAGGCTCATCATGCGCTTCAGAAAAAGCTCGCTCGCTTTGTGCGCGCTGAACAGGGTGTCCCGGTTGACTTCGAACAAATCGCAAGCGCCGGGCGGGGGAAGCGCGCCGAGCAAAGGCGGTGTCGCGTCCGCGGCGTCGAGACAAAGCAACCCGTTGAGCCACGCCTCCACGCGGTCGCCGAAGGAGTACCGACACGGCTCCGCGAGCGAAACTTCCCTGAGCAACCTGGCGCCTGACGCGTTGTTGGAACCGCCCGACCCGCCGCCGCCCACCAATCCGCGCGACGCGTCTTTGCGCAGGTTGGAAATCAGCTTCAGCGAAAGCGCCCGTCCCGTGCCTTCATACCCGTTCACGGTGCTGCACAGGAACACCAGGTACGGCCCTAAAAGTTTTTGCACCACGGGAAGGGGAATCGCGGCGGCTTCGTCAATAACCAACAACTCCGCCTGCGTCGCGCGCTCGTGGTGTTGCGGCAGGATGTACTGAATCGTCTGCCTGTGATTTCGCGTGACGTTGATGCGCACGATGGCCTTACCAAACGCCGGGTTGCTGGATTCAACGAGGTCATAATCCAAGTGTTCCTTGTACCCCAACGCGTCGAAGCCTTTCAGCACAAAGGAAAAGAACGTCCCCAGGTTTTCGGGCGACGGCGACGTGACGAACACGTTGGCATATCCCATCCCGATCGCGCCCGCCACGGCGAGGCCCATGGCGGCGGATTTCCCGCGCCCGCGCGCCGCGGTGAGCGCGACGGTGCTCCGTAACGTTTTTTCGCTCGCCGCGTCTAGAAAAGTAACAACCGCCTTGGCCTGGTCCAGGGTTTTGCAACACGAAACGAGCGGCCCCGCGGGTTCCGTTTCTTGAAGCGATTCTTTGTCCGTTTTGCCAGAAAAGTGTCAGGGCCTTGTATGGTCAAACAAGTCGTCTATAATTTGGGAAAGGCGCCATCCATACTTACCTTTTAGATCTTTCAAGTCGGATGGGTCGGTCAGGCCCGCGATCTCGCCGCCCACGGGCTGGATATCCCGCACGTGCGTCGATATCGGCAAAATGTTAAGCTCGTCGTCCTGAGATTGTAAAAATAAATGTCAGTCTCGTATGGGCATTCAGTCGGCGGAATGTGGTTATTGGGAAATACTTACCATCATGATGCACGTGGGACAGCCGCCCAGGCTCAGGATGAACCGCTCGTTGAACCTTCCAGTGACGTTTTGGTGGGACTCGGTTCTGAACCTCGCGTGCACGTCCATGGTGAGCGTGTACAGCTGCGAAAGGGATTCCAGATTGCTCAACAGAAGCACGATGATGCCCCCGCCCTCCACGGTTTCCACGGTCCGCGCGAGCAGGTTGGGGGTAAGGGCTTCGAAATCCTGAAGCACGGCCATCCCGTACGTGTTACCAAGGATCTTCTGCGTGTCCGCGTAGTACGTGTATTTAATATCCGTGGACGCCACAAACAGCGAAAACGGATCTTCGTTTTCGGGGTCCATCAGACCCCGGCTGACCATCTTCTTGATCTGCTTGACCCTTTTTTTTTTGTGGCTCGAGAGGTACAGCTCCTTCTTGTAACACCAAAGCACGTTGGGCCGTGATTTCACCACGGCTTTGGAAAGCATGTAATGAAGGTTAACAACCTGCTCGCGCGCGCGATCGCCAACCACCACGAACAAAGTCCGCTCGTTGAGTTTCACCCCATTTTCAACCAGGGTCCGGATGCGGGAATCGACCTTCTTACGCATCTTGTGCCTCGCCGTCCCCTCTCCTCGACTTGTGCCTCGCCGTCCCCTCTCTTCGACGTGCCCTCCTCCGCACCTCCGCGTGAGCGAGTCTAAACACGCGGTGACCCTGGGACCGGTCGACTCGCCGCGCGCCCAGTTGTGACGGTAGGAACCGGGAAGGATCGCTAAAGCCGCCGACAAAAAGAAAAGCGCCGCCGCCGTCCCGAGGGTAAAAACGGGGCTTGTTTGTTAATAAGGGCACACCAAGTCACCCTCCTTTACTCGTCCGCGCGCGTTGCCCGCGGTACGAGTCGTCCCGGCGACCGTTCCCCCTCCTCCTCGTCGCCATGGGCAAGTCCTCCAAGGACAAAAGAGACATCTACTACCGCAAAGCCAAGGAGGAGGGATGGCGAGCGCGTTCCGCGTTTAAGCTTTTACAGATCGACGACAGCTTCGACATCTTCAGCGGGGTGAAAAACGTGGTTGATTTGTGCGCCGCGCCTGGAAGCTGGAGCCAAGTGCTTTCGCGAAAGGTGTATTTGCCCGCCCGTGACTCTGGGGTTCATCACGACGACCTACCGAAAATAGTCGCCATCGACCTACAACCCATGGCCCCTATTGAAGGCGTGGTGCAGCTGCAAGGCGACATCACTTCTTTGTCAAAAGTGAATGAGATTTTAGCGCATTTCGAGGTACGGCGGCCGTAGGAGCTTTTCCAAATCCTGACACACTGTTTACGGACCCTCTTTGAGTGCACTACTTGTGATGTATGTAGCATTGCCAGTACTCGTGATGTACGTAGTACTGTACACTACTAGTAACGTTTACCAGTACTGGCAACTGTTACGAACCCACACTCGCCGACTCAAGCCTGACCTTTTTCTTTTCCAACAGGGAAAACACGCGGATTTGATTGTCAGCGACGGCGCGCCCGACGTGACGGGGCTTCACGACATGGACGAGTTCATGCAGGCGCAGTTGATTTTGGCCGGCTTAACTGTTGCTACGCACATTCTGGCACCGGGAGGGTCATACGTGGCGAAGATTTTTCGGGGAAAGGACATCGGGTTGTTATACGCGCAGCTGAAACTTTTCTTCACCGAAGTGACCTGCGCCAAGCCTAAGTCCAGCCGGAACAGCTCCATCGAAGCGTTCGTGGTGTGCCAGAACTACCGCCCCCCTGCTGGGTTCGAACCCGGGCTGTTGAGAAAGGTGCTGGAACAACGAGCGAGTGGTATGCTGCGCGAGGACTTTTCCGCCAGTGGGCAAACAGTCTTAGGGACGAACGGTTGGCCCAACGAAACAATCGTGCCGTTTGTGGCGTGCGGCGACTTGAGCGGGTACGACGCGGACATGTCGTACGACCTGAACACGGATTTGCGAAACGACCACGGCGCCGGCGCCGTCGACGAAAAAAAACAGACTAAAAGCGCATACACGCACCTCCCCCCGGTCGCGCCGCCCATCGCGCCGCCGTACAAAACCGCCATCGCGAGGGAGCGGGAACGCGCGGAGATGCGGAGTGTCAGGGGGTAGTATTGTAATGCAGAATGGTGGACTTGACTGATGTGAATTTCTCTTGTCTCCTTTTTTTTTTCGGTCCCACAGATGCCACTACCCGAGTACAGTAGATCTCTTCTCATCATCAGTCGGTGTCGCGCGCCATGTCTGCTGAGGAGGTGAAAGATTCCGGGCGGTCGTTCGGGGGTTTGTTGGCGACATCCACGTTCATCTCGCACGCGAGGGGCGGGGGGGTACAGAGGTTGAACAAAGACAGCGCCCCCGCGTCCGCGGGGACGCAGTCGGCAGATAGTACTGGGAAGAAAGTACATCTCGGCGCCGGGTATTCGCAGATGGACTGGATGCGATTGACGAAAACACAGAATGACCTCGCGGGGGTGGCCGGGGCATCCACGAAACGCAAAGTCACGTTGGAAGAGGTGAAACAGCACAACCGCATTGACGACTGCTGGACCGTGCTCCGGGGCAAGGTGTACAACCTCACGCCTTATGTCAATTTCCATCCCGGGGGGGACAAAATTCTAAAAGCCATCATTGCACGGGACTGCACGAATCAGTTCGATAAGTACCACAAGTGGGTAAACGGCGAGTACATGTTGGAGAAGTGCAAAGTCGGGGTGCTTGATACGCACGTGCCGTCCGGAAGCGACGACGACGAGGAGGAGGAGGAGGAGGAATTCTCGTTCCGATGAGCGCGTGGGGGTTGTTTACTTGTAGATTTTAGGTTGACACGTCGTCTCGAGCGAAGAAACATCACCAGTTCATACTCGCGCCCAGCGATCCCTTGGCTCTGTTTTGCTTTTGTACGTAATTTTTTTCTTGCAGATCCAGGTCATACGCGCGAATGACCGGACACGTAGCCTCGCCGATACCCCGTTTTACGGATTCAGGCCCCGCGATGTACCCGAACGCGGTTTCCTCGTCGTCCGAATTCTCAAAAACAACCTTCATCTCGATTCTTTCGTACATCCCGACGGCAACGCCTTCCAACAAATCCAAAGATGCGAGGCCTTCGTGGTCCACTTCCCACAGCTCTCCCGTGACTTGCGTCAATTCGGTCCCTTTCGTGTCACCCGGAGTCACAGGTACGGTGCGCCGCATCAGGTACGGTATGCCGTACTCGCCGAGCACCAAACGATGCGGGAGTTTTGTTTTCACAGCTGCCACGAATCGACCTTCGCTTTCCTGCAAAACGCGATGGTTGTGGAAACCTTTCTTCAACGTGCCGTACACGAACACGCGGTGAGGGGTGGCGCCTGCGGCACTTACGCGAGCCGAGACCACCACCGCGGGCATCGCGACCGCAAAGCTCGCCGCCATTCGGTGTGCACGACCCAAGTGCGCATTCGTCCATTCGCTTTCGGGACTTTTCAAGTTTTCATCCACGAAAACGAAACCAAAACTGCCACGTCGACCTTCTGACCGAGGCATCAGTGTGCTCCGACGCGCGGCAATGTCGGCGGGTAGCTCTTACCAGGCGGCGGCAAGGACCTCTGGGGCGCTCTCGTTTCGTCGTCGCGATGGCGCACGCGACGTCTGTCGCGCCACACCCACTGCATCAATCGCGCGCCGCGGCATCACCACTACGACGAAAGGCGCCGCGCGCGAGGTTTCGTTGGATGAGCTCCACCAGCAATCCTTGGAGGCGTGCGGGTGGAGGGAGCTTTGTGAGCACTTGAGCGAGTACGCGTCGACTCGGCTGGGGCAAGAGCTTTGTAGACAAGGTACGCTCCCCACGAGCGGTCCGTGGGAAAGCGAGCAGTTGCTTGACGAAACGGAAGCGGCGATGCGCATGGAGAGTTATCACGGGACGAGTTTGGATTTCGGCGGCGTGATGAGCGCGGAGGTCCGACGCACGCTGTTTAAAGCCGAGAAGTTCGCGTCCCTGGGCGGGGACGAGCTCGCGGCGATGATGGCGTTTATAGCTGCGGCGACCAGGCTGGTGAAAACAGTAGAGGGCGTGAAGGAAAACGGCGCGCCGCCGCCAGATCTGCAGCCGCTGCGAAACGTCACGCAAAGCGCGGTGACGCACCCGGAGGTGGCGGATAAAATACGTGCGTGCGTTGATGACCAAGGCGGATTTAAGGATGGCGCGTCGCCTGAGTTGCGACGCGCACGTTCGCAGCGCAGTGCTGCGGAAGCGAAGCTTCGACGAGCGCTGCAAAGCTCAACCGGAACTGTCACCACGCACCAAGGGCGGTTCGTCCTGGCGGTCACGCCGCCCGCGCCGCCCGGCGCGCTCGTCGTGGGCGTCGCCGCCGGTGGAGGTTTAGTGTTAATCGAACCCCCAGGCGTGGTGCTTTTAAACGGCACCCTGGCGCAGTGCATGGACGCGGAGGAAACCGCGATTGATGGGATTCGAAGGAAACTCACAAACGACGTCGCGTCGGTGGTGCGGGATTTGTTCGCCGCGCTTGAGGTGGTCACGAAGCTGGACGCCATCGCGGCGAGAGGGCGACACGCCGTGGCGCTCAACGCGGTGCGCCCCCGGTTCGTGGCGCCGCCGCACGCGACGGGGATTTACAGCTACGACAGCTACGGTGGTGACACTGATACCGACGCGGCGGCGCGAAAAGCGCGGGAGGCTGAGAAAAACGCCATGTTCCCCACCCTCAACAGCGGCGGATATAGTAATGCCGGAGTACCTCCAAATTTTCACGAAACCGGGCCCGAAACCGAAGCCGGGGACGAAAAGAAAGCACTGCTCGTGGAGCTCGCGGGGTTGCGGCAGCCCGTGCTGGAGTGCCAGGCGATCAAGGCGCGGCGCGCGGTAAGTCTTTCCCACCCACCACATTCCGCCTCCCTGATTGCCCATACAAGACTGACACTTTCTTTTTTACAATCAGGCGCGGCGATTGGCGGCGAGGAAGCTGGCGAGTAAAAAGAGGAAACCAAACGACGACGACGGTGGCGCGGACGCGTACGACGACGAATTCCTATACGGCGACGGCAGGGGCGGATCCGGTGTGTCAACATCGGGAACTAACACGCCTGCCACGAAAGGCCCCGTCCCTGTTGACGTGTTCGTGCCGTTGACCACGCGAGCCGTGGTGATAACCGGCCCGAACACGGGGGGCAAAACGGCGGCGATGAAAGCCGTGGGCCTTGCGAGTTTGATGTCGCGCGCGGGTTTGTTCATCCCCGCGGAAGTTGCTAACCTTCCCTGGTTCGACTCTGTTTTATTGGACATCGGGGATAATCAGGACTTGATGCAATCCCTCTCCACGTTCAGCGCGCGGCTGGCGAAACAACGCGCTATTTTAAAGGCAACAACCCCACGGGCGCTGGTGCTGATGGACGAAGTCGGCACCGGGACGTCGCCCGCGGAGGGCGCCGCGATCGGCGGCGCGTTGCTTGAGCGGCTCGCCGGGGTGGACGACACGACAAAAACAGGCGCCGCCGGGCTGGTGCTCGCGACGACGCACCACGGAGAACTGAAAGCCTTGAAGTACGAACACGCTGGCGGTATTTTCGAAAACGCTGCCGTGGAGTTTGACGAGGTTTTGCTGGCGCCGACGTACCGGCTACTTTGGGGGGTTCCAGGGCGGTCGCGCGCGCTTCAAATCGCGGAACGGTTCGGGATGGAAAAAAGCGTGGTGGACGACGCCAGGAATGGTCTAGGCACGGAGCGGGTGACCCTGGAAACCACGATTAGCTCGCTTGAAACCTCGCGCAGAGACGCGGATGAAAACATCGCGGCTGCGCGGTTGTTGCTTTCGGAGGTCCGACGCGTGGTGCCCCGAATTCGCGAAGCCGCGGATGCGGTGCGAGCCGCGAACGAGGCTTGCGATTTGAAAATAGCCACGGCGGTGGCGGACGCGAAGCGCGCGCGAATGGTTCAAATCCGGTACGAAGAGCGCGAGCTGATGAGCGCCGCGGCGAGAGAGCGGCGCGCGAACGTTATGCAAACGGGGAAGATGGATTTCGCGAGCGCGGCGGCGGAGGCTGCCCTCGCGGAGCGGGAGACGAAGAGGTTACAAAGCGAGGAAGCGAATCGACCGGCGGAGGAGCGGGCCGCCGCGCTCGCCGCGACGCCGGGTTGGGTCCCGGTCGTGGGCGACGAGGTGGTCGTGACGAGCACGGGCATGGCTGGCGTCGTGACGAACGTCAGCGCCTCTTCCCTGATCACGGTGCAGGCCGGTTTGATGGGCCTGAAAGTGAACGCCATCGATTTGAAACCAGACGCCGGCGCCGCAGTTCGAAAAACGCAAAACAAACCGGCCGCGAAGGCGCGGTACCAGACGGGCACGAACGCGGCGCGCAGAGTGGACGCTTTGCTCGGGGGAGGCGGACGTGTCGCGGCTGGTAACAAGAACGCGATCGCGACACCTCCCCCTAATTCTTTTGATTTCGGGTACGGGTACGACGCAACACACGGCGACGAATACCAACCCACCATCGGCGACACCGTGAAGATCAAGAAAACGGGCGTCGTCGGCGTCGTGGTTGATACATTCGACGGCGTTCTTTCCGTACAGGCGGGGCGGAACACGTTGAAGTCGCCGGTGGAGGGCGTGGAGTTCGCGGTGTTTGGCGGCGGCGACGCGAACGGCGCTTCCGCTTCCGTTTCCAAACAAGCCATGAAGAAACAGAAAAAGAAGGGAAGCGGGTTGCCGAATTTAGGGCGTAGCAAAGGAGCGGGTAACTCGTCGTCAAGCGGTGGTACCGCCAAAAAAGGAAAAGAAAAAGGCCCGGTGGATATCAGCGACCTCATGGCGAAATTCAACCGACAGTAGATGGATAGACTATTATTTTTATTACAGCACCAGAAACCCGGTAGAAACCCTACCCTAAACCTTAGAACCACTTCTTGGCGAACGCGACCGCGCCTGGTTTCCGGTGGAACGGCGTCACGCCGGTTGTTTCGTAGTACGCGTCGGCGTACTTGGTCACGGCACACCCGTTTCGCGGTTGGTGAAACATCGGGTTTGTTTTTACTAGCTTGGTAAACTTAAACCCCACTTCCTGGGACGAGGTTTGGGGAACGTCGAACCGCTCACACGGTAACAGCCCATCAGCTTTCACCGAACACAACTCATCAAGCAACGCCCGCGCCTCACTAACCTCCCCTTCCGTCGGTACTGTCACCGGTTGCAACGCGTTGGGCTTCTCCGCGATGGAGACAAGATTTTTTAAGTTGCCAACCGCGAAGTTGGTGTTCAGTTTCAGGTTCGCCACTTCCTTGTCACACGCCTCGGCCCAGATTTTGTTCCGGGACACCAAGTCGAATGGGGGGCGGGGGGGGGGAGGCTTGCTCTTCGCGGGGCTCGCGGCGGAGCCGCTCTTCGCGGGGGACGCGTTCGACGACATCGGCCGTGCGTCCCGAATCAGAATTGACGGAAATGGAAACAACGAAGAAAATGCAAAAGTGCTCGAAATCGCGGTACTCGACTGACTGCCGAGCGCGCTCCGCGCTAACAACGGCCGTTGTGGAAGTGCTCTTCAAATAATCGTCAAAAAGTCGATGCTTTCATCAACAACAACGGCCCGCCATCCTTCGCGGGTCTCACACCCCTCGGCGGAGGACCGGCTCCGGAGCGCGCGCTCGTGGGAGCGGCGTGTGGAACCACCGCGGTCGACCAATCGGTCGATCGCATCGGTCTCCGCGCGTCTCCGGCGCGCTCTACCGCTCGGGGTGTGACAATCTTTTCAAGAAGCCTAAAGCATTTTCTAGTGGGGGATCCCTTTTTAATCATCTTTCCCTCCCGGGTCGCGACTAGCGCGACCCGCCAAGCAGGGCGTCGAGCGCGGGGTTAGCCCGTCGCGTCGACGTCCGCGTCTCTCGCCGCGTCTTTCGTCGCGCGAGCACGTCGCGTCACGCGTCGCCGGCCGTTTTTGAGTGCCGGGCGTCGCAGAGTCCCCAAGTAAGACTCCTAAACATCCCGTAGCCTCTAGCATCTAGCAAAAAACGAAAGCCGCGCGCGCGATGGCGGGCAGGACGAGGGCCACGACGAGCGAGGCGCCGAGCCGCTTGGGCGCGTTGACGCGCCTCGCGCTGTGTATTGTATCAGTCCTCGTGCTCGTCCCCGCCCCCGCTGACGGGGGCGTGCACATGGTGGTTCCGTCCGTGGCGTCCCCGAACGGAGGCGCACAGCGTGCCGTCGTGGTAACCGGCTCTGGGTTCTTCGCAACCCCCAAAACGTCCTGTCGCTTCGGCGGCGTTACTGTTCGCGGCGACGTCGTTGATGCGCACACGTTTTTGTGCTACCCGCCCAGTGTCATGTCACCCACCGACGGCGCAGGCCGGGCCGGGTTTACGCGGATAGAGGTTTCCATGAACGCTCTTGACTTTACGAAAAGCGGCGCGCTTTTCGAGTACGTCGAGCCCGCGCGGGTGGTCAGTGTAGTCCCGCGGTCGGGCGACGCGGACGGGGGCACCGGTACGTATTGCGCGTTTCAGGGAATCCGGCAACACACTGTTTTATCTCTCAGCTGGTGACTGTTGTCCATACATCGCGATATACAAGACTGACACTTTCTTTTATTGGTGCAAGTGCTCGTGTTGGTCGCCTCGGCTCGGTCGTCGGGGTTCACACCGGATGCGCGGTGTGTGTTCGCGATTGGCACGGACGGCAGTAGCAAGGTAGCGATCGGCGGCAGTAGCGTTAGCGGTGGTGGCGACTACGGAACCGCGGGTAGCGGCGACGGCGGCGACGGCGTTTGGTCCGCCGACGCCGGCGCTCGGTGGGTGTCTTCTGCGATTCTGTTCTGCGAGACCCCGGCACTGCGTTTGGGTGCGTTGCGGGTCACGGCCTCCACTACGCAGCATGTGACGCACGCTAAAAACAACGGCGACGGCCCCGTGTTCGGATTCGGACAGGCGGTGGGTTGGAGCGCGTGGCGGGGGGCGCCCGAGACGCTCGCGGCGGCGGCGAATGTTGAAACGGCGACGACCGCCCCCCGCCGCGAGGCGGTTGATACGTTTGTCGCCCCTGAGCACGGAGGCGCGTCGGTTACCCTGTTCCTGGGTACGGGTAGCTCGGGTAGTGCTGATTCGGAAGGTGTTGTGTGTCGTTTCGGCACCGTAACGGTGCGCGCGCGCGTGGTTGACCCGGGACGCGCGGACGACAAAGACACGGCCGGCGGCGTCGCGTCTCCGCGCCGCGCGACGGTGACGTGCGCGACGCCGGGTGGGGCGCCTTCGTCGTTCAGGATTCCGGTGTGGGTAACAGTGGGTATCAGCGTCAGGGCGCCTCTGGTGATGCCTACGATGACGCGTGCGTCTGCGTTAGTGTCGCTGGCACGTGTGTTTGAGTCGATGGATGTTGCGGACCCAGGCGCCGTTCGCGCGGTGACTCCGCGTCGCGTCGCGACTTGGGGGACACCAAGCGCCGTGGTGGTCGTGGGAATTGGGTTCTCACAGGACACGTCCCGGTGCGTGATAGATGGAGTCGGTAGTGTTTCCGCCACGGTGGTGTCCTCCGCGATTATGATGTGCGAGCTTCCGCCCTCGGGCCGTCCCGGCGTCGCGACCGCAGCGGCGTCGCTTGCGCCGAGAGCGCTGCAGGCGGCGCGGGCGGACGGCGCGACCGTGACGTACGCCGTACAGGCTGTGGCTGTTGGAATGGACATCAGTCTAGGTGCGACATCTGGTGGTGCTGTGACGACGTTCACGGCATCCGCGAGCTTGCCTGATGGCGACGCCGTGAGTACCGTTGTCGCGCGGTTCGGAACGGTGGGACCGGTGGCGACTCGGTTCGTGTCGCGCGTCACCGCCGAGACGGTCACGCCCGCGCGACGCGCCGGGTACGCAAACGCGCGCCTGGACGGCGGTGCTGGTGCGTCCGCGGCGTCCTCCACGTCATCACTGGTGTTCCAGTACGTGCATGCTGGTGCCGTGGTCGATGCGATTCCGTCGCTCGTCCCAGTAACAGGGAACGTCCCCGTGGAACTCGTTGGGTGGGGCCAAAGCGTCGGGTTTGGCGGTTTCAAAACGTTTTTCGTGTGTTCCTTCGGCGGCGTTCCGAGCGAACACAAGTGTTTGTCTCCTCCCGGAAACGTCGGGTTCGTCGCCGTCGCCGTGACTGGCGCGTCATCCGCTGGCGCGGGGTCAGCCGTGATTCAATACGCGCCTCGCCCGCGCGTCGCCGGCGTCGCGCCGAGGACAAACTACGCCCGAGGCGGCGCGGTGACGACGCTTTTTGGCACCGACTTCGTGGAGCTCGGGTCTCCCGGTTGCGCGTTTTCGGGAACTGACTCGCGTTTTGCGATTTTTGTGCACGCCGATTTCGTGTCCACCGCGTTGGTGCGGTGCGAGACCCCTTACTTAGCACCGGGGTCGATGGCCACGGTGGAGTTCGGAGGCGGCGGCAGCAGCAGCATAACGAGCGCCTCGGCGATTACCGTCACGATTCTCGCCACGCCGCGGGTGTTGAGTTCTTTCCCGAAAGGCGGCCCGTTAAGGGGCGGGACGGTGATTTCCGTGACCGGCGAAAACTTCGTGGGCGTGGAACCTGCGGCATGCCGGATCGGAAGCGTCGGGCCCCTGGATGCGCGAGACGGCGACGTCACCGGGCTGGCACAAGCATCCACGCTGGAGTGCGTCGCGCCGGCCAGGGGCGTCGGGAAATCGCGCGTCGCCGTCGGCGCGCGAACGGGCGCCGGGTACACTGGCGACGACGTGTGGTACGAGTACGTCTCCGCGCTTCCCGTGGATGCGGTGGTGCCTACGTCTGGAGAGACCACCGGTGGTGGTGCCAATGGACGGCGGCTGGTGCTTTCGGTTTTCGGCGCGACGCTTCGCACGGGCGAGCCCGTGAAATGCGTTGTGGGCAATGCCGCCGCGCCGGGCGATATAAAAAGACACGGCGAGATTACTTGCGGCGCGGCGCCGGCGTCTGGTTTTGGGGTAACCGATACACCACGCGGCGGTTTCTTTTCCGCCACAAACGAAGGGTTCTTCGCGGTCGGCGTGGGTGGGTTGCAGCCTTTAAACGGCGAACTCGCCGTGGTTTTCCTTTTCCGCAAACCCGCGGCGGTTACCACAATTTCTCCAACGGTGGGTTTCGTGGGCGGCGGTTCTGTCGTGCGCGTAAACGGCGCGCACATGTCGGAGAACACGGGCTGTTCCTTCGCCTCAACCGTGGTGTTCCCCGACGTCCAGTTCGTGTCGTCCGCACTTCTGCGGTGCGAAGCGCCTGCGTTTGTTGAAGATGTGCTACCCGGCGGTGTCGTACCGTTCGCGGCGTCGGACGCGTCGTCGCCGCCGGGCGAAGCAACGCTCTTGTTCGCGCCGATCGCCGAACCCAACGTGGCGGACGCGACGCCCTCCGCGGTAACGGAAACGGGAGGCGACGCAGTGGACGTACACTTTGCCGATAGTAGTTCGCGATTCCATCAGGCGTGCTCTTTCGGTACCGTCGGTCCTGTATCTGGTCGTGCCGCGGATTCGCATTACCAGCACGGCAACGCGTTGCGCTGCGTGGCCCCCGCTTTGAAACCGGGCGCGTACAAAATTCACGTCGCCTCCGGCGGGGGCGAATACGGACGTGTAGGCTTTGTGGTGAGGGTCAACGCGGTGCGCGTCGGTTACACGAGTCTCACTTCCGAGGACCATGATGCGGTCGTCGTGCCTACGGTCGCGACACGCAATCGCAACCCTCAAAAGAAACCGTCAGTACACTCTGCGTTTCCAAACGTCGCGAGCTCGCGTGGCGGCGCGGTTGTTTTCGTGGCGGGTACTAATTTCGATTACGCAACGGGCGACGGCGTTTCCTTTGGCGACGATTTGAAAACGCAAATCGCGGTGCGATTCGCAAACTTGGTGTCCTCCTCGTTGGCGATTCTGGAGACGCCGGGGGGTGCGCTGGTGGGTTCTGGTGATACCTATCGTCTCTTCGCGGTCACCGGTGGGTCCGGGTCCACCACACACGACGTACACGACGTCGCCTTTGCGTTCGCCCAGCCGCCGACACTAACGTCGCTGAAACAAAACCACGTGTCGGCTCTTTTCGGCGGCGTCGTCACCGTGACCGGCGCGTTTGGCGACGCGGGAGGGGGAAGCTCTTCGTGTCGTTTCGGCTCCGTGGGCCCCGTCCACGCGCGTGTCGTCGATGCTGCAACCGTGGAGTGCTTTGCGCCCGCGCGCGCGGAAAGTACCGTCGCCGTCGCGCTCTCCACCAGAGGCGACAACACGTATTCGTTCCGCGAAAATTCGGAGGCGACACAGAAGATTTCGTTGGAGTACGTTTCCGAAAAAGAAGCGGCATCGCGCGACGCGCGGGAAGCCAGGGGCCCGGAGTGGCTACGGGTGGAGTTGGCTGTTGTGAGTTCGGTGGTACCGTCATCAGCGCCGAAAGCAGGCGGAGGGCGTGCCACGATTTCGGGTGTGAATTTGTACAACTTCGTCGCCTTCGGCGACGCCGTGGTGAGGGTTTCGAATTTCGTGTCGTCCGTGTTGGTGGTCGTGGAGACGCCGAGCGCGGGTTTCGCGGTGCAGACGCGTAACGGGAAAAAAACGGTCGCCTCGCCCAACGATGTGTCACGTGTCGCCGTGCGAGGCTTCGACCTCGGGTTCGACGATGGGGTTCCGGATGACATTACGGGTGGAGTCTCCAACCAAAAAAATGACCTTCGATTCGATTCAGACAACCTCGTCGCGTTCGCGTACGTCGACGTGTCCGATTCCGTGTCCTTCGCGCCGGCGCACGCGCCGGCGAGCGGCGGCGCGGCGCTTACGGTCACCGTGCGCGTCGCCGGCGCCGGCACCGCGTCCGCAGCGTGCAGAGTCGGTACGGTCGGCCCGCTTATCGGGTCACTCGGCGCCGCTGACGGCGTCGCACAAGTATGTATCACACCCGCGTCAAAGCCCGGAGGAAAACGCGTAAGCGCAGGTGCCACCGGCACCCGGGACGCGTCGAGTTACTTTACCGCGTCCGCCGCGCTTTTGGTCACGCCGTCGCCTGAAATCCAACACGTCGTGCCGAGCGCGGTGACGCGAGGGACGAAACAGGTGAACGTCGCGGGCGCGTGGCTGGACGGCGTCATTTGTGCGGACGCAGCAGTCACGACGGACTCTTCAAGCGAAAAAGAAAACGCGGTGCCGGTATTCGCCGCGTGGACGACTTGTACCGCCTCCGCGCTCGGTGCAGGCGGGTTGGGCGGCGCGTTCACTTCGTTCGTCGCCGTTCAACTCGCTTTCGGCGGGTCGCGTTTTTTCGCGAACGACGTCTTCTTGACTCGTCTCACCGCGCCGCGCGTGCGCGGTGTCGCTTCTTCCAGCGGAGGCACCGAAGGCGGTGCCGTTTTGTTTGTCACGGGTACGGGCTTTGACCCCGCGCTTCTGTGCGCTTTTTCCGGAACCGCGGAGAGCGCGCGCGGCGACGCCGCGTTCGCGGTCGCGTTTGCGGTTTCCGCCGCCGTCGCGCGGTGCGAAACCGTCTCGCTTCACGACGTTCTCGGCGTGGGCGGCGGCGAAGTTTCGGTGTCCGCTTTCGCAAACGAAGACGCGTCAGATACGACCACAGCCTTACCCGTGGCCTGGAACGCAGCGCCCACGCCTTGGGCGCTTTCCAACTCGCCAACCAGGGGCGGCGGAAGCGGGGGCACGTCCGTGACCGTCGCGGTGGCGGGCGCCGTGGAATCAGTGAAACGGCGCGAGGTGTCGGCGGCGTCAAAAACCGGTTTCAAAACGCAAACCGTTGGAACTTCCGTGTCGTGCGCTTTCGGCACTGTCGCGCCCGTCTCCGCGCGCCCGGCGGGAGATGACTCGCCACGCGACGTGCTTTGCGTATCCCCCGCGTCGCGCCACGGGTCGATCGTGCCGCTTCGCGTGTTCCTTGGCACCGCGCACCTCGCGCCGCGCGCGCCGTCGAAAAGAGGGTTGTCCTCTTTGACGTTCCGAACCTTCGGGGAGGGCGGAACCGTGTCCGCGCGTGTGACGCGGTCGCGGTCGCCGCTGGGAGGAGGTGACCCCTTCGCGACTGTTTACGGGTGGGGCTTGCGCGCGATTGACGTGTGTGCGTTTGGTGAGGCGCAAGCCACGGTCGTCGCGGAGGGCGACATGGTGGAACAGCGGTTGGACGGCGAACGGCGACAAAAAGTTTCAAAACAAGGCACCGGGGTCGTAAACTGCGTCGTCCCAACCGGCGCCCCCGGGTTTTTCGTCGTGTCCGCACAGGCGAGCAGTCATAACCACCACTTAGCGGGGGTGGCGCTTCAGATCTCGAGACACGAAGCGCCTTTTCTGGCCACAGGATTGCCCGCCGTGGTGCTCGCCGGCCTTGGGGACGTCGTGCGTTTCGCGGGCGCCAACGCGCACGCCGCCGGGTTCGTAGAGTGGCGCGGTTTTTTGGGCGGGAAAACTTCTTTCGTGACTGCAATTTCGGTGCACGTTTCCTCCGCGGTGGTCTTAACCGAGACCCCCGCGTTCCACGCCGAGTCTGTGGTCGGAGTGGAGGCGTGCCTGGTACCACTAGGCGCAATTGCGTCTAGTGACACGCGCGGCGCGAGTGACACGCAAGTGTCGTCGGTCGCGATGACGGTAACGCCCCGTCTCACGGTACTCGCGACGACGCCCACGCGCGGGTCCGCGAACGGCGGCGTCGCCGTTTCCCTCGCGACGTCGCCCAGTTTCGGCAATCGCGAAAACGCCGCAGCCGCCGCGTGTTGGTTCGGCACGATCGGCCCGGTCGTCGCGAGCCGCGCCGGTGACAAGGCTGGCGGCGACGTGCATTGTGTGTCACCGGCGGGAACGCCTGGCTACACGTCAACGCGCGTCGCGACCGCCCCAGGCCTCGCGTTTGGACGTCCCGGGGCGGAGGGCGATGTGTTCCGCAAAGTTTCGTCGTCGCCCGTTTCGCCCGCGCTGATGCGCGCCGCGGTCACGACGAGCCTGGGCGGGGATGTCGAATTTTGGGTTTCAACCGCCGAACGAAGCGTTGGAACAGCAGTCACCGACCACACGCGCGTGGTGTTCGGCACCACTTCCCTGGACACCACGCGCTCCAATTCCGGTGGTGGTTTCATCAGGTCGATTCGCGTCCCGCCCGGCGCGCGCGGCGGGTTCGTAGCCCTGGCGCTCGCGAATCCGACGAAGCAAGCGCACGTTCCCTTCGCGCACGTCCTCGCGGTTGCGACCCCCGACCCGTTATCCATCGCGCCTAGTGAAACCGTCTCCGGTGGAGGCGGGTTGGTGTGGGTAGTGGGGGTTAACCTGCGCTCGGGAGACGGAGTGGACCTGGCAGGCATCGCCGCATCCATCGCACAGGGTGGCGCGGGAGCCAACGAACACAAAGTGCCGACTAGAAGCGCAGTCCACGCCGCGTCGGCGCTCCACTCGGCTTCCTCCGCGCTGGCGGCGTTTGAAGCGCCCGCCGCGGCGCCCGGGACGGGGCACTCGTTCCGTTTCGTTTTTGGCGACACCACAATTTTGTCGCGTCCGCTTCCATTCGCCACGCGTGCGCTTGGCGCCACAAGAGGCCCCACCACAAAGCCCGCGACCTGGTTCGCATCGCCTGTCGGGGGCGGGGGCGCCGCCGTCGCGGTTGTCGTGCCGGGCGACGACTCTTTGGCGGCTTTTTCGTGGGATTCGTCGGATTCCGCTGAAACCGTCACTCGACGCGCCGACCCTGGCGCGGCGTGTCGCTTCGGCAGCGTGGTGGTTGCCGCTTCTTCTGCGACTGCGGCTGCCACTGCTTGTGTTGCCCCCGCTCTTGCACCCGGCGTGGGTGTCGTGGAGACGTCCTTCAACGGCCGCGACTGGACCAACGGCGAGCACACGCGATTCAGGGTTGTCGCCCCGCCAACCGCGCTCACGGGTGTCATGCCGTCCGCCGTCCCGGCGGGCGCCGCGAACGGCGCTTTGTTCGGCGTGGAGGTTGTGGGCGCCGGGCTTGATCGGCTGGAACGCGTTGACCGGTTACCGTGGCTTGACCGGCTTGACCTGTTCGGCCTAACCCCGATGGACGACCTTGACTACGAAGCGGCAGCGTCTGCGAACGTCTCGGTGACAAGAGTCACCTCTGGCGGCGTCGTCGCCGCGCGCGTCATCGCGGCGAGCGACGAAACCAGCGTACGCCCCGGCGTCCCCGACGGGTTCGGGTTCGGGTTCGGGTTCGTGGCGGTTGCGGTGGATGCGTTCATCGCGACGGACGGGCGCGGCGCGTCACTGGAACACCTCGTCGTGTCCGTGTTCGCGCCACCGAGGGTGCTATCGATAGACCCACCCATAGGGCCGTGCGTCGGCGGCGCGCTCGTGGTGCTCCGCGGCGGCGAGTTGCGAAACGAAGGCGAAAAACCGTTTCAAACGAAATTCACCGCCGTCGACGGAAGCGGAGGGTCAGTCGTGACGGACATTGCGTACGTCGTTTCCTCGGCGATTGTTTTCGTGGAAACACCTGAGAAGGTTGGTACCGATTTAGTCACGGTTCGCGTCGTCGCGGGCAACGACCTGGTATCCGCCAGCACCGCGGCGGTGCCGACGTTTGCGCCGACGAGCGCCGCGGCGACTTTCCCGTTCGTGGACAAAGACTCGTCAGGCGCAATCGGCGCGCACGGCGGGTCCGTGGTTTCCGTCGCCTTCCGGGGCTTAGCCGCGGGCGGGTCCGGTGCTTTGCCTTTCTGGTGCAGGTTCGGCTCAATAGGCCCGGTCGCGGCCAGGCCAAGCAGCGACGGGGATGGCACCGCCACTTCCTCAACCGTCGCGTGTACCGCCCCCGCGTCCGCTCCAGGATCGCGTTGGGTTTTATTCGTCTCAAACAACAAACGCGACTGGTTCGCGGCCAAAGATTTCGACACGAACGAGCCTGTTGTTTTCGTCGCCGTCGCAGCAGCGAGACCAGAGTTTGCGTTCCCGCCCGCCATCTCCGCGGGGGGG